>Ga0209164_1000309_pt1 | contig 131483 bp, 111 predicted proteins | sample MTBNYHSulfiMetaG_FD_187458 | JGI IMG/M metagenome (GOLD analysis project Ga0209164, IMG submission 187458) | Enrichment culture microbial communities from rom New York Harbor, USA that are MTBE-degrading - MTBE-NYH (New York Harbor Sulfidogenic)... | ecosystem: Environmental > Aquatic > Marine... | reverse complement strand
ATTCCTTGGGTAAGTGATAGAACGTATGCATCGGGTGTCTCCTTGGTTTGGTTTATCACCTCTAAGGATGACCCCGATGCGCCTTTTTGTCCAGTCACATCGTCTCACATGTGTTTGAACTTATTCATCATTTGTTTTTAGATGGTGAATTCAACTGCTTGTACTTCAACAAATGTAATTCGGGATGTTTGATTGGAAATGCATGGAACCAAAGACCAGGAATGCATCAATTGCTGATAAATTCTTACGGATCTGGCATATTAAATGATTGAGAATAAGTTTTGTTTATTGCAAACATTTTTTATCCCGGTTTCACCCTGAATGCATCCATCACATTTGGAAGCGATTCAGTTAAGTTGAGAATGCGGCTTAGCTGGCTGATATCCCCAATATCCAGCATCAAGTTGATCGTTGCCAGGTTATTCGATATTTTTACGTTGATATCGCGCATATTTACGCCTTCGTTGCTGAGGACTGTGGAGATGTCACCCATCAGACCCTGGCGGTCGTAGGCTTTCACTTGCACCATCACAGGGAAAGTTCTACGCGCTTCACCCCAGGTCACTTTTACCAGACGCTCCTTATCCTTAATACGCAGTATATTTGGGCAGTCACGCCGATGAATGGTAGCGCCTCGGCCGCGGGTTATATAACCGATGATATCGTCGCCCGGAGCGGGATTGCAGCATTTGGCAATATTCGTCAGAATACCCTTTAAACCCAAAACATTGACCGAATCAGTAACCCTACTTTCAACTTCAAGAGGTTTATATGATAAGAGCGGATCATCCGATGGAGATTCTGTTTCGGTTAGGTAATTAACAACTTTCCCAACCGGAATATCTCCGCATCCCAAAGCCACAAAAAGATCATCTGTATCTTTAAGGCTAAATTCTTTAGCCAGGTCATTGGTGTCAAGATCAATAATACCCAGGCGCCGTAACTCTTTGTCGAGCATTGTCCGCCCTTGATCCAGGTTCTGATCGCGGTCCTGTTTTTTAAACCATTGACGGATCTTGGCGCGAGCACGCTGTGTATTTACTAAACCTAGATGAGGGTTAAGCCAATCACGCGAGGGTCCGCCGCGTTTGGCGGTCAGGATCTCCACCTGGTCGCCGGTTTTCAAACGAAAATCAAGTGAAACGAGTTTTCCATTGACCTTGGCACCTCGGCATCGATTGCCTACTTCTGTGTGCACCATATAAGCAAAATCTATCGGTGTCGCTCCCATGGGAAGGTCAATAATGTCGCCACGCGGCGTGAATATGTAGACACGGTCTTCAAATACATCCGATTTGACCCCATCCACAAATTCCTGGGCATCATCCACATCTTGACGCCATTCCATCAACTTGCGCAGCCAGTTAATTCGTTGCTGGTAGTGGTCATTCTGGTCGCCTTTTTCTTTGTACAACCAATGTGCAGCAATACCGAATTCAGCGCTGCGATGCATCTCATTCGTGCGAATCTGTATTTCGAGCGGTTTTCCGTCAGAATAGATTACTGCTGTGTGTAGGGACTGGTAGAAATTATCTTTGGGCGCAGCGATATAATCATCGAATTCATTGGGAATCGGGCGCCAATGTGTGTGAATGATTCCCAATGCACCGTAGCATGAGGGGATATCGTTGACGATCAGACGGATACCGCGCAGATCCATCACGTTCTCAAAAGCCTTATCCTTCTGCACCATTTTCTGGTAGATTGAATAAATATGTTTGGTACGGCCGCTGATCTCAGCTTTGATACCGCCTTCGGCTAATAGCTTTTCCAACTCTGCGATGATCTTGTTGATCTCTAGTTCGCGATTCACGCGCCTTTCGGCCAACTTCTGAGCAATTCCTTTGTATTCCTCAGGCTGCGTATAGCGGAAAGATAAATCTTCAAGTTCCCACTTGATTTGCCAAAGACCCAATCTGTTTGCCAGTGGGGCAAAAATATCCAGAGTCTCTCTCGCTATCCGGGTACGCTTGTGTTCTGGAATGAAATTTAATGTCCTCATGTTGTGGAGTCGGTCAGCCAATTTGATCAGCACCACTCTTACATCATCACCCATCGCCATTAGGGTTTTTCGTAAAGTTTCAGTCGCCAAATCTTTTTTGCGACTTTTTTGTAATTCCTCCTTGATCATAGGATTGTCGTCCTCAAGCTGGACAACTGCCTTGCCATTGGTCAAATGGATCTTTTTCTCAGATTGGGAAGCGCGCGGAAGGTTGGTGAGCTTAGTTACACCATCCACTAATTTGGTTATTTCGTCGCCGAATTCTTTGGATAGCTGCTCATTTGTGATGTCTGTATCCTCGACCGTGTCATGCAACAAAGCGGCTGCGATTACAACCGGGGGTACCTGCAGCTGGACCAGGATCTTGGCGACGGCAACACAATGCGTGATATACGGTTCACCGGAAGCGCGATTTTGGCCTTTATGCGCTTTTTCGGCAAACAAGTACGCCTTTTTTATTAATTCCCTGTCTTCTTCGGCGTAAATGCCAGGGAATTCCTTTTCCAACTCTTCGTAGTACATTTATCCTAATTCTACTAGTCTTAAGTAATAAATGTATTAATCTTTCTTGATTAACCCTTAATTATCAAGCCGGTCGATTAGTTCAATTAGTGAAACATCTTCAAGAGAAGAGATAGTTAAATCCGCATTTTCAAAATTAAACCTTCCGGTAACCGTGTTAGGGACCGCGATAGTGATCAAACCCGCGGTTTTGGCTGCTATGACCCCATTGATCGAATCCTCAAGCGCTATGGTTTCACCCGAAGCCAACTTTAGGCATTCGAGTGCGAGAAGAAACAATTGAGGGTCCGGCTTGGTTTGATGCACATCCTCAAAGGTCCGAATGCACTCAAAATAATTCTTAATCCCCAATCGGTCCAAGTGATATCCTACCCAAGAGATTGGGGAACTTGAAGCCAATCCTATCTTGAGCGAAATAGATTTTGCAGCGTTAAGATAATCTAAAACACCTGGACGCATGAATTCCATTTCATTTAGCTGTTTGCGGTAGGCGAGGAATTTGTTCCAAGCCTCCATAGAACTAAGCTTTTCTCCAACGGCATTGATGAGCATATGCAATGGTGTCTCATCATTATGCACAGCTCCGATTGTCTTTTGATATTCCTCAAACGGAAAAGGCACGCGGTATTCTGCGTATAGTTTTTCCCAAGCGTGCAGTTCTGTAGACTCCGTATCGCAAATCAACCCATCGAAATCGAAAATAATACCCCGAATCGTCATATCTTATTAGATCTCCAGTAGATCGATTCCAAGTAATTGCTTGACATGAAGCAAATCTTTTCTGAGATTCTCGTTGATCGGGACGCCGTGATCGCGAACATTCTTAATCGATATGAATTCCTTTTCACCAGCGGTGAAAATCCGGGATTGCCTCGGTGCTTTCTTGGATGCCCTCAATTCTCGCAGTAGATCGCCAATATTCTTTTTGAATGTTTGCAGCTCTACAAAGTTATCGATGTTTATCGCCATAAAGAAATGACCTACGCGAAAACGTGTTGAATTGCCAGTCCCATCCAATCCAGACAAGGCAGAAAGGAAAGCGCCCGATTGAAGGGAAGCTGAAAAGATCTCAACCATCGCGGATAAGCCATATCCTTTGTGGCCGCCCAACTCCTCACCTACGCCGCCCAGTGGAAGCAGAGCCGCTTCTCCACTGGCCAAGCCATTGAGAACTTCATCGGGATCATCGACCAACTCACCCTGGTTGTTGACCACCCATCCAGCTTTTACTGGTTTTTCTTCCCTATGCAGGACTTCAATTTTGCCACGCTGCGTGATGGATGTGGCAGCATCATAAAGAAATGGGAACTCCTCATCAGTCGGCGCGCCAAATGCAATCGGATTGGTGCCGAGGACAGGCTGTACGCTAAAGGTGGGAGCAACAGAAGGCCGCGCATTTGTAAAGCTCATTCCGATCATGCCTGCATCCACAGCCATCAAAGGGTAATAGCCATCGATGCCAAAATGCGTGGAATTTCGGACAGCTACAGATCCCATACCAAATTCTCTGGCTTTCTTTATGGCTAAAGACATGGAATAGTGCCCAATCACCATTCCAATTCCATGATGCCCGTCAACCACAGCAGTGGTGGGCGATTCCTTCACAATCTCAGGCACTGCTACCGGTTCGATTAAGCCTTGATGAATTCGGTCCACATACATTCTTAAGCGGCCGATACCGTGTGATTCGATACCACGGAGGTCAGAGGTGATAAGGATCTCCGCGCTGATCTCGGCTTCGTTTTCAGATACACCTAATCGGATAAATGCGTCCCTCATGAAATGTTTAAGTTCGTCTGGTTGAATGTGCAACATTTGTTTCTCCTCAGAATAATTCCATTGATTTTAACATTTAGAAATAAAATTTTATTTAGAAGATTTTCAAGGCGTGTTAGAATTTTTCTATCAAAAGAATTTTGGAGAGTTGAATGAAAAAGATTGCTGTCCTGACCAGTGGTGGCGATGCACCCGGAATGAATGCGGCTATTCGCGCAGTTACGCGAACAGCTGTCAAGAAGGGCTGGCAAGTATTTGGGGTTAAAGAAGGCTACCGTGGGTTGATCGATGGAAAGATTCATCCATTGGGCAGTCGAGATGTGGCAGGCATTCTTCAGCGAGGCGGGACTTTCTTGGGAAGCGCCCGTTGTGAGGAGTTTAAAACCGAGGAAGGACGCTTGAAAGCCATCCGCTCATTAAACGAATTGGAAATTGAGGCATTAATCGTGATCGGAGGCAATGGTTCCCAAACCGGATCTTTAGCATTGCATAAGATGGGTTATCCGGTGGTGGGAGTCGCATCCACAATCGATAATGATCTGGTTGGGTCGGATATCACGATTGGGGTTGATACCTCACTAAATATTTCTCTGGAAGCAATCGATCGTTTGAAAGTCACGGGATCTTCCCATCAAAGAGCCTTTTTGCTTGAAGTTATGGGGCGAAATTGTGGATATCTGGCATTAATGTCAGCCATAGCCGGCGGCGCGGAAGCAGTCGTGATTCCGGAAGTAAAAACCGATCCTGAAGAAATCGCACATATCCTGCGTGAGGCTTATGAAAAAGGGAAATCTCACGCGATTGTTGTGGTCGCCGAAGGCGCAGAATATAATGCAGCAAGTTTAGCAGAATATTTTGAAAGCCATCAGGAACTTGGTTTTGCGTTGAGAGTAACCGTATTGGGACATGTGCAACGTGGTGGCGCACCAAGCGCGTCTGATCGGATTCTAGCCAGCCGTCTCGGCGCGGGTGCTGTAAACGCAATTGAAAAAAGTGAGTTTGGTGTTTTGATTGGTTGGGTAAACAGCAAACTTACAATTACGCCATTAACTGATGTGGTTGGAAAAACAAAAGAGATCGATCTCGATCTCTTTGAATTGGCACGCATACTCGATTAGGCAAATTACATTTTTAAATACGCCTCAATAAAATCATCGATATCGCCGTTTAAGACTGATTGAATATTGCCCGTCTCATGGTCAGTCCGATGATCTTTAACTAGTTGATAGGGATGAAGCACGTAGGAGCGGATCTGGCTTCCCCATTCAGCTTTTTGATATTCTCCCTTCAAACTTGCGAGCTCCTTCTCCTGCTCTTGGATCTTTGTGTCGTAGAGACGAGCTCGTAATACTTTCATTGCGTTTTCGCGGTTTTGAACCTGAGAGCGTTCATTTTGACAGGTCACCACAATGCCTGTAGGTTTATGCGTGATGCGGATTGCTGTGGCATTTTTCTGCACATTCTGCCCACCAGCGCCGGAAGATTTGTAGACATCGACAATCAGGTCATCCGGATTGATTTCCACTTCAGGGTCCTCAGCGGCAACTTCAGGCAGGACTTCTACCTGGACGAATGAGGTGTGACGCCTGTGGGCTGCATCAAAAGGTGACAAACGAACCAAGCGGTGAACACCCTTTTCCGCTTTTAGGTACCCATACGCGTATTTGCCTTCAATCAGCAACGTAACGGATTTTATACCGGCTTCTTCACCCTCCGAGCGTTCCAGGATGCTAATCTTATAATTGCTGTCTTCTGCCCAACGTGTATACATTCGCAAAAGCATTTCTCCCCAATCCTGTGCGTCTGTGCCGCCCGCGCCAGAATTTATTGAAAGCAGCGCGTTGCCTTTATCATATGGTTTGGCAAGCAATGTGGATAATTCCAACCTGTCTATCTGTTGATTGAGGCGCTCAGCTTCTTTTTCCAGGTCGTCTCGGAAGCTCTCATCACCTGAATGTGAAAGGTCGAGAAGCTCTTGTATTGAGGATGATAATCTTTCCCATTGTTGAATTTCGTCACGGAGGTCCGCAATCTGCTTCATCACTAATTGCGCGGAGCGATTGTCCAACCAAAAATCAGGTGACTCTGATGATTTTTCTAATTGGATTAATTTTGATTTTTTATCATCCCAGTCAAAGATGCTCCATTAGTTCACTTACTCTTTGACGGTGATTTTCAAATTTCTCCATTAAATCTTGCATTTCTTCTCCAAAATTCTATCGGTTTCTGCCCGCAAGCTGACCGCAGCCAGCGCCAATTTCAAAACCCTGACTATCGCGAAATGACAATGTCAATCCACCATCGAGAAGGATTCTACCAAATTCTTTCATAACGGAATGATCTGGCGCCATACCTGGATAGTGGTCCGTGGTATTCAAGGGTATCAAGTTAATATGGCAATTCAGATCACGTAAAAGATCGGTGAGCTGTTGTGCATGAATAGGTTGGTCATTGATGTTCTTTATCATGACATATTCAAAAGTTACACGTCTCCCGGTTTGCTGGAAATAATATCGGCACGATTCGATCAGTTCATGCAAAGAATATGTCTTGGCCAGCGGAATCAAACCCCGACGTAATTCATCAGTTGGCGCATGGAGGGAAACTGATAAATTCACCTGAGATTCTTCCTCTGCAAAGCGGCGTATCTTATCCAGGATGCCAATTGTGGATATAGTAATCCTTCTCGCGCCGATATTCAATCCATCTTTATGATTTAGTATCCTAACCGATCTCAGTACATTCTCGTAATTAAGAAAAGGTTCGCCCATTCCCATTAAAACAATGTTGGTTAATTTCTTATCTTCGATTGCGAGCAAACGCTGAAAGTGGATTGCCTGCTCTATGATCTCTCCAGCGGTAAGGTTGCGGAAAAAGCCAAGTTTACCGGTGGCGCAAAAAACGCATCCAATCGGACATCCAGATTGAGTGGAGATGCATAGAGTGATCCTATCGTGCTTTCTAAGAAGAACAGACTCGATTAAATTTCCATCGGTCAGCTGAAAAAGAGATTTTCTGGTGCTTTCGTCCGCGGTGTTAACACAATCCTTTTCAGTGAACGCCCCAAAGGAAAAGCCGTTCTCAAGTTCTTTGCGTAAGGATTTAGAAAGGTTGGTAAATTGATCCCATCTTTGATATAGATTCCGATAGAGCCCATACCAAATTTGCCCGGCATGAAATTTTTTTTCCCCAATTTCTGTAATGGCATTTTCGATCTCTACTTGCGAGAGATCATAAATATTGATCATTTTAACTGTAAGATTTATTTATAGAAACAGGTCACTAATATTATCAAGAACCAGATCGGGTTTTGGCTCCCAACCATCCAGATCTTCGCGAGAATTTACGCCAGTGAGCACAAACACTGTTTTACATCCTGCGTTAGATCCACCAAGAATATCTGTGCTCAAGCGATCACCAACCACGAAAACTTCATCTGGTTTCAATTCCATTCTTTCCATGGCTACTTCGAATAAAAAGGGCAGAGGTTTTCCCGCTAACATTCCTTTGACACCAGATGCAGCTTCCAAGGCGGCTAAAACTGTACCCGCGCCAGGTACATTGCCCTCAGGCGTTGGATATGTCGGATCAGGATTTGTAAAGATGAATGGCAATCCTTTTTGTATCATCAATGAGGTTTTCTTTATGCTATCGTAATTAAATTCGAGATTCAATCCCGCCACAACTGCCTGTGGGTCTTTTTCAGAATGATGGAATCCAAATTCATTCATGATGTTAAGTAAAGCATCGGAGCCTGAAATATAAACGGGGCCGCCATTAGGAAAATGTTTCTTCGCCAGGAAAGCGGCAGCCATTGGTGATGTGATCACCTGCAATGGGTCCAACTTAACATCAAATTCTGATAACTTTTTAACATACTCAGAAATAGTCTGGGTGCCATTGTTGGTTGCCAGGACCACTTTGACTTGATTTTTTTCAAAATTTTCGAACAGCTCAGGCAAATTGCATAAAGGAGTTTTGGCTTTCCAAAGTACGCCGTCCATGTCAAGGATGGCACCTTTCATCAAAGAACCATTTATTTTGATCAATTCTCTCGCTCCAAGAATGAAATAAAAACAGATAATCTACAGTTTAGAATTATAGATTATCTGTTTTGATAAACAGTTTTGCTACTTTTTCTCAGGGGCTGACAAAACTTTATCGATCAACCCGTATTCGACCGCCTGATCAGCACTCATATAGAAATCGCGTTCAGTATCTTTAATGATCACATCAATCGGCTGCCCCGTGCCATCCGACAGGATTTGGTTCAACCTTTCCTTCAAACGCAGGATTTCTTTGGCTTGGATCTCGATGTCAGTCGCTTGTCCTTGGGCGCCGCCCAATGGTTGATGCATGTGGATGGTGGCGTGCGGCAAGGCATAGCGCTGCCCTTTAGTGCCAGCGGTGAGCAATACTGTGCCAAAGGAGGCGGTTACGCCAACAGCAACTGTGCTGATCTTGTTGGGGATCATGCGCATGGTGTCGTAAATCGCCAGGCCAGCATATATCTGTCCGCCTGGGGAATTGATATACATGGAAATCTCACGATCAGCATCTTCACGGCTCAAGTAAAGCAGCTGTGCAACAATCACATTTGCCACTTGATCGTCAATGGGTGTGCCGACGAAGATAATCCTTTCCCGAAGAAGCAGGGAATAAATGTCATAAGCCCTCTCACCTCGGCCGGAAGATTCAACAACCATCGGAATTATATTTTTATATTGATTTATCATTTTTCTTCACCTTATATTTTTCAGTTGTAAATCATAAGGCAGAATCCAAAATATTTCTATTATTTATTTATTTGAATTCTATTCATTATTTTCTTCGGCTTTTATTTCGGCTGAAACTTCCTCAGATTGTTTTTCTGCAGCAGCCTTAGCTTTTTCTTTTTTACCTTCACCGCTCACGATCTCTTTTACTTTTTCAAGCGTTCTGCGGTTCATTAATCGAGTTGCCGCCTGCATGACCACCATATTTGATAACTTCTTGGTGGTGAATTCTTTCTGAAGATCTTTGAAATTCGGGGCTGATTGCATTTGCATAAAGGATCGGGAGAATTCGTTTTGGAGCTCTGTCTGATCCAGTTCAATTTTTTCCTGTCGGCCTATTTGATCCAATACCAATGCATGTTCAAGCCTCTTTTGTGCTGCGGGCTTGACGTCCTTATCGATAAATTCTTCTTTTTCCCGTTTATTAAGCTTAAGATATGTGTCCAAGTCCAAATTCTCCCTGGCAATATCCTCTTCAATATTTTTTAGCACATCCTGGATCTCATCCTCAAGCATTTGCGGGGGATATTTGATCTCTGATACTTTTACAATCTTGTCTAAAAGTTCATCATAATACTTGTTGTCATACTCATTGCGTTTTTCGATTTCAAGCTGCTCTTTCACAGAAGATTCCAGATCCGTAAAAGTTGGTATTCCCAGAGATTTTGCGAACTCATCGTCTAATTCCGGTTTTACAAGTTTTTTTATTGATTCTACGGTAACCGAAAAGTCCGCTTCTTTGCCGCGCAATTTTTCATAGATTGATTCCTTCGAATATTTATGTTTAAATTCTTTTGATTCGCTAGCTTTTAAGCCGATCAGTTGATCGCCAAAACCGGAAAAAGGGAACTGTTCCTCCTCGGTCTCTTCACCAATGACCACCTGATGGGGCGTGCCCTTCAAGATCTCCGCTTCCTGTTCCTTGTCAGGCTTGGTAAGAACCGCGGTGATTTTTACAGAAACCAGGTCACCCTTCTCGGCAGCCCGCTCAACCGGTTCAGCGGTTGCGTAATTCAATTGGAGATTATTGAGCACATTCTTGATTTCATCTTCGCTTACTAAAGGAAGCTTGTATGCCTGCTTTACCTTGCTGTAATCTCCCAGATTAACCTCGGGTTCGAGGGGGACCGTAAAGCGAAACTTGGGAGGATTCTTACTCTCGATATCCTCAAGTTTTCCGGGCCCATAGGGTTTTATTCCTGCTTCTTTGATCACTTCGGGGTAGATCTCATTGACCAGCAAGTCAATGGCTGTTTCTTCGATAGCCTCATCGCCAAAATTACGCTTAATAATGTCATAAGGCGCTTTACCCGGACGAAAACCGGGAATCTTTGCGGTCTTTGATATTCTTCGAGCAGCTTTTTGTTTTGCTGATTCAAACCTTTCTGCGGTGACTTCGGCAACTAATTCCACCTGATGGTCTTTTAGTTCTTTCTTTTCGAATTTCAACTTAATACCTCTTTAATTAAAATGATGGGGAAGGAGGGACTTGAACCCTCACGCCTTGCGGCACGTGATCCTAAGTCACGCCTGTCTGCCAATTCCAGCACTTCCCCAAAGCCCACAAATTATATGCGATTGAAATATACTCGTCAACAGCACAAAGGAATTGGATATAATACCGAACTTCAACGAGGTTAAACAATGGGTAATGTGATTCATACGGATACACCCGGAAAAAGACGAGACAAAATCGTACGATTATTGGCTACATTATTGGCTCAATCCAATTTACACTCCATGAGTGTAGAAGAAACGAAGGATAAAACAGCATTTGTGTATTTATCTCTTAAGGAGATAGAAAAAACAATAAACGAGACTGTTCAGCCGTGGGAGAAGCGTGAATACTGGGTCAAAGCGGATGCATTTCGTGAAGAATGGTCTTGGGTTAAGGAATTTCGGGAAAAAATTCAAAAAAAATTATCGACCAATGCTTGGCAATCGTTGGATAAGGATTTTGAATATTTAAGGAGTAAATTAGCATCTATAGAACCTTTAAAGCGGTTCAATAATCCGGGTTTTTGGAAAGGTGCTTACAAGAAACTGAACGAATAAACTCACATGAAATAAAGAATCCCCGCCAAGTGGTTGGCGGGGATTCTTTAGATTTTATTTTTTCTTTAAGATAATTCGCGCATCGGCCACTTTCAAACCATTCCCCTTTTCGTATAGCAAAACAGGGTTGGCATCCGATTCAGCAACTTCGTCCTTCAGATCAACGATCATGTTGGCGTATTTGCAAATCGTTTCAGCCAACATGTCGGTATCCTTGGGCTTTTCTCCACGTACACCTTCCAAAATCGGAGCCGCTTTGATCTCCTTGATCATCGCTTTTGCTTGCTTCAGAGAGAAGGGGGCTACCTTGAAGGTCACATCCTTAAGGACTTCGACGAAAATACCACCCAATCCAAACATCGCTGTCGGGCCAAATGTCGAATCATTAACTGAGCCGAGAATAACCTCGGTACCCCAGGGCGCCATTTCCTGGATCACAATACCCAGTATTTCCGCATCGGGCTTGTAGGCCTTGACATTCTTCAAGATCTCATTGAAGTTCTGCCGGACTTCATCTTCGCTGTTGATGTCAACCTTCACGCCTCCGGCGTCTGATTTATGCAGGATATCGGGTGACAGGATCTTCATAACGATCGGGAAGCCAATTTCCTTTGCTAGTTTTAAGGCTTCATCTTCTGTCGTGGCAATCCTGGATTTAGTTACCGGCAAATCATATGCTTCGAATATACGTTTTGCCTCGATCTCAGTAAGCGCCTCACGTCCTTCTTTTCGAGCCCCTTCAATCACTTTATACGCTGCCTTGCGGTCAACGTTTTTAACCTCAAAAGGTACGTTATTGATGTCTTCACGAATCAATTCATATTCCCACAAGGCAGCCATCGCATTTAGAGCGACATCAGGGGCGGAATAGGCGGGGACACCATTTTCCACCAACCAACGGATCGCTGCCGCAGACCGTTCGCCGCCAATAAAAGAAACAGTAACGGGTTTGTCCTTGATGCCGGATTCTGTTACCGCGGCTTTGATCGATTTTGCGATACCCAAGGGATCAGTCATCGCGGTTTCGCAGTATAAAACCACCATACCGTGAACCCAGGGGTGCTCATAGGAGGATTTGACGGAATCGTGATACCACTCATTGCCAGCCATACCGGTTAAATCGACGGGATTCTTGGCTGAACCAAATTCCGGCATATATTTCTTCAGATCATTTTGTACATCTTCAGGAGCGAATTTCAAGGGAATGCCGTATTTTTCAGCAGCGTCGGTCGCCAGCACACCAACCCCACCACCATTGGTGATGATCAGAATATTATCCCCTTTCAGCGGTGGTTGAAGAGAGAGAACCAAAGTTCTGTCAAATAGATTGTCCAGGTCTTCTGCCTGAATGATGCCTGCTTGAACAAAAGCAGATTGATATATTTTTTCGGAACCGGCAAGTGAACCGGTATGAGATGCGGCTGCGGCAGCGCCATGGGCCGATACACCGGCTTTCAATGCAATAATCGGTTTGGAAGCTTTGCGGCTGACATCAATTACCCTTCTGCCTTCGCGAAATCCTTCCACATGCAGTGTAATAACCGAGGTATTTTTATCCTGATCCAACCATTCGATCAAATCAGCAAAATTGACATCTGCCATATTCCCAACAGAGATCAGCTTGTCAAAACCAATTCCTTTCATTGTGGTTGCTGCGTCAATTCCGATAAGAAGTGCGCCTGACTGAGTAACCAGAGAAGCCGAACCATTGAATGGCAGGAAAGGCGCGAACGATCCATTAAAATTATCCGAATTGGACAAGATACCGACTATGTTTGGCCCAAGAATTCTCATTCCATAGCTGTTCGCTGTTTTGACTAGATCCTTTTCGAGATCCACTAAACCAACCTCGCTAAAGCCTGATGTAATAATTAATAGGCCTTTGATGCCCTTTTTCCCACATTCTTCCACAACACCCGGCACAAATTTGGCTGGTACTGTTAAAATCGCTGCGTCGATGGGTTGATCGACATCCAGGACGGATTTATAGCATTTAAAACCCAGGATCTCATCTTCCCCCGGATTGATAGGAAATACGCCCCCCGCAAAATTGCTGTCAACCAGGTTCTTGACTACCGTATGACCAATCTTCCCCTGTGTTGCTGAAGCACCCACGACCGCTACAGATTTTGGCGTCAATAATCCATTTAAAACTTCCAGATCCACTTTACTGCCTCCTGCATAATATTTGATAGGTTTTGATAGGTATAAAAATGTTTTTTTAATGCATTTGAAATAGAAAAATCAAAAAATTTCAAACCAAGAGACAATTTTACTCTGAAAAAGATTTTTGACCCTTATAATTTGTGACAAAGCCGATAATAATCGAAAAATATGGGTAAATTGTCATGCCAATCGATTCACCTCACCGATTAAAAAGTGAGATTATCCAAATAATCCAATCATCGCTTAATGCAGTAGATCCATACTCACGTGTGAAGGAATTGATAACCAAGGATAAGTTTATTATCTCAAATGGCAGGGATAGATTTGATCTTAAACAATTCCAGCGTGTATTCATTGTAGGCATTGGCAAGGCAGTATTGCCCATGGCTAAAGGTGTCTTGGAAATTCTTGAGGATGACATTTTTGAGGGAATTCTGGTTCCTAAGCACAGCGACTTGAAGATGTCACAAGAATTCCCCAAGAATTTACGGATTAGTGAAGGTGACCATCCGGTACCGACCAAAAAATCAGTATTCGCAGCCAATGAAATTCAAAAAATGTTGTCTTCAACAAGAGAAAGTGACCTCGTAATCGGATTGATTTCCGGCGGTGGTTCATCTTTGGCAACTTCACCATTGGAACCGGTTTCGATAGGCGAACTCAATTTGCTCACCCAGGGTTTGCTTCGGTCTGGAGCATCAATTCATGAGTTGAATACTGTCAGAAAACATGTTGACCATATAAAGGGAGGGGGGTTGTTGCGATTTATTTCTCCCGCAAGATCAATCCATTTAATCCTGTCAGATGTGATTGGGGATGACCTTTCTGTTATTGCTTCGGGACCAACCACCTTCGACCAAACGACTTATCATGACGCAATTAATGTCCTGAAAAAATATGATCTATGGGAAAAAGCTCCTGGATCGATTAAAGAAGTACTTCAAAGTGGAGAAATCGGCAGAATTTCTGAAACAGTCAAGAGAGGGGATCCACTTCTGGAGAAAGTTGAAAACCTTATCATCGGCAGCCTGCAAATTGCGGCACATGCAGCCAAACTAAAAGCAGAATCACTAGGATTTCAAACTGAAATAACTGATCTTGGATTGACCGGGGAAGCCAGGTCGAACGGACGTCAATTGGTTAAATATCTTAAATCGAGGATGAAGGATTTCATCGGGCAGGACAAGCCGGTATGTATAATTGCTGGGGGAGAAACGACTGTGACCGTTAAAGGAACTGGTACCGGCGGGAGAAACCAAGAGTTAGCATTAGCAGCGGCTATTGAAATGGACAAGATGGAAGGGGTGCAAATACTCACATTGGCAACGGATGGCGAGGATGGCCCGACGAATGCCGCAGGTGCAATTGTAGATGGACAGACAATTCAACAGTCGATTAAGAAAGGTCTGAACGCTCTAGATTTTCTTGAAGACAATAATGCTTATAACTTTTTCTTGCAAACGGGAGAATTAATTCACACAGGACCCACAGGCACCAATGTAAACGATCTGGTTTTTATGTTTTATTTTCCATAGATCAACAAGATTCCTTGGAATATCTCGCCTTGATCGCCGGAATCAAGTATTCATTAAACGATCGGGCAGCGTCATACTCGGGCATCCATCCCCAATCATTCCTGGCGGGTGAATCGTCCACGTCTTCCGGCCAACTGTCCACAATCGATTGACGGCTTTCGTGAATTTTGTAATTTATGAGCGCACCAGGAAATGCTTCGAGGACCATATTCTTGATCTCGCCGGCCGAAGGCGAAAAGCTCGTTACATTATAACTAAGTTGGGTCAGGTTGCGATCATCCGCTTTTTCCAGGTCGAGCAGCGCTTTGATCGCATCAGGCATAGCCATAAACGGAATTCGGGTATCCTCCCGCACGAAACAATCGTACGCTTCACCACGGGCAGCGTAATGAAGCATTTCCGGTCCATAATCGCTTGTACCTCCTGTAGGAATAGTATCCGCACTTATAAGTCCAGGAAAACGAATACAGCGAAAGTCGATTGTATATCGGGTGGGCTCCTTGGCTAATTGCCGATAGTGCTTGGAATAATATCTTCCCAGATGCTCGCAGTAGATCTTGTTGCATCCGTACATTGTTATCGGTTGGCACCATTGGTTTTCCTTGATGCGGAATTCTTTTCTCTTCATTTCAAGGTCGGGAAGCCCATAGACCGCGATCGAACTCGGGTAAATGAATTTAACCGGATATCCCTGCCATTGGGAAATCTCTACCCCTAATCGGAGAAGGTTGAGTGTGCCCTCCACATTGATCTCGTGGGCAGTTTCAGGATTGTATTCCGCTTTGGTTGAAAGAATTGAGGCTAAATGATAGATCGTGGTGATCTCGTATTCAGCCATCAACTTCCCCAGAAGCATTTTGTCCAAAATATCACCTTGGATAAAACGATCACAGTAGGGTTCCAGGCACGCATCCAAAGCATTTAGATCCAGAGCCAAGATCTTGGCTTTTTTCTCTGCGCCCAATTTTGTGATCAAACCATGGCCGATTTCACCATTCGCACCCGTAATAAGAACAACTTCTCTACGCATGTCCCTTCACCTCTCTCCTTTGAATCATACCTATTTTATGTGTAAAAAAAGGTTCTGATTGTCACCTTTCATCAGAACCTTTGTAATAGGCAGGGTTCAAGCTATTCTGGTCTTCCTGAACCAAGTACGCCATTCCTTGTTTTCCCAGACGACTAATATCGGCGCAGCAATAAATATTGACGAATAGGTACCGCTTAACAGTCCAATTAATAAGATGATTGACATTTCACGCAGTGTTGTCCCGCCAAATAGTGCCAATGAGAGTAAAAGGAACTCCACTGTCATCAGCTGGGTATTGATCGAGCGCTGCAATGATTGTACGATCGAGTGATTAACCAGTTTTTCAAAGGGTACTTTTCGTAGAATTGGCTCGTTTTCTCGGATTCGGTCAAATACAACGATCTTGTCCTGGGTGGAAAATCCAATCACCGTCAGAAGCGCTGTGAGAAAAAGAGAGTCCATTTGCCAACCAAACAAACGGCTTCCGATTGCGCCGATACTGACTACGACTAGAATATCGTGCATCATGGCAATGATCGCGCAAACTCCGTAACGAAACGCGTGCAAAATGCCGCGGAATGCATAGGTTATATACACAATAACGGCCAAGGCCGCGATCCCGATAGCCAATAAAGCACGTTGAGTTACAGATTGGCTGATCGATGGACCCACAGTATCAAACCTACGTTCAATAAGGTTTTGATCAAAGCTCTCACGCATCTTATCAACAATGGTAGAGTACTGTTCCTGTGAGAGTGACGAGGAACGGATCAGAAAAAGTGTCGCCCCATTTTGGTCGCTCGTTTGCACCTGAGCGTCGACGATTTCATTTTCATTGTAAATATCTGCAATCGCCTGAGTTATAGGGGCTTTTTCACTGGCAATTTCTACTTCAACCAGAGAACCACCTTTAAAATCGATCGAGAGAGGGAGACCATCGATCGCAATGATGACCAAACCAGGAAGAATGATCAGAAGCGAAAGAGCGAAAAATATATACCGCTTTCCAAGAATATTCAACATGTTTGAACCTTTCTTTTATATTCCAAACCAGAATTCTTTATCAGATTTTTCCAGCGGGGAAACCAACAAATTAAGGAGAGTTCTAGTGACGAACAGAGCTGTAAAGACGCTGATCGCAACTCCAAGAGCAAGTGTTAAAGCAAATCCTTTAACAATCGTGGCACCAAAGTTCGAACCAAACCAGAATAGTATCCCACTGGTGATAATTGTTGCCAGGTTGGAATCTCTGATAGATGGCCAGGCCCGGCGCCAGCCGAGATCAACTGCCTGGACAAGCGTTCTGCCGTGTCGCAGTTCTTCTTTTAGCCGTTCAAATTGCAGAATATTGGCATCCAAAGCGCTGCCCACACTTAAAAGAAAACCTGCAATACCGGGTAGGGTAAGTGTCACCGGTATCACCAGGTAGAGCGCAAAGGTTATCAGACCAAAAATAAAAATTGAAAGAATTGCAACAAATCCAGGTGCGCGGTAGTAGATCAACATAAAGAGTGTCACAATAGCGAAGCCAATTGCGCCAGCGATCAAACTCTTTTGGAGCGATTCCTGTCCGAGAGTTGGGCCGACCACGCGGCTCTCTGCAATTTCCAAAGCGACAGGCAGTGAACCATAGAAGAGGGTAACTCTCAGGTTATTGGCATCTTCAAATGAATAAGCGCTTTCTCCTTGCCCACTGATCGCACCTTCACCGGTAGTGATCGCTTGACTGATCACAGGCGTTGAAATAATTTCTTTATCGAGCACGATTGCCAGGAGCTGACCGACATTGTCACGTGTATGATCCCCAAAAATTTGTGCTGCCTCAGAAGTTAGTGTAAATTGGACAGAATAACCCTCTCCGGGCGCCTGCGGTGGAAGTACGCTGACAGATGCGAGGTCACCTCCCGTGATCACTGTATGATAAACCTTCGCTTCAGGTTCTTCCTGTGGGCCGATATTTGACTGGCCTAGTTCCAGCGGCTCAGGCGTGGATATTCCCTCAGAATTAGATTCGAGTCCGTCAAGACCGAAATCTGTTTGGATAACCGTGCCCGGAGGGAGGAAATCGCTGCCTACATCTACAAACTCGAGCATACCGGTTTGTTTGATCACATCAATTACCTCACCGATATTCTCAAGTCCCGGAAATTCACCGACGATATAGTCATCACCGGCTACCTGGAAGATTACTTCGCTAACTCCCAAGGCATTGCTTCTGTTTTCAAGAATTGAAGACGCTACCTGAAGGGTTTCTTGAGTAATCTGATAACCCTCCGGAGCCTGCATAACCACCTGCATACCCCCTCGTAGGTCCAATCCCAATTTAGGATCCAATTTGCGGCCAAAGATTGACTCCTTGAAATTTGCTAGAATGGGAAAATCGATAATCACAACTACAATAAGGATCATCAAGATCAAAAAAAGTCGCATCGATCTGTTTCTCATAAAAAAGAACTCCTGAAATGTAATAAAAACCGGGAAAGAATTATACTCTCCCCAAACCATAGTTTTACGGAAATGATAATAAAAAAACGTACCTTGACATAAAATGACCTGTCCTTTAAAATACTGTGTCTTTAAGTTTGAGAAACGGAATTATTTTAAGGAAAACAAGAGATGACACCATTACCAAAAAGAAAATTATCTAAAGGCCGTCGCGATCGAAGGCGAGCGCACGACGCTTTAACTGAAACGAACCTTTCCACTTGCAGCAACTGTGGGGAATTCAAACTTCCGCATACTGTCTGCCCTAATTGTGGTTTTTACAAGGGCCGTGAAGTCGTCAGCGTAGGCAAAACCGAAGAATAGAACATATTAATTTAATAAAATTATAAACCCCTGATTTTTGCGATCAGGGGTTTCTGTTTTAGAAAACAAATACTATTCGGCTTTATTTAACTCATTTTCTCTAAAGTGAAATCTTTCGAAGTCTGCAATCAATCGGCCTGGTATTTTCCCTACAATATTTACCTCGCCAATTCCGTGGATAATTTGGTCAATGCGGCCGTAGCGATGGAATTCAGAAATCAGGTCCCCATTTTTATATGGAATGGTCACATTAATGGGTATGAATCTTTCGAAAAGTGACTCATTTATGACGTCTTCCAGCTCTTCAAGATTGATCCTTTTCAAGGCTGAAATTCGAATACTATTTTCAAATTCTGGAATCAGGCTCACATGATCATCGAGAACTTTCAGTTGGTCAATTTTATTTAACACGGTCAAAACTGGAATGTGTTCCGCATTTAAATCCTTTAATGTATTCATCACAGCGCGCCATTGGGAAACTGCATCCGGATGGCTGGAATCCACCACATGAAGCAGTAGATCCGCTTCAGCGATTTCCTCCAGTGTAGCGCGAAATGCGGCAATCAGATGGGTGGGGAGTTTTTGGATAAAACCTACTGTATCTGAAATGAGCACTGAATTTCCGCCAGGTAGATCCAACCGTCGGGTGGTTGGGTCAAGCGTAGCAAATAATTGATCAGCTACATAAACATCCGCATGGGTTAATGCATTGATCAACGTTGATTTACCCGCATTGGTATAACCAACCAAAGCAACCACAGGGATGTTGGATCTGCGGCGGTTTTGGCGATATCTGTTGCGATGATCTCTCACCTTCTCTAGATCCTTTTTAAGACGACTGATGCGCTCTCGTATTTGCCGTCGATCGACTTCCAACTGGGTCTCGCCAGGTCCGCGCAAGCCGACACCTCCGACGCTTCCCGACCTGCCACCACCTCCGCCCGCTTGTCTAGCCAAGTGAGACCAGGCTCGAGTAAGACGCGGAAGAAGGTATTCATATTGTGCCAATTCCACCTGCATCTGACCTTCACGGGTATGAGCATGCTGAGCGAATATGTCCAAAATAAGAGTTGTCCGGTCGATCACTCGGGTTTTTACCCCAAATTCTTTTTCCAGCTCCCTAAAGTTCCTGGGAGAGAGTTCTTCATCAAAAATTACAATATCAGCTTTGAGGTTATCGATCAGAACCTTAATCTCTTCGACTTTTCCCCTACCGATAAATGTTGCGGGATTGGGGGAGTGAATTCTTTGCTTCTCAGAACCGACAACAACCAAACCGGCCGTCTTTGATAACAGCTCAAGCTCTTCAAGGGATTCATCAACGCCCAGGTATTGATCTGAATTGGGGTAATCAATACCAACGAGAAACGCTATTTCCTTTTTTGGTTTGGTTTCAAACATTTCAATATTTTTCATAAGTACCATTTTTTGATGCTTGACAAAACATGTTTCACATGCTAAATTAATTACAGAACATTATAAACTGACCACGATAAAGGCAAACCCGATGAAAATCGGGGACGCAAAGCTATGGGTCTAAAACTACAGAAGTAGTCATGATCGCCAAGCCGCCGAAGGTTTGTTTTATTTAACGGACCCGGTTGGCAGCTTTGGGTCCGTTTTTTGTTCAAGGGAAGATTTAATAACTGAGAAAGTTCGACAAGGGCAAAACCAACGAAAGTTGGCGACGCAAAGCCATGGGTCTAAGGCTGAATTACCAGCTATGACTGCCAGGTTGCCGAAAACGTCAAAAGGGTATTGATCAAGCTTGGCTTGTATTTACCCACCTCAATTTTCTTTGGGGCTCTTGTCAAGAAAGGTTGAAGATGATGAGAGTTTCAAAGAATATTTTAATTTTTCTGATAATTTCAGTTTCATTCTTATTGTCTGCATTCGCATTTGCAGAGGCCGGTTTGCCATTTACAGGCGAAGATCCAAGTTTGGCGATCGCTTATGATGGCCTGCCCTTGGCTCAGCCGATTTCTTTCGACAATATACGGGATGTCGGAAATGCTGAAACTCAGGTTAGCAGAACCATTCCTGTCAGTGATTTTGTCCAGTCCTTAATCGACGGCAGCGCAGGTACGATCCGTGGTTTATATGTCGATAACAAATTTGCTTTCCCTGTCGTCCAGCAACCCACGGGGAACGCAGCATTCGTCTCGACAACTGAGGACGTCATCACTGATTTCGCCATGCCGAGAAAGTATGGTGTCACAGGTTTACTTGCACACAACTATCTGGCAGGAATTGAGTTCTTTGAACTTGAAATTGGCGACCTCATACAGGTTGTATATGGAGATGGAAATATCCAGATGTATCGAGTTTCGGACATTCAGAGTTATCAGGCTCTTTCGCCAAATTCTGCCAGCAGTAATTTTGTAGATCTGGCTACTTCAGAGAAATTAACGGCATCACAACTTTTTAAGCGCGTGTACATGGGCGAGCATCATTTGACACTGCAGACGTGCATTCAACAAGGTTCCGAGGATTCCTGGGGCCGGCTTTTCGTCATTGCCGACCCAGTCTAATTCGCAATCCTGCTTCATCATCTTCCCACGCAAGAACCTCGGAAACGGGGTTCTTGCAATTTAAGGGGATTCTGAAATCCATTTGAGGATCACTTCACCGACAATCTTCAGGCTTTGAGCAGATATCTTATCCAAAGTATCCTGATTTGTATGCCAGTATGGGTAGTCAAAATCGATTATCAGGGAGGAAGGTATGCCAAGGTTGATAAAAGGTAAATGATCATCGATTAGCGCATATTTTGTTTGATCAATAAAAACGTCCCCAAATCCCAAATCCTTGGCTTTTGACCAGATTTTTGAAGATAGTTGAGGTTCAGAGTTTTCTTCCAAAAATATATTCAAATCTTCATCGCCAACCATATCTACAATCACTACCATTTCGGGAAATTCCAAAAGACTCCTCGCAAAGTACTCTGCACCCAAGCTCCACGGCCAGCCATTGATCCTACCCTGGTCTTCCGCATCGAAAAATACAAGCTGGGTGGATTTATTTAAGTTGTTCAGGTGATTGGATAACTCAAGCATTACGGCTGTACCGGAAGCGCCGTCGTTTGCGCCTGGCACAGGAATTAACCTGGCTTTATCAGAATATTCCTGATCGCTGAACTGACGGGTATCATAATGTGTTCCAATGATCAAATATGGAGGTTCAGATTTATTTGAAGCGATAATATTTCGAATAAATACACCTTCATATGCAAAATCCTGAAATTCAACTTCCCAATCATTTTCTTCCAGTATTTCACGTATAAATTGTGATGAATCCAAAGAAGCCTGACTTCCCGGAATACGGTACCCGAATGAAAGCTGTTTTTCAAGATAACCAAATGCTCTTTGTTCATCAAATTGCGAATTTGTTGAACAGGCAGTAAAAATGAATATAGAAAAAATGAGTAAAAATAATTTACACAAAAACCTTTTAATTGATCGTTTCGAGAAATTCATTAAATATTTCCGTTTCTCTTTGATACAACGATTGGTATCTGAGCTTTCTCGCTTTGATCACTTTTTCCAAAGGTGGCAAAACGCCATAACTTTCTTTCACCGGCTGAAAAGATTCAATTTCAGGTTGAGTAATCTTATGACTCAGAGCGCCGATCATCGTCTCTGGAGGAAAAACGATAAGTTCTTTATTGTTTAACAGTCTGGAAGCATTGATCCCCGCTAACAATCCCATTGCCGTACTTGCCAAATACCCCTCAACACCGCAAATCTGACCGGCAAAAAAGACTCCGTCTTCTTTTTGGGAGTAAAGGGAAGGATTTAATATCTCCGGCGAATAAATAAAAATATTTTTATGCATCTGGCCATATTTCGAAAAAATTGCGTTGGCGAGTCCAGGAATCATTCGGAATACACGGCCTTGTTCTTTTCGAAGTAAATTGGTTTGAAACCCAACCATATTAAGGTATCTGCCCTCTAGATCCTCGCGCCGTAGCTGCGCTACTGCATAAGGCTTGTTTTCTATTAGCGGGTTGGATAAACCGATAGGCCTGAGTGGTCCAAATGCCAGGGTGCGATGTCCACGTCTCGCCATTACCTCAATTGGCAAGCAACCTTCAAAAAAAAGTCCCTTGCCAGCTTTAACTCCCGATTCAATTTCAGCTTCAAATTCTTTTATCGGGTAGCTTTCAGCACGAACAAGTTCATGGATAAAAACGTCATATTCCTCTTTGTTAAAAGGGCAATTCAGGTAATCACCATTCAATGCAGCGTTGATGTCATACCTCGAGCCCCAATACGCAATTGTCATATCCACGGAATCAGATTCGATGGTAGGGGCTATGGCATCAAAGAAGAATAAATTCTCTGCCCCTGTGTAATCCCGGATAATTTTCGAAAAAGAATTTGAGGTGAGGGGACCAGTCGCTATAATACAAGGTTTTGGAGGAAATTCCTTAACTTCTTCTCGGATTATTCTTATGTTTCGGTTTTTAGATAATTCTTCAGTAATAATCTCTGAAAATTTCCTGCGGTCGACCGCAAAAGCTCGACCGGCGGGAACGCGGGATTTGCGGGCAGATTTGATGATCAATGATTCAAGACTTTCCAGTTCATGGATGAGCATTCCGGATGGCCGGTCAGGAAGCATTGAACCTAGCGAGTTAGAACAGACTAATTCAGCTAACTCACCAGAGGTGTGGGCACCGGTAGGTGTGTGCGGACGCATTTCGAAGAGATCAACTTGAATCCCGCGTGTAGCAGCCTGCCATGCTGCCTCACTCCCCGCCAAGCCCCCACCAATGATAGATAAAGTCTTTATCATGATTAAGATTAATTTTAACATTTCAGTTGGCATATTTATTGCCAATGAGCGGCATTCACGCTATACTATTTTTCGAGGCAGTATATGTATCAGCGACAATTTCAAAAAATTTCACCCCTAACCACAGCCCACCTCGCGCAGACGATGTCGCTGCTTAATATGAATTATGGTGATTTGAATCAAGAGATTAATAAGGCACTGAATGAGAATCCAGCCCTTGTAGTCCGCGAGGAGAGACTATGCCCAGGATGCGGTCATAAACTAGCCGAAGGCCAACGATGTCCCATTTGCACTCAACCCAAGACGGGCTCACCTGACGAAGCCATTGTTTTTCTATCTGCTCGCGGTGAATTCATACCAAAGGGCTCTTCCCTGGGTTTGGATGATTTTTCAGACGACCTTATGGGTACTGATAATCTTACATTGGAAGAATTCGTGCTTCGGCAGATAGCTTCCGAACTTAGAGTAGAGGATCGGGCGATTGCGGCTTATATTCTGAATCAATTGGATGAAGATGGTTTATTTCGTGAAGACCTAGACGATGTTGCGGAATATTTCCACATTTCACTTGATGATCTAACGAGAATAAAAAGAATTATTCAGAAAGCAGAACCCATCGGGGTGGGGTCTTCCTCACCGGAAGAAGCGATCCGAGTTCAAATCGGGGAATTGTCAGAATCTTCCAAGACACCAGATATTTATGTCAAAATCTCCGAAGAATATTTGCATCCATTATTAAAAAAACAGTTCAAAGAAATTTCAGATCAATTAAATATCCCACAAAAAACTGTAGCGGATGCGGCTGAATATTTCAGCAAAAACTTGAATCCTTTTCCTGCGAGATCCCATTGGGGAGATTTTCGATCACCAGGCGAAGGCGACACTCTGGGGTATTCCAATCCCGATGTTGTCATCAACCATGTAAATAATGACCCTAACCAACCTCTGTTAGTCGAAATTGTAATCCCTTCGGTCAGCAATTTGGATATCAATCCTTATTATAGCCAGGCAATAAAAGAAGCCGGGGAGGGAGCAAAAGAAGAATTAAAAACGGATTTTGATAAAGCTAATTTGCTCATAAAATGCATCCAGCAGCGAAATAATACTTTGCAGCGGTTGGTGGAGAAGATCACAGCGATTCAAAAAGAATTTATTCTCAAAGGTGAGAGTCATATCAAACCGATCACGCGCGTGGAGATCTCAAAAGACCTTGAGGTGCATGAGTCCACCATTTCAAGGGCTGTATCCAACAAAACCGTTCAGATGCCAGATGGCCGCATCATCCCGATGTCTACATTTTTTGATCGAAGCCTTAAGGTCCGCACCATGATGAAAGAGATCATCGCTAAAGAAAAAAAAGCAAATCCTTTGAGCGATTCAGAAATACAAAGTCAACTTGAAAAGAAAGGCTTTAAGGTCGCCCGGCGGACTGTTGCTAAATATCGATTAATGGAAGGCATCATGCCCGCCCATCAAAGGAAAATAAATCCTACTGGTAAGAAAGAATAATTTGTATCCGAGGGTATTATGCCTTTTCAGCTCGATTTGACGGATCTGCGTAATATTCTTGACCTCATTGCCACTCCTTGTCTACTGGTCAATGCTGATACTAGTGAAATCGAAACTGGAAATTTCAGCTTTTCTCAGTTTTCCGGTTATTCCCTTGATGAAATTCGAAATGTCGCATTAGGCACTTTAGTTTCAGATATAAATCTTCAGTCGGTAACTGACGGCGGATCGAAAGGATCAGTATTAATTCTAAAATTTGATGATCCCCTCCCAGTAGAATTAAATTTTCGGTATATCGGCCCCAACGGCAGCAAGATCCTCATCACTCTAAGCGATGAAAGGGTCCTGGGAAATCAAAATCTCGATGATATTGCCATTCAGCTCATTGACATTCTAAAAGAATTACCCGTAATTACAAAGTTTGATTTGTATGAAAAGATAGTCAATGCTCTGAGTCAAAGCAAGATCGCTGAAGATTATGCACTCTACTCAATGCAAGAATCCCAACAAACATATCTTACACGTTACGGATCTAACGATCCGACGAAATTGCCAAGTGAAATTCCCGCCCTAGAACTCGAACGCATAATTCAAATGGATATTTGGAAACCGGGAAGACGGGTTCTTTCTGAAATCCATCGAGCTGCTCGAGATCATCATTTTCTTTGCATGTATTCAATGCCGATTCTTAGAGATGGTAAGACTAAAAGTATTTTGGTTCTGGGGTATCAATCAGAAACGTATAACGAACAAAGAGAAAGAACAATTCATCAAATAGGCCGATTAATTTCTTCAATACTCGAATATTCCGATAATTATTTAAATGCATTGGATGAAATGTACAAGATCTCAAGTTCACTTGATAAATACCAAGCTGAATTTGAAATCTCTCGTGATGGAATTATTGTTGTCGATCAATCAAATACTATTGTGGACTTCAACACACCGTTTACGAAAATTTTCTTTTACACACCCGTGGAAATAAAGAACAAAAATATCTCTACCCTATTTGGTTATTCAAGATCAACTGAAATAATTAATTTTATTAATAATTCTACAAACCAAACGAGAACAGAATTTTTCAATTTGGTTGATCGAAAAGGCCAAGATCGGTATTTTGAAATCACCCTTGTACCTCTCACGGCAACTCACAATGACCAAAAATTGCTCATTTTCCATGACCGATCTGAAGTGGAAAGTAGCAAGAAGATGATTGAAGGTTTGGAAAAACAGGCATCATTGGGAGAGATGTTGGCAGAGTTTGCCCATGATGCACGAAATATCATTAACCGTCAGACAACCGGGATCCAATTGCTTTCTAAAAAATATCAACTATCTGGTGGAAGTAATACGGAGATCCTCGGCTTATTGGAGGAATGTGATAACCTGAGCGATATGATGGAATCGGTACTTTCCTATTCAAGGCAGGATAAAGGTGAGTTTGAAGTTATTAATCTCGCAGACTTTATTCAAAGCTTGATTTACCGGAATAAATTTCGAGCGGAAAAAGCAGGCGTGGAAATCCGATTTATTAATCGACTAAACGAAGCAAAAATCCATGGATACCAGCGATCACTTGAGCGAGTTTTATTGAATCTGATCAATAATGCAATTGATGCAACACGACAGGATCAAGGGATGGTATCTGTCACCCTTCAAAATGACGAATCGAATCCCGGACAGGCTGTGATCAAGATCTCTGACACTGGTCCCGGAATACCCGAGAAAATTTCAAGCATCTTACTTACGAACCAATTTTCGGACAAACCTTCCGGGACAGGGCTTGGTTTATTAATATCAAATAAAATCATCCAAGCACACAACGGCCGATTAACTATTGAGAGTTTCTCGGGTGGAACGATTTTTTCAATTAACTTACCAATGCACAACCAAGGAGAAGAAATTTGAATTACTCAGTACTAATCGTTGATGATGACAAAAAGGCGAGGTCAAATATCTCTGAATATTTAAAAATCTCGGGTTATGAATTGGTAGAAGCAGGTACGATCAAAGAAGCCCGTGAGTCGATCACAAAGAATGACCCTGACATAATTATCCTCGATGTGCAATTGCCTGACGGTTACGGACTTGATCTATTAAATGAATTATCGAAATTACCCAACAAGGTTCCGGTAATTATGATGACCGGATATGGGAACATCGAGATGGCTGTGGATGCCATGAAAAATGGAGCACACGATTTTTTGACAAAACCAATAAAGAATCTTGAAAATCTTGAAAATTCAATCCAACGTGCGGGAGAAATGATCCGCGTGCATCAAGAATTGAATCATTTACGGAAAAACTTAAGTCAAGCGAATCAATTTGTTGTTGGACAAAGTAAGGAATTTTCTCTTGCGATCGATCAATCGATCAAAGCAGCAAAAGCTTCAGTTTCAGTGCTGATCACAGGGGAAACAGGTACAGGTAAAGAGGTACTCGCCAAATTCATCCACCAATCAGGCCCTCGGGCGGATAAGCCTTTTATTGCCATAAATTGCGCAGCGATCCAGCCTACAGTTCTTGAGTCGGAGTTATTTGGCTATGAGGCTGGTGCTTTCACCGGAGCAGAAAAAAGAAAGCATGGATTAATGGAGGTTGCTGACGGCGGCATTCTTTTTCTGGATGAGATTTCATCCATGCCCACCGATATTCAAGCAAAACTATTACGAGCTATCGAGGAACGTTCATTTCGAAGGGTAGGTGGGACGACTTCTATCAGTGTGGACGTCCAAATCATCGCTGCGTCAAACAGAAATATCAAGACAATGATCGAGAAAGGTGAATTCAGAGAAGATCTTTATTATCGATTAAAAGTAGTAGACCTTCACCTTGTTCCTTTAAGGGAACGAAAAAGAGATATACCCGAATTGGTTGGTTTTTTTGTAAACAAATTTAATATGCAGATGGGCAAAAACATCACGGAGATCACCCCGGAAGCATTGAAATTGTTGATCAATTTTCCCTGGCAAGGAAATATCAGAGAATTAAGCAATGCGATACAGCGTGCGATCTTATTTTGTGATGGTCAGAAAATAACACCCGCTGATTTACCTCTGGATATTACCAACACCAAATAGTACGGCACATTTATTGCAACAATCCTACAGAATAAATAACCTATTCTGGAGGCATACCATGTTCCCTTTAACAGCAAATGATTTTGTCCTGACCCTGGCGAGCGCTGTGCTTATCCTCGGCGTTGTTTCGTTTGTGATCGGGTTATTCACCTTGGCGTTCAAAATCTCTAATGGTGAATTTTCAGAAATTTCCTCACAATCTGCCAAGATCATGAGCAAGGGTTTGACCGATGATGTGTCCGATCTGATGGGCAACGCATCATCTTTACTTGCATCCGTCACTCAAATGACAAAAACGAAAGCCGGTGTGGGCATGTTCCTGGTGATCGTTTCGTTTGTTTTCTTCATCATTTCATACTACTTGGTTTCACAGTTGCTTTAATCTCATTTGACTATCAAAGGATCAATGCAACCCTTCAACATCATTGATGGTTTAAATGAGATCTTCGATGACACCTGTACAAACCAGGTGGTTTCTTGTTTAATTCGAAATCCTGTTATTTGGAAATTTTTGGCGGAAGAGCGAAATTTCCTGTATATTCGGGAAGCCCTCGGAGAGGATCCCGACCGATGGACCATTAAGGGTGTAGTTGAATCGGCTGCTGGCATATCACCATCAAGCCGTCAAACTGATTTATCAAGAAACAGTACGGACCCAGCAGTTTTTATGGCGGATATCGCCTCAATAAATGAATTATCTGCCTTAGAGCTTAAGGTGAAGGATTATATTGCGGAAAATTCCATTGGGCTTTGGATAAAAAATTTGCCTTACCAAACTTCCTCAAAAAGCGATCATTGGTATTGGGCGATGATCCTCTCCTTGATTTTTCAGGAATTTGATTATCCATTGGATGCTTTAGAAGCATTTATTTCTGATAAACAAGGTACAGCAATAAAACTATTAGCCTACGCTGTTCATTCTGACCCATCAATTTCTGATCAATTACTAAACAACCTCAGTGGATTATGTGCAACCAATGGCATAAGGTGGCTTGTAGATCTGATTAATTTCCTGGATTTCCTTGGTGATGTTAAACTGTCAAAGGAATTGGCAGAAATTTATTTATCAACTGACAGACCGGAAAAATCTTTAATACAAAAATCCGGTGTTCCTATTGATGATCTTTTGAAAAAAATCGCCGAAAATCGCAATCTCACTTTTATTGCCCAAAAAGCGGAAAACAAAAAGCTTTTGGCTAATTTTCAAAACGAAGGAAAAGAACTTCTAACTGAGTTATTGAACCGATCTGGCCTATCCAATTACGACCCAACAATTTTTGAGGGTTATCAGGGTCTGCCTAATGATGATATTAATCATGATTCGCTTAACGCCAAACTCCTTGAAAAAATTGAAGAAGCGTCCTCAATACGGGAGGTAGACCCAAACTCAGCACAATCTATCGCAAAAAATATCTATAAGATAACATTGGATGAAATTTCTAAAAACGATGCTAATCAAGGATTTGGATATTCGTTACGGCACAAAATAATCGATCTGCTCAATACCTGCAACTTGATTGTTGAATGTGCAAATCTGACTGAAGTTCTTCTGTCTTCTTATCCGAATGACGTTCGGTTGCTGCGTATAGCAGCCGCCCTTTTTCATCGTCATGGAGATCACCAGAAAGCCATTCGATATTTTCAAATACTTAATGTTCTGGATTCATTGTCTCGAGAGGAGAAGATCCAATACGCGAATTCTTCGGCATATTTGGGAAAATTCATCAATGCATATAAAGTTAGGTCGACGGTTAACACACTCGATTTCGAAGATATCAGAATTCTGCTGGTTTATGCTTTCTATGCCGGGTTGCAGGAGGAGATGGGAAAGATTCTCGATCAATATTCAAATAAATTACATGAGTGGCCTTTATACCTGCTCTTTTCTAAAGGAATCGACAAAAATGAGAATCTGGTTGCCCAGGATTGGAATAATATTTGGTCTACCCTCACAAACAACTGGGATAAAGTCCTTTTTATTGATTTTTTGGAAAAAACGAACTACCGAACTCTGGTACCGGAATTATTAGATGAATCCATAAAAAACTCTTCTGAATTCTCGGGATTATTTATAAAACAAATCAAGAATTATCAGAGGAGTGGAGATACCTCGGCACTATCAGATAAATTAAATTCAGTTCAATTGAATCGCCCAATTAATCAAAAAGATTTTGAAGAAGGGATTAATCTCTTCATTCAAAATGGTTTTATCGGAAAAGCTTCTCAATGGTTTAAACGGTTTGAAAAAGAATGGCAGCTCTCCCCAGTCAAGAAGTTGATACATGCAGAAATTTTACTCTTTGAGCAGGATTTTGGCAGAGCTGAGCAGCTTTTAGATGAGGAAATTCATAATGTGGCGATAAATGAAAAATTGCTTCTCATTTATTCACTCGCATTATTAAATTCGAATCCCGATCGTTTCCCGATCGGTATATGCCCTGAGAAGATTTTTCGAATAAAAGAAATAAAAGAAAAATTTGAACAAGAACTTGATTATACAGATACCAAACTTCGAATTCTAAGGATTTACCTAAATGATCAAGATCGGATTGGTTTATTTGAAAAAGAACTAGCGAATAATAACAATAACAATGAAGATGATGTGTGGCGAATTAAAGCCGCAATTGCCAACGAGTATTTCAATCAAGGCCGCTTTGATTTAGCCATTCAATATTTCAAAGAGGTGGAAAGAATACATCCATTCGATTTAACATTGTTACGTAATCTCCTCGAATGCTATTTAAGGCTGAAATTGGCCGAAGAAGCTGAAGTCATCTTGCACAGATTGTTGGCAATAGAAGGATTGAATTGGAAAGATTTACTCAATCTCAGCTTTGATCATTTCCTGTCTAAAGAGTGGATATCATTTCTTAATTCGCAAATGGCAAGATATCCTGATAGCAAAGAAATACATCTTCTATTCTCACTCTCTTCCTTGCGGTACGAAAATTTTGCAGATGCAGTTGAATCCATTAAGCACTTCTTAACAAATCCGGAACTCAGCACGGAAGAGTATCTGATCGCCGCCCAGATATTGGCAGCTTCCGGGGATCGAATTTTCGCTGAAAGGATCCTTGAAGTCTTGCTATCGGGCAACAAGAAATTTACAAGTTCCCATTATCTAACTTTCTGCCTAATTTATCAGAGCTTGGGAGAATATTCAAAAGCCCTAGTAATGCTGAATCATATTCAGCATTTCAATCGATTAATTTCTGCTATTAAATTAGACCTTCTGATCAAGAACGGGAATACCGCCGAGGCAGCTAGCTTTCTAAAGGATTTAAAACCTGATCCTGATTTTGCTTTTTATATCTCACGCGATCTCCCTTTGATCGATGCGGCCTTTTGGTTAAATTCGTTTGATGATCCATCATTTTTTGAAAAAACCGCTGCTAATGTATGGCTTGTAAATCAGGATCTTTCATCCGCGCTAAATATTCTCGAAGAGGGATTTAGGCACAACGGCAGCGATGAACAAATGGCTTATTTACTGCTGGAAACCGCTAAGCTTTCCAATCGATCCGAAATTCTTGATAATGTTTTGAGCAATTTTGAAGGGAAGGAAATCCTTTCAGATGAATTGACCTGTTCATTAGCTGAGAGCGCTCTCATGCTGGGACAGGAAGTATTGGCAGCTCAGTACCTCTCAGCGATTGTGGGCTCTAACGAAAACAAAGCTCGTATTAAAGGACTGCAGTCCAGATTGCTCCGGCGCAATGGGAACGTGGGAGAAGCTAAATATATTTATAGATCTTTGGTTAATGTATCCAATCTGAAAGAAGATTCACCGGATCTTCTCTGGTGGGCATCACTAACGCTTGAAATGGAAGATTATTCATACGCCTTGGAAATCACCCATAAAGCGATCGCTTATTATGGTATGGCTGCCGGATTGGTTAACACGTACCTCAAAGCGATTGCTGGATTACAGAGACAAAACGTTCTTTATGAGAAATTGAACCGATCCAGTCAAATACAGGATTTATCCGGTGAACAACTAACTCTTTTTAGAGAAGTCGAAGGCGAATTTTCAAATCAAAATTCTGCAAAATTCGATTTGCAAGTTTTTCATGTGTGTAAAGCCTATATAGATCAGGAATTTTACAATTTTGACAAATTTTTAAATCAAGAATTTGAAAGCATAGACCAAAGAGATATTTTACATATTTCAACACTCCTCTACGGCCACGAAAAAACTTTTCTTGAGTTTTCAACAAAAATAACTAATCGAGAAAATCTGATTTTTTATTCTGCCATCTTATCCGATGATCATTTTGAAAAAAGCCTGGAGTTGATAAAGGATTATGCAAATTTCCTCTCCAATGACCCCATTGTTTTAGCTTTATTGGCCAAAATCCATTACAAAATCGCTAATTATTCTGAGGCATATGCAGCCATCACACTCGCTTTAAATATTATTCCTGAGGAATACGGATGGGAAATGCTCGCTGGGGAGATCAGCCAGAAGCGGAGCGATCCTATCACCGCGATTGAGCATTTTGAACGCGCAAGAGCTCTATCAAAAAATACTGTTCATTTTGAACAACTTCATGACCTGCACCTTCTTACTGAAAGCGAGCAGGCTATACCTATCTTGGAAGATCAATTTGCTGACGAACCGAGAAATTCTGATTTGGCTTTAAAAATTGCCTCCTTATGTGCAAATTTCAACAAACTCGCAAAAGCCGCACACTATTATGAAATTGGGCTTCAGCTAAATCCAAAAGATCATCAGCCATATCTCGGATTAAGTAAGTTATCTGCTCAAATTGGGAATCTGGAAAAGGCAATGGAATATGCAGATAAAGGCTTGTATCTAAGTGAAAGAGATTTCGATCTGTTACAGCTTAAATCTGAGCTCATCAAAAAAACAAGAAGCCCGCAAGAAGCCATGGAATTCCTGGAGAATCAAGTTCTGCTGAACGATGAGATAAATTCTGACTTGCAAGCCTTGCTGGCTGACCTCATTTATGAATTGAATGGGTTGGATGAATGTCTTGAGTTTATCGCTTCAAGGAATCATTTTCAATCACAATCAGTTAAATTCTCAACTACCAACGTAAAATATTTGCTAATTGCTGGTGATACTAACCATGCAAAAGAAATTTTGGAGAAAACGCTGGGTGAGAATCCGGACAATGCCGAAGTTAATGCGCTGATGGGGGAATATTTTGGAATTCAAGGTGATCTTGACCAGGCTATTGGGCATTATTTGCGAGCGATTAATCTTGATTCAAAAAACGAGAAATACTTCATCGATCTTTTTGAAATATATAATCTCCAAAGAGACAGTGAATCGGCAGTAGAAGCTTTGAAATCAGGGATAATGTCTATACCCTACAGCGTTGATTTACCGGTAAGGCTCGCTAAACATTTTTTCCAATACGGTTTGGATGAGAAGGCAAATGAGATGATCGAACGCGTGCTTCGACTGCGACCGCATGAAGCGGAAGCGCTTGCGCTAAACGATCTCATTCTCCATCGACGATTGACAATAAAAAATGAGATTGAAATACCTACGGAATAAATGAAGATTACCAGAACCAAATATCACCAGATAGCAAAAGCCGGATTAAGCACCGGAAACTTGGATTTTGTTGAACTATTGGCAAATAGTTGGTTAAGTGAGTTTCCAGGTGATATACAATCCAAATTCTTCCTGGCTCAAGCGTCGTTACTGCGCGATAATTCCGCTCTTTCAGCCAAATATCTCACACAAATTCTTCTTCGGGATCCGGAAAATATTGAGGCTTACGAGCTTTTATTCCAAAATAGAGAACTTAAGGACCAAAAAGCGGTCGCTTCATTTATCCATGTCATCAGTGGCCGTACGGATGACATTTCAGTCATTTTTCCCTGGGCAGTAACGCTGCGTGCAGCCCGAAACGGAATACGACGGGGCGAGTTGAATCAATCAGAAAAACTTCTTCGCCAGCTCTTGGCGCAGGAAGAAAACAATCCCTTAGTGGCTATTGAACACTGCCGGTTATCCTCCATTAAGGATGAAAATTCAGTCTTTTCACATATTGCAGCTATCTATCACGAACGATGGCCAGAATGCGTTCAGTTCAAGCTATTTTCAGCGCTCGCACTTCATAGAGATAATGACGAGATCAATTCAGTATCTCAACTTCATCAATGTTTGGCTGACGATCCGGAAGGCATTGTTGCAACCCGTATCTTGGGATCCTCACACGAATTTCTAACGATCTGGCAAAATAATCAGGCGATTCATATCGACTACCAAATCCCATCTTCCATCGCTGTATCTCTTGAATGGAACCGCCTTAACTCTGGTGTAGAGGATGCGGACATTACCAATGAAGAGAAGGAGATCCTGAACACCATCCAATCTCGGAAGCTGAACAGTGAGCAACAGAAAAAATCTATCAAAACACCTGTTTATGTGATTCTCACAACCTATAATGGGCTCTTTCAGAAATATGGCGAAAAAACGGCCAATTATTTGATTGAACAGCTTGAAAGCTTATCCAAGACGATTCATCAGCGTCCGCAGTGGGATTCTATTGTATTCTGTCCAGATGAACTTGCTTCGGTGCAACAATTTGGTCTTTCGCCGATCAACAAAATTGACCCTTGGCAGATCAAACTGGCCTTACACGATCTGGATGCACGATTGAATAAACAGTCCAAAACCATTGGTGTATTACTCATCGTCGGCGGTGATGAAATTGTCCCGTTCCACAATTTACCCAATCCAACTGACGATTCAGATAAATCCGTCCCTTCTGATAACCCATATGGTACGAATTCCACCAATTACCTTATACAAGAATGGCCGGTAGGGAGACTTCCTGATGAGAATGGCAGAGACGCAGGACTTTTACTGGAGCAAATCAGGCAGATTCACCAATTCCATGCATCCAATAATTCAAATGTAAATCGGGTGGATCAATTGATTTCTGATTTGAAACGAAAACTGGATATTCGGCGATTCTTTACTGAACTATTTCATGCACCCAAAGATTTTGGTTATACCGCAGCTGTTTGGCGCAGGTCGTCACTGGCGGCATTTCGACCAATCGGTAAAGGATCGGATTTAAGGGTATCACCTCAGTACGATTCGGACACCATCGATATAGATAATTTGATGCGAGCCAAATGCGCTTATTTCAATCTGCATGGCCTGGCAGACACACCGGATTGGTACGGCCAGCGTGATTTCAGCGAGGATCCAGTGGGACCTGATTTTCCGGTCGCGATTACCGCACGGCAGATCGAAAAAATACGCAATAATGTCGATCTGGTTTTTTCCGAAGCCTGTTACGGCGGGTATGTGGTCAATAAATCTATTGACAATTCCATGGCTCTTAAACTGGTATCAGTAGGCAGCCAGGGATTGGTAGCCTCCACCTGCATCGCTTATGGGTCTGTTTTCACACCTTTGATCGGCGCTGACCTGCTCGGATTCATATTTTGGAAATATATTAAAGATGGATTCTCATTTGGCGAATCGCTTCTCCAAGCCAAGCTGGGCTTGATCAAAGTAATGACACAGAGGCAAGGATATCTCGATGGGGAAGATCAAAAAACTCTTCAATCTTTCGTCCTATACGGCGATCCATTGGGCTATCTGGAGCCAAATATTTATATGGATAAGGATATGCAGGTGAGAGGCGAAGACCGCTGGCAGATCAATGCTTTCAGTGATGCTGATGGTATGCTGGCAAAAAGCACGCGCGTATCTGATGCAAAGACCAGCGAGATCAGCGAGATGGTCCAGAGTTATATTCCCCGAATTGATAACGCAGATATCAAAATACGCGAGCACCAGGTAAAGATCATGAAAGTCCTCGATCGTTCAAAAGGGGAGGGCACATTCAGAGAACCAGATGTATCAACTCGAAAATTCACCCAAGTCCAATACAGCCAAAAAACCCAAGGAATACGTGAGACTCACCAACAATTCATCCGCATCACATTGGACGATACCGAAAAAGTGGTGAAATTGGCTGTATCCAGATAGCTTGTCCCCAATAATCCCTTTGTTTAATTTATAATCAAAACTCTTCATTAAGGTTTTAAGTATTAAGAGGATTTATATGCCCATATCAAAATCAGGTAATGACATTCGCAAGGAATTTATCGAATTTTTCCAGGAACGCGGACACAAATTTGTGCCTTCTTCCTCTCTTGTACCTGGAGGTGATCAGACGCTGCTTTTCACCAATGCAGGCATGGTCCAATTCAAGGATGTTTTTCTCGGCACCGATAAACGAGACTATAAACGTGCAGTTAATTCGCAGAAATGCATGCGGGTGGCAGGTAAGCATAATGATCTCGATGATGTAGGCCGGGACGATCTGCACCATACTTTTTTTGAAATGCTTGGAAATTGGTCTTTTGGGGATTATTACAAACAAGATGCCATATCATGGGCATGGGAACTATTAACCGAAAAATGGGGGTTGGAAAAAAATCGCATTTGGGTCACATATTTCAAAGATGAGCTCGGTGAAATTGAAACGGATGATGAGGCTGCTCAAAATTGGGAAAAGCAACCGGGAATAGATTCCAGCCATATCCTGCCTTTCGGGCGAAAAGATAATTTTTGGGAAATGGCGGATACTGGCCCCTGCGGTCCTTGCAGTGAGATCCACTATGACAAGGGCGCCGAATACTGCGATAAACAAGATGATCCGGCGCACAAATGTGGAGTCAACAGCGATTGCCACCGCTATCTAGAGTTGTGGAATCTTGTTTTCATTCAATATAACCGGACCAATCCGAGCAATCTCGATCCGCTGCCTGCCCGGCACGTTGATACAGGCATGGGATTCGAACGCATCGTATCGGTCATGCAGGGCGTAGATTCTAATTACCGCACCGATCTGCTTATGCCCTTGATAGAAGAAGTGATGAGATTAACCGGAGACGATACCAAAGCTCGCGATGACAATTTCACTCCATACCGGGTTATTGCGGATCATGCCAGAGCAGCCTCTTTTTTGATCGCTGATGGTGTTGTGCCTGGTAATGTGGGCAGGAATTATGTATGCCGCATGATCATCCGTCGGGCCTCACGTTTTGGCACAAAATTGGGATTAAATCAACCATTCCTGGCCAAAGTAGCAGAGCAAGTTATTAACAACTATGGCACCGCCTACCCGGAATTGGAAAAGAACCGCAAGACCATTTTGGAGAACATTACACGAGAAGAAGAACGCTTTCAGACCACGGTTGAACGCGGGTTGTCCTATCTGAATGATGAAATTGACCGCTTGATCAAGCATGGCGAAAAAATTCTGGATGGTCATATCGCGTTTGATCTATACGCTACACATGGTCTCCCCCTGGAGATCACCCGCGACGTCCTTCGCGAAAAAGGACTGGAAGCGGATGCACAAGGATTCTTTGCAGCAATGGAAGAACATCGCGTGAATTCCGGCGCCGGCAAGGAATTTGGCGCTCTGGGCGGCGAAGACGCCGAATCCTATTCGGTACTTTCGGCGAAAATAAAAAGTGAAGGTCTTGTTGAAGAGTCAGGTGTTGTTTATAACCCCTATGAACTGCTCGCTGTAAAAGCGCAGCTGGCTGCCGTTCTCAGCAACGGAGAAGAAGTAAAAACACTTAAAACGGGCGATTCAGGCGAATTGATCATCGATCGCACCGGATTTTACATTGAAGCCGGCGGCCAAGTTTCAGACACAGGCCGGATCATTTCTGAAGATGGAAAATCTGTTTTTATCGTAAAAGACGTGCGGAAGCCCGCGCCTGGAATCATCACGCATGTCGGTAAAGTGATCGAAGGTGAATTTTCTTCCGGCATGATGGTCAATGCCGAGGTGGATATCGTTCGGCGTCAGGATATCATGCGCAACCACACCGCCACACACTTGCTGCATGCGGAATTGCAGGAGATCCTTGGAGAGCATGTCCGGCAAGCCGGCTCTTTGGTGGCACCCGACCGGCTGCGTTTTGATTTCACGCATCCCAAGGCAATGACCAGGGAAGAGATCAGGAATGTGGAAGATGCAGTCAATGCCCGAATTCTTAACAATTACATCCTGAATATTCGCGAGAAGAAACTTGCCCAGGCGCTTGAAGAAGGAGCCATGGCGCTTTTCGGTGAAAAATATGGAGAAAATGTAAGGACCATCACTATTGGAAACGGAACACCATTCTCTTATGAACTTTGCGGGGGCACGCATGTTCATGAAACCGCAGAAATTGGGACGTTTATCATTACGAGTGAGGGCAGCGCTGCGGCGGGCATCCGCCGTATTGAAGCAATTACAGGACGTAAAGCGTATGAATTGATTAGTGGGAAGAATAAAACACTTGAAGAGATGAAGGATCTTTTGGAAAGCTCTTACGAAGAACTGATTCCTTCAGTAAAGAAATTGATCTCCGTCAAGGGTGATCTCGAAAAAATCGTTAGACAGAATACAGCCCAATCGGCTATGAGTCTTTATCACGATGCCAAAAATTCCGTGGAGGAAATCAAAGGCAGGAAAGTCATGTGGTTAAAATTGGAGAATTCTTCACAGGATATTCTACGAAGTCTGTCAGACCAATTTCGCAATGATTTCTCGTCTGGAATTGCTGTATTTGTCAATGTTACTAATGGGAACGTGCAAATTGTCTCCGCTGTGACACAGGACCTCGTAAAAGAAAAGGTTTCCGCTGGTGAAATTGTCAAGAATATTTCCAAAGCACTGGGTGGCAGCGGAGGTGGCCGACCGGAATTGGCTCAAGGCGGTGGCAAGAATTCGGAAAAACTTATCGAAATTGAAGCCCACTTGGGTGATTATTTATAAAGCCCAAACTTAAAGATCTTTAAAAAAATCCGCTGGATTTCATTTTCCAGCGGATTTTTCTTTTTACATATCTTCAGGACGCCAACAACAAAGTACCAAATCGCGGGCGGCCTTGACCTCATCCAACCGGCCGACAGGTGTATCGTGTGGGGCCTGATGTAGAAAATCCGGATTATCCCGCGCTTCTCTGGCAATCGCCAACATCGCCTCAACAAATTGGTCCAGGACCTGTTTGCTCTCTGTTTCTGTTGGCTCAATCATCAATGCTTCCTTGACGATCAGAGGAAAGTAATTTGTCGGCGGGTGAAAACCGTAATCCATCAATCGCTTGGCAATGTCTAGCGCATGAACGCCAGGGACATCATCCCAAATGCCTTCAAGCACAAACTCATGCATGCATGAGCGGTCATAAGGCAGAGTGTACGCGGGTTTCAACAATTCCATCAGATAGTTGGCGTTCAAAACAGCATATTCCGAAACCCTGCGCAAGCCAGAAGCTCCGTTCATCAGAATATAGGTCAACGCCCTCACAATTATTCCAAAATGCCCATGAAATGATTTAACACGCCCTATGGAATTTTCAGGTTTCAACAATCCATAGAGCGGAGGAGTTTCTTCATCTCCTTCTTCAACAATCCCAACGATCGGTTCGGGTAAGAAGGGGGCCAGCTTTTCAGCAACCACCACTGGTCCTGAGCCCGGACCGCCGCCGCCGTGAGGAGTGGAAAAAGTCTTATGCAGGTTGATGTGGAGGAGATCGAAACCGAGGTCGCCGGGGCGGGTGATGCCAAGGAGTGCATTGAGATTCGCTCCGTCGCCATACACCAATCCGCCGGCATCATGAACGATGCGGATCACATCCAGGACGTTCTCTTCAAATAAACCCAGGGTATTCGGATTTGTCAGCATCAAACCAGCAGTAGTTTCATCACAAACGGTTTTCAAAAATTCGAGGTCAATGTTCCCGCGTTTATCCGAAGGGATATTAATCGGCTCGAAACCGGACATGGTGGATGTCGCTGGATTGGTGCCATGTGCTGAATCAGGAACAAGGATCTTTGTTCGTTTAGCATCATTATTTAATTGGTGGTAAGCGCGAATAATCAAACCGCCGACGAATTCACCTTGGGCGCCTGCCGCGGGCTGCAGGGTGACACCGACCATGCCGGTGATCTCTTTCAGACATTCCTGCAGATAGTACATAACGGCCAAATTTCCCTGTACGGTCTCGATCGGCTGCAAGGGGTGGGTGAGACCAAAACCTGGCATCCTTGCAGTGACTTCATTTATGCGTGGGTTGTATTTCATCGTGCATGAACCCAGCGGGTAAAATCCCTGGTCGATGGAGTAATTCAATCGCGAAAGATGAGTGAAATGGCGCACCACATCCAACTCGGACAATTCGGGCAGTGGAAGATCCTTTCGTGTAAATTCTTCGGGCAGACTGGCTTTGGGAACATCAGGTGCAGGGTATCGAACCCCTCGCCGCCCTGCAGATGAGAGTTCGTAAATTGTGGGCTCAGTCATTGGCTGCCTCCTTAAGAAGTTCACAAAGCAGATCAATACTCTCCTTGGAATTTTTTTCCGTGACTGCGATGAGCATTTGATCTTGGTATTCCGGATAAAAATTACTCAAAGGCAGGCCACCCAAAACACCTTCGTCAAGCAAGTACTCATTGATCTGAAGGGGATCTTTCGGGCACTGGACGATAAATTCATTGAAGAAAACCGATTTGTCATCCAACTTGTATCCTGGGATCTGGCTGATCTGCTGTGCGGCGTAATGGGCCTTGTGATAACACAGTTCCGCTACTTCACGCAAGCCGCCCTTACCAAGCAGTGAAAGGTAAATAGTGGCAGCCAGAGCCATCAGTCCTTGATTGGTACAAATATTAGACGTGGCTTTTTCCCGCCGGATGTGCTGTTCCCGTGCAGTTAAAGTCAAAACGTATCCGCGCCTCTCCTGAGAATCCACAGTCTCGCCAACCAGGCGCCCGGATATCTTTCTAATCAGTTCATCCCGAGTAGCAAAAAAGCCCAAGTATGGACCTCCAAAGTTCATTGGGATTCCCAAGGGCTGGCCTTCACCGACCACAAAATCAGCGCCGAACTCGGAAGGTGGAGAAAGCAAACCTAAAGCAATCGGGTTGGCTGAAACGGCAAGCAATGCGCCATGCTCATGAACAACTTTTCCGAGGTCTGAAAAATTATGAACCCGGCCGAGAAAATCCGGATATTGAACCAAAACTAAGGCGGTTTGATCATCAACAATTTCAGCCAATTTCTGTGGATATAACGAATCTTCAACCAGTCCAGCTTCAAGGATATCGATATCATCAAAGCCGCACAAATAGGTGTGAATGGTTTCCCTGTAATGAGGATGCACAGCGCCTGAGAGTATGATCTTTGGCCGTTTACCCCGGAAATGATGATAAGCGGATAAGCAGGCTTCCCCAGCTGCAGTCGCGCCGTCATAATGGGATGCATTGCTGACATCCATTCCTGTTAAATTGGCGATCAACGACTGGAATTCAAAGATCCCCTGTAAAGTGCCTTGCGAGATCTCCGGCTGGTAAGGGGTGTAAGCCGTGAAGAAATCACCGCGCCTGAGGAGCATATCTACTGCTGCGGGAACATAATGATTGTAAACTCCAGCGCCAAGGAAGCAGACCAGCTCATCGCATGCAAAATTCGCGCTGGCCAGATCCTTGAATTGCTCCTCAACCTCCATCTCCGTTACCGGTTCCGGCAAATCTAGGTCAGGGAACCGGAATTCTTCTGGAATATTTGTAAAAAAATCTTCCAGAGATTTTTTCCCCACAACTCTGAGCATTTCTTCCCGCTCAGATGGGGTATGAGGAATATACATTAATCCCTTTCTTCACAATACTTTTCATAATCGGACGCGGACATCAACAGATCCACTTCCGTCAAGTTGCTGACTTCCACTTTGAGCATCCAGGCTTTTTCATAAGGATCATTATTGAGAAGTTCCGGATGGTCAACCAACGCTTCGTTAACTTCAATCACTTTCCCGGAGATCGGTGAGTTTACATCACCCGCGGCTTTGACGGATTCAATGGTCGCCAGCGTGTCAACTTTATTTACCATATCGCCCGGATCCTTGTTGAATTCCACATAGACGATATCCGATAATTGATCCTGAGCATAATCAGAAATACCAACGGTTGCCACATTGCCATCCAACTTAACCCACTCATCAGTTTTCGCGTACTTCAAATTTTCAGGTGTTTTCATTTTTTTCTCCTCTTTCAAGTTTTGAATTTTAAAAAAGACAGGCAATTCAATAATGCCTGCCCTGTCGGTAACCTGAGAGATTCACCCGTAAGGTTTGCCCCGTCGGCGTAAAAAGCTCTTCCAGGGTTTTCCATACCCGGGTCCTTTTACCTGAGAGTTTCATCCATACCTGGATTTGCCCCTTCGGTGCCGGCTTTAAGCCAGTCTCTTCCCAAGGTTTGGTCATTACCACAATTCTATAAATCAAAAGAGCACATGTCAAGTTAAAAAAATCTTCAGTTATAATTTGCGGGCATTAGGTAAGGCAGCGCCTGATTCCACAATTGATTGTGGAATGACGAGGAGAGGGTTCTTCATTGCGAAGTGAAGTTAACCGGACATTTTCCGGGAAAATCGATTGATCGGCGGATGCCCTCCAGGAATCCCCCTGACCTTCCTAACCACGTTTGAATGTGTGCATTTAACGGCTTGATTCTACGTGGACATGACTCTATTAATTTAAGGAGATAAAAATGTGCGGAATCGTCGGGTATATCGGACGCAAGGATGCTACACCGATCATCCTGGAAGGGCTTAAGAAACTGGAATATCGCGGGTATGACTCAGCAGGGATCGCCGTACTGGATGGTGACAAGATCCTGGTACGGCGTGATTCAGGCAAGATATCTCACCTCGACAATTTGATCACTTCAAGCCCCATCAGCGGCAACCTGGGAATCGGACACACGCGATGGGCAACCCATGGAGAACCGAGCGAGCGTAATGCACACCCTCATGTCGGATTTAATGGACAGGTAGTTTTAGTCCATAACGGCATTGTTGAGAATTACCTGGAACTTAAAGAAGAATTGGTGGATGAAGGCATCCATTTCAATTCCGAAACAGACACAGAGACTATCGTGCACCTGATCGAGAGTTATCTCACTGCAGGAAATGACCTGCATTCAGCTGTCCAAAAGACATTGGCACGGATCCGGGGCGCTCATGGGATCGTGGTTTTTTCCACGAGAGAACCCGGCAAGATTATCGCCGCTCGTATGGGAAACGCAGGCGGAGTGGTGATCGGGCTCGGAGAAGGGGAGAATTTTATTGCATCCGATATTCCGGCAATTCTTGAGCACACCAGCCAGATGGTATTTCTGGATTCGGGGCAGATGGCAGTGATCACAAAAGATGATCTCGCCGTGATGAATATTGATGGAGAACAGATCGATTACCAGGTGGAAAAGATCAACTGGGATCCGATCTCCGCAGTGAAGGGAAATTTCCGCCATTTCATGCAAAAAGAGATCCATGAACAAGGTCATGCTCTGACCGATACATTGGCTGGCAGGATTGATTTCAGCACCTCAAAGATATCACTGCCTGGATTAAATGCTGAAAAATTAAATTTGGACAAAATTAATGGCATAAAGATCATCGCCTGTGGTACAGCTGCACATGCAGGTCAAGTGGGGAAGTATCTCATCGAGAGTATTGCCCGGATTCCAGTAGAGGTCGATATTGCCTCCGAATTCCGCTACCGGGACCCAATTGTAGATAATCATCAATTAGTCATCGCCATCAGTCAGTCTGGCGAGACGGCGGACACGCTGGCTGCTATGGAAGAGGCACGCCAGAAGGGAGCCATCCTCTGGTCGATCGTTAACGCGATAGGATCTCAAGCAATGCGTCTGGCAGACGGGTTCATTTCCATGCAGGTGGGACCGGAGATCGGTGTCGCATCCACCAAAGCATTCACCGCGCCCCTTGTAGATCTTTATCTATTAGCAGTTTTCCTTGCTGAAAGGAAAGGATTGCTATGTGAAGAAGCCAGACAAAAATTGGTGACCGAGATCAGCATGGTACCTGACCTAGTTGGCAGCCTTTTGGAACGAGAAGAACAGATCGAAAAGATCGCCAGGAAATATAAAGACATCGATCATATCCTTTATCTTGGCCGAGGGATTAACATGCCCATTGCATACGAAGGCGCGCTTAAGCTAAAGGAGATCTCATACATTCACGCCGAAGCTTATCCCGCGGGCGAAATGAAACACGGCCCGATCGCCTTGATTGATAAACAAATGCCAGCCCTGGCGATCATGCCCAAGGATCAATGGTACGAAAAGATGCTCAGTCAGGTGGAACAGGTGAAAGCGAGAGGTGGCAAAGTGATACTTGTAGCCACAGACGGCGATCAACGTGCGGAAGAACTGGCAGATGATGTATTCTGGATCCCCAATGCCTCATGGATGATCAATCCCATTCTTGCCGTGGTACCCCTGCAAATTTTTGCGTATCACATCGCTGCGATGAAGGGGCTGGATGTGGACCAACCGCGAAATTTGGCAAAATCTGTGACCGTCGAGTAAACCTAATCCGCGAAGTAAAAAATCGCTCCAATGGAGTCAGCATAAGACTGCTCAAGGCCGGTAGTTATGGTCTCCAGTAATTCCCCTGCATCCTCACCATACGAATTGCGGAAATCCGGGAGGAGAATAATTAAAGGCGCATGCTTCTCGCGGAATGTCTTTTCCCCATACCCGTCGCTGCTTCCATATTGTCGATTGTGGAAATGATTAATGTTTAGCGGGAAGCGGTTGGTGTGGAAAAGCACAAATGCGGCCGAATTAGAGATCATCGGCTTTTCTGTATCCAAGTCATGAAGCGCATCAATGAAACCGGCTTGCTGGATCTCGCGGGAATTGAAACCGAATCCGTTCTCATAATATTCTGTCATCTTTTGCGTTGTTATCAAGTAGTTGTATCTCGCTGCAACGGCAAGCAAAACAATGACGGGCACCTTCCAAGGGATTTTGCTTGTTTGTTGGTTTTCGATTGAGAACATAGCAGCAAGAATCAATATTCCCAAAGGCAAGATTGGCGCCAGCATTCGGTTAATGATATCGATTTGCGGAATGGTGACCGCGTGGGTAATGGCAATAAAAGCGACATAGAGAATGATGTGAACAAAACCTATCATAAGAAACAGGTGAGTCTTTTCAGGGGATTTCCAATTCTTAATCACACTGACCATACTCAGACAGAAGATAGACAAAAACAAAATTGTGAAGAATATTTCAATCAATCCGTTGATGATATTGCTCGGATAAATCCCATAATACGGATACCAGGTTCTAATAACAAAATATTCGCTTAAAACACTTCGGAAAAACGAACCGATTATGGAAAGATCGAATGAAAATCTTTTTCCACCTACTTTGTTCAATTGTAAATACAGATCGAGAAACCAAATACCAATTGGAAGTAAAGTAATTGCAGAAAACGAGACACCGTGAAATAAATTCCGCTTGAAAGTTTTCTTCCCAAGTAGAAGAATGAGGATTCCCGCGCTAATAGAAAAAATGATACCCGCATATCGAGTTAATGGAAGCAGCGTTGTTACAACAGCCAAGGAGATCATTTTTTTCCAATCAGGGTTTGAAATGTATAACCATAAGAGAAATGTGTGGATAATCAACAGAAGTATGAATAAAGGTTCCGACATGATACCTGCGAAGGCATCCAGCAAGATAGGGGAGAGGGCTGTAAACAGAGAAACACCAACGGAGATAAAACCATTTCTGGTTATTGCGAAGGTAAAAAAACCGGAAAGGAAAATACTCAAGAAGAACAAGAAGATATTCAACCAACGCGCGGATTCAATAAAATTGCCATTTCTTCCGGTAATAACACTAAGAACAATGGAATAGAGGGGCGCGAATTCAGTCATGCGTGTGATAGATCGATTGGAGTTAATGATCACCAATCCTCGACCTTCACCAAAATTTCTTGCTGCGCTCAAGTATGCCGCAGAATCGCTAAAAGCCCATGGGCTCCAATGGGTGGATCGGAAAACAAAAAAACCACCCAAAATAGAAACCAGGGTGAGGGTAATTAATAAAATAATAGGTGAATTTCTCGTTAGTTTAACCAATCGCCCTATTGGAGTTCGCTTGCCAGTGTGATGGACCAGTCTTCGATCTTATCCCAGTCACGGAAATCACTCTTTCCATAGTCCTCCTCCATTTTTTGTTTCATCGACTGGATGATCTTTTTAATAAAGAAATTTGCTTTTCCAAATTCTTCGCTATCAGTTGTGACTGCGCCGCCAAATAATCCAATGGAAATTGGTTGAATATTGGGATACTTGTCTGTAACTTTTTTCAACCAGATTAAAGTCTCTGTGCGATTCTCCTCTTTATCGTCCATCATGTTAGCGCATACGACAAAATATGCCACCGGCAAGCTGGTCAATTCCCTGTGGAAGTTTGACAGGAATTTTCGAAATGCGCCAACCGATTGGCTGGCATGAATGGAAGTACCCAATACAACCACTTCATAATCATTAATCTTTTTTATATCTTTTGCTGCCCGAATCTCGACGGTGTGTCCTTTTGATATCAACGTCTCGCCAATTTTCTCAGCAACCTCACGTGTGGTTCCCGTCCAGGTTGCATAAGCAACAAGTACTTTTTTCATTTTTTCGTTCCTTTCACGATCACAAGTCAATTAAATCAGCCAATGATGGCTGAAAATTGTCGTACCAGCCTTATGTTAGAATTGCCTGCGTTTGTATTATAAGTTAATCAAATTCTTTTAGAAAGAAGTTAACAATGCCCAAATCGATAACAGAACAGGATGTTCTGAATCAATTAAAGATCGTCATGGATCCTGAATTGCATAAGGATCTTGTCAGTCTCGGAATGATCAAGGATATTCAGGTCAGTGAGAACAATGATGTGTCATTTACCATTGAACTCACTACGCCTGCCTGCCCGTTGCGAAATAGGATTGAAACTGACGCGCGCCAGGCGGTGTTACAGCTCATGGGCGTCAATGAAGTAAAGATCAACATGTCCGCCCGCGTTGCCCAGAACCAACAGCTCAAAGAGAATGTTGAAATTCCGGTAAAGAATATTATTGCGGTATCTTCCGGAAAGGGCGGGGTGGGTAAATCCACTGTGTCTGTCAACCTTGCCATTGCCTTGGCTAATACTGGGGCTAAGGTTGGAATCATGGATGCGGATTTTTATGGGCCCAATGTTCCGACCATGATGGGGGTCAACGAAATCCCTGGGCCGCAAAATAACAAACTGATCCCTGCCGTTGCCCACGGGGTGAAAGTAATGTCGATCGGATTTCTGGTGAAACCAGGCCAGCCGCTGATCTGGCGGGGTCCGCTTCTTCATTCCACAGTGCGTCAATTCCTGGTCGATGTGGATTGGGGCGAGCTGGATTATTTGGTGGTTGATCTGCCGCCAGGGACAGGTGATGTTCAGCTAAGTTTGGCGCAGCACATTCCTGTAACCTGCGGTGTTATCGTCACCATGCCTCAGAAAGTGTCCCTGGATGACGCGAGCCGAGGTGTGGAGATGTTACAAAAACTGAATATACCGATCGCCGGAGTGATCGAAAACATGGGTCCGATGATCCTGCCTGATGGCTCAACTTTGGACATTTTTGGTGAAGGCGGCGGCGAACAGATGGCAGAAACATATAATCTTCCTTTCCTGGGCCGCATTGCTGTGGACCCGGAAATTCGAAAATATGGTGACGCAGGTATTCCAATCATCAAGCAATCACCCGATTCAAGTGCCGCGATGCAATTCAATGCCATCGCCTGCGAAGTTGCTTCATACTTGTCGCAGCTAAATTTGAAATAAAATATATTCAATATGGATACACAAGCAGAAAACCTGCCCAAGATTGTGGGAATTAAATTCTCCAAAATAGGGAAAAATTACTATTTTGACGCATCCAAGATAGATTCGATCAATCTTGGCGACTCAATCGTTGTAGAAACCAGCCGAGGCTGGCAGATCGGAGAATTGGCTGAGGTGGTCAATGACCCGGAAATTCTTAAAAACGCGAGTTATAAACCGATCAACCGATTGGCGACTCCTGAAGATCTTCAAAAGCGGGATAATCTTCTCGAACAAGCAGATAAAGCATTAAAAACGTGCATCAAAGAGGTTCACCAGCAAAAATTGGAAGGTGTCAAGATCATCTCTTCCGAATTCAGCTTCGACGAGAAGATTATTTCTTTTCTCTTTTCCTCAGAATCTGACGATCAACCAAATTTCAATCAGGTAAAAAAATCACTTGGAAGAGAATTCCCGAACACTCGACTGGATTTTCACAAAGTCGGCCCACGTGATATGGCCAAGTATTTTGGCGGCATGGGTGCCTGTGGATTGGAAACACGCTGCTGTACCAAGTTTTTGAACAATTTTGATTCGATTTCCATCCGCATGGCGAAAAAACAAGGTATCTCTTTGACACCTTCCGATATCACAGGAATGTGCGACCGTCTACGCTGCTGCCTGAATTATGAATTCTGCACCTATGTGGATGCGCTTAAAAACATGCCGCGAAAAAACAAAATGGTGCAAACACCTCGTGGAGTAGGGAAGATCACTGATGTTGCGCCGTTGAGAAATAGTGTGTATGTGTATATTGAAGAGGTTGGGATAAAAGAATTTGATCTGGCAGATGTAACAGACTTTTCGGGCGCTCCTGTTCCCGAGAAAACGCCTGTTGTAAGTAATAACCAACAGGTAAAACAGAACCTGTCCAATAAATCCTCAAATCAAGACCGAAAACGCTCTTTACGAAATAAAAAGAACCAACGAGGAATTTAAACCATGACATATTGGGAATCCAAGCAAAAAATCCTCGTTATTTTGGCGCATCCAGACGATCCAGAATTCTTTTGCGGTGGGACCCTTTCCATTTGGGCAAAGGAAGGCCACGAGATCAAGTACTGCCTGCTCACAATGGGCGACAAAGGAATCAACGATGACTTCAAAGGCGCTGAAAATATCAAGCAATTGCGTATAGATGAACAGCAAAAAGCTGCCGAGGTGATCGGAGCTGCTCAGATCATCTTCCTTGATAACGAAGATGGATATTTGACGCCCAATCTTGAATTGCGCAAGCAAGTAGCACGGGTGATCCGGCAATTACGTCCAGATGTGGTGGTCACCTGCGATCCAACTAACTACTATTTAAGGGATTCATACATCAATCATCCTGACCATCGAGCTGCAGGGCAGGTGGTAATCGATGCTATATTTCCCGCTGCCCAAAATGAGCTTTTCTTTCCGGAATTGGTCGAAAACGAGCAATTATCACCGCATCATGTCAAAGAAGTGTGGATTTCTTTACCGAAAGAGCCTAATGTTTTTATTGATATCACCGGAACCTGGGAAAACAAGATCAATGCGTTAATGAAACACGCATCCCAGATCGGTGAAAAGGAAAAGTTCCTGGAACGCATGAGATCCAGGAGATCTGAGGATTCAACCGATGAGAATCCTCGATATGAAGAATTATTCCGCCGGGTTGTTTCTAATTAACCCGAATTGAGTTATTTTTGGTTTAACGAATAAATACTATGCTTTTTGGGAGATGATATTTATAAACCAAGTTATCCCAAATTTATCCACCAGCATACCAAAGATATCTCCCCAAGGCGCTTTTTCAAGCGGTTGGGCAACAAGTCCACCGAGAGACAATTTTTCAAAATAACTCTTCAATTCAGACTCGTTTTCACCGCTCTACGACATTCCTATATTGTCTCCCGGATTAAAAGTCATCCCATCCGGAGTATCCGCGGCCATAAACTTTATTCCATTGTCCGCTTCGAGCTCGGCATGCATGATCAAATGATCCATTTTCGGATATTGTGACGCATTAAATTCCTTGAATGTAGACATGGTAAGTTTTCCACCAAAAACGCCTTTATAAAACTCCATCGCTTCGCGGGCATTATTTTGAAAAGATATGTAAGGATTCAATTTTGAAGCCATAGCTGCTCCTTTGAAAAAATTACGGTTGAATTATATTTTTTGAATCACACAATGTTACGAGAAATCTTTAAAAATCTCTATCGGCGATTTATTTATGGCTTAATTCATATAGAAATTATGAACATTATTCTTTTTTTAGGAACTGTTAGGATATTATTTTGTCAGTAAAGTGACAATCAACCTCAAAATTTGAGTTGTTATCGGTATAATATAATTAATCAGATTAATTATATTAATGAACAATTCTATCCATCTTTCCGAAAAACAACAGGCATTTCTAGATTATCTGATCGGATTTCACAAGCAAAACAAAAAGGATGTTCCGTCAATACAAACGATCAGCGGTGATCTAGGCTTTAGTACAGCAACGCTGCGCGAACAAATGGAATTGGCGAAAAACCTGGGATTTATTTCCGCTCAACCTCGAAAAGGTGTTGAGCTCCTCCCATATAGGTTTGCTCCAGCTGCCTCGAAAAGCCTGTATTATGCAGTTAACCTGGATTACTCATATTTTTTCCAGTATTCCGAAATTCGCAGTCATCTTGAAAAAGCATTTTTCCTTGAATCTGTCAGTCAACTCACTCAAGAAGATTTTCGGGCTATCCAAAACCTGGTTCAGACCGCTTTCGACAAACTGAATGGCGATCCTGTTCGCATTCCACATGAAGAGCACAGGGATTACCATTTAGCGTTTTACGCCAAACAACAGAACATCTTTCTTTCCGGACTTTTGGAAGCGTATTGGGATGTCTATGAGCAAATGGGTTTGAATCTATATGCAGACCTCAATTACCTGAAAAATGTCTGGGAATATCACAAAAAGATCCTCGATCTATGCCTGGATGGCCAATACCAGGAAGCTTATCACTTATTGGGTACGCACATGGAATTTATCTATGAGCGGGAAAGCAAATTACAGGATAAAAAATGACTAAGGAAGCAAAAGTTAACGATCTTTCAATTACTTTCGCAACTGTCAACGGATCAGGCAGCGCCACAGCTAACAATACCATCCTGCGGGCTATCTTTAACATGGGCATACCTGTTTCAGCACGGAATATTTTCCCATCAAATATCCAGGGGATGCCCACTTGGTATTCCATGCGGATTTCCAAGGATGGTTATTTTGGCAGAGTTGAACGGGATGATATCTTAATTGCCATGAATCCAGAAAGTTACCGCAAAGATATCCAAAATCTCAATCTTGGCGGACTCCTATTACATAATCAAACCATTAGTCCGGGTGAATTAGAGAAAAGTATTACAGCCTATGCTATGCCAGTAGATGAATTGGTAAAAACCTGCGGCTTTCCTTCCAATCTAAGCGTTTACCTGGCAAACATGGTGTATACGGGTATACTGGCATATCTGATTGGTATTGATCTCGAAAAAATCGAGTCTGCCCTGGATCATCATTTTGGGGGAAAACGAAGCGCCATTGATCCAAATTTATGTGCAGTAAAGACCTCCTTTGTCTGGGCAAAGGAAAATATTCTAAAAAAGTACCAACTTCAATTGGAACCTATGAAGGCAAATGAACACAAGATCATGCTGGATGGAAACACAGCGGGGGCGTTGGGGGCTCTTTACGGCGGTCTGCAATTTGCCGCCTGGTATCCGATCACTCCCGCAACCAGTTTGGCTGAATCACTGAATGAATATATTCCCACTTTAAGGACTGATCCAGAAACTGGTAATACCTCCTGTGTTGTGGTCCAGGCTGAAGATGAACTGGCGGCTATCGGAATGGTGGTTGGCGCTGGTTGGGCAGGCTTGCGTTCCATGACTTCCACTTCCGGACCGGGAATGTGCCTGATGTCGGAATTCATGGGACTCGCTTATTTCGCTGAGATTCCGCTGGTTGTTTGGGATGTTCAGCGTGTTGGTCCAAGCACGGGCATGCCCACTCATACCTCGCAAGCCGACCTGGCATTTTCATATTTTCTCAGCCATGGTGATAAGGATTTTGTCATTTTGCTGCCTGGAAACATCAATGAATGCTTTGACTTCGGTTGGTTGGCGCTGGATATTGCTGAAGCGCTGCAATCTCCGGTCATCGTCTTGAGTGACCTTGATTTAGGTATGAACACCTGGATTGCTGAGCAGTTTAAGTATCCTGATAAGCCCATGGACCGTGGGAAAGTCCTTTGGGAAAAAGATCTGGAGCAGTTTTCAAAGAAATTCGGACAGGAATGGGGCAGATACCTGGATGTAGAAGGCGATGGGATCACATTCCGCACCTTGCCGGGAAACATGGATGAAAGGGCGCCTTATTTTACTCGAGGTACTAGCCATGATGCCTATGCCCATTACAGCGAAGATCCGCAGCATTGGGAAGAGAATCTTCTACGGTTAAAAAAGAAATTCGAAAAAGCTCGGGAGATCGTACCAGGACCAAAGATCATTACCAGTAATTCCAGGGAAGCGATCATTTCTTACGGATCAACGGATATGGCAATTACGGAAGTGATCCATACTTTTCAAAATGAGGACAGAAATCTCGATTATATGAAGATCAACGCAATTCCCTTCAATGATGAGGTTAGGCGATTCATTGAGAGGCATGAAAAAATTTTCGTTGTCGAAAATAACCGCGATGGCCAGATGAAGCAGATTCTGGGAGTAATTTTTCCGGAACAGGCCGGTAAATTTGTCAGCATTTCCCGTTCCGATGGAATGGCCCTCAGCGCGGAATGGATTTCTGGACAAATCAATTTGACAACCAATGGAGGAAAGTGAAATGGAAAGCGTAGTGACACGACAGGAGAATGTCAATGCCCTCGGCCTCTCACGCAGTGATTACACCGGTCGGCCAACTACATTATGCAAGGGCTGTGGACACACATCCATAGCCAATATGATCGTCTCAGCCTGTTTTGAGTTGAATCTTCAACCAGAAAAAGTTGTCAAATTCAGCGGTATCGGTTGTTCAAGTAAATCCGCAGCGTATTTCCTTGAAAGGGCTTTCGGATTTAATGGCCTCCATGGACGTATGCCTTCTGTCGCAGAAGGGGCGCTATTTGCCGATCAGAGTCTCGTAGGGATCGGCGTCAGCGGCGATGGGGACACCGCCAATATTGGATTAAGTCAATTCAAGCACTTGTCCAGGCGAAATATGCCCTTTGTTTATATCGTTGAAAATAACGGCGTATACGGCTTGACGAAAGGACAATTTTCCGCCACTGCTGAAAAGGGATTAACCCTCAAAAGGCAGGGAGAAAATCCTTACCTCCCAGTGGATATTGCTCTGGAAGCCATCGCGGCAAATGCATCATTCGTCGCACGTTCTTTTGCTGGAGATCCCAAGCAGGTCAAAGAACTCATCAAAGCAGCGATTAGCCATCAGGGGACTTCAGTACTGGATATCATCAGCCCTTGCGTCTCTTTCAATAACCAGGATTACTCTTTGCACTCTTATTCATGGGGTAAAGGCCACGAAGCGCCCTTGCACGAGGTGGAATTTGTGTCGCCAAGAGACGAAATCACTATCGAGGATTTTGAACGTGGTTCAGTTCGCGAGGTGACCATGCATGATGGTTCAGTGGTCCTCTTTAAGAAACTCGCCAGAGATTACGATCCGACCAATAGGACTGAAGCCATACGCATGCTGGAAGAAGCCATCCGCCGTAATTGGCTGATTACTGGGCTGATCTATGTCGACCCGAATGCGCCAAATTTGTTTGACATGTATAAATTGGAAAATTCACCATTAAATCGCGTATCTGCTGACCGCTTGCGGCCTGACAAAAAATCGCTACAAATGATCAATCAGCGTTTTTCCTAATCCAATTTACAGGCTACCGATGGTATGAAGCAGCGCCAGGTTCGTTGAGCGCATGGCGCCGACCGGAAATCCCGAAATGAGTACCACGCGTTGACCTGACTCGTAATTCATGCTGCCAATCAGGGTTTTTTCGACATTCAAGATCATATCTTCCAATGTGTTGGAGAATGGAACCAGATTAGGCGTTACACCCCAGTACATATTTAAGCGGCGGAATGTCAATTCACTGGGAGTAAATGCGAAAATTGGAACCTCGGGGCGTGCTTTGGATTGCAGTATCGCGGAAGAACCTGATTGGGTGAAAACCGCGACGCATTTGACCCTTCGGTCATAAGCCAGTTCACGGGCTGCGATGGAAATCGCAAACGCATCGTCCTGGTCCCTGCTAATCGACGACCGGTAGTAGTGCCCCCAGTCCTCAATATTGCCTTCGGCCTCCTCAATAATGCTGGCCATCATCCTCACGCTTTCGACCGGATACAATCCACTGGCGGTTTCTCCTGAAAGCATTACAGCGTCGCTACCATCAAAGATTGCGTTTGCTACATCCGAAGCTTCTGCGCGCGTTGGCCGGGGATTGTTGATCATCGAATCCAGCATCTGAGTGGCGGTGATGACCAATTTTCCTTTCCGGTTTGCTGCTTGAATGATCTCTTTTTGGATGATTGGTACTTTGGAGGGAGAAGTTTCAACAGCCAAGTCGCCACGCGCAACCATCACGCCATCTGCGACATCCAGAATCGCTTCAAGATTATTCACTGCATTAGGTAATTCGAGTTTGGCGATGATGGGTAAGTTTTTGTTATTTTCTGAATGTTTTTGGATGAATGTGCGAATTTCTTGAATATCACTGGGATTTCGCACAAAAGAGATCGCCACAACATCAATATGGTTTTCAAGTCCGAAAAGCAGATCCTCTTGATCCTTTTCGGTAAACCCGGGAATGTCCAAGGTCGTTCCAGGGAGGTTTACCCCTTTGTTGGAAAAGAGGGTGCCGCCCAAGAGGACTTTGGCGGAAAATCTCTGATCAAATACTTCAATAACCTCCAACTCCAGTTTTCCATCATCGAGTAAGATCCTTGAACCGGTTTTAAGGCAATTAAATATATCCGGAATGTCCAGAAATATCCTTTTGATCTCACTATTTTCAAAATCACTCCTGGTATTATCACGATCCAATTCCATGATAATCGTTTCCCCGGCATTCAGGTTAACACCGGATTCAGGTAAATTTCCGACCCTGAGCTTTGGCCCCTGCAGATCCTGAAGAATCGTGATTTGCTTTTTATTCGATTTGGACAATTCATTGAGGAGGGTGATCAGTTGTCTATGGGATTCATGAGTTCCATGGGAAAAATTTAAGCGGGCTACATTAATGCCCGCTTTGATCAATTCATCAATTTTCTCCCTGGAGTTGCTGCTCGGCCCCAAGGTTGCCACAATTTTTGTTTTTCTATTCATAAAACAGAGTATATCAACGAACCTTATTCTGCCAGCACTTTACGTATCCTGGGCAGCGCCCAATCGATCGCCTCCTTATCGATGACGAGCGGAGGAGCAAATCGAATGGTGGTGTCATGGGTTTCCTTGGCTAAAATACCTTCATCTTTCAGAGCCTCGCAATACTTCCGTGCCAATCCAGATGACTCCTTAATCTCCACGCCAATTAATAAACCTTTTGCACGTATCTCCTGAATGTTATTTTGCGGCATTTCGTACAACTGTTCCATAAAGTATTCGCCCATTTGATAGGCATTTTCGATGAGGTTCTCGTCCTGTAATACTTTTAATGCAGTCCTGGATACCGCCGCGCCCAGTGGATTTCCACCGAAAGTCGACCCATGTTCTCCCGGCGTGAATAATCCCAGGATCTTTTCACTGGAAAGAACGGCAGACACAGGATAAAAACCACCGGAAAGGGCTTTTCCAATGATCATCACATCGGGTTTGACCTCCTCATGATCGCAGGCAAAAAGTTTGCCCGTCCTGCCCAATCCGGTTTGGATCTCATCGGCAATAAAAAGAATGTCATTCTTTTTACAAATCTCAGATACTTCGCGTAGATATCCCTCAGGCGGTATGATCACACCGCCTTCACCTTGAATGGGTTCAAGTAAAATACCCGCGGTATTTTCCGTGATCGCTGATTCGATCGCACCGGCATCCGCATATTGGACACTGATAAAACCGGGAGTTAATGGACCAAAGTCATCTTTATAGAGCGGTTCGGATGAAAAAGAGACGATCGTTACTGTACGTCCATGGAAATTACCGTCTGCGACAATGATTTCCGCCTTATTTCTCTCGATACCTTTGATTTGATATGCCCATTTTCTCACGATCTTAATGGCAGTTTCAACTGCCTCTGCGCCGCTATTCATGGCAATGGCCATTTCATAGCCGGTCATTTCACATAGTTCATGGTAAAAAAGAGGGAGCTGATCATTCCTAAAAGCTCGTGAGGTCAATGTGATCCGATGGGCTTGCTCAACCAAAGTTTTCAAAATTTCTGGATGAGCGTGGCCCTGGTTCAAAGCGCTATAAGCGCTCAGACAATCGAGATAGCGGTTGCCGTCCACATCGTACACCCACACTCCTTCACCCTTGGTCAGCACAACATCCAACGGCTTGTAATTGTGCGCGCCGTATTTATCCTCAAGGTGAATGTACTCTTGTGATTTCATAATTTACCTCAGAAGTTTTACCAGAATTGCTTTTTGCGCGTGCAGCCGATTGTGGGCTTGCGGGAAGATGACTGAATGCGGGCCGTCAGCCACTTCATCTGTTAGCTCATATCCGCGGTGGGCGGGCAGGCAGTGCATCACGATGACATCTTTATTTGCTTTGGAAACCAAATCTGCGTTCACCTGGAATGGGGGGAATACTTTTTTCCTTCGCTCCGCTTCCTCTTCCTGGCCCATGCTCACCCATGTATCGGTATAGATCACGTCTTTCCCCTTCACTGCTTCCACTGGATCTCTGAAAGTATCAAGTTTGGAACCGCTTTCTGCGGCCATTTTCTCGGCAGATTTCCAGGCAGCCGAAGGAATATCATAACCTTCGGGAGAGGCGATAGAGAAATTCATACCAAGTTTGACGCAGGCATGCATCAGAGATACCGCAACGTTATTTCCGTCACCAATAAATACGACGTTCAAACCATTCAAATTCGAGAACTTCTCGTAGATGGTCAGGACATCAGCCATCGCCTGGCAGGGGTGGTTGTAATCACTCAGTCCATTGATCACGGGTATGCTGGAATATTTGGCCAGATCAATTACATGTTGATGTTCGAATACACGTGCCATAATAGCCTGTACATATCCGGACATCACCTGGGCAACATCGCCAATCGATTCACGCTGGCCAAGGCCGATCTCCGCAGGAGAAATAAAAAGCGCATCCCCACCAAGGTGGCGCATGGCCATATCAAAACTTATACGGGTACGCAGACTGGGCTTATTGAAGATCATACCGAGAACTTTTCCTGAGAGAATAGGTTTATTGCCCTGAGAAAAATACTCTTTCTTCAGGTCAACAGCCAAGTCAAGCATTTCTTTGATCTCATCTGCGGAATAGTCTGCGATTGCCAAAAAATCTCTTTTCATAACACATCTCCAATGTGATATTTGCCTCCAAAGTATAGCATTTGAAGAAGAGAAATTTCGCGGTTTTTATCAGGAATTTGGCAGATGAATGTAAATAATTTCTCAGGAGCTTTTGGATGCCAATTTGACAGCATATCGATACATAAATGCATCAATCAAACGGGCAAAGCGATAAATCACTTTTCCTTCAAAACCGGGAATGATCGCGAATTTTTTCTTTTCAATGCCTTCGATGATAACTTCGGCTACTTTTCGCGGGGAGAGAATTCCTCCACCTTCATTGATCTTTTTCGTAATCTCGGGAATCAGCGACCGTTCGAAAGCCAGTTGGGGAGTATCCGTATCCGGTGGATAAACAATGGAAACATCAATTCCGTAGGGTTTTAATTCTGCCCTCAGGCAATGGGAAAAGCCCCGAACCGCGAATTTCGAGGGCGCATAGGCAGTATATCCGTAAATCCCAAGAAGTGCAGCTAATGAGGATAGATTAACGATATATCCGGATCGTTGGGCGATCATCCCTGGCACAACCAATTTGGTCAGGTTCACAGTGCCCTGGTAATTAATCTCCATAACATTCTTGAAAATATCCGGTTCCATTTCAGTAAATTTTCCAGGATAGGCAACCCCTGCAGAATTGATCAACACATCAAAAGGGTGGTCGATTATTGCTAATGACCTTCGAAGGTTGTTGAAATCACTTACATCGGCGGAGATGAATTCAATCAATTGATCATGATCAATAGATTTTTCTTTCAACAGTAATGCTGCCTCTGCCAATAAATTCTTTCGACGTGCCAATAATGTTAGATGGGCTCCCCGTTTCACCAGTATTTCAGCAACCGATAACCCGATGCCACTGGATCCGCCGGATATGAGTACATATTTGCCTGAAAAATCCATGATTTCTCCTAATGATGGCATGACGTGCAAGAACCGCCTGAACATGAGCCGCAACCACCGGAAGTATTTGTTATTGTGCCTGTGGTTCCATGCGCATTAAATATGGAAAGCAACCTGGTTGTATGTTTTCCATTGCATTGTTCACATGCAATTGGGACATCTGCCTGGCTCATTCCTCGCATTGCTTCAAACTCGCACTCACAATCTTGACAGCGGTATTCATAAATCGGCATATATAAGTGTCCTTCTGAATGAGATAACCCCAATATCTTATCAGTGGTTCCCGGATTTTTCAAACGACAAATCAGAAGGATGTATAATATGAATATTCACAATATGAATAATGCTGGCGATCTGGAAATTTCCTTATTAGGGTTTTTAAGTGAAAAACCGATGCACGGTTACGATCTACATCGAAAAGTTGTGGATCTTAGAGGATTTGGCATTGTCTGGAGGTTGAAAATTGGCAAACTTTACACAATGTTATCCAAGCTACACAATGCTGAGTTAGTCTCTGTTCAAAATTATCAGGAAGGCAATAGACCCATAAGGAATGAATACTTTATTACAGAAAAAGGTAAAACTTTTTTTGAACAATGGGTATCAGCGCCCGTTTTGCATGGTCGAGATTTTCGGATTTACTTCTTATTAAAATTCTTTTTCGCCTTACAGAAAGGGCATGAGGCGGCATTAAATTTAATTGCCATCCAAAAAAAGGAATGCAGTGGCTGGATAACAAATATCCACCGGCAGTTGATTACCCAAACACCTCATAGTGAGACAAATTTCCAAATCTTTGTCAACCAATACCGTCTTAATCAAATTGAATCCATAGTGAATTGGTTGAATTGGGCAGAAAAAACTATACAAGAGGAAAAATGAAGAAGTCTATTGCTTTATTATATTTGCTGGTTTTTGCGATAAGTGCATGCTCACCAATCGCAGCGCCTACAACCGAAGATATTATAATTGTCGACGCGTTAGGTAGGGAAGTGTCATTTGATTCACTACCGGAGAAAATTGTAGTGGCGGGAAGGCAGACTCCAATGTTGGTCAATTTTCTCTATCTTTTTGAAACTGCCAAAGAAAAGATTACAGCCATAGAACGCCGCAGTCAATCTGCTGACAGCTTTCTGACCATTCTTGACCCGGGCATCGAGTCCAAATATTCTTTAGAACGAGATGCCGGTATTGAACAGATCGCACCCTTAGAACCTGATGCGGTCATACTAAAAACCACCATGCGTGAATCCATTGGCTTAGGCGTTGAAGAAGTGGGCATCCCAGTAATCTATATCGAATTTGAATCTGTTGATCAAATATACCGGGATTTAACCATTTTTGCCGCATTGCTGAACGAGCAAGAAAGAGGTGTTCAAATTATCTCTGATTACCAGAAAATAAAAAACGAAATCGATGCGAGGGTAATTCAATCATCAACATCACCTAATGTCGTCCTGGCACAAACTGAGGATCAAGAAGGAGCAGTCATATTTAGCGTTCCACCCGCTGCCTGGCTTCAAACAGCCATGATCGAAGAACTTGGTGCTAATCCGCTTTGGATTGAGGCAAATCAAGGGGGTGGTTGGGCAGAAGTCAACATCGAACAGATCATCAATTGGAATCCGGATCAATTTTTTGTGATCAATTATCAAGGAAACGGCCCTGCGATCGTCGAAACAATTTCGAATGCCCCGCTATGGAAAAACATCAATGCAATTGAAAAAGGCCAGGTATATCCATTTGGTTATGATTTTCTCAGCTGGGACCAACCTGACCCACGCTGGATTTTGGGTTACGCATGGATGGCGCATAAACTTTATCCTCAACAGATGACTTCTGAAGAAACCGTTGATATCATTAAAAACTTCTACGTGGATTTCTATGGTTTAACAGAAGATGAATTTTCCGAAGCTGTCGCACCCAGAATCGCCAGTTACTTTGAATAAACCTTCTCAGATCAGTACCAGCCACCTTTGGTTAGTGCTGATATTAATTGTTCTCATCGCGTTATTTATCGGACGCTACCAGTTGGATCCCCTTCAAGAATTACCCGATGCTGACTCAGTATTCTGGCAGCTTTTTTTTAGGATCCGGTTTCCCAGGATCCTTTTGGCAGTCATCGCAGGAGCCGGTTTAGCTGTCTCCGGATTGGTGATGCAGACGATTTTTCACAATCCATTGGCAGATGCGGGAATTATGGGTGTTAGCCAGGGTGCAGGTTTTGGCGCTGCGCTTGGCATCTTATTGTTTGGAAATCAACTAATTTGGGTTCAAACTTCCTCATTTTTATTCAGCTTAATTGCCCTGGCATTAACCATTCTTTTATCCAGCGAGATCGGACGCGGTAAGATCTTGCCCCTAGTCCTGGCTGGAATTGCGGTTTCAGCCTTATTTTCATCCGGTTTGGGTATCATCAAGTATCTGGCGGATCCAATTAATCAACTTCCGGGTATCGTATTTTGGCTGTTGGGAAGTTTAAGCGCCGTAAATTGGGGCATTTTCACCCGCTCTTCGATCTTCATTCTCCCGATTCTGGTCTTTTTTTTCTTTTACCGGTGGCGTCTCAATATTCATGCGCTTGATAAGCAAGTATCATTTTCCCTTGGGATGAAAACCTCCTGGGAAACTTATCTCATTCTAACTGCTGCAGTTCTACTGACTGCAGTGATCATTTCTGTTTCAGGGATAGTCAGCTGGGTCGGGTTGATCATTCCGAATTTTTCCCGAGTAGTATTTGGCGCTGATACAAAATCAACCATGATCAACACAATACTGCTCGGTGGAATATTCATGATCATTTGTGATACATTGGCCAGAACCTTGCTGCCCGGGGAAATTCCTTTGGGCATATTCACTGCCTTAATCGGTTCCGCATTATTCGTTTTTCTACTTACAACAAGAAAGATCCGCGCATGAAAACGAATCAGGGATTTCTATCTATTAAAAGCCTGACCTTTTCTTATCAACCACAAGCAAAATTTGTACTCAGGAATTTTTCATGTGAAATTCCCCTGGGTACCCGGACTGCGATTCTTGGTTTAAATGGATCGGGGAAATCTACTTTTCTTAATCTTTTATTAGGCATGTTACCGCCGGATTCTGGAAGTATTAAATTACAGGATTATTCTTCAAGACAGGATCTCTCATCTATCAATGGAGCTGTTGGTTATCTGCCGCAATTGGAGAATATCCCCTTTGATTATCTTGTCCATCAATATGTGATGCTCGGGCGGCTTTCGCACATCCCGCTGTTCTCTGTACCCGATGAAAACGACCAAAATATCATTCGCGAAGTTCTTGACTCACTTAAGATGGCTGATTTTTACGATAAACGCTTAAGGGAGATCAGCGGAGGAGAGCTGCAACGTGTACGCCTTGCGCGCATCCTGGCACAAGAACCGGAAATCATCCTAATGGACGAACCCGCTACGCATTTGGATATTAAAAATAAACGGTCGCTTTATGAATTAATTAATGATTTACATAATGAAGGAAAGACGCTCATCTATTCCAGCCATGACCCTTTGGAAATATCGGATACGAGTGACTACTGTGTTTTAATGAGTCAAAATAAGGAAACCAGATTTGTGGCAACTTATGAGCTTAAGGACTCGGATCTTTTGTCTGAGTATTTTGAAACCGAGCTTAGACTGTAAAAGGATTTGAGCATTGAATTCGACGGGAAATATCATTTTTCTTACAGGAGAACGCGACACAGGAAAGACCATAATTTGTAAACAAGTTATCCAAACTATCCGAGGTGCTAATAAGAAGGTAACTGGTGTTCTATCCCTTGGCCGGTATGAAAATAATCGAAAAACTGGAATTTACTGTCAGGATATTGCGACTGGTGAAAAAAAATTACTTGCTTTCCATTCTCCAGGTTGGGATAAGCTCAATCCACAGAGGGAATGGCAATTCATGCAGGAATCACTCGCTTGGGGGAACGAAGTAATGGGAAAATCAATTCCCACTGATCTGCTGGTTATTGACGAAATCGGCTATTTGGAATTGGAAAAGAATGAAGGCTGGACGATTGCTTTAGCCGCTCTAGACTCGATCAAATTTCAGTATGCCCTAGTGGTGGTCAGACCTTCATTAATCGAAAAAGCGATCGAACGATATCCTAATGCGAAAGTTTTGGAAATCTCATCACCTGAAAAGCGCAATTCCATCACACAAGAGTTGATCAAGCTCTTCGTATTAACTCCATGAGGTAAAACGCAGCAATGGCGAAGGCAACGCTTACATTGAGCGATTCTTTAATCCCTTGCATTGGAATGCAGACCAGCGCATCGCATATTTTTTGAATTTCCGGATCAATTCCCAACCGTTCATTGCCGACGATCAGACAAATCGGCAGACCAGTGTTTAACGAATTGAACTCTTGAATAGGTATTGCGCCTTCGGTACGTTCGAGTCCGAGCAAAAAGAATCCCCGCTTGTGAAGTTTGTTTAAAAGAACTGATGCATTATTTTGATGAGTCCACTTGATATTCTCTTCAGCGCCCAAGCCTGTTTTTGCCAGCCGTGTATGTTTTGGAGTAGGTGAGATACCCGTGAGGTAGATCTCTTTTACACCGAGACCCTCGCAAGTCCTGAAGATCGAACCTACATTATACACACTGCGGATATTATCCAAAAGGACCACGAGACCTGAATTAAGAGCAACTGAATCCTTGGATTTTCCATCTTCAGCCGAGATCACTTGACTTCGGATCGCGCTGGGATCGCCGCATTTCGGACAAAAATCCTCCAAGTACTCGATCCTCATATCCGGATATCTAAAACGGCATTCCGGATTGGTGCATTCCCGGAATACACCAATCAATCGTTCACTCATCAAAGCGGACACCCAGCCGTTCAATTTCACAATTGGCCAATTCCACACCAAGTTCTTTTATTACTTCATCCGGTCGGCCAGTTGACGATGGATGGGCAGAAAGGCGTAATTCCAATTGACAATGATCTTTAACATTCTCAATTACCTGGGCAGCAAGTATCAACGGCCTAAGGTCGTATTGCTTGTTATTTCGTTCCCGAATAATCGTTGGACGCGCCAATAACAATTCAAGCGAAGTCTTTAATTCGGTGCATTTCACGGCAACGGGATCCACAGATACGATGAAATCTGCGTAAGTTGCGGAAGATGCAATGGATCGTTTTTGTCCTTCGATTGACTCTATCGATTGGATTTCAATTCCCTCAGGAACTGATGCAGTCAATTTATTCCTAACTTCATCCAACTCATAATCCTGACTAAACCATATGTCGATGATCTCGTTCTGGCCGGTAAAACCAAGCGGAAGAGGGAAGGGAAGCTGGATTTTTGGTTGCGGGTGAAAACCCTGGGATAGTTCGAGAGATAAATCTGCACGTCTTAACGATCGCTGCCATAACGCCTGGAGATCCAGAGCGCCGGTAAATTTTAGCGGATTCCCCTTGGAATAATATATCCTTGCTCTCATTGATCGGACGTCCTGACCTCATTACACACAATCGCAAATGCAGATTGAATTCCGCAGTTTGAACATCCGTCCCGGCAGTCCTTGGTTGGCTGCAGCATTTCGCTACGCAAAAATTCACCATACAAGTATTTCTTGGCAACACCTGAGGAAATGTGCTCCCATGGCAAAATTTCGTCTTCTTTTCGATCCCGATAGGCATAATCACCGGCATCAATCCCACATTCTTGAAATGCCTCTTCCCAAATGGGATATTTGAAAAATTCGTGCCAGGAATCAAATTTAGCCCCCAGCTTCCACGCGGATTCGATTACATCTGATAGCCGCCTGTCACCTCTGGAAAGAACCGCTTCAAAAAATGCCGCGTCGTAGTCCGGCCAGTCGATCTTGATGCCGGATCGTTTGAGTTTTTCCAAAATCGCCTGATACTTTTCAAGTACAGAGTCCCTTCGTTCAAATGGTGACCATTGAAACGGCGTATGAGGTTTAGGAATCAGTGTATTCACACTGACATGGATCTTTCCTCTCCCTTTGAGTACTCGTTTGTTGATCCTGTTGACCTCAAGGCATAAATCGGCAATGCGTTCAGCATCCTGTATGGATTCTCCCGGGAATCCGATCATAAAATACAGCTTGAGGTTCCTCCAACCCATGCGAAAAATGTCCTCTACCGTTGTAAACAAATCATCATCGCTGATCGGTTTATTGATCGACTGACGAGTATTTTCAGTGGCTGCTTCAGGGGCAAGCGTAAAGTTCCCCTTGCGTTTTTCCCCCATTTCCTGCATCAGATCTCCGCTAAAAGATTCGATTCTCAGTGAAGGAAGGGAAAATTCAAATGCAAGTTCTTTGCTTAACGTATTTACCCGATTCAATAACGGTTTGATCTGCGAATAATCAGAGGTGCTGAGTGAAAGCAAAGAAACTTCTTCGTACCCTGTGCTTTTCACCGCTTCTTTGACTGCCTGAATGATCATTTCAGGATCTCTTTCGCGAACAGGGCGAGTGATCATGCCCGCCTGGCAGAACCGGCAACCGCGCGAACAACCGCGCATGATCTCAACTACCACTCGGTCCTGAACAGTGCGGATATTTGGTACAATAAAATTGGTTACCGGTTTTGGCAGCTTTCTGACAAAACGCTTTTTAATCAATGATTTTGCAGGGTTATAAGTGTTCTGAATTTCTTTGATCGCTCCGAATTCATTCATTTTCGCATAAAAATGCTTTGGCACATAAACCCCGTCGATTTCGGCCATGTGATCAATGATCTCATTGCGATGCATGCCTTTAATCTTTTCCGTTTTCACCAGGTCAATAATCTCATGTATGATCTCTTCTCCTTCCCCAATAACAAAAGCATCAATAAAGGCGCTCATCGGCTCAGGATTGAAACAAGCATGACCACCGGCGATCACTATCGGGTCATCTTCACGTCTTTGGATTGACCTAAGTGGAATGGAAGCCAGATCCAGCATGTTGAGCACATTGGTATACAGTGTTTCATATGGGATCGAAAAGCCAAGGATATCAAACGCTTTGGCTGATTGTCGATTTTCCAGGGAGAATAAGGGTAAAAGATGAGCGCGGAGAAGCGCTTCCATGTCAGGCCAGGGCGCGTATAGTCGTTCTACCAATGCGTCGCTGCGATGATTGATGGCATCATAAAGAATCGCTAACCCAAGATTGGAAAATCCGATATCATAAATATCGGGGAAGGCAAGTGCAATCTTGATATCTACCGAAGTCCAATCTTTCTTTACCTGATTAAATTCACCCCCAGTATACCGCCCTGGTTTTTGAATATTGATCAGATGGCGATTGAGAAATTTATCGATGTCTATTTGTTCGGGCAATTTATACCTTGAAGGGATCAGAATAATCCGTCGGTAATTCCGCCATCCACACTCAGCATAACGCCGGTGATGTATGACGCAGCAGGCGAAACCAAAAAAGCAGCTGCCTTACCAAATTCATCGGGCTCGGCCATCCGACGTAAAGGGATAGATCCTGTGATGGTCTCTGATTCCAATTTCTTGGTCGAATTATTCGACTTTGATCTGATTTCAAGGAGTTGATCAACTCGATCGGTCAGGGTCCAACCGGGAAGGATGGAATTCACACGTATGCCCATGGGTCCATACTCATTTGCCAGGCTTTTGGTCAAACCAATGGCAGCTGCTCGAATCGAGTTGGAGAGAATCAGATTCTGAAGAGGTTTTTTTACAGTGAAAGAAGTTATTGTTAGGATTGCTGGAGAATTGGACTTTTTTAGATAAGGTAACGCCGCTTCGATTAAAAAAACATGGCTCATTAAGGAACGGTCGATGGCCTCTCTCCATTGGGATTCGCTGACGCTTTCAAAATCACCAGAGTCTGGTCCGCCGCAATTGGCCACTAGAATATCCAATTGGCCAAATTCTCCAACTGCATGTTCGACTAAAGCTTTACAAATGGCTTTTTGGGTAATGTCACCACAAAATGTAATTAATTTGCCCGGTTTGCCCAGTTTCCTGGCTGCTGTTTCAACGCTTTTCTCATCCCGGCCATTCATTAAAACATGAGCGCCTTCGTTGATCAGGTTTTCTACGGTTGAAAAACCCAATCCTTTGCTTGAAGCCGTGACAATTGCTGCTTTTCCTGATAATCCCAGGTCCATTTTTAACCTCGCTTACAAGAACATGATCGAATAATGGATGATCTCGACATCCCGCCAGTATCGTTCAACAAATCGCAGGATTGAATTCAACTGCGCATCTGCGTTTCTTTTTTCGTTGGTGATCAAACCACATGCGATCACAGATTCATCCCACAGGTCATTTTTATCCACCTCTGAAACCGATATATTGAATTCTTTGTGCAGACGACTGACCAAAGGCTTAACTATGCTGCGCTTCTGTTTTAGAGAATGGCATCCAGGTAATTTTATTTCAAGAATCAGAACTGAAAAGATCAATTTTTTAGAGAACTCTCGTGTAAAATTCTACATTATTTCTTGGAGACTCATGACCGTACCATCCAGATACCAGGAATCGCTTGATTATATCTATTCTTTTGTTGATTACTCATTAACAAAGAACCTGCGATATTCTCCGGAAAAGTTCAACCTTTCCCGTATGAATCGCTTTCTAGAGCTGCTCGGCAACCCTCAACGAGACTATGAAATCATACATGTTGCAGGCACCAAAGGAAAAGGATCCGTCTGTGCAATGATTTCCAGCATTCTTTCGCATAGCGGATATAAAACAGGTTTTTATTCCTCACCCCATATGATTGATTTTACTGAACGGATCAGGATAGGAGATGACCTCATCCCACAAGAAAAAATCACCAAGTATATGGATGATCTCAAAGCTTTTATTCGCCAGGTGGATCAGATCACAACATTTGAAATTACAACTGCATTGGCCTTCAAATATTTCTCTGATCAAAGAATTGATTTTGCGGTAATCGAGGTGGGGTTGGGCGGCCGATTTGATGCTACCAATGTCGTGACGCCAAGGGTTTCTGTTATTTCCACGATCTCCTTTGACCACACCAAGATACTCGGCAATACTCTTTCCAAGATCGCTTATGAAAAGGCAGGGATTATCAAGAAAGGAGTTCCTGTAGTTATTTCCAGGCAAAAGAGTACTGCTTTGAAAATGATCCAGAATATTGCTCAGGAAAGGAAATCCCTTTTGATCGATGCAAAAGCGCGTTTCCCAGTAGTTTCAGGCAAAAAAACACTGGATTACCAGGAATTTGAAATTAATGACGGGTCATCTTCAATTGGGTGGATCAAATTGCCTCTCATCGGTGACCATCAATTGGACAATGCCAGAACTGCTTTTGCAGTGATCAATGAATTGCGAAATCAAGGTGTAGATATCCCAAACATGGCTGTCAAGAAGGGGTTTGAGCAGGTAAAATGGCCAGGCAGATTGGAGATCTTGCAGAGAGACCCCTTGGTGATCATTGATGGCGCTCATAATCCGGATTCCTTCCGAAATTTGGCTAAAACTATCCGAGACTATCTCCCAGAGAGAAAAGTAATTTTTATCCTGGGTGTATCAGAGGACAAGAATATCAGATCGATGCTGCGAATTATCAAACCTGTAGTTGATACCTTGATCATTACCAAATCCGAGCATCCAAGAGCAATGAAAATTGAAAAGATCCAGGAAATCGCTCAAAGCATCAGCCTCGACGGAGAGTGCGCTGAGAATGTTGAAGAGGCAAGAATAAAAGCCGAAAACCGGGCAAAGAAAAATAGTATCATAATTGCAGCGGGTAGTATTTTTATTGCCGGTGCATTTCGGGAAATGTATTCACAAAATGTTCGATCATAACAGTCGATTGGAAAACGAGGAGTACGCAGCCGCTTTATTTGAACGGGCGGAGGATCTTGAATTCTATCCAAATGCCGAAAGGGATGAAAAAGGACTGATCGAATTAAACGCGATTGAACTTGCACATTCTATTGTTCTCCCTCAGATGATCACACCGATATTTCTGCCATTTGGGAAGGATTTGAAAAGTATTCAGATCGCCCAGAAAAGTGGACAAACAATCATAGGTCTAGTTAAGACGTTGGATGGATCCTATCTGCCTGTTGCGATTGAGATGGCTGTGGGTAAACTGATCAGGCTACCCGATGGAAGCTACTCCACTTTGATCCAGGGTCGTCGGAGAATTCAGGTTGAAGCTATCAACGAAGAAGGGCCAATATTACGAGTCACCGGTATCCCGCTCAACGACCCTGTTCAAAAACAAGACAGGAACATCAAGGCGTTAGCCAAGACAACCCGCACGCTTTTTGAAGAAGTTGTCCAACTCGATCGAACCATACCCGAAGAAGCGCATCTATACACGCTAAATATCTCTGATCCTGGTGAATTGGCTGACATGATCGCGATAGCAATTTCTCCGGAATTTGAAAAGCGGATCCAGATCATCGAATTGGTCGATCCGAAAGATAGATTGGTGTTTATTAATCAGCTTCTTACCGAAGAATTGGACGTGCTTACTTTGGAAGAGGAAATCCAATCTAAAGTACAACACGAAATGGACAAAAGCCAGCGGGAAGCATACCTGCGCGAGCAAGTGAGGGCTATCCAATCAGAATTGGGCGAAGGGGATATTTGGGATCAGGATATCCAGAATTATCTCGACTGTATCAAAGAAAAAAATCTGCCTGATTATGTTGCGGATGCGATCCAAATCGAAATTCGTAGGCTTTCGGTCAATCCAGCATTTGCTCCGGAAACCGGAATTATCCGGAATTATATTGATTGGCTGCTAGATCTTCCCTGGGACAACTCCACCAATGAAGAAATTTCCATACCTAGAGCTCAGAGGATATTAGAAAAGAACCATTATGGATTGAAGAAAGCTAAAGAACGGATCCTGGAATATTTGGCAGTCAGAAAACTCAATCCAAAATCAAATCAACCTATTCTTTGTTTTGTCGGACCACCAGGGACTGGAAAAACCTCGCTGGGTAAATCCATAGCAGAGGCTTTGAACCGTAAATTCGCCCGTGTTTCTTTGGGCGGGGTGAAGGATGAGGCTGAAATTCGAGGGCACAGACGGACTTATATCGGCGCTATGCCTGGCCGGATCATTCAATCACTCAAGTCGGCAGGTGTTTCCAATCCCGTGTTCATGTTGGATGAAATTGACAAGTTGGGAATTGATTTTCATGGCGATCCCACCTCATCTCTCATGGAAGTTCTTGATCCAGAGCAAAACCACGCTTATTCCGATCATTACATCGAAATTCCTTATGACCTTTCCAAAGTATTATTTATAACCAGTGCTAATACTTTAGAGAATATTCCACCTGCGCTGCTTGACCGCATGGAAGTTATTGAATTCCCCGGATATATCGATGAAGAGAAGTTGGAAATAGCCAGCCGTTTCCTGATACCCAAACAAATTCAAATGAACGGCTTGGCTCCCAATGAATTAAAGCTTGAAATGGATAACATCCGGCAAGTCATCCGGGAATACACTTACGAAGCAGGTGTTAGAAATTTGGAGCGCGAGATTGCCACCATTTGCCGGAAAATTGCAAAGCTGAAAACACTCAATAAAAAGATCCCTGATCAAATCACAGAGAAAGAGCTGAGAAAATTCCTGGGACCGCCCCAATACTCCAATTTTAAGCTGGAAAGGAAAGAAGGGGTGGGCGTCAGCACCGCTGTGGCATGGACTGAGAACGGCGGGGAGATCATGCCGGTAGAGGTGGTTGTCGTTGAAGGCAAAGGAAACTTTCAGATCACCGGCAAGATCGGTGAGATCATGCAGGAGTCAGCGCAAGCCGCTTTTTCTTATATTAAATCCCGTGCGGATGATTTTGATATTGAAGATGAATTCTTTGATAAGGTGGATGTCCACTTACACATTCCGGAAGGCGCTGTGGAAAAGGATGGTCCCAGCGCAGGAATCACGATCTGCATCGCCATCCTTTCAGCAATTCAGGAGCGAAAAGTTCACCTGGATATTGGGATGACAGGGGAGATCACGCTGGGAGGACGTTTGCTGCCTGTTGGTGGACTGAGAGAGAAGATTTATGCAGCTCATCGGGCAGGGCTAAAGGAGATTATTATCCCAAGCAAAAATAAAAATGATCTGGTCGAACTTCCTGGAAAATTAAAAAAAGAGATCAGAATCACCCCCCTGGAAAACATGGATCAGGTTATTCGGATTGTTCTGTTTCCTGAGAAACCTTAAGATTTTCAGAAGCAAGCCTGCCATCAGGCATGGGAGAAGCATCTGTTTTGAGTGTGTTAATGCCGTTTCGAACCTGCATAAGAATCTTGCTTAATTCAAGTTCTAGATGCTCCAGGGAATCTATGGCATAATCATCCGCTTCCCGCTTGATAAGCTTTGTTTCCTCGCGTGCTTTCAGGATAATGTTCTCTGCCATCACTTCAGCTTTTTGCACGATCTCATCACGCTCAACCAGCTTGGATGCCTGATCTTTCGCCAATTCGATGGTCCGGCGGGCTTCTTCATTTGCCTGAGCAAGGACTCGCTCTTTTTGATTGATGATCTGTTGGGAGTTCTTGATCTCTTCCGGGATCGCTAGTCTCATCTGGTCGATGAGGTCAAGCATCCGTTCTTCATCCACCATGACTTTTCGGGTTAGAGGTACAGATTTGCTCTCATTGAACAATTCTTCCAAGCGGTCCACTAAATGTAAAATGTCCATCGTTTGATTCCCTGATTATTATTCTACATTCTTTTAATCCCGAAGCGATGAATGATGATTCATCCGGTTGGTATCGCCGATCAAATTCATCTCATCTCTCAATGCCTTTGCCACATGCGGCGGAACCATGGTTGAGACATCCCCGCCCAGGGCAGCAATTTCCCTCACCGTAGTTGAGGAAAGGAAGGTGTGCTCCTCACTGGTGATCAACGCGAATACCTCTATCTCTTTTTCCAGGCGCCGGTTAGCCAATGCCATGCGGAATTCATGTTCAAAATCGGAAAAAACGCGCAAGCCCCTAACGATCACCTTCGCTCCAATTGACTTGGCGAATTCCACGGTTAGGGTGCTATACCCCATCACGATGATATTCTTTTTGTCTTTAAATGAATCTCTAGTTAACTGAATTCTTTCCTCAGGCGAGAACAGCAGTTTCTTCAGCGGCCTGTCATATACCGCGACAACCAGTTCATCAAAGATATCCGCAGCTCGATTCGCAATGTCAATATGACCGAAATGAATGGGGTCAAACGTGCCCGGAAAAATTGCCTTCACCATTTTCCATCCTTTTCTTTTATTCTAATTGAGTTTTATTTCAGGCCAGCGATTTTTGAGTTCTTCAGCCAGCAAAATGTTGTTAGGTTTTTGAAGTGCAGGGTCTTGATCGAAAATCTGCTTGACATATTTTCTACAGCGTTCGATCGTCGGCAAATCGGTCAGATTAGCAAATCGCATTGCCAAATAACCTGATTGCCGTGTGCCGAGAAACTCACCTGGTCCGCGCAGTTTCAGATCAATATCGGCTAATTCGAAGCCATCATTTGTCCGAACCATTGCGGATAGCCGTTCATTTTCCAGCTCATCCTCCTCATTCGGGATCAGCAGACAGTACGATTCTTCGGAGTTACGCCCAACCCGCCCGCGGATCTGGTGGAGCTGCGCCAATCCGAACTGGTTGGCTCCTTCGATCACCACCAGGGTTGCATTCGGTATATCCACGCCAACTTCAATCACCGTAGTGGAAACCAAGATTTTAAACTCGCCCGCGCGGAATTGCTGCATTATGGCATCCTTGTCAGAAGGGCGCATCTGCCCATGGATCAACCCTACATTTAAATCGGGAAAAACATTTTTTGACAGGCGTTTGTGCTCATTGACCGCAGCCGTGAAGTCCTCGCCCCCCTTCTCAAGCTCAACCATAGGATAAATGATAAACGCCTGAAATCCTCGTTGGATCTGGTCGCGGATCGTGTTGTATGCTTTTTCCCGCTCCTCCGGGTGCAGGAGAATCGTCTTTACCGGTTTTCGTCCGGCTGGCAGCTCATCAATCACGGTGACATCCAGATCGCCATAGACTGTCATGGCGAGGGATCGAGGAATGGGGGTTGCAGTCATGACCAGCAGATGCGGTGAATCACCTTTTTCACGCAGCGTTTTGCGCTGTTGGACGCCAAAACGGTGTTGTTCATCGATCACAGCAAGCTGCAGGTCATGAAAGACAACAGGGTCTTCCAAGAGAGCATGTGTTCCGATGATCACTTTGATCTTTCCAGTCGACAATCCCTCCAGAATCGCTTCGCGGTCTTTAACCGGGGTGTCCCCGATCAGAAGTGCAATTTCACTTTGGTCAATAGAACCAGAGCCAACCATCAGACTGCTCAGGGTTTTGTAGTGCTGCTCAGCCAGGATCGAAGTAGGCGCCATCACGGCGGACTGGGCATGATTGTGTATCATCGCTTCCATCGCATAACGGGCAACAATGGTTTTGCCTGCGCCAACATCTCCCTGCAGAAGCCGGTTCATTGGTCGCCCGGAACTCAAGTCATCGAAAATTTCACCGATTGCCCTCTTTTGTGCTCTGGTCAGATCATAAGGCAGCGAATTATTAATCTCATTGATTACTTTGTCTGGTAGATCAAAAATCCTGGCAGTTAATTCCACCCAGTTGCGTTTTTGCACCAGAACGCCCAGCTGCAGGAAAAATATCTCTTCGAATGCGAATCGCTTGCGGGACCTATCAAGATGCTCCATTGCATCAGGAAAATGGATCTGCCGAAGCGATTCCTGGATAACGGAGAGATCTTCTGCCTTAAGAATGTCGTCACTGAGATATTCTTTTATCCTTTTAACCCATGCCTCCAGGTTGCGGCCGATCAAATTTCTCAATTGCCTTTGGCTGATCCCGGTGGTGAGCGGATAGATCGGTACGATACGGTTGGTGTGGAGTTGATTGCTTTCCAACGGTTCCCACTCAGGGCTGGTCATGACCAACCGGCCGAGATATGTATCGACCTTGCCGGAAACTACGACAGGCATACCCTTATGCAGTTGGTTGCGAAGGAATGGTTTATTGAACCAGTTCAGCCTGAGGGTGCCGGTCCCATCGCTGATGGCGGTCTCGATGATCTTTAATTTCCCTGACTTTGAATCCCGCACAAAAACATCCTGGGAAATCGAACCAATGATTGACAGTTCATCCCCGTATTGCACTTGATCGATTGTCTTTAGATTACTGAAATCCTGGTAGCGCCTGGGATAGTAACGCAGCAGATCAATGATCCTGACAATCCCCATTTTTCTAAACAAGCTGATATTTCGTTCTCCGATGCCCCGGATCGACTGAACACTTGCGTACAACGCAGGATCCTGTTTGGAGTTGCTTGGTTGGTCAGCGGATTTGCTTTGCTTCGTGGGGGAAGCTTTACCCCATGAGTTGGGCAATGCAAATTCTTCCCTGGGATCCTCCAACCAGGCAAGCAGCTGATCAACAGCTTCAATTCTTGATCCATGATCCAAACCGTTGTATGCTAAAAAAAGTGCTTTTAGCGTATCGATATTCTTTTGAGTAAAGGAAGAAGTGATCTCAGATCTTGTGAGAAAGGAAACGAAATTCGCCAGCCCCCCGGAAACGGAAGTGTCATTATAGTCTTTACGTTTCTCGAGTTCGAGAACGTTCCTGAGCACATCCAGCGGACCTGGCATGATTCTTATTCTACTCTATGAGATATTTGAGCGCTAAGAAATTTCTATTTATTCGATTGAAAGGATAAACTGGTAATGGGGCTGTCCGCCTTCGTGAACTTCAACCTCGTGATCGGGATATTCTTTATGGATCAGATGGGTGACTTCATCCACTTGTTCAGGTGTGGTGTTCTCACCATAAATAATGGTGATGTGCTCACGCTCTTGCGTATCCGCCTTTTTTAGTAGGTTCGAACAGGCTTTAACCACTGAATCCGATGAATCCACCAGGTCACCGTTCAGCAGAGCGATCACTTCACCTTCCTTAACTTTCAGCCCATTGATCTCGATTGAACGTGTAGCGGTTGTGATCTCACCTGCTTCCACCTCATCGAGAGATTCTTTCATCTCTTCCACGATCTCTTCAAAATCGCCATTGGGATTCAAGCGCAGGCAGGCAACCAAGCCTTGAGGGACATTCCGGGTGGGAATGACCGCAACATTCTTATCTGACAGCTTTCTCGCGGCTTCGGCTGCCAAAATAATATTCTTATTATTGGGAAGAATGATGACCTTATCGGTATTAAGGTCCGCAAATGCTTTGTACAGGTCATTGGTGGAGGGATTCATCGTCTGCCCGCCGCTGACAATGTTTGCCACGCCCAGGCTCTTGAATATCCGTGAGATACCTTTGCCAGGCGAAACTGAGATCACCGCGATCTGGCCATCCTCGATCGGATTGGAGAAATCTTCTTCTTTTTCGGATTGTCCCATTTGCTCTAAAAGGTTCTCAATAAAAACCTTTTGGACGCTGCCGTATTTAGATACCAGGTCGATCGGTTGAAATCTGTTTTCTGTGGGAACATGAATGTGCATGCGGTAAAGCTGATCACCTTCTCCCACCTGGATCGAGGTCCCGATCCTGCCGAGTTCTTCATAAAACCTCTGAAGATCAAGCTCGCCTTCAGGTTTGAAATCTACAACGATCTCGTAATCCTGACCTTCTTCGATCTCTTCATGCAGACTGGCAAATTTGACCGCATTGAGGTCAACGGGCTCCTCCATGCGCTGGGCTTCATCCACATCCAGAGATTGATCGGTGGCGTTACGGTAAATACCCTCCAGGATGATCGAGAGACCCTTTCCACCCGAATCGACAACGCCTGCTTGTTTGAGGATCGGCAGCAGGTTAGGGGTATTAACTACCGAGATGTCTGCGGCTTTAACTACCCTCCGAAGAATCTCAACCAAATCGTTGGTTTCGGCTTGCGCATCCTCGGCTGCCTTGGCAATATCCTTGGATACGGTCAGAATCGTACCTTCCACTGGACGGACCACACCTTTATATGCTGTGTTGCGGCTTTCAGCAAAAGCTTTTACCAATGTTTCAGCGTCCATGGTTTCATTTTCATCTAATGCACGGGCAAATCCGCGCAGCAGCTGCGAAAGGATCACGCCGGAGTTGCCGCGAGCGCCCATCAGAGCGCCCTGGGCGATCATATGGATGACCTTGCCCAGATTTCGTTCTTCAATATTAGAAATCTCATTGTATGCAGATTGCATGGTCAGGAACATATTGGTGCCGGTATCACCGTCAGGCACAGGGAAAACATTGAGGGAGTTGATCAAAGGCTGATGATTTTTTAACCATACAAGCGCTGCATAGAATAATTTCTTTAATTCCTGGCCGTCGATCGTATAAACTGGTTTGGTTTCTACGCTGGCAGAGTGAGCCGTGTTAGATTCTGACTTGGGCATAAAAATAATTCCTTAAAAAAAATGATGTTTAATCGGTGTCGCTGACCCGCAATCCGCGAACATGCACATTGACACTATTCACAGGAATACCGGTCATACTTTCAACATTAAATTTCACGCTGTCCGCGACACTCTGGGCAACGGAAGTGATGCGAGTGCCGTACTCAATCACAACATATAAATCAATATCCAGCATATTATCTTCGTTGTACCCAACAATTACGCCGGATGTGGGTTCCTTGGTGAAAAATCGAGCGATTCCTCGGGCAAAATTCTCTGTCGCCAGGCCGACTACGCCGTAAGATTCAAGCGCGGCCTGAAATGCGATTGTTGCGATCGCGTGATAAGAAATATTGATATTACCCATTTTAGTTTTTGTCATCGGTTTTTCCCTTTTATAATTAACACATTACTTGTCTATCGTTACGGAATATGGTAAACTACTTTTTTGTTCTTATCAAGGTAATATTTTGAAAGGAAATAATAAACATGGCAAAATGTGAAAACTGTGGAAAAACAACCACATTTGGGCATAACCGAAGCTTTTCCATGAGAGCGACAAACCGCCAATTCAAGGCGAATCTGCAGAAGATCTCTGTCATTGAACAGGGGCGGAAGGTTTCGAAAACCCTTTGCACCAAGTGCATCAAGGCACTGGCAAAGGTCAAGTAATAATTTTGCAAACCTAGAGTCAAAAAAGCCGCGAGAGCGGCTTTTTTGTTATTCCTTTAGTTCCTTAACGGCTACCTGGATTCCTTGCGGATGGCGGAAGATACCTGTGCCAACTACAAATATATTCGCGCCTGCCTCACGTGTCAGAGGAAGCGTTTTCTTGGCAATTCCTCCGTCCACCTGAATATCTATATTCAATTCTTCTTTTTCGATCTTCTCAGCGAGTTTGCGGATCTTCGGCAGGACTTGGGGTATGAACTCCTGACCACCGAATCCTGGATTAACCGTCAGCATCAAAACATAATCCACCATGTAAAGCAGTTCATAGATTGCTTCAACCGGTGTGCCCGGATTGACTACCAAACCCGGACCTTTTCCCAAACCACGGATCGTCATGAGGGTCTTATGCACGTTGGGATTGTTCTCCACATGTACACAAATCCGGTCGGATCCCGCCGCTGCAAACTTTTCAATGAAGTCATCCGGATTTGAGATCATCAGATGTGTGTCCATTGGCAGCTTGCTCATCCTGCGAGCGATGGCAACTATATCCGGTCCAATGGATATATTGGGGACAAAGTGCCCATCCATGATATCCATATGGAAAGCATCGACACCAGCGGCTTCAGCGGCTTTCATCTCCTCGCCAAAACGGGAGAAATCACAATTTAGAATGGATGCAGATAAAACCTGTTTTCTCATTGATCACCTGTTGATTGAATTGATGGATAGTACCACGTAAAGCCAGAAGGGAATTAAACCACCGGCTAAAATTAAAGCAAGCAGCGCCAGGAGGATCGTCGCCATATCCGGTTTAACGGGTTCTAGTTCTTCGGGGGCTGGTTTTGGTTCCGTAAACTTGTTCCTTTGTACCGGCTGAGGTGCAGATGTTTGGATAGGCAGTTTTACCAAGTACAGGGCATCTTCCAGTTCACCCACAGACTCAAAGCGGTTTTGTGGATCTTTTTCCAAACAACGCATCACGATTTGGTTGAGTTCGTCCGGAATTAGCGGATTGATCTCACTTACTGGTTTTGGAGTTTCCATACGGTGCATTCGCGCGAGTTCAGCAGAGTTTTCAGCCTCAAAGGGTAGTTTTCCGGAAAATAACTCATATGCAACCACACCCAGAGCGTAGATATCCGTCGCTGGTGAGGGCGCCTTGCCAGCTGCTTGTTCCGGTGAAATGTAATAAGGCGATCCCCAAACTACATCGGTCTGCTCCTCCCGCGTGACAGTATCCATCGCCCTGGAAATGCCAAAGTCGGTGATCTTGAGCACTTTTTCATCGGATACCATCAAATTTTGGGGTTTGATATCACAATGCACAAAGCCTTGCTGGTGAGCATAAGACAAACCCCGGCAGGCTTGCTGAAGATAATCGATCGCATCTTTGGCGGAAATTTTCTCACCCGTTGATATCAGATTTTTAAGTTCTGTTCCCCGGACATACTCCATGACAATGAATAAACGGTCACGGTCATAGCCAAAATCAAAGGTGGTTACGATGTTGGGATGGATGAGGTTCGCCGAAGCGCGCGCTTCCTGGCGAAACCGGTTCTGAAAAGTAAGATCGTCAGACAGTTCTTTCTTGAGGATCTTTAACGCGACCGGTCGTTCGAGCATCAGGTCCTGCGCCTTATAAATCACAGCCATACCGCCGGTGGCGATGGTGCCTGAGATCTGATAGCGGTTATTGATGATCGGGAGCGAAGTCGTAAAATCGTCCATACGTGGCGATTATAACATTCGAGATTTCTTGCTCGATTATAATTTTTTATATATGTTGAAAGCAATTATCTCTAGACAGGTATTGATCGCCGGCGCGATCTTCGGCGTTTCGCTGTGCCTGATCGCACTAGTTTTTCAAATTTTCATATCCCCCTACATAATCATTGAAAGTGAAGAAAGGCTCCGGTTAGAGATCACTGCGGTGCCGGAGGAAGTTAAAACCCAAGCAGCCCAGGAAAAGGCTCAAGCGACAAGTGTCTCCACTCAGACACCTGTTATCCCGGGTGTATTTGCGCCAGATATGGTCATCGTGATCTCAGGAACTCAAGGTGAAGGTTTGAATATCCGGCAGGAACCGGGTACAGATCGTCCAATTGTCTACTTGGCACAGGAGGGCGAGACTTATACAATAACGGATGGGCCTGAAATCAAAGATGGATTGATCTGGTGGATGATCGACCAAACAGCGGAAGGTATAAAGAGCGGTTGGGCTGTGCAGGATTATTTCGCGCCACTGGGACAATAGAAGAGAACGATGAATATCGTAGGAATAAATAACTTCAGACAAAAACTTCAGCAGAACATTAGCCAGGTCATACAGGGCAAAAAAGATGTCATAGACCTGGTGATCATGGCGGTGATTTGTGAAGGTCATATTTTGATCGAGGATGTGCCTGGAACCGGCAAGACAATATTGGCGAAGTGCGTTGCGCGGTCGCTTAATGCCGAATTCAGCCGCATTCAGTTCACGCCGGACATGCTACCCAGCGATGTTACCGGGGTTTCGATCTACAACCAAGCAACGAAGGATTTTGAGTTTCGCGCCGGGCCGATCCTGGCAAATATTGTCCTTGCAGATGAAATCAACCGCGCGACACCGAAAACCCAATCGGCGCTGCTTGAGGCAATGGAAGAACGCCAGATCACAGTGGATGGGAAGACACACAATCTGCCGGATTTCTTCATGGTTATAGCTACCCAAAATCCCATCGAATATGAAGGGACTTTTCCGCTGCCCGAAGCACAGCTTGACCGGTTTCTCATCCGGCTACAGGTGGGGTACCCGCAGCTGGATATTGAACGGTCGATCTTGAAATCCCAGCAATTCCAGCACCCCTTAAACGAATTATCCCAAGTCGCCGATGTGGATGAGCTTATGCGCGTCAGGGAAGAAATCAAGATTGTGAACGTTTCGGACAAAATAGAACGTTATATCGTGAATATCGTTACCAAAACTCGACATAATGAAGAGATATATTTGGGTGCCTCACCACGTGGGAGCCTGGCGCTCTACCGCCTGGGCCAGTGCCAGGCAGCATTCGAAGAAAGAGATTTTGTCATCCCGGATGACATAAAAAAAGTTGCTCCAAGCGCACTTGCGCACCGCATCATCCCAGCTCCTACCACCCGCCTTTCGGACTTTGATCCGGAGGAAATGATCATGGATCTCGTGGATCGGGTTCCCGTTCCGGTGGGGTGATCCGGCTGATCGATGCAAGTCCATAAACGCTTTTACTACCTACTCGGCTTGGCGCTTTTTCTTTTTATTGCCTGGATCTATCTCAATGACTGGCTACTCTTTAATTTGTGGACAGGCGTTGTTCTAATCCTCCTTTTTTCTTATATCACTGCTTACCATTCATTGAAGGGAATTTCAATCGAAAGAAGATCGAGGATTAAAAACCAGGAAATTGGGGGAATCTTTGAGGAACACTTTACCATCGAGAACACATCCGAACTCCCCAAGCTGTGGCTTGAAGTGGTTGACCTAAGCGAACTCTCCAGGGAGATCAACTCGCGCGTGATCGACGGTTTAAAAGCCCATCAGGTGCACCTCTTTTCTTCCAAGTTGATTTTGAACCGCCGCGGATTTTTCTCTTTAGGTCCGACCGAACTCATCTCCGGCGATCCTTTCGGTGTTTTTACCACCCGCAGAGTATTTTCCCAGAAAGATCAACTGATGGTCTACCCAAGAATTTCTATTCTTCACGGATTTCCCCTCATCAGTGCGGATAAAACAGGCAGCGAGAATCTTCGGCTGCAGACCACGCATACCACGCCTCAGGCAGCTGGTGTGCGGGAATATTTCCCCGGAGATCCTCTAAACCGGGTACATTGGCCGGTCACCCTGAAGCACAACCGGCTGATGGTCAAGGAATTCGATGAGGAAACGCAATCCAGCGTATGGGTATTCCTGGATGCAAGTCGTGAATGTTATTACCATGGACAAAAGACAATACCTGCTGCTTTCGACCGCAATCTATCACCCTTGGGCCGGCGATCAACTTATGAACTACCAGACGACAGTTTTGAATACGCGGTGAGTCTTGCTGCCTCTGTCGCCAGCCACTATATTTTAAAGAATCGATATGTAGGATTCGCAGCCAATGCGGAACCCGCACAAATTATCCCGGCGGACAAAGGACAGCGGCAGATGACCAAGATCCTGGAGGGTTTGGCCGCTGTTTCAGACTCTGGAAGGTTAACACTGATCCAATTGCTGGAAAAACAGGTCCGCAATATCCCCAAAGGCAGCTCCCTGGTTTTGATCACGCCGAACCTGGATCGGAATCTTGAGATCCTTCTCGAGACCTATAAGCGCCGTGGTTTTTCTTCCTTTGCTTTTCTGATCAACAATGATAGTTTTTTTTCTGAGGATATCCAAGAAAAAATCCTTTATAAGAAGCGAAGGGCAAATATGGCGGTGATCAACCGTGGATGTGATTTTGAGAATTTATTTTCCTGATTTCAGGATCACATTTTACGATTGAAGGGCTTTTTTGATCACTTCAGCCGCGGATTCCACCGGGATGATCTGCAGGTCCTTGCGGATCTCTTCCGGCAGGTCATCCAGATCAACCTCGTTCTCCTTGGGAATAAAGACATTGCGGATCCCTGCGCGGTGGGCCGCGAGCAATTTTTCCTTGATGCCGCCTACCGGCAGCACCTGACCCCGCAGGGTGATCTCGCCGGTCATGGCCACCTTTGAATCCACCGCTTTGCCCATGAACAGGGAAGCCAGCGCGGTGGTGATGGTGATGCCAGCCGAAGGGCCATCTTTGGGCTGTGCGCCCGCGGGCACATGCACATGGATATCCACTTCCTTGAGGGCTGCCGGATCGATGCCGTATTCCTTAGTGTGCGAGCGCAAATAAGAAAATGCGGCCGTCGCGGATTCTTTCATCACATCACCCAGCGAACCGGTGATGATAAAGTTGTTCTTGCCCGGCATACTGGTCGCTTCGATAAAGAGAATCTGACCGCCAGTCGGGGTCCAGGCAAGGCCAGTCGCTACGCCGGGGATGGAAGTCCGCCGGGCAACCTCTTCCGCCGGCTTGAACTTGGGCTTTCCCAGCAGCTCATGCACGGATTTTTTCGAGATCACTTTGAGCTTTCTCTTTTCGGTCTCCCTCAGTGTCACAGCCTTCCGCAGGACAGATCCGATCTCTCGTTCCAGGTTGCGCACACCAGATTCACGTGTGTATGAGCGCACCAACTCTGTCAGGGCGTCATCTTTGAAGGTTATCTCACCGGTCAACAGACCGTTCTCCTGCAGCTGCCTGGGGATGAGGTAGCCCTGGGCGATCTTGACCTTTTCCTGTTCTGTGTAACCGGAGATCTGGATCACCTCCATGCGGTCCAGAAGGGGCGCTGGTATGGAAGAAACAGTGTTTGCGGTGGTGATGAACATCACATGCGAAAGGTCAAACGCGACCTCGAGGTAATTATCGCGGAATTCGGCATTCTGTTCGGGATCAAGCACTTCCAGCAGGGCGGAGGCGGGGTCGCCGTGGTAATCGAAGGTTAATTTGTCGATCTCATCCAGCATGAACACCGGATTCTTCGACTCCACCCGCCGCAGGGACTGCAGGATCCTGCCCGGCATAGCGCCGATATAGGTCCGGCGGTGGCCGCGGATCTCCGCCTCGTCGCGGATGCCGCCCAGCGAGGCGCGAATGAATTTCCGGTTGAGCGCTTTGGCGATGGACTGGCCTAGTGAGGTTTTACCGACACCTGGCGGGCCGACAAAACACAGGATCACACCCTCGCGCGCCTTGCGGATCGCGTCGGGCGACTGCTGCTTGCTGAGCTGATCGCCACGTTCTTTGCGCAGCTTTCGCACCACCAGGTATTCCAGGATGCGGTCCTTGACGTCCTCCAGCCCGTAATGGTCGCGGTCGAGCACCTCGCGGGCCATGGTTATATCCATTTTCTCTTCAGTCTCAACCGACCAGGGCAGGGAGACCAGCCAGTCCAGGTAGGTGCGGATCACGCCATACTCGGCGGCTGCGGCAGGCAGGCTTTCCAGCCGATCCAGTTCGCGCAAGGCCTGCTTTTCAGCCTCTTCGGGCATGCCGGCAGCCTTGATCTTCTCGCGGAACTCGCTCACATCCGCGGTGCGTGTATCGTCCTCGCCCAGCTCTTTTTGAATGGCCCGCATCTGCTCTCGCAGGAAGTATTCTTTCTGCACTTTCTCCATCTCATCGCGGGCTTCGTTCTGGATCTTCATGCCCAGGTCTATCACTTCGGATTCCTTGGCTAGAATTCCGACCAGCTTCTTCAGTTTATCCGCGGTGGAATCCATTTCCAGGATATCCTGGGCAACAGGCACCTCAATCCGCTGCAAATTCGCAATGTTGTAAGCAAGTTGGAGCGGGTCGTTCATCGAACTGATGGTCGCTATCAGTTCGCGAGGAATGGAAGGGATCATCTCGGCAATATGAATGAACTGGTCGCGCACATTACGCGTAAGGGCATCCATTTCCAGGCCTCCCAGAGTCGTCTCAGGCGCTGGCGAGATATTCGCCTTGATGTAGGGTTTGACTGACGTGATCTCCTCGACCTTGAAGCGCGAGACGCCTTGGACCAGCAGGCGGATGGTCCCATCCGGCACTCGGAATAAGCGGTGGATGATGGCGGCCGTACCATACTCATACAGGTCCTGAGGATCGGGATTCTCTTTGTTTTCATTGTGTGATGTTACGAGTCCGATCCAACGCTGGTCGGACACGGCTTCATCCACCAGGCGGATCGATCGCGCCTGGCCGATATTCAGCGGAACAGCCGTTTGTGGGAACACCACCAGCCCTCTTAGCGGCAGGATGGGCATTTCAGCAGGGAATTCTTCATTCTCCCCAAGATTTTCCGGGTTCAAGGCATCAGACCTCTCACTTCCGATTTCTTCCTTCTCCCTGGGCTGCTGCAGGCTTAACCCTGCCAGCAGATGATCGAACTGCTTTTCTCCGTTAATCACCCATTCCATGATCTCTTCCAGGTTGATATTCCAGCGTTTGGCAGGCATTATTCTCCGTCTCCATGAGTGATCTCGATGTTCACCGGCAGTTTGCGCGGAACGTGAATGGTTAGAAATCCATTTTCATATCCCGCCTCTGCCGCATTGATATCCACCTGTGACGGCAGCTCTACGGCAGCGCTGAATTCACCGGTGGGGATCTCCATGCGGTGGTAGGCGCATTTCTGGTTAAGCATCGGGCGCCGGCCCGAAACCACCAGCAGGTTCTGGTCATACAGAATGGAAAAATCCTCGACATTCATCCCGGCGATCTCCAGACGAATGGTGTAACCGCCATCGGTCTCGAACAGATCCGTGGGGGGATGCCAGGCATGCGCGCGCGTACGGATCTCCAGATTCGTCGCGCGGATAAGGACAATGGATGTGTTCAATTGATTTACCTCTCCAATATAACTATAACACCTACCAGGAAGTCAGCACGGTGCGCGCCTGATTGAGCACCTCGTCATAATTGGGCTCATCTGGGATGCGCGCCATATATTCCGCGTAGCGGACGATATCGTTCTCATCCACGATAAACACCGCCCGGCGGTTCATGCGCGGCTCCTTCATCAACACACCGTATTTCTCGCCGAAATCAGCGAAGCGCGAATCGGAAACCACACGCACCCGGTCGATACCCGCGGCGCCGCACCAGCGTTTCTGCGCTTCAGGCAGATCCATGCTGGTCACGATGATAGCAATGTCGCTCCCCAGATCGGCCGCTTCCTTGTTAAACCTGCGCGTCTCCCGGTCACACACAGAGGTATCCAGCGAGGTGACGGACGCGACAATGCGGACCTTGCCGCGTGTCTCCTCCAACGGTGAGACCTCGTTCCAGTCCTGGTCCAATACGGTGAAATACGGCGCCTTGTCCCCTGGGTGCAGGTCTTGCCCGACAACGGTGGCCGGACGGCCGGCAAACTCGATCAATCCCTTTCTTTCTTGCATGGATTGCCTCTTCCTAACAGAAGCGCCCTCGGTGGGACTCGAACCCACAACCGCCGGATTAGAAGTCCGATGCGCTGTCCATTGCGCTACGAGGGCATGTGCCTCCGTTTGTTTTTCCTAACTTTAATCGCATAACGGGGGCGGGAATCATAGTAATTTGTTAAATTTCTGATGATGTGGGAATTATACAATAGGCTAGAAGTTTTATTAAAATACATTTGAGGATGAAAAATCAAGAAAACCTTTGTGAATCTTGTAATGGCAAGGGTTATGTAAATTCTGATTGTTCTGATTGCTGGGGTTCAGGTTATGCACATTCTGCAAGCGCTATTGAACGAAGCCCGGATGGTCTTCATTGCGGAACATGCAACGGTATTGGTTTTGAAAAAAGCAGATGCATTATTTGTGGCGGGGATGGAAAAGCCCCCTCATATTCTCAAGACTTTTAAATATTGAACAATTACGTCAATAATCGTAGTCAGTTCCCCCCCATAGTATAATCATTGAAGAGGTTTATCTAGGAGGGGTTTGTGGGATCAGGCATTTCTAAAAACGCCAGTCTTTATAAAACCATCTTAATTCTGATTCTGCTTGTTGTGAATTCCATTCTTATTTATTACCTGTTGTCACGCCAACATCCCAACAAATTCTCCAAAGTTATATTAAGCCAGGATTCCTGGTAGATCATCCTATTTCAGTTCTCTAATTTGGCTTCAGATTATCGACCGCGGCCCGCATGATGGGCAGGCCAGCCCTGTATCTTTCCATGAAAGTCTGAAAACCTTGCACATCCGCAGGATCCGGCTCAACAGTTTTGCCGCTGAATTCCGCGAAAACACGCTTTGAGAGGAAATCCTCAAATGATTCACCTTCAGATTTTTGCCGCAAATAGGCAGCCAGCACCGCGATACCCCAGGCGCCGCCTTCGCCGGCCGTTTCCATTACGCTGACCGGTGCGTTCATCACCGCTGCCATGATGCGCTGCCCGATGCCCGCGGTCTTGAAGAAACCGCCGTGCCCGAGCACGCGCGTGATCTCGACGCCCTCCTGGGTGAGCAGGTGGTCCAGCCCGATGCGGAAGGTGGCCAGCGCGGCGTACAGGTGTGACCGCATGAAATTGGCCAGAGTGAAATGGCTGTTGGGATGGCGCGCGAACAGAGGCCGGCCTTCCTCAAAGCGGGTGAGGTGCTCGCCGGCCAGGTAGTTATAGGCCAGCAGCCCGCCGGCATCCGCGTCCCCATCCAGCCCTGCGTTATACAGCAGCTCATACAAGCGCGAGTCATCCACGTCTGCGCCCAACAGGTCCTTGAATTCGCGGAACAGCCCCACCCAGGCATCCAGGTCGGAGGTGCAGGTGGAGGAATGCACCATGGCCGCCGGGCGGCCTTCTGGTGTGGCCAGGAACTCGATATCCGGGTGCACATTTTCGATCATCTTCTCCAGGATGATCAATGTGAAAATGGATGTGCCGGCCGAGATGTTGGCAGTGCCCGGTGCGACGCTGTTGGTGGCGACCATGCCGGTGATGCCGTCGCCTTCCGGCGGACAGAGCGGGATGCCGGGCTGCAGCTTACCGGAAGGATCCAGCAACCGTGCGCCGGACTCGGTCAAAACGCCCGCATCTGCCCCCGCGACACATGCCTGCGGCAGGATATCCCTCAATTTCCATGTAATCCCGTAATCAGGCAGCAGTCCGTTGAAGAACTCAACCATGCGGGTGTCATAATCGCAGGTCTGCTGGTCGATCGGCAGGATGCCGGACGCATCACCGAGGCCAACCACTTGCTTGCCCGTCAGCTGCCAGTGAATATAACCAGCCAGAGTGGTCAGGAAAGCGATGTCCTTGACGTGGTTCTCGCCATTCAGCATTGCCTGATAGAGGTGAGCGATGCTCCAGCGTTGGGGGATGTTGAATTTGAACAGATCGGTCAACCGGTGGGAAGCTTCTTCGGTAATGGTGTTGCGCCAGGTGCGGAAAGGTGCCAGTTGATGGTCATTACGATCAAACACCAGGTAACCGACCATCATCCCGCTGATCCCGATCGCGCTGACTTTTTCCAGCGGTATGCCGTATTCTGCCCGAAGAGTTCGAGTCAGATCCTGGTAGCTGGCCTGCAGCCCGGTCCACGCATCCTCCAGATCGTAAGTCCAGATACCGTTTTCGAGCCGGTTTTCCCAAGAATACCCGCCAGTCGCGACGGTCACGTGATCTTCGCCGATTAGGACCGACTTGATGCGGGTGGACCCCAGCTCAATGCCCAGGAAGGTCCTTCCATTGACAATCGCATTTCTAATCGCTTGCCGTTCATCTGTCATTTTTACCCTCCTGGGCTTGACTTATGGCTCAAGGACCGAATTAAATCAATAATGAAACACTCATCCATCTACTTCAAATCATGAAACCACATCGATCTGCAGCCAGATCGGCGCAAAGCGCACTCCCTGATCGGATTCGAGCGCCCAGTTCCCGCGGCAGCTCCCTATGTAAGAAGGGGCACTGAGGTCAACGGAAACGGTCACGCGCTCGCCGGGCGCTACGGTCTGGCCGATCCTGACCGCCAACGGGCCGTTCATTGGCTCGCCGCCGGTGAATACCAGGCGGAAATCCGGTGTCCAGGTGCAGCTGCCGGTGTTTTCGAGGACCCATGATTTGATGAACGCTCCACCGGCACTTATTTGCGTTCCATCTGGTATGGTTTCCATGACCATTTTGGCAAATAGGCAGGGAATTTGCGGTGTCAAGGTGGCTGAGTTGGCCGGTTCAACAGGGTTCAACGTTAAGGTGACAGTTGGGGAATTATCAATCAATGACACGGCCGGAGTTGCTGCAGGTTCTGTCGGGCGCGCCAGCATGGTCGCCTCAACCGACTGCTCAATCCGGTCTCCCACAGGGGTGCGGCTAAAGATGAGCATGCTCAGGATGGCGACCCAGACAATGGTTGAGATGATGGCTAAACGGTTATTGCCTGTCATATATGAATCCCTTCAGTGATGGAATGGTTCCGTGCAGTGCTATTTTACACTTAAGCAACACCAATCAGCGATTGATCGTGGAAACCAGTGAAATAAAAACGCCCCAACGATAGAATTTGATTCGGAAGGGGCATGTTTTCATGCTTTGAGTTAAAAACAGGAGATCAGAATTCGCAGCCTTTGGCTGACATTTTTGAAAAATATTCGGATACCTTGGGATAATCCTCAACCGCAGCCGCCTGATCATATCCGCGCTTAAGCGCGGCGCAGGAATTGCCTAAACCCAGAAATCCTGACTGATATGCCAGGAAAACCCCCATAATTACCGCAATGATAACCAATCCGATGATCCATTGACGAATTTTTGATGATGAAGCGACAGTTTCTGCCATTTATTCCTCCTGAACAATTATTTTGACAGAATTATCTGGTATTTGCTATTGAAAATCAAGAGATATTTTAAGAATTTTGCCATTAGGAATTGAAATTTGAAGGAAGATTGAGGGACCGGGAACACCGAAGCAAGCAGCCGCCAGGGGAATTGTGTGGATCCCAAGACAGCTGATCATCCCTGATGAATTGGAGGCATCAGGATAGAGGCGATTATATATAATTATGTGAACAATTACCACAACCATTTCTATTTAAGATTTCTTTGGTTTAATAGAATAACATTATCCAAAATCGATATCTATTTGATATTTTTAACACTAAGGGTTGCGGGTCGAGATCCTTCATCCGCTACGCGGATTCAGGATGACAGTGAACAAGTAAATCATGTTCATCCAACGTGATGAAAAAGAGCGGAATTCTGCAATTTACGTTTTGATTTGATGATTACTTGGTGAATTGCCGTATGCCCTTGTAGATTTGCGGGCCGGTCAGTGTGGCAAGAATTGTGCGGGCGGGGCGGTTAATGATCCCAGATAGCTCATCCGACGATAGCGGTTTATTTCCGTTGGAAAGGAAAATTCTGAAGATCTGGGCGACCATGGGCATGGATTCATTAATGAAATTGGGTTGTTTCGCGCAGTGGTTGATCAGCTCATGCAGGAAACCATCCACGGATTTCACCTCGGCGGTTTGCGGATCAATCGCATCAATCTTGACCGTATCCGCTTTATCCCTGAAACCATCTTGATGTTTTTCGCATAAGAATTCAAACAGAAAGATGCGCCAGTTGGCATCCGTCTCTTTCCACCAGTCAAAATCGATGTGGAAAAGCGTTTCGGTGGTTGGCCGCACCAGACTGAACGGTTTTTTAACTTCCTGCATATCCCTCACTCTTTTTCGGTGATTCGGAAATAGAGATCGCCCAAATGGCTGATCTGCTCGCTATGTATCAGATGGTATAAAATGATGCCGGGCGGACTGCGCCGAATGACGTTGACCGCTGCATATAATTCCTGCGCATGTACTTGCCCTTGTGGATTTAACTTGGCTAGTTCCCGCATAACCCGCAGAATTGTCTTATCCAAAGGTTCTTTCGTATAGATCTTCTGTTTCCAGATGACATCCAACGCTTCCGTATCCGGGATCGCGATCGCCATGCGGTCGTTGTATGATGCATTGAGCGGGTGTTTAAGCATCGCATAGACAAAACCATTGTCAGTGCCGACCAAAACCGTTTTCAGCCACTCTTTATTCTGACGGCTCTTGGTATAACTGATATTGATCTCGCCGGGAATCCTTCCTTTTTCCACGGTCACCAGGCTGCCGGGCATCAGGTCGTGTTTTTCGTACCAATCTTTCAGGCCAAAGATGTATTTTTCAGGGCGTACAACCCACCCGGGAAATTTCTCTTTATCATTGGGATTAAAAAAGGTGAATTTCACCCGCGGCGCTTCATAAGCAGTGGGGAACATCTGTTTTAAAGTGGATGAAAGGGGCAAAGTGCCAGAACGCCAGTGCGGGAAGGACAACGCTATGGTAACCGATTCCTGTTCCTCATCCGCTGAGTCCCAGGATTCCAATTCGTCGAAGAGATTATTCTCAAACATTTCAATAAATGCGGATGTCTCATCCATCGGATAATCCTGGTGCTGGTATTGCAAATAAATTGGTTTTTCACGGACACTCTCAGGTTCCAACTGTTTGAGGAACCAGAGGGTCTCGCCGGATGGGCCAACTTCATCAAAGCGGTCATCTTCGTCAAGCGCTAGATTCAGGGAAAATTCCAGCAGTTTTTCGTCTACATTCGCCTTCAGCTCCACCTGTTTCATCAGGTCAACTGTTCCGATCGGGCCGCCTTTGGCTTCCTCGAGCACCGCTTCAGCCAGATTTAGGTAGCCGATGTGTACATCCACCAAAAGAGATCGAGGGAACCAGTTACCGGCGATTTTTACCAAATCATCATTCTTTTCAAGCGATTCTTCCAGTTTGCTGCTGACATTTTCACCAAAAGTGGCAGAGACAGTCTCCAGATCCAGGTTGGGATCATCCTCGGATACATCCAGTATATGATTTAACTCATGATTCTCGATCCGGCTGGCAAAAGAACGATTTTTTTCTCCCTCAAACTCCACTTCGATGACCTTGAGATCAGGAAAATCCGGATTATAACCATCGCGAATGCCTGTAACTTTACCCTCGCGCATCTCCAGGGCAGGGAATGTAAGCTTGTCGCCTACCTTAAATTCGTCTTTGGGTAGATAAATATTTCCTTGTTTGCTGCGCTGATCCTGCATGCGAAATATTTCTTCTTCGATTCTAAATTCGATCAGGCGTTCACTGATCTCCTTGATGGGCAGGGGGATAGCTTTCTCAAGCAGCAGGTTGTAAATATATTCGAGGTCTTTTTCCTCGACAGAGAAATTTTCCCAGTAGTCTTCTTTGATGTTTAATGGTGCAATCATACGATTTTTTGACAATTCCTTACAGAAGCAAAATTATTATACTTGACTGCTACGGATAGCTGTTTTCAATCCAGTCAAACGGGTCCACCGGCGTGCGGTTAACCCAGATATCCCAATGCAGGTGGGGGCCGGTTACACGGCCGGTTTTGCCGATCAAACCAATCAGCTGCCCCTGCTGCACAAAGTCACCAACGTTGATGGAAAATTCCTGCATATGCGCATAACCGCTGACAACGCCCTGGCCATGGTCAATAAAAACGGTGTTGCCGCGGATATTCATCGTTCCCGCGTAGATCACCCGTCCGGGAGCAGCTGCATAAATGTTTAGGCTCATCAATATCACGTTGAAATCGAGCCCGCCATGATACCCGGAGTATTGGCCGTTGTTATAAGATCGCCGGCTGCCGAAATAAGATGAGAAAGCAATCGAGTCATCCATTAGCGAACCATCCACCGGAAAGCGGAAAGTTTCTGCCCAGAGTTGGTCGGGCGAAACCGGATCAAGTAATGCCTGTATTTGTTCGTTTTCCGCCTGGATCACCACCTCTTCCACCGTGGTTTGCTCCACGGTCAGCGTTTCGTTGCGGTAGCCGCCCGAAGCAAGCAGCAGATTCTGCTCGATAGTGAATTGCTCGCCATTTTCAAATTGTCCGGTGATCTTCAGTGGTATCAGCCCTGGTTCCGCAATGGCAGAAACACCGTTTAAGGCATAGAAGAAACCTTCTTCATCGTTTTGGAAAAAATAGATTGGCTTGCTTCCATAGGTCCCGCTAAAGTTTCCAGGAGATTTTGCATAGATATACACAGTAGATGTATGCCCTTGAGTAACAGGCAGCGGTCTGACTTCAATTCGGGTGATCTGATCGGAGAATGAGGAAACAGTATTTATCTGGTCGCCGGTAGGGTAGTAGATTACATCTCCCGGAAGCGATGCAGAGGGTAGAGTTCCATTTTCTGCAAAGTATGTCCAAGGATTTAATCCGTTCTCTATTGCTGAGGTGAGCGACGAATCATTCAACCCTAAAACCGCATTACTTCGCGCAGAAGATTCGCCATCAGTTTGCGGTAAAACCAACGTTGAACCGACAAAAATCTCGGCAGGGCTCGTGATTGGATTCAGTTTCATGAAATTCCCGATGCTTAGGCGGTTGCGCAGCAAAATCGAGCGAAGTTGATCGCCGAAATTGACTTCTTCAGTGGTTAAGACGCCTGATACACCTTCCAGACCCGGAATGAATAGTTGCGTTCCGGCCGAAATGAAATTTGGATCAATTAAATTATTGGCGTTGATCAGTTCCTGGAGAGTGATATTGAATTTTTGGGCGATTTCTGTCATATTTTCGCCAGGCTGCACAATATATACTGGCAACGCCCCGTTATCCTGGGCAGAGACTGACTGCAGGGACGAGAAGACGAGTATTAACGCTATAATTACGGAAATTTTATTCTTTAACATACGTCATAGATCGACGGAGATTGGTTTACAGCCAACAGAAAACCAAATAAGTTTACCATAACGGGGTAGGATGAAAATTACTACATGGAATGTGAATGGCATCCGGGCAGCTTTTGGAAAGAACGCCTTTGACTGGGTTGCTGAGTTCAAACCGGACATTCTTTGCCTTCAAGAGATCAAAGCGAAAATTGACCAGATCGATGTGGAGGTTTTCACCAACCTGGGGTATCAAACCATATTAAATCCCGCTGAACGTCCGGGGTATTCCGGCACCGCCACCATATTTACAAAAACTCCGGATGAAATAAAAATGGGGCTAGGTGTTGAACGATTTGACAACGAAGGTCGTGTCATTCAGTTCTCTTACCCGGAATTTGAATTATTCAACATCTATTTCCCCAATGGCGGTGAGGAAAACAAGCGTGTTCCCTTCAAGTTGGATTTTTATGAGCAATTATTGGTCAATTGTGAAAATCTGATGGCGGAAGGGAAGGAGATCATCATCACCGGCGATTTCAACACCGCCCATAAGGAAATTGACCTTAAAAATCCGAAAGCGAATGAAAAGAACACCGGTTTTCTGCCAGAGGAGCGCGTTTGGATTGACCATTTTCTCAACAAGGGCTTCATCGATGTCTTTAGGCATCTTAACCCTGAAAAAGTGGTATATACCTGGTGGACTTACCGGTTTAACGCGCGCAAAAACGATGTAGGATGGCGTTTGGATTATTTTCTGGTCACCCAGGGGATTGTTGATAATACCGAAGATGTCATTACTCATTCCGATGTGATGGGTTCGGATCACTGTCCAGTGACGTTAGAATTGAATTTATAGGATTATGGAGTCAAATTGAAAAAACGAATCATCATCGTCGACGATCATGAAGTTGTGCGGTTAGGTTTACGCAGTTTACTCGACCAGTACCCGCACTATGAAGTAGTTGCGGAAGCCAGCAACGCCAAGGAATCCATCAGCATGGTGGATACATTCGAGCCGGACATCGTACTGATGGACATCCGGCTGCCTGGAAAATCCGGCATAGAAGCCTGTGAAGAGATCAAGGAGAAACACCCGGAGATACGGGTGATCATGCTGACATCATACGCGGAAGATGAGATGCTATTCTCAGCCATCAAAGCCGGCGCTTCCGGTTATGTTTTAAAGCAGATCGATTCGGAAGGGCTGGTGAAATCCCTGGATGCAGTCGCTCGGGGCGAAGCATCGCTGGATCCCGCGGTGACGCAGCGGGTATTTCAGGAGGTCAGGCGCGCGGTCAAGGAAGAAGAGGCGGCTTCCTTCTCTGATCTGAGCCAGCAGGAAAAAATGGTGCTCAAACTTGTTTCCGAAGGGAAAACCAACCGCGAGATTGCACAGTCACTATATCTCGGCGAGGGTACGGTAAGAAATTACGTCAGCAGTATCCTCTCGAAATTGGGAGTCAGCAATCGCGCAGAAGCAGCCGCGTATGCTGTTGAACATAACCTCAAAGAGTATCTGTAAATCCAGCTACCTGCTATAGCAACGCCAGGATTTTTGGCAGAAACACAATTAAACCAATCGCTGCTGCACCAATTGCGGAGATCATTACAGCCGCGGCGCTGATATCCTTGATCCTGCGCACCAATTCATTCCGCTCTGCCTTGATCAGATTGACCAGGTATTCCAAGCCAGTATTAATCAGCTCGGTTGTTATGACTAATGCAATAGAGAAAATGATCAGCCCCCATTCGAGCGGCTGTATTTTTAGTACTATTCCCGCGATGACAACAATAAGACTGGCGGTAAGGTGAATCCACATATTCCGCTCAGAGCGAAAAGCGGAAAGAAGCCCAAGTATTGCAAAACGGAATGAGCTGAGGAGTGATTCTGATTTTATCGGCAGCGCCTGGTTTTTAATCCGTGTGAGGATCTCGTCTTGGAGAGTGAACATTTCCTTTTCAGATCTTCCATCGACATGGTCGTAGCCATTTAAGTGCAGTATTCCATGCACAACCATGAGCGCCAATTCATCGCGAACTGCATGTCCCGCTTGTCTGGCTTGTTCGCGCACCTTGGGAAGAGAAATAACCACGTCACCAAGATATGTTTCACCGGTCTCCGGGTCAATATCGCCGGATTCGAATGAAAGAACGTCAGTGGGTTCATCTAAGCCGCGATACTGCCGGTTCAATTCACGAATCCGTTCATTTCCTTCCAATGAGATTGTAAGTCCCACACAACTAAGCTCAAGTGCCTGTAGAGTAAGATCCGCTGCCCTGTATAGGTAATCCTCATCAACAAAGGGAAATAATCGGGTATTCGCACTGATAGTGACCATTAATCAGACTCCAGCAGTCTCTCCGGCGTTTCCATCTTCGGGTAGATCACCCGGTGGTGGTAGGTGTTCTGCAAGGTGCGGGTGAATGAGTGCGCGATGACACGCAGGTCATTCAATGTCAATTCGGTATAATCCAGCTGCCCTTGATTGAGCGCGAATTTGATATTCTCATTCACGATCCTCTCGATATCATCCGGTTCAACAGGGATTTCGGCTTTCACTCGCGCTTCGCAGCCATCCGCCAACATGAGCAGCGCTGTCTCCCGTGACTGTGGAGAGATGCCCGGATAGCGGAAGAGTTCTTTGTTGATCTCGTCTGGACTACCTGTTTTTTCGAGCGCTTTATCGTATTGGTAACGCGTGATGGAACTGCCATGGTGTTCGTTGATAAACGCCAAGATTTGCGGAGGCAGATGATATTTTCGGCCTAAGCTCAATCCATCCTCAACATGTTGAATAATTGTCGAAGAGGCAATGACCGGATCGAGATTATCATGCGTATCAATCTGCGTAGGTGGTTGATTTTCAATAAAGAATGTGGGATTCTCCACTTTGCCGATATCGTGATATAAGGCTCCAACTCGAGTCAACAATGGATCCGCGTTAATCTCTTTAGCTGCCTGTTCCGCCAAATTCGCCACTTGCAGACTGTGTTGGTAAGTCCCAGGCGCTTTTAATAATAACTCCTGCAGCAACGGATGGTCAGGCCGCGATAGGTCCATCAGCTGCAGCGCGGTGGTCTTACCCAGCATTTGAGCGAGCACAAATTGTAGGATCACAGTGATGCTGACCGAACCCAGCCCGTTGACGAATGACGCCCCGATCAACGTGCTGGCGCCGGCCAGATCAAGGAATGAGGTCAGCAAACGGTACGCGATGATGACCATGCTTCCGCTGACAGCAATGGCAAATCCTGCCAAGAAGAAAATGGTGATCCTGCGGCCGCGCCCAAGTATAAAGATCGCGATGGCCGATGGCAGGAAATAATACAAAGAGAGGTCTAGAAAACTGGGTTCATTGAACGCCACCAGCAAACTGAGCGATAAAGAAGCAATCAACCCGGTTTGATGACCGATCAAACTTGATACAGTCAAACTGAAAGCCGCAACCGGAAAGAGATAAGGCAAGATCGTGTGGTTGGGTATGATGAATCGGGCAATGTACAAAAATACCAGGAAAACCACAATGATGATTGGTAGATGTGCGATAGGTTGTCCCGTCGAGCGCCTGATTCTGCGTATATACAGCAAATTAAAGGTCATCACCACAATCACTACCAGAGCAGCTGATAGATAATCGGTCAACCGGTTTCTCTGTTCAGTAAATCCAAATTCCTGTAACGCTTCATAATCCAGCAGATCGATCACTTCTCCGCTACTGACAATGATTTCACCCGCGCGGAACTGACGGGTTACCGGCTCCACCTGTGCCCGAACCTCTTCGATCACCACTGCTGTACTCTCATTACTGAATAGGCTGTTCGCAGAGATCAGCTGGGAAACCAGCGTTCCGATGATCTCCGTTTCAGTGCTGTCAAACTCGAATCCGATTTGTGGGTAAAGATTCCGCCGGACAGAAGCCACCTGATCCTCGCGGATGGATGATTTCATCACTTCTTCGAGAAGAAAAATACACTCTGATTGAAGCGCTTCCCAACGCAGGTCTTCCAGGATAAGAATGTTCTTGGCAATTTCGGGGTTCAGCTGGACTTCGCTGATCGCCGTCAAGTCATTGATCTTTTGTGCGCTGGAAGCGAATTGGTCCTGGCGAACAGAGTGGATAAATCCAAGAATATTGCGCAATTTCTCGATCTGCTTGCGTGAAATGGAGGGATCAGCAGGCAGATACACCGGTGGGACTGCAGTTTCCGCCTCATCGCGCGCCTGATCTGTCAAGACCTCACTCTCAAAAGAGAAATTTCGCGGCGCCCGAATATCCTGAAATGCGACATCGCCCACATTGAGAATGGATGGTTTCGGCCTTAAAGAGATGGGTAATACCAGCGCGCCGAAAATTACTAATCCGACCAGCAGCACACTAATAAAGGTGGGTATATGCTTTTCCCGAAAGAATTTATTGAATGATCTCAAGAATACCCGCGTCTTACGTTCAGGCAAGAAGCTCCCTGATTGTTTTGCTGATCCTATCGTTAGCTGCCCGCCCCTGCGCCTTCTGGATCGCGTTCTTCATCACCGGACCCATTTCTTTCATTGAAGATGCGCCTGTATCCTCGATAATCTTTTTCACCAATGCTGTTAATTCTTCATCTGATAGTTCCTTAGGGAGATATTCCTTCAGAATCTGAATTTCAGCCTCGATTGGCGCAATCATTTCCACACGATCTGCTTTTCGCGCTTCTGCGATGGTTTCTTCGCGGATCTTTATTTCTTTTTGCAGGATCCCAAAAACCGCGGAATCGTCTAACTCACCTCGGTTGTCCACTTCAGCCAGCTTGATGGACGAGATCGCCATGCGAAGTGTGTTTCGGCGGATCTCATCTTTGGATTTCATGGCTTTCAAAAGCTCATTTTCCAAATCTTTTCTCAAAGCCATATGACCTCTTTCTTTGTTATTCCATCTGCTCTTCTAATTGTAATAATTTCTTGAAGGAAGTGATAGCTACTTCAATCATTTCTACATCCGGTTCACGCGTGGTCAGATTCTGTAAAAGTAGATTGGGCGTGGTAATCAACCGCATCAAGGGATTTTCCATATGATCGCCCATGAAGCGTATGATCTCATAGGCGAACATGGCGATCACAGGAACGAGAATGATCCGGCTAAGGATCCTCACCCAAAATGTCATTGGTCCCAGTAGTGAAAAAACGATAATTGAGAAGATCACCAGCGTTAACAGGAAGGAAGTACCGCAGCGGGGATGGGCAAGTGGGAATTTCTTTACATCAGGAATGGAGATCTCAACCATTTCTTCGTAGGCATTGATCGTCTTGTGTTCGGCTCCATGATAAGCAAATACTCTGGAAATGTCCCTGGAAAAACCAATGATCCATACATATAAAAGCATAACGGATAACCGCGCAAGTCCTTCCACCAGATTCAGACCCAGATCAGTTAGATTAATAACACGAGAAACCAGTTCAGCGATCAATGTGGGGAGGACAAAAAAAAGCAGGATCGCCATAACAATTGAGAATATTAAAGTGAAGAAAAGCGTAGTTCCTTCAATTTTTTCTTCTTCTTCATCCGTCTGGAGATTAGCAGAAAGGGTCAAGTATTTCATTCCAAGGGACAGCGAATCCCACAGGATCACCAAACCGCGGAGAAAAGGCAGTTTGGTCAAACCGGTCGTATAAATACCTGTAAGTTTCTCTTGTTCAACATGGATCTCGCCATCCGGCTTGCGTACCGCAGCGACCACATATCGCTTGCCTCTCATCAGCACACCTTCGATCAACGCCTGGCCGCCGTAATGCGGCAATTTACTTTCCGCTTGGATCATCATCTTATCTGCAGGAAGCTCCAATCTGATAAATGTAATCAATCACAGTATCAATTCCCTTATAGAACATTTCCAGGTTGAGATGTTCGTTAGGGCTGTGTATATTGTCCTCGGGCAGGCTGAATCCGCTTAAAACGCTCTCCGCGCCCAACGCCTTCTGCATGTGCGAGACAATGGGAATACTCCCGCCGCCGCGTTGAAATACTGGTGGAATTCCCCAGACCTTTTCAATGGATTCAGCCAGGCAGCGTGTGGCATAGAAATCTAGGTCGGTGATACTTGCCGGGTCGCTGGCCAGTTGGATCAGCTCAAAAGAAGCACCTTCAGGTATATTCCTGGTTAAGTAATCCCTTAACTGCTCTTTCACTTTTTCGGGTGTCTGGTTCGGCACCAGTCGCATGGATAATTTTGCGGATGCTTTTGCCGGGATCACAGTCTTTGGACCTTCTCCGGAATATCCCCCCCAGATACCGTTTAGGTCCATTGTTGGCCGGGCGCCCACACGCTCCACTGGGGTAAATCCTTTTTCACCATGAAGCATACTCACGCCGGTTTGTCTCTTATAGAACTCCTCATCCATACCCAATTTAGAGAGTGCGTCTCGTTCTTCAGCGCTCAGAGGAATAACATCATCATAAAATCCAGGGAGTTGGATCACACCCTCATTATCTTTCATTCCCGCAATGAGTTCACTTAAAACCTGAATGGGGTTGTAAACAACGCCTCCAAACAAGCCCGAATGAAGATCCTGTGCAGGCCCGGTCACGTGGATTTCGAAATAAGCCAGTCCCCGCAATCCATATACAATGGTTGGTTTTTCTTTGGAGATCATACCGGCATCTAAATTAAGCACAAAATCGCTCTTAAATAATTCCTTATGTCCAGCCAGGAAGCTCTGTATGCTGGGCGAGCCTATCTCTTCTTCACCTTCGACCAGGAATTTGAAATTGACAGGAAGATCGCCAACCGCCTGGATGGATTCGATCGCGCTCAGCGTGACCATTAATTGGCCCTTCATATCCGATGAACCGCGGGCATATAACTTGCCGTCCTTAACAACCGGCTCAAAGGGTTCGCTTTCCCATAGATGGATCGGATCTGCGGGTTGCACATCATAATGGCCGTACACAAGAATGGTTGGCTTGTCGCCGCCAGCCTTGGACAGGTCTGCAAAGACCACCGGGTGCTTCTGACTTTCGAGGATCTGGATATTTTCTGCACCGATCTTCTTGAAGTAATTAACCAGCCATTGGGCTCCTTTGCGGATGTCCTGGTTATAGGCAGAATCCGAGGAAATCGTCTTTAGTTTAAGAAAATCCGATAGCGTACCAATAAAGTCCGAACGATGTTTAGCCGCGAAATCCATCGCCTGTACCAGGTTATTTTCCATACAATGTCTCCTCTTCTAGCCGTATATTGTAATTCATCTACCCTTTATTAAGACTCATACGGTATGCTAAAATCTCTACATAAGGGTTCAGAGGAGTGGCCATGTTTATAATCAACGCGAACCTCATTACATGCGAAGAAACAAATCGGATTATTGCAAATGCCGCGCTTGAAATCGCACCCGACGGAACAATATCCCGCATCATAGAGAAAAATGAGCTTGATAAACTCACTTTTGAATCCGATGATATTTTTGACGCAAGGCACCAATACATCATGCCTGGGCAGATATGTGCTCATACGCATTTTTATGGGGCATTTTCACGGGGGATGTACATCCCAGGCGAGGCACCGGATGCGTTTCCAGCGATCCTTGAGAAATTATGGTGGAAACTCGATAAATCGCTGGACAAGGATGCAAATTACTACTCAACGCTCGTTTGCTTGATCGATGCCATTCAACACGGCACCACCACACTTGTTGACCACCATGCGTCTCCCAATTTCATTACCGGTTCATTGGATGTGCTGGCAAGAGCGATCAAGGAGAGCGGCCTGCGTGCTTCCCTTTGCTATGAGGTGACCGATCGTGATGGTGAGGAAAAAGCATTTGAGGGGCTGGAGGAGAATGCCCGCTTTATCGGTGAAGTGGGAAAGCAAAAAGACGGCTATCTAAGCGCTCTCTTCGGCCTTCATGCAAGTTTGACCTTGAGTGACAAAACATTACAGAAGGCGCGTGATATGTGCCCGCCGGATGTTGGGTTTCACGTACATGCGGCTGAACACGTGGTGGACGAATATGACAGCCTGAGAAAGTACGGCAAACGTGTGGTCGAACGCTTGAATGATTTTGGCATCCTCGGCCCATCCACAGTGGTGGGTCATGGTGTTCATGTGGATGCTCATGAAATATCTCTACTTGCAGAAACCGGATCGTGGTTAAGCCACCAGCCGCGATCAAACATGAATAACGCCGTGGGACTCCCGGAAGTTGAATCGATGCTGAACGCCGGAGTTAAAGTCTGCCTTGGAAATGATGGTTTTTCCAATGCGATGTGGGAGGAGTGGAAAGCCGCATATCTGGGCCATAAATTACTTCATCGTGATCCTCGTCGGGTTCAAGCGAATACGATTTATCAGATGGCCGTGGTCAATAATCGAAAGTTGGTTCATCAAATATTCAGTGGTTTGAATACCGGCCAGATAATCCCGGGTGCAAAAGCTGACCTGATTTTCGTCGATTACCAGCCCTTCACAGATTTCAATACGGATAACTTTCCGTGGCACGTCATTTTCGGATATCGCGACAGTATGGTAACTTCCACCATGGTTGATGGGAAATTCCTGATGAAAGACCGGGAATTACTTACACTCGACCAGGATGCCATAGTGGAAGAAGCGAGAAAGATATCTGAAGTGGTTTGGAAGAAATACCACGCATCTTTTTAGACTTCAGGAGAACAATTGAAAAAAGAAACAATCGCTATCATCGGCGGAACCGGTAAGGAAGGACAGGGACTGGCTTTCCGTTGGGTTAAGGCAGGATATCCTGTGATCATCGGATCCAGGAATCAGGAAAAGGCGAATCTTGCGAAAGCTGTAATCACCGAACTTCTCGTTTCCTCCGGGACCAAGGACTTTATACTGGAAGCCGATGAAAATGAATCAGCAGTAAAAGCTTGTGATATCGCAGTACTGACGATTCCTTATGAATTTCACGACGATACCTTAATGAAGTTAAAAAACGTTCTTCTAGGAAAATATTTACTTGACGTTACAGTTCCTCTTGTCCCACCAAAAGTTTCGACTATTACTGTCCCGCCGGATGGCAGCCTGGGGCTTCATACACAACTAATCTTAGGTCCAGAGGTAAAGGTTATAACCGCCTTTCAAAACATATCTTTCGAATTGCTGATGAAAGATGAGCCTGTCCAGTGTGATGTGCTGGTTTGCGGTGTTGACAAGGAAAGCCGGGAAACCGGCCTTCGACTGGTTGTGGATGCTGGCTTGATTGGATGGGACGCAGGACCCTTGGAAAATTCCATTATTCCCGAAGGTTTGACCTCAGTTCTGATCCGGATCAACAAGCAATTCGGCACCCATTCTGCGGGGATTAAGATTACCGGAGTTCCTCATAACCGCTGATCATGAGTTCATTAGTCCTGACTCAAATAAAGAATATCCCTTTGATCCAGAAAGGAGATCGTCTTTCCGATCTCATTTTTCAAGCCCTGCGTTCGCAGGGCACTTCTTTGGATGATGGTGACATTCTAGCCGTCACATCTAAGATCGTGTCCAAAGCAGAAGACCGATGGGTAAAACTTTCAACTATCAATCCATCAAGAAAAGCGAGAGAATTATCCAACCAGGTAGATCGCGATGCACGCCTGGTTGAACTGATCCTTTCCGAAAGCAAATCCATTATCCGCGCCACGAAGCAGGCTATGATCGTAGAGCATAAACTTGGATTCATTTGCGCCAATGCCGGAATCGATCATTCCAATGTGAGAGAAGAATCGGAGGGGGAGGATGATTGGTACTTGCTTCTTCCAATGGATCCGGACAGATCCGCGAGAAATCTTTCAATCGATCTGGAAAAGTTATCCCAAAGGAAGATAGGCGTGATCATTATCGACTCACATGGACGCCCTTGGCGCAAGGGGACGGTGGGGACAGTGATCGGCACCTCATTTGTGCCAACTCTGGTTGATCTTAGAGGGAAAGAGGATATTTTTGGATATAAACTGCGAATCACGATGGTGGCAGCTGCTGATGAATTGGCGGCTGGCGCTTCATTGATGATGGGACAAGCCGATGAAAGAATACCGGCAGTGCATATCCGGGGATTTCCGTATCCATTGACGGAAAGCTCTCTGAATGATGTTTTACGCGCGCCAGAAACAGACCTATTCCGATAGATGAAGATTGCAGCGTTGGCGGGAGGAGTTGGCGGGGCTAAATTGGCAAATGGCTTGGCCGAACTCCTTGATCCCGAAGAACTCTCGATCATTATCAATACAGGCGATGATTTCGAGCTTTTTGGTTTACATATTTCACCGGATGTTGACACTGTCTGTTATACACTGGCTGGAATGGCCAATCCATCCACCGGTTGGGGCATCAATGGCGACACATTTCACACATTAGAAGCACTAACCCGTCTCGGCGCGCCGAATTGGTTTCAATTGGGTGATCTCGATCTGGCAACCCACCTTGAAAGAACCCGCTTATTAAGCGAAGGCATGACGCTGACGAAAGCCACCCATCAGATCTGTAAAAAACTTGGGATTAGTCATCCAGTACTTCCGATGAGCGATGACTTGGTATCCACATGGGTGGAGACTGAAGAATTTGGGTTTCTCCCTTTTCAGGAATATTTCGTCAAGCATCACTTTATTCCCAAGTGCAAATCCTTTTTGTTTAAGGGCATAGATGAAGCAGAGCCAAGTGATCAGGTTCTTAAGTCACTAAAGGAATCCGATGCGATTGTGTTTTGCCCTTCGAATCCTTTCGTGAGTATCGACCCGATTCTGGCCCTCAAGGGTGTGAGAGAGATCATTGATCAAAAATTCGTAGTCTGCATCTCTCCAATTATTGGAGGGAACGCTGTCAAAGGTCCTTTAGCAAAAATGTTTATTGAACTGGGTTTTCAGCCTTCTATACAAGCAGTTGTTAAACATTATTGTGGATTGGTAGACTGTGTATTCATTGACTCGGTCGATACCAATGAAATTTCATTGGAGACGCGCTCAAGTATAATCATTCATGCGACAGATATTTTAATATCGGAAAAAGCCAGACAGGTACTTCTGGCCAAAGAAATACTCAACTTATTAGATAGCATAATATAAATCTATGCCACTGTGGGCGATAATACCGATAAAACCTTTGCGCCGCGGCAAATCACGCCTGGCGGGATCAATGACCGCCGAAGAGAGGGAATTCCTCAATCAAAAGTTGCTCATCCGCACGATCCAATGTCTTCAGAACATTTCCCAAATTGATCAGATTGCTGTGATCAGCCACGACCCTTCTGCGCTGCATGTTTCAAGGCAAATGGGCGTGAGGACGATTCAGGAAACCCGCAACACAGAGATCAACAACGCGTTAAGAAAAGCGACCCAGGCAATCATGGCTTCCAACGCCAGCAAAGTCTTGATCATTCCCGCAGACTTACCTCTGATACTTCCCGAGGATGTCTCTAATTTCTTGTCCAAATCAAAGTTGGAAGAAGAGATCATCATTTCACCGGACAATAAGATGTGCGGAACGAATGCCTTGTTTATTAATCCAATCGGTGTTCTTGATTATGAATTTGGACTATGGTCATTTCGCAAACATATCGAGCAAGCACAGCGAAAAAAAATCCATGTAGAAATATATAATAATGAAAGGATCGCGTTTGATCTCGATTTACCGGAAGATCTGGAATATTTAAGAAAAAACAATCTGCTCGAAAAAATAATCGCTGAAATGGATTTAAATTAAATAAGGAGGATTAGATGACAAACAGAGTCGCGCTTTATCTTCAGGATGCCCATGATTTACGGGATGGTTTGAATTACGTTCGATATGCCGAGGACCATGGATTTGAAGCTGTATGGCAGGCGGAAAGTCGGTTGGTAAGAGATGCCATTGTTCCCATGGCAGCGTATGCCGCTGTTACTGAAAAGATTAAAGTAGGTTCCGGTGTTATCAATAACTGGACCCGCAACATTGGATTGCTGGCTTCTACATTTCTCACCTTGGATGATCTGGCGCCTAGCCGCATTATCTGCGGTATCGGCGCCTGGTGGGATCCATTGGCCAGGAATGTAGGCATAGACCGCAGCAAGCCGCTAACCGCGATGAAAGAGACTGTACAAATACTTAAACGGCTGTTGGCTATGGAAAGAGTGACGTATCACGGTGAATTCATTCACGTTGATGGCATTGAATTGGACGTGGTTCACGGACGAAAAGAGCCGCGCAACGTTCCTGTGTACATTGGCGCAACAGGCGACAAAATGATGGAATTAGCTGGTGAGATTGCCGATGGAGTGGTCTTAAACTACTGCGTTCCCCCGGAATACAACTACAATGCCATGGAAATGCTTGAAAGTGGTGTGAAAAAAGCCGGGCGGTCATTGGATAATATTGACAGGCCGCAATTGGTGGTCTGTTCGGTGGATGATGATAACGAGAAAGCGATCGACACTACACGTGAATTGCTTACCCAGTATCTTGCCCAGCAGCCTCACATCGCAAAAGCAGCCGGGGTATCCAAAGATGTAGTTGAAAAGATCCAATCGATCCTTGGCTGGCCGGCAACGCATGAGCAGATCCAGAAGGCGAAGCACTTGGTTCCAGAAGATCTGATTCATCGCATCACCGCGTCGGGAACCCCAGAAAACGCACGCCGAAAAGTTCAGGAATATATTGATAATGGATGTACCTGTCCAATCCTTTATCCTGTCGGTGGGGATGTGTATAAGCTGATCGATACTTTTGCAGTCAAATAAGGGAGGAAGATGCGTTTACCGATCTATGTTATCGGACATGTAAATCCCGATACTGACTCCATCGCTTCCGCGATTGGTTATGCCTGGCTGATTAAATCACGCGATAACGCTGATGTGATTGCCGCTCGCGCGGGTGTGATCAATAAACAATCCTCCTGGGTTTTGGATTACCTGGGGATTGAAGTTCCATTCCTTTTATCGGATGCATCCCCCCGATTTGAATCGGTTGCCCAACATCTTGATTCGACCACACCTCAAGCACCATTAAGAGATGCCTGGTCAATTGCCAGCAGAACGGGTGGGATTGCACCAATCGTCCACGAAAATGGTATGCCATTTGGTATGATCACGGGTGAATGTATCTTTGAGTTGTTGAATCAACTTGTTGGTCCTAATCCCTCTCGCAACGAGACCAAGCTCAATGAGATATTCGATATTCCCTGTGAACAAGCCGCAGACCAAAGCGTTGAGAAATTTAACAGGAACTACAGGATCAGAGATCTTTTGAAAAAGATCCTGAGAGAAGAACACAATCAATTTTGGGTAGTGAACGATGACGGTACCTACTTTGGTGTTGTTAGGCAGAGGGATCTTGTCAACCCTCCCAGGCTCCGTTTAATTCTCGTCGACCACAACGAACCGCAGCAAGCCGTCTCAGCCCTGGATGAAGCCGAGTTGATAGAAATTCTCGATCATCATCGACTGGGGAATCCTCCAACCAATGCGCCGATCAAGTTCACTGTAGAGCCAGTAGGAAGCACCTCCACATTGGTAACCGAAAAGATCATAGAAACAGGTTTTGCCCCTCCGCCTGAAATCGCTGGATTGTTATTGGCAGGAATAATCTCGGATACCTTGAAAATGATCTCTCCAACGACAACTGAACGTGACCAGGAAGCCGCCAGGCGGCTTTCCCGCTGGGCATTTGGACCGAATTCCAAATTAAAAGACTCAGATATTGATAGCTTTGCAGAAAAAGTACTGTCCGCTGGTTCCGGCCTGAGCAGCCGTCCACCTGAGGAAATCGTATCCGGCGACTTAAAAACATACGAGGCAGGTGGATATAATTTCGCGATCTCCCAGGCTGAGGTCAGCGACCTCTATGAGCTCGATGAACATCTTAAACCTCTTTCTAAGGCGCTTGAACACATCCGTGAAAGCCGAGGTCTTGATTTCGCCGCGCTGATGATCACTGATGTTGTCCGTGGATCCAGCCGTCTGATCATCAACAACGCGCCAGCTATTCTGGAAGATCTGCCATTTCGGAAGAATCCTGATGGCACCTTGAATGCCAAGGATATCGTTTCTCGCAAGAAACAGCTCGTCCCGGCAATTTTGAGTCTTTTGGGCGAATAATTTACTCAGGAGGTTTTTTTATGTGGGATCTCTATCATACTGTCTCATCCATCGAAGAAGCCCTGGAAATCCTGGATGAAAAGAAAAATCGAGCGAGAGTTATTGCCGGCGGTACCGATCTCATTCTCGAATTAAAAAATGAAAAACATCCGGAAATCCTTGAACTTGTAGATATCAACAGGATACCTGGCTTGGACAGTATTCGAGAAGCAGGGGAGTATATTCATCTGGGTCCAACAGTGACTCACAACCAGTGCCTTGTCTCGGACCTGTTGATTAAATATGCGCTTCCGCTGGTCAAGGCTTCACAATCCATTGGTGCTGTCCAAATACGAAATGTGGCTACTGTCTATGGTAATTTGATCACCGCATCCCCCGCCAACGACACGATCTCTCCATTGATGGCTTTGGATGCTGAATTGTTACTTAGATCAAAAAACGGGCAAAGATGGTTGCCAATCGCAGATTTTTATAGGGGTGTGAGGAAAACAATCCTCCAGGATAACGAGATGGTTGCGGATCTGAGATTTAAAAAACTGCCACCATCTTCAAAATCCAGCTTTCAAAAATATCTTCTTCGCAATATCCACGGGATTTCAGTGGCGAATGCTACGGTTATTCTGAATTTTGAAGACGAAATTATTAAAAAAGCCATTATCACACTGGGGGCTGTTGCTCCGGTGATCGTTCATGCAAAAACTGCTGAAGAATACCTCATCGGCAAAACCTTGAATGAAGTAACTGTAAAAGAGTCTTCTGTGATGGCTGAAGATTCCGCCCATCCAATTGATGATGTGCGAGGTTCTGGCAAATTCAGGAATCATCTCATCCCGGTATTGGTGGAAAGGGCTTTGACCGAAATTGCCAACAATACGTGGAAAGATTTCAATCCTGAACCAGTTCTGCTCTGGGGAAATACACCTTACCGCAATCATCCCTTGGAAAAGTCTATGACTCATAGTACTCGTGTCGAGATCGCGACATCGATCAATAAACAAGGCTATCACCTTCAACATGGACAAACTGGAACTATGTTAGATCTGGTCAGGGATCAAGCCGGGTTGATAGGTACTAAACTCGGATGCGGAGAAGGTGAATGCGGCGCCTGCACGCTGCATTTCAATGGTGTGCCTGTGTTAAGCTGTCTGATGCCCGCACCGCGTGCCCAGGATGCAGAGATCACCACTATTGAAGGTCTCGCCCCTGAAAATGAATTGCATCCAATCCAAAAAGCGTTTATCGAAGAAGGCGCAGTTCAATGCGGATACTGCACACCAGGCTTCATTATGTCCGCCGCCAAGTTACTGGAGGAAAAACCCACGCCTACTGACCAGGAAATCAAAGAGGGGCTGGCGGGCAATATTTGCCGGTGTACCGGTTATTACAGCATCATCAAGGCGGTCGATAAAGCCGCCAAAGAGATGTCTGGGAGGCAAAAATGAGCAATCACGAGAATTCTTGGGTTGGAAGATCCGTTGACCGGATCGACAGCGCAGCTAAAGTTACTGGAAAAGCTCTCTATCCTGGAGATTATCAACTTCCTGGTCAACTCATAATGAAAATCGTATTCGCTGAACGACCGCACGCAATAGTGAAATCGATCGATATTTCCGCGGCGATGAGCGTTACAGGAGTGTTCACAGTACTCACGGCCAATGATGTGCCAAATAATTTTTACGGCTTAATGTCTCCTGATCAACCGGTGCTTTGCGGACCGGATTCGAATAATCCCTATGGCGATCGTGTGCGTTTTATCGGCGACCAGATCGCTGTTGTCGTCGCGGAAGATGAGGAGACCGCTAAGAAAGCAGCAAAATTAATTAAGATTGAATTCGAAGATCTACCAGTCATTTCTGATCCGGACCACGCGCTGGATCCGGATGTTGTGCTACTTCATCCGACCTTGGGGAAAAATGAATTCTGCCATTTTCAAGTACGCCATGGGGACATCGAACAAGGATTCGCGCAGGCGGATGTCATCATAGAAAGCGAATACCATACTCCCATGCAGGAACATGCGTACCTTCAGCCCGAGGCGGGTATTGCTTATTACGACGATAAAGGTCGGATCACGGTCGTGGTTGCAGGCCAGTGGGCACACGAGGACAGGCAGCAGATCGCTCACTCCCTCAATCTACCAGAAGATGAAGTCCGAGTAATTTATCCAGCCATCGGCGGTGCATTCGGGGGGCGGGAAGATATGTCCGTGCAGATCGTATTGGCTCTGGCTGTGATGAAACTGAAGGAATTGGGAATAAACCGCCCGGTCAAGATCGTCTGGGACAGGCGGGAGTCCATCATCGGTCACCACAAACGCCATCAATACAAGATTAAAACCAAATGGGGTGCGACCAAGGATGGAAAGCTGACCGCCATCCAAGCCGATATCACCGCAGATGGCGGTGCGTATATGTACACTTCGAATAAGGTCCTCGGCAATGCCACGCTGATGGTGGCTGGGCCGTATTTTGCGCCGAATGTATGGGTGGATTCGAAAGCTGTATGTACGAACAATAATCCCGGAGGTGCATTTCGCGGATTTGGCGCGCCGCAGGGTTGCTTTGCTGCAGAAATGCAGATGAATAAACTGGCAGAGGCGCTCGGTATGGATCCGGTTGAATTCCGGCTTCGGAATGTCATCCAGGAAGGCCAGGAATCGCTGACCGGATCGGCGTTACCGCACGGTATCACTATTGCGAAGGTGATTGAAGCGGCAGCAACATCCGCTAGATGGGAAAAGTCGGAAAAGGGCTGGTGGAGAAAACCATTGATGCCAAGCGAAAGTAAAGAAAAATATTACGGGATTGGATTTGCCTCCGGGTACAAGAACATTGGTTTTTCTTTTGGCGCATTCGAGACCTCCTGGGCTGGTGTGGAACTATATGGCACTACCGAGATCGAGCGAGTGGTCGTCAAGCATGCCGGCGCAGATGTCGGCCAGGGCGCTCATACCGCCTTCAAGCAAATCGCCGCCCAGACGCTGAATGTGCCGCTAGATATTGTTGAAATGGTCGTTTCGGATACGGCTGAAACCAGTTCTTCCGGCAGCGCATCCGCATCACGATTAACATTCATGGCGGGAAATTCAATCGTCGGCGCTGCGAAAGAATCGCTAAGAAAATGGAAGGATGAAGAACGGCCGGCGATCGCGAGGTACACATATCGCTCGCCAGAAACAACCCCACTCGATCCGGTGACCGGCGAAAGCATTCCAAATTTTGCCTATGGTTACGTGGCTGAAGCGATTGAAGTGGAGGTTGATAAACAGACCGGTAAAGTGAACATCCTCAAGGTTCATTGTGCGGATGATGTTGGGAAAGCAATCAATCCGCTGCAAGTTCGCGGACAGGTGGAAGGGGCGGTGGTCCAGGCAGCTGGGTATTCCATGCTTGAAAACTTTATCCAGGAAAACGGGTTGGTAAAGACGGACAACCTGGCTACATATCTTATTCCAACCATCATGGATATTCCATCGGAAACTAAAACGATCATCCTTGAGGAGCAAAGTGACATCGGTCCGTTTGGCGCAAAGGGTATGGCCGAGATGCCATTTATTCCGTTTTCACCGGCATTAACTGCAGCAATGCATGACGCTACCGGTATCTGGTTTGATGCTTTTCCGTTAACTGAAGAAAGAGTCCTGAAAGGATTGGGAATACTCTGAAAAAACCAGCCGGTATCTTGCTTGCCGCAGGCGGTTCACGCAGGCTGGGAGAACCAAAACAATTACTTAGAGTCAATGGCAAATACCTGATCAATCATATGATCGGGATCATTCGATCTGCTGGGATTGATGACCTGTTTGTTGTTCTGGGATCATCTTACGAGAAAATTAGAGAGGTAATTTCTGATACTGATGTTCACCATATTCTGAATCCAGATTGGGAAGCAGGCATAAGTACATCCATCAGTAAAGGGCTGGAGGAAATTAACGATTCATTTGATGCGGCGATCATTTTTGTGGTCGATCAACCATTTTTATCGAAAGATCTGCTGCAAAAATTTATTTCATATTATGAAGAGCAAAATCCTGAGATCCTAGTGACCCGAGTGGGCGAATCCATCGTGCATCCTGTTCTATATAAACGTCGAATTTTTGATGAACTCAAAAACCTAAAAGGTGATAAAGGAGGGAAGCAGATATTCGCTCGAAATACAATCACATATTTCGAGTGGGAGGATAAGCGTTTGTTGATTGATATTGATACAAGTGATGATCTCAATATTTTCGATAAACTTTAAGGTTGGTCCTTGTCTTGGGCGTTTTGATACTCTTTAAGGTAATCAAGCGCCTTCTCCTCATCTTCATTTCGAACGAAAATCTCTACTTCACCCAGGGGAGTTGCTGTAAGCCCAAAAGTTAACCCAACACTCTCCTCAAATGTAAATACTTCCAACCCAAAGGATTCAAGATAACTCTTCACGATCTGGGCATCCAGATACCCCGCAGCTCTCCAAACTCTTGTCAACATATTTCAATTTTAAGCCCATTAGCCAAATAGTTTCCAAGAAAAAAATTCTAATAAAATTCTGATAAATCAGGTACAATTACTCCTGAGAGCAGGGATATGGAATATTCCAATTCCTGAAAAAATCTGAGCGAAAGTTGAATTGCATTCTGATCCATTTTTGGATTTCTCCAAATTGAATGCCATCTTATGTCAAGGTATTTTGCTTTCCCATTTAAAACAACTGCCATTTAGCTAAAAATCAGTTGAAGCAAACACGTTTCAAGGAAAACACCAACCTCATTTCAATGGCGAAAACTTTCATACAAAAGAATTCCAAGTATATTCTTATACTTATCCTCACTTCGCTGACAGTTGGTTCCATTTTTGCGGCTGTCTCTGCGGAGACTCCTCCAGAGTCTCAAGGTTTATTACCAGTTTTACCAAAAGTGTTTGGCGAAGGTTTTATATTTACCATCCCAAAGTATGAGGATTTCGAGATCCAGGCATATCCAGTCCTAAAAGATTTTGTGGACCAATATGATACCTTGGGAGATCTGCTGGCAAATATGGAGGAGGATTTCAATCTGACCTACGATTTGAGTGGTGATCAGGATTTTTATGGTCAACTTTCATACAATGAATCTCCGTTGACTTTACTGACAAAAACCGCAAAGAGTCTAGACAACACATATCAATGCTTTGAACGCACACTGCTCGTCGCGTTGTGGGCAGAACAGAAATTCGGTTCGCCGCCACTCATCTTGTCCTTTTTTACCAATGATTCGGAAAATATCCGCGTAAATCATTCCACTTATGTGTATGAAGTGGGTGGATTATGGGGATATATGAGTGACAACCGGGATTTTATTACTCCAAAATATTATTCGGTGGAAGAATTGGCTACTGACTGGATGGCCACGCATGGGTCCCCGCTGGGTGAGGGTGATTCTTATGTAAAGTGGCTCTTGATTGACCTGCGGAATCTTTTTAACTCCCGTGGAGATTGGCGCACATCAGACAAAAATATCCGCCTGTATATGAAAGATGTGATTCAAAGTGGAGTTGCGGTTCCTCCTGAAGGATAACCTATAAAATTCGGGAAATAACTCCCGCATCATTTTATTTTTCCCAGCTTGAGCATCAAACGGGATTTCCGGTGATCGAGTTCATCCCTTAATTTGACTGCTGACAATCTCTCAGAAATTTGAATTGCTTTTTCCGTCCAAGTGAGTGCCAAGGCCCAATCTTTTTCTTTATGTTCATGAAATTTCGCCAGTTCAATACACGCAGTTAAATTTTCCGCTTGCGCTAATTCTTCCCAAACAGAACACATCTCTTTCAGTTTTTCTTGCTTTTTTAATGAATAGGCTAAGTTAACCAAAGTTTTCTCTCTGAAAATAGTTTTTGAATCATTTTCAAGCGCTTTTTTGTAGTATTCATCCGCGAGTTCGTACCTTCTGGCTTTGTGAAAGATTTCACCCAATGATAGAGTTTCATTTCCCTTAAGTTGATCGGTTAATAGTATTTTTTCGATTTTTAAAAACAAAACTGCCAGTGAAACTACATCAATTTCGTTGTGGTAAAAAACTCCTTTAAGAGGTTCCGCATTCCCTGTTTGGACATAATCCTGGTAAATTTGCGGGACAAGCCAACCTGGTATTTCTTCCTCGCCGCGCGTAAATTGCATGACATTTTTTTCAATATCTGAGAGTTTCTTTGAGTCAAGATCATATTTCCAAATCCTGCGTGAGATATGCAGCAGGTCAATATGCAGGAACTTATTCAATTCATGTGGGATTCGGTTGAGTATGTATCGGGACCGTAAAACAGGAATATCAAATGATTTTCCGTTGTAAGTCGCTAAACACTTGAACTTCTCAAGAATATTGCCAATAAAGGTCAGAAAGAGTGTTTCCTGTGAAGGATCCTCAATAAAAACCTGCAAAACTTCCAATCCTTCATCAACAAAATAACAACACCCAAAAAGGAAGATCAGAGCTCCAGCGCCGATACTTAAACTGGAAGTTTCGGTATCCAGAAAAACTATATCCCCTATTTTAAGATCCCCAATACCACCGACACCCCAAATTTCGTTTATTGGTTTTGATTTTACATTTTGTTCTAGGGTAATACTCCCGTGATGGCTGCCATAAGGAATCAGATGTTTGACAACAAATATGCGCCCGCCGTTTGATTCCACCCATTCACCAGGAACGAAATTATCAACATTGGTGGCGATGTTTCTCTTGACCTCCAAATTGGATGCCCTGCCAACATCGAGGCCCAGTTCCCGCAATTTTTTTATAATATCATTCATCTCGATTTCAACAAAGAATCAAGAATTTCTTTAGAATAATACTTCCCACCCATCCCATTCTCTCCGGCAGGTCCCACACAGGAAGGGCAGCCGTCTTCACATCCACACTGATTGATCACTTCCAGGCTTTGTTTGAGCACATCTTCAATTCTTTCGTATAGTTTAGCTGATAATCCAATTCCTCCAGGGAATTGGTCATATACTGCAATAACCGGTCGGCCCTCCGCTATTTTAGAATCAGATTCGCTGAAAGATCCAATATCGCGCTGATCGCACATAAGCGTGAGCGGAACAAGGGAAGCGACCAGGTATGCAATCCCACTCAAGCCTGTTCGGACTCGTACATTTTGTTCTGCCCTCCGGTGACACGCTGGGCATAACGTAACCAGATTTGCAGGGTGATTGGCGATAATGGGGTCTACAAACGTCCTGTAGGGTATTTTGTGGTGTACATGCAATTGCGCCTCCGGCTGTTGGATCCCGCAGACCTGACAGTGATGATCATCTCGTCGGATAATTGATAGGCGAATTTCCTTCCATTGGCTGCCGTATTCATTCTTTTCGCTTTGCCATTTGTTTGCATTCTTTAGAGCTTCCACCACATTTTCTGGAATAGTCAGCCAGACACCTTTAGTATGCAAAATATTCTCAGGTAATCCTTCAAGGTCAAAAACACCCAATGTCATTAAAGTATTCCAATCAACACGCTTAAACCCTTTAATGCTTTCCGTCACTGCGATATCGCCAAAAGATTTACAGAAACTCGCTTTTTCTTCTTCGTTAATGATTTGCTCTACCGATATTTTCGTATCGGAACGGTGTTCAGTGAAGTAGGGTTCATTATGCGGAGAGAGCCAGGCAACATGGTTATCCAAATCAAGATCATCTACATGATACTGGTTTCCATCATGCATATAAACTGCGCCCGGATGAGCCATCCTTAGTGCGCTTTGAAAGTCAACATCCCCAATAAGTTGACTATTCACACCATTTCGCAACCTGAGGGAAATTGGGTTTCCGGAGAAATTCCGCAAGGAAATTCCAGCAGATGGATAATCCTCGGCGATCCAATAATAGTTTTGATTCCTTTCCACCAGGTGTTTCAACGTGACCAGTGCATTTAAATAATCAGATAATTCACTTCTCGTTAGGTCTCCGTAGGCTTCTTTTGGAGCGAAAGGCAGTTCAAAAGCAGCGCACTTGAGATGTTCCAGGAGAATCAATGGATTATTTGGATCGATCAAGGCATGTTCAGGATTTCCTTGCGACACGAATCCACAATGCCGAATCACATATTGATCCATGGGAGAAGCGGATGCGATAAGAATTGAAAGAGAATTCCGGTCACGCCTGCCTGCCCGCCCGGACTGTTGGTAGAAGGAAGAAATTGTGCCTGGATAACCCATCAGGATGGTTAGGTCGACTTTACCCATGTCGATCCCCATTTCCAGGGCGCTGGTAGAAACCACCGAACGTATCTCGCCTAACCTTAATCCTTCCTCGATCGATCGCCGCTCACGAGGGAGGTAACCGCTTCGGTATCCATGAATTTTATTTTCCGAACGGCCAAATGTTTCCCGAAGTCTTTTTAGGGTAATTTCAACTGTCTTTCTTGTTCTGGAGAACAAAATGGATTGCACTTGATAAAAAAAGGCAAACGATGCGATTTCCAGCGTCTGGTCCACAAGACCTTTACGCAGTCCCAGTGATTCATCCACAACAGGCGGGTTAACAAAAAAATATCGCCGGCTTTCCTGGTAAGAGGTGTCATGGTCAATAAGTTCAAATTGCTCACCGGTAAGTTTTTCTGCAAATTCTGCCGCATTGGAAACTGTAGCGGAAGTGAGAATGTAGTTCGGATGACTGTTATAGAAATTCAGAATCCGTTTAAATCTGCGAAGTACATTGGCGAAATGCGATCCGAAAACACCTCGATACGTATGGATCTCGTCAATAACGATGAATTTTAAGTTTTTAAGAAATCGTTCCCAGTGGGTATGGTGCGGAAGGATGCCGATGTGAAGCATATCTGGATTAGTTAAAAGGATTCGTCCATTATTGCGTATAGCTATTCTTCTTCCTTGTGGGGTATCGCCATCATATGTAGCAATGGGGAGATCTAATGATCCACTGCCAATTAATGAATCAAAGAGTTCTGTTAGTTTTTTCAGCTGGTCTTCCGCCAAGGCTTTGGTGGGGAATAATAATAAAGCAGTTGAAAAATGGTCGGAAATAGCCGAATTAAGTATGGGAACTTGATAGCACAGGGATTTTCCACTGGATGTACCGGTTGTGATCAATACATTTTTTCCATCAAACAAAGCCTGAATCGCCTCATTTTGGTGAAGGAACAGCCCGCGAGGATAAAGCTTTTTGATCATTTTCGACAAATTGGAATCGAGATTGGCAGGGTAACCGCTGAATAATGCCTCCTGCGCATCTTTTATCCAAGAACAGGTGACATTTTGTGATAGATCCCCATTTTCAAAGAGGTTGATGACTCGATCGACCTCAGTGGTTTTACTACCCTTTGAATTCATAATTTTAACAATACCGAAAATCCAGATTTTTCATGAACTATTGCCAGTTGATTATTTCCGATTAATCCATATACTAAGACAAAAATCAGCTATGGAGAGAACTGATGAAGATCAATAATAAGTATAAATGGGTGATTCTGACAATTTTTTTCGCCTTTATGCTTCTGCACCAAACAGACAAGCTACTGATCAATCCTTTAGCTCCACAGATCTATGAAGAATGGAATCTTACGGATACCCAGTGGGGTGCGATCTCAACGGCAGCGTTGATTGTTGGAGCAGTATTTTATCCTGTTTGGGGATACCTATATGATCGTTATGCCCGCAGCAAGCTGTTGGCGTTGGCTTCCTTAATTTGGGGCGCAACCACCTGGATCAGCGCGATTGCGCCTTCTTATAGTCTCTTTCTTGCTTCCCGGGCTTCAACCGGTGTCGATGATTCATCTTATCCAGGTTTATATAGCCTTATTGCGGATTATTTTGAGCCCAAAGTGCGCGGTAAGGTTTACGGGCTTCTTCAGCTTTCTCAGCCGTTAGGGTATATGGCTGGGTTGATCCTGGCTACCACTGTAGCTGTCTCCGCTGGCTGGCGGAATATTTTCCTGGTAACCGGCGGATTAGGGGTGGTATTAGCTGCGGTTATTTTCTTCTTCGTTAAAGACGTTCCCCGTGGTACGGCGGAACCCGAATTTCAAACGATCGAGGAGGTGGGAAATTTCAGGTTCGAATGAGTGAAAGTTAAAGATATTGTCAGGAAAAAAAGCCTGATTATGATGAACCTGCAGGGTTTCTTTGGAGTATTCCCTTGGAACACGATAACAGCATTCATATTTATCTATCTGGCCGAGGAACGCGGTTATGCCGAATCGGAAATACTGCTCACGATGGCACCTGCGATCCTGGTCCTCGCTTCGGGTTACTTCCTTGGCGGCGCTTTGGGCGATTATTTTTTCAAGCGATCACCTAAAGGAAGGGTTAATATAGCCCTTTTTGGAGTTTTGGTGGGCGCGTTGTTGCTTTTCTTAACACTCAATGTCCCCATCGAAAACAAGACATTGTTCGGAATCATGCTGGGAGTAACCGCGTTATTCATTCCGATCTCCTCTCCCAATGTCACTTCAACCGTCAATGACGTTGCCTTACCCGAAATTCGCAGTACTGCCATGTCAATCCAGTACTTTATCGAATCCAGCGGCGCCCTTTATCCCCTTTACTGACCGGTATCATCGCTGACGCCTTACGGCGGGCAAATAATCCTTTTCCCCGCGGTACAGCGATCATGATCATTTGTATCAGTGCATGGTTGTTATGCGGCTTGTTCTATTACATCACCAGCCATTTTATTACTGCGGATATCAATTCCTTGCGTAATGAAATGAAGAGAAGGGCTTCAAGGGCTTAAATCGTAAAAATAAAGGGATTTCCTGTGAACTGATCGAAGACACTTTATTATTTCAATTCACTATTGAAAGAAGGCCGATAGAACCTGCATGGCAGGTTTGCCGTGAACGGAACTCGATGCGTCCATGACTGCCACAGAAGGGTTTAATCCCTGGGATACAACCCCCAGGATCCAGGACCTGGCAGCCGCTTCCTGCAGAATTGCGCGATACACATCTGCCTGTTCATTAACATCAACCGGGAGGGTTTCATTTGGATTATTTTTAACTACAGTTGAACAAGGCGAGTTGAAATTCAGGCAATTCGATGCAGTCCCATCGATGGAAGTGTAGTTGATGCCTAAAATTACTGGCTTCTGATGGGTTGCGTATAGTTTATAAATGTCTGCATCCATTACGTTGGCAGCGATTGAACGCAGGTCGCTGACCAGCGGAGTTGTTGAAGTGGATAACACACCGCTCATCTCAATAAAAAGGAAATCGAATAGTGAAACGAAAGCGGGAGTTTGTTCCAGACTTGCTGAATAGGGCAGGGCAAAGCCAATCTGGCCGGAATATCGAGCTCGAATTTCATCGATCAAATCCAGCCATTTCTCTTCAAAATCATAGGGGGTATTAGAAAACGCTCCACTCGGTAATTTTCCTTTGGGAAATGCTGGGCTGACACTTTCGCCGCCAATAATGATCGTATTGATCCCTTGTTGGGATGCAAAATCAACATAATTTAGGATGAACCGCTGGTAGTTTGCAAACCAGCGCTGCCACCAATTATGAGAAAGTTCAGCTTTCGTCCAATAATTGGTAGAGTTGCCAGAAGAGTTCAATTGCGGGAACAACGCAAAACTCAACCCCGCTTCATTGGATAAAAGCATGATGGAATGGAGGTCTTGCGCCATCGGGTCATTTCGAGGATTCAGCCTGGCGCTCCCATCCGGCTTGAAGGTCCAAGTCGGGCTGAAGAACAACCAGTTTCCCCCGTTGACTCCCGCTTCGATCAGTCCAGTATCCACATGGGCAAGCCACTTTCGATCAAAAGGAGAAGAAACCTCAAATCCTTTGATCAGAAAATGATCTGCCTTCGACAATCCCTCAATTGAATAGTTGATCGCTTCCAGTCCAGACCATTGGGCGATTTGGTAATTGATCGTCAGAGGAGTTCCGTTACTCAGATCGAGAAGATAACCCAATCCATTGGTTCCGCTGGTTACCGCATCATCGGCAACTCCGCATTGTTCATTGCGGCAGAATCTATATTGGGCTTGATCAAGGTAATTGAAAGGCCCATATAAGGTGAATGTCCAGTCATTTTCACCTGCTGGCCACATGGGAATGGGCTGCATCCACGCATATGGATTGAATTGGATTGAAAGGGAATCACTAGCCGGAGTATTAGTGGGTGCGGTTACTTGGAACTTTACAGGCGCGCTGCCCCCGGAATACCATGTTTCAATACGATCACGTATGACTGTATCCCGAGTGGGTACGATCAATTGTCTTACCAGAAAACTGGAATCTGCTGCATGTTCGGCATTAACGAAACCGTCACCCAGAGAATATTTGTATCTCAGGTCATATCCGGCTGGGAGCACAAGCGTGACCTCATACAAGTTTTCATCAGATTTGGACATGACTGGAGTCGCGCTTGGCACGACACTGGTGCCATCCGGTAATTCAGCGAAGGAATTTCCCAGCTGTTGACTGTTCCCTAGCAATCGTACAACCGCGTTGGGATCGGTCTCCTCAGGCACGTGAACCTCAAAAGTGACATTCACCAACTTCGCGGATTTCATACCAAAGGTTGATGGAGTAACTGAATTATTCGCGACAATCGCGTTCTGTTGAAAAGTTTCAAATAACCCATTCGTATGAAGAGCGACAATCGGAAATTCTCCAACCGGTACATTTTCAAATTTAAAAAATCCATCAAAAGAGGTATATGTTTGAAGACCATTGACTGAAACAAGGATTTCTCCCAGAGGCGCTTCTGTTTTTAAGTCATACACATATCCGCTGATCTCGCCGGTCTCTGCCGAATATATTTGATTGTCCCATCCGGCTACCAGGTCATTCACATGTCCGGGCTTGTTCACCTTGTACAAACGATATAAGACTTGTTCCCCAGTAGAATCCTTTTCAATCGTGTTATGCGATCCGGTGCGGACGTACCGGTATCGAATGACTGAGCCTATTGCCAGGGGCAACCGTACGGTGTATTCCGCGCTTCCAACTGGATCCATCCGGTAGCGTGTTGGATTCAGTGCGATTCCCGTAACTTCATCCACAATCTCCAAATTGAGGTTTTCACCCTCGGTTATAGGTTGGAAAAGCCGCGCCTGAAAAACGGTCTCGGCTAAGTCAAGTTTTTGTTTTGTCTCGTTGTTTCCAGAAGCTGAAGAACAGGAAACGATAAAGAACGAGGTAGTTAAAAACAATGAAATCAGGTGAAGTGGTCTTTTCATCTCCCGCCTCATTAATCAGATTTTAATTTCTCAATCATGCCTTTGTATTCATCATATTTTGCCACCAAGCTGCCCAAAACCCCGTTAACAAATCTGGGTGTGCTGTCTGAACCAAATGTTTTGCCCAATTCAACCGCTTCATTTATGGCCACTTTGATGGGTGTACATTGTTCGACACCGAATTCCCAAAGGGCAATGCGTATGATATTCCGATCGATGGAAGCGACCTGGTCCAAAGGCCAATCAGGCGCATAATGAGCGATGATCTCGTCTAATTTTGAGATGAAAGGATACACACCAAAAACAATGGAGTTGGTGAATTTCTCGATTTTCGGATCGACTGGATCTTCGCTGTAAAGGTTGGCTAATACCTCTCCCAACAAGTGTCCTGAGAGGTCGTATTCGTAAAGTGCTTGTAACGCAATTGCCCGGGCTTTTGTTCGGGATTTCATGATGGCTGCAGAACAGCTCTCCGTTTATTCGCCGTTGTAGTCAATGTTTTCTATGTGGACATTCACTCGACCGATCTCCATACCGACCATTTCAGTGATAGCCCGAGCAACCTTATTTTGGACTTTTTCACTGGTCTTATAGAGTTCGGATGTATTTTTCAGCACAAGAAAAAGATCTACATCCACAGTATTATTCTCAACGTTGATATTCACGCCGCCGCTGTAGTTGCTTTTGAATATACTTTCAATCGAATGCGAACCTGGAGACATTCTGCTAACCCCGTCAACAGAAAGCGCTGCCAACTTGGCAATATTGATCAGTACGCCGGGATCGATGGTGGTCTTGCCTCTTGTTTCTGGATATTCTTCCATTTATGCTCCTTGATCGTTCGTTAAATTATAACCCTTGGATTAATTACAGGATGTGGTTGGTTTTCAAGTGATCAAATGTCAAATCCGCGATCATGTCGAATTCACGGTCAAGAAGCATCACATGGCCAGAATTCTTCATTCGAATTATTTTCTTATTGATCGAGCTGACATTACTAAATATCTGATCGCTAACAATCGGAGCTATGGTTCGATCATAAAGTCCGTGAAAGATCAGCAATGGAGTATTAATGTCCGACAATTCTTTTTTGACCTTACATTGCAGCTTAAAGAACTCGTTGGCAGCCTTCAGCGGATAGACTGTATATCCCTGCCAGGGCATTTGTTCATCATAATTTCCCTTATTGATGATCGGTCGAACCCATCTCAGCCAGCGGTATTTTTTCAACATGGGTACATGCAGGGCGGGGGAGTACAGCAACAAAGCCATTATATCGGCATGTAAAGCGCCTAAATGAAGCGCCAAAACAGCACCTATGGATTCTCCTCCCACAATTATATGATCCACCCGTGATGATAAATCCGCATATGCAGACTCCACGCTGTCGATCCAATCCTGGTAATTTTTTGTATTTAAGTCCTCAGGAGATGTCCCGTGCCCTGGCAATAACGGCATGAGGACTGGGTAGCCTTTTTTGAAGAAATACATTCCGAGCATGGAAACTTCAACTGTAGTCGCGGTAAAACCATGGATCAATAAAAAACCTGTGCTTTCCCGCCCTTCAAGAAATCGGGTATTACCATTCAAGTGGGGATTTTGAAAAATCGGAATATCCAGTTTCTTATTTACCAAGCTTTACTCCCTGATCTTTGGCATCGTTTGAGTCGCATATGGTAATACAGCGATACGGACACGTTTTGGTGTATCGTTTAGAATCTCGTCTATCGCAGATTGGATATCCGGCCGATGCTTCAATTTCAGGCGTTCCACTTCTTCCGGACGCATGGAGGAAACTAGATAGATATCATTTGACTGTTCTTGTTTAGCTAATTGATAGGCCTTATGTGGGCCAATTTCAAAATCCATGGACTCAAAGTCATTGATCACGTCATCAGTGGAGTAGCGGCTGGAAATAAACCGCTCAAACTTGTCGCTGCCAAAACTATCCCTGCACTCTGCAGCCAGAATGATCTTCCCGCCTGGTTTGGCAAACAGGCAGGCGTGGGTGAGTGCTTTTTGGGATTGGTAAAAGTTGATGTCCTTGGGATAACCTCCTGCGGAGGCGATCACCAGGTCAAATTGATGTAATACATCTCCCAGATCGAGTTGAATGTGATCTCTTATGTACTTGATTCCTTTGAGAATAACCTGATCGGGCGGTCCCCAAAAGCAGGCTAATATCTTTTTTTTCGTCCCAATCACCACATTTAGCGCGAGATCTACGCCGATCATTTTGCCGATCTCTTCTACTTCTTGACGCATTGGATTGCTAGAAAACAGCCCCATTTTAGCCCCAGGATCTGGGAGTAAGTTATGGTTATCCGTGATCGTCTCCCTGGAAGTAAGGCCGATGGAAGCAGTCTTGAATCCACCGGAAAACCCCATGAAATGGTGGGATTCAATATTACCCACAACTATCTTTAGGTCGCTTTCATAATAGGATTTATTGACAAAAACAGGGGTATTTCGTGTAGTTACACCTATTTTTACAAGATTCTGGCGATCATCGCAATCATGACTGACAACTCGATAGTTCTGGATGATTTTTTCATCTAAAATCAGCGAAAAAAGGTCATTAGTGATAGGTTTATGTGTGCCTGTCGCAATATAGAAGGTGATATTTTCCCTTTTTATCCCTAAATCATTCAAAAAATCCAGCAGACAGGGCAATAAAATGTGGTGCGGGATCGGCCTGGATTGGTCATTTATGCCAATTCCAACGGTTGTTTTTTGTGAAATCTTGATATTATCTTGATTGCAATCATCAAAAAAGGCATCTTGAACGATTTTCTTCTCATCCAATAACCTGGATTGGTCATTTCCAGGTAAAAATTCCGCGAAATCGCAGTCTATTATTTCAAATTCCAATTCAGAACTACCATAAGGGATTTTCATTTTTAAGTTTTCACCTCAGTATTACGGTAATTATCCTTGATCGAATAAATATTATCAAGGAGAATTTATGCACATATTATCAGGGAGGGGGAGTCACCAGCAGTAGAGCATCTTAATGATTAGATGAATTATGAATAACTTATTACATTTCAAAACAATTTGTTTGGCGTGAAACAATTTGCTCATATTTATCAGAAGGGAAGGTTAATTCAATGTGATAAAATATTATTGCTTTCGATAAGTACTATTATGACAAGCAATATATCGGGAATAATATCGATATGAAAACTATCGCAGAAGCTATCCGGGATTACCTGCAGACAATTCGATTGGCGCGCAGCGAGAACACGCTGCTCTCATATCGTACCGCTCTGGATAATTTAATCCTGACCATAAATAATCATGATATTGATATAGAAAAAGACTCAGTCACCATCATTAATGAAGAAGTAATCGGTTGGTTTGCCCAGGATCTGAAAGATTACGCAGCCACTACGGAACAGCTTTATATGACTGCTGCCAAGGGATTTTTGGAATATTTGGTCGCGGAAGAACTAGCAGAGATCAATTTATCCAAGGTAAAACTGCTGATCCGACAGCGAACCCGTCGGCCGGGCAAACGACTGCCCCAATTTCCAGCTGAGGATATTACCCGAGTTATCGACCACTTTGTGACGCTCAAACTGACCAAGGGTGAAGACGAAAATAATTATCTACGCGCATTAAGAGACCGCGCTTTTCTGATCACATTGGCGGATACTGGTTTACGTGTTCACGAAGCATGCAACCTCAAACGCGGGGATATCGATTGGAATGAAGGCAAAGCGATCATTATCGGTAAAGGAAATCGCCAGGCTGTTGTCCGTTTTTCCCGCCGTTCGCAGACCGCATTGCGTGAATACATTCAAGCACGTGCGGAATTGGATGGAAAATCCAGAAAGCCGCTCAGCGCCCTCCCCTTGTTTGCGCGGCATGACAAAGGCGCGGGTTTGAAGGTTAAGCCCATAACGCCGACCACAGGCCGAAACATTGTTTCTGAACGCGTAAAGGAGGTGCTTGGTGATGAAGCAGCTGGAACCATAACCCCCCACTCTTTCCGGCATTACTTCGTGACCCGCGTATTATCTGTTACAAAAAACCTGAAGTTAGCCCAAAACCTTGCCCGTCACCAAAATATTGCCGTAACGCAGCGGTATGCCCACCTATCGGATGATGAACTGGACCGCGGGTATTGGGAAGTATTTGAAGATTAAGGAATCGTAAATGAATAGTTCAAGGACACATAGTTATATCCACACACTCATCCTTATCGCCCGTCCTGCTGCCGGTAAAAGCGAGATCATTAATTATCTTTCCAAAATTAACTCGAAAGAGCGAATGGAAGTTTATCGTATTGGAGAATTAATACAAATTGACGATTTCCCTTTTCTCTGGCGCTGGTTTGAGGAAGACACAATCCTGGAGAAGATGGGCAAACCGAGGATCTACACAGACAAAGAAGGGTACTTTAAATATCAATATCTATGGGATCTTTTGATCCTGATGATCAATACTGAATACTCAAAACAGATTCGGGAAATTACAGATAGAAATGATTTTACTTTCCTGATTGAATTTTCACGCGGTAAGGAACATGGAGGCTACCAGCACGCTCTACCTTTATTAAGTGAAGAAATTCTAAGAGATGCGGCCATTCTCTATGTGGATGTCCCTTGGGAAGAATCCCTTCGAAAGAACCGCAGGCGTTTCAATCCAGAAAAACCCGACAGTATCCTGGAACATAGTCTTCCTGATGAAAAATTGAAGCAATTGTATTTCGAGTGTGATTTTAAGGAATTGGCTAAGGATTCTCATGGATTCCTGGATATTAACGAATTCAGAGTGCCGTATGCAATCTTTAATAATAAAAATGATTTGACAACGAATCCGGGGCAGCAATTTATGAATGAGTTGTTCATGTGTTTGGATAGGTTGCTAGACTTGAAAGATCAGGCTTGATTAGACTGCTTTCCCCATTTCAGCTCGATTACCGTGCTCAGATGAGCGCAGAAAATGGTAATAGTACTGATCAGATAAATCCAGAACATAAGACCCACAATGGTTCCCAATGACCCGTAAACCAGTTCAAACCGAACAAGACCTTTGCTCAACACCCAGGTAAACAACCGGGTTGCCAATTGGAAACCAATGGTTGCGATCGGTGCAGCGATCAAAACTCCGGTCCAGCCAATTTTTTTCTTGGGAATAAATCGGTACAGTCCTATATACATCGAAAATGTGATGGCGATAGGGATTAATTTGATCAAGTAGCGCCAAAGAAAGGTTTCATGCAGCGGTTTTCCACTAATAAAGAAAAGGTTGATCTGTGGAATGATATTAGTCAGTGTATTGGATAAAAGTGACAATCCCAGAAGGAGTGCCAGCAATCCGATCATACCCAGGGCGAGTGCCCTATCCTCAATAAAATTTCTCGGCTTATGGTTGGGATTTGCGCGATTGATGTTTCGCGTGAGAATGGCGAAGAAGCTGGTGCTTGACCACAAGAAACCGACCAATCCGATTAACCCCACTGCCCCACGCGACTGCAGCACTTGCTGAAGATTGGCATCAATCACTGCCTGGGCAGTGGGAAGTACCATAAACACCCGGTTCATGATGTAATCATAGGCCGATTGGATTTGAAGCACATAACTCGCTCCTACCACTAAAAATAATAACAAGGGAAAAAGCGAGAAAAATGCATAATATGACATACCCGCTGCAGCCTGTGTCGAGTTAGATTCACCAAAGCGATCGATGGTTATGCGCAATATACGGACGAATCCAAAGGTCTTGTCATTCATCCATAAATAAATTCGCCGTAAAGAATTCTCGAATTTTTCTAACATGTCAAATTATTCTAATTCAATTAAAAAGTGCTGGACTTATGATATGCCCAGCTTAATAAAAATTGTTCAAGTCTAAATAAATTTCTCGCGGATGTCCGCGCTAACGAAATCGAGAATGGCAACGGTTATTGCGATAAACCAGACAGCCATACCTGCAGAGCGGTAATCAAGCAAGCTGATCCACTGTGACAGGAGATATCCGATACCACCTCCACCCACAAAACCGATCACAGTGGACATGCGAATGTTGATATCCCAGCGGTAAATGGTGAATGAAACAAACGGAGGAATGATTTGCGGTACCACAGCATACATAATTGTTTGAAGCCAATTTGCGCCTGTAGCCTGAATGGCTTCGATGGGACCTGGATCAATGCTTTCGATCGCTTCAGAATATAATTTTGCCAAAGCAGCTAAAGAATGTAATGTTAAGGCAACAATACCGGCAAATGGCCCTAATCCAACCACAATGACTGCGATGATCGCCCAAATCAGCGGCTCAATGGAGCGGATGATGTTCATCAGCGATCGGATGAAATAATAGATCGCCATGGTGATCTTGGAACCAGACATCAGGTTGCGGGCGGCTAAAAAGCTCACCGGTACAGCCAGAATAATGCCAAAGAGCGTTGCCATCATGCCGATAATGATGGTCTCGATCATCTTTTCCACTGCAAGTTTCAATTCCGGGCTGGCTTCGGCTTTTCCTGTCGCAGTTAATTGCCTTGCCTGGATCTGCCACACTTTTGGTCCCTCTCCTGCCACAGGGGGAAGCAGCCGGAATGGCATGATTAATTGGACACTGAAATTACCTTCTTCATCAGGATTCAACGTCAGGTATCGTCCATCCGCGCGGTGTCGGAAAACATTACTGATAGGATCTTTCCACCAGATCTCTACTAATTCATCCGGATCAAAGTTCGCCCCGGTCAAGGTAAATTCTGTGCCCAATTCCCCGCCCGCCTCTGAAGGATTCCCGCAGGTGGGATTTGCGATCAAATATGCCTCATTTTCTTTTACCTTACCTTCAGGGAATTCAACATCCGAACAAGGAGCTTGAATCTCTACAAATACCGTGCTGAATTCTTGAGGTCTGACTACCGCTTTCTCCCATGGCCACACAAATCTGGATAAAGCAGGGACTGCTTCATCCGCATCTCGAATTAAAGATCGGAAATCGATCTGGCCGATCTCCCACCCTTGAATAAAAAACACTAGGAGAATAAGTAAAACAACGCCGGCTGTGTTTTTTTCCTGATATTTCGGATGTGCGCAGCGAAATGCATCGTATATTATCCATACATACGTAATTAATATCAATCCGGAGATTAGATAAAGAATTGGATTTAAAGAGAATGCTTTACTGATTTTTAAGAAAAATCCTTCATACCTCCGACTGGCATTGAAAACCCTCCATATCCACAATCCAATAGACGTCAACATGCTGGCCATGATCACAAAACCGCGCTGCCTTTTCCTGGCGAAAAGTTGTCCCAAACCGGGCAAGATAGCTGAAAGAATAGCAGCAACAATTGGGGAAACCAAACTCGGTTTTTGTTCAGGCTTTTTAATATTTTTCCTGCTGGATTGCATATTACTCCTTACTTGGTATGCTGACCCTCAATGCTTGCGCTTGTTCGCTCTGCTTCTGCACCGTAAATTTGTTTAAATTGTTCGTCAGATAGAGCCATGATGTCTGCTTTGGATCCCTGGTAAACAATTTCTCCATCTTTAAGGCCTACCACACTGGTAGCATACCGTTGAACGAGGTCCAAATAGTGAAGACTGCAAATCACTGTCAATCCATCTTCACGATTAAGTGTTTCAATAATTCCTAAAATCGAATGAGCAAGAACCGGATCAAGGCTGGCAACTGGTTCATCTGCCAGAATCATTTCGGGTTCCTGCATTAACGCTCGTGCGATTCCCACTCGTTGTTGTTGACCGCCGCTTAATTCATCTGCGCGTTTATGTGTTTGGTCAGAGATACCCAATCTTTGAACAACCGACGCAGCCTTCATTTCATCAGATTCCGAGAATTTTCCAATCATACTTTGTAATGTTTTTGCATATCCCAAGCGCCCGGATATTACGTTCTGATAAACCGATGATCTCTTGACAAGGTTAAAATGTTGAAAGACCATTCCGATTTTTCTACGTGCTTTGCGGAGGTCTTCCCCCTCAAGTTCGGTTAGGTTAATTCCATTCCAAATGATTTGGCCTTCTGTAGGCTTAATTAAACGATTGATACAACGCAGCAAGGTTGACTTTCCAGAGCCGCTTAAACCGATCACGACAAGGAACTCGCCATCTTTCACCGAAAAACTCACATTTTTTAAAGCTACTGTGCCATCTTCATAAACTTTTGTGAGGTTCTTGATCTCAAGCATAAATCCACGCTCCTTCGGCGATTTGGCTTCTTTTGCAAATTATATAACAAACAGGAAAGGATGATTCCTTTCCTGTTTGGCCAGAAACTTTATTGGTTATTTCTCTACTTGGCTAGCTCTTCAGGATCGATCCCTGCTGCATCAAGCACCTGTCGGAATTGATCATAGAATTCATCGCCATGGGTTTCCATCGCGGTCCACTGATAAGCTTCTTCCATCGCCGCCTTCCCTTCCTCGGTCTTGAAGAGATCCAGGATAGCTTTGACGAGTTTGCCCTTGAGTGCTACCGGCATATCGGTGACAAATTGAATGCCGTCATTGGGAATGTCGGGCATGACCTCAATTACTTTGGTTTTTTCCATCACATCTGGGAATTCTGCCTCAATGCGAGAACGGGCATCAATATAGGATGTGGCAAAATCGCAATCACCGTTGTAAAGTCCGGTCAGACCAACTTCATGTGCTCCACCACCTTCAAGGATACCAGCGAAATCTGTTGTCGCATCAATTCCAACCGCTTTGAACATAATGGATGGAATGACATAACCACTGGTGCTTGTCAGGCTAGGCGTGCACCACGTGAGGCCCTTCAGATCTTCGAGCTTTTCCAATCCGCTGTCTGCTCGAACAACGAACTGCCCATTGTAGAATGCAGCGCCGTTTCTTACAGAAACCAAAGCGGTTTCCGCGCAGCCATTGGAGGATGCGAGGATATAAGCGAATGTGGCCAATGCGCCCATATGGGCTTTGGGGGGATCCTGGCAGAATGCTTCGATCGCGCTCACATAACTGGTGGCTACGAAGGGTTCAATAACAAGGCCATTGGCTTTGTAGATCAGGTCAGCCATTTTATCAAAGCCTGCTAATACCCGCTCGGTTTCACCTGAAGGTACCGCGACAAAGATGATCGGATTTTCTTCCGTGCCGAGTCCTTCCCACCATTCCGGACCTTTTGCCTCTTCCACCGGAGCTTCTTCAGCAGGAGATTCCTCTGCTACCGGTTCTTCAATTGGCGCGGGTGCGGCCGCAGGTGCGCATGCTGTGAATACCAGCATGGCGATCACCAGAACGGAAAGAATGAAAAACGGTTTCTTGCTCATACTTTTCTCCTCCATCAAGGATATGATTTGAAATTCAAAATTACTATATATCAGCAGTTCATTAAATGCAAGAATGAATTCCTTAAAATATCTCAATTTTGTCAATTCTGAGTCATAAACCTCGGATGTTATAATCCAGAAAATGCGTATTCTTTATCAAGAGCATGGGGATCTAGTGGAAAGAATCAAGGGGTTGTTGCTTGATTACCTTGAAACCCCAGGCGAAATACAAGCTGACGAAAAATCTCTGATCAAGAATTTATTATTGCAGCTCGATGACCTGTTCCTGATCGTTGCTGCGGGAGAATACAATTCTGGGAAATCAGCATTCATCAACGCCTTGTTGGGTGGGAATTTCTTAAAAACGGGCATCACACCCACAACGTCTGATATCACTATACTCAGGTTTGGGGAGAAAGCCGAAACCATCAGGGTTTCCATGGGTGAAATTGTCATGCAATTCCCTGCCCTATTATTGAAGACCGTCACAATTGTGGATACACCAGGAACAAACGCCATTCAGCGCGAACATGAACGTTTGACAACCGACTTTATTCCCCGGTCAGATCTGGTGCTGTTCATCACCTCAGTCGATCGGCCTTTTACCGAGAGTGAGCGGATCTTTCTTGAAACGATCCGCAGCTGGGGAAAAAAGGTCGCTATTCTGATTAATAAAATAGATATCCTCGATTCTGAAGAGGATATGACAGAAGTAATAAATTTTGTCAAAAAAAATGCAACCCAATTGTTGGGTGTTGAACCCAAAATATTTCTAATCAGCGCCCGTGAAGCCTTGAAACACAAATCACAGAATAATCAACCCGATCAATATTTAAAGAAGGTTGAAGATTTCATCGAAGAAACACTTAATCCGGATGAGCAAATTCCTATCAAACTCAATAATCCTCTGGGTGTTCTCAGAAACCTTATAAACCAGCACACCAGGACCACTAATGACAAGCTTGAACTCCTGCAAAATGACATCCAACTTCTGGCTGATATTGAAAAACAGATTGAATTATTCCGTGAAGATATGAATCGCAATTTCCAATTTCGATACAGCGATATTGATAATTTATTGCTCGAGTTTGAGAAGCGCGGGCTGGAGTTCTTTGACAATACGTTTCGGATTGCACGCATTATGGATCTGATCAACAAAGAGAAGATCCAGAATGAATATAATCAATTGGTACTTAAAGGGCTTTCCAGAGAAATTAATGAAAAGGTGGAAAACCTGATTGACTGGCTGGTTGAACAGGATTTAAGGCAGTGGCAGGTAATCACCAATCGAATTGATATACGCATCGCTAAATACCAGGACAGGATACTTGAAAATCCCGAAACTCGTCAGATCCAATTTGAGCGGAAAAAGATCATTGACTCCGTTCGGAGAGAATCTCAGCGCGTGGTGGAACTCTTTGACAAGGAGGAAGAATCCAGAAAGATCGCAGAAGGCGCGCAGATGGCTGTAGCTGCTTCTGCCGCAATTGAGGTAGGCGCTTTAGGCCTCGGCACTTTGGTTACCCTTTTAGCTACCACCGCCTCCGCAGATCTGACAGGTATCTTATTGGCAGGCCTCACCGCCACCTTAGGCTTCTTTATCATTCCCGCCAAGAAAAAACAGGCGAGGTCTTTATTCTCCAGAAACATAACCGAACTCAGGAAGAAACTCAATGAGACTTTAACTAACGAATTTAGAAACCAGGTCGACCTAGTGATCGCACGAATTAACGACACGATCTCCCCTTATAGCCGCTTTGTTCGGTCTGAACAAAACCTTCTCGAAGACAATCTCAATCTATTCATGCATCTTGAAAATCGTATCGAAGAATTAAAAAACGAGATCCCCAAACTTCATTTCAAATAACCGGGAGGGTTTGTGAGTTATATCGCAGCAATTGACCAGGGAACAACCAGTTCGCGCTGTCTGATCTTTAATCACCAGGGAGAAATAGTTTCATCAGCGCAACTGGAACATAAGCAGATCTTTCAAAAACCCGGCTGGGTTGAGCATGATGCCGTTGAAATACTGAACAATTGCCTTTCCACATTCGAGACAGCGCTAACATCACACGCTATAAGTCCTGAAGAGATCAAAGCGATTGGCATCACCAATCAGCGGGAAACGAGCTTGCTTTGGAATCGGCGTACTGGCCGCCCATACGGGAATGCAATCGTCTGGCAAGATACCCGAACCGATGACATTTGTAATTCACTAAAGCAATCAGGGAAAGAATCTTTGTTCCAGATGAAAACCGGTCTTCCGATTGCCACATATTTTTCCGGCCCGAAGATCAAATGGTGGATTGATCATGATCCCGAATTATCTGAGGGGATAAAAAATAATGAAGTAATTTTTGGCAACATGGATACATGGCTGATTTGGAATCTAACCGGCGGCGTAAACGGAGGTTTGCACACTACCGATCCTACCAACGCTTCCCGGACCATGCTGATGAATCTCGAAACGCTTTCCTGGGATGATGAGCTGCTTGATTTGCTCAATATTCCGCACGGGATCCTGCCCGAGATCCGCTCGTCATCCGAAGTATATGGGTATTTCAACAAAGATGGTTCCCAAATTCCTATTGCGGGAGATCTCGGAGATCAGCAAGCTGCGCTTTTCGGCCAGGTTTGCTTTGAGCCGGGAATGGCCAAAAATACTTACGGTACTGGCTGTTTCATGCTTCTGAACACTGGAGGGGAGATTGTCCCAAGTAAAAATGGATTATTGACCACTGTGGGTTACCAGATCGGGGAACACAAACCTGTCTATTGTCTTGAGGGGTCCATAGCAATCACAGGTGCCCTGGTCCAATGGCTGCGTGATAATCTCGGATTGATCAAGTCTTCCAGTGAAATTGAGAGCTTGGCTTCAGAAGTAGAAAATAACGGAGGTGTATTCTTTGTTCCTGCGTTTTCCGGCTTGTTCGCCCCTTATTGGAAATCAGATGCCAGGGGTTTGATCATTGGGCTGACGCGGTTCGCGAATAAAAGCCATATCGCACGGGCTGCCCTGGAAGCAACGGCATTTCAAACCCGGGAAGTGCTCGACGCGATGATCAGCGATTCCGGGATCGATTTGAAGGAGATCCGGGTCGACGGCGGCATGGTTGTTAATGAGTTGTTGATGCAGTTCCAATCAGACATTATTAATGTGCCAGTCATCCGGCCATCAGTTGCGGAGACTACAGCCTTGGGCGCTGCATACGCTGCTGGGCTGGCGATCGGTTTTTGGAATGATATTAGTGAATTACGCGCCAATTGGAGAGAAGACTACCGCTGGCTGCCAACAATGGAGGAAACTCAAAGGGAGCGGCTCTACACTGACTGGAAACGAGCCATCGAGCGTTCATTTGACTGGCATCAAAACCTGCCTGTCAAGGCCAAGTTAAAAAGTCCTAAAGCTGGCTAAATAGAAATGTCCTAAGTGTCAGGCAAGAGTACCGGTTTGCCATTAAGTTTCTTGCCATACGTACGCCAGGGGTGATCCGCAGGGGGCGAAATCGCACGGG
>Ga0209164_1000307_pt1 | contig 132323 bp, 130 predicted proteins | sample MTBNYHSulfiMetaG_FD_187458 | JGI IMG/M metagenome (GOLD analysis project Ga0209164, IMG submission 187458) | Enrichment culture microbial communities from rom New York Harbor, USA that are MTBE-degrading - MTBE-NYH (New York Harbor Sulfidogenic)... | ecosystem: Environmental > Aquatic > Marine... | reverse complement strand
CTCTCAAACTAGCTAATCTACTCATATCTGGACCAACCCCTTAGTACCAGATTTATTGCAGCAATACTCCATTGGTTGACATATTCTATAACTGTTTGCCAGCTAAGCTCTTTAAAGCATATATTGATAATTTTAGTAAAAATTAGTTTATTTGTAATGAATAAATCGTCCTATTAAACTAGGGCTTAAGCCACAATTGGGTAAGAAATTATTATTATCTTAAAAAACTTAATGTTATTTAATTTTCTGTCCAATCCAACAGTCCCCAACAGTCACCAAACAGTCCTACTCCAACGAGTTATTATCTATTGTTGTTATTCGCAAAAATAAAAAAACCGGCGCGGGGGCTTTCCCAGACACCGGGTTAAAACTCACTAGTAGCTATTATGGGGAATATACGTAATAAACCTGGCTTGGGTCACAAACGGGCCGCCCCACCGAGTGGCGGGCACCTTCCACTCGGCTTTTTTACTTTTTGCAGGCGACCGCCAGCCGCGGCAGCCCGGCCAAGTCGTTGAACACGTCAGTCTCCCAAAGAGAATCGTCCATTAACCGCAATACGTCCCGGGCCTGGCCGGGGCTGATTTCCATAAGCAAATGTCCGCCCCGGGCCAGCAAAGCCAGGGCTTGCGGAACCAGGCGGCGGTAGAGGTCCAGGCCGTCCGGGCCGCCGTCCAATGCCTCGCGGGGCTCGAAGTCCCGCACCTCCCGGGGCAAACCAGGTATGTCGCTCGCGGGGATGTAGGGCAGGTTGGCGGCAATGACCGCCGCTGTGCCCGGCATCAGGACTTCCCGCAGCGGGTCCAGCAGATCGCCGTGACCAAAATGTACCGGCACTCCCTGCCGCCCGGCGTTCTCCCGGGCTACCGCCAGGGCTTCAGCCGACACGTCGGTGGCGTAAACAACGCAGCCCGGCGCCAGCCTGGCCAGGCTTACGGCCACCGCTCCGCTGCCGGTGCCCACGTCCACGGCCACCGGCGGGCCGGTCCACCGCTTCAATAAATCCAGGGCGTGTTCCACCAGCAGCTCGGTTTCAGGCCGGGGAATTAAAACATGGGGCCCGACCAAAAAGTCAAGCCCCATAAATTCTTTGTGTCCGGTCAGGTAAGCCACCGGTTCACCGGCGGACCGCCGCTCTATAAGTTGGTTATACCGGTCCGCCGCGGCCGGGTCCAGCAGCCGCAGCGATTCCCGGTACAGGTAAACCCTGTCCCGGTCCAGCACGTGGGCCAGCAGCACCTCGGCGTCCAGGCGGGGTGAAAGAGCGCCCTTTTGTTTTAGCAGTTGGGAGGCGCGGTTAAGGACCTCCCCCAGGGTTATACCAGCCATCAGTCCATCTGTTGCAGGCGTTCCGCCTGATCGGTAGTCGTTAAAGTGTCCACCACTTCCTGCAGGTTGCCCATCAAAATATCCTGCAGCCGGTGCAGGGTCAGTCCGATCCGGTGGTCGGTAACCCGGTTCTGGGGGAAATTGTAGGTGCGAATCCGTTCGCTGCGGTCCCCCGAACCCACCTGAGATTTGCGGGCGCTGGCCATTTCCTGCTGCTGTTCCTGTTGCGCCTGGTCCAAAAGCCGGGCCCGCATTACCCGCATGGCCTTTTCCTTGTTCTTGTGCTGCGATTTTTCATCCTGGCAGGACACCACAATGCCCGAGGGCAGGTGAGTGATGCGTACCGCCGACTGGGTGGTGTTAACTGATTGCCCGCCCGGCCCGGTGGAACAAAATACGTCGATGCGCAGTTCGTTGGGGTTGATGTCCACCTCTACTTCTTCGGCCTCGGGCAGCACGGCTACCGTGGCGGCGGAGGTGTGAATGCGCCCGCCGGATTCGGTGGAAGGCACCCGCTGCACCCTGTGCACGCCGCTTTCAAACTTCAGCTGGCTGTACGCGCCGCGCCCCTCGATCAAAAAGACAACTTCCTTGACGCCGCCCAGGTCGGTTAAGTTTGATTCCATGATCTCGGTGCGCCAACCCTTAATCTCCGCAAAACGGGTATACATCCGGAACAGGTCGGAGGCGAACAGAGCCGCTTCTTCCCCGCCTGTGCCGGCCCTGATTTCCATGATCACGTTTTTGTCGTCGTTGGGATCTTTGGGCAACAGCAAAAGCTTCAGTTTTTGCTCCAGGTTTTCCTTTTGCTCCGCCAGTTCATCCGCTTCCAGTCCGGCCAGTTCACGCATTTCCGAATCCAGTTTGTCCTGCAGCATCTGCCGGACGTCCGCCAGCTCGGCCGACGCTTTTTTATATTCGCGGTAAACGCCCACCACTTCGCTGATCTCGGAGTGGGATTTGATGTATTGCTGCCAGCGGGCCTGATCTCCCATCACTTCGGGATCGGCAATCAGCTCGCTTAGTTCTTCATATTTTCTTTCCAAACGGTCAAGTTTATCCAACACCGGCTTCACCCCTGTCTTCCCTGGGTAATGCAAGCATAAAATAAAAGCAGAGCGCCCGCCCTGCCGTCCAATCCAAGAGATTTACTTCATGCCGTATTTTTTGCGGAATTTCTCCGCCCGGCCGCCGGTTTCGATACTGCGCTGGGAACCGGTGTAAAACGGGTGGCACTTGGAGCAAATTTCCACCTTTAATTCCTTTTTGGTGGAGCTGGTCACGAAAGTTTCACCGCACACGCAGGTCACTTTGGCCTCGTGATATTGGGGATGGATTTTTTCTTTCACGGTGGTTCACCTCTTTCCTGTTTAAAGCGTGTAAAAGCGCGGTCTCGCGCTTTTTATATCGACATAGACACTTAAATATTATAGCATAACGGTTTTTTACAGGCAAGAATTACATGGCTTTTAAGAAGTAATCTTTATGTTTAATTCATTTAATTGTTTTAAAGATTCGACCACACTGGTTAAATGTTTCGTCATTGCCCGGCGGGCTTGTTCGGCGTTTTGCTGTTCAATGGCCGTTATTATTTGCTCGTGTTCCTCCACCGACTGCAGCGCCCGGCCGGCAATGGTAAGGGTATGCTGATTGCTGACGACAAGCAGGTCAAGCAGATTCTTCATTAACCTGATAATGACGGGATTTCCCGTGGACTCGGCCACCAGGACGTGAAACTTTCTGTCCAGCTCCCCCATGGCCCTGATGTCACCGGAATCACTAATCAGCTTATGCGACCGCACGTTTTCAAACAGCCGATCCAGATCTTCCCGGGTGCGGCGCTCGGCGGCCCATGCCGCAGCCGACGTCTCCAAGAGCATCCGTACTTCGAAAAGGTTGTTGATGGTATCTTCCTTATACTGAAGCAAACCGGAAAGCTGACGCGCAATTGACCGGCTGTCGGGTGTAACAACAAAAATACCCACCCCATGCTTCACCTCAAGCACACCCAGGCCGGAAAGCGTTTTCACCGCATCCCTGACCACCGTGCGGCTGACGCCAAACTGCTCGGCCATTTCACGCTCGGTGGGCAGGCGGTCTCCTGGTTTCAGTTTGCGTTCCTCGATCAGTTTCCTTATATACTCTGCCACTTCATGGCGCAAAGTATCGCTCCGGCCAATGCGTTGGAACATCTTCTATCTCGCCTCCGACATTATATATACAACACGGAGTCAACGAAACCTGCCCAAAAAAATGTTATTAAATGTGAATCAAAAAACATTGACATCAAAAAGAGCAGCTTGTACAATCAATGGTAATACCACATACCTATGATAAATTACTTATTACCATTTGTCCAGTAAAAAAATTGCTGATAATTAATTTAATAATATTCAAGCCGAGGTGTGGATTTTATGAAAACAGTGGTCACGGAACTAATTTGGAATGAAGGGCTGGATATTCTGGCCGGGTTGGGTGAGGTGGTTTACGACCCCGAATTGTGGAAAAAAGACGAAATGACGCGGATAATCGCCGATGCCGACGCGTTGGTGGTGCGCAACCAGACGAAAGTAACCCGGGAACTGCTGCAATCTGCCCCCCGGCTTAAAGTGATTGGCCGGCTGGGTGTCGGACTGGATAACATCGACCTGCAAACCGCCCGGGGAAAAAACATTCCGGTTGTCTACGCCCGCAATGCAAATGCCATCTCCGTAGCAGAATATGTGTTTGCCGCCATGTTCGCTTTCGCCAGGCAGCCCGGGGAAGCCACGTCCGACGTAAAAAAAGGCGGTTGGAACCGCAAGCAATTCACCGGCACCGAACTGCACGGCAAAACCCTGGGCCTGGTGGGCACCGGCGAAATCGGCGCCCGGCTGGCGGTGCGGGCAAAGGCTTTCGGTATGCATATTCTGGGTCATGACCCGTTTTTGCCGCCATATGAGCTGGCCATAACTGATTTTGCAGTACAGCCGGCCGGCCTGGACGAGGTGATGTCCCGTTCAGATTTTATCAGTTTGCATATACCGCTTAACAAAAGCACTGATCATCTAATCAATCAAGCAATGTTGCAACAAATGAAACCCACCGCCTGGATCATTAATTCCGCCCGGGGCGGTATCATTGACGAGACTGCTTTATATGAAGCACTGGCCAACCGCCGGATAGCCGGAGCCGCTCTGGACGTCTTTGAGCAGGAACCGCCGCGGGAATCACCCCTTTTATCCCTGGACAACGTTATTCTCACCCCGCATATTGCCGGGCTGACCGAAGAGGCCCAGGTAAAAACTTCGGTTCTGGTGGCCCGGGAAATAATTAAAGTACTCCAAGGCCAAAACTCCGGCTGCGTGGTGAAATATTTTTAAAAGAGGTGGGCAGTTAAGCATGGAAGCGTTTTATTCAGTTGACACCCTGCAAAAATTCTGTACCGAACTGCTTTTGGGCGCCGGCGTCCCCGGAGGGCAGGCGGAGACCGTGGCCGCCGTGTTGATGGACACCAGTCTGGACGGCATCGACACCCACGGCATCAGCCGTTTGCCCGTCTACCTGACCCGCCTGCAAAGCGGCCGGATCAACGCCCGGCCCAATATCGAAACCGTTATCACCGCTCCGGCCATGGCCGTAATGGACGGTGATAACGGCCTGGGGCAATTGGTGGCCGTACAGGCCATGAATAAAGCCATGGCACTGGCCCGGGAAACAGGGGCGGGTGTGGTAACGGCCCGGCACAGCAACCATTTCGGCGCCGCCACATATTATTGTAAAATGGCTGCCGGCGCCGGCATGATCGGCATGGCCTTTACCAACTCACCCCCGGGGATCCCGCCCTGGGGCGGCAGAAAACCATATTTCGGCACCAATCCCGTCTCATTCGGCTTCCCCACCGCGGACATTCCGGTGGTGGTGGATATGTCCTCCAGCACCGTGGCCAGAGGCAATATCATCCTGGCCGCCAAAGAAGGCCGCCCCATCCCCGCGGGATGGGCTATCGACGCCGACGGCAAACCCACCACCGACGCCCAAAAAGCGCTGGCCGGAGCAGTGCTGCCGCTGGGCGGTGCAAAGGGTTACGCCCTGGCTCTGGCGGTGGAAATGCTTTCCGGCGTTGTCAGCGGCGCGGCCTACGGCCATCATGTGGGTTGGATTTACGACAACAGCCGGGAGCCCACTGATGTGGGGCATTTCTTTATCGCCATCAACATTGAGCCATTGATGCCCTTTGGTGAGTATGTAACCAGGGTGGAACAAATGAAGTCTGAGATCCGCTCGATACCGCCGGCGGAAGGGTTCGACCGCATCTTGCTGCCGGGTGAACGTAAAAAAGTAAAAGCTGATACACGGATGAAGGAGGGTATCCCCTTAAGCGGGGCGCTGATTGGAGAATTAAATGAAATCGCCGCCTCACTGGGGGTAGATATATTAAGCGCTTAAAACTATCCTGTCAATGAAAAGATTATATTTCCCGTGGGGGTGGTAAATGTCCGTTTTAATGTTCCATAACCGGTTTCCAGATAATTGATTAAAGAATGAAGCTTTAAAATTTGAAGGGAGGAAACATCGCATGCAGCAGCCTTATTTTATCGTGCATGACGAAAAAGATTCCGTAGGCGTTGCCGTAAAAGAAATCAAAGCCGGTGAAACAGTGGAAGGCTGGGTTATGTCATCCGACGCCACCATCTCCGTAACAGCCAAACAGGATATCAGGATCGGGCATAAAATCGCCCTGGACGATATTGCCGTCGACGCAATGATCATTAAATACAACGTACCCATCGGCAAGGTTGTGGCCCCGATAGCCAGGGGAGAACACGTGCATACTCATAACTTAAAGACAACGAGGTGGTAATAATATGTCAGCATATAAATTTCCGACATTCATGGGTTATCGCCGTGAAAACGGCCGGGTAGGCATCCGCAACCACGTGGTTATACTGCCGCTGGACGATCTGTCCAACGCGTCATGTGAAGCCGTCGCCCATAACGTAAAGGGCACCCTGGCGCTGCCGCACGCGTACGGCCGCCTGCAGTTCGGCGCTGACCTGGACCTGACCTTCCGTACGCTGATCGGCACCGGCAGCAACCCCAACGTTGCCGCCGTGGTGGTTATCGGCATCGAGCCCGAATGGACCAATGTTATTGTTGAAGGCATCGCCAAAACCGGCAAGCCGGTAACCGGATTTTCCATTGAACGCAACGGCCAGCATAAAACCATCGAAAGGGCGTCCCGGAAAGCACAGGAATACGTCCAATGGGCTACGGAATTACAAAGAACTGAATGCTCAGTCGATGAACTTTACGTATCGGTTAAATGCGGCGAATCCGATACCACCTCCGGTTTGGCTTCCAACCCCACGGTGGGCAGGGCAGTGGAAAGACTGGTGGCAACGGGCGCTACCGTGAGCTTCGGTGAAACCTCCGAGGTAACCGGCGGCGAAGATATTTGCAAGGCGCATGCCGCTACACCTGAGGCGGGCGAAGCTTTTTACGCCACCTGGAACGATTATAACGAATTTATCCTCAGCCAGGGCGTGGACCTTTCCGGTTCCCAGCCCACCAAGGGAAATATTGCCGGCGGCCTGACCACAATCGAAGAAAAGGCTCTGGGCAACCTACAGAAAATCGGCAACTGCAAATACGTAGGCGTGCTTACGCCGGCTGAAGCACCGGCCGGAAAAGGTTTGTGGTTCATGGATACTTCCTCGGCCGCTGCCGAGGCGGTAACCCTGTGGGCGGCTTCGGGCGCGGTGGTGCATTTCTTCCCCACCGGCCAGGGCAATATTATCGGCAACCCCATTGAGCCGGTAATTAAACTTTCCGCCAACCCGATGACGGTGGTGGATATGAAAGAGCACATTGATGTTGACGTAAGCGGAATTTTGCGCCGGGAAATGAACCTGGACCAGGCTGCCGACGCCCTGCTGGAAATGATGATTCGCGTCTGCAACGGCCGCATGACCTGCGCCGAAGCCCTCGGCCACCAGGAGTTTGTGCTGACCAAGCTGTACCGCAGCGCCTAAAGGTGTTGATTACCGCAGGGGCTGCCCTGCGGTAATCTTCAGCATTAAGTGAGAGCAATCGTTAATTTTGGTATAAAACAACTGAAAATTCAGATGTGCCGGGCTAATAATGGAGTAATAATAATGAAAATAACCGACGTAAAAACCATCATACTTTCTTATCCCCTCTTAAAACCGGTTACAACATCCTTTGGTGCCATGCAAAGCCGCACCAATGTATTAATCAGCATCGAAACCGACGAGGGGATCACCGGTATCGGCGAGACTTGGACAAACTTCCCTCACTGGGCGCCGGAAGAAAGAAAAATCACCGTTGAAAAAGGCCTCAAGCCCCTGCTTTTAAATGAAGACCCGCTAAATATAGCCTATCTTTGTGAAAAGATGTACAGAAATTTATTAAAATCGGGAGCGGGACTCCAATGGGGCGCCAAAGGCCCGCTCATGCAGGCAATCAGCGGCGTTGATACAGCCCTGTGGGACATTGCGGGCAAGAAGCTGAATGTACCGGTATTCCAGCTGCTGGGCGGCAAGGTTTGCGACAGCATCACGGCCTATGCCAGCGGACTGGGCCCACGTGGTTATGAGGATGATGTTGAACAAAGCCTGCAAAAGGGGTATTCGGCCTTTAAGCTCAAGGTGGGTTTTGGGCAAGAACTTGACCTGCAAAACCTGAAGACCATGCGGGAGTTAATCGGGTATGACCGCAAGCTCTATATAGACGCCAACCAGGGTTGGAGCAACGCCCGGGAGGCCCTGGCCCACTTAAAGCTTTACGAAAAATATAACCCGGCATTTATCGAAGAGCCTGTTCCGGCAGAGCTTGTCAAAGAACTGAAGATAATTAAAGACAGTGGGATCATGCCTGTGGCGGGAGGCGAGAATGTTTATTCAAGCCACGGCTTTAAAGACGTTCTGGCAAATGAGGCCCTGGACATAGTCCAGCCGGACGTCACCAAGACCGGCGGCCTTTCGGAAGCAAGGATTATTTGCCTTATGGCCCGGACCTGGGGCATACCCTACGCGCCCCATATGTTCGGCACCGCGGTAGGACTGGCCGCTTCACTGCACTTGCTTGCGTCGACACCCAACGGCTTGTTCATGGAGGTTGACGCCAACCGGAACCCGCTATTGAACGACCTGCTGGAAGAGACATTTTATGAGTTTGACAACGGCGGTTTTGTCCTAACCGGAGAAAAGCCGGGACTGGGCATCAAACTTAATATGGACGCTGTAAAACATTTTGAAAGGAGGTAGGCTCAACCGAAAATACAAATTGGAGATGCTGATAAGGAACATGATTTGATGAGGAGGGATAAGTAATGAAAAAAGCGAGATTATCAGCTGCCTTAGTTATGCTTTTAACGATTGCTGCGCTGACGGCGGGGTGCGGCGGCAGTGGCGGCAAAACGGATACCAAAGCCGGCGATGATTACCCCAACAAACCGGTAAATTACGTTGTAGCCTTTGACGCCGGCGGCCAGTCCGACATTGAAGCCAGAAGGCAGCAGCCCCTGCTGGAAGAATACCTTGGCCAGCCCGTAACCATCAGTTACAAGCCGGGCGGCGGCGGAGCGGTGGCATGGGCTGAACTGGTCAACCAAAAGGCCGACGGATACTATATGGCCGGTTACAATATCCCGCATATTATTTTACAGCCTCTGGAGAGAAAAGATGCGGGGTATAAAACCGAACAGATTAATTCCGTGGCCATTTTCCAGAAAACTATTGTCGGTTTGGCCGTTCCGAAGGACAGTCCCTATAACACCCTGGAAGACTTTATTAAAGCGGCCAAGGAAAAGCCCGGCACCATCACCATAAGCGGCTCGGGGACAAACACCGGACCCCACCTGTTCGCGCTGCTGCTGGAAAAAGAGGCCGGGATCAAATTGCAATATGTTCCTTTCACTGGAGCAGCCCCGGCGACCCAGGCCCTCCTTGGCGGACACACCTTGGCCATGGCAGGCAACTCCGATGACCTGGTCAAGTACCCGGACAAGATTAAGGTTCTGGGAATGGCCTCCGCCGAGCGCTTTGAGGCGCTTCCCGACGTGCCCACCATGAAGGAGCAGGGCTACGACATCCAAGTCAGCGTTGACCGCGGCGTTGCAGTTCCCCCGGGAACAGATCCGGCTATAGTTGCCAAACTGGAAGAGGCCTTCCTGAAAATAGCCAATGATGAGGATATCAAGGCCCAGATGCTGAAGGACGGTTTTGAACCAGTGGCAATGGGAGCGGAAGAATCCAAAAAGTATATCGAGGAAAGGACCCAGGTGTATACCGAAATATTCAACTCGCTGACAAACGCGCAATAAAGAAGACTTGGTTCAAAACGGTTAAGTAAGCCGGTGAAGGTTTTCCAATCCGCAGCGCGGGTTTGAAACCTTCACCGTATCCCAGAAGGGATGGTGCAAATTGGCAGAAAATATCGTCATCGCTTTAGGCAATTTAATCAATCCCATCAGCTTGCTGATGATGACCCTGGGCGTGGCGGGAGGAATCATTGTGGGCGCCCTGCCGGGGCTAACCGCAACAATGGCCCTGGCCCTGCTGGTCCCCTTTACCTTTACAATGGACGCAAGCGTCAGCCTCATGGTGCTGGGCGGGGTATATGTGGGCTCCATATACGGGGGCTGCATCGCCGCCATACTGGTAAACACCCCCGGCACCCCTTCTTCCATCGCCACAACCTTTGACGGTTACCCGCTCACCAAAAAGGGAATGGCCGAACACGCATTGGTGGCGGCTGCGGTCAGTTCCGGCATCGGCGGAGTAATCGGGGCCCTGGTGCTGCTCTTTCTCTCCCCTCCCCTGGCGGACGCGGCGCTTAAATTCGGTCCTCCCGAGTATTTCTGGCTTTCCATTTTCGGCCTGACCATTATCGCCACCCTGTCCACGGGATCGATGCTGAAAGGCTTGATGGGAGGCACACTCGGCCTTTTATTGAGCACCGTCGGCATATCGCCCATCGGCGGGGATATGCGGTTTACAATGGGGTTTTACCAGCTCCAGGCCGGGCTTCAGCTGATCGTCGTGCTGATCGGGTTTTTCTGCATCCCCGAGGTCCTGGTGATGATTGAGAAAAAAATCAGGGATAAGAGTATCACCAGCTATAAACCGCAAAAGGGCGTGGCCAGGGGAGTGATTCTTGAACTGGTCAAAAAACCGTTTTTGTTGATCCGCTCGTCTTTGATCGGCGCTTTTGTGGGCATAGTTCCCGGCGCGGGGGGCAACATCGCCTCGCTGATGGCCTATAACGAGGCAGTCAGATTTTCCAAGGAGAAGGAAAAGTTCGGCACCGGCATCATTGACGGGGTTGCCGCTTCCGAATCCTCCAACAACGCCGAGGTCGGCGGCTCCCTGGTGCCGCTGCTGACCCTGGGCATTCCCGGAGCCGCCCCGGCGGCGGTGATGCTGGGAGCCCTGACAATCCAGGGCATACGCCCCGGCCCCGAGCTGTACACCACCTATGGCGACATCACCTACACATTCCTGTTTTCTTTTATCCTGGCCAACGTGATCATGCTGATTCTCGGCTTCTACGGGTCCCGCCATGTGGCCAGGGTGATCAACCTGCCCATCAGCCTCCTGGCTCCGCTGGTGGTATTTCTCACCGTGATCGGCTCCTACGCCCTGCGCAATAACATGCTTGATGTGGGCATGATGGTTTTCTTCGGTTTCATCGGCTACGTCACCAAAAAGGCGGGATTTACACCGGGTCCCATTGTACTGGGCCTCATTCTCGGGCCCATAGCCGAAAACGGGCTGGTGCAGTCGATGTTCCTGGGACAGGCATTGGGAAGTATGTTCCAGGTATTTTTCACCCGCCCGATTTCCCTGGTTTTGATACTATTTTGCGCAATTTCTATAGCATTACCAATCGTCTCGGCCATCCGCAACCGGAAGGGGGGAACCGGAGTTGCTTAACAGTACGACAATTTCGTCTCTGATTTTTCTTTTGATCGCCGTCGCAGCCTGGCAGTTATCCGCCGACATTACCGAATCGGGGCAGTTTTTTCCGCGGGTGATTGCGGTTTTAATGGGGGGTCTGGCTTTAATCCAGCTGCTAATTAGCGTTATCCAAAAGAAAAAGGAGACTCCCTTTGCCGGTATAGACGCCAAGAGCGTTCTAATCATGGTCCTGGGCATATCTTTATACGTTGGGCTGATTATAGTATTCGGCTTCATCCTGGCCGGGATAATGTTCCTTGGGTTTTTCTTCTGGTATCTGTCCCGGGGCGACGGGGATAAAAGCCGTTCAGTCTTAATATCCTTTATACTGGCGGCTCTGGTTTGCGGTGGTTTTTACGCGATCTTCCACTATATCTTCCTGGTGCCCCTGCCCGAGGGCATAATTTTCGGAGGATAACAGCTTTTTGTAAGGAGGAGTCATGCGAACAATTGATGTGGCAAGAATTACCGAAGCAGTATCCCTGCTTTGCCGGGAAGCGTGTATTGATCTGCCGCCCGATGTTCTGAATGCCTTGCAGGAAGCCGAAGCAAAAGAAAAATCACCCATGGGAAAACACGTTATTTCCACACTGGTTGAAAACGCCGGACTGGCTGCCGCGGAAAGAATGCCCTGTTGTCATGATACGGGTCTGGCTGTTGTATTTATGGAAATAGGCCAGGACGTTCATCTTGCAGGAGGATACCTACACGAAGCGATACAAAAAGGGGTGCGGGATGGTTACGAAAAGGGTTACCTTCGTAAATCAGTTGTTGAAGACCCCTTGATCCGGATCAACACGGGTGATAATACTCCCGCCGTGCTCCACACTGAAATAGTTCCGGGAGAGGAAATTAAAATAACGGTTCTCCCCAAGGGCGGCGGCAGTGAGAACATGAGTGCGTTAAAATTTCTGCTCCCCGGAGACGGGGTTGACGGTATAAAAAACTTTGTGCTCAAAACCGTACAGGAGGCCGGCGGGAAAGCCTGTCCTCCCCTGGTGGTGGGGGTTGGCATTGGCGGCACCTTTGACCATGTCGCCTATCTCGCCAAAAGAGCCCTGTTGAGAGATATCGGTGACCATAATCCCAAGCCCCATCTGGCGCAGCTGGAAAAGGACCTGCTGGATTTGATTAATCAAACGGGTATCGGACCCCAGGGACTTGGCGGCACCAGCACCGCCCTCTGGGTGGCGGTGGAAAGTCACGCCACTCACATAACCGCACTTCCGGTTGCCGTCAACCTGCAATGCCATGCCGCCCGTAAAAAAACACGTGTGATATAGGAGAATAGTTATATGACCACCCTGCACCGGTTAACAACGCCGCTGACAGAATCTAGTATTAAAGCACTGAGGAGCGGTGACCGGGCGCTTTTGACCGGAACTATTTACACCGCCAGAGACGCGGCTCACAAGCGTTTGATTGAGCTGATGGAAAAGGGGGAGGAACTCCCTGTTAATTTAAAGGACCAGATCATCTATTACGTTGGTCCCTGCCCCGCCGGGCCCGGACAGGTTATCGGTTCCGCCGGACCCACCACGGCATACCGGATGGACCCGTTTACCCCGGCAATGTTTGCATACGGAGTAAAGGGCGTTATTGGGAAAGGCCCCCGGCGTGAATATGTAAAAGAAGCCTGTGCCAGCTACGGCGCGGTATACTTTGCCGGCATCGGAGGAGCATCGGCCCTGCTGGCCAAGGCTGTTAAAAAAGTGGAAATAGTAGCCTACGAGGACCTGGGGACAGAGGCCATCCGTCTCCTCAATGTGGAGGATTTCCCCCTTATTGCGGCCTATGACACACACGGGGGAGATATCTTTGCAGAGGAAATCCCCAAATACAATACTTTACCGCAGGGGTAATTTGCCGCAGGGGGATTGTCCTCCCCTGCGGCATTAGCGTTTCGGACGTTTTTCCACCGGCAGGGAGAAGTTCCCCACCGCCAGGCCGGAGATTTCCCGCAGCATTGCCACCAGCTGCTGCACGCCCTGTATTTCCCCTTCCGTTTGCACCTCACGCCAGAAAAAATCCGGGTCGATATTCAGGTTACGCAATTGTACCTGGTTGACATCGTTTTGCGCTATAAACTCCGCCAGGGCCTCCATTTCCACGTCCCGGTCATTCAACCCCGGCAGCGTCAACAGGTTCAGGGAAACATATACGCCCCGCTTCCGGGCCGCCCTGATTGAACCGGCCACGTCCGCCAGGCGGTAATCCCGGGGGCGGTAATAGGCGTTGTACACATCCTCCCGGGCGCTAATCAGGCTGACCCGGATGGAATCCAGCCCGGCGTCGCAGATTCGCGTCACACCCCCGGTATAACCGGCATTGCTGTTCATATTGATGGTACCTGCGCCGGTTTCCCGGCGTACCGTCCTGATCACCGCCATTATCTTCTCCGCTGCCAGCGACGGTTCCCCCTCACACCCTTGACCGAAGCTGATGATACCGCCGGAAGCGTGGCGCAAGTGATGCAGTGCCACCTCCGCGGCTTCCTCCAAAGTGGGGCTGAAGTCCAGACGGGATTGCGGGGCGGGACAGCACTGGGCCGGCTGCTTCGATATGCAGCCCAGACACCGTGCATTGCACGCCGGGGAAAGGGGCAAGCCTCCTTCCCAGCGGGTATAAAATACATTCTGGGCGGTATAACAGCTGTAATCCAGGGCACAATGGGCCAGATGTTTAAGCAGGCGGTTTTGCGGCGCCAAGGCCAGGCGTTCCGCGACCAGTTGTTCGAGATCCGCCGAGTTATAGTGTCCGGGATCCCAGGGGTCGGGGTTATCGGTGCCCAGGGCGGCGACATAAACCCCGTCTTCCCGCCAGGCCGCCGCCGTGTAGCCCAGCAGGGGCAGGGGCCGGGTTTCCCGCCGGCGGTAACCCGGCAGCAGGGTGCGGGTGTAACCCTGGGGCAGCAGCGCTCCAACGGCATGAACCCGGCCGCTTGCGGGTGTTTGCTCCAATAGTTTGAACGCCCCGTTTTTGTCCATGCCCACCGGGGTACTGCCGGGCAGCAATACCAAGGAAGCCCCCCGGGGCAGCGGTATAACATCCTCGTCCAGGATTTCCACCAGCCGGTCACCGGCGCGGCCCACCGCCCCCATGGGGTAATCGAACATGCGCCCCTGTCCGTCGGCATACAGCAGTTTGTACATCATAATCTTTATTTTACCATTATGAAGCTAATATTGCACCTGCACGAAAAAAGGACCGGGTTTTAGACCCCGTCCTTTTTTATGCGGATTTTGCTTTAAGCGTAAGTGCGCTGCAGGCAGAGCAGCGGGTCAAAGGGCACGCCGTTTAACAGCACTTCCAGGTGCAGGTGCGGGCCGGTGGACCGGCCGGTACTGCCAACCCGGGCAATGGGCTGCCCGGCCAGTACCCTCTGCCCCTCACTCACCAACAGGCGGAAGTTGTGGGCGTAAAGGGTGCGCAAACCGGAGCCGTGGTCGATAATCACAGTTTCACCATAGGTGCCTCTGGGGCCGGCAAATGCCACCCGGCCGTCCTTCACCGCCCTGACCGTCTGGCCCTGATCCGCCGCTATGTCGATACCTTCGTGCATGGCGCCGTTACGCATACCATAGGGGGAACTAATCCAACCCTGTACCGGCCAAAGAAGCTGGTTCAGCGGCAGGGACCGTGAAGCCTGCAAGTTGCCTCCGCCTTGCCCCGCGGGAATGACCAATTGCTGTCCCTCCCGCAGGTGGTCCGGGTCGGCCAGTGCGTTCATCCGGGCCAATTTCATACCGGGTACGCCAAATTTTTGCGCTATGGCGCTGAGTGTTTCACCACTGTTTACCCGGTAATGCAGTACTGTGCCCGGTATCGTCAAAGCCTGTCCCACGAAGATGTGGTTGCTGTCCCGCAGGTGATTTTCCCGGGCCAGTTCTTCTTCGCTGAAGCCATGCCTGCGGGCAATGGCGCCCAGGGTATCGCCCTCGCGCACGATATATACCCGGGTTGTGGCTTCCGCCACCGGGATGCCGGAACCAACGGCCGGTTTTTCCGCAGGCGGAGCCGGGTACGGAGCATCAAGCCTAATCAGTTCATCCAACCTGGCCTGAACAGGGTATGGCTCAGCCAGCGCCCAGCTTGCCAGCAGCAATAACGCTGCCGAGAAATAGATTATTTTATTTAATGCCGGTTTAAACCGGCATTGCATAGCCTTTTTATTGTAGTTCATTTTTTCCACCTCTACCATTATTAAACAAGGCATTCCACCTTAAATTATACCCGGCAGGGGTAGAAAATATACCTTTGGTGCCAGGTGTTGCAAGTTGCAAGTTGATGGTAATTTATGTTATAAACTTGCAACTTGCAACACCTGGCACCAAAGTTTCACCATTGTTTCACGGTAAATCGGCTGTCTGATTTTTGCCGTTGCTGCGTTTGATACTTTGGTAGGCTTGAACCAGTTCAGCGTTGGAACGTGTTTTTTTCAGCCTTTCCAGCATGTATTCCAGTGCTTCCGCCGCGCCCATGTTCGCGGTGGCCCGGCGGAAATACCAGTTGATTTCCAGTTCGTCCCTGGCCAGCAGGAGGTCTTCACGCCTGGTACCGGAACGCAGCACGTCCACTGCGGGGAACAGCCTTCTTTCGGCCAGTCTCCGGTCCAGGATCAATTCCATGTTGCCGGTGCCCTTGAATTCTTCAAAAATCACGTCGTCCATGCGGCTGCCCGTCTCCACCAGGGCGGTGGCCAGAATGGTCAGGGAACCACCCTCCTCCAGGTTGCGGGCGGCGCCGAAAAAGCGTTTGGGCTTGTGCAGGGACGACGGGTCAACACCGCCGCTCAAAGTGCGTCCGCTGGGCGGCACCACCAGGTTATGCGCCCGGGCCAGACGGGTAATGCTGTCCATCAGGATCACCACGTCCCGGCCGTGCTCCACCAGGCGTTTGGCTCTCTCCAACACCATGTCCGCCACCCGGACGTGGTTTTCCGGCGGTTCGTCAAAGGTGGAACTGATTACTGTTCCGTTAACCGACCTTTCCATATCGGTAACCTCTTCGGGACGCTCGTCAATCAGCAGCACGATCAGGTCGATTTCCGGATGGTTGTTGGAAATACTGTTGGCAATGGCTTTAAGCAGCACTGTTTTGCCGGCCTTGGGCGGAGAGACGATCAAACCCCGCTGGCCTTTGCCGATGGGTGAAATAAGGTCGATAATCCGGGCGGCCATATTTTCCTTGTCGGTTTCCAGGGTGATGCGCCGTTGTGGAAACAGAGGGGTTAATCCTTCAAAGTGGAGTCTCCGGGGAGATTCATCCGGGTTGGCGCCGTTTACCTTTTCCACGCGCAGCAACGCCGAGTAGCGTTCGCTGTCCTTGGGCTTGCGCACCTGCCCGGCCACCAAATCCCCGGTGCGCAGGTCGAAGCGCCTGATTTGCGATGATGAAACATAAATATCATCGTAGCTGGGGAGAAAGTGATAAGGCCTTAAAAAACCGTAACCGTCCGGGAGGATCTCCAGCACCCCGCTGGACATCTGCAGTCCGCTCTTTTCGGCCTGGGCCCTGATGATTTCCGCCACCAGTTCTTTTTTTCGCAGCCGCGAATACCCGGTCAGTTCCAGTTCCTTGGCCATGGCATAAAGCTCGGCCAGCGTTTTATTTTCCAGGTCCGTATGGTTCAAGGGTGAACCCCCTTTTAACAATTAAATTATACCTGTTTGGTGACTTGCCGGCGTTTTTGCCTTAACAGCAGCGCCTTGCGGACAATCAGGTAAACGGCGGCAAAAGCAATGATGGTATTTAAACAAGCCCCCAGCATAAAAGGATAACCAAGCAGAGAAAATTTTTCCAACCAACCGGTTTGGGTTTGGGAGAAAATCCCGGTCACCTGTTCAACGCTGTCAAAATCGTTGTAACCCAGGATCAGGCCGCCTGTGATCATGTTTAAAACGTAGAAGAAAGGCACCGCCCATTTAAAAAAGGCGGCCGTCAGGGCGGCGGCAAGTCCGTTGCCGCCTGCCAGTCTGGCAATTAGATAGGCAATGGGAATACTGATTAAAGGGAGGGGCAAAAAATCCAGGGCCAGCCCGACAGCCGCGCCCCGGGCGATTTTTTGGGGCGCGTCGGGTATGTCCATTACACGGCGGTAATGATTTTTCAAGCGCCCTGCCAGATTCAATTATTAATTTCCTCCTTAGCTCTTGGGTACTTTAGCCCAATCAGCCAAAAACTTTTCTATGCCCAGATCGGTGAGAGGGTGGTTAATCATCTGCATCAATACTTTATAAGGAACAGTGGCGATATGCGCGCCTGCGAGGGCCGATTGGGTTACATGCAGCGGATGCCTGATACTGGCGGAGATTATTTGCGCCTCCAACTCGTGCAGGTCAAAGATGGTAACGATTTCATCAATCAAGGTCATGCCGTCCTGACCGGCGTCATCCAGGCGGCCCACAAAGGGGCTGACGTATGTGGCGCCGGCCAGGGCCGCCATAAGCGCCTGGTTGGCGGAAAATACCAGGGTGACATTGGTTTTAATCCCTTCCCGGGACAGAACCTTCACCGCTTTCAGCCCTTCGGCCGTCATCGGTATTTTGACCACGATATTCTCGTGGATATCAGCCAGCACTCTGGCCTCCTCAATCATGGGACCGGCTTCTATACTGACCGCCTCGGCGCTGATGGGGCCGTCAATCAGGGTGGTGATTTCCCTGACCACGGCAACGAAATCGCGGCCCTCCCGGGCTATTAAAGAAGGATTGGTGGTCACGCCGCTGATCACGCCCAACTCCGCGGCATTTTTGATCTCCTGCACATTGGCCGTATCAATAAACAGTTTAATCGCCAACACCTCCTCTGTTGCATCCGGTGCCAGGTGTTAAAAGTTAAGGTGTTGCAAGTTGATGGGAATTTTTGTTATCAACTTGCAACAAAACTAACTTGCAACACCTGGCACCACGGTTTTACGCTTTTCCGGAGCTGCCGAAAACCCGGATTTTTTCTCTGATTAGTTCCACCGCCGCTTCCCGGGCCGGACCCAGAATTTTGCGGGGGTCTATTTCGTCGGGGTAGTCTGCCACCACCTTGCGGCAGCGGTCCACAAAGGCTTCGCGGATATTGGTGTCGATGTTCACTTTACGCACTCCCAGGCGAATAGCCTCCCGGACCGCCTGGTCCGGGACGCCTGAGGAACCGTGTAATACAATGGGGATACTGACCAGGGAGCGGATTTTCTCCAGCCGGGCGAAATCAAGCTTGGGCTCGCCCTTATACCGGCCGTGGGCGGTGCCGATGGCAATGGCCAGGGCGTCCACGCCGGTTTCCTCAACAAACCGCCGGGCTTCCTCGGGGTCGGTGAAATAAGCGTCGGCTTCATTTACATGGATGTCGTCCTCTGTACCACCTATTTTACCCAGTTCGGCTTCCACGGATACTCCCACCGGCCGGGCCGCCGCCAGCACCTGCCTGGTCAGGGCGATGTTATCATCCAGTGACAGCTTGGAACCGTCAATCATCACCGAAGAAAAACCCGACCTGATGCAGCGCATCACCTGTTCAAAGCTGGTGCCGTGGTCGAGATGCAGCGCCACCGGCACGTCAATCATCGAGGCGGCCACATTGGCCATGGCGGTGATGTACTCTATACCGGCGTACTTTATAGCACCCTGGCTGGCCTGCATGATCACCGGCGAGCGTTCCGCCTGCGCCGCGGCGGCAATGGCCTGTACAATCTCCATGTTATTGCAGTTGAACGCGCCCACCGCATATCCGCCGGCCTCAGCATCTTTGAGCAAGTCACTGATTGGAACCAGACCCATGTTACCCGAATCCTCCTTACTCGCACGAAATCCACTTCGAATTTCTGCGTTGGCTCGGCTTTTGCGGTGCTCACGTATTTCCATATACGCTCCGCTCCTCAAAGCCTTCGCCGCCTTGAACTTCTCGTGTCTATCGTGCTCCTTTTTGAACTCTCACTTTAAAGGTATATCCCTATTATTTCCGTTTCCGTTTGTTTTTTTTGCCTGTCTTGTCCATGTTGGCCAGGCTGTCCAGATAACCAAATCCGTTGCGGGTAAGCTCAATGGTTTCAACGTCTTTAATCACTCTAAGATCGTCTTCGGTCTCGGCATAAATAATATTGATACTGTCACATTCTTTGCAGTGCAGTTCCAGCCGGTCGGGGAAAATATCAACCTCGACATCCAGATTACCGCACTGGCAGTAAAGAGCGCCTTGCTCGGCAATGTCATGCAGGCGGTTTAATACCTCGTACATGATTTCGGAGTTATTAAAATACCTGTCTTCGCCCTCAAATTCGTTAGCCAGGGACTCAATACTCTCCTCCTGGGCTTCGGCCAGCTCCCTGACCGCTTCTTCCGGGCCCAGGTAACCCAGTTCCAGGCCGGTTTCCTGACAAAACAGGTAGTTTACCTCATCGGACCAGAACCTCCGGCTGCTGATGGAACGCATATGTTTGGACTCGCAAACAACGCACGGCACTTGCACCACGTAATTCCTGCGGTCCTTGGTATTTACGACAAGCTTAACAAACCCGCATTTACAGGCTATTTCCACCTTTTTACGCCGGCCAAACTCAAACCTTGACAGATGATGATAATCCAGTTTGCCGCATTCCGGACAACGCATGGCCAAAAGCGCACCGGTTTCAATAATCATGGCTTACCTCCTGCCATTATAGTGCAGCGATAATAATAAGTATGCGGGAACAATCAGTTAAAGCGCTGGTTGATGTACGTCAACGAACCGTGACACCGGCTATTGATCGCAATTCGACGCCCGTTGGTCAAATCCTTTTTTAAAACCCCGGTGACTAACAGGTTTCGTTTATGGTACAGCCGCCGGAATCGCCGCCGCGGGGAATCAACTGCCGGGCCAGTGTACGCAATTCGTCCAGGTCAAAGGGCTTGCACAGGTAGTGCTTGACACCTAATTTTTCAGCTTCTTCCATAATATCCAGCTCTTCATAAGCCGTCATCAACACCACCGGGACATCAGGACTGATCTTCCTGATTTCATGCAGTGTTTCCACACCGCTCATCCCGGGCATTTTTACATCCAAGATAATTAAATGGTATTCTTTTTCCTTAAGCTTTTCCAGGGCTTCCCTGCCGCTGGAGGCCTGAACCGCCGCGTATCCTATCTCAAGCAGCGCCTCGCTGATCAACCTGCGTACGCCCATCTGGTCATCCACGATAAGCAAATCACCCTTGTTAACCGTCATCCCCCTCCCCCCTCGAAGGTCACAAACTGCCGGACATCCAAGACATACTTCGCCAATGGGAGTTAATTCCCTGCCGGTCCGGTATTCTTATACCCGGGTTGACAGAAAAAATTTTACAAATTCAGAGTGGGAATGGTTGAGATAACGGAACCAAACATGATTAACCCAACAATAAGCATGAAAACAATGGCCAGGGCGGGAGTGAATACGGTCAGCGCCGCCTTGCCGCTGCTGAACCCGTGCACCTCGCGGATGCCGATAATCAGCAGCACCACCGACCAAATAAATACCGCCAGGCTCAAAAGACCGTTAATAGTGTTGAATGCCGCGCTGGGAGCAAAAAGAACAGTCAAAAGCTCGACCGGGATCATTAAAGCCGCCGGCAGGCCGGCCAGTCCGTAAACGGTAAACACGCCCCGGGCGTCACCCCGGCCGCCGTAAAGTTCCGCCAGCAGATGTAAAAGCCCGGCCATGAAAAACCATTTGACAAAACCGAGAAAAAACCCGCCTGCCGCAAACAGCGGCGTACTCATTGCAACCAGCGCCTCCAGATCGGGCAAGTTGGGCAATGGCAGTTCCGGCATGTATTGCGGCATGGTGAAAAGCTCCATCAGGGCTTCCGCCAGGTTCAAAAGCACTACGATAATTGCCGTCGCCGTTACCGGAGGCTGCTTGGCCAATCCGGCAAAGGTACGCGCCGGTTCGAAAAGAACTCCGTAAACCAGATCCAGGATACTGTCTTTTTGCCGCCCGTCTGGCGCGTCATTCCGATCCCCGTGTTGGTCCCCGTGCTTTTCTTCCGCATTACTGATATTTTCCCCCAAAGCCTCCGTATATACATCGTTTTCCAAAACACAGCCCTCCCCGGCAAGTTAATCGGTAGCCGGCGCATACAACAGCCAGGCTGCGGGATGGAATGCCGAACCGCCAATGCCCAGGTTGACGCCGCTGATTGTCTCCCAGAATGGGCGCCTGGGCGTCAAGTCGACAATACCGGCTTCTTCACCCAGTCCGGCCAGCCTGGCCGCCACCCCCACCGCGTCGTAGAAATTACCCAGTTCGTCCACCAGACCGTTTTCCAGCGCCTGGGTGCCTGTGAAAACCCGCCCGTCCGCCAGGTTGATCACCTGCTCCCGGTCCATCCCCCGCCCCTGGGAAACGGTATTCACAAACTGCCGGTAGATATCGTCCACCATACTCTGGAAAATCGCCTGCTCATCGGGGGTGATGTCCCGGGCAGGTGAACCCATGTCTTTGTGCGCCCCGCTTTTAAACACCGTGGGATCCAGCCCGATTTTTTCATATAACCCCTGCATATCCGTGGTTTCCATAATCACTCCGATGCTGCCGGTAATACTGCCGGGATTGGCCACAATCCGGTCGCACCGGGACGCAATCCAGTAGCCGCCCGACGCGGCCACATCGCCCATGGAAACCACCACTTTTTTGCCGGCGCCCTTCAAACGGTCTACTTCCAGGGCAATTTCCTGGGCCGCCGCCGAGGTGCCGCCGGGAGTGTTCATACGCAGCACCACCGCCTTGATGGACTGGTCTTCGGCGGCATGGCGCAGTTGGGTCATGATGTCGTCGGAACCCGCCACTGTGTTGAACAGGCCGCCGGAACCGGCGCCGGTTACAATCATGCCCGAAATATTAATTACACCGATAACGCCGTCTCCGTCTCCCCGGGCCGCCGTAACGCCGCCCCGCGGTTGAAATACCGCGGCTGCCGCCAGGGACAGCACCGCCACCCCAATAATGATACCGGCTATAAGTTTACGTTTCAATATCGCTCCCTGCCTTTCTTTCGCACTTAAACAAAAAGCTTTGGAATTCCCCTTTCCAAAGCAGCTTGTTTATGGTGACTTTTTAAACTCACAGGTGTCAAGCGTTCTATAGCTTTAAGTCCGGTTTCTGAGGGCCGCGCCGATGAATTCCCTGAACAGCGGGTGCGGCCGGTAAGGCCGGGACTTAAACTCGGGATGAAACTGAGTGGCTAAGAACCAGGGATGGTCCTTAAGTTCGATGATCTCCACCAGATAGCGATCCGGCAGGGTGCCGCTGAAGACAATCCCCGCCTCCGCCAGATCCTCCCGGTACTTGTTGTTCAATTCATACCGGTGGCGGTGCCTTTCATAAACGATCTCCTCGCCGTAGGATTGACTGGCCCTGGTGCCGTCCATCAGGCGGCAGGGGTATTTGCCCAGGCGCATGGTGCCGCCCATTTTGTCCAGTTCCTTTTGTTCCGGCAACAGGTCGATGACCGGATACGGCGTGTCGGGGTTAAATTCGGTGCTGTTGGCGCCCTGCCAGCGCAATACGTTCCTGGCGTATTCAACCACCGCCAGCTGCATGCCCAGGCACAGGCCCAGGAAAGGCACCTTGTTTACCCTGGCGTAATTAATGGCGTTAATCTTGCCCTCAATACCCCGGTCGCCGAAACCGCCGGGCACCACTACCCCGTCGACATCCGACAGCAGATTTTCAGCGGGCCGGTCTTCCAGCTCCTCGGAGTTGATCCAGCGGATATCCACCTCGACGCCATGGAATAATCCGGCGTGGCGCAGTGACTCGGCCACGCTGATGTATGCATCCGGCAGGGCCACGTACTTGCCCACCAGCCCGATGGTAATACGCCCCTGCAGGTTTTTCATCTTTTCCACCATGGCCCGCCACTGGGCGAGATCCGGCCGGGACTGGCATTGCAGCCCCAGACGCCTTACAGCCAGGTCGCCCAGGCCCTCTTCCTCCAGCATCAGCGGCACCTCGTAAATATGTGAGGCGTCCACCGCTTGCACCACGGCGTCCCGGTCGGTATCACAAAACAGCGCCAGCTTGTCCACCATTTCCCTGGAAAGGGGTTTTTCGGTGCGGCATACCAGCACGTCGGGCTGGATGCCGATGCTGCGCAGTTCCTTCACACTATGCTGGGTGGGTTTGGTTTTTAGTTCGTTGGCGACTCTTAAATAGGGCACCAGGGTAACGTGAATGTACATTACGTTGTCCCGTCCCAGGTCGCTTTTGAGCTGCCGGATCGCTTCCAAAAAAGGGAGTGATTCGATATCGCCGACGGTGCCGCCGATTTCGGCGATGACCACATCGGGATCAAGTTCCCGGGCAATGCGGCGCACCCGCTCCTTAATTTCGTTGGTGATATGGGGAATGACCTGTACCGTCGCCCCCAGGTAATCTCCCCGGCGTTCCTTGGTGATTACCGACCAGTAGATGCCGCCGGTGGTGACATTGCTGCTTTTGCCAAGATTGGCGTCAATAAACCGTTCGTAATGTCCCAGGTCCAGATCGGTTTCCGCCCCGTCATCGGTGACGAATACTTCACCGTGCTGGTATGGACTCATGGTGCCCGGATCTATGTTAATATATGGATCCAGTTTTTGGATGGCTACTTTTAAACCCCGGCTCTTAAGCAGTTGACCCAAAGACGCGGCGGTAATCCCCTTACCCAGGGACGATACCACGCCGCCGGTGACAAAGATGAATTTGGCCATGAGGCGCCTCCTGTTGCAAAATTTCCATAAAAAATCCTTTTTTATTCTACCATGTTAAAACTTCCTGTCAATACAAACCGGACTATTCCCAGCCGAACCAGCGGGTGGCGATCACATAGCCCAAAAAAAGACCTACTATGCCCGCCAGTCCGGCCGCCGTGGGCGGACCCGGGATCGGCAGTTTTAAACGGGCAAACAACAGCCCCACAATTAAACCGGTTATGGTGGCCAGCACCACTTCACGCATGGGAATCCCCCATTCACATTTTTTCGGGCGCCCGGACCCCAAGCAGGTCAAGGGCGTTCTTCAGCACTACCCGGGTGGCTTCCACAAGCAGCAGCCGGGCGTTGCTCAACCCGGCGTCATCGGTAATCACCCGGGACGCATAATAAAAACTATGCAAGAGCCCTGCCACTTCGTGCACATACCGGGCAATTCTATGCGGGGCCAGCTGGCGGGCCGCCATGGCCACTTCCTCCGGAAAATCCGCCAGGCGGCGGGCCAGGGCCAATTCCGTCTCTTCCTTTAGCAGGGCCAGGTCCACCGCTTCCGGTTCCGGCATTTGCCGCCCCTGCTCCGCCAGTTGCCGAAAAATGCTGCAGATGCGGGCGTGGGCATATTGCACATAATACACCGGGTTGTCGTTGGACTGGGTACGGGCCAGATCCAGGTCAAAGTCCAAGTGGCTGTCGGCGCTGCGCATCACGAAGAAATAACGGGCCGCGTCCAGCCCCACTTCCTCCACCAGTTCCTGCAGGGTGACGAACTGGCCGGTGCGCTTGGACATGCGCACAATTTCCCCGCCCCGGAACAACCGCACCAGCTGCATTAAAATCACGTGCAGGGCGTCGGGGTTGTAACCCAGGGCAGCCATGACGCCCTTCATCCTGGGCACGTGCCCGTGATGGTCCGCCCCCCAGATGTTGATCACCCAGTCAAAGCCCCGCTGAAATTTATCCATGTGGTAGGCGATGTCGGCGGCGAAATAAGTGGGAATGCCGTTTTTGCGCACCACCACCTCGTCCTTCTCCATGCCGAAGGCGCCGGCTTTAAACCACAGCGCTCCTTCTTTTTCGTAAATATAGCCCCGTTCCCTGAGCATACTTAAGGCCTCATCCACCCGGCCGCTGTCGTGCAGCGACTGCTCGGAGAACCAGACGTCGTATTTAACGCCAAAGTCGGCCAGGGCTTCCCTGATGCCGCCGATTTTTTCCGCCAGAGCGTAACGGGCCAGGGTGTCCAGCCTGTCGCGCTGCGGTGCTTGCAGCAGGCTGTCCCCGTGTTCGTCAATAAAGCGGCGCACCGTGTCGACAATATCCTGGCCGTGATAACCGCCCTCGGGGATGACGCCCTCCCGGCCCAGCAGCTCAAAAAACCGCGCCTCCAGGGACAGGGCGAAGTTTTCAATCTGGTTGCCGGCGTCGTTTATATAATACTCCCGGGTAACCTGCCAGCCGGCAAAGTCCAGGATGGCCGCGATGCTGTCACCCAGCGCCGCCCCCCGGGCATTGCCCATATGTAATAGTCCCGTCGGGTTGGCGCTGACGAATTCCACCTGCACCTTTTTGCCTTCCCCCAACGCCACCCGGCCGTAATCAGACCGTTGCCGGACCGCCGGGGGAATTGCTTCCAGCACCCAGCGGGGGTCCAGGTGAAAATTGATAAACCCCGGCCCGGCCACTTCAATCCGTTCCAGCCACTGTAATGGTCGGGGCAGGTACTCCACCAGCATTTCGGCAATCTTTCTGGGCGCCATGCGGGCCTGTTTGGACAGCAGCAGCGCCAGGTTGACGGCAAAGTCGCCGTGGTCCCGCTCCCGGGGCACCTCCACCAAAAACTCGGGCAGTTCCACCGGCGGCAATTGTCCCGCCGCCACCGCCCCGGCCAGCGCGTCCGCCATCGCCTGCCTCAGCCCGGCGCGCATCTTCTCAACAATGTTAATGATTCCTACCTCCTTTGGTGCCAGGTGTTGCAAGTTGGTTTTGTTGCAAGTTGTGGGATAAATATGTAAAATTAGGCTAATAAATCTAATTAGGGGGTGTTACTGTGGGCCGTCCTTCCCGTAATTACCCAACACCAGATACAGTATACCATGTAATCTGCCGCGGGAATAACCGGCAGCAAATTTTTTTGGATAACCGTGATTACTTCCGGTATCTGGATTTGTGGCGCAAATACAAGAGTGAGATGGATTTTGAGGTTTTCGCCTATGTATTAATGCCCAATCATGTACACTGGGTGCTAAAAACAGGGCTGACCCCCCTTTGGGAAATAATGCACCACACACACAGCACTTATGCGAGATGGTTTAACCTTCGGCACGAACGGGTGGGGCATTTATTCCAAGATCGGTATAAATCAATAATCTGTGCAGAAGACAGTTACCTGCTGGTGCTGGCACGGTATATTCATTTAAATCCCATTCGGGCGGGGCTGGTTAGTAAAGTGAATCACCACCCCTGGAGCAGTTTTCCCGCTTACTGCGGTCACGAGAACACTATCGTGAACACTTCTTTTTTACTGAATTATTTCGGCCCCGATGTCGCGAAGGCCAGACAAAAATTCTTCAGTTTTACCCAGGAGGAAGCGGACCGGCAGGCTAACACTGCTGCAAGTTCGGATATACATCAGGTGCCCCAAAAAGAAAAACGGCATCTCAGGCCATATCAAAATAGTACTGAACAAATTAAATCAAGTAAAAACCCGGCTAAACAAGTTACAAAACAAATTACAATTGATCAAATTGCTGAATGGGTAGTTAAAGAAACCAATGTTACATTAACCGAATTAATCGGTAATATGCAGCAACGTCATTTAACTTTCGCCAGAAACCTGTTTATCAGAATCGCCGTTGGGGAAGCAGGAATCAAACGGAATGACGTAGCCGCATATTTGAACAAAAACCGCTCCCTGATCACCAGGGCATTAGACAAATGGGCAAATAAGGAAATGCCTCCCCAGGCCGAACAATTGTTGTTAAAATTTGTTAACAACTTGCAACAAAACTAACTTGCAACACCTGGCACCAGAGAGTTAAAGCCGGTGGTGAAGGCGGCGTTGTTTATTTCCAACAGGCGCGGGGGGACGATGGAAGCCAGGGCGTCGCGCCAGGTTTGTTCGTCCACCGGGAGTTTTTGGGCCATGGCGCCCAAAAGCACCACGTTGGCGGCCTTGGCGTTGCCGCAATCCAGGGCTGCCTGCAGGGCGTCCAGCACCACTACGTCAGCCACCCGCTCTTTTATTTTGCCGGTGATGTCCCCGGGATATTCCGCCGCTCCCGCCAGTACAGGCACGGGGGAGATCTGCTGGCTGTTGATGATCACGGTGCCGCCGGGTTTGAGGCAGGAAAGCCAGCGCAGCGCCTCCAACTGCTCAAAGGCCAGGATTACGTCGGCCTCGCCCTCGGAGATAACCGGCGAATATACTTTTTCGCCCAGCCGTATCTGGGTAACCACACTACCGCCCCGCTGGGCCATGCCGTGGATTTCCGATACCTTGATGTCGTAGCCCATTTTCATGGCCACCGCCGCCAGCACCTTGCTGGCCAGGATGGTCCCCTGGCCGCCCACGCCCACCATTAATACGTTAATCGGTTTAAGCACCGGCGTTACCACCTTTCATAGCCCCGGTTTTGCATACCTGCACGCACAGGTCGCAGCCCACGCAGAGGGTTTGATCCACCGCTGATTTCTTATCGCTGACCGAAATGGCCGGGCAGCTGAGTTTTAAGCACATTTTACAGCCGTTGCAGGTCTCCGGGTCCACCGTCACCGCCGGTTTGGATTCCCGCGTCAGCAGGATGCAGGGCCGCCGGGCGATAATCACCGACGGGCCCTTGGCCGCCAGCCCGGTATTAACCGCCGCTTTTACCGCGGCCATATCCAGGGGGTCCACCACTTCCACCTGCTTGACGCCCAGGGCGTGACACAGCGCCTCCAGGTTCACTTCGGGCGCCTCGCCGCCCATCAGATTGCGTCCGGTGGCGGGATGGTCCTGGTGACCGGTCATGGCGGTGGTGCGGTTATCCAGAATCAACACCGTGATATCGCTGTTGTTATATACCGCATTCAACAACGAGGTGATACCGGAGTGCAGGAAGGTGGAGTCGCCGATGACGGCCACTGTTTTTTCCTTCAAGCCGGGCACCGCTTTGTCAATGCCGTGGGCCATGCTGATGCCGGCTCCCATGCAGATGCAGCTGTCGATGCCCTCCAGGGGCGGCAGCCCGCCCAGGGTGTAACAGCCGATGTCGCCGCTGACGGTAAGCTTCATGCTATGCAGGGTGTAAAACACCCCGCGGTGGGGACAGCCCGGGCACAGCACCGGCGGCCGGGGAGGCGCCTGGGGCAGTCCCGCGGTCAGGTTTTCCCCTCTCCCGGCCGGCAGCACCCCGGCGGCGGCAAACTTGCTCCGCAGCAGGCCCTGGTCGAACTCGCCCGTGACCGGGAGGATTTCCTTACCGGTCACCTTGATGCCCAGCATGCGGATTTGCTCCTCCAGGTAAGGCTCCAGTTCCTCCACCACGTACAGGGTTTGCACCTGCGCCGCGAATTTTTTAATTAGTTGACCAGGAACGGGGTTGGTCAGCCCCAGCTTCAGCACCGACGCGCCGGGTAGTGCTTCCCGCACGTACTGGTAGCTGATGCCGCTGGTGATCACGCCGATTTTATCATCCCCCGGCACGATATAGTTCACCGGTGTGGTTTCGCCGTACTCCTTTAAACGGGCCAGCCTGTCCTCCAGGCTGAGCCGGCGCAAGCGCCCGAAGGCGGGCACCATCAGGTGTTTTCTGACGTCCTTGCTGTAGGGCTTTATTTCCCGGGGTATCGGTTCGCCCAGTTCCACCATGCCCTGGGAGTGAGCCACCCTGGTGGTGATGCGCAGCATGACGGGTATATCAAACTGCTCACTGATGTCCAGGCCCAAAGCCACCATATCCTTGGCTTCCTGGCTGTCGGACGGTTCCAACATGGCGACCTTGGCAAACCGCGCGTAATGGCGGTTATCCTGTTCGTTTTGGGAGCTGTGCATGCCGGGGTCGTCGGCGGAGACCAGCAACAGCCCGCCGTTAACGCCCGTGTAGGCGGCGGTAAACAGCGGGTCGGCGGCCACGTTAACCCCCACATGTTTCATGGTGATCAGCGCCCGCGCGCCGGCGATGGCGGCGCCCACGCCCACTTCCAGGGCCACCTTTTCGTTGGGCGCCCATTCGCTGTATACTTCCTTGTAACGGGCCAGGTTTTCCAGGATCTCGGTGCTTGGCGTGCCCGGGTAACCGGACGCCAGCCTGACACCGGCTTCATAAGCGCCGCGGGCAATGGCGGCGTTGCCGGAAAGCAGTTCTTTCAAGTTTTTCTCCTCCGTTTAGTAGGTTGAGCGGACGGCTTTGGTGCCGGGTGTTGCAAGTTGCAAGATGCAGAAAACGCATCTTGCAACTTGCAACACCCGGCACCACTTGCAACACCCGGCACCTTAGTTAGCGGGTGTCGATGACACGCTTGATTTTGCCTTCGCTGCGGGCCAGGGAACGGGGCTCCAGCAGCCGCACCCGGCAGTTCACCGAAAGGACGTTGAATATTTTTTGCTTCAGCATAACCTCTAAAGCTTCCAAATCCTTGAAGGAGCCGGTGAACATTTCGTCCGTCAGTTCCACCTGCACCTCCAGGGCGTCAAGGTATCCTCTTTTACTGACCAGGATCTGATAGTGGGGCGACAGCCCGTCGATGTTCATTAATACCGTTTCTATCTGGGACGGGAATACGTTGACCCCGGAAATAATCAGCATATCGTCGGTCCGTCCGCACACCTTGCGCATCCGGGCGGTGGTCCGTCCGCAGGCGCACCGTTCCTCCGTCAGCACGGTGATGTCCTTGGTCCGGTAGCGCAAAACGGGCAGCGCTTCCTTGGTCAGGGTGGTGATGACCAGTTCTCCCTCTTGACCGGGTTCCACCGGTTCCCCGGTGGCTGAATCGATAACCTCCACCAGGAAATGATCCTCGCTGATGTGCATGCCGGCGTTGTGGCTGCATTCGCCGGAAACCCCCGGACCCATGACCTCGCTGAGACCGTAGTTGTCGCTGGCTTTCATGTTCCAGATGCGCTCCAGCTCGGCGCGCATACTCTCGGTCCAGGCTTCGGAGCCGAACAAACCGGTGCGAATACCCAGGTCCGCCGGATCCACTCCCATGGACCGGGCGGTATCGGCCAGGTGCAGTGCGTAAGAAGGGGTGCCCACCAAGACGGTGGCGCCGAAATCCTGCATCAGCATTATCTGCCGGTTGGTATTGCCCACCGAGGCGGGCACAATGGTGGCGCCGATCTTCTCCATCCCGTAATGCAGTCCAAAGGCGCCGGTAAACAGGCCGTAGCCAAAGGTAATCTGCACCACGTCCTCGTCGGTGACCCCGGCCATGGCGGCGATACGGGCCACCAATTCAGACCAGTTCTCCAGGTCCCGGCGGGTGTAACCCACCACGGTGGGCTTGCCGGTGGTGCCCGAGGAGGCGTGCAGCCGGCTCACTTCTTTGGCCGGCACGGCAAAAAGCCCGTAGGGATAGTTATCCCGCAGGGCGGTTTTATCTGTGAAAGGCAGTCTGGTGACGTCCGCCGGGGAGCGGATATCCTCGGGACGCACGCCCGCCTCATCCATGGCCTTTCTATAATAAGGGACCCGCCGGTAGACCAGGTGCACCGTTTCCTTCAATCTGTCCAACTGCAGGGAGCGCAGTTCCTCCCTGTCCATGCATTCATGCTTGGGGTCCCAGATCATTTAAAATTACACTCCTTTATATCCACTGGCGCCGGGCGTTGCAGCACCCGGCACCATGTTTTTATTCTACAAAACCTGACTTATTCCTTCCCGTTCCGGTTGCTGAATTCGAACCGGCGCGGAGATCAGGCGGGAACGAACGCCGCGCCGGCGCACGAACCGGCTCATGCGGCGAAAGGCTTCGCTCAGATCGTCCATTGAAGCGGCGTAGGATACCCGTACGAATCCCTCCCCGGATTGCCCGAAGGCATTACCGGGAACCAGGGCCACCTGTTCTTCCTTCAATAGTTGTTCGGCGAACTCCTCGGAACCAAGACCGGCCACCGAAACTTGCGGGAAAGCGTAAAAAGCGCCGCCCGGCTCGAAACAGGGCAGGCCTATGTCGCGAAAAGCCTGCACCACCATGTTCCGGCGCCGGTTGTAATTTTCAATCATGCGCATCATTCCGGGCTGCCCGCTTTTCAGCGCTTCCAGCGCCGCCATTTGCCCCATGATGGGCGCGCAGAGCATGGAATACTGGTGAATTTTGGTCATGGCGGCGATGAAATCCGCGTTGCCGGCCACATAACCCACCCGCCAGCCCGTCATGGCATAGGCTTTGCTGAATCCGTTCAGCAGCAAGGTGCGCTCCTGCATGCCGGGCAACGAGGCCATGCAGGTATGCCGGCCGGTATAAGTAAGCCGGTCATAAATCTCATCGGAGATCACTATTAGATCGTGCGCCACCGCCACTGCAGCAATTTTCTCCAGTTCATCCCGGTCCATCACCGCGCCGGTGGGGTTGTTGGGATAGCAAAGCAGCAGCACCTTGGTCCTGGGGGTTATGGAGCGCTGCACCAGGTCCGCGGTAATGCGGAAGCTGTCGTCCATCCCGGTGGACATAAACACCGGCGCCCCGCCGGAAAGGACGGTGCACGGAGCGTAGGACACATAGGAAGGCTCCGGAATCAGCACCTCGTCGCCGGGCTGCAAAAGTGTCCGCATGCACAGGTCCAGGGCTTCGCTGACCCCCACGGTGATCAGCAGCTGGGTGCGGGGGTTGTACCGGACGGCATAGGTATTTTCCAGGTCGGCCGCCACCGCCTCGCGCAGTTCGAGGAGCCCGTAATTGGACGTATACATGGTATATCCCTTCTCCAGGGAGTAAATGCAGGCTTCCCGGATGTGCCAAGGAGTGACGAAATCCGGTTCACCCACCCCTAGGGAGATAACCCCCTTGGTTTCGGTGACCAGATCAAAAAACTTCCTGATGCCCGAGGGCGGAATGCTTTGCACCACGGGGTTGATTTTTTTCGACCAGTCCGTGCGGGTAGTAGTCATGGTGAGATCATCAGCCTCCTGTCTTCCTCGCCGTCTTCCATAATTACACCGTCCTGTTTGTATGCTTTGAGGACGAAATGGGTGGTGGTGCTGATTACACCTTCCACGGTGGACAGTTTGGTGGATACGAAGTGAGATATTTCCTTCATGCTGCGGCCCTCAACAAAAACCGCCAGGTCATAGGTCCCGCTCATCAGGCGCATGCTGCGCACTTGCGGGAACCGGTAAATCCGTTCGGCCACGCCGTCAAAACCAACGTCCCGCTGGGGGGTGATGCGCACTTCAATTAACGCGCTGACTTTTTCTTCACCCAGTTTTTCGTAATTGACCAGGGTCAGGTATTTTAAGATTACTTTTTTATCCTCCAGGTCCTTGATCATGGACTGGACCCCGGCCTCGTCAACATTCAGCATGACCGCAATTTCTCCGGCGGTCAGCCTGGCGTTGTCCTCCAACAGCTCCAGGATCTGCTTGGTTAAGTGATCCATAATTTCACCCCTTTTTTATCAAATTTGATCAAGAAAATAATCTCATCAAAGCGTGGTTACACTGTCCCGACTCGCTCAAGGCTCCCGCGCCGACGGCACCAGCGGCTTATACGTTGGGGACATACCTCAAACCAAAAAGCTTCGACCCCAAAGAAGAGGTGTGTCCCCTGACCTCTTTTCTCAACCGGACCGCCATAAACTCACCATCCTGCCTGTGCCCGGAACGGGTAGTTCGGGTTATGGCTCTCGCGGCCGTCCTTGGCCGCTCGTCCGGTTTCGCTCCTCGCTGCGCCGGGTGCCGTTACCGGCGCTCCCGCAAGTCGCTCGCCGTGACAGTTGTAACCACGAGCCCCATCAGTCTTCCCATGAGTAAAATTTTCCCCAACTAAAATAAAACACCCCGTCCCTGTAAAGGGACGAGGTGTTTGCTCGCGGTACCACCCTAATTAACCGCTTTCCCCAAAACGCCGGCATGCCGGAATTGAAAACGGTCCACTCGGAGCCTTTAACGGTGGCCGGCCGGCATGTTTACAAGGCGCATGGCGCTTTTAAGCACGCAGTTCCGGGGGCGGCACGAGACGTTGTCATCCGCCGGGCTTGCACCATCCCCGGCTCGCTGCTGGACTAAAAGCGGCTCTTATTCCCCTTCATTACTGTTCAATTTGAAAAACCAAAACCATAGTAGCATGGTTTCCGGTCCAGTGTCAAGGCTCTGGTACCAGGTGTTGCAAGCTGGTTTTGTTGCAAGTTGAGTGGTAGGCTTTAGTGCCAGGTGTTGCAAGTTGCAAATCTTTGATTTGCAACTTGCAACACCTGGCACTATCAGGTTAATTGGTTATGGAAGATGTTGGCGGCGCCGCGACGATACAAGCCAGCGCCACGGGCAGCCCCACGAACAGCGGGTGCACATCCAGGGGGGAAAAGATCGCCCACAGGATGGTGGCCAGGGGGCCGCAAATGACGGACCAATAAACCCCTCCTGCCTTAAGGCGGCCAGGCAGCAAAACAGCGCCCAAAAGGGGCAGGAATACCGCGGCGCCCCGCATGGCATTGGATAAATACGTCCAATCCAAAATCAGTGAATCCATTGAGGTTAAGGCCATTAACAATGCCGCTGCGCCGGCCAGGGGGACAAAACCCCTGTTCAGGAGCAACAGCCTGGCATCCGAGGTGTGGGGGCGTAAATAGCAGTAGATGTCCCTGGTCAGAACCGTACTCACCGCCAGAGTAAGGGCGCCGGCGGTCAAAACCAGGGAAACCAGCAGGGTGGCGGCGGCCATACCTGCCAGCCATGGCGCCAGATACGCAAAGATAAACCCCGGCAGCGCCGAAGCAGGTTCAATGTCCGGGTGCCGGGCGCGCATAAAAAGGCCCACCGCGGTCCCCGCCAGCCCGTATAGTGGAATCAACACTGCTGAGTAAACAGCACCCAGCTTTGCGGTACGCACATTTTTGGCTGCGTACAGGGGCTGCAAAAAGGCCTGGGTAGAGGCAAATCCTACAATCACCGAGAAAGCTCCGCCCAGATCCACCAGGGCGCCCCGGGGCGCCATGCTTTGCAGATGCCCGGCCGGTAAGGTCTGCATCACGCCGCCCGGACCGCCAAAAAAAGAAAGGCTGTAATAACCGCCGGCAAAAAGAGATACTGAAAGCAAAATTAATTTTACCAAGCCCACCATGCTGGTGCCCCAGATGCCCCCTCCGGCAACGTACAGGACCATTAAAACCGCTGTTATTGCCGCCGCCGTTACGGAGGATACCGGCAGCAGGCCCTTTAAAACCGGCACCGCGGCCATAATCTGCACCGCCGCCTGGACAAACATGCCGGCAGCGGTAAAAAAGGCCACCCACATCCGGATGGACGGCCCGTACTCAAGCACCAAAAACTCTGTTACAGTTACTACTTCCTTTTCCCGCATCGGTTTGACCATAAACATCGCCAGCAGCAGACAGGATACACCGGCGCCGATGGTGAACCACATGGCCCCCACACCCAGGGAATATGCCATTTGCGCCGTACCGATGGTTACGGTGCCGCCGGCAAAGGAACCCACAATGGCCCCGGTGACACCGGCCGCCGGCAAACGCCGGCCACCCACGGAAAAATCGTCCGCGTTTTTAACCTTAAAAAAAGAAAAAACCCCTACCGCCGCCACCAAAGAAAGGGTAATTATACAGCTCAGATAATGTGTTACTGAGAGCAAGGGATCATCTCCTGTCACCTTGCCCTCAATTATACACCTGAAATATCTTTGGTGCCAGGACTTTGGTGCCAGGTGTTGCAAGTTGCAAGTTGTTGGGAATTTTTGTTATCAACTTGCAACTTGCAACACCTGGCACCATGGTTTTACAGTGTCAGGGCGCCGTCTTTATTTTCGATCAGGCGGAGCAGGTTTACCTCGCTGCCGGTCATAGCGTTGATGTAAACCAGGTAAGTGTCCCGGTCCAAAGTGCCCTTGAATTCCCAAGTAAGTTGCTCTTTATCGGCACCGACCGGTATCAGGGCCAGCCTGCCCTGTTCCTTGACATTCAGCTTGCCGCTCACCTTTTCCCGGGCCTGTTTTTCGGATAATTTGGGCTTCGACAGATTTCTGTTCCGGTGGGACATCAGGTAAGAACGGGTATCAATGCCCACAATGCGCCCGGTATCCAGCGCCACCGTGACTTTCACCAGGTCGGGGTAAATGATCACCCCATTCTGCATGTGGGCAAAATTAAAGGTGACCGTATTGTCATTACGCTGGTAATAGCTTTCCTTCATTGAACCATAACCCTGTTTTTTCAGGTAAGCCACGGCCCTTTGGCGGGCCTCCGCCAAACTCAGCTCCGAACCGGCGATATCCCGCTGGTTGATCATCCAGATCAGGCGACCGCCCTGTTTGGAAACATCGGCCACCACCGGTTCGCCCACCACCTTGCCCCCTCTGCGCCGGGTCATTTCCACCCGGTATGCCGGTATGTTTCCGTCCACGGAACCGGTTACCCGGGCTATGACATCATCCTGATCATCGGGATCAAAATATTTCATCGCCACCATTCTGGCCCGGGCCTGGGATATGTTATCGCCGGTTACGCCCCTGGCCTTGCCCTTTTCCATGTGGTCGGAAAACGGCCCGTCATAAATCAGAGTGGGATATTTCTGCATTTGCCGGTCAATGGTCTGAAAGTTACCGCCGGCCAGTGTCCGTCCTTCACTGGCCAGCCGCCGTGCGCTGTTGGCGGCAAGTTCAGTGAAACTGAATCTGCCGTCGGCGGTGGCGGTATGAATTTTGCCCAACTCGCTGTTTAAGCTGGAAGCCTGGTTGTAAAGCTGGTTTAATGTCTCCCACTGTTCGTTGGTAGTGCTTTTTCCGAGGGCAGTCTGATCGGACAGCGTCCGGGCGTAGTCGCCAAGCTGGGTGATAAACTTGGCGGTCCGGCCCAACAGGGCATCCCCCACCGGCAGCTGGCCCAGGTTGTCCAGGGCCTGGTTGGACTGCTCCCATATTTGCTCATAAAGCTTCTGGTTTTGGATGGGGTCTTTTGATACCAGGGATTTGCCCAGCATCACCTCGGCATTTTGCACATGGTCGGATAAGTTATAAAAAGCGCGCTGGTAGTTGTTGCCGATGGTGACTTTAAGCAGGCGGTTCTCATTGTGCTGCGAGTATCCCCAATAACCCGCCGCCAAAGCCAGGACCAGCAGGCCCACCGGCAGTATCCATCTTCTGTACAAGTGGAAATCACTCCTCAATTCCAGATTGTCCGGCTGCGGCCGGGCACAATACTATGACGGCGCCACATTCGCAGGTGATTAACGCCGGGTGTCAGCGGGCAAAAACGTGATTGCCGATCCGGGTAATGATTGGCCTGCTCCAAATCCATGAACTGACCCGCTTGGCGGGATTCCAAAAGAACGTGGCGCCCCCGGTGGGATCCATGCCGGCCATGGCCTGCCTGGCGGCATTAATGGACTCGTTGGTAAGCGGCCGGTTTATCTGACCGTTGCTTACCGATTCGAAAGCCAGGGGCTGGTAGACCACTCCCGCCAGGGTGTTGGGAAACGCCGAACTCCTGATGCGGTTTAAAATTACCGCCCCCACCGCTATTTTTCCGGTCTGCGGTTCACCGGCGGCTTCACCTTCGATTACCCGGGCCAGCAGCATCACGTCCTGTGAAGTTCTGACCGCCCCACGGGAAACATCGGTGTTATCTGCCGCCTCGCTGAGTTTGGGCGCCGCCGCGGCGCCGGTCTCATAATTCTGGAATGCAATAACAGCAGCGGATATAATAAACAGTGCACCAATAATTAAAACCACGCTTTTCTTTGCTTTTAACCGCCCGCCCAAAAAATGCACCTCCTGATCATTTTTCATAGTTTTTGAAGAAAAGAAAAAACTATGTGTTAATGAGCAATTTTTTATGTTTTTTAGGCCAGGATTTATCAGGCTGAAACGAGAATATTTAGCAGCGGGGATGTACCCGGAACACCATCTGACAAAGGGGGTGAAATCCCTGGACCAGCGGATAGATATAGACAAATTTGTAAAAGAAAAACAGGGTGAGATTGAGTACCTTGTGAACACGGCACTAAACCGGGCGGGGGACGTGATCAAGCGGAAAGTGGCAGACGGAGAGATACAGGCAAATATCCAGGAAGTACTTCCACTGTTGCTTTATGAGGTGTTAATCACCAACACTGTGGCCGTGCTGCGCCTGGTGTCGGAGATGCTGGAGGAGCAAGGAAATTTTGAGCAGCACAGAATGGATCATTAAACAAACGGGGGTTAATAAATTTGAACAGCAATACGGTTGCCTTCCTGTTTTTTTTGGCCGTGGCCGGGACAGCGGCCTTTTTCTACGGTATGTACTCCGAAACATACAAAAAAAATCGCCGGTAGGTTAACCGGCATTACTCAGCGAAAAAGGCATTTTAGTTCCTTTGCTCATTCCGCGCCGGACAACTCCTCGGCTTATACGTTGGGGACATACCTCCGACCCCAAAACTTCAGCACCAAAGAGGAGGTGTGTCCCCTATCCTATTTGCGCAACCGGGTCGCCCCAAATTCGACGTCCTGTCTCAGTTGGGGCTGGCTCGCACGTCCTGTGCTCGCCTCCCGGTTGCGCTCCCGCGCTGCACCTGGAGTTGTTAGCCGGTATAAATTGGGGACATACCTCTGACCCGTTAGCCATGCCCCAAAGAGAGGTGTGTCCCCTGACCGCTATAGTCGTTCGCCAAGGAAACAAAAACGCCTCGTGGTTCGTTAAAAGCCTCACGCGGCAGTCAGCCGGTGTTCTTGTTACGCCTATTTGATTTTCCTGCCCGCCGCCACCAGGCGCCGCGCCCATTGGGGCGTGGCCAGGGCATGCAGGTGTGTGTAGCAGGCCAGCACATTTTTGTAGATTATTCCGTCATGCCGGCCGTCCAGGCCGCTGCCCCGGGTAACCCGGAAGGCGTAGCGGATTTGCTCCCGGTCCAGGTTTTCCACCCGGGAATGATGGAACTCATGGCCTTTGATTTCTTCCCCGGCGTTAAAGTACGGGCTTTCATTTTGCACCTGAAGCGTAATATAACCGTGTCCCTGGGGTCTGTCCGTCATCACCACGTCGAAGGGCAAGGCGCCCACCATGGGGTATTCCCCGCCGCGCCAGGAAATTTTGCGGCCCAGATACATCAGGCCGCCGCATTCCGCGTAAACCGGCAGCCCGGCTTCAATGCGCCCGCGCAGGTCATTGCGCAGCGCCTGGTTTGCCGCCAGTCCGGCGGCCAAAACCTCCGGAAAACCGCCGCCGATATAGGCGGCGTCGACGTCCGGCAGGCAGGTGTCGCTCAGGGAGTTGACCCGGACTATTTCCGCCCCGGCCGCTGCCAGGGCTTCCAGGTTTTCCGGATAATAAAAGCTGAATGCCCGGTCCATAAACACCGCCACCTTGACCCGGGGCCCCGCTGAAACCGGGCCCGCCGGGCCGGACGGTTCAATTGCCAGCGGCGCCGCGGAGCGGGCCGTTTCAATAATGGCGGAGAGGTCCAGGCAGGCACCGGCCGACAAGCCGGCCTCATCAATAGCCGACGCCAGTTCGTCGCTTTCCTCGGCCGGCACCAGGCCGAGGTGCCGGTCGGGAATATCCATCCGCTGTCCCTTGGGAATGACCCCCAGCACCGGTATTCCGCAGTAACGCTCGACGGCCGCCCTGAGCATCTGTTCATGACGCGGCCTGGCCGCCACTTTATTCAAGATTACGCCCGCCACATGTACTTCCGGATCAAAGTGCTGATACCCCGAAACCATGGCCGCCACACTGCGGGTCATTCTGGTGGCGTCCACCACCAGGACCACCGGCGCCTCAATGGCCTTGGCTATTTCGGCGGTGCTGCCGCTGCCCTCGAGGTCCACGCCGTCGAAGAGACCCATGGCCCCTTCCACCACGGCTATATCGGCGTCCCCGGCGCTGCGCGCGAATGAGGCGCGGATGGTTTCCCGGCTCATCAGGAAGCTGTCCAGGTTCCGGCAGGGTCGCCCGGTAATCCTGGTCATCCAGCTGGGGTCGATAAAGTCCGGTCCCTTTTTATAGGGTTGTACATTATAGCCGGCTTTTTTCAACGCCGCCAGCAGTCCGATGGTGGTGATGGTTTTGCCCGAACGTCCGTGGGGTGCGGCAATCACCAGCCGGGGTATTCCGTATCGCCTCATGGTTTCACCGCCTCTCTTTAAAGCAGGAGTCAGAATTCTGAATTCTGACTCCTTTAGAAAAAACAGGCACGGCGGTACCGGAGCATGAACGCCGGACGCAGCCTGTGCCTGATTATTCAACAACCGCAAATAATCCGCCTGCGGGGACTGAGCAGATAATCCGGGTGGTGGTACCACCACCCGGATTCATATGCAACATCGTTTACACGCAGCCGGTTGGTTTGGGCAGCCCGGCCAGCTTGCAGGCCCCCTTGGCCGGTCCCGACGGAAACAGGTCGTAGATATATTTCAAGCTGCAACCCGTCTCCTTGCATAATTTTCGGACCATCGGCGCGATGTGGTATTGCTTGAAATAATCCCGCAGGTAGTTAATCACCTTCCAGTGGTCTTCGTTCAGCTCGTTTATGCCTTCGGAGGCGGCAAATGCCCTGGCCACGTCTTCGTTCCACAAATCGGGGTCGATCATGAACCCGTCTTCGTCCAGCTCTATTTCCACACCGTTTACGGTTAAGCAGGGCACTGCCAATACACCTCCACCAGCCGGTAACCAGTGACGCATCAATTTAATCTTTGCGCAACTCGTTATCATTCATCAGTGATTAACTGATAAGCAACTAAGCAGGTGCTACTTCCAAACCAGCGCTTTACCAACCAGGTCGATAAGCCCTTTGACTTCAACGCCCAGTTCGTGTTCTTCCACCATCGGGTACAATTGAGCCTTGCAGATGGAGCAGGGCGCGCACAGGATGCCGTTGCCTTCACTGCCCACACCGGTGGCCCTCACCTGATCGGCCTTCTTCTGGCTGAGCTGAATCCGGCGCTGGTACATTTCGGGGTCGTCAAACAGAATGCCCGAACCGCCGCCGCAGCAGAAGTTATCGGTACCGTGCGGCGTCATTTCCCGGAAGTCCGTGGTTACGGCGTGGATGATGGTGCGCATGTTGTCGTTTAGGCCGCAGGCACGCACGTAGTTACACGGATCATGCAATGTGACGGGCTGAGAGTTCTTCTCGGGGTTCAGCTTCAGTTCACCCTTGCGGATCAAGTCGGCCACTTCGTCGTGAATATGGGTCAGGGGCCAGCGGACCGGCCGGTCCGCCATGGACGGGATGTACATTTTGGCCGCCCGCCAGCCGTGGCCGCATTCACCCCAGACTATTTTCTTGACGCCCAGTTCGTGGGCCGCATTCAGCAGCTTATTGACGTTACCCCTCTGGGTATAGTACTGGTCGAACAGGAACCCGAAATTGCCGGCCTCGGTAACGGTGCTGGGGATGGTCCAGTTGGCGCCGATATAGGTGAAAAACATACCCGCGCCCATCAGGGTGTATTCATTCAGCATGAAGTCCGCCGAGGACGGGATGTAGAGAATATCCGAATTCGGTTTGTCGACGGGGAACTCCACTTCCACGCCGAAGATGTCCATGATTTCTTCGGACATGAATTCCAAGGTATCAACAATACCCGGCTTGGGCAGGGTCATATGGTTGCCCGTCTTTTCCATACCGCCGCCGGTATTGGCGTGCAGCTTGGGCGTAATGCCCAGCCAGTGCAAAAGCTGCCGGCCGATAAAAGTTACTTCGCAGGTGTCAATGCCGAAGGGGCACACGTGGGCGCAGCGTCGGCATTGGCTGCACTGATAAAAGTAAGAGTACCACTGTTCAATGACATCCAGGCTGATATCCTCCGCCCCGGCCAGTTTGCCGAACCAGCGGCCTTCCAGGGTGAAGTAGCGACGGTAAATTTTGCGAATCAGTTCCGCCCGGTTGGCGGGGATATTGTTGGGATCCCGGGTGCCCAGGTAAGTGTGGCAGTTTTCCGCGCACTGACCGCACTTAACGCATGACTCCATGGCCACCACAAAGGAGCGGAATTTTTTACGGATATTGTCCAGGTATTCCAGGGCTTTCTCCGGTTTTTGCTCATCGGGCACGGGCTCGACAAAAATCTTGCGCAGTTCTTCCGGAGTAGCTCTTACGGGCTGTACCATTCCTTTATACTCTGGCATAATTTATACCCCCTCTTCCGCGGCGTCGCCGGACGGAACGCCGATGCCGGCCCTGCGGGCCGCCGCTACGTCAACATTGGGCAAACCGGGGGCGGGATCCTTGTAAACCCGGTTGACGATCCAGCGCTCGGCGAACATGCCGAAAATGTGCATCAGTTTGCTGTACGGGAAAACAATCAGCAATATCTGCACCAGCAGAAAGTGTGTAAGGAAAAAGTAGTTGTCCAAGAGATGCATACCGGTTACAGGCTGGAACAGGGCCAGCGCTACGATATAATCGCGCACTTCAACGTACTCCACGTGCACGGAGTTAAACAGGCGCATGATGTCGCCCACACCGACCAGCACGGTCAGGTAAATCAGCCACAGGTTGTCGCTGATTTTGGAAACCTGCCTGACATGTGTCAGGGTCAGGCGCCTGAAAAGCAGGTATAACAACGTGACAAACAGCACCAGGCCGAACACGGTGCCCAGCATGTCGGACATTTCCCTGCTTAATTCAGGGCTGATGCCAAGACCGGGAATTAAAGCAAATTGTTCGCCCAAAAAACCAAAGCCCACCACGTGCCCGCCGATAATGTTCAGCAGGGCGAAGTGCATTAAAATGGCGCCGGCCCATAAAGCTTTATCAAACCGGAATAAGTTGCGGAACAAAAATGCCTCCGCACCTATCCTGACGGCCACTTCGGTATTAGTTTTCGGCCAGGGTGACAGCGTGATATTGTGCACGATACGCGGTCCCACCCAGCGCCCCAGGCGGTACAAAACTCCCAGGGTAAAAAGGGTTACCGTAATATACGGCAGTATTTGTCCGATTAATAATTTCAAAAGTGCACCTCCCTCGGAGCATAACTCTTATGTGTCCTGGTTATGTTAATCAATGATACCAAAACAGTTCCTTTAGCTTTCCTCCACGGTGACAGCGCCGCTTGGACATACGGAAACACATGTTTCGCAACCAAGACACTCTTCAGGGTTGGCTACCGCGGCTTTACCGTCCTCCATTTCCAGAATGTCCGCGGGACAGGATTCCGTGCATTCACCACAACCCTCACATTTGTCACGATCGATGGCTACCTTAAACACAGGGCTCACCTCCTTAAAAAACTTTTCTCTTTTCGTGGACAGCCCGCCCCCGTTTGCAGGTTCTCCTCCCCGGGCAGAACGTCCTAAAAAAACAGCAATGGGTTAAAACAGATAAATCCCCTTTGAAATATTCGTTGTCCGCGTAATTATTCCTCCCGAATCAAAGCAAAGGGCCGTATATTTTTTCACCATCGTACCGGACAGATCATAAAGAAGACTTGGTTCAGGCGGGGTGACCCCACCTGAACCTTAGTCGCACTTATTTCGAGCTTACAGCCTGTGCGAAGATAAACTGTCAGTCCCTGTCCACCGCATTACAGCGATAAAAGACCGCCGCTTTTAATGGATCGTTAAAAGGGCGGTATCAGCTAAACAGCTTTTCATTAGTAGATTAGCATGTTATTGATTAGCATGTCAACGAGCACAATATGCCAGCGTTTCCCCTTCCCGGTCGCCCTGTCTGACGGGTGTTCATTCATGCAACGGGCAAGTCTTTCTTGCGTATTTGACGATAAATTAACCATGCTGTTATACTTTAATTTAGGCGGGATGGATGAAAGGAGCAGAGTATCATGCCGATATACGAGTTCAGATGCCTGAAATGCGGTCATATTTTTGAGAAACTGTTTGTTAAAGCCGACGAACAGGTCGAGCTGCAGTGCCCCCAATGCAAGTCCGACACCTTTGAGAGAGTAATCAGCAGTATAAATTATGCCATGAAATCCGGCGGCGGCAGCGCCAAACCGAAGTATGATACCAAATCATGCAGCCCCGGCAACAGTTGTTCATCCTTTGAACTGCCGGGGCCGGACGATTAATCCGGAGGCTGTCGATGAAGGATAACAGGTATAGCATTGAAAAGGGGCCCTTTGGACGTGATGTGACGGAAAAAGCCGGCTGCCCCTTTTGCGGGCTGCCCATTGGGCGGCCCGGTGAACTGGACACCCACAGGCTGGGCGAAATGCCGGTGGGCTCTTGCTCCTGCGGCTCGGTGTACGCCTATGACGCTACCGGTCACAACCTGGGGGCGGCGTTTTCCGAAGCCCTGGTATTCAGCTGCGACATGGACTGGGATTTGGCCTGGAACCTGCTGCCGGAAGAAGATTACCTGGAGTCGCTGGTGGAGCACTACGATATTGAGAGCAACCTGATTGTGCCGGACGGTTATCTTAACGGCAGAAAGATACCCGGGGCGCTGTACTTCATCCGTTTGCACGACGATATCCGCGAGGCCACCGAAGCAGGGGTGCAAAAGAAACTGGAACGGGCGCGGCCGGTAAAACAGATGCCCCAAGAACCGGCCGAAGCAATCGTTAAAAGGTCCTTTACCAAGCAGGAGGTGGCCCGGCTGGCCGGTGAATACCGGCTGGAACCGCTGCTTGAATTCGCGGCCGCCGATAACAGGGTGCTCAGGGACCTGCAGCGCCTGATTTATTCGGGCGACGAGCTGCTGCGGCTCAGGGCCGCGGAAGCCCTGGGCCGGGCGGCGGCGGTGATATCCCGGCGGGATTCCGGAGCGGTGGCCAAATTGCTGCACCGGCTTTTTACCGCTCTGGAAGACACAGCTTCGTCCAGCTGGGGCGCCGTGGACGCCGCCGGAGAGGTTATCACCGCGGCGCCGGGTATTTTTTCGGGTTATATCCCGGAGCTGTACAGATTTCTGGCGGACGAATCGCTGAAGCCCCGGGTGCTGCGCGCCCTGGGCCGGATCGCTGAAACGCATCCGGAACTGCTGCCCAAAAGGCCCTCTTATTTTGTGCCCTTCCTGGGGGATCACAACCCGGAAACCCGCGGTTACGCCGCCATGCTATTGGGGCTGCTGAAAGCCGGTGAGGCCGGCGGAGAGCTTGAAAAACTGCGGGAAGATAATGGTAAGCTGAAGATATACGCGTCAGGGCAGTTGGTGGAGAAAACGGTGGGAGAGATTGTTCAAGAGGCGTTGGGAAGAGTATAAAGTTGCAGAGTGGCTGGCTTTGATGCCTGGTGTATGAGTTTTGAAGGTAAAACATGGTAAGCTTTGATGCCTGGTGTTGCAAGTTTAAAGCTGCAAAGAACGCAGCTTTAAACTTGCAACACCAGGCATCGTTTTTCTCCGTTACTTGATGGCTTGGGAGATTGAGACCAGCAAACCCGCTTTTTCCGGGTCTGTTTCTCCGGCCAACTTAAGCGCCTCGCCGGAAAGGCGGTATAACTCACGGTAAACGGCGTCCAGGTCGAAAACCGGGTAGGTTTTCCCGCCTTCAAAACCGGCTTTCCAGCACGCCCTGGCCTTTCCGCCCACCCGGGTGGGGATACCGTAAACCCTGCAGGTTACGGGCCTGTGGCCGTAGATCAGGCATTTTTGTTCATCCGTCAGCAGCGGGCAGCGCACCCGGGTCTCAGCCATGACCCGGTTTATACCGTCGTGGTCGTCCCCGCACTGCTCTAACTGCTTCTGCATCTCCAGCAGTTCCCGGTCCGCGATTTCCCCCTGTTTTAGGGCTTGCTGCTTAACTTCCTCACCCAAAGCGCCGAAATGGCGGTTTAAATACATGGCTTCAATGGGGAAAACGCCAAACACGGCGTGACAGCAATCGGAGCAGCCCGCCTCGCATTTGACACAGGCATCGTGCTCCTGTTGGACCTTTTGAAAGGCCAGGTCCGCCCTGGCCGCAAGTTTTTCGTATTCTTCAAATAGGCGCTCATGGTCGCTCATTTTAACGGTATCGCTCCAGTTCCTTGATAAATTCGGGGTGCACTGCAAAACCCAGCTTCGCCGCCCGGTCCACGAACTGGATCGCCCTTTGGTAGTCAGCCTGCAAATAGTAAGCATAGGCCAGGTTATTCAGCCCCAGCGGGAAATCCGGAGCCACGCCAAGCATTTTTTCACCGGTTTCCACCGCTTTGTCCAACTCGTCTTTTTGGATGTAAGCATTAATCAGGTTGCTCCAGGCCTGGGCGATGCCCGGGTTCAATTCAATGGCTTTCTCCAGCGCTTCTATGGCCTCGTCGGCCCGCACCAGTTCCAGGTAGGCAAACCCCAGGTTGGCATATCCGCGAGCGTAGCGGGGTTCAATTTCCACCGCTTTTTTGTTGGCTTCAATCACTTTTTCCAGGTTGCCCAGCTTAAAATATATGTACCCCAAATTGACACAGGCCTCGAACATGCGGCCGCTGTTGAGAATGGCCTCTTCAAAGAACTGGATGGCTTCCTCGTACTGGCCGGCCTGCATGGCGGTAACGCCGAGGTTGTACTGGGCATTGGCGCACTCCGGATTTTCGTTGAGCATTTGCACCTGCTCGTTGATAAATTCTCTGGAACCCTGCGGTGTTTTCATAGTTACCTCCTACCAAGCCGAGTGGTGGTATCTTCCGCTCACTGACTCGGCCTTATACTTGTACGAGCTCACTCGGCTCCGGGCGGCTCATAACTCGGCCCTTCGGGCCTCAAACAGGATTCGCCGCTTTTCCTTCGCCTCGTTCGCTCGTCGCGGTCAGGGGACACACCTCCTTCGGAGGAACGTCCCAAACTTATGCCTCCTATGTTCGCTCCAGATACCACCACTCGGCTTCTCATGCAGCTTTCCTGTCTCCTCAAAGAAAAAGGTTGCCATCCAACACGGACGGCAACCTCTGGTGTTGCATGTGCCTATTCCGGATCCTCGGTCATGCCTCTGCCCTTCAGCCCGTACATGGTGCTGCTGCCGGTGGAGAAGTAGATCAAAGTTCCGTCATTGATCAGAGCAGTGCACGCCTTCTTGATGTCTCTCATCTTGGCATCGGGAAGAACCTTTTGCACGGCCTTCTCAATGTCTTTGAAATAGAACTTGGTTTTTTTGCTGGTTTCGGCAAACTCAACAATCACCTTTTTTAGTTCTTCCATGATAACATCTCCTTTATACCAGGCAAGTTACGGGCGCTTAGTCGTCAATGCCACCCGCCGCTTTTGATACCGCCCACGCGGCATCGGTGTACTTGAACTGGGTGCTGGTCCGCCAGGTGTCATAAGCCAGCCGGTAGTCGTCGATCAGGTGATCGGTGAACTCCAGGCCGCACTTCTCAAAGAATTTCTCCCAGCCAATCCGCTCGGCCCAGTCGCCCAGACGCTCGTATTTGTTGGCGCCGTTGGCGTAGGCGTTGAGGATTTTCTTGACGTTTTCGACCACTTCCGGGAACCGCGGGAAGTTGTTCGGCAGCCAGGGCACGACAACCTTGGAGAATTTGGGCATGCTGATGCGGTTGGAGATTTTGCCGCCGGCCAGGATGGTCACGCCGTCACCCTCTTTATCGGAAAGGGGCAGGGCCTGGCACATGGTGTAGCAGTTACCGCAGAACATGCAGCGCTCGTTCTTGATCTTAACGGTCTTTTTGCCGTCCTCGGTTTTGTCGGGCGAAATGGCGCCCACCGGGCAGGCGGTGATGGCCAGCGGAATTTCGCAGACCTGGGCAATCACTTCGTGGTCGATAATGGGAGGCTTCCGGTGGTAACCCAACAGAGCGATGTCGGAGCAGTGCACGGCGCCGCACATGTTCAGACAGCAAGCCATGGATACTCTGACTTTGGCCGGCAGGGTCATGGTCTGGAACTCTTTAAACAGTTCATCCGCCACCGCCTTAACCATGGACGAAGCGTCCGTGGCCGGGGTATGACAGTGGATGTAGCCCTGGGTGTGCACGATGTTGGTGACGCCGGCGCCGGTTCCGCCAATGGGGAACTTGTAGCTGCCGCCGGCAAACTTACGGCTTTCCAGATCCTTTTTCAAGGCCTCGACCTTTTCAGGGGCATCCACCAGGAACTCAATGTTGTTCCGGGTGGTGAAACGTACAAAGCCGCCGCAATGCTTGTCGGCGATGTCGCAGATTTCACGCACGTGCTGCACGGTCATGAAACGGGCGGCGCCGCAGCGAACGGTATATACCCGGCCGCCGGTCCCGGAATAGTGCACCAGAATGCCCGGCTCCAGGATTTCGTGGTGGGTCCACTTGCCGTAGTTCTCCTGAATAACAGGCGGAAAATACTGCCAGAAGTGCCTGGGGCCAAGGTCGGTAATTCTGTTTTCCTGCGGATTCTTAGGATCGTATTTACCCAATCTTTCGGTAGATAACGCCATAACACAAACCCCCTATCTCTTATGTCTGGCCCGGTATTCTTTGATATCCCTGTTCCAGCCGCCGGGCACATCCTCTTCCTTCCAAAGGATGTACGGGTTGGAACGGGGCTCTTTAACGTATTGCGGCGCAGCCGGCAGTTCCATGATTTCCAGGAACTTGGGCAGCGTGGCACGCTGCATCAGTTCACCCAGACGCTCACGGTTCTTGCCTTCTTCCATCCACCATTCCCAAACCTTCTCAATGAATTCCTTAATGTTATCATAAGGAGGTTCGGCTTTCATGAACGGTACAACCAGGGTGGCCATTTGGGCGCCTTCCAAAATGGGAGCTTTGGCTCCGCAGAGAATGGTTACGCCGGTGTCGGTGCCGGGCCGCAGGGCCTTGGGCATAACGCAGATGCAGTGCATGCAGCGGGTGCATTCGGCATTGTCAATCTTCAGTTCGCCGTTTTCCATCGACATACATTTGGTGGGGCAAAGGTCGATTACTTCTTTATTAATATCAAATTTACCCCAATCTCTCCCCTTGTGGGCGCCGCCGTTTGGGATAATCTCTCCCGCAATATAAGCCTTGACGGCTTCCTGGTCAATACGGATATCATCTCTCCAGGTGCCGATGAAAGACATGTCGGAACGGGCGATGGAAGCCACGCAGCCGTTGGGGCACCCGTCAAACTTGAACTTGAATTTATAGGGGAAGGCCGGACGGTGCAGCTCGTCCTGGTAGTACTGGGTCAATTCATAGCACAGATCCTGGGTGTCGTAGCAGGCCCACTCACAACGGGCCTTGCCGATACAGCATTCAGGTGTGCGCAGGTTGGAGCCGGAGCCGCCGATGTCCACTTGCATTTCGTGGGTCAATTCGAAGAAAATGGGTTCCAACTGCTCGGTGGTGGTACCAAGCAGCACCAGGTCGCCGGTGGAGCCGTGCAGGTTCATTAAACCGCTGCCCCGGTATTCCCACATGTCGCACACGGTGCGCAGGAAGTTGGAATCGTAAAACTTACTGGAGGGCTGGGCCACCCGGACAGTATGGAAGTGAGCGATGGAAGGGTATTTTTCCGGCAGGTCGGAATAACGGCCGATAACGCCGCCGCCGTAACCGAACACACCCACGATACCGCCGTGCTTCCAGTGGGTTTCGCCTTCGTTAAAGGATACCTGCAGTTGGCCGAGCATGTCCTCAATAACGTCCCGGTCGATCAACATCCGGTCGCCGGCGAGTTTCCTTCTATGCAGGGCGCCCTGTTTGGCGTCGGACACGAAGCTGGGCCACGGACCTTTTTCCAGTTCTTCGAGGTCGTGAATGTCGTGCTTGACCTTAAAGTTTTTCAGTTCTTCTTCGGTGTAGTTTTTCAGTTCCGCATCGGTGTAAATTCTGGATTCCGCATAATTTATTGCGTTTTGCGGTTCTTTAGGTTCAAAAGCCACCTCAATACCTCCTTCAGCTAAATACTGAGTGTTAATACCACAAAAATTTCCCTGGTGCGGTATCACGGCTAACTATAGCCTCAATCCCCCCCTTTCCGGAGTACAGTGCAATTTTCTGGTGATTAAAATTACACGGGTCATATTATGCCGGTCAGGCTGTCTGCACCCGTCCGCGCGTCGTTCAATTTGTCACAAAGACGCGAAAATCCAGCCCAACCAACGTCCCCTAAAAAACGTCTCGCGGGCCAGCATATACAACGAGTGGCATTAACGCCTTACTGGCCGTTTGCCTTAAATCTCTTATTCGTTATTTGTTTGCAATATTCCTTCCCGCCGGCGCTATTTTTTTAGAATTCTGATGAAAACACGGCCAAGCAAAGCATATCTTAATTTTAATCAATTAACCGGCCGGTTTCCACCGGCAGTACCTGCCAAAAAACAAGAAAAGCGCGCTCATTCAGTTCCCTCCGCGCGCGCTTTTCAGTATTTTAATCATTAGTTCTGGCCATATATATGGCCAGTATACTTTCCTAAAGTAAAATAAACCCGCCCTTTCTTCAAGGCTGCCCGGGCGGCTTCCAGTGCTTTTTGGGGGTTCGCCTTCTTTCCTCATTCAATCCCATGGAAATGCTTAATGAAAGTGACGGGATTTACAATTCTAATCCAGCGATAGGGGTCCATGGTTAACAAGTCTTCATCACCTGTAATGATAAAATCCGCATTGCCATAAACCGCTGCTTCGAGTATCATATTATCCTTTTTATCCCGGCAGTCATTTATTTCCCCATAGTTTGAAGGCACAATTGTTTTTAAACGTAAAAGCCCCATGAATTCTTCAAGTTCATGGGGGTGGATATATTTATTGAACCTTGGCCGCTGCAAAACAGCATTGATTTCCTGAAGCTGTTTCTGAGACATAATAAGTGAATATTGCTCTGTGAATATGTCACGTACAATCAGCTTGGCATTTTTGCTACCGAGAAAGGCACTTACAAAAATATTTGTATCAACGACAACCTTATATTTTCTCATAGTTGTCGCTCCTGACTTCCTCAACCTCCTTTGTTATCTCATCAATGGAAATCGGGAATTTTTCAGCTCTTTCGTTTACGGTTTCAAGGAAAACAAGCAACTGAGAATTAACTTCGTCATTCATTTTTTTATATATTATTTTTTTTTCATCAAATGTCAATGTGTCAATAAGTTCCATAACTTTCTGAAGATTGCTTGCCACTTTTAACACCACCTTACAGAATTATATTAATAGCATACCACAAATTAGGAGGTTTAGCGAAAGAAAACTCTTAAGAATACAGACTTGAATCCCTCCGAAACAAACGAGGCAAACAGCTTAATCTGCCGTCTGCCTCGCCATATTACCCCTGCTTTTTTACAAATTTTGTTCAGCTGATGTTGCCGACCGGGAGCTGGGTAATGAGTTTATCCAGATTGGCAAACATCTCGTCTTTATAGTTTTCAATCCGGCCGGCGTCGCAAAGCTGCGCCAGTTCCGGGTCCAGGGGCAGTTTTTCCAGCAGGGGCACCCCGGCCGCCGCCAACTGGCCGGCATGACTCTCTCCGAATATTTTAATCTCTTTGCCGCAGTCCGGGCAGCGCAGGTAACTCATGTTTTCCACCATGCCGAGCAGGGGCACGTTCATTTGCCGTACCATGTTGACGGCCTTCTTTACCACCATGTTGGCCAGATCCTGGGGCGAGGTAACAATAATCACGCCGTCCAGGGGCAGCGACTGCATCACCGTAAGAGGCACGTCGCCGGTGCCCGGGGGCATGTCCACCACCAGATAGTCCAGCCGGCCCCAGGCCACATCGGTCCAGAATTGTTTCACGGCGCCGGCGATAATGGGACCGCGCCAGAGCACCGGCTGGTCTTCCCGCTCCAGCAAAAGGTTTAACGACATCACGGCAATGCCGGAGGGTGTTTTAACCGGCAACAGGTACTGGCCATTGTTAACGGGGCGTTCATTGAGCCCGAACATTTTGGGAATGCTGGGGCCGGTGATGTCGGCGTCAAGAATGCCCACCCGGTAACCTTTGCGGGCGAGGCTGACGGCCACCCGGCCGGCCACGGCGGATTTCCCAACCCCGCCTTTGCCGCTCATAACAGCGATAACGTGTTTAATATCATTGACATCATTTTGGGGCAATACCGATATCCCGCACTTGTCCGGTGAACATCCGTCCGTTTTGTCACTGCAGGTACTGCATTTTTCTCCGGCTGACACTTTATCCATCCCCCTTTTTAAAGTTACATGTTTAAATTATTATTATCATCTCGCAAATATTAACTATACACCCAATTCCCGCCTCACGCAATCCCAAAGTGCCACCATATCGTCCGCAACGGTGCTGGGCACCCGGATTACGGGTTTGCCTGCCATGGCGGCGGCTACCACGGCTGGATCATAGCGCAGCCTCCCGGCCAGGATGATTTTTTCTTTTCGGCAAATATTCTCAATTTCTTTTGTATTATCCGGATTAATATCCCACTTGTTAATGCAAACGGCAGTCCGCACCTTGAAATGTGCGGTCAGTTTCAGCACCCTGACCAGATCGTGAATGGAACTCAAGGTGGGCTCGGCAACCACCAAAGCCAGATCGGAACCGCCCAGCGCCGAGATTACGGGACAGCCGACGCCGGGCGGGCCGTCGGTGATAATCAGGTTTTTACCCTGTTTTTCAGCCAGGGCTTTAGCCCGGCGGCGCACTTCGGTCACCAACTTGCCTGAATTTCCCTGGCCACGCCCAGCCGGGCATGGACCATGGGGCCATACCCGGTATCGGAGATATACCATTCACCCGCCACATCGTTTACCAGCCGCACCGCCTTTTCCGGACAGGCGTGGTAGCATACCAGGCATCCTTCACAGGATATTTCATCCACTTTTCCATCTGCAACGGCATCATAGCGGCATAACTCTTCACACAGTCCGCAGCCCGTGCATCTTTCCCTTATTATTTCCACCTTGGGCAAGCTATGAAAAGACTCTTTGCGTCGCACCCGCGGGCTAAGTATCAGGTGCAGGTTGGCGGCGTCCACGTCACAGTCCGCAAGCACATGTTTTTCCGCCAGTACGGCAAAGGAGCCGGCGACACTGGTTTTACCCGTTCCGCCCTTGCCGCTGATTACCGTGAGCTCTTTCATTCCTGATCAGCCCCTCGATATCACTGTATAAAAGAAGCAGCATCCGGTCCCAACCCGCTTCCGCCCGGTTCAGGGGAATGCCCCGGGAACCGGCTTCGGCAATGGTTCTGCTGAGAGGAATTTTCATCAACAGGGGCAAACCTTCCCGCAGACAATAATGATCAATCAACCCCCGGCCATCCCCGGCCCGGTTGACCACAACACCGCAAGGCACTCCGATGCTCCCGGCCATCTGTACGGCCAGGGCCAGGTCATGCAGTCCAAAGGGCGTCGGTTCGGCAACCAGGATGCAAAAGTCCGCCCCCCGCAGCGCCGCCACAGCCGGGCATGACGCGCCCGGAGGCGCATCAACAACGTTAACGCCCGTGGGAAGCCGGTTTTTCTTTACCGCATGCACCAGCGGCGGACTCAAGGCGGTACCCACGTCAAGTTCGCCGCGCACAAAGGCAGCCCGGCCTGCCGTGCCCCGGTCCACAGTGCCAATTTTCTTCCGTCCCGGGCGCACGGCCTGGGCCGGACAAAAATAACGGCACCCTCCACACCCGTGGCAGAGTTCGGGAAAGACAACAACTTCACCAGCGGTCACCAGCAGGGCGTTAAACGCACAAATTTCGGCGCATTTACCGCACAAGGTGCACTTATCCCGGTCGATTTCCGGCACTTCAATAAAAATATCGTCGCTTTCGTTACATTGCGGGGCCAGAAAAATATGTCCGTTGGGTTCTTCAACGTCGCAATCCAGATAAGCCGCCTTGCGCCCACTGTCGCGAAGCGCCAGAACAAGCCCGGCGGCAATGGTTGTTTTGCCGGTTCCGCCTTTACCGCTGGCCACTGCAATGATCATTCGACCGGCATCTCTTTACCGGTTTTACCGTTATGCAGCCCGGCATTGGGGATGCCCAGCGGGCTGAGCATACCGCGACGGTATTGTTCCATTGTCCCGGCCACGGTACCCGCAACCCCGGTGTAAACCGCCACCCGGCCCGCCAATAATGCCTGCATCGCTTTGGGTCCAACCCGGCCGGTTACAACCACATCCACGTGGTTACGCAGCAGCAGGCCGGCACTCTTAATCCCGGCGCCTTCAGCGGCGGATACCCCATCATTGGAAATAGCCCGGGTCTGCCCGGTGTTTTCGTCAAACAATACAAAAAAAGCGCACCTGCCAAACCGTTCATCGACAGAAGAATCTATACTTGAACCGGCAGCACTAACAGCAATTCTCAACCGGATCGCCTCCCGGCACGACCATTGTCGTTAATCCTGCTGCGCATATCGCCACCTCCATTAGTTGTGTTCATAAGTTCATTACTAATATAGGGCTTTTATGAACTAATGTCAATAATAAATTTATTCACGAGAAAAACGCGCGCTCTTTCAGTTCCCTCAGCGCGCGCTTTTCAGTACTTTTTTCCTTAGTTCTGGCATAAGTTGGGGACATTCCTCGAAGAGGTGTGTCCCCTAACCGCTGATGGCCAGTATAATCAAAGTATAAAATTACAACCCCCCTTACTTTTCTGTAAGGAGGGTTGGCCGGACCGCCCATCCAACACGGGCAGCGCAAACTTCCCGTTAAATAAAAAACCTTAATCCGTCGCTTCATTGGTGCGAATGCTCACTTGCATTGCCTCGGGTTCCCATGCCAGTTCCAGATCCAACAGGCGGCACAAATCCCGCACCGGCACATAACTGCGGCCTTCGATGATTTTCACGTCCCCCCGGCCGAGCACGATGTGTTTTTCCGTCCCGCCCAGGGTGGAATTAATGGTGATTGCACCGGTTGATGCTTCCCAGCCCAGGACTATTTCCGGCACCGCATCGGCAAAATCCCGCACCGGCACTAGAGTAACCCCCCCCATGGCAAATGCTTGTTCCGCCAAAGATAATTCTTTACCGTCCAGTACAAGGTCCGCCTTTAATGCCGGGCTATCCTGGTATTGATAGACGGTACGGGAAATCCGCCTGATCACCGCCACCGCATTTTCATAACTGCCGGTGCCGCGGCTGAAAACGGAAATTATGTACGGGCGCCCGGGATGCTCCACATAGGCAACATCGTTATATGCCCCCAAAAGCGGCCAATTACCGATCTTGTTGGCCACAGGCACATCCGGCAGGGGGTAGGGGATGCGGTCGGTGTAGACGGTATGGCGAAGGTGGTCCAACAATTTTTCCCCCCATGGGCTTGCACCGGCAAACCGGACCGCTTCCCGCATGTAAACAGCCATATCTTCGGGGCAGGTGGTGTTTTTTTGCCCGTCCACCACTTCGCCGCCCAATGAGCGCATGTAATCTTTAACCGCCTTTTTACCCACCAGGCCCAGAAGCATGTTGGTGGCTACGTTGTCACTGTAAACGATGGCATACCGCACCAATTCGTCAACGCTTTTTTTGGTGCCCGGGGGACTGAACTGCAAGCGTCCCGTTCCTCCCTCCATATGGGAGGGGGCGATGGCCAGCAGCCTTTCCGGATCCAGCTTGCCTGCCGCCACCTGGTGATAAACATACAGGGCCATCGGCACTTTGAACGTGCTGGCGGCGTGAAATTCTTGATTTTCATTAATCCCGGCGGTTTTGCCGCTTTGCAGGTCGATAATATATACCCCGTACACGCCTTTTTGCTGCGCCAGGTAATTGCGCAGTTCATCCCGCAGCGGGCGGTATTCAATTTCACCGGCCCGGGCCGGGGAAGCAAACAAAATCCCAAACAGCAGGGACATCATAACGGCGACGCCGGTCAAAAGCACTTGCTTCTTAAAAGCTACAGACATTGGCAATACAATTTCCTCCCGTGACCACTACTTATGGTAAGGTTCCCCGCGGATAATCTTAAAAGCGCGATATATTTGTTCCAGCAGGATCACCCGCATCAGCTGGTGGGGAAAGGTCAGCCGCGAAAAGGACAGGCGCCGGTCCGCCCGTTCCAAGGCTTCCCGGGCCAGGCCCAGGGAGCCGCCGATGAGGAAGGTGATGTCACTTCGCCCGGTGACGGCCAGGCGCTCAATATGCTCCGCGAACTGTTCCGATGAAACCTGTTCCCCCCGCACATCCAGAGCCGTCAGGTAAGTTCCCGGCCGCAAGCGCCGCAGAATCCCGTCCCATTCCAGGCGTTTCACCCTTTTTTCATCCGCCGCCTTTGCTTCGGCGGCACAGCCTTCGTCGGCCACCTCGATTATTTCCGGGCGGCAGTAAGGGGTAATCCGTTTTATGTATTCATCCGCCGCGTCACGCCAGTATTTTTCCTTCAGCTTGCCCGCGGCAATAATGGTAACCCGCAATTGCGCACCTCTCCCCGCCGAGCGTCCTTGAAGCTTGTTGAAAAAGGCGTTTTAGTTTCCTTTGCTCACTCCAATTCCGCACCGGACAACTCCACGGCTTATACGTTGGGGACATACCTCCGACCCCAAAACTTCGGCACCAAAGAGGAGGTGTGTCCCCTATCCTCTTTGCGCAACCGGGTCGCCCCAAATTCGACGTCCTGATCTCAGTTGGGGCTGGCGCGCACGTCCTATGCGCGCCTCCCGGTTGCGCTCCCGCGCTGCGCCTGGAGTTGTTCGCCAGTGCTCCATACGTCGTTCGCCAAGGAAACTAAAACGCCTGTGAAAGGTTGTCAATAACCTTAAAGTAAAAGGGCGCCGGAGCGCCCTTGTTTGTTAATGCGACCTTGATACTTGAACTCCCAGGGAGCGCAGCTTGTCTTCCAACCGGTGATAACCGCGGTCAATGTAATGGGCGTTGGCAATGCCCGTCTGACCCCGGGCCATTAATCCGGCAATCACCAGGGCCGCGCCCGCCCGCAGGTCGGTGGCCCTGACCTCGGCCCCGTGCAGTTCGGATACCCCTTCCACCACCGCCATTCGCCCTTCCACCTTGATCCGGGCTCCCATTCTCTTGAACTCATCGGCTACCTGGAAGCGGTTTTCAAATATATTTTCCACAATCACGCTGGTACCATCCACCAATGTAAGCATGGCCATCATTTGTGACTGCATGTCGGTGGGAAATCCCGGGTAGGGCAAGGTTTTGATATCCAAAGGCCGTAGGGGATCCCGGGCGTTTACCATGACGCTGTCGCCGTTTTCCAGGACTTCCACCCCGGCTTCCCTGAGCTTGGCGCAAATGGGTTCAACATGCGGCGGAATAATGTTTTCCAGCACCAGTGAGCCACGGGTGGCCGCCGCGGCCACCATAAAGGTACCGGCCTCGATACGGTCCGGAATTACGGAGTAGCGCAGGCAGCCGCCCAACTCGGGCACTCCGTCAATTTTAATAATGTCGGTACCGGCGCCCCGTACTTTCGCCCCCAGGCAGTTAAGGAAATTGGCCAGATCCACCACTTCCGGCTCTTTGGCCACATTCTCCAAAACGGTTTGTCCCACGGCCAGGCAGGCGGCCATCATCAAATTTTCCGTGGCCCCCACGCTGGGAAAGTCAAGATAAATCCGGGCTCCTTTCAGCCGGCTCGGCGCGCGGCCGACGGCGAAACCCCCTTCCATATTGATATCCGCGCCCATACCGGCCAAACCCTTAAAGTGCAGGTCCATGGGCCTGACGCCAATGTTACAGCCGCCGGGCAACGAGACCCTGGTATAGCCGAACCTGGACAAAAGCGGCCCCAGCAGCAGGTTGGAGGCGCGGAGTTTTTTCACCAGCCGGCACGGCGGGTCGGCCTTCAGACGGGACGGGGGATCTATCTGCACCGTGGATTCACCGATCCAGATCACTTCCGCTCCCAGGTGCCTGATTATTTCAACCATGTCCTGCACGTCGCTGATATCGGGAACATTTTCCAGCCTGACCCTGTCGGCAGACATCACAGACGCGCAAATCACGGCCAGAGCAGCGTTTTTGGCGCCGCTGATCCGGATCCGGCCCCGCAGAGGTTCGCCTCCGCTGATAATCAGTTTGTCCATTGTCAAAGCTGATCCTCCCGATTTGTAAACAACGGCTGTTGCAGCTCCCCGGCCAGCCATTCCCGCCACTCCCTTTCTAATCCTTCAAGGTCCAATTCCAGGGCATTTTCCAGAGCATCGTTAAAATTTGTCCCCCGGGCCAAATTTTTTATTATCTTATGCAGGCCTTCTTCGCCGTAGACCGCCACGATGTATTCCACCACCGACAGGGACTGCCTGTACGCCAGAGCCTGATTGTCGAGCTTGTCAAACTCCCGGTCCATCTTTTTAAATGGATACACCCCCCGGTCCCAAATTCCTTCCCGGGAACCGAATATATATCCGGTAATTTTATACTCCTGGTACTGGGCCACTCCTTCGGTGAACCAGCGGGGGTAATTACCCCGGGCCGCGTAATCCAGCACCAAATGGGTCAATTCGTGGGCCATGGGGCCGGCATGCTGGAAAACCTGCCGCAGCGCCTGCGGATCTTCTTCGTTAGCCCAGGCCTGGGGTGTCAGAACCCTGATTACACCGCCCCAGTAGACGCCCATGGCGTTTTCACTGGCCGGCCAGCCGAAACTGGCGTTCAGCTCTTCCCGGGACGGATAGATTACGATCGGGATGGGGGGGATTTTCAAACCCGGCAGGTAAGAAAAATCCTCATACACCCGGTCATAAACCATCCGGCCGGTTTCCTGAACCAGACGGGCTCCGGATTCATCACCCCGGTAACGCACGATGAATAAATCATCCTGCATTTGCTGCCACCCATGGGTACGCAGCAGCATCTGGGCCCGGGCTATTTCCCTGAACAACCCGTAAAAATAACCTTTTACGCTGTCCGGCACCCGCACAATGATAAATGCACTCAACATGATCAACAGCACCAGCGTGGCGTATATAACCGATACCAGTCGGGGCGCCCGGGTTTCGAAGGGGGGTGGGGAAAGCTGCCGCCTGGCTGACATAATTTCACCTTTTTTCATAATAATTAGCAATTTAATTGAAAAACTAATTAAAAAATTCAAGTAAAATCTGGAAAACAATTAGGGCGCGCCGAAACTGCTTAAAGTGCGCGTCCTAGAGCTCCTAATCTGTGCCGGGTTTCAATTCCTCCAGCATTTGTTTTGCTTTATCCACTTCCAGCCCTTCCTTGGCGATGCCGATGAATTTCTCCAGCTCTGCAATCCCTTTTTCCACATCCCGTCCGTCATCACTGCGGTAAGCGTAAAACTGGCCCAGGTAATAATGAGCGGTGGCGTTTTGCGGCTCCCTGGTTAAAATCTCCTCAATCTGCCGCACGGCATCATTATAGTCCCCCAACAGGTAATAAGTCAGTGCCAGGTCTTGACGCAGTTTAACGTCGTCCGGCACAATCTCCACCGCTTTCAGGTATTGCTCCACCGCGTCATTGCCCCGGCCCGCCTGCCAGTATAATTCAGCCAATTGTCCCAGCAGGGCGGGGTCTTCGGGGTTATCCTTCAGTTGCTCTTCCAAAGCCGTTATTTGTTGTTCCGGCGGAATTTCCTGCTGCACCTGCCCCATATCGGCGGGAGCGGTGTCCGGACTAAAGAGCCATAACGCCGATGAACCCACCAGGCCCAGCGCCAGAAAAGCGGTCAGCACAAGAAAAACTATTTTTTGGTTTCTTTTGCGCCGGGCTACATTGACAAAGGAAAAGGGATCGTTTTTACCGGATTTGCCGGATGTTCTATTGACCATGGCGTTTACCTCCCGGTCTGTTGAAAACCAGTCATGTTAAACAAACTAAAAATATTATACATGAAACCTGCGGTTAATTAAAACGCCATTACCTGGAACGTTCTTTTAAGTTTAAATAAACAAAGCCGGGTTCTTATGGGCACCGTTCACGATTACTTCAAAGTGCAGATGGGGACCGGTGGCATTACCCGTGGCGCCGGCCCGCCCGATAAACTGGCCGCGTTCAACGCTTTGCCCGGATTTAACCGCCGAGGACGACAAATGCGCATATCTGGTTACAACACCGCCTCCGTGGTTAATATCTATGCACAGTCCGTAGCCTCCCTCGTAACCGACACTGGCCACGGTCCCATTCTCCGCCGCCACCACAGGGCTGCCCTGGCCGGCCGCGATATCTACTCCCAGATGAGTCCGTCCCCAGCGACTGCCGAAGGGTGATACAATGCCCCCGCCGGCGGGCCAGGCCAACCTGCCGTTGCCCCCCCGGAACGCCAGCAGCTTACGGGTGCCTTTGGCAACCACTTGATGTACCGGTTCTTCGATCACCCGCTCTTCAATTTCCTCCTTGTTAACCTCCACACCGTTTTCCATGGTCACTTGATATTCAACTTCCCGCTGACCGGACTTACCGGATTGAACAACCTTGCGCTCACCCAGGTACAGGTTCTCGTCCACCTTTTCCTGGACCCGGAAGAGAATTTCTTCCCGCCGGGTATCTTTATAGGTGGCAATCACATCCACCAGCGGCGAAGTGCGGGAAATCCTGATTTCCTGGCCCACCTGAAGCTTATCGGGATGCAGCTCGGGGTTGGACAGCACCAGCTCATCCACCGGCAACTTAACCGCCGCGGCGATATCCCAAAGGTTATCACCGTCTTTGACCTGATAAGTCCTGACGCCCTGGCCGCCGAAGCGGAAATACTCAACGGCTTCTTCCACATCCATTAATTTGGCGTTATCCACCTGAACCGGTTTGACGGCGACGTCTTGTTTAAATTCGGCATCCCATTGACCATTATTGTCATAAATTGCCAACAATTTGTTTATAACCTGCTCCGCAGTTACTTTATCCTTTACGGAAACAACCAAATTCCCGTCCACGTAAATGCCTGCGACGCCGAAATGGTAATCCAGCTTTTGCGCCAACTGCCGGCGAATTTCCGCCGGGCTGTCGACATGCCGCCAGGCCGGGCGGTACTTGATTTCCTCGTTTATGGACACCGGCAAATCGGATTCCTTTTCCAACTCAGCTATGTAATCCTGTACAACGGACTCGGCGGCGCCGCGGTCCGAAGCAACGGCAACAATTTCACTGCCCAACACTATGGCGCACCCCGCCTGGCTGAACAAAGCCGGCACCGCGGCCACAGGAACCAGCAGCAGCAACACTGCTTTCAGGCCGGGACGGGAGCCCAATAATGTCCGGCTTACTTTTAGTAAACTACTTGATTTTTCTTTTAACCAGTCTGTAAATTTACTCAATATAAAGTACCACTCCCCATTTATTAGCTATTTGAGGACAAGTCAAACATGAAAATTATACCATGGAACGGAACTTGTCGTAAACTACCAGAAATGGGCGAAAAACGATGAGCAGTGGAATTTCGCCACTAATAAAGGCGGATTTTAGCCCGTTAAGGTGCTAACCTTTAGATAAAGCGCACATTCCAGGCGTTTCCTGGCTAACGCACAACCCAGCCGGTATGGTTCCAATAGGTTGCCGTTAAAGGACAGGGCGTTGGCATGACAGCCGCCGCTGCAGTGAAATCTGGCCCAGCATTGCAGACAGGCTTTCTTGTTATATATATGAGCGCTGCCGAACATGTTGATGGTATTTTTTTCTATCCCTTCAAACACGGTGCCCACCATGAATTCCGGGCGGCCCACAAACTGGTGGCAGGGGTACAGCTCGCCGGCCGGCGCCACCGCCAGGTATTCCGTGCCCGCGCTGCACCCGGCAAGCCGCTTGGCCAAACAAGGTCCTTCTTCCAAATCGATGTTAAAGTGGAAGAATTCCACCGGCCGGCCCTGACGGTGCCGTTGCAGCAAATACCGGGTCAGTTTGTCGTATTCAGCCATTACCGCCGGCAGATCCTCTTCGCGCAGGGCGTAATCCGTCCCGGCTCCGGCAACCACCGGTTCCACCGACAGGTGGTCGAAGCCGGCCTCCGCCAGGTGGCGGACATCCGCGGCGAAATCCAGGTTGTAACGGGTAAAAGTACCCCGGACGTAGTACTCCTTGTCAAAGGGCAACGACACGAATTCGGCGCAGCGTTCCATCACCCGCCGGTAACTGCCCCCGCCGCCCGGCGCCGGCCTCATCCGGTCATGCACCTGCGGCCTGCCGTCGACCGACAGCACCACCGCCAGCTCATTGTCCTCAATAAACCTTTGCACTCCGGCATCCAGCAAAAGGGCGTTGGTGGTCAGGGTGAACTTGATTACCTTGCCCGCGGCACCGGCCAGGCGCCGGCCATACTCCACCAGTTCCTCCATCACCGGACGATTCAGCAGCGGCTCACCGCCAAAAAAATCCACTTCCACGTGCCGCCTGTCACCGGACGCGCGCATTAAAAAGTCAATAGCGCTCCGTCCCACCTCCGGCGACATTAATTCCCGCTCGCCGCCGAAATCCCCCTGGCCTGCGAAACAGTACCGGCACCGCAGGTTGCAATCATGAGCCAGGTGCAGGCAAAGGGCCTTCACCACCCCGCCGGCGGGGGGAGTATACCCCCGGGGTAAGGGGTCGGGAGCGAAAAGCAAACCCTGCTCTTTTAAAGCGCCGGCCTCCCGCAGCACCTCATCCACCGTTTCAGCCCCGTACACCGGCGCAAACCGGGCTGCCACGTCTCCTTGCGGTTCTGTTTCCAGCGCCTTGATTATTTCATAAGCCGGTTCATCCACCACGTGCAGGGCGCCGCTGTTGACGTCCAGCACGATATATGTTCCGTCAAAGGCAAAAGCATGAATCAATTCAAGATCCGTCCCTTCAAAAGAAAGGCGCGCAAGTTACAGTCGATAGCGCGCTTACAAGAGGATCGAAAAAATGCCTGATCCCGCGAGGGATGAGGCATTTTTTAGTTTTTCTTCTTATTGCAGGCCTGGTTGCCCACGGTCAGCGAGGTCTTGCACGCCGACTGGCATGAAGTCCGGCACTCGCCGCAACCGCCGTCGCGTACGGTGTCCTGCAGCTTCCGGCCGCTGATGGTCTTAATATGTTTACCCAACTCTGTCGCCTCCTAACACATTCACTAATTAAATTATATGACAAACATAAATTATTTAGCAAGCCATTTTAAGGAAAGCTTAAATTTACATTCAATTTACCAAAAAATAAGCGCTTTGCTGCCGGGCGGAACCCAATGGACATCAAAAAGCCCTCCGGAGAATTAAAATAAGTCCTCGGAGGCTTGATTTTACTAGAGCGGGTGAAGGGGATCGAACCCTCAGCCCTCAGCTTGGGAAGCTAAGGGAAGGCCATTTTGGGAGATTTTTTAAAGTCTTGGTATGCTTGCAAAGCGTTGATGTTGCTGGATTTGTTAAAATATCACTATTGACATAATGGGCCCGCTCGCACGCTGCGCAATTCGCATTCCCACTGCCAACCGGATTACAAACCGGCAAGCGCCCGGCCAAACCGCCCATCGTCAACCCTACCCAACAGCCTTCTTAACATGCTATCAACCTCCCGTTTTTCTTCCGCCCACCGCCGCCGGTGCCGACCTGCATAAACAAAGTGCAAGCCTGCCCAGCGCCGGGGCAAGGGGGCGGTATAATGGGAAGAGCGGGAGGGGAGGTCAACCACCAGGGTCCAGCCGCTCGCGGGATGCAGGGGGGCCAGCGCCCCACGGGCCTGAAAGCTGGACAGAATTCCGGCCGGTTTGTGGCCGGGTTTCTGCCCGACCCGGAAGCAGACCCGCGAAGCCGGAACATGCACAGGACCCGGGAGCCCGGGCATGCAGGGTATAATAAAAGCCACACTTGACCAGGGCCGACCCTAAAGCTTTGACCCCATAGGTGGACCTGGTGTGATGTGTGGCTTCCTTGTTAACTATCAGCGATACTGACGGCTAAGTATAACTGAACTGCTTCTTATGCCCCATCTTATAATTGTATATCGCCTACATGCTCCAACTTATGGTGTTCACAGAACTCCCAAGGCATTTCACATTTAAAATGAGGCTTTATCGTTCCTTTATTCCCATCATACTCATAATAAAGGGTTTGTCCTTCGCACTTTTCGGTCCAGTTCATCAGAAGATTCATCGCTATACCTACAGCCGTCGATGCAAGTATGGCATTAGGCCAAATCACTTGCGGTCTAATGCCTGCATCTCCATAGGCCTTTGCCTCCTCAGCAAGAACATTTTCATTGATAAAACCAAAACACCTCATGCATGGGAAATCAGGAAGACTGGCAATTACTTGACCGTACATTCTTGGCGGCCCATTATCACCTTTTTTAACATCCATTCCAATATCTATATAAGGAATTAATGACCGTCTGGCTAAAGCTTCAAGTTCCGCGCGGTTTTGAAAGCCATCCAAGCATCCAAAAATGACATCACAATATTTAAGGTATTCAGGGTTTTCCTGCCACCTCTTGTCCACCCGGGTTATAGAAGCATCAGGCTGCAAACTCCTTATAAGCCTTGTGGCAATAGCCATTTTGGGCATTTTCAGCCCAACATCCAATTTAGTTCCGCCAACAAGGCGGTTTAAATTGGTATCCTCAATTTTATCGTAGTCATATAAGACGTAACGCTGAAATCCAATGTGTGCCAACTGCTGAACAATTTGTGAGCCACCGCCTCCGAGCCCTACAATTCCAACTAAACAGTTTTTTAACACATAATCTAAACTTTCCCCCAGAAAGGATTGGCGGTTATTTGGTGCATTCATTAGCTCAACCCCCTTGCCAATCAAAAGAGAGCGGCAGGCCCACTAATGTAAACCTGAAAATATCCACATAAGATTCATTCCCAGGCATCCATACCCGAGCCATCATCTTATCATTGCTTAACAACAAAAAACCGTGCGGCATCTGGGGTTTTGCATTTCTAAACGACCGCAGAAAGTTAGGGTGGTCAGCTACATCATCACGGCTAAATCTGGGATATCCACGCCCGGTATGAATATGGGTATGAAGAATACCCTCGCCATTCTGATCAGCCCGCTTCATGGCCAGCGCTATTCCCCGATGGTCAATACGGGCACCAACCGTCTTATCTTTGATATAGAACTCATCAGGTACCAGCTCATAACCTGTAACAACAAAAACTTTCCCACCCGCAGGCCTTATAAACACATAGCCCACCCGTTCATAGGCAAAGGGGTGGGAGCGACGCAAGTCGCTCCTCAACTGTTTATGAATTGCCTGGGGCATTCTAATCTGTATCATGCCGCCATCCCCCTTAAATGGTTTAATACCATGTTAAGCAAGGACATATTGGCAACATTATTGTAAGAAAATGCGTGCCACTGCTGCCCAAGCACGAAAACTTGTCCATTCCAGTTAACTGGCTTGGGGGTTTGGATACGTTCTTTTAAAAATAACCGCGATGGGTAACCACTGTGAGTTTGAGGGCAAAGAAGTGCATCGGTATATTCCGGGATACATCCCGGGGGCATTTTCAGCCCCGGGATATAAACGTAAACGAAACCGCCTTCTTCAAGTTCCCTAACTCCAGGTCCCAAGTGCACTTTTAATTCTTGAAGCTGCTCTTCTGAATATCGCATCTCTTGTCCCTCCCTTAGGAGGAACCGCCAGAAGGCGCACAGGACTTAAATTCTTCTCCACCTTTGATGGTCACCTTATCGTTATCATCAAGAGCTACCTCATAACTTGGCATCAGGTATAGGATATCAGTTGCAGGAACATTACCTGCCGCCACCGTTTGATTTCCACGGTGAATTTCTACCGCTACATCATTGACATAAATTGTGACCATGTCCCGCCCATGATTATCACCATGAGCCCCGGCCTTAACGTTTTCCTTTTCCATCATGTTTTGTACCATACCCTTTCATGTTATTTGGGCTTTGAGCCAGGAAAATTAACTAAAATCTCCTGAACTTGGCACAAATCCAGCAGGAAATACATAAAATGTGGCGAAACAATGGTATAATGAATTAAGCAAGTCCGCTAAGGGAGAATTGCTTTTATGTATTCCCCTGGACTTGGCGAGATAGCAGGGTCCCCCGACCTTTCTATCCGCTTTCAGCTTTAAAACTTAAAAAATTCACGGTAAAAAGAGCATCGGCCAGGATGTTCTTTTTACTTTTTTGATGCGATATAATGCACACCCCCTTTTAAAAAATTACTTTTCCTTCGTAACCCCTTTAAAGGGCTTATTATCCGCCTTAGCGTCCATAAACCTACCAGTGTTACTATCGCGCTTAACCCAGGAACCGGATTTCGGGTTGTAAGTTTGGGAACGGTTACAAACCGCACCGTGCCTATGGTTGTTCCCAGTGTTTTTGGCCATTTTATCACCTCCTCGGTTTGGTTTATTATGGATACCAACCAACTAATTTCATTATAAACGACAAAAATTTTTTAAGCAAGTATACTTATCGTATTTTCAAATAATGTTTTTTTGTATATAATAAAAACTAAAAGGGTGGTGATTATGGAACAAAGCATTATCGGCGCAAACCTCCGCCTAGTGCGCGAAGCAAAAGGTTTGAGTCAAGCCCAGTTAGCAGAGCTTGCTGGGATTTCAAGAGTTGCATATCGCAATATAGAAAACGGCAGTGCAACTCCCAAAGTATCAACTTTACAAAACATCGCTGATAGTTTAGAAGTAAAACTCCAGGATTTATTAGTACCTGTCCGCACTTTAAAGAGAGTCAGGTTTCGGGCGTCAAAAAAAATGACCCGTCGGGAAAGCATCATAACCGAAGTAACACGTTGGCTTGACGATTTTAATTACCTGGAAGAGTTGTTAAACTTGCGCCAAAATTATCGGTTTGATGATCTTGCAAAAAATTTATCTTCTATGAACAGTGGAAGTTCTAGGGCTAAATATGCAGCCAAAGAAGCAAGAAAAGTATTAAAACTCAACAATAAAGAACCTATCCGCGATATTGCCGGTTTGCTTGAATCAGCTGGAATTAAAGTATTTCGTACAAATCTCGCATCTGACGGTTTCTTTGGCTTATCTGTAGCCAAAGAGGAAGGCGGCCCTGCTATTATCGTAAATGTATGGGACCGAATTTCAGTTGAGCGTTGGATTTTTAGCGCCGCTCATGAATTGGGACATCTACTTCTTCATTTAGACACATATAACATTGATGAAATTTCAGAGAACGACGAACAGGAATCTGAGGCAAACGTTTTTGCTTCCCATTTTTTAATGCCAGACGAAGCTTTTAAATCGGAATGGAATGATACTTATGGATTGCCATTTATTGATAGAGTTTTTAAAGTAAAGCTTATTTTTAATGTTAGCTACAAAACTGTACTGTATCGCCTTTCTGAGAGTACAGGTAATTCCATATGGGGAAAATTTCAAAGTAGTTATAGGATAAGAACCGGTAAAACATTAAGCATGAAGCAAGAACCACACTCTATATCTTCTTCATACTTTATTGAAGATCGTCTATCTAGATTGGTTCGCCAGGCAATTGAAGATGACGAAATAACCATGAGCCGTGGAGCGGAAATACTTAAAATAGATCTAGAAGCCATGCGAGACGTGGTCTCTTCGTGGATATAAACGATGGCCAGAAAAAAGAGACACTTTCTAATACTGGATGCCAATATCCTCATCGATTTTTGCCAATGTGACAGGACAGTCTTTAAATTAATTTGTAAATATGTAGGTCAGATATATTTAGCTACGCCAGTATTAAATGAAATTAATCAAATCGATGAGGGAGATTGCTTAGAGCTTGGCATTATACTTGTGGAGCCAAAATTAGAGCACGTTATGTTGGCGGCAGGGGAAAAAGGACCTTTGTCATTTCAAGATAAGTTATGTTTAATTCTAGCAAAGGAAAATGGATGGGCCTGCGTGACCAATGATAAGCCATTAAGAAAAAGGTGTAAAGTTGAAGGTGTAACAATAATTTGGGGGGTTGAATTGATATGCATATTAGTGGAATCGGGTGGGCTAACTATTGAAGATGCCGCAGATATTATATTTAAAATGCAGGAGATTAACCCCAAATATATCACCGATAATATTGTTAAGAAAGCCTTTAAGCAACTTGGTGTTGCTACACAATAAACTTCTCTTGAGAGTAATCAGATGTATGTTGACACAATAAAAGCCTAGCCCCTTAAGCTGGTCAGAGTGCCAGCAAGCAGTCAATAAACTGGACGATGTGATGGGCGTCAAAATCAAAAATGAAGAGCCTCGGGCACCAAATGTACATCAAAAAGCCCTCCGGAGGATTAAATAAGTCCTCGGAGGGCTTGATTTTACTGGAGCGGGTGAAGGGGATCGAACCCTCAGCCCTCAGCTTGGGAAGCTGATGCTCTACCATTGAGCTACACCCGCAACTTGTATTTTCAGCATCATTAATTATAACATTTTAAAGCGTAAAGTCAAGTTAATCAGCACCTGGGCGCTTGGAAAACCCGACCAAACCGGAGGCGAATTTGCCGCTGTGCTCAACAGTTTGAGAGATAGGTTATAAGTTAATCGGCGCCCTCTCTTTCACACTTTATGGACGGCTGAATAGAATAGATCAACAATTGCTGTTCAATGGGCAGGCGGCAAAAGGAAAGGAGGGGAAAGAAAAACAAAGTGACCAGGCAAGAAATTTTTTACATGGTGTCCCTGGCCTGCCTGGGATTATTGATATTACTGGGTGTTTACATCTGGAAAAGCAACGCTGCTTATCCAGTGGAAACAGGGTATATTGCCGGCCAGACAAATGCCCCGGCGGAACAGGGGAAGAGCGAACTGCAGTCTGCGCAAGAATTAGAGGGAGGCGGTTCGGACACGGCGCCGGCATCAGTCAACCAGGGAACCCCGGCAACATCCGGCGCGGCAACAGCGGTTAAGCCGGCAACCCCGGCAGCACCAAGCGCCGTACCAGGCAGTTCGCCCCCCGGCGCCACTTCAGCCGCGACTCCTTCAGCAGCGCAAAACCAAGCGCCAAAAACAACGCCCGCCGCTAAAAACAACGTTATCGTCCCGGGCTGCAAAGTTGGGGATATCATAACGCTGGGCGACGTTGAAATGGTGGTAACCAAGGCAACCAACACGTACAAGGTTATTGACATCACCATCACGGGCAATACCTCAGGCCAGCCGCCCAAACTCGTTTTGGTGAATCAAAACCGGATTATCTACGAAATACCCGCCGATGTGGATATCAACGTGGATTTGACGGAAAAAACAGCCACAGAAAAATCTTCGCTGTTTTACGGCAGCGAAAACAAGAATTAAAGCCGGTGAAATCCCGGCTTTCTTATTTACCTGGCAAGTTTTCCGCAACAAACGTATCCCCTGCTCAGCGCTTCGCTCAATACCCCGCTTACATAATCCATCTGCTCTTCAGTAAGCCGGTTAAAAAACGGCAGCGCCAGGGTGGATGAAGCCGCGGCCTCGGTGTTGGGGAAACTCCCTTCGCGGTAATTAAACAGCCGCCGGTAAAAGGGCTGCAGATGGATGGGCGTAAAGTAGGGCCTGCAGTCGACGCCATGCTCCTGCAGGTATTGCATTACCCGGTTCCGGTCTATTCCCTGTTCGAGGCGGATAACATAAACAAACCAGCTCATTTTGACACCCGGAAGAACCCGGGGTAAAATAACTCCTTTCAACCCGCCCAGTTTGGCCTGGTAGGACCGGGCCACCGCTTCACGCCGGTCCAGAATCTCATCTATTTTGGCCGCCTGGGCCACCCCGAGGGCTGCGCTGAGTTCATCCAGTCGATAATTGTAGCCCAGGCGTTCGTGGTGCAGCCATAGATTATTCGCGCTTCTGCCCTGATTACGCATACTTCTGAACAGGCCGGCCAGTTCCGGGCTGTTGGTGGCAATTACCCCGCCTTCGCCGGTGGTGATTTGCTTGTTGGGGTAAAAGGCAAACACCCCCGCATTGCCAATTGTCCCGGCTTTTTGGCCATTATACGTTGCACCGATGGCTTCACAGGCGTCCTCAATCACTGCCAGACCGTATCTGGCGGCAATGTCCATTAAGGCGTCCATGTCGGCCGGGTGGCCAAATGCATGCACCGGAAGGAGCGCCCTGGTTTTGTCCGTGATTAACGACTCTACCTGCACGGGGTCCAGGTTGAGGGTCCGGGGCTCGATATCGGCAAACACAGGCCGGGCCCGCTCGTACAGGATACAGTTGCTGGAGGCCACAAAGCTAAAGGGCGTGGTGATGACCTCATCGCCCTCTCCGATATCCAGAGCGCGCACAACCAGGTGCAGCCCCGCGGTCCCGCTGCTTACCGCCACCGCATCCGCAACCCCCAGGTAATCGGCTGTCATGCGCTCAAATTCCGCCACCATCGGGCCGATGCTTAAAACTCCACTGTCCAGCACCCGGCCGACCAGCTCACGTTCCCCGGGCCCGATATCCGGAAACGATAAAGGTACCATCATGCTAACTACCTTCTTTACCACTAATTTTTTTACCAGTCAGGCATCTAAAACCGCTTCCCGCACCAGGCGGGCGATTTTTTCAATCTCCGGGAACGTAAGTCCGGAATGCACGGGTATGGCCAGTACTTCCCCGGCAGCTCTTTCGGCCTCCGGAAAATCGCCCGCTTTATATCCCAGGTGCTTGTAAGCCGGCTGCAAGTGCAGCGGTATGGGATAGTATATGCCGCAATCAATGCCGTTTCTTTGCAGATAGGTCTTAATGGCGTCCCTGTGGGGCGACCTGATTGCGTAAATATGATAGGTGTGCCTGTTACCTTCCGTCTCCCGGGGAATATTAACTGCAGCACCGAGCAATTGATTATAATGTGCAGCCAGGGCTTTACGCTTTTCAGTCAATGTTTCCAGATACTTTAATTTGACCAGCAGCACCGACGCCTGCAGTTCGTCCAGCCTGCTGTTATAACCCATCGATTCGTGAACAAATTTGCTCCGGCTGCCGTGCGCGCGCAAGACCTCAATCCGGGCCGCCAGACTGCCGTTTCCCGTTACCACCATGCCGCCGTCTCCATACCCGCCAAGGTTTTTAGTCGGAAAGAAACTGAAACAGCCCGCGTGTCCCAGCGAGCCCGCCCGGCGGCCTTTATATTCAGCACCCATGGCCTGGCAGGCATCCTCAATAACCACCAGTCCGTTTTGGCCGGCCAGATTGATCACGGCGTCCATGTCGGCTATTTGGCCAAAAATATGGACCGGAACAATGGCCCTGGTCCGGCCGGTAATGCGATATTTAATTCTCTCCGGGTCAATATTGAAGGTGTCGCCATCAATATCCGCAAACACCGGGGTGGCCCCGGTACGGGTGATCGCTCCGGCGGTGGCAAAAAAAGTAAACGGGGTGGTAATTACCTCGTCCCCTGCGCCGATGCCGCAGGCCGACAGAGAAAGGTACAGGGCGTCGGAGCCGCTGGCGACCCCGATGCCGAACGACGTTCCGCAGTAAGAGGCGATGTTTTTTTCCAACTGCCGGACCCGGGGGCCCAAAATATATTTCCCGGCGTCCAGAGTTTCCAGCACAGCCGCGGTAATTTCCTCCCGCAGCTCAAAGTACTGGCCCCGCAAGTCAAAAAGCTCAATCACATTATTTTCCTCCGCCGGCGGGCAGGGGCAGCGAAACCGGGCGGCCGGTTCCGGCCGCTTGGTAAATGCCGAGCACCAGTTCAAGGGATTTTCTGCCCTCGTAACCATCCACAGCCGGGCGACAGCCCTTTTGCAGCGCACCGGTCAGGTCCCGCAGCACCGCCAGGTGCCCGGCGCTATAATTTTCATCCGTACCCGCACAGATATACATGGCCTGTTCTTTGCCGATAAAATCACAGAAATCCCAAGCCCTTATTTTGCTGCCCTTTTCGTTGCCGATGACCACCGTACCCCTTTCACCGAACACCGCAATGGTCTCTTCAAGATTACGGGGATAGACAGTGGACGCGGCTTCAATCAACCCCAGCGCGCCGCTCTGGAATTTCAGCATCGCCAGGCCCACATCTTCGGCGTCAATAGGCCGGTACCGGGTGGCCGTTTGCGCCGTTACACCGTCCACCCCGCCCATGATCCACTGCAGTGCGTCGACACTGTGGATAGCCTGGTTCATCAGCACGCCCCCGCCCTTTTCCCTGCTGCCGCGCCAGGAGCACTGGCTGTAATAATCGTTATTACGGTTCCAGCGCACCGTAACCGTCCCGTGGCTCAGTTTGCCGAACTTGCCCCCGTCGACGGCCAGTTTCAATATCTGCAAAGCGGGCCTGAAACGGTTCTGCAGCACCACGGACAGGTATACTCCCTCCCGCTCACAGGCGCTGATCAACCGGTCGGCGCTTTCCAGAGACAGGGCCATGGGCTTCTCCATCAAAACATGCCTGCCGCTGTGAGCGGCCATGATCCCCATCGCGGAGTGCAGTTCGCTGGGAGTGCAGATGATCACTACATTTAAACTTTTTTCTTTATCCAGCATCTCTTCGTAATGAAGATAACCGCTGATACCGTAAAGCCGGGTGAAGTTTTCCAGCGCACCGGCATCACTATCGCAGGCCGACGCCAGTTCCGCCCCCGGTAATTGCAGCAGGGCCCGGGCATGGCTCTTCGCTGCATGCCCGCAACCGACGATGCCGAATTTAATCCGGGCGCCGGTCATGACTTAAGCTCCCGGTAATCCACCGCCAATACCGCCAGTACCGAAATAGACAGCCCTGCCGCGGCCGCAACGAGCACCGTCAATAAAATATCCGGCCCCACCGGTTTACCGTCCGGCAACGCCGGGATCAGCAGCCGCAGGTTATTCATTTTCCATATCTGCGTCTCGTGCCGCAGCAGGATATCGCATAGTGAGTTGGCTGTACGGGCCGCCCTGACAGGGTTGGTGTCTTGAACCACTATTTCCAGCAGTTCCAGATCCTTTACCTTGCGTACGCTTACCATTTGTCCCAGCTTCTCCGCCGTCAACCCGCCGCCCAATTCCGCGGCCAGTTTTTCCAGCACCGGCTTGCCGGCGGCCAGTTCACTGTAAGTCCTGGCCAATTGCCGGTACATCATCAGGCTGTTATAGTCCATGCTCAGTTCACCGGTTGCCTGGTCATACCGGTTGAGCATCATAACCGCCCTGGCCTGGTACTTGACGGGTACAATCATACAGGCCGCCCCGGCGCCCAGCACGGCAAGCATTACAGTGACCAGAACAAAAAATAACCTTTTATTGATTGCTTCCATTAATCGCCCGTAATCCAACCTGCTCACCTCTTTAAAGTTTTTCAGCGTCCGGCACCGGTTTGACGAACCTGGCCGGCCTGCCCATGACCAGGGATTCCGGCCGGGTATCCCCGGTCACCAGCGATCCCGCGGCCACAAAGCTTTCCCTGGCCACCGTGACCCCCGGAAGCAGCAACGCTCCGGCGCCCACCCTGGCGTTTTCTTCAATGCACGGCCCAGCCAGCCGGTCCGCTCCGTTCTTGCCCCTGCCGGCCCGGTTATCGTTGGCGGTAACCACCATGGGCGCTATAAAGGCGCGGGCGCCGACCATGGTTTGGGCTGTCAGGTAAGCTCCGGTTTGGATTTTCGTATATTCCCCCACCAGCACGCCGTTTTCCAGGGCCGCCCCGCGGCCGATGATTACCCGGCAGCCGATGACACAGTTTTCCCGCACCGAAGCCAAATCCCCCACCATTACTTCCCGGCCCAGAACAGTGCCGGCGTACAGCACCACCCCGCTGCCCAGCACGCAGCCGGAGTCCATCTGCAGAGGCGGCAGCTCACCCACAGCCCGCCGCCGGCTGGTCGGCGCCGGGTGGGGCTGCTTGCCGATTACGCAATTGTCTCCGATGCTGCATTTTTTTCCGATTACCGTACCTGGATATACAGTAACATTGTTGCCGATCCGCGAACCGCTTCCAACAATCACGTCCCGGGCAACAACCGTGAAAAATCCAACCTGGCAGTCCTGCTCCACCTTGGCCAGGGGGTGGATATAATTTATCAAACAACCCACCAACCGATCTGCTTTTGCTCTTCTCATAATATGACCCCGGCCGGGCTATGGTGAACGTACTGCCGCCGGCGAAAACAAAAGAGCCGCCTTTTAATAAAAGCGGCCAGTCTGTTGCTAAAGGCGTTTTTGTTCCTTCGCTCACTCCAATTCCGCGCCGGACAACTCCAAGGCTTGCTGCGGGGCGCAACCGGGTCGCCCCAAATTCGACGTCCTGATCTCAGTTGGGGCTGGCGCGCACGTCCTATGCGCGCCCCCCGGTTGCGCTCCCGCGCTGCGCCTGGAGTTGTTACCCGGCGCTCCATAGGTCGTTCGCCAAGGAAGCAAAAACGCCTATACCTGTTTTGTAACAACTTCAGCCGCCTTTAAAAATAAAGACGGCTGAACCTGAGCATGTTGTTTTATTAACCTACGCTTTAGTTAAGGAAACGTCGTCGAAATCATGGGCGCCCGAACCGCCGTTAACCAGCAGCTTAATCAGTATCCGGGCGGCGCCGGCCGGGGCGGTCACCGTTTGACGGGGCATCTGCTCCCAGCCCGTGCCCTTGTGCTTGTACAGCACGCTGCCGCTGGTAAGCTGCTTGCCGGCGGAGTTGTAGAAGAAATAGGCTATCCGGGCGTCGCTCCCCGCGCTGCCCTGGCGGGTTTTGGCGGTGAGCACGTACTTGGCCCCCGGCTGCACCGTAACGTACTGGTAGAAGTTCCAGCCGTATTTGGCGCTGCCGTACTTGTTGCCCCCGGATTCGCTCTTCACCGCCACGCCGGGGCCGGACCAGCCCCCGGCGCCCTGGCTGAAGCTTCCGTTACGCACCAGTTCACCCACGGGGTTGTCCACCGGCGGCTCCTCAACGGGCGGTTCTTCAACAGGCGGTTCCTCCACCGGAGGTTCTTCTTCAGCCGGCGGTTGATTATCGAAGCCGCCGCGGTAGCCGGGATCGGAATTGGCTTTGTTCAACATGGCCATCGCCAGAAGGCCGGTGGGGCCGCCGTACGACATGGCGGACAGCTTGGTGTAAATGGTGTCGGTGATCACCGGCATAAACTGGCCGTAAGCCGACCAGAATCCGAGATACCAGTAATATTGGGTGGTTCCGTCACCCAGTACGTTACCGGCGACGCTGCCGTTTGATTTAATCATTTTCTTGGCCGCGGTGTTGGCAAACCTGAGCATGTCGTCCTTGTTGAAAACCAGGCCGGCATGGTAGGCCTGAAAGGCGGCGTCAACGTCTATGCCGGCATGTCCGGCATCTTCGTAAGACGAGCTGTAGAACGACGAATAACGCCAATAGTACCCGTTGGCAGCCGAATCAATCAGCAAGTTGTTTTTAAAATACTGGAACATTTTCCGGGCCCGGTTCAGGTAGCCGGTATCCCCGGTGGCCTGGTAAATCATTAATTCCGTCCTGGCCATGGCCAGATACTGGTTGTGCGGCAGTCCCATCCCGGCCTGCTTGTAAGGCATCCCGGCACGAAACTTGTAATAGCCGGTATTTCCATTGTCCACCCACTCGTCGGCATGAACCGCCACCGCGTCCTTGGCCGCTTGCAAAAAAAGCTCCTTTTCCGCTGAATAACGGGCCAGGGCGGGATTATTAGCCACAATGGCGGCAAATTTGGCCATCGGGTATGTAATCATGCCGGTGTGCACGGCAAAAATCGCGTACTGCCCGTTTGAAGTATAGCTTCCATTGCGCCAGGCGGGCAGCTTAAGCCCCCGGTAGTCGCTGACGCCGCGGACAACATCCCGCTGGGCCAGCACCCCCTTGCCGTGGGTGATGAATTTGTCCAGGTAATAAGTGTCCCCCGTCGCTTCGTACATCGTCACGTAAGCGTCCAGCACATAACTTTCGCCCCAGGCGAGAGTGGCGGTGTCGTTATTGGCGTCCTTTTGCCAGTTGCCGTTATTGACGGTATCCAGGCTGTTGAACTTTTGCCGTAATTCCGATGCGTTCGCCGCCAGCGCCTGCATGGGCAGCAGTGTCGCCAGAAATACCCAAATCAACACAATAATCCCCAACTTGGTCCTTTTCTTCCCTCGCATACAATACCTCCTGCTGTAATAAATTTCTGTCCTCTTGCGAGGTACCTGTTATAACAAAATTCGACATTTTTTTCAATTCGCCTGGTGGCAAAATAAACCAAAAATATAAAAATCCGGCCCGGTTTTTTTAAACCGGGCCGGATTTTTACAGCCAAACGGACTGATATTTTAAAGAACGCCCAGGAGCAATGCTTCCAGTTTATCCACCAGTACCGGCGTGGCATGAAATTGCTCAAAATAAATTCTGCCCCCCAGTCCCAACCTGGCCCTGGTTTCACCTGGCATATAACACATATCGATCACGGCCCCGGCCAGCGCCCGGGGATCGTCGGACGGAATGTGCCGGCCGAACCGGGAAAAATCCGGCACCGGCAGGTTATCCGCCGCCGCTATAACCGGTCTGGCCGCCGCCATGTATTCATATAACTTGTTGGGGCTTAAACCGTACCGGTAGGCCCGGCTGCCGCGCAGATGAAAGATGCAGACATCGGACCGCGCCAGGATTGCCGGCACACGGTCTTTGTCCACCGCCTGCATAAAGGTCACGTTGGTCAGCCCGTTTTCCCGGGCGGCGCGTACCAAACCGTCCTTGGCCGGTCCGCTTCCCACCAGCAAAATGTGGATGCCTTTTACACCGGCCTGCTGCAACAGGACGGCGGCTCCAACCACCGTTTCCAGCCCGTTGGCATATCCATGGGCACCGGAATAGGTAAAAACAACCTCATCACTGTGCTGCTGAAAAAAACGTGCTTCTTCTGAATGAGGTTTAATTGCCGCGGCGTGCCGGTCAAACCAACCCGGATCGACACCGTTGGGAATATGCGTTACCCTGGAAGCATCGGCGCCGATGACAGACATATAATCGCCGCCGCCCGGTAAAACGCTGATGATCCGGCGGGCTTTACGGCACAAATATTTTTCCAGCGCCCCCATGCAGCCGACCAACGGGTTAAACCTTCTGACGGCGCCTATATCCACCAGGGCACGGGGTGAAAAATCCCTCATTTCAAAGATAAACGGCACGCCGTGCCGGCGGGCCAGGCGGTAAGCGGCCAGACAGGCCGGCAGGTGGGCGGTGGAGCCGATGACTATGCCGGGCGGCTCCAGCCCAATCCCCGCCCGGCCGGTACGCAGCGCAAAAACCAAATGATTGTACAGTCTGGACCAACCGTTGCCCCGGTAAGCCGGAGTTTTAATCCAAACCCGCTTTACCCCTCCGGAATCCTCCTGCAGGCAATCACAGCCCGGCGGGTACCGGCGCCGCTCAATGCCGTAATTATGCACAAAGCTGGCTGCAAACAAGGTGACCCGCCAGCCCCGGGCAGCCAGTTCCCGGGCCATGTATTCGTGCCTTCCCGGCCCAGGGGCATGCTGGTTGACGATCCACAGCGAACGTTTTATTTCCGGCTCCATATTCAGGCTCCCATTTGGTGCAATAATAGGCAGACATTTTTCTCCAGATTAAATCTTTCTTCCACCAGACGCCGCGCTGCCGGCAGCTTCACCCGGGCGGCTTGCGGATCATCCAGCACTTCTTTTACAGACCGGGCCAAATCCGAGGGGTCGCCCGGCGGGACAAGCACACCGGTCATTTCATTTACGATGTCCGGTATACCGCCCGAACGGGCGGCGATAACCGGCACCCTCCGGGCCATGGCTTCCATCAGCACCACCGGTACTCCTTCATGCTCCCCGTCCGGTGTCTCCACACTGGGATGCACCAGCAAATTGATCGCCCCGCTGCCGAGGATTTTCAATACCCGCTGGTGGGGCAGCGCACCGGTTAAAATCACCCGGTCCCATAATCCCAGTTCTTCAATCATCCCGGACAGCGCTTTCCTTTCCGGTCCCTCGCCGATAATCAGACAGCGGAAGTCAACTCCATGCCGGGCCAGCAATGCGCAAGCCCGGACCAGGTGCCGGTGGCCTTTTACCGGGGTTAAGCTGCCCACCGCCGCAATCATGGCAGTTTTTCCGGTCCTGTCCTGCCCGGCCGGCGCAGTCGCCATTGGAGGCACCTCAACCCCCATGGGCACCAGCACCACTTTGCCGGCCCGGCCCGGACCCGCCGCCCTGAGCAGCTGCCTGTGCCCGCGGCTGGAAATGGCCCGGACGAAACGGCAGTCTACCGTCTTTTCGGCCAGCAGGTTGTTGTTTTGAATATCCCAGCGGTGGGCGGTAAAGCTCCAGCCCACCCCGGTCAAACAGGAGGCCACCATGGCGCAGGTGGACGGAGTGGATGCCCAGTGGGCATGAATATGTTCCACCTTGAGCAAACACACCTGTTCGGCGATTAACAAAGCCTTGGGAAATACCAGCAGGTTCCTGAGCCGGTTTTTCAGGCTGCCCCGCCGCAGCAGCATCAGCAGCAGGACCGTTACCCGCCGGGGAGCTTTAATCAGCCAGTGCAGCGCCGCCAGCCAGACCCTGACGCTCCACAGGCCGGCAACCAGAACAAAGGGCAGCAGGGCGGCTCCGTCCCGGTGGAAAACCTGCCCGGCCGGACGGAGGGGCACAATGGTCAGCTCCATCCCGCGCCGGACGAGGCAATTCATCTCCTGGATAATGAACGGCTCGGCCCGCCCCAGGGGAGCGGTGACGGTGATATACAGCAGCCGTTTCACCGGCGTTCTCCGATCAGCCGCACAGCCAGGGACAGCACCCGGCGCGCCCGGTGCGCCCAGGCGGCTTCCCGCTCCACAAAGGCCCGCCCCCGCCAGCCTGCCTCCGCCCAGTGCCCCGGGTATTCAAGCACTGCCCGCATGGCCCGCTCCAGTTCATCCACCCGGCGGGCGTCCGCCACCAGGCCGCAGCGCCGCCGGCGCACCACAGCGGCCAGGTCCGGGATGTCGGGGATAATTACCGGCACTGCGCAGGCCAGGTAGGAAAAAACTTTCAGTGCCGAGCTGCCGGTCAGCGCATACCTTTGCCGCAGCAATGGGTCGTCTTTCTGCCAGCCCCCGCCGATACCGGCCACGCAAGCATTGATGTAAACAGGCACCCGGTGGTAGGGCATCAGCCCGGTAAAAACAATCCGGCCGGGCCCTCCGGCGGCCTGTTTCTCCAGCCTTTTTCTTGCACTTCCGTCTCCCACCACCAGCAGGCCGGCGTCGGGATAGCGGCGAGCCAGCCTGGAAAAGGCTTCGAGCACCATCCCGCCGCCCTGCCAGGCGGCCAGGTTGCCTGCAAAACAGAAATAACGGCGCAGCGGATCCAAACCAAGCGCCGCCATGGCCTCTTTGCGGTCCATAGGATAATACAGGCCGGGATTGACCCCGTTGGGCACCACAGCCACCCGCTCCGCCGGGACGCCCATACCGCGCAGCCAGCGGGCCAGATTCGTAGTAACAGGCAACACCGCATCCGCTCCCCGGCAGGATTTTCGTTGGACCCAACTTGCCAGTACGGTCTTCCACCGTTTTCTACCGCCGGTAAGCAGGTCGGCCGACGTGACCGCGTTGACTTCCAGCAGCAGCGGCAGTCCGGTTAAGCCCAGCAGTTTTACCGCCGGCATTTCGAAAACACTGTCCCGGACGTAGGCCGCGTCATACCTGGACCGGAGCGCCAGCCAAAACACCGTCAGGCCAAACAACACCGGGCGCAGCAGCATGTCGGCCGGCTTGCTCCTGAAGGCGGGAACCGCCACCACGCGCAACCCGCCCCGGCCCGCCGAAGGACTGATACCCCGCATCACCAGGGTCACCCGGGCTCCCGAGGCGGCCAGCGCCCCGGCCAGTTCCAGGGTGTGAATGGTATCGCCGGCGGAAACGCGGCCGGCGGTGCCGGAAATCATCAGTATTCTCAATACCCGTCATCCTTCCCGGCCATGGTCAGGGAGGCGGTCACCCCGGCCGCCAGCCAGAGCGGAAAATTGCCGGTAACGTCACTGCTGACCAGGGCATTTACCAGGCAGTAAATCATCAACGCTCCGGCCAGGGACGCATCTCGGGCGGGATGTCTGCCCAAAACAAGCCGGGCCAGGGGTATAAAAACCAACCCCAGCGAGAGCAGCAGTCCCATAACGCCCAGTTCCGCCGCCAGCTCCAGGAAAAGATTGTGCGGGTAAGCCACCCCGGATACCGGCGCCAGGGCGGCGAAGGAGCCTGTGCCGGCACCCAGCGCAGGGTTCTGGACAAAGGTTTCCAGGGCCGCCCGGTACAACGGCAGCCGGCCGGTATCGTCAAGGCTGTACAGGTCAACGGGCAGCCAGTGAAAAGCAGCCGTCAACCCCACCATGACAATGAAAAAAACCAGCGCCAGCAGGGGCAGCCGTCCGGTCATGCGCTCCGGCCTGACCAGCCCCGCCCACAGCAGGGCCAGGGCCAGGGCCGCCACCGGACCCCGGGCGTCAAACAACGCCATGGCGCCGCCGCCGGCCAGCAGCAGCGCCAGCCTGACCGGAACAGCCAGGGGCAGAAACCTGGCGCAAACCGCCAGCAGCATACATATCCCCACCATCCGGCTCAGTCCGATGGGATTGAAATTTAACACGGCGTAGGTATTAAGGGACAGCTCGGTATACGACGCGCTGAGCCAAAAGTAAACCAGCAGACCCAGACCGCCAAGAAAAGCACCTTTTAAAAACCGGTGCAGCCCGCGGATGCCCCAGGCCGCCGTCGCCAGCACCGGGCCAAGAAAGCACACCATATTGTTAGCCAGGTAATACTTGGCTTTCTCCATTCCGTACCCGGCGTCCAGGCTGCCCGGCAGGCGCAGCGCCAGCAGCAGTCCGATACCGGTTACGGCCCAAAATTCCCAGCACCCCGGCAGACTTAACAGCGAACCCGCTTTTTTTCTGAGCAGCACCAAAATACACATAATATACAGAGGCAGCAGAAAAGAACCGGTATTCAGGAGAAACAGCCCCCCTGTCCCCAGGTCCTGCGTCCGGCCAACCAGATAGAGACCACCCCCGGTAAAAAAACCCAGCAACTCCGGGGCCAGGAAAAAAGCAATTGCCCCCAGAATCCCTCCGGCCAGTGCAATGGGCCATTTGCCCGCAGCCATTCCGGAGGCCAGCCCGGTCAGGGCGGCCGCCGGATAAATGATCTTACCCCCGGGTTTTTCCCGTAAGCTTTGCGTATTCATTAATCAACAAACCTACTTCCCTCTGCCAGGTCAGGTACCGGCTTGCCCGCAGGGCGTTTTGCCGCAGCTGGTCCAGGGCGCCGGCCCGCCCGGAGAGCAAAGCGTCCAGAACCGACCTGATATCCTCGGGGTCCCGGGGGTCCGCAAACACTCCCACCCGGTATTCCTCCACCAGCCGGCGAATTTCCGGCAGGCCCGACGCCAGTACCGGCACCCCGGCAGCCAGATATTCGAACAGCTTATTGGGCAATGAATAATACTTGCTCAAGTCGCTACCCTCGATTAAAACCACGCCCAGTGACGCGCCGCGGATATATTCCGCCAGTTCCCGGGCCGGTACCGGGGCAAGGAAATGCACATTGTCGAAACCGGCTTGCGCAGCCATTTTTTTTAAACCGCATTCGGCCGGCCCGTAACCGATCAAGGCTAAATGCGCTCCAGCCGGCAGCCCGCCCCAGGCCCGGAGCAGGTTTTCCAAACCCCGCCCTGCCTGCAGCAGCCCGGCATACACCACCAGCGGCCGGCCGGCGGTCAGCCCCAGTTTTTCCCGCAAGCCGCTGCCGCCAATGGCTCCGCCACGGGCGGGGTCGGCGCAGTTTCGCAATACCAGCGGCGTTTTAATGCCCAGTTTTTTAGCTATTTCCCCGGCACAACTGCGGTTTACGGTTATCACCAGGTGGCAGCGGCGGGCCAGCTTCTTTTCCAGGCGGAGCCAAAACCTCCACACCAGCCTGCGAACCGCCCCCAGCCCGCCGCCCCGGCCGGGCCAATCATATCCCGGCCACAGTTCGTGGGAATCATAAACCAGTTTGCCGCCTTTGAGCCGGGCCGCGGTGTAAACAAAAGGCAGCATTTCCAGGTCGTGAGCGTGCCAGACTTCGGCCTGCTCCTTTAACAGTGCCCGCAGCGTCTGCCAGTACGCCTTCAGGTAAGACAGCCGGTAAGGAAACCTGGCCAGCTTACCGGTGGTGGGGTTAACCAGCCTGACGCCCAGGTGGTTCTGCTCCCGGGGGCCGGGCATGGTAAGGGCGAAAACCGTAACCGCGTAACCGGACCGGAGCAGGGCCAGAGCTTCCTTCTGCACCCTGGCGTCATTAAAATAATTGCTGTTTACCGCCATCACTACCCTGGCCAAAAATATTCCTCCAACACCCGGACAATCAAGCGCGACGCCTCACCCCGGCCGTAGGGGAAACCCGACCAGTCGGCGTTAAAAGTCATTACCGCCGCCCGGCGGATTTGCTCCGGGTCACAGTCAACCAGCACGCTGCAACCCCTTTCCACCGTTTCCACCCACTCGGTTACCCGGCGCAGGGTAATACAGGGTATCCGAAGCAAAAACGCTTCCCTTTGCAGGCCGCCGGAATCCGTAACCACCCGGACCGCGTTCCTGAGCAGCCAAATCATCTCCGGGTATCCCACCGGTTCAATCACCGTCATACCCGGACAGCGCAGGTAATGCTCCAGGCCGAAATCAGTTATTCTTTTCCTGGTGCGCGGATGCAGGGAAAGCACTACCTTTGCCCCGGTTCCGGCCAGGCCGGCCAAAATGGAATCCAGCCTGAACCTGTTGTCGGTATTGGCCGCCCGGTGCACCGTAGCCAGCAGGTATTCCCCGGGCCTGACCCCGCCCCGCACCGCCGGCGGGGGAATGTCCTTCCCGCCGCTTAAAACACTGATTAAAGCTTCCAGGGCAACGTCTCCGACATTGCAAACCACACCGGCCCGGTGCGGCGGCCTGACGGCCGGAACAGGGGCGGACGGGGGACATCCCTCCGCCGGCGGGCCGGACCTATGAACCGGGGGATGTTCCCGGCGTATGTTTTGCACCGCCCTTTGCGAAGGGCAGAATAACAGCAATGAAAGCCGGTCGGCAACGATCCGGTTGAATTCCTCGGGCATGGACAGGTCATGGCTGCGCAGTCCCGCTTCCACGTGCCCCAATGGTATTCCCGCCGCCGACGCGGCCAGGCTGCCGGCCAGGGTGGTGCGGGAATCCCCGTACACCAGCACCAAATCAGGCTGTTCCCGCACCAGTACCTCCTTAATGCCTTTGAACATCCCCGCCAGCTGCCGCCCCGGCGATTCGGCCCCGGGCCGCAGGCGGTAATCCGGCTCGGGGATATTCAGGCCGGTGAAAAAAACTTGCGACATACCGGGGTCATAGTGCTGCCCGGCATGAATCAGTACCTCCCGGTGCCGCTCCCGCAGAGCGCGGGAAACCATCGCCGCTTTGATAAACTGCGGCCTGGTGCCCACCACAGTTGCCACTTTCAATTCCGGCCCTCCCAGGGCTTAGAGCAGAATAATCCGGTTCGATAAACCGCTGGTTTTATATCTTATGAAAGAAACCGGCCACCTGTGAGGAGACCGGCTCAAACAGCGAAAACCACACAAAAAAAGACCGGTTTCCCGGCCACTGTTTGCTAACTCATCATCCCATTTTTCCGATTTTATGTTTCCATTTCCCCGAGACGCCTGCCAATAATGTCCGCGTCTTTTTTGCTTAGTCCTATTCCACCGTCCCGGGCTGCAATCTCGGCGGGTCGTTCTGCCGGTTCCTTTTGGGTCACCATTGCTTTAATCTTTTCCCTTGAAAAACGCCATTCCCGTCCTACTTTTACTGCGGGCAATTTACCTGCCCTTAACATGTTATATACGGTCTGGTTGCTAACCCGAAAGAAATCAGCCACTTCTTCCACATTCATAACTTCCGGGTAATCGTCCTGTTTAATAGCGCCTTCTATGAAATATTGCATGGCCTTTACATCATCCGGCTCGTAAGCCTCTTCCCCGCATGACTGACAGGTATATACACTCAGGCCTTTGAATATTACGGTCTTACCTTTCCAGGTTGTTTCTACGTCCTTTTGTACTTTGTTCATTTCTCCGTCACAGACGTAACACTGCATAAAGCACCTCCCCATATGGGAATTATTATTTTCTTCTTTTCATAGGCCCCAAATCTTCCCAAACTTCATCCTTAAACCTGCAAACAGTTACAATGACCGGTCGTGGTTGAGCAGAGGCCACTACCATATAAAAAGTTGAGCCGTCACCACATTCGCTTTGCAACAAATACTTTATATCTCTTCCATGGTCCTGGTGCTCAAGGTATTGGCCATCTAATAAGCACCTTTGGACATCATCATCGCTTATGTCGCGTTGGCCCATTCTCATACGTGCGTGATTTGAGATAATATAGGTTCTATCTGCTCCCGCAGACCTTAGGTAATTAAGCCAAGCCTCAAGCCAGGATACCAATAGGATCCCCGCCCTTATAAGATATTATAAGATATTATAAGATATTATAAAATACAATAAACCCATACAAAAATAAATTTTTTCTTTCTTATTTCTTTTTGAGGTTATGTAATCTTTAATGTTAAACCGCCCACAGAATGTCATTTCTCTATTAATTATGCGAAAATAAAGCTAAACCCTTCAATGAAATAGCGGAAACCAGCCGAGAAGGCTGGTTTTGTTAGGGTGTCTTCAGTTTGCGAATAGGTAAAAATAGTCTTATTTCTTTTCATCAACCAGATATTTTAAAAGTTCTTTAATATCTTGCAGCAGGATTTCAAGCTCATCCAGTTTTTGAACCGCCTTGCTTGGGCTGCAGTTTCCATATTGGGCGCATTCCGAACAGGTATCAATATAGGCCAGCGGGCATTGGTTCATTACTCAAACCCCCTATTCTAAATTTATTTCTTTTATCCCAACCGCCAACTATACTATCCCCTGGGCCAGCATGGCATTGGCCACCTTAAGGAACCCCGCGATGTTGGCTCCTTTCACCAGGTTGCCCTCATATCCATACTCCCGGGCTACCCGGCTGCTTTGTCCATAAATGTTGACCATGATGTCCTTCAGCCTGGCGTCCACTTCCTCAAATGTCCAGCAGCACCGGATACTGTTCTGGGACATCTCCAGGGCTGAAGCGGCCACTCCGCCGGCGTTTGAAGCCTTGGAGGGCGCGTAGAGAATCCCATTGGCCTGGAATATTTTAATCGCTTCCGGCGTAGAAGGCATATTGGCGCCCTCCGCCACTGCCATAACCCCATTGGCTGCCCGCTGCGCGGCTATATTACCGTCCAGCTCATTTTGCGTAGCACAGGGAAGAGCAATATCACATTTAATTGACCAGATTTCCCTGGCACCCTCATGATATTCCGACGCGGGGTGGTATTCAACGTAAGCTTTAATTCTTCTTCTGGCAATTTCTTTTATTTGCTTCATGGTATCCAGATTGATTCCATCCGGGTCATAAATATAACCATTGGAGTCGCTCATTGCCACCACGCGGGCCCCGTTTTGTTGTGCCTTTTGGGCCGCGTAAATAGCTACGTTGCCGGAACCGGAAATTACCACCGTCTTATCAGCCAGGGTTTGTCTATTGGCCTTAAGCATTTCATCAAGGAAATAAATCAAACCATAACCGGTAGCCTCGGTCCTGGTCATACTTCCGCCGTAAGTCAGTCCTTTGCCTGTTAAAACGCCGCTATACAGGCCGGTAATTCTTTTATATTGACCGTACATATATCCTATTTCCCTGCCGCCAACCCCGATATCGCCGGCCGGAACATCGACATCCGCCCCGATATGACGGTATAGCTCGGTTATAAAGCTCTGGCAGAAACGCATGACTTCATTTTCCGATTTCCCTTTGGGGTCAAAATCACTTCCGCCTTTGCCTCCTCCAATAGGCAGACCGGTCAGAGCGTTTTTAAATATTTGCTCAAACCCGAGAAATTTTATAATCCCCTGGTTTACGGAAGAATGAAAGCGTATTCCGCCCTTGTAAGGTCCAATGGCGCTATTGAATTGAACCCGGAAGCCCCGGTTGACCCGCACCCGGCCATGGTCGTCCACCCACGGCACCCGAAAAATAATTTGCCGTTCCGGTTCCACTATTCTGGACAGGATACCGGCTTCCACAAACTCGGGGTGTCTTTCAATTACCGGTGCCAAAGATTCAAGCACTTCCAAAGCCGCCTGGTGAAATACCGGTTCGCCGGGATTCCTTTCGGTTACCTGTTCCATTACTTCTGTAATAACTTGTTGTGAGTCCATTAAAGTGCCTCCTCGCATTTTTACAATTTTTTGTTTTTATATCTGACTCGACTAAACTGTTAATTTTAACAAATGGAGAGGTATTCTTTCAGCTCCCAGGGATGCACGAATGCCTGAAAGCGTTCCCACTCTTCACCCTTTGCCCTGGCAAACAGGCGGTAAATATATTCGCCTAACGTGGCTCTGGCCAGTTGGTCGGAGGCAAGCTCCCGCAGTGCCTCTTCCAGGTTGCGTGGCAGACGGGCGATTCTAACTCCCTGCTGCCGGTAATCGTTTGGGTCAAGAGCGTTTTCCGCCAGCGGCGGTGGCTGCGGAAGCTGTTTTTTAATTCCGTCCAAACCTGCTTTTAAGATCACAGCCAGGGCCAGATAGGGATTACAGGCCGGATCGGGATTTCTTACCTCCACCCGGGGAACCTGTCCGCCGTCAATGGTCACCCGCAGCACTGAATTGCGGCTGTCCTTCGACCAGGCTACGTACGTGGGGGTTAAGTCTTCGTGCACCAGCCGTTTATAAGAATTAATCAGCGGGTTGGTAATGGCGGTATTGGCCCGGGTGTGAGCTAATACACCCCCAATAAAGGGCCCGATTTCCCGGCTGAGTTGTATGGGTTGTTCAGCATCGATTATGGAATCGGACTCCTGATGTTGAATAAATAAATGCAAGTGCAGCGCCGAGCCCGGCAGGCCGTTCAGCGGTTTGGGCATCATGGAAGCGTGCAGCCCGTGCCGCTGGGCAATGGTGCGCACTATGAACTTGAAGGTTACCAGCTTGTCCGCGATAGCCAGGGCGTGATCGGGTTTTAAGGTGATTTTATGCTGGCCCGGCCCTGATGCGTGGTGACTGAAACCAATATCCAGTCCAGTTTCTTCCAGCGTCAACACCATGTCCCGCCTGACGTTTTCACCCATATCGAACGGGGTTAAATCGCAAAAACCGGCGTTGTCATGGGTATTGGCGGTGGGGTCGCCTTTGTTGTCGGTATGGAAGAGGTAAAACCCGACATCCGCCCCCACCAAAAGATCTAAGTTCATTTGGGCGGCTTCATCCAGTACCTGTTTTAAAACGCTGCGCGAGCACCCCGGATAGGGTGTCCGGTTGGGGTTTGCCACACTGCAAATGAAACGGGCTACGGAACCTTCCCTGGGCCGCCAGGGGAAAACAACAAAAGTAGATAAGTCCGGTACAAGAAGAATATCTTGTTCCCGTTGGCTGATTATTCCGTCCACCACCGAGCTGTCAAAGGCAATTCTGCCTTCCAGTACCTGCTCCAGTTCATCTGAAGTCACAGCGATATTTTTTAACACCCCGAAGGTATCGGTAAATTGCAGGCGCAGAAATTTTACTCGCTCTGCACTGGCCTTTTCCAAAATGCTTTTGCGGGTGAACATGCGCACCTCCAATAAACAATAACTATAACTATAACTATCACTATCAAGGTCAATAATTATTACCGCACTTCTTTTATCAGATAATGATTTTAGCGGTTTTTTTGTAAAAAAATCATAAGAAAGACCGGGTAAATGTAAAAAATTCATCAAAAAGAGGCGGGCCGCTTTTAAAAAATTTAAAAGCGGCCCGCCTCTTTTTGATGAATATCAGCCATAACATTATTCGTCTGTCAATTGGTAACCGATGCCGTGCTTGCCAATGATGTATTTGGGATTGGCCGGGTCGTCTTCAATTTTCTTGCGTAAACTGCTGATATAATTTCTCAGGTAGTGCAACTCGTTGCGATATTCGATGCCCCATACCCGGGTCAATAAATTCTCATGGGTAATTATTTTACCCGCATTGCTGCCTAAATGATACAAGACTTCATATTCGGTAGCCGTTAGCTTGATTTCTTTCCCTTTAACAAATACCCGTCTTTGGGCAAAGTTAATCACCAGGTCCGCGTATGAATAGGTTGTGTTTTGGGGCCTGTCCCCGGCTTGATAAGTTCGCCTCAAAACCGCCCTGACTCGCCGCAGCAATTCATCGACACTGAACGGCTTGGTTAAATAATCGTCGGCGCCCCCACATCGAAACCACGGATCCGGTCTTGCTCGCGGGCCCGGCCCGTCAGCATAATGACCGGGATATCAGAAAACTCCCGTATTCTTTGACATACATCAAACCCATTTAAAGAGCCCGGAAGCATAATATCCAAAATCAGCAGGTCAAAGACAGACGATTCCAGTAATTCGATCGCTGTTTTACCGTCGGTAGACGTTGCCACTTCGTATCCGCTGGCCGTCAGGTTAACTTTTACCAACCGCAACAGGCGGGGTTCGTCATCCACAATTAATATCTTTTTATGTTTCATGCATAGCCCCCTGGTCTCCCGGAGGTTGATAATTTGATTTGGCAGCGGCTGGTTGCGGACTAACAGGCAGCGTGAAATAGAAGGTTGTTCCCTGTTGCAGCTTACTTTTGGCCCAAATTCTTCCCCCATGACTGAACAGTATTTGACGGGCCAAAGGCAATCCCAAACCCATGCCTTTCTGGTGTTCCCCAACCCCGTTATTAACCCGGAAAAACTTTTCAAACAACTGGTTTAAATGTTCATCGCCAATCCCAATTCCTTTGTCGGCCACCGAAATAATTATTTCCTGGTCATTAAATTCTCCTTTAATTGCAATGGCAGTGTTGGCCATGGAATATTTTACCGCATTATCCACCAGGTTGCGCAGTACCTGCTCAATTCTGATGGGATCCGCTTCCACAAAGGGGAACTCCCGGTGAAAAGAAACTGAGAACTGGTGGTTTTTACTGCGGTATGAAGGATCCTTGAGTACTTTATCTACTATCCGGGGCAGTGAAACCGGCTCTTTTTTTAATTCAATTTCACCTTTCCAGCTAAAGGTGGAAGAATCCAACAAGTTGTTGATTAGCACTTCAATGTGCTCTGTTTCTTCAACAATAATATTCAGGAACTCTTTCTGCGCGTCGGGTTCCCAGGTTACATCCTCCCGCAGCAAGGTGGTAACATAGCCTTTAATACAGGCCAGCGGTGTTCTCAAGTCATGAGACAGGCCGGCCAGCATTTCGGACCAAATTTGTGCCATATCTTCGGAAGGCAGGAAGTATGAGGCGGCTTTCCCGGTACTCTGACCGGTGTCCAGGCTGCATCCAATTACGTAAGTTGTGGCCTTTAAAATTTCTGTGACCGGGAAAGAATTCAGCAGCAACCCTTCTCCGCAGGCCATCAAAAAGCCCCGCTTGCCCGCCATGGGGAAACAGGTTACCTCCTGATCAGGTTTACCGCACCTTTCGAGTACTTTTTGCCGCACGGGGCAATTAAAAACAGGGCAGGGAGTACCAGTGTCTTCCAATGTTTCCTGTTGAGAGCACCAAAGCACATCAATATCAATTTCCGTGGTATTCGGGCCGCTGTTTTGATCATGACCGCTGAAATGAACAACACATTGCCGGGCCACGGTAATGCCGATTGCACATACGTTTAGTCCCAGAGTCCCCACCAGCCAGCCCGGAACCCAGTTGAAGCTGCCTTGCTCCTGCAGCAGCTTGCCGGCCAAGTAAAGCATATTAATATCAACAGGGTTATTAAGTTTCTGGTGATTTTTTTGATGCATACATTTATCTCCTCGCCTTTAATTCCTTTGATTAAAAGTATATTTGCTCAAAACAGTTAACCGGGTCTTTACAAAAGATGCCGGAGGAACAAAACTTTTATTACGTATGGTTTAAGGCCTTACTTTAATTAATTATGCAAAAATAAAGCTAAAACCTTCTTAATTTAGATAATGATTAGCTTTGGGGGACATTACTCGCAGAAGTGTATCCCCTTACCGCTGACGGCAAGCATTTTTTGGCATAAAAAAACCGGGGGGGCTGCCCCGGCGAAAGAAAACCGATTTATTGGCGAACGGCAATACCGTCCAATTCAACCCGGGCGCCCGTGGAGCGTTCGTTTTTGTCTCCGGACACCTGGATGCAGATGGTATGCGGCTTATTGTCAAGCCGGGCGGTAAACACCGCCCGGCGCAACTGGCGGCTTTCGCTGTACAGGTCGACTTCTGCTTGCACCACTCCGTCAAGCAACACCCTGGCCCGCCCCATATCGGGCCCGGTACCTGATATCCAGGACACTTCGGCGCCGGTAAACCGCAAAGACGCCGAGGCGCCGGGCGCCTGTGAGCGGTGCACGGTGTTCAGAAAAGCCCCTTCCACCCCGGCAGCCTCCCAGGCCCCTTCGTATTTAATCAACGGACTGCGGTCATCGGCGGGAACCACCGTACACTGCTGCCCGGACCAGTCCCCCCAGTTGCCCAGGTCGTCCCTGGCCCGCACCCTGAAGTAATAGCTGTGCCCGCCCGCCCCCAAAAATACTTCCTCGCGGGCGGCGGTTTCGGCCAGCCAGTTCTGCCAGGTTCCGCCGGCTCCATCCTTGAACTGCACCCGGTAAGCTTCCGCTGCGCCTCCCGTGTTGGCGGCGCCGTCCCAAGTGACGGTAAACTTTAAACAATCGGAAATATCCGTGGAATAGCCTGGGCAGCCGGTGATCGCGGCGGAAGGCGGAACAACGCTGCCTTCGGCGGATTCGTAAGGCCCGATGTCGCACCCTTTTCCCCGGGGGCGGATACCGCCGTCAATATCCTTGGCCGGCGCGCCCTCCCCAAGGCCCCGGTCTATAGCCGGGCTGTTTTTGGCCAACCGGTAATCATGGTTTTCCGGGTCAACAAACAGGGGATCGCGGCAAAAGCTATGCTCTCCCCGGCCGGTTTCCTTGAACCACACCCGCCCGTTGATTTCGTTCCTGCCGTAACTATAGCTGCTGGTGGCAATTTCGGCATCTTCGCGGCTCCAATAAATATTGTGGTCTTCCTTTTCCAATACCGCCGCGCCGGATAGAAAGACACCGCCGTAGTTATAAGCTAAAATGTTATTGACCATGGCAACCCGCAGGGTGGCCGGGTTGGCCTCACATATGGCCGTCAACCCGAAATCACCTTTGAGGCCGCACTTGACCAGCAGGTTATTGTACAATATGTACCTGCCGCCGTTGTACAGGTAAGCGCCGGCCAGTCCGTTGCTGTCCATGATGCAGTTAGTCAGTTCATACTCGCCGCTGCATTTGACGCCGTATGCGCCGTTGTTCCCGGCCACACTGGATGTGATAACGGTATCCGAGGTCCTGCAGTGGAAACCGTTTCCGGCATTGAACTCGGCCCGGCATTTTTCTATGATAATATCGTTTCCGCTGTCCAGGACAAAGCCGTCCGGCATACCCGGACCTTCGCTGCCGTTTGCGCGGGTGTCCTCGATACGGGCCTTTACGGCCGGGCCGGGGGAAATCACCAGGCCGGCATTGTTGTTGTAAAAACCGCATCCCTCTACCACCAAACCGGCGGCGGAGATAATGCGCAGTCCCGTTCCGCAGCTGCAGGCTTCCAAACCGGTTAACCTGATCTCCCTGTTTTCCCCCCACAGCGCAAAACCGTAGGCGGCAAAATTCTTCACCTTCAGCCCTGACAGAGTAACCCAGGAAACACCGGCTTCCAGGTTGAAGCCGTATTTCCAGCCCACGCCTTCGCCGTTGATTTCCGCTTCTTCCCCCTGGAATACCCGCACCACAATGGGATTACTTTCTGTGCCGGACTGTTTCATGGTCACGTATTCCCGGTATGTGCCGCCCCGGATCAACAGCGTGTCACCCGGATTCAGCCGGTTGACGGAATGCTGCAAAGTATGCCAGGGGTCATCTATGCCGCCGCTGTTTTTGTCGTCGCCCCACGGAGCCACGGAGTAATAGCTCTCCCCGTCCATAACTCGTTCAACTTTTCGGACAGTTGCCTGTTCCCGTGGCGTACGGAAATATCTGAAATAAACAAACGCCCAGACAATACAAAATAAAAAAACCACAACAATAAACACATCCAATTGAACCCCTCCCCCCGGTATGCCAGCTTACCCGCACCAAGACACCGGTTTAACGGCAAAGGCGTAATAAAGCCTTTATTCCTATTCCTTCGTTTATTCAAGCATGAAAACAATTAACCAGGAGTACAGTAAAAATATACGAGGCCGGGAGGAAATTTATGTTGTCTTTTTTTGTTCTTTTGCTGGCAGGCCATATTTGCGGTGATTATTTATTGCAATTAAACAGCCTGGCCCACTACAAGAGGAAAAGCCTTCTGGTGTTGGGGTTGCATGCCCTGTCCTGGGCGGTGATAATCAGCCTGGTTCTGTACCGGGCAGGTTTTTTTGCTCTATGGAAACTCGTATTCCTGTTTTTCTCCCACTGCATTATCGACTGGCTCAAGATCCGCTTGTTTCCGGCGGAACTCTCCAAACTGCACCCGGTTAATGTCGGGGATCAACTGCTGCATATGCTTTCCATATCAGTGACGATTATATTTTATTAGAACCGAAAAGTTATTCTTTAAATTGATAAAAATCCGGGTTATTCCGGAGCCATTCATAGGTCAGGGTCAGTCCCGCGGCAATATCATAAACAGGCTTAAAACCGAGGATTTCTTTAGCTTTTTGACTGCTGATATTCAGCTTGCGGCCCGCCCCGGGTTGATCCACACGGGTGACCGGACTGGTGACGCCGGTTATTTCCCGGACGGTGGCCGCCAGTTCAAGCATGGATATGCACCGGTCGCCGCCGATGTTAAAAATACCGCCCACTGCGCCGGGGACGGTCATGCTTAACACAACAGCTTCGGTAAAATCATCCACATAAGTATACGTCCGGCTGTCGGAGCCATCCCCATAAACGGTAATCGGCCGGTTACGCATAGCCTGCAGCAGAAATCTAATCGGCACGTTCAGGCGGGCGTTTTGAGGCCCGAAAATATCGGCCACCCGCAAAATAACCGGCTGCAGACCGTCACTTAAAGTCATAACCCGGCAAAAATTCTCTCCGGCCAGCTTGACGGCCCCGTGCAGCAATACCGGCTCCAGAGGATGATTTTCATCAATGGGCACATACCTGCCGTTGCCGTATACCGCTATGGATGAAATATAAATCAACAGCGCGCCGCGTTCCAGCGCCGCATTAATAAGATTGATCAGGCCGGCCGTGATGTCCGCCACCGCCCGCGCCTCGACGGAACGCCGGCGCAAAGCCATGGGAAAGGCCATATGCACAATGGTATCAACACCCGCAGCCGCTTCCCGCACCCGTTCCCGGCAGGCCACATTACCATTCACCAGGTCGCACCCCGGTAAAATGGCCGGGCCGGCGTTGCCGGTACCGGTGCACACATCCAAAGCCCGCACCCCCGCTCCCTCGGCAACCAGTTTCCGGCACATGTGAGTACCCAAAAAACCGGCCCCGCCCGTCACCAATACATTGCGCCCACGCAATCTCATCCCGGATTCCTCCAAATACAAATCAAAGGTCAACAGAACTTTCGACTTTAGACTTTAGACTTTAGACTTTGGACTTTCGACTTGCATAAACGGGTCTACTTCCTTTCTGTCCTCCTTTGCCGTCCCGCCCCGCCGGGAAAACACCACCAAGATCGTTTCCGCCAGGATCCGCACATCCAGCCAAAGAGAATAGTTTTCCACGTACCAGAGATCAAGTTCAATGCGCTCCGGCCAATACAGGGCCAACCGGCCCCTCACCTGGGCCCACCCGGTGATGCCCGGGATTGCCGCCAGTCTTTTTCTTTGCCTGGCGTCGTATATATCCAGATGGTGCAGGGGCGCCGGCCTGGGTCCCACCAGACTCATTTCACCCCGCAGCACGTTAAACAACTGGGGCAATTCGTCAATACCGGTTCTTCTGAGCAGCTTCCCCACCGGGGTAATGCGCGGGTCGTCTTGTTCCACAAACATACCGGCGCCCATGTTGACGGCGTTTGCAACCATACTCCGGAATTTATACATTAGGAATATCTCCCCGTGCAAGCCAAGGCGCGGCTGCCTGAAAAAAACTTCTCCGGGGGAAGTAATCTTAATCGTCAGCGCCACCAGGAGCAAAAGGGGGCTTAGCACGATCAGGATCAAAACGGTACAAAATAAATCAAAATACCTTTTCAGAATCCGGTTGGTTTTTGTTAAAGCCATTATTGACACCTCCGGTAAGCAGGGAAAAAATTTTCTTTTTCCCGCCCTGGTTCAGCATCCATGAGTCCGGCCAGCTTTTCCGCCATTGCACCATTGTGCACCCGTTTGCCCACGTAAAAATCCAGCACTCCGTCCGGGGCAAAAGACCGCTTATAACGAAAGATACCGTCGTTGTCGCGACGGCCGCCGCCCAGCATAAAATACCTGATACCCCTGTTTTTAGCCCATCGTGCCACCTCGTGTTTTAACAAATTGTTGGGCCGCCAGGGAAAGTATTCCTGCAGTGTTCCACCCAGATAGGAATGCAAGTAGGCGCCGTTAAACAGCAGCAGTTCGCCGGAGATCACCCGGCTGCCCAAAAGCGCGAAAGCATAAACAAAATGCCCTTTTAACTCGCTGTGGATATAATGAAAAAACCGGCGGTCAAAATAGTAAAATTGCCCGGCCCGGTTACGTTCCAAAGTTTGCTGATAAATAAACATGAAATCGCCAAAATGATCCGGAGCTTCCTCGATCAGCACCTCTACCCCCTCCCGGAGAGCCTTATTAATGTTTTTACGGTTGTTGCGACCGTAACCGGTCCATATTTTCTCCGGCGACCGGTTCAGGTCAAGGACCACCACGGAGGAAACCCTTTCCACCGGCATAATATCCAAAAGCGGGCGGTGATTGCCCAGCAGGGGATGAAAACGAATAAATTCCGTAATGACATTCTGCTGCCGGCAGTACTCTGCAAAGCAACTATGAAAGCCGTACCACACACTTTTATCAAGAGCCCCGTCGGCCAACGGTCCGCCGTAACCATATGGACTGGTGATATCATACAGCTCATCATCCGGCAATTCGGCAAAACCGGGGATTAGATTAATTTTTCGGAGCAGAAACGGGTAATAAATGGTATTGCTTCCCTTGCGATAAACAAAAAGCCGCGCTTCGCCCGACCGGCCAAACAAAGCGCAGTATTCCGGCCGGTAATGAATGTCGGGAACGGGGTCCGTCAACCGGTCAAGTTCCCCCACCCACTGCTCCCGTTCCCGCAAATCAAAGACCTGAAAATTTTCCATCTTGTTCCAACACTCCATTTTGATGGTTGGTGGTTTACTATTGCCAGTATCTGAACCAGTAGTAAATAAGTTTAATATATTCTCTGCGCACCACCTGCCGCTCGGCCGGGCTGCAGCAAAGGCCGTTCTCGTTAAAACCGGAACCGGGCGCAGTGCTGTAAAACAGCTTGATGCCGGTATTCCGGAACAACCGGTCAAAAACCAGCTTGGTGCGCCGGGTGTGGTAGGGTGAAGTAACGATGATCGCAGAGCGGAAATTTGCGGCCACGATGATTTCCCTGGTATAAAGGGCGTTTTCATAAGTGCTTTCCGCTTTTCCCTCAATGATGATGTCCCCCGGGTCAACCCCCCGGACAGCCGCCGCAACCGCCATTTGCTTGGCCGAGGACCCGCACCCCGACATAATAACCCGGGGCGCCAAACCTTTCAGGTAAAGATCCGCCGCGTACGGCGCCCTCTCCGAACCGCCGGCCAGGGCCACCACCACATCAGCTTTTTCCAGACGGTCGTTTACCGACAAGAACCCGGCCAACTGCGGCCAAAGCGGGCTGACAAAACACCAGGCGATAAAAAATGCAACGCCCACACAGATGGTTAGGGTCATTTTTTTAATTGGCACCACCTCTTTTGTATTATTCCGCATAGAGGCGTTCCAGGAGCGGCACCAGGTTTTCCGTCTTAAAGCGGGCGCTGTCCTGTCGTGCCCTGGAGCCCATTCTGCGGGCTTGCTCCCGGTTTTGAATCAGGTAGCTGATGCCTGCCGCCAGTTGCTCAGGATCCCCCGGCCGCACCAGATAAGCATTTTCCCTGTGCAACAGAAAGTCCGCAACCCCGCCTACGGCGGTGGCCACCACCGGCAGGCTGCAGGACATGGCCTCCACTATGGATATGCCGAACCCCTCCATCAGGGAGGGGGAAACATAAAGATCGAACAGGGGCAGCATCCGGCGCGCGTCATGGATAAAACCGGTAAGCTTTACGTGTCCCTGCAGCTCCAACGCCTCAATTTGCCTCTCCAGGCTGCTCCGTTCCGGCCCGTCTCCCACCAGGACCAGCCTGGCGTTAATCCCCCGGTCCACCAGAAGCCTGACACCGTCTACCAGGTGGTTTAATCCCTTGACTGCCCTTAAATTAGCCACCGAACCAAGTATTACCGAATCTCCGGGCCAGCCGACGGAGCGGATAAACTCGCTCCTCTCCCCGGCGCCGGTTAGCTGTTGATCAGTTATGTCCACCGGGTTGGGGATCACCACCAGTTTCTCCGCCGGGACGCCGGCATTTTTCAACCAATCGGCCACCTGGCTGGAAACCCCTACAAAACGGTGCACCCGCCGCCGGGCCCAAAAGTAATAAATCCTCCCCGGGGCTGTTTTTTTTCTGCGGTCCGACAGGTTATGCTCGGTGCTGATCAGCCTGACCGGCGTAAAATACCCCAGGAGCAAACCGTATATATCGGCCAGGCCCAAATGGGTGTGCACAAAATCATATTTTTCTCTTTTCACCAGGCGCAGAAGCCGGCGCAAGGCCGCCAGGTGGCCGTATTTTTTTGCATCCACCCAATAAACACGATTGACAAACCGTTCCACCGAACGTGAAAAGTCATCCTCAAACCCAAAAAAGCAAACATCGATAGTAAAACTTTCCGGCTTCCATTTGCTCAGCAATCTGTATAAAGCGGTCTCGGCCCCTCCGACGCCGTTAAAATTGCTGATCATGAACAGTATTTTGGACATTGCTCAATACCTCTCCATATGCCGCCATGACTCTCCGGCTCACTGTTTCCTCATTGTAATGCTCACTCACCCGCCGGCGTCCCTCCAGTCCCATCCGCCGGCGCAGTCCGGCATCCTCCAGCAGCATGCGCAGCGCACCGGCCAAAACCGCCACATCCCCCGGGGGAACAAGCAGGCCGGTAACATCCCGCCGGATTACCTCCCTGCAGCCCCTGATGTCGGTAGCCACACAGGGCAGGGCCATAGCCTGGGCTTCAATTAAGGAACGCGGCAGGCCCTCGCGGCAAGAAGGCAGAACATAAATGTCGGTGACGGCCAAAAGGTCGGCGATATCGTCACGCAAACCAAGCACATGGATCCGGTTCTGCAGGCCGTAACCGTCAATTTGACGACGCACGCGGCTCAAATAGCCTTCGTCGGCGCCGATAAAAAGAGCCTGCCACGGCAGGTTCTCCAGCCGCTGCAGTGCCTCTACCAGGTCATGATATCCTTTTTCCCTGTTTACCCGGCCGATGATGGTGACAACCGGCGCTCCCGCTTTTAGCCCCAAAATCTTTTTCAGTTCTTCCCGGGTGTGTGGATGGTATCTGCCGGGATCGAATTCAGTCAAATCCACTCCGTTACCGATATGCACCAGTTCACCCCGGGCGGGCCTGATGCCCAGCCTGGACGCCGCAGCCACATCCTCACCACTCTGGGAGAGAATGACATCGGTAAACCGGCTGAGCCATTTTTCAACTCCCTGTAAAAACATGCGCCGGGGCCAAAACATTCCCTGGTGGAACGGAAAACCGTGCACCGTATGCACCACGGCCCCAACCCGGGCCAGTTTCGCCGCCACCCGGCCCACCGCGCCGGCCTTGGACGTATGGGTATGCACGATATCGGGGCGCACGGTACGAAAGTAATTTTTTAACTGCCTGATGGACCTTAAATCAGCCAGGGGTTTGATGTTCCGGTCAATGTAGATTTCCCGCACCGGAAAACCCAGCCCGCGTAGTTTCTCCCCCTCGGGCGAGGGGCTGAATACGAAGCCCACTTCAAAACCCTGCTCCCGGAAATATCGGCACTGGGCCAGCAGGGCCCGGTATGAGGTAATGCCAATGGTGGTAACCTGAATCAACCTCGGTACGTTGCGCTTTTTAGGGCCAAACTCAAAGCTCATTGCTCACCCCGCCGCCTAAACCATTCCACGGTCCGGATCAACCCTTCCTCAACGCCGTAACGCGGAGCATAGCCCAGCACATCAGCCGCTTTGGCAATGCCGGCCAGCGAATTCTTTACATCCCCGGAGCGGGGGGCGGCATATTGCGCCTGCGCCCGCAAACCGGTAATCTTAACCAGGACGGCCAGCAATTCATTTATCGAAACCGTCTCCCCGCGGGCAATATTGAATATTTCGCCCGCCGCCCCCGGGACCGCGGCGGATAATAAAATCCCTTGCACAACATCGTCTATATAAGTGAAATCTCTCGCTTGAAGGCCATCCCCGTAAATCACCGGCGGATACCCCTCAATCAGGGCGGTAATAAAGCGGGGAATTACGGCGGCATAATCCGAGCGGGGGTCCTGCCTCGGTCCGTACACGTTAAAAAATCTCAGTCCCACTGTCTCGAGACCGTATAGATTGTAAAACACCCGCCCGTACAATTCCCCCGCCAGCTTGGAAACCGCGTAGGGCGACAAGGGGAGAGGGGACATACTCTCCTCCTTGGGCAGCGCTGCGCTGTCACCGTAAACCGAGGACGACGAAGCGTACACCACTCTTTGCACCCCGGCGTTCAGCGAAGACCAAAAAACGTTCAATGTCCCCCCGGTATTCACTTCGTTGGCGGCTGCCGGGTCAACCACCGACCGGGGTACGGACGGCAGGGCGCCCAGGTGCAGCACCAGTTCCACCCCGTCCACGGCCCGGCGCACCTGTTCAAGATCGCGCAGGTCGCCCTTAAGCAGCTCAATATCCTTTAAAACGGTATGCAAATTATCGATGCTCCCGGTGGTAAAGTTATCCAGTACCTTAACCCGATAACCCTTCCCCACCAGGGCAATCACCAAGCTGGAACCAATGAAACCGGCTCCTCCGGTAACAAGCACGGTTGCCATCTCGCAAATCTCCCGTTAGTCAACCTTTATTTTTGCACTGGTTCCGCTTACTTTTTTCTGCTTTTTCCGTTCCGAAGCGTTTCCGTTATCGTAGTATAAATGATACTTTTCAATTACTTCATCCATCCGGACACAGTTTAAAACCACACCCAGGGTTTTGGCCTTGGCGTTGGTCAGCAGATCCTTTGTCTTCAGCACCGAACTGTAGGAAGCCAACCTGGACCTGACTACCAGAAGAACCCCGTCCACCTTGGCGGACAACACCGCGGCGTCGGCCACCACGCCCAGGGGCGGGGCGTCAAACAGTATTACATCGGCCTCCTCCTTGAGCCCGGCAATCAACCGCTCCATTTCCCCGCTGCCCATCAGTTCCGTGGGGTTGGCGGGCAGCGGGCCGGCCGGCACCATCCTGACCCCGGTCACCGGCAAATTAATCATTACCTCCTCCGGTTTCTTGAAGCCGGATAATACACTGGTCAGGCCCAGTTGATTACTAACATTGAAAATCAAGTGTTGTTGCGGTTTGCGTAAATCGCAATCGACAATAATTACCCGCTGACCGGTCTGGGCAAAAACGATCCCCAGGTTGGCGGTGGTCAGGGATGTACCCTCATTCAGACCGCCCGCCGCCAGCATCACTGTTTTTAATTCTTTTCCCACACCTATAAATTGCAGGTTGGCCCGCAAAATCCGAAAAGCTTCCATGGCAAATGAACGAGGTTGACTGTATGTGACCAGTTCATAACTTTTCAACCTTCAGCTCTCCTTCCCGCGCCGGCCTGCAGCGACATGCCGGGGATCTGCCCCAGCACGGGCAGTTTTAGATAATCTTCAACCTCATCGGCTTCCCTGATGGTATCGTCCAGGTACTCGCGCACAAAAATAATCACTACCGTCAGCAAAAGACCCATAATTCCAGCCATTAAAACGTTCATCACCGCGTTGGGACTCACCGGAACCGCCGATGGAATGGCCGGGTCCAGCACCTCAATGTTCTTGACGTTCATTACCTTATAGACTTTGCCGGACAATGCCTGAGCCACCGCGTTGGCCATCAGTGCCGCCATGGTGGGGTTGGCATCGGCAGCCGAAATGCTCATCACCGTGTCGGCCGTCATGGCCACCGTAATCCTGGCACTGAGTTCCTGCGGGCTCAAGTTGATGCCGGTATTGTCAATTACCTCTTCGGCGACGGCCCTGCTCTTGACCAGTGCACTGTACGTACTTAAAAGTTTCTGGTTCAGCATCAGGGTATTCATATTGATCTCGGAATAGGGGGTCATCTGGTCCTTTAACACGATTACCGTGGCGGTTGATTGGTAGACGGGCGTGAGCACGAACATGCTGATTACCGCACTGGTAACCATAGCTACGATGGGTACCAGCACCAGCACCAGTTTAAGTTCCCCCAGTATTCTTCCGAACTCCTTGGATTTCATCGTTTTACCTCCTGGAGATGGTACCATGATCATGGATTGAACCCGGGCAGCCGGTATACGTTATCATATGGACTTAAATTAAATAATGCTACTTGCGGAGACATAAATTAACATTGCAAAAAAAACGATGTCTTACGAGGCCAAATCCAAATACTTTTTCATCACCCAGCCGGTCTGACCGGATTCCAGCCGCACCTGAAGCCAGTCACCGGATTCCGGATCACTGATTACCTCCACCTCGGTGCCCTTGCTCAGTAAATCGATTACCCGGCCTTCAATACTGCCCCGGTCCCGAACGTTAAGGGAAGAAGCTGTCACAATGGCGGTTTCCGTCTGTCGCTCCCGGTCTGCCGGTTCCTCCGACCCGCCTCCGGTATCCGCCGCCGGGTCATCAGCATCTGCCTCCACGCCCTGTTCATCCGCTTCCGAACCGCCCGGCGCCCGACCATCATCATCGAATTCCGTACCCTGATCGCCTGGGTTCTGTTCGTCCGCCCCCTCAACATCCCGCCCGTTCTCCGGCCCGGAATCAACCAGCTGTTTTGTTTCATCACCGTCGGGATTAATCCGGGCCCACAAATCGGAAGAGTAAGGATCAGACCGGCGGTTTGCGGCACTCTCCTCGGCCTCCCTCTTTAAAGCCAGGATTTCCTCCAGTATGGGATCAAAGTATTCCTCCGCTGCGGCGTCTTCCGTTTCCTCCACATCCCCGCCATCATCATCCCGGCCGGCCGTAGACGTTTCACGCGGCGGCCGGGTCTGTTCCAGGCTGCTCCAGCCGGTTGTGCCGGATTGCCCGGCCGTACCGCTGATTTGACCAGCGCCTGCCGGCTTTTCCATTTCTTCCAATACCGGCGGGGGCTCGGGCATGTAGTCCACGTACTCAATTTCCGGTCGCGGTTTATAAACCAGCAAACCAATCAATAATGCCAGAACGCATACGGTCGATGCCAGCCACTTGTTCCCGGTCCCCATCCCGGCTTCAATATGGGCAAAGGTAATGATTAACAAGACGGCGGCCAGTATCGCGCAGGCAATAATACCCAACAGCCACATGTTTCTTTGTTCCTTTCCCGAACAGGATCGCTGTTACCTTATGTAAATCAGCGCCTTTATGTTACTTACAGACATTGGCAATTCCAAGCTGCCGCGCTGATGCAACGGCACAAAAGCCCCTGTGCCAAAATAATCTAAACAATTGCCTGGTTAAATGAAATTGTCATTATTTAACAACGGGAACAGCGGTAACCGGGCCTCCCCGGCCAACATATGATGCACATTAAAGGTCGAAGTTAAAGGCGCGCATTTTTTTACCTCTAATATGCGGGAGTGGAGAAATGAAAATCCGGATACCATTCTTAATCACCGGGCTGTTGATTCCGGCGTTGGCAGTCATCATTGGCATAGGCATGCTTGGCAATTGGCACCCCAAGCCGCCTCCCACCACCGTGGCACCGGAAAAAGTGCGCCAGGAGGAGGAACAACCGGCCGAGGAAAGCAGGAAGGCCGAGGAAAAGATTTCGGGCTACAGCCGCCCCGAAGCCTTGACCAGTATCTACAGTTTAAATGAACAACTTGGCGGCAACGCCGCAACCTTCGTTATCGACGCCCGGGGCAGAAGCCACCAGGTTCTCCAGCTGTCCTATCAAACCGGCCATATTCCCGGGGCCGTGCCATTCCTGCACAGCAATTATTGCCATCCCGCGTACCCCGGGCGCATCGGCACGCCGCTCCAGTTCCAGGGACTGCTGACAAGAGGCGGGGCCGGCAACAACAGCTCAATTGTCATCTACGGCAACGACGGGTTGCAGGCCAGGATGTATTGGGCCTTGCGGATGTACGGTTACGACAATGTGAGTATTTTAGACGGCGGATTTGAAAAATGGCAGCAGGCCGGATTGGATGTCACCCTGGCCGCGGCCCGGCGCCCGGTGGAAGGATTTTCCTTCGACCTGACCAAAGCAAAACCGGAAACAATGCTGGCCACCCTCAACGAGGTAACGGCGGCGGTGGGAGATCCCAACTGCATTATCGTGGACGCCAGAAGAAACGACGAATACCTTAAGCAACGCATCCCCGGCAGCGTCAATCTCAGCTCCGTGGAACTGTTTAATGAAGATCGCACCTTTAAGTGGGCGCGGGAACTTAAGGCCCTGGCGGACAGTAAAAACATCACCCCGGACAGTCTGATCATTGTGTACTCCAACGCGGGAATTCGCTCGTGCCTGGTATGGTTCGCTCTGAGTGAACTGCTGGGCTATCCGTACGTAAAAAACTACGACGGGTCGATGTATGAATGGATTAAAATGGAACGTCAAACGGAAAGCGGTTTATTGGAGGGGCAAAATTAACTTCTAATGTGCGAGAGGAAGAAAAATGAACAAAAAAATTAAGTATATTCTTTGCGGATTGACTACCGTTATTGTCTTCATTTTGCTTACCGGCGCCATTACCGCATATAACCGGCATAAGTTCACATCCAGCCTGAATGAAAACTTTCAGCCGGCCAAAGGTCCGGCCGAGCTGGCAGAAGATAAAATAGCCGCCTATTACAATCCCGACGCATTGATCAGCGTCTACCGCCTGCAGGAGACATTGAACGATCCGAATCAGCAGATCATTGATCTGCGAGGCAGAAGTTTTCAGGCTTTAACCGCCACTTACCGGATCGGACATATCCCCGGCGCCACATATATCTTGAATTCCGAATACGCCCATCACGCTTATCCCGGTCGAATCGGCGTGCCGGTGGCAATACAAGCCATGCTGGGCCAAAAGGGCGTCGACAACCAAAAAAGGCTGGTCGTTTACAGCAACGACGGGGCGCAGGCGCGTTTATACTGGATGATGAAAATGTATGGCTGCACCAATCCCATCAGCATTCTGGACGGCGGGATCGAAAAATGGCAAACGGAGGGTTTTGAAATCACCGCTGCGGCGCCGGCCGTGACGCCGGCCCGGTTTTTGTTCAATCCCGCCCTGGGCAACGCGCAGTTTTATGCCCGCATTGAAGATGTAATCGACGCCATTTTAAATTACACCCCGGAAAAAATTATCGTCGATGCCCGCACCGCCAACGAATACAAAATCGGCGGCCATATTCCCGGCAGCGTCAATGTCGGTGCGGACGGGATGCTGAACGAAGACAAAACGTTCAAATCTGCGGCGGAACTGGAAAAAATATTTACCGACAAAGGGGTGACCCCGGAAAAAACGGTTTTCGTTTATTCCAACATCGGACACCGCTCCTCCCTGATCTGGTTTGTTTTACACGAATTGCTGGGCTACCGGGACGTCAGAAATTACGAGGCCGGATTCAGTGAATGGCATTTCCGGGAGCGGGTCAAGGAATTTGGTGAACAAAAGCTAAAACTGGAACCCGCGACGCCCGGGAGTGGGAAAAAGTAAATAAAGAGGTCGTGTCGTGAACAGTGAAGAGAGCAAAAAAATCGATGTCATCAACGCGCTCAGAGGTTATGCCATTTTAGCGGTAATTTATCAGCATCTGTTTGGTCAGTTGACTCCTCCGGGTTGGGTAACTATAAACATTGGCGATATTGTTTGGCATCCTTTGACTTTTCTGTCCAACGGGTGGCTCGGTGTCAATTTGTTTTTTGTCCTTTCGGGATTTGTTCTCTTTTTGCCCTATGTGAAAAATACCCGCGCAATGAACAGTCCCCAAAGTATTATGTTTTATTATCAGCGCCGGGCCAACCGCTTGCTGCCCCTGTATTATATCGTCGTCTTGTTTTTGCTGGTGACAACCTATAAGGAAGCTGATGATTATTATCAGGCGGCCGTGTCCCTGCTAACCATTACTTTCAACTTTTCCGCCGCTACTTTCAGTCCCGCGATCAATCCGGCCCTATGGTCCCTGGGGATCGAAATTTTATTCAGTCTCCTGTTTCCGCTCTTGGTAATCATATTTTACCGGCAGGGCATCTTTCGGTTGTTTTTTGGGGTATTGCTTTTTAGTTTATTTATTAGATATATCGGCATCAGTTTTGAGTGTTTTGAATTCGGCAATGCATATGTGAACGCTTTTAAAGACAGCCTGCCGGGACGGTTGGACGACTTTGTCCTGGGTATGTTGATTTGTTATTTATACTTTAATAATCAAAAATTCTGTTTTCGTTCCCCTTATCTCAATCTGTTAACAGGCCTGTTCTTTATGTTCCTGGCCTGTTCCCTCTGGGATTACAAAATAGCGGGGCTGTTGTCCCCAAACGCGGTCCCGGTGCTCAACAATGTCCTGCATATCGGCCTGTATTTTTTAATCATCTCCCTGCTGCATATGAAAAACGGGTTATTAAAAACAATGATCAATAATTACGCCGTCCAGCTTGCCGGCATGATGTGTTATTCCCTGTACCTCCTCCACTTGATTGTGGCCTGGGGATTGCCCTTTCCGGACAATCATATCATTGGCTTGATCACCTATTTTGTTTATTTGTTTGTCATTTGTTTTTTGACTTACAGATATATTGAATTCGGAAAGGAAAGGGATATTAAAAAACTCCTGCCGCAGAAATAAATCCCTAATTTAACTTTCCTTATAGAGAAGGCTCTCAACGCCTGCTCTGTTTTTTTTATTTCCAACCCATTGTTACTTATATTTCCATATTATATCTATTTATCCATATCCAAGCGTTCCGAAATATAACCACTTTTAGCATTTTTTATTAACACAACAATGCAAACCTCCATAGTATGGTATATGTTTTTCAGTTTACGGTCCAAGGTTAAATGATGAGTATTTGCGGAGGTATCAGTGTTGAAGCTCCGGTTGCTGAATCATGTCAAAAGTCTTTGTCAAAGTGAACAGGTGCAAATTGGCCTGATCCTTTTGTTCCTTTTAAACTGCTTCTTTTTTCCCGTCATTTGGGGCAACAAAACCCTGATGACCGGCGTCAGGGACGCTCCCAGCATTATGCCCGGCGGCGCGTACGGGGAAGTGACGCCGCCCGTAACGTTCAACCGCACCCCCGATCCCGGCGCTCCGGCGTGGTGTTATGAACCGGCCATCCAAATTGTCCGGCATCAGTACGGCGAAAAAAACGTTCCCCTGTGGAACCCGTACGGCGCCTTTGGCGCGCCGCTGGCGGCGGACATGATTGCCCAGCCGTTTTATCCGCCGTCGCTGCTCCTGCTGCTTAACCCAACCATGCAAAGTTACGACTTGTTTATCATATTTAAGTTATTCCTGGCGGGTTTTTTCACCTATCTTTTTTTACGGCTTTTTCTCAATAAATTGTCGTCGCTTTTCGGTTCCATCGCCTTCATGTTTAGCGGGTATTTCATCCTGTTTATAAACATGCCGCACCTGAGCGTGGAAATACTGCTGCCGGCGGTTTGCTACTGTTTTGAGCTCTTGTTGAGAAAAAGCGATCCTAAGAGACTTGTTTTCGCCGCTTTGGTAATTTTTCTCACCATTGTGGGAGGAATGCCCGAATCCACTTTCCTGATCCTGGTTTTCGGCTATCTGTATTATTTCTTCAGGCTTGTTACACACCAACCTTTCCGCTCCCGGACGCGGCCGCATCTCAAACACCTGGTCCTGGCCAATATATTGGGCTTTGCCTTGGCCGCCCCGCTGCTGGCGCCGTTCTTGGAATTTATGGGGCATTCCTACGACCTGCACCAGCCTGCCAATACGGGTATGCACATCGGTCTGGCGCATAATGAAAACGCCGCCGCCTGTTTAATCTACCTGGTGCCCATGGTCTTCGGCGGAACAGCGCTCCTTGTTCCTGCGTTCGGCCAGGGATACTGGGGTATCCTGTGCTTTTTATTTGCCGTTCTGGCGGTGCTGAGCTTTTTTCGGCTCAGGAAAAATTTGCCCTCAGCCAATTGGCTGGTGGTCTTTTTTACCTGCGCCGCCGTTTTGATGCTCATGAAGCGTTTCGGCGTTTATCCCGTCAACCTGATCGGCCAGCTCCCCCTGTTCAACCTGGTAATCTTCTATAAATACCAGGAGCCGCTGCTGGGGTTTGCGGTGGCGGTGCTTGCCGGATTTGGTTTTTCCGTGCTGAGCGGGGAAAAAAGAGAAAACAAGTATTTCATCCCGGCTCTGTCCGTCACAGCTGGTATTGTGGTGGGACTTGTGCTCTACTGGGCGCCGGCCATCGCAAGAATTGAAAGGTATCAAAATTTCACTTATGTGAACATTGCCGCAGCCCTGACCCTAATCCTTTTTGTACTGGTTCTGTATTTAATCGGCCGCCAAAAAACAAAATTCCGCGCCGTCTTACCCCACATGTTTGTTTTGGTCATGACCGCGGAACTCTTTTGCAATTACATCCTGCCCTCTTTTTATACCGTCAATAAACTGCCGGACAATACCGCCGACCCCTACCAAGGCGCCCCTTACATTCGGTTTCTGCAGGAAAACACCCGGGATTACAGCCGTATATTCGGCCGGGATAATATTCTCTTCCCCAACTGGTCGGGTGTCTTCAGCCTGTTTGACGTCCGCTGGCTGAATGCCATGACATATGAAAAATATATTAATTTCATTAGAAATTTCCTGGCTGATGAAGCATATGACAAAAAAGAATTCGCCGCCCCCTTTACGGAACGATTTACCGGGAGCGAAAAGGAATATCTTTTCAACACCTTGTTGGAACAGCGGTTTCTCCGGCTTTCGGCAGTGAAATACGTACTCACCATGAAAAGCTATGCACTGCCGGTGGAGGACAGGGAAGCGGCGGAGCAAACCTCAACCTTTCTCACTAAGCGATACGATGAGGAAATCAAGATTTACGAAGTTGCGAACCCCCTGCCCCGGACCGCAATATTCTACCGGGTCGAGCCGGTGGACTCCGGTGACCGGGTTCTGGCCCGGTTGAAAGACCCGGCCCTCGATATCCGGCAAAGCGCCCTGGTTTGGGCCCCTGATCTGACAGACGCGGAAAAGGAACTGATCGGCGCCATCAACCAACAAGCCTCGCAACAAGCCACTCCGGCGCAAATCGAGGCTTACGATGCGCAGCGGGTGCTGATCAAGACCCAGTTGAACCAACCGGGCCTGCTGGTGCTGAACGATACCTTTTACCCGGGCTGGAAGGCTTACGTGGACGGCAAAGAAGCCCGCATCCTGAGCGCCAATTACCTGTTCCGGGGAGTTCTTCTGGACAAGGGGGCACATCAAGTCGAGTTCCGGTACGAACCGGCATCCTTCCGCCTGGGCCTGCTGATGGCCGTACCGGCCCTGGCGGCACTGCTGGTGCTTACCTTTAATAGTCGCCGGTCGCCGGCCACCGATCACTGACGACCTGATTTAGGAGGCCATGGTTGTGAACCACACCGAAGGATTGTTGCTAAGCTGCTGTCCCATTTGCGAAAGCCCCCGGCTGCAGTACGTTTTTATCAGTCACGGCTACCCGGTTTGCCAGTGCCGCGACTGCGGATTGCTGTTTCTGAATCAGCAGCCGCCCGATAAGGTGCTGGCGGAAATTTACGACCAGGAATACTTTCTGGGTCCCCGCACCCCCGGGGGGGAAGCGGCGGTGGCCGAAATGAAACACGCCACAGCCCAACTTTATCTTAAACAGCTGATTGATTATTGCGGCCGCCCCGGCGGGAAACTGCTGGAAATCGGTTGCGGCAACGGTGATTTTCTCGCCGTGGCCGGGCAAGCGGGCTTCGAGGTAACAGGCATTGAAATTTCCCCCCACGCGGTGGATACGGCCAACAGGCGGTTGGGCGGGGAGTATGTCCGCTGCGGGACACTGGAAACCGCCGCCATCCCCGGGGAACAATTTGATGTCTGCACTCTTTTTGACACCATCGAGCACACCCGCAACCCGCTCCAACTGTTGCAAAAGGTGCGCGAAATACTCAAACCGGGCGGCATCCTGTTTTTATCCACACCGTCCCTGGACAGTTGGTCCGCCCGGTTGTTGAAACAGAACTGGATGGAATTTAAAACCGAACACCTGCATTATTTTGACCCGCAAACCATCCAAAACGCCCTGGCCAAAACCGGTTTCGCCCGGGTGACGGTGACGCCGAACTACAAATACCTGACCCTGGACTACATCCACAATCATTTTCAGCGCTTTAAAGTGCCGGTATTCACCCGTCTGATTGCGCTGGGCAGCCGTTTTATGCCCTCCACCCTGCGCGCCCGGCGTTTTAAAGTGGTGGCCAGCGGGATCAACGTGCTGGGCCGTTCGCTGCCGGTGCGGGAAAAACCGCGGCTTTCCGTGATTGTTCCGGTCTACAACGAACGGAACACTTTCGGCGAGCTGATGAACGCCCTGGTGCAAAAGAACCTGCCGGGTTTGGAAAAAGAAATTGTGCTGGTGGAAAGCAACTCCACGGACGGCACCCGGGAAGAAGCCGTACGTTACGGGGAACTGCCGGAAGTAAAACTGGTGCTGGAGGACCGCCCCCAAGGCAAGGGGCATGCCGTCCGGAACGGCTTTGAGCATATAACCGGAGATTTCGTGCTCATCCAGGACGGCGACCTGGAATATGACCTGAACGATTACAACCAGCTCCTCGAGCCTTTGCTCGCCTACCGGCAGGCCCTGGTGCTGGGCTCCCGGCATTCCAACAGCTGGAAAATGCGCCGATTTACCGATCAGCCCCTGCTGGCCGTGATGATGAATCTCGGGCAGCTGCTTTTTACGGGCCTGCTGAATCTGTCCCTGGGACAGCGGATGAAGGATCCCTTCACCATGTATAAAGTCTTCCGCCGCGATTGCCTTTACGGCCTCACTTTCGAGGCCAACCGGTACGACTTTGACTTTGAACTGATCATCAAGCTGATTCGCAAAGGCTACCGGCCTTTGGAGATTCCCATCAACTACCGGTCCAGATCTTATAAGGAAGGGAAAAAAGTGTCCCTGCTCCGGGACCCGCTTTTATGGCTGCGGGCGCTGGTGAAATTCAGGTTCATGCCGCTTTACAGGCACCGGACACGTTAAAGGGAGTGTTATTGATGATGGAAAACAAATCGCTTCTATATATGCACTCGGGGAAGATCCCCCTGGCCTCAAAACTTTCTTTTTACGTGCGGCGCAAAATTTTCAAGCTTTTTATGCACATCGTCCGGCCGGCCCCGGACACTTCGGTGCTGGACCTGGGGGTAACCAGCGACAGCATCCACCCGGAGTCCAATTACTTTGAAAGTTTCTATCCTTACCATCAACGGCTGACCTGCGCGGGCACCGAAGACGGCTCCCACCTGGAGGAAAAATTTCCCGGCGTGCGGTACATCCGGGTCACGGCCGGACAAAAGCTGCCTTTTAAGGACCGGGAATTTGACGTGGTGTTCAGCAGCGCGGTGGTGGAACATACGGGAAGCAACGCCGGGCAACGTTTTTTTATCCGTGAGATTTGCAGGGTGGGCCGGCTGTTTTTCATCACCACACCCAACCGCTGGTTTCCGGTGGAAATGCATACCGGCCTGCCCCTGCTCCATTACCTGCCCCAAAGCTGGTTTCGGAAGCTCCTGCGGGGAACCCGGTACGACTTCTGGTCCCGTGAAGAAAACCTGAACCTGCTGACCGCGAGGAATCTGCAAAATCTTTTTCCGGCCGCCGCCTCCCCGCGGCTGGCCAAGGTCAAAATCCTGGGTATCCCCTCAAACCTCGTTGCTTACGGGGTTTGTGGAGACACGGTCGACGGAAGGTCCCCATGGACCTGAAAAAAAACGGCCGGCTGCTCCTGGGGCTGCTGATTAGCGCGTCGGCCATGTGGCTGGCTCTCCGGGAGGTTCCTTTCAACACCCTTTACGATACGCTGACCGGAGGCCGCTACGGGCTTTTATTCCCGGCGGCGGGTTTGATGACCGCCAACGTCCTGCTGCTTTCCCTGCGCTGGAAAACGCTTCTGGGAGCGGCTGTCCGGCTCCGGGAATCCCTTTGGTCCCTGGGCGCGGGGTACTTGTTTAACAATATTCTGCCCTTCCGCCTGGGGGACGTGGCCCGGGTGCTGGCCATGTCCCGGTGCGCCCGGATTCCCCTGGCGCAGGTGATGTCCACGGCGGTAATCGAGCGGCTGCTGGATGTAATGATGCTCCTCCTTGTTCTGCTGGCCGTGCTCCCGCTTATGGAAGTGCCGCCCATGGCCACCAGAGCCGGAGCAACATTGGGCGCCGCAGGCCTGATCACCGTCATAGCGCTGGCATTGGCGAGACAGATGGGGAAATTGGGGAGCCTGAACATTTTTTTGACCCGCCGCTGGAACGAATGCATGAACGGTATCCACACGGTGACCCGGCCGGGAATTGCCGTTTCCACCCTGGGGCTGTCCTGCGGGGCATGGCTCTGCTCCATTGGCATGTACTGGTGTGTGCTCCTTTGTTTTCAGCCGGAGGCGACCTTTGTGGAAGCCGCGTTTTTGGTGCTGGCGCTGGCCCTTGTGGTGGCCGTACCCTCCACCCCCGGTTTCATCGGGGTGTTCCAATTGGTGGGCCAGCAGGCTCTGGTCATCCCCTTCGGAGATAAATACAGCGCGGCCTGCGCCCTAAGTATCGCCCTGACGGCACACCTCATCTATTACCTGTACACTACCGTTTTGGGCGCGGTGGGGCTTTGGCAGCTGAGCAGTTTGTTTCCCGATCTAATGCCCTCGTTCCTGCCCAAGCTGAAAAAGGCCACCGGAGCAAAGCGGGCCCGCTGACCAAATAAGAGCAAAATGGAAAGGTCTGTTTAACATGCGCGTTTTCGTTACCGGGGGAGCGGGTTTCATCGGCAGCAACCTGGTGGACCGCCTCCTGCAAGAGGGTCATGCGGTGGTGGCCTACGACAACTTGAGCACCGGCTTTGCCGGGCACCTGGCGGAACATGCCGGCCGGCCCGGTTTCACGCTGGTGCGCGGCGATATCCTGGACCCGGGGCGCCTGGTCCCGGCCATGGCCAAGTGCGACCTGGTGTTTCACCTGGCGGCCAATGCCGACATCCGCTTCGGCACCCTGCGCCCGCACAAGGACCTGGAGCAAAATACCGTCGGCACCTTCCGGGTACTGGAAGCCATGCGGGCCAACGGGACGCGGAAGATCGTTTTCTCGTCCACCGGCTCCATCTACGGCGAACCAGACGTTTTCCCCACCCCCGAGGACGCTCCCTTTCCGGTGCAAACCTCGCTGTACGGCGCCTCCAAGCTGGCCGGGGAAAGCCTGATTACCGCCTATTGCGCGGGTTTCGACTTCCAGGCCTGGATCTTCCGCTTTGTATCCATCCTGGGCGAGCGGTACAGTCACGGCCATGTTTTCGACTTCTACCGCAAGCTGCTGGCCGACCCGGGCCAACTGCAGGTATTGGGGGACGGCAAACAACGCAAGTCCTACCTGTACGTTCAGGATTGCATCGACGCCATGCTGCTGGCCGTTGAGAAGGCCGGGGCCGGAGTAAACATATTCAACCTGGGGACTGATGAAACCTGCACGGTCAATGACTCCATCGGGTGGATCACAGACAGCCTGGGGCTCAGGCCCAAGCTGCACTATACCGGCGGGGAACGCGGCTGGACCGGGGACAGTCCCTTAATCCAACTGGACTGCTCCAGGATCCGCGCCCTGGGGTGGGTCCCCGGGCTGAGCATCCGGGAAGCCGTGCTGCGGACCCTTGACTTTTTGCAAAAGAATAGGTGGGTGTTGGAAAAACGATGAACATATGTGTTTTTGGGCTCTGGCATCTGGGTTCCGTCACCGCGGCCTGCCTGGCCGACCTGGGCTTTCGGGTGACCGGACTCGATCCCGACCCGGTACGCATCCGCGATTTAAATAACGGCCGGCCCCCTCTTTATGAACCCGGTCTGGAAAACCTGCTCCGGGCGGGAAACAAGTCAAACAGGTTGCGGTTTACCACCAACCCCCATGACGCCCTGCGGGACGCCGACGTGGTTTGGGTGACCGACGACACCCCCGTCGACAACCGGGACCGGGCCGACGTGGCCTTTGTGGAACAACGTCTCACCGGGCTGTTTCCCCACCTGCCCCCCGGCGCGGCGGTGCTGATCTCCTCCCAGGTGCCGGTGGGGTTTACCCGGCGCATGGAAAATCTCTTTACCGGCGCCTGTCCCGGCAAATCCGCGTCCTTTGCTTATATGCCGGAGAACCTGCGGCTGGGCCGGGCCATCGATTCCTTCCGGCATCCCGGCCGCATCGTGGTGGGAACACGGCGGGATGAGGACCGGGAGCAGTTGTTCCCCCTGCTGAGCCGGATCTGCGATCAGACTATCTGGATGACGGTGGAATCCGCGGAAATGACCAAACATGCCATCAACGCCTTCCTGGCCGCTTCCATCGCCTTTGCCAACGAGTTGGCCCTGCTCTGCGAGAAAACCGGCGCGGACGCGCGGGAGGTGGAACAGGGGCTGAAAAGCGAGGAGCGCATCGGGCACCGGGCTTATCTCTCCCCGGGTGCGGCCTTCGCCGGCGGAACACTGGCCCGCGATTTGGCATACCTTACAAATACCGGCAAATCCGCCGGCCAACCCGCCATCCTTTTGGAAGCGGTGCAGCACAGCAACGAGCACCACAAGGGCTGGCCCGGGCGAAAAATCCTTGAGCTCTTCGGCAATCCCGCAGGACAGAAAATTGCCGTTCTCGGCCTGACCTACAAACCGGACACCGGCACACTGCGCCGTTCCGAAGCGGTGGAACTGTGCCGGTGGCTGGTCCGGCAGGGCGCCTTGGTGAGCGCCCACGATCCGGCCATCAAGGAACTGCCCGGGCAAACGGTGTTGGATATAACCCTTTGCCCGGTTCCGGAGCAAGCCCTGGCAGGGGCGAGCTGTGCGGTGGTGGCCACGGCATGGCCGGTTTTCCAAGCACTCCGGGCCGATGTCCTCTGCCGGGTGATGAGCCGGCCGGTGGTGGTGGATATGCAAGGTTTTTTGCACAGCCAACTGGGCCACGACCGCCGGGTCAAGTATTTTTCCGTAGGAAGGAGCAGCCCATGAAATTAATTAACCGCAACGCCATTATCACAGGAGCCGGCCGGGGATTCGGCAAGGCGGTGGCCATAGCGTTCGCCGCGCAGGGCGCTTCAATGGTGCTGTGTGCCCGGGGGACGGCGGAACTGGAGCAGGCCGCGCGGGAAATCCGCGCCCTGGCCGGACCAACGCAGCGGGTGATTACGGTAACGGCCGACATGACCGCCACCGGGGATGTGCAAAACCTGGTGGAAACAGCCCTCAAAGAACTGGGGCGCGTTGATATCCTGGTTAACAACGCCGGTATATACGGTCCCAAAGGAACGCTGGAGGAAACAAACTGGCCTGATTGGATTAGCGCGGTGGAAGTAAACCTCTTCGGAACAGTCAACACCTGCCGCTGCCTGCTGCCCCACTTGAAAAAGAACGGCTATGGCAAAATCATCAACCTATCCGGCGGCGGAGCCACCGCCCCCCTGCCCGGGCTCAGCGCTTATGCCGCCTCCAAGGCCGCGGTGGTGCGGTTCACCGAAACTCTGGCGGGCGAATGCCGGGAGCACGGCATCGACATCAACGCGGTGGCTCCCGGAGCCCTGAACACCCGCCTGCTGGATGAGATCCTGGAGGCGGGTCCGGATAAAGTGGGCCGGGCCTTTTACGCCAAGGCCCGGCGGCAGAAAGAAACCGGGGGGACTCCCCTGTCCCGGGGCGCGGACCTGTGCGTATTTCTGGCCGCGGCGGAAAGCGACGGCATCAGCGGCCGGCTCGTCAGCGCGGTATGGGACCCGTGGGAGCGCCTGGCCCGGCACCGGAACGAACTGGCTGCCGGCGACATCTATACCCTGCGGCGGATCGTGCCGGAAGACCGGGGTAAGGATTGGGGGAACCCTAAATGAATGTCGCCATCATCGGGTGCGGTTTAATCGGCCAAAAAAGAGCGGACGCCCTGGGGGAACACCGCCTGGTGGCCGCCGTGGACCGTGCCCCGGAGAAAGCGGCCGCCCTGGCCAGAAGCCGGCCCGGCGTCCGGGCCGGAAGCCGGTGGCGGGAGGCCGTAACCGCGCCGGACGTGGATATCGTGATCGCGGCCACCACCAACGATTGCCTGGCGGCTGTCACTTTGGCCGCGGTAAAGGCCGGCAAGCATGTGCTGGTGGAAAAACCGGCGGCCAGGAACGCGGCTGAACTGGAACCGGTACTGGAGGCGGCCGCCGCAGCGGGGGTCCGGGTCAAGGTGGGCTTCAACCTCAGGCGCCACCCGGCATTGCGCAAAGCAAAAGAGCTGGTTGATGAGGGGACCCTGGGGCCGCTCCTGTTCATCCGCGGCCGCTACGGGCATGGCGGCCGTCCCGGGTACCACCGGGAGTGGCGGGCCAGGCCGGAAATCGCCGGGGGCGGCGAACTACTGGACCAGGGAGTCCACCTGATCGACCTGTCCCGCTGGTTTCTGGGGGAATTCAACCGGGCCGGGGGACTGGTCCGGACCTTTTACTGGCCCATGCCGGTGGAAGACAACGGCTTCATCCTTCTGCAGACCCCCGCCGGGCAGGCAGCCTGGCTCCACGCCTCGTGCACCGAGTGGAAAAACACCTTTTCCTTTGAAATATACGGGCGCGATGGGAAACTGCACGCGGAGGGACTGGGTGGAAGCTACGGCCCGGAAAGGCTGACCTATTATAAAATGCTGCCTGAAATGGGGCCGCCGGAGACCACTATCTGGGAGTACCCCTTTCCGGACCGGTCCTGGCAGCTTGATTTTCAGGAATTAATCGATGCCATCCGGGAAAACCGCCAGCCCGGGGGCAATCTGAACGATGCCCTGGCCACATTAAACATAATCCAAAAAATATATGAGGATGGAAAATTATGATCATCACCAGAAGTCCATTACGGATCTCCCTGGGGGGCGGGGGTACCGACCTGCCTTCCTACTACCGTAAACATACCGGCTTTTTAATTGCCGCGGCCATCGACAGATACGTTTACATCACGCTGCACCAGACCTTTGTGCCGGAATTAATTTTAAAGTATTCCAAACTGGAACGGGTCAAAGACCCGGCCGAAATACAGCACCCCATTATCAGGGAAACCTTGTCCCTGGCGGACGTTGACGGCAAATACCTGGAAATCGCCAGTATGGCCGACATTCCGGCCGGTACCGGGTTGGGTTCCTCCGGGAGTTTCACCACGGCCCTGTTAAAAGCCTTGCACGCCCACAAAAAAAATCTGGTGCACCCGCAGGAACTGGCGGCTCAGGCCTGTCATGTGGAAATCGAGCGGCTGGGGGAACCGGTGGGCAAACAAGACCAGTATATTGCGGCTTACGGCGGGATCACCTGCTTTTACTTTCACCCCGACGAACAAGTGGAGGCCCAACCGCTGCTAATCTCCGATGAAACCCTGTACGACATGGAAGACAACCTGCTGTTGTTTTTTACCGGTTATTCCAGGCACGCTTCTTCCATCCTGAAGGTGCAGAACGACCGCAGCAAGGAAAACGACCGCGACATGATCGAAAACCTGCACTTCGTCAAAGATATGGGATACCGCAGCCGGGAAGCCCTGGAGTCAGGCAATCTGAGGGAATTCGCCGCCCTGATGAATGTGCACTGGAATTACAAAAAGCAGCGCGCCGGAACCATGAGCAATGACCAAATCGATACCTGGTACAGGTTGGCCCTGGATAACGGCGCCCTGGGCGGCAAACTCATCGGGGCGGGGGGCGGCGGCTTCTTAATGTTTTACGCCGAGGAAAAGGCCCGCCTGCGCCAGGCCATGACCCGGGCCGGACTGCAGGAGGTCAGGTTCCGCTTTGATTTCGAGGGCACCAAAGTGGTGGCCCAATGATGCCCCCCGCGGCCATCCTGGCCGGAGGACTGGCGACCCGCCTGCGCCCCGTCACCGGGACGGTCCCCAAAGCCATGGTGGAAGTGGCCGGCAAACCCTTTATCCACCATCAACTGGACCTGCTGAAGAGGAAAGGCATTCGCCGGGCGGTGGTCTGCGCCGGCCACCTGGGAGAACAAATCCAAGCCTACGTAAAAAACGGGAGCAGCCTGGGTCTGACCGTAAGTTACTCCTTTGACGGCGCATCGCTCCTGGGCACCGGGGGCGCTCTGCGCAAGGCGGCCCCCCTGCTGGGGGACGTCTTCTGGGTCACCTACGGCGACGCCTACCTGGACGCCGACTACGCGGCCGTCCTGGAGTTCTTTCGCGGCCGGTCCAGCCCGGGCCTGATGACGGTATACCACAATGAAAACCAATGGGACCAAAGCAACATCCTTTACGCCGGCGGGCAAATTCTCAACTATGATAAAAAACGTCCCACCCCGGACATGAAGCATATCGATTACGGTCTCTCCCTCCTGAGCAGGGAAGTCCTGGACGGCATCCCGGCCGGAAAAGCATTTGACCTGGCGGATTTATACGCGGCATTGGTCAAAAGCGGCCAAATGCTGGGATACGAAGTTGACCGGCGCTTCTACGAGATCGGCTCCCCGGAAGGTTTGCGGGAAACCAGGGCCTATTTGGAATCATGGGCACGATAACTAATTAAAAGAGGTATCGAATAATGAGCAAAGAGGATCAAGAACATCCCCAAAGCGGCGTATCCCCTACAATGGAATACATTGACACTTACCTGGCGGAAACCGGGCAAATCATCCAGGCTATCGACCGGAACAGCATCGCCAAAGCCATTGAGATTTTGCGGGCCGTACGCCAAAACAACGGCTGTCTTTATATCCTGGGGGTGGGCGGCGGGGCGGGCAACGCCTCTCACGCCGTTAACGATTTCAGGAAAATTGCGGGCATTAAATCCTACGCGCCCACCGACAACGTCTCCGAACTCACGGCCTGGGTCAATGATGTCAGTTGGGAGGCTGTGTTTGAAAACTGGCTGCAGGTGTCCCGCCCGAAGCCGGAAGACTGCCTGCTCATTTTTTCAGTGGGAGGCGGCTCGGAACGCACGTCCCAAAATCTGGTGCGAGCCATGGAATACGCCAGGCAACAGGGCAGCCATATCATATCAGTGGTGTCCCGGGACGGCGGCCACGCGGGAAAAATCTCCGATGCCTGCATACTGATCCCGGTGGTATCCGGGGCGCGGATCACCCCCCACTGCGAAGGATGGCAGGCCGTGGTCTGGCACCTGATGGTCAACGCCCTGACCCTGGAGTGAAGAGTTTATGAACAGCAAAGCTGTTTTTTTGGACCGGGACGGGGTGCTGAACCGTCTGGTATGGAACCCCGCCACCGGGGCGTATGAATCGCCCCACACCGCCGCCGATTTGGATGTTTTCCCCTTTGTGCCGGCGGCCCTGCGGCAGTTGTCCGAGACGGGTTACCACCTTTTTTTGGTCTCCAACCAGCCCAGTTACGCCAAGGGAAAGACCACCCTGGAGAACATCCTGGCGGCGCACGCCAAGCTGGACTTATATCTGAAAGCAAACGCCGTGCGGTTTACCGAGTATTATTACTGCTACCACCACCCCGCCGGCGTCGTGCCCGCATACACCCGCGCCTGCCGCTGCCGTAAACCAAGTCCCTTTTTTCTCGTTCAGGCGCAACAAAAGTATTGCTTGGACACAGCCCGTTCCTGGATGGTCGGCGACCAGGATTCGGACATATTCTGCGGCCGGAGCGCCGGAACAAAAACCATGCTTATTGAAGAGGAAAAATCCGCTTCCAAAAGGGGTGGGAGCAGTCCCGACCACAGGGCGCCCAACCTGAAAAAAGCGGTGGAAATCATCCTTGCTGTGGATAAAGAAGACTTGGTTCAGGTGGGGTTCTGACCCATATGTTGGGGACATTCCTCCGAAGGAGGTGTGTCCCCTGACCGCTAACCCTTAGTCGCACTTATTTCGAGCTTACAGCCTGTTTATCCCCGACCTAAGAGGTTGGGGTCTTACAGGCTGTGCGAAGATAAATACCCGGGAAAGGAAAAGAAACATGAGTAATGTAGCGAGTCTTAAAATCAAGCTGTTTGCGGACGGGGCCGACCTCCCGGCCATGCAGGAGGCCTACGGAAAAGGCTTGGTCAAGGGTTTTACGACCAATCCCACCCTGATGAAAAAAGCCGGCGTCAGGGATTACGAAGCCTTTGCCAAAACGGTTTTGTCCACCATCACCGATCTGCCCATCTCCTTCGAGGTGTTTGCGGACGAATTTGACGCCATGGAGCGGGAAGCGCGCCAAATTGCCGGCTGGGGTCACAATGCCAACATCAAAATTCCCATCACCAACACCAGGGGAGAATCCTCTATTCCGCTAATTAAAAAGCTCTCCGCGGACGGTATGCCCCTCAATGTCACCGCCGTCCTGACCCTGGAGCAGGTGGAAGCGGTGGCCGGCGCGCTGAGCGACGGGGCCCGGTGCATTGTTTCAGTATTTGCCGGCCGGATCGCAGATACCGGCCGGGACCCGGTCCCCGTGATGCAAGAAGCCGCCGCCATTCTCAAATCCCGCCCCGGAACCGAGCTCCTTTGGGCCAGTTCCCGGGAGTTGCTCAACATTATTCAGGCGGAACAGTGCGGCTGCCACATCATCACGGTGACCCCCGACATCTTGAAAAAACTGCCGTTGCTGGGCAAAGACCTTATCGCCTTATCCCTGGACACGGTGAAGATGTTCCACTATGACGCCCAATCGGCGGGATACCAAATCTAAGTCACCGGTGGCAGCCCTCACCATTTGCCGGCGTGAGCAATAAGATAATAGGAAGCTGTAGTCCAGTCACAAGTCAAAGGTCCAAAGTCTTTTCCATTTCAATACGTCAGGTTGGGAGAACACAATTAATGCTTTTCAATAGTTTCGAGTTCATCTTTATATTCATGCCGGCGGTGCTGCTTACTTTTTACCTGCTGATCAGCAGGGGGCTGCACCGGGCGGCCATTGGATCGCTGATTCTGTTTTCACTGCTGTTTTACGGGTACTGGAACCCCCGGTACGTGTTTTTAATCCTGGCCAGCATTGCCACGAACTACTTAATCAGCCGGTTGATCAGCAAAACAGATGCTAAAAAATTTCTGGCCGCCGGCATCTCCTTTAATTTGCTTTTGCTGGCATATTACAAATATTGCAATTTTTTCATCGACAACGTCAATAAGTTGGGGCAACTGGACATCCCTTCGCTGAACATCTTCCTTCCCCTGGCCATCTCCTTTTTCACCTTTACCCAGATCGCTTACCTGGTGGATGTTTACAAAAACCGTGCCACCCGGTACGACCCGGGGAGCTACAGCTTGTTTGTCCTGTTTTTCCCGCACTTGATCGCCGGGCCTATCGTCTACCACCGGGAACTGATCCCCCAGTTTAAGGACCCCAAAACCTTTCGGGTTAATTATCATAACCTTTCCACCGGCATGCTGCTGTTCTTCATCGGACTGTTCAAAAAGGTTATTATAGCCGATTATTTTTCCCCACACGTGGCCGCGGTTTTCGACACGGCCACCAACCCCAGCTTTTTTGAAGCCTGGGCGGGCGCTTTGTCTTTTACCATGCAAATCTATTTTGATTTTTCCGGTTATACCGACATGGCCCTGGGGCTGGCCCTGCTGTTCAATATCAAAATGCCCCCCAACTTTAATTCACCTTACCAAGCCAACAGCATTATTGAGTTCTGGCGCCGCTGGCACATGACCCTGTCCCGGTTTTTAAAGGATTACCTGTACATTCCCCTGGGCGGAAACCGGCTGGGCACACCCAGAAAATACCTCAATTTGATGCTCACCATGTTGTTGGGCGGCCTGTGGCACGGCGCCGGGTGGACCTTTGTGGTCTGGGGAGGCCTGCACGGCGCCTTCCTGTGCGTCAACCACCACGCCCGGTCCATGCAAATTAAAGTCCACTGGCTGGCGGCCCGGGCGCTGACTTTTACCGGGGTGGTGGTAGCCTGGATTTTCTTCCGGGCCCGGGACCTGGACCACGCGCTGAATATACTGGCCGGGTGCGCCGGAGGCAACGGTTTTAACCTGCATCCCCGGTACGCCAGCAAGGAAGAGATATTTTTCATTCTGCTGGCCCTGATTGCCGTCAATACGCTGCCCAACTCAATGCAGCTGGCCTCCGGCATGAAACCGGCGGTTAAATGGCTGGCATTCGCAGTGTTGCTGGCCGCGGTTGCCTTAACCATGCTCAACAACCCCAGCGAGTTCCTGTATTTTCAATTTTAACGGCGGTGAATGGAATGACTGATGAGAAATTTGTTCGCTTGATGATTTGTTTCCTGGCGGCATTTTTATTCTTGCACCTGATTATCTATTACGGTTATACCGGGGAAACCCTGGAGCTTTCGGAAAAGCTGCTGAAAAAGTCAGCCACAACCGGACGCCATGAACCCTCCAAACAGGTTGAAGTGACGGCTTTCGGAGACCTGGTCAGGCTTTCCTACCTTTACCGGTTGGGATCCCGGCAAACCGTGACGGCCACCTCAGATTCCCTGGGTTATCTGAACCCGGACTACCGTCCCGGCAAGGATTACCCGGTGGTGACAGTGGGAGATTCTTTCCTGATGGTCAGCAGTGATGAAAACCGTTTCAACGCACTATTGGGCCAAAAGCTGGGGGTACCCTGCTATAACATGGCCGCCAACGGCGTGGAGGATCCCTTTGCCTTTTTGCAAAGCGATTTTGTAAGGAGAACAAAAGTATTGGTCTGGGAGTGCGTGGAGCGAAATATCCAAGCGGAACACTTCAATATCAACAAAATGGAATATTACCATGCCCTGGCCGCCAAAAAGGCGGCCTGCGTGGAAACTTGGACCAAAGACAGCCTGCGCCCCCACGAGTTTAAACAGGTTAATTCCGCCAACATCAAATTTATCGTTAATAATTTGTACTTCAGCCTAAAGGGCGTCCCGTTGCTGGGCGAAGCCGGGGTCGCCCGGCTGAAAGACGGCAGAAAACTGTTATATTTCAAAGATGACTTGATTTACTTCCAGCGGCCGTATTTTGAAGAGGACCTGGCCCGGGCGGTGGAGTTCATCTGCCGTATCAACCGGGAATTGCAGAAATACGGTGTCAGGTTGGTTTTCTTGGCCATCCCCGATAAGTACAACGCTTATTACGAACTAATCGCGGACGAAACAAAACCGGCGGCGGAAAACCGGTTTATCCGGTGTCTGGTGGACGAACTGCGCCAAAACGGGGTGCCGGCCGCAAACCTGCTCGATCCCTACCGGGAACTAATAGACCGCGGTATTGATCCGTACCCTCCGGACGACACGCACTGGAACAACACGGGCACCGACCTGGCCGCCGAGTTGACGGCGGATTTAATCACAGAGCACGACCTGCTTAAACAATAAAAAAGCGCGCGCTTTTCAGTACTTTTATCCTTAGCGCTTGCATAAGTTGGGGACATTCCTCCAAAGGAGGTGTGTCCCCTGACCGCTGATGGCAAGCACAATTTCCTAAAGTATAAAGAAGACTTGTTCAGGCGGGGTTTCACCCTCCGGGTACGCGTGACCCATACGTTGGGGACAGACTTGCGCCCATTGTCTTGCCGAGCGCAGCGAAGAACCTTGGATTCTTCACTTCGTTCAGCGATGACCCAGAACCAAAGTCCTTCCCTGTGCATAGTCTTAAATAGTCCGGTCAATTTAAAATCAACCCATTTTTTTACAGTTTGCTTGAATTGGAGGGCCAATCAGTGATGCAAGTTGAGCATGAAAAAACAAGCTCGGGTTTGACCATCTTTCTAACCGGTCTTTCCGGCGCCGGGAAAACAACTTTGGCCCAAATGATGGCGGTTAAGCTTGCGGGAAACAGGGGGAGAAAAACAACCGTGCTTGATGGAGATGAAGTCCGCCATTACCTGGCGCAAGAATTGGGATTTTCCAAAGAACACAGGGAAATAAACGTCCGGCGGGTGGGATTTGTAGCCGGCGAAATAACCAAGCATGGCGGTATCGCCATTTGCGCGTTAATTGCTCCATATGCCGCCGGCCGGCAAAAAAACAGGCATTTAATAAATAAACATGGCGGTTATGTGGAAGTCTATGTTTCCACGCCTCTGACAGTATGCGAGATGCGCGACAGCAAGGGTCTGTACGCGAAAGCCAGACAGGGTCTCATTCAGCAGTTCACCGGCCTGAGCGATCCCTATGAGACGCCCGAAAATCCCGAACTGATCATTGATACGAGCAAACTGGGTCCGGAAGAAGCGGTTGATCAGATCATTAATTACCTGAAAAAAGAAGGGTATGTAGATTAAATGATTGCCAACTCAACCGCCATATGCATCCTCGGCATGCACCGGAGCGGAACATCCGCCGTTACGCGGGCCGTCAACCTGCTCGGCGCGCACCTCGGAGAGCCGGGAAAACTTATGCCGGCCACATCCGATAACCCCGAGGGTTATTGGGAGCATACCGAAATTGTATCCTTGCAGGAAAAAATACTACATGCCTTTTTACATGCCTGGCACAGCCATTTTCCCTTACCCCCCGCATGGTGGAAGCACCCGGAAATTAACCCCCGGCGTGAAGAATTAGCGCAATTGGTGCGGCGTGAATTTGCGGATTACCCTTTATGGGCCTGGAAAGACCCCAGAACATCTCTATTGCTGCCGCTATGGAAAGATGTTCTCGACTCATTAAAAATAGAAACGCGTTATGTCATTGTACTGAGAAACCCGCTTGATGTAGCCGCTTCCCTGGCCCGGCGCAATGGATTTGATCAGGAAAAATCTTTAAGTTTATGGCTGCAGTATACATTGCCCGCTTTATTTTGGTCCAAGAATTGTAAGAGGATTGTTATTCATTATGATCATTTTTTGGCCGATTGGCAGTCATGCTTAAAAGATATTGCTAAAACACTGGCTATACCATGGCCGCAAAATGAAGCTGAGTTAAGCAAGGCCATGTCTTCTTTTTTAAAGCCCGGCCTCCGGCATAACCGGTCTACCTTGGAAAAGCTCACCGCAGACAGCACGGTTCCCGAACAAGTGGTCACGGCGTATCGTTTGTGCAGTCAGGCAGTGGATTCAGCTTCTTTTGTCGATACTATAGCGTTTACCCGGCAAATAGATCTTCTTTTCGCCCAGGTTTGCGACCTATCTCATTATAAAAGCATTACCAGATCAAAAATGCGGAAAAAACAAAGCTTCATCAGGACCGGGAAACAAAATAAGCAATGGCAGGTTAAAAAAAAGAGGCCGTTGGTATCAATAGTAACTCCATCCTACAACCAGGGCGATTTGATTGAAGAAACCATACGCAGTGTTTTAAGCCAGGAAGAACAAGAGATTGAATATATCGTTATCGATGGCGGTTCTACGGATCAGACCTTAGAAGTGCTAAAAAAATACGCCCCAAAACTGAAGTGGGTTTATAAAAAATACCGGGGGCAGGCAGATGCTGTGAATGAAGGGTTTAGTGTGGCCAGGGGCGAGGTATTGGGATGGCTGAACCCCGGTGATACGTATTTACCGGGGGGCATAAAAAAGGCGGTAAATTTTTTAACCGCCCATCCCCAAATGTTAATGGTTTACGGCAATGCTTACCGGACCGGGCGCGGTGGGAATATTAGATCCCCCTACCCGACAGAACCCTTTGATGCCCAAAGAATGCCCAAATTATGCTTCATCTGTCAGCCTACGGTGTTAATCAGAAAAGCTGCCGTGGATTCAGTTGGTTTGCTTGATGTTTCATTAAAATATGCCGCGGATTATGATTACTGGATTCGGTTGGCAAGCAAATATCCCAATTGTATCGGCCATATGCATCATTATTCGGCCAACAAACGAATTGACCCCGAAGAACAAACCGTATCATGGCTTAAAAAAGCTTATGGCGAATCAATGGCCGTTGTAAAAGAACATTATGGAGAGATACCGGAAGCATGGATTTATGCTTATAGTAACGCCATTGTCCAAAACTACGACAGTAAAAATCCAGGCCGGAGATCAGTTATCCGTGCTCTTTCATGTCTATATCATGTAATGCGCCGGCCCAATGGAGTAAGCCGTTTTAGATATTTAAATACCTTTAAGAACGCAATGTTAAATAAATATGCCAAACTTCAGTAAATTATTTGTGCAAACGGGGGATATTTTATGTGGAACCGCTATTATAACTTAAAACTAACGGGAAAAGACATCAAGCACGGCAAACATAAAGACCTGGTTGGAGGCATGTGGGAGGAAATGGGCAAACTTCAACTGGACTGGCTTTTAAGAAACGGCTTGCAGCCGGAACACAATCTTTTAGATATTGGTTGCGGCTCTTTACGAGGAGGGGTTTATTTTATTGCCTATCTCAATCAAGGACACTATTTCGGCCTTGATATTAATAAATCCCTGATTGAAGCCGGCAAAAAAGAGCTGCAAAAAGCCGGGTTACATGAAAAAAATCCCACCCTGTTGGTTAACGACAGCTTTCAATTTGATTTATTAAATACTAAATTTGATTTTGCCATTGCCCAGTCTGTTTTTACACACCTCCCGGCAAACGTCATATTGCGCTGTTTGATCAATGTTGATCAGGTTCTTAATCCGGGGGGCAAGTTTTATGCAACCTTTTTCGAAACCAAAGATCGTTCCGGTTTAAAAGAAATAATCCAATCCGATGGCATTGTAACCCATCTTGACCAGGATCCATACCATTATCATTATTCATTGTTTGGTTATTTAGTTGATGATTTATCCTTGCATTTAGAATATATAGGCGACTGGGGGCATCCCAGGAACCAAAAGATGCTGTGTTTCACTAAAAAATTAGTCAATTGAGATTTCAACATTATACCAAGGAATTATTGGAGGAACGCGTATGACTGCTAATCCTGCAGCATTGGAACAGCAGCTGGGGTTGGATTTACAAGCGGGAGATCATCATTACAGAGCTTTTGTGGGGCCGCCGGCAAAGTATGATCTGGTTTCGGCCATGCAATTCAATCTGTTGACTTTTCTGGGTTTAAGAGAGTTTCATTATTTACTTGATCTAGGGTGTGGGTCCTTAAGAGCCGGAAGATTGTTAATCCCCTATCTGCTGCCGGAACATTATTTGGGAATTGAGCCCGAACAATGGTTGGTGGACGAGGGTATAAAAAACGAGCTCGGGCAGGAGATAATTGAAATCAAAAAACCGCAATTTCTTTTTCGTTCAGATTTTAAAGCCGGCTTATTTAATCAAGAAATAGATTTTGCCATTGCCCAATCTGTTTTTTCCCATGCCGGCGCCGGGCAAATTAAAATATGCCTGCAGGAAGTGTCAACTTGCCTGGCGGCACAAGGTATTTTGGCGGCTACCTTTATCAGAGGAAATAAAGATTATACCGGCGGGGAATGGGTTTATCCGGGATGTGTGCAATATACCGCCCAGGGAATGAAAAGTTTGGCCGGTGAAGCCGGTTTAGGTTTCCGCATCATCGATTGGCCGCATCCAAATGGTCAAACATGGGCTATTTTTGGTGATTCCGGTTACATTAAAAGTATTCAGGACCCTACTTACCTATTGGGCGGCAAATTAAAAAGGCTCTGGAAAACCATTTTAAAAATGGCGCGCTCGTTCAGTTAAACCGGTCACCGGCCGGTTTCTTTTTAAAATGCTGAATAATTAAGCTGCTTAAAGAGGGAAAGGGACCGGTTATGGATTTGATATAATTAACCGGCACCCGTACTCTCTTTTGAATTTTTCTCCGTTTGATCAACATGGAAGGTATCTTCTTGCAAACCTGCCAGTAAATCCGGCCCATGGTTTTTATATCTCTCATCTTAATACAATGTCCAAAGGAAACAAGTATGTGCATGGTTAAAAATGCCGGGAGCATCTTGAGCAGCATCATCAACGGCATATTTTTCAAGTGCACAAAAATTATATTGCGCTGGGCAAAGATAAATCGTTGGGCCGGTATCCGGTTGGAGGTGGCTTGGTGGATGTGATAGACCACCGCCGTGGGAACAAAAAGACACTTGTAACCACTTAACTGGGCCCGCATTCCCAAGTCAATATCCTCATAATAGGCAAAAAAATCTTCATCGAACAGCCCGATATCCTCAAGCATATCCCGGCGATAAATGGCTGCTCCGGCACAGGCCGAAAATAAAAATCTGGGTTGGTCATATTGTCCGCAATCAATTTCGCCATTGCCCGCCATGCTGCCGTAAAAAGCAAGCTTATCGCCGGCATTGTCAATTTTGTTTCTTTCATAATAATTCAACATTTTTGAAGCGCACAAGCCGACTTCCGGATTTTCTTCCAGAGCCTGTACCAACCGGGCCAGCCATTCCGGATGGATTTCGGTATCGTTATTCAACAGCGCAATGTACTTACCCCGGGCCGATGCAATGCCGATATTCACGGCCCGGCAAAAACCTTGATTATCAGTTAACTGAATAATTTGCACTTCACTGAAACAAGACTGCATAAACGGTATTGAATCATCACTTGAGCCGTTGTCCACAACAATTACCTCAAAGTTCCGGTATCGTTGCCGTCTAAGCGATGTCAAGCAGGCTTCCAGGAGATTTCGGCCATTCCAGTTGGGTATAACCACGGATGTTTCCGGTTTTGACAATCTCGCTCAGCCTTTCGGTTAAGATGCTCTGAAAAACCTTCATTTTTTCCACATTTTTAATATATTAAGTTACCTCGCCATGTGCCACAACAAGCTGCCCGAAATAACCGTCCCCACGGTCTCCGCCGTTTTTAGTTTGCGAAATTTCAAACACACCTGGTTTGATAACGACATATATTGAACTACTGTACATATATTTCATGAAGATGTTCGAAAAGTCCGCACTCGTGCTCCTTTTCGAACACTCACTTCATGGTTTTGAAAAAATAGTGCGCCAAGAGGTTTGTGAGCATTGAACAACCTGCGCAAACGCACCATCCAAGGTTTGACTTGGAGCGGAGCCGCCCAATTTTTCAGTCAAATGATATCTTTCATCATTACGGTTTTTCTGGCCAGGTTACTGGATCCGCAAGAATTCGGCCTCATTACCATGATCACCATATTTACCGGGTTCGCCGGTTTGTGCATGGAACTTGGCCTTGGCGCCGCAATAATTCAAAAAAACGACATTGAACAGCGACATCTTTCTTCTATTTTTTGGATAAATATTTTTATGGGGCTCGTATTATCTCTGGTTATTGCGTGCGCCGGCCCTGGCATAGCCCGGTTTTATAATGAACCGATCCTGCAGCCTTTAACACTCCTTATTTCGGTTAACTTTTTTATCGGTTCATTGGGCGTGGTACAGATGGCTTTGCTCAACAAAGAACTTGCATTCCAGCGCCTGGCAGTGATTCAGATCATCTCGCTGCTCGGCGCCGGTACCGTGGGGATATTACTGGCCAGGGCCGGATATGGCGCATGGAGCCTGGCCTGGCAATCCACCGCGTTGACTTCGATGACAATGATATTATTGTGGTTTACCGGCACCTGGCGGCCGCGTTGGGAGTTCGATTTCACGGCGGTACGGGAACTGACCGGCTTTGGCGCCAATCTGCTGGGGCATAAAATGCTCAATTATTGGATGAGCAATCTAGATAATTTCCTGATTGGGCGTTACATTGGTTCCGCCAGTCTGGGGATCTACAGCAGGGCCTACCAACTGATGTTGCTGCCGATGAATCAAGTTTCTTCGGTGATCACCCGGGTCATGTTCCCGGTGCTCTCTTCCATCCACGAGGATAAAAAACGAATCAAGCAGATCTACCTGAAGGCAATCGGTCAAATTGCCCTGGTAACTTTCCCGCTCATGCTTGGATTGCTGGTGACTGCCCCAAGCTTTGTGCCGGTGGTCTTCGGTCCCAAATGGAACGCTATTGTACCGGTATTACAAGTGTTTTGCATTGTAGGCCTGAGCCATTCCATCCTGACGACAACCGGGTGGATATATATGTCGCAGGGCCGCACCGACTGGATGTTTAAATGGGGCATCTATGCCAGTGTTGTAAAAGGCCTCGGGATTATTACCGGACTTAAATGGGGCATCCTTGGTGTGGCGATAGGTTATACCGCGGTGAACTTAATATTTTTGCTATATCCGGGATTCGCCATCCCCGGCCGCCTGATCGGCATGACCTGGAGTGATGTTGGCCGCCGTGTCGCCGGACCATTGGGCTGCGCGGCCGCCATGGCCGCTGCGGTTTGGGGGGTTGGCCTGCTGCTGCCGGATAAATGGCCGCACTGGGCGTATCTGACAATACAGATTCTCTTTGGAGCAATCAGTTATTTAATGTTAATCCATTTATTTGGTCTTCGGGCTTACCTGGAACTCAAACAACTGGCGCGTGAACAATGGCGGGGCACCAGGAGGTTATCATAACGAAAACAAACAACTCGACTAAAAAAGAAGCCCTCAACGAACCGGTTGCCGTGCAAAATTGGGGGCAAAATCTTTTTTCATTCAGAAACCTTTGATTTAAAATCAATAGCGGCTTTCACCGCTCAACATTTTGTGCTTTAACTTCCATCTTCCGTTTTCACGCCTTTGATCACCACCGCCAGCCTGGGCAGGTTGGCCTGCAGCGAATAATGCCGTTCGACCGTTTCCCTGCCCTGCAGTCCCAATTCCCGGCGTAAGCCGGGGGACTCAATCAAGCGGCCCAGTTTAATGATCCACTCATCCCGGCTGCCGGCCAGGTATCCGTTTATACCGTCGGTAACAATATCCCGGTTCGCACTGATGGGTGAGGCCACCGCCGGTAATCCCGCAGCCATGTACTGAAGCAGTTTAAGCCCGCACTTGCCCCTGGCCTCTTCACTGTCCGCCAGGGGCATGACACCGATATCGAAGGATAAAATCAGGTTTGTTTCATCCCGCAGAGACCAGGGCAGGTGCTCCACTTCCACGCCGGGACAGTGGAAACCCAGACCACCTACGATCCGGATTAATATCCGGTGCCTGGCGGCAAGAGTCTGAAAAACAGGCTTCAGCTGGTTAAGATAGGGAAGCGAGCCGGGCATGCCAATCCAGCCGATTACACAAGGTTCACCCGGGTTTTCATCCCGGAACTGTTTCAAGGGGTATTTGTGCAAACCAATGGCCGTCGGTATTACGGTTACATTGGCGTTATATTCCCGGGCGTAAGCCGCCAGGTAAGAGTTGCCGGCAATAACCGCGTCGCACCGGGCAATTACCCTGGCCACCCTGTCCCGGTCGGTTAACTTCTCGGCCAGGGTCCGTTTGCGATGCGGTGAGGTGGAAAAAATAGCGTCATCAAAATCAAAAATCATCCGCTTGCCCATTAACCTGGCCATCCGGCAGACCGCGATTTCCGGGAACGGGTAAACGTGAGGGACAACGAGCCGCTGCATGAACACAGCGTCAAAATTCCGGGCGGCAAGAACCGAAGCGAAACGGGACAACGCACCCAAACCAAAATAAACCGCTTTGGCACCGGCCCCCCGGGAAGGAGCGAACCGTTCGTACACATAATCGGAAACACCCGACCTGACCCGGCACGAAATGCCGTGTTCATTGAGCGGCTCCAGGTATTGCAATATTCTGTACCGGCTGGGCGGGTCGTTCCAGGATGCCGTGGGCAAAAAAAGCACCTTCATTGTAATTTACCGCCTTTTGGGGTTGCCAGATAGTTTCCATGACCGGTTGCTTATTAATACTCCCAGTCCGGCCAACGGCTCCTGTTATTCATGTACCAGTGTACGGTATCTTTTAAGGCCGCGTTGAATTCGTACCCGGGCTTCCAGCCCAGGGCGCGTTTGATTTTTTCGTAATTTATGGCGTAACGCCGGTCATGCCCGGGCCGGTCCTCCACAAACCGGATCAGGCTGCGGGGTCTGTTCAACAGGTCTAATATTTTACCGGTCAGTTCCAGGTTGGTGAGTTCCGCACCCCCGCCGATGTTGTACACCTCACCCGGCCGGCCGCCTAAAACAACCGTCTCCAGGGCGCGACAGTGATCCAGGACGTAAATCCAATCCCGAACATTGAGCCCGTCGCCGTAGATGGGCACGGGCCGGCCGGCCAGGGCGTGCTTGATAATTACCGGAACCAGTTTTTCCGGGTACTGGCGCGGCCCGAAATTGTTGGAACAGCGGGTGATTACCACCGGCAGACCGTACGTCCTGTGGTATGCCCGGACCAGGAGGTCCGCCGCCGCTTTGCTGGCGGAGTACGGGCTGTTGGGAGCCAGGGGCGAATCCTCCGTGAAAAAGCCGGATGGTCCCAATGAACCGTATACTTCATCCGTGGAAACCTGGATTAATTTAGGCACTCCCGACCGCCGGGCGGCTTCCAGGAGCACCTGGACGCCCTTGACATTGCTGTCCAAAAACGGGGTGGCGTCTTTTATGCTGCGGTCCACATGGGATTCCGCGGCAAAGTTGATAATCACGTCGACGCCCGACCGGATTACACCGTCAACTACCGCCGGTTCGGCAATATTACCCCTGACAAACCGGCAGCGGGCTTCATCAATACCGGAAAGGTTTTTCAAATCGCCGGCATAGGTGAGTTGATCAAGATTGATAATTGCCCAGTCTTTATGTCGGTCAAGTATATAATGAATGAAATTGGAGCCGATAAAACCGGCTCCACCGGTTACAAGAAGTTTCACAAGTGTACCTCCAACATGAATCAATGATCGTTCGCGCTGCTGCTAAACGCTCACCCGGGACCGGTATTGCCACGAGCTTTTCATTCTTTTGTTGGCGTGACGCCGGCGGGTGCGCTTGAAGCCAGGTAACGGGCCAGGGCATCCTGCCAGGGCGGAAGCAAGTAACCGATAGTTTCGGCCAGCGGAAAGGGGTCCAACACCGAAAAAAACGGCCGGTTGGCCGGGCGAATGAAGTCCCTGGTGGCGCAGGGAATCAATTCCGCCTTCAGGCCCGCCAGTCTGAATATTTCTTGGGCGTAACGGTACCAGGTGGTACTGCCCCGGTTGGTGACATGATATAATCCGTAACAACCGGTGGCGCTGATATCCACCACGGCCCGGGCCAGGTCGGCGGTGTAAGTGGGACAACCCTCCTGGTCGTCAACTACGCGCAGCATGCCCCGCTCTTTACCCAGGCGCAGCATGGAGGAAACGAAATTAGTCCCCCCGGGGCCGAATAGCCAGCTGGTCCGGAGGATGTAGCAAGTACCGGTAATGTCCCGCACCGCTTTTTCGCCCCAGAGTTTACTGGCCCCGTAGACGTTCAAGGGCGACGGGCGGTCATAAATGCGGCAGGCTTGACGCCGCCGGCCGGAAAAAACATAGTCGGTGCTGATATGCACAAGGGACGAGCCGTTTTCCCGGCAAGCCAGCGCCAGGTTGCGGGGTCCCAGGCCGTTTACCCGGTAGGCGCGCTCCGTTTCGGTTTCGGCGTCATCCACATTGGTATAGGCGGCACAATTAACTACTATTTCAGGACGGCACTCCGCGACCAGTTTTCTCACCCGGGCCAGGTCGGTGATATCAAGCTGGTCTCTGGTCAAAGCGACGACATCATCCCCCCGGCGGCTGTACGCCCGGGACACTTCCCGGCCCAGCATCCCGGCGGCACCGGTGACCATGATCCTCACTTGTTAACCGCCGCCCAGTCATAAGGTATGGACGGATCGTCAAAGGGGAGCCGCTGCTCGTCGGGCTGTTCGTAATTATAAAGCTCGGTGGGAAAGTTGACAATTAAAGCGCTCTCATTCCCTTCGGCCGCAAAGCCGTGATAAACCAGCGGCGGTATTTTGAGCAGCACCGGGTTTAGCCGGCCTAGATGAAACACATTGAGCAGTCCATTGGTGGGGCTGTTTGGACGCCTGTCGTAAAGTACCGTTCTGGCCATGCCCCAGACACAAACAAAGTGATCCCACTGCCGTTCGTGATAGTGCCAGGCCTTGACAATACCGGGATAACAAGCTGTAACATAAGCCTGGGCAAACCGGTCAAACTCCGGCCAGTCGCAGCGCAGCATTTCCATCAGCAAACCCCGTTCATCGGGGATCACTTTTAATGTTTTAACCTGTACGCCCGAAATTAAATTAATTTTATACACCTCCTGAGAATTGCACCTCCGAATGAGCGCCCAGAAACAATTGCACGGCCCCGGGCAATTCCGCCAGGCGGGTTATTTTGGTGTTGTTGCCCAGCAGGCTGTTCTCAATCCGGGCCACATCTCTAAGACAACAGTTGTCAAGCACCACGGAGTGCTCAATACCCACATTCACAAGCACGCTGTGACTGCCCAGGGCGGTAAAGGGCCCGATAAAGGAATTCTCAATATGAATATTTTCGCCGATGGCCACGGGCCCGCGGATAATACTGTTTATGACCCGGCTGCCCCGCCCGATGCTAACCCTGCCCACAACAGAGCTTTGCCGGTCAACCTCTCCATTAATCTCCCGGCAAGCGTACTCGTCAAGCACCACCCGGTTGGCCTCCAGGATGTCGTCCTTTTTGCCCGTATCCAGCCACCAGCCATCCAGCAGCCTGGCATCAACCCGGCAGCCCGTTTCAATCATCTCCTGGATGGCGTCGGTAATCTCCAATTCACCGCGCCGGGAAGGTTTAATCCGGTCAATGGCCCGGTGCACCGAAGGCCGGAAAAGATAAATCCCCACCAACGCCAGGTTACTGAGGGGTTGTTTGGGTTTCTCCACTAACTTGAGCACCCGGTTTTCTTCACCCAACACAGCCACCCCAAACTGCCGCGGGTCGGCCACCTCCTTCAACTGGATGACCGCATCGACCGGCGAAGCGTCAAATTCCCTTACTATTTGACTAACCCCACCCTGGATCAGGTTATCACCCAGGAACATTAAAAACGAATCGTTTTGTAAAAATGCCCGGGCGGTTTGCACGGCATGAGCCAACCCGGCAGGTTCCTGCTGGGTGATGTAGGTGATACGCAGCCCCCGCTCCCGCCCGTCACCCGCGGCAGCCATGATCTGGGAACCGGTATCGGGTGAAATAACGATGCCGATATCGGTAATACCCGCATTTTTAACTTGCTCAATAACAAATTGTAAAATGGGTCGGTTGGCTACCGGGATTAACTGTTTGGCTTTGGTATGGGTGAGGGGACGCAGGCGGGTACCCCTGCCGCCGCTCAGTATCAGTGCCTTCACCAATGGTCAACTCCTAACAGTGGCTAAACGGATTTCTTTATTGCCATGCTTTTAATATATTAAGCGGCTTTGCAATGTGTCACGGAACAACGGCACTTCCCCCCCCCCCCCCCC
>Ga0209164_1000306_pt1 | contig 133002 bp, 100 predicted proteins | sample MTBNYHSulfiMetaG_FD_187458 | JGI IMG/M metagenome (GOLD analysis project Ga0209164, IMG submission 187458) | Enrichment culture microbial communities from rom New York Harbor, USA that are MTBE-degrading - MTBE-NYH (New York Harbor Sulfidogenic)... | ecosystem: Environmental > Aquatic > Marine... | reverse complement strand
TCCACCAGCAACCGGTCAATGGCCACCGGATCATATTCAATCTTCTGGTACCGGCTCCGCTCGCTGGCCCCCTCCGGCGTCAACTCCAGCCGGTTCAACGTGCTCTTGCCCGCCAATGCCTGCCCCCAATCCCCGGCCCGGACCCGCCGCTGACCCGTCACGTCCACCTTCCCCACCAACGCCGCCAGCAGCGGATCCCGCCGCAGCGCATCATGATCGTTCAGATCCTCATACCCCAACGCCAACCCGAATATCCGCTGCCCCACCAGTTCCGCCACCGTAAACTCGCACCGCCGCGGATCCCGGTAATCCCGAAAACAGGCCGCAAACCGCCGCATCAGGCCCAACCCCCGGTCCACTTCCCGCAACAGCAAGCCTCCGGCGTCCGAGGTGATGGTCCCTCCGTCAAATTCCGCTTCCACTCGGCGTGATCCAAGGGGTGCAAATTGAAGAGCATTTGTGGTACACTGTGTCTGCATCGGCGATCTCCTCTGTGTTTTGGTAAGTTCTTCTCAAAACTAACTTTAACACATGAGATCGCCCGATGCAATCCCCCCTTGGTGAGAAATCCGGGCTAGGGAAATCCGCCCGGATCTGGTATACTTAAAACCAAGCGGTGAGTGGGATGAAACCGTACGGAATCCAGAAATTCATTCTGTTGACGGGCCTGATGTTGGCATTGGGCGCCCTTTTGCCGGCGGCCGACGGCCAGCGCGTGATCCTGAAGTACGACCAGGAGACGGTGCGGGAGGTGACGGGCGCCATCCGGGAGATCCGGGCCGAACACTGGTATGACGGCGATCAGTCCAATTACCTGCTGCGCATCACGCTCGATGACCAGCGAGACATCTGGGTGGATGCCGGTTTGGAGGACCTTTACGAAACGGGCCTGCAGCCGGGGCAGCAGATATGGGCCACCGGCTCACTGGTGGAGCACGACAATACCACCTATCTGCTGGCGGCGAAGGTGTCTGTGGGCGGCGGCAAAGCGGTGGAGGTCCGTGCCGACGACGGCGTGCCCATCTGGATCACGTCCCAGAGAATGAAAAACAACCAGATGCGCATGAAACGGTTCCATTACCAGCGCGGCCGGCACGGCGGCCGGCGACGCTGAGTGTCACGATTCCACACCCCGCTTCTGCACCGGCGAACCTGCCTTTCCCGACAGATTCCCTTTACTTTTCCTTGTCCAGCCCGATGGCGGGAATGTTTTCCTCCCGCACCAGGCGGTTGAATGCCGGGATCTGTTCCTCGAGAATGGCCCGGAACCGGCGCAGCTGCCCGTCGGCGGCGGCGAACAGCTCGTCGCGCACCGCCACGGCCTGGTCCGTCGGGGCGTGATCGCCCGTGCCCGCCACGCCGAGCAACCCAGCCAGCTTGTCGTTCAGGCGGATGGGAAAGTTGAGGGGATCCTGGGCGCTCCGGTTCTTGACCTGATAGAGGATCGCCTCGATGTCCGCCAGATCGGTTTTGATTTTTTCCGACATCTCCGCCAGCGGCTTGTGTTTATCCCGGTCCGTGACCGGCTCCATCACCCGGTCGATGCGGGCGCGGATGTCGCGGATCTGGGCCACGGTGCGGTGTATCTCGGACAGCTTGTCGCGCACCGACAGCATGAAGTCGAACTGGGCCCGGTAGTCTTCCGCCGGAATGTCCGAACGGGGATCGGGCCGCAGGGTGAAGGGGACCGTCTGGGATTCTTCATCCACCGTCAGACGCACCCGGTAATCACCCGGTACGGCCGTGGGACCCAGCAGCCAGCGGTTCCACAGGACCAGGCCCGGGAATGTCTCCGCCTCGGCGTAACGCAGGTCCCACACGAAGCGGTTCAGACCGGCGGTCACCTCGAGTGTGTCCTTTTTATCCTCGGCTCGGGTACTGAAGCGACGGATAAGGGTGCCGTCGGCTTCCAGAAATTCGAGGGCGATCTCCGGGCCAGCCTCTTTCCCGTTGTCACCGCCAGCACCCGTTTCCGAATCTTTTTCCGGAGTGGTCGCTGCGGCGGTCTTCGTCACAACGGGCGGCTCCTCGACATAGAAATAGACGAACGCCCCGCCCGGCCGGTTGGTGCCGTTGGCCCCCGACTCCGCCATGCTCCGGCCGCCGAACCGGGAGGCAGGGGCCGGGTTGAAGAGGTGCGTCTCCCGGGCCACCATGTCCTCGTCCAGCTGGTGCAGCGGGGTGAGGTCGTCCAGGATCCAGAAAGACCGGCCCTGGGTGGCGACGATGAGATCCCCGTCCTTCAGGGCCAGATCCGTGACGGGAACGATGGGCAGATTCATCTGAAACGGCTGCCAGCGGGTGCCGTCATCGAAAGAGATATACATCCCCGACTCGGTGCCGGCGTAAAGGAGGCCCGGCCGTTCCGGATCGGCCCGCACCACCCGGGTGAAATGATCCGGGGCGATGCCGGTGGTGATTTTTCGCCATGACCGGCCGTAATCCTCCGTCCGGTACAGGTAGGGCGTGAAGTCATCCAGCTTGTAGCGGGTGGCGGCCACGTACAGGCCGCCGGGCCGGAACGGATCGATCTCGATGCTGTTGATCTGCGCCCACTCGGGCAAATGGGGCGGAGTGACGTTCTGCCAGGTTGAGCCGCCGTCCCGGGTCACATGGAGCAGACCGTCGTCACTGCCGGCCCAGATGACCCCGGCCTCGTGGGGGGATTCGGCGGCGGTGAAGATGGTGCCGTAGTATTCCACCGCCGTGTTGTCCTTGGTGATGGGGCCGCCCGAGGGACCCATGGTGGATGTGTCGTTGCGGGTCAGGTCCGGACTGATGGCCGTCCAGCTCTCTCCCTCGTCGGTGGTTTTGAAGAGGACATTGGCCGCCGTGTAAAGGATCCCGGGATCGTGAGGGGAAAAGAAGATGGGGAAATTCCACTGGAACCGGTATTTCAGGTCGGCCGCACCGTGGCCCATGGGATTGTCGGGCCAGACGTCGACCCGGCGGAGGTCGCCGGTGCGGTGGTCGAGACGCTCCAGATAGCCGCCGTACGAGCCGCCGTACACGATGTCCGGGTTTTCGGGATGGGGGGCCAGCCAGCCGCTCTCGCCGCCAGCGGTGGATTCCCAGTCCCGCTCGCCGATGACCCGGCCGTCGGTGCGGTGCAGGATGCGCACGGTGCTGTTGTCCTGCTGGGCGCCGTAGATCCGGTAGGGGACATGGTTGTCGGTGGTGACCCGGTAGAACTGGGCGGTGGGCTGGTTGTGATAGGTGGACCAGTTGGCCCCGCCGTCGAACGTGACCTGGGCGCCGCCGTCGTCGGCGACGATCATGCGCCGCGGGTCCTCGGGCGCGATCCAGAGGTCATGGTGATCGCCGTGGGGGGTGGAGATGGCGCTGAAGGATTTGCCGCCGTCCTTGGACTTCCAGAAGCGAACGTTGAGCACGTAGACCGTGTCGCGGTCGCCCGTGTCGGCATGGATGCGGGTGTAATACCAGGCCCGCTGGCGGAGAGACCGGTCCTCGTTGACCCGCTCCCAGGTGTCGCCGGCGTCGCCGGAACGGAACACGCCGCCGTCGGGCGCCTCGATGATGGCCCATATGCGGTTGGAGTCCACCGGGGAAACGGTCACGCCGACGATACCCGTCAGGCCCTGGGGCAGCCCCTTGTGGCGGGTGATCTCCGCCCAGGTGTCGCCGCCGTCGGTGCTCTTCCAGAGGCCGGAGCCGGGTCCGCCGCTTTCGAGACTGTAGGGGGTGCGCCGGACCCGCCAGAAGCCGGCATACAGGATGCGCGGGTTGTTGGGGTCCATCTCCAGGTCCACGGCGCCCACTTCCTCATTGACGAACAGAATGTTCTGCCACGTGGCGCCGCCGTCGGTGGAGCGGAAGATGCCCCGCTCGGCACTGGGGCCGTAGAGATGGCCCAGGGCGGCCGCGTATACCAGGTCAGGGTTGCGCGGGTGAACGCGGACGCGGGGGATGTGATGGGTGTCCGTCAGGCCGATGGAATGCCAGGTCTTGCCGGCGTCGGTGGATTTCCACATGCCGCTGCCATGGGAGACATTGCCCCGCACCGTCACCTCGCCGCCGCCGGCGTAGACGACGTTGGGGTCCCAGGCACTGACGGCCACGGCGCCGATGGATCCGCCAAAGAAGCCATCGGACACGTTCTTCCAGCTGGCGCCGCCGTCCCCGGTTTTCCAGACGCCGCCGCCCGTGGCGCCGAAATAGTACGTCAGGGGGTTCCCGGGGATGCCGGCCACGGCGGCGGAGCGTCCGCCGCGGAAGGGGCCGATTTCACGGTATTTCAAGCCGTTGAACCAGGACGGGTCCACCGGTGGTTTCACCGATTCCGCCTGCACCAGGGGCAGGGCGGACCCGAGCAGAACCAGCAGGATGATGGCGGGGATGCGCGAACGTAAGGACATGGGTTGCCTCCTTGCCGGGTGTGGACCCGAACGGGTGATGTGCTCCTGCGGAGCGGAAGTCTCAATTCTAGCAGAATCCGCCGGCCAACGGAGGCTTTCTTTCATGCTCCGGCGAAAGAACCGCCGGACCATGGTGCGCCGGATCGCCGTGTGGCCCTGGCGTCGAACGGACGCGGTGGAGGATCTCAGCGGGCGTAGCGGATCTGGCCGCCGACGATGGTATAGAGGACGTCGGCCGCCAGAATCTCCGGCGGCGGCGCCGTCAGGATGTCGGTGTCCAGGATGGTGAAATCCGCCAGCTTGCCCACCTCGATGGATCCCAGCCGCTCTTCCTGGAACGCCCCGTATGCCGCCCAGAGGGTAAAGCCACGGATGGCCTCCTCCCGGGTCAGCCGCTGCTCGGGGTACCAGCCGGCGGCCGGGGCGCCCTCTTCGTCCTGGCGGGTGACGGCGGCGTAGATCCCCTTCAGGGGGTCGTTGGACTCCACGGGAAAATCGGAGCCGCAGGGGATGACCAGGCCGGCGTCCCGGAACCAGCGCCAGGCATAGGCGCCGCGGGCGCGCTGCGGTCCGATCCGCTCCTCGACGAAGGGCATGTCCGACGTGCAGTGGGTGGGCTGCATGGCCGGCAACACACCCAGGGAAGCGAACAACGCCACGTCTTCGGGCCGGACGATCTGGGCGTGCTCGATACGCAGCCGGTAATCGCCGGCCGGCACCTCGGCCAGCGCCCGCCCGTAGGCCTCCAGGCAGAGCCGGTTGCCGCGGATGCCGATACAGTGGGTCCCCACCTGCATCCCTTCGGCCAGGGCGGCGCGCGTCACTTCGGAGATGTAGTCGGGCGTGATGCGCAGCAGGCCGGTGTTGCCCGGGTCGTCCGCGTAGGTCTCGAAAAAGGCCGCCCCCCGCGAGCCCAGGGCGCCGTCGAAGAAGAGCTTCACGCAGCGGACATCCAGGAAGTGGTGACCGCCGTAATTGAGGATCTTGTGCTGACGGAACCAGGCGGCCAGATCGCCTTCGATGACGGGATGCGCCTGGTCGCCCAGCATGGCGTAAAGGCGGAGGGGCATTTCCCCCGCGTCGATGAGCCGCTTGTAGAGGGCGATTTCCCGCGGCCCCACGCCAGCCTCATGGACGCCCGTCAGGCCGCGGGCCAGGCAATCCTCGGCCGCCAGGAGGAACTTGCGGCGCAGGGTGTCCTCGTCGTCGGCGGGCATGACGGCTTTCACCAGGTTCATGGCCCGGTTGATGAGAACGCCCGTCGGTTCGCCGCGAGCGTCACGGACAATCCGGCCGCCGGGTGGATCGGGCATGTCGCGGGTGATGCCGGCCAGGGCCATGGCCCGGGCGTTGACCAGGGCTGAATTGCCGTCCACGCGCGAGAGATACACAGGATTGTGCGGTGACACGGCGCTGAGGGGGGCATGGTGGGGAAACTCCTTTTCAGCCCAGTCGTTGTGATCCCAGCGCCCGCCGCGCAGCCATTGGCCCGGCGCGGCTTGGGCCGCGCCCGCGGCCACGGCGCGGACCACGTCGTCATAACTTCGGGTTCCGGTGACGTTGAGATAGGTCAGCTCCTCGCCCAGGCTGTGCAGGTGGGCGTGGCCGTCGATGAGGCCGGGCAGCACCAGCGCGCCGCCCAGTTCCAGCACCCGCGTGCGGGGGCCGACCCAGGCCGCCGCCTCGTCGACCGGACCGACGAACACGATCCGGTCGTCGCGCACCGCCACCGCTTCCCGGATGGAAAACGCGGCGTCCACGGTGGCGACTTTCCCGCCGCGCAGCACCAGATCGGCGGCCGGCCGTTCCGTCATGACACCGGACGAGCAACCGGACAGCAGCAACAGGGAAATCAGCAACAGTCTCAGGCCATGTTTCATGAGTCCTCGCTCGCTACAGGATTGATCAACCAGTAAACAGGAAACCGGAGACGATGGAAAGGAAAAAGTGGTGCGCTTGCCGAATGGGAAGCGACGTGCACCCGTTTACGGCCTCAGTGCGGATTGCCGTTCTGCTGCAGGTTCTGGACGAGGGTGATCAGCTGCCAGCGGTTGTTGATGCCCAGTTTCCGGTAAATATTGTAGATGTGCGTTTTGACGGTCTTGATGGAGATGAAGAGGGCGTCCTCGATCTCCTTGTTGCTTTTTCCTTCCAGAATCAGGCGAATGACTTCCAGTTCCCGCTCCGAGATTTGGTAACGGCTGAAGAAGCCGGCCAGATCCTCATCAGGCAGGGGCTGCAGGGGGTGGGTGAGGTAATAGGCGTTCATGAAGCGCCACAGATAGAGCAGCGGCGGCAGATGCATGAAGAACTGCAGGATGGGAAAACTGTAGCAGGAGATGACACCGATCTGGATGATGTCCACCAGCAGGAAGAAGACCAGAAAGACGACGCCGTAGAACAGAAAGAAAACACGGAAGGTGTGCCGCCACTCCTCGTCGGCGGTCCGGCGGGCCTGCCGGAAGATCCAGAGGGAGAAAGCCGCCAGGCCCAGATGGTTCAGCGCCCAGAACAACCCCAGGAGCGTGTCGATGGACAGGGTGTCCACCGCTGCCGGTGACATCAGGTAGGCGTTGACCCGCAGGGCGAAAATCACGAAGACGGCGGTTTCCACCAGCAGAAAAGCCAGGCGCAGGGGGATGGGAAATTTCCGCTGGATCATCTCCAGGGCCATGGCCAGGAAAAAAAACCAGGACAGGATCAGAAACGGAATGGACAACAGCCGGAACAGGAAGGTCACCGTCACGAAAATGTCGGGTGCGGCCGAGGTGTAGGAGAACATCCGCAGCGCCAGGTAGCGGCCGATGATGTCGAGAAAGGCGTAGGCGTAGGAGAAGAGCAGCGAAAAGAGGTAGAAGCGCATAAAGCGCAACGGATACTTTTTCTGCAGATGGAATACGGCCGCCAGGGCGGCGGCACCGCCGGCGATGAGAGAGATGTATCCCAGAAGGCTCCATATATCCATACATCTGTTTTTTAGCATCGGATCTGGTCATTGTCAATTCCGGGCTGAGTCGGCTAGGACTTCGGTATGATTTCGGTTATTCATACTTCTGGTCCCGAGAAATATCTCCCGAAAATGCGTATTACGGCAAAACGCAAGGAGGTGCCGGAACATGCAGTCCACCTATATCGCACTTTCGGTTGTGATTTCGGTTATGCTGGCTCTGCCGCAGCAGGTGGCGCGCTGCCAGTCTGACGCGCCGGTCGGCGATCTGCCGTCCGTCGAGGACGTGGTGGCGGCGAACCGCAACGCGGTGGCCGGGGAGAAGAACGTGCAGGCGGTGAAGGCCATCAGCTTCCAGCTGGGTCCGCAACGGATCGCCGTCAACCGGGACGGGCGGCTGAAGAGCACCATGGGCTTTCAGCCGCCGGTGGTGTTCGAGAGCATCCTGGTGCAGGCAAACGGCGTCCGCCGCAATTCACGCGGCCGGGTGTCGGCCGTGAATGGTGCCGAACGTTTCCGATGGACCAGCCTGGCCCGGCTGAGCAGTGGACTGTTCAGCCTGAACAATATCGGACTTCCGCTGGAGATGAACGGCCTGCGTTCCTTTGGTCCGGAACGGCACTATCAGCTGACGGCCCGGGATGGTGTCTGCACCCTTTCCTTTTACGTGGATTCGACGGATCTGCTACTCAAGCGCATGGTCGTCACATCGGCGGATAAGACCCGGGGCCGCTGCGAGTATGTGTTCGAGCTGGGGCCGCCCCAGGAGGTGGATGGCTTCCGGCTGCCCTCCCAGATCCATGTCTCGGAGCTGGGTGTGTCGGGGACCTTTTCACCCCAGGCCTATCCGCTCCAGAATGTGGTCCTGAATCCGGAGTTACCGCCCGATACGTTCACTGCGGTGGACATCCACGCGGGTGAGTGGTCCGTGGAGCAGGGACGGCTCACCGGGCAGGTGTTGGCGGTGGGGGCCTACGAGCCCTACAAGATTGTGCGCCTCTTCACCAACTGGGTGGAGGCGGATATGGTGGCGGCCGGCTTCCGGAGCGGTGAAAACCTGACGCTGACCATCGGCGAGCGGCAATTCGACACGCAGTTTTTCATGACGGAGGATGACGCCAATTCTTCGGGCACCGCCTGGTCGACCGGCACCATCCTGCTGAGCAACACGCCCCAGGTGCTGGTGTACTACATCTATTTCAACACCATGCCCGACGAACGCTTCCATGAACTGCAGGACGCCTTCGCGGTGATGATGCCCCTGGAATTGCGGCAAAAGACAGATCAAGGAGAAGAATAATGAACGCTGGAAACCATCGTCGTGCTTTTCTGAAAACCATGGGAATCGGTTCACTGGGAGTGGGGCTTACCCACCTCCTCCCCGCCCAGGAGAAGGGGGGCAGTGACAACGATGCCGGGCAGGAAACACCTCGGATCCGCACCTACACGCCGCTGGGCAAGACCGGCCTGAAGTACTCCGATGTCGGCTTCGGCGCCATCAACATGCTGAATCCCAACGTCCTGCGCTACGCGTATGATTGCGGCGTCAATCATTTCGACACGGCCGAGGTCTACATGCGGACCCACAGCGAGACCTACCTCGGTCAGGCGCTGAAGGACGTCCGGGACAAGGTGTATATCACGACCAAGCACCTCACCCAGCGACCGGAGGACATGAACCGGACCGCCATTATTCAGCGCGTGGAGGAGAGCCTGAAACGGTTGCAGACCGATTACCTGGACGTGGCCCTGTGGCATTCCGTGGATGACGCATCATTCCTGGACAACGCGGAAATGATGGCCGCTTACAGCCAGCTGAAGAAGGATGGCAAGGTCCGCCACGTCGGCTTTTCCACCCATAACGCCGCCGCTACCCTCCCCCGGGCGCTGGAAATGGATTTCTGGGAAGTGGTGCTGATCATCTATAACCACATGGAAGGGCCGAAAATCGAATCTATTGTCCAAAAAGTGCACGACAAGGGGATCGGTACCATTGCCATGAAGGTCTTCGCCGGCAACCAGCAGGGCAGCCTGCAGAGCCTGTTGAACGACAGGATGAACTACTCCCAGGCCGCCATCCGCTGGACGCTGGGCAACCCGGCCATCGACTGCTGCATTGTTACCATGAGCACCTTCTCCCACGTGGAGGAGTACGTGGCGGCATCGGGCAAACCGCTGCAGCGCAAAGACCTTCAGGTCATCCACAAGTACCGGCGGGAGGCGGACACCACCTATTGCCGGGTGAGCTGTCGCGATTGCCTGCAGGCCTGTCCGTACGGGGTGGCCGTCAACGATGTGCTGCGCTATGCCATGTACTACGAGCATTACGGCATGCAGCGGGACGCCATGCAGTACTACGCCGATCTGGGCGAGGGGCAGCAGCCGGTGCGTTGCGCCGACTGCCACGCTCCGTGCCAGGCGGCCTGCCCCCACCGGCTGCAGGTCAAGGAGCGTCTGCTGCGATCGCGTGCCCTTCTTGCCTGAGGATACATACAGGCAGTGGGCAGAAAGGGTGATTCCCGGCAGTGCCCGAGTGGGGGAGAACACAGCCGGAATATGGGGCCACAGAAAAAGGACGAACATGGACATCAACCGGATGAGACGGATGGCGGCGACGGTGCTGCTGATAATCGTGTGCGGGAGCATGTGCCTGGCGGGGATCTACGTCCGGGGGCGGCACCGTTTTCCCGAGCGGTACCATCACGGAAACCTGCAGCCCGCGTATGATATCGCCTGCGAGTGGTGGTTCGACGGCGAGAAGGTGGCGTTCGCCCAGGCGGGCTTCACCAACCTGGAAGGGTTCCGCATCCAGCCAGCACTGCGCCTGGTCTATGACGCGGCGGCGCAGCGGCTGTTCTATGTGGACATGGATGCCCGGTCGTGGGTCGCCCTGCAGCCGGCGGATGCGGCCGGGGCGCCGCTGGATGACGCCACCCGCGGTCAGCTGGCCCGCTTCCAGCTGGGCGGCAGTGTCGAAGTGCTGGCGGAGACGGAGCGTGTTCTGGAAAGGGATTGCCGCGTGTTCGCGGGTACCGAATGGATCGCCGCCGGCGGTTACCATCGCTATGAACGCCAGCGCCGGGTGGCCGTCTCGACGGATGTGCCCTTCCGCTGGGAGTTGTGGCGGGACATGAACCGGAGCATCCGCTCCTTCTTTCACCCGCACCCCGACTACCTGGCCGGCCTTGATCTCATGGCCGGTTTCATTCTGGCGACGCGGGAGGAGGCTCTCAGCCGGGGGGAGAAGGTGCAGTGGACCTTCGAGATCGAGCAGATGGAAGAGCGGGCGCTGACGGCCGATGTGTTCGCCGTGCCGGCGGATTTCCGCAGGGCGGATGCCGTCACCGTCGGCGAGCTGTTTTCCATGCTGCTGACCATCTATTTTAGCGGCTGGTGATCTCACCGTCGCCGGAGGAGAACATGACGGCAATATCCGGAAGAAGTGACCGACGGACTTTTCTGCGCAACGGCCTGCGCGGCCTGACGGGACTGGCGTTGCTGTCGACCGCGACCCGTCCCGCCGGCGCCGCCGCGGTTGATCCGGCGAGTCCGCCGGCGCCCGTCATCCACCGGGTGCTGGGCCGCACCGGCCTGCGCCTGCCTGTGATCAGCCTGGGCTGCGGGCTGGTGGACACGCCGCAGCTGGCCCGGGCCGCTTTGGACGAGGGGATGATCTATTTTGACACCGCCCCGCCGTACGGCGGCGGTAAAAATGAGAGCGTCCTGGGGGAAATCTTTCAGGGCCTGCCGCGGGAATCGTTCGTCGTGGGTACCAAGATCGGCTTACCCGAAGACACCCGCACCGGCCTGCTGCCCGAGACCATCACGCCGGATACGTTGCGGAACTATTTTCGAGATTCCCTGGACGCCAGCCGGCACCGTCTCGGGCTCGAGACGGTGGACATCCTTTACCTGTACGGCCCGGCGCAGCCCGAGTACCTGGCCCTGCCCATGGTGAAGGAAGCCCTGCTCGAGCTGAAGGCGGCCGGCAAGACCCGTTTTCTCGGTGTGTCCTTCCACCAGAACGAGCCGGCCATGCTGCGGGCGGCCGTCGAACAGGGCATCTATGATGTGGTTCTTACGTCGTACAACTTCCGGCAACCCCATGTGGCGGAAGTACGGGCGGCCATCGCCGCCGCCGCGTCGGCCGGTCTGGGCGTCATCGCCATGAAGACCATGGCGGGCGTGTATTGGGATCGGGAACGTCAACAGCCCATCGATGCCGGAGCCGCCATGCGCTGGGTGTTGCAGGATCCCCACGTCCACACCCTCGTGCCGGGCGTCAGCTCCCTCGACCAACTGGCACTGAACGCCGGCCTGCTGAGGGATATCACCTTCACTCCGGCGGACCGGCAGTCCCTGCGGCTTGAACAGCCGGCGAAGCAGGCGGGTCTGTATTGCGCCCAGTGCGGCACCTGCCGGGCACAGTGCCGCCAGGGGCTGGATATCCCCACGGCCATGCGCAGTTACATGTATGCCTACGGCTACGGGCGGGCCGCCCTGGCCCAGGCCACCCTGCGGCTTCGTGACGCGGCGTCGTTCACCTGCCGGGACTGCGCCGAGTGCGCCGTGCATTGTCCCCAGGGCTTTCCCGTCGCCGACCGGTTGCGGGACGTGACCCGGCTGCTGGACGTGCCTTCCGATTTCCTGGCCTGAATCCCTCCAGGTGGCACATTGCTGGCGATCCTGGTGCTGTTATGGCCCGACGACTGCCGGCTCAGGCGCTCCATCGCGCGATCAGGTTTTCCAGATAGGTGGATTTGAACTGTTGCCGGGCCATGAGCTGCTTGAGGGGAGGCAGTTTCAGGATGACGCCCAGCACGGCCGCCAGGGCGCGGTGACTGAACAGAACCCGGTTGTCGAACAGCAGGTGCTGCAGTTTGCCCCGTTCCAGGGCCATGACCACCACCCGGTGGGTGGAGTTCACCGGGGTGATGATCCGGGTCTCGCGGGACCGCAGCGTCAGCGCATCATGCGGGCAGGCGCGGACGCACAGGCCGCAGCCCAGGCAGATCTCCTCGTTGAGGCGGGCCTCCTTGCGGCGGGGCTGGTGCGGATCGTTGGCCGAGGCGAGGGTCAGGGCTGCCACCGGGCAAGTGTCGACGCACTTTCCGCAACCGGTGCAGGCGCCGGCGTCGAGTTCCGGAATGAAATTGGTGGTGTGCACCGGATGCATGAATGCGAAGCGGCGGGCGGCGATCATGGCCTCGCAGCAGCAGCCGCAGCAGTTGCAGATAAAATTGACGCCTTCCCGCACGTTTTCGCCGAACTGGACCAGGTGGTGCTCGTAGGCTTCGTCCAGGAGTTCCATGCCCCGGGCCGTGGATACCTCCCGGGCGATGCCGTGCCGGATCAGGGACGCCGCCGAATTGTTGAACGTCATGCAGATGTCGAGGGGGGCGCTGCAGGCCCGTTCCAGATGGAGCATCTTGTGGCGGCAGTAGCAGATGCTGATGGCCATGTGACTGGCCGTCCGGATCACTTCGGACGCCCGTTCGTAATCCAGCACCTGCAGCGAGTTGACGGGGGAAAGGGCCGGTTCGTGCACGAACGTCCGTCCCAGCTGGGTATCGCCGTCGGTGAACAGGGCGCGGATGAACTCCTCCTCCTGGTTCAGATACTGGTAGAAAAGTTCGCTGAGCAGCTTCTGGTCGATGTCGTCGCGCAGGCGCATCATGGAGAACTCAAAGAAACCGGCCATGGGTGGCGGCAGGACGTAGGTCCATTCGCCGTCCTTTTCTACATCCACCAGCAGGCCCCGGCCCGCCAGTTCGTCCAGGATGCGGCGGGTCTCCGCCGCCGGCAGCTTCCAGGCGCGCGCCGCTGTCTTCACGGTAAAGGGCTTGATGGGCAGCTGCGAGATCAGCTGCGCCTCCCGTTCATCCATGAGGATTTCCAGGATGCGGAACAGCAGCTCCGTGGGCGGAGCCCCCTGGGGAAAGCGGTTCAGCCTTTCCGACAGGCGGGAATACGCGGACTGGGCAACCCGGTGGGCCATGATGAACGAGTCTCCGATAAGAAATTTTCCTTAGTATAAACGAGATTCCGTCCCGCGTGAAGGGGAAACAGGGGCCGGTGGCAAGCCAGGTCACCGCCGGTCAGGGCCTGTCTCGTTCCTCGTCCCTTTCGAAGGCGGTGATCCGGTAACCGGCGGGCGGCGTCACGCCCAGCAGGTGCCGTACAAAATAATCCCAGCGCCGGCGCACCACATAGGGATGGTCGCCCAGGCCGTGGCTGCGGTTGGGGATGATCACCAGGTCGAAGTCCTTGTTGGCCTCGATGAGGGCCGCCACCAGGCGCAGGGTGCAGGCCGGGTTGACGTTGGCGTCCATGTCGCCGTGGATCAGCAGGAGCTTGCCCTGCAGCTCGCCCGCGTGGGTCAGGTTGGATTGCTCGTCGTAATGGGGGCCGGGCAGGCCCATCCAGTGCTCCGGCCACCAGGCCTTGGCCATGCGGTGATCGTGGTTGCCGGCGGACGAGACACCCACCGCGTAGAATTCGGGATGGGTCAGCAGCGCGCGCACCGTATCGTAGCCGCCGGCGGAGTGGCCATAGATGCCGACCCGGCGGATGTCCAGCCAGGAATATTTTTCCGCCAGCTGTCGCAAGGCGGCGATGTGATCGGGCGCCCCGATGTCGCCCAGATTGCGGTAGGAGAAATCATGGAATTTTTTGGAGCGGTAGGCGGAACCGAGCCCATCCACCGTTACCACCACGAAGCCCAGCTGGGCCAGGGCCTGGTCCTCGTTCAGGCAGCCGCGCCGGAAGGTCTTGGGGGTGCGGATGGTGTGGGGGCCGGAATAGGTGGCGTCGATGACAGGATACGAACGGCCCGGATCGAAATTGACCGGCTTGATGATGGCGCCGTATATATCCGTCTCACCGTCGCGGGCCTTGACGATGAACGGTTCGGGCGGCTGCCAGCCGGTGGCCCGCAGATCGGCGATATCGGCCTCGGCCACGGTGCGGATGATTTCGCCTCCGGGCAGGGCGCGGATCACCGTCACCGGCGGCAGGTCGACGCGTGAGTACGTGTCGACCACGAATTTCTTGTCGGGGCAAAGGCTGATCTCATGTTCGGCGTTTTCGGGGGTCAAAAGGGTCAGCGCGCTTCCGTCCAGGCTGGCCCGGTAGAGATGACGCAGGTAGGGATCCCGGCCCGGTTCGCGGCCGCTGGCCGTAAAAAACACCTGCCGGTTTTCCTCGTCCACATGGATGATTTCCCGAACGACAAACTGCCCGTCGGTGATCCGGTTTTTCAGCTCACCGGACGCCCAGTCATAGAGATAGAGCTGATTCCAGCCGTCCTGCTCCGACGCCCAGACAAGTTCGATCCCATCGCCGGTGATCTCCAGTGCCAGCAGGCCGACATCCACCACCGTGGGTGACGTTTCGGTCAGTACCGTTCGGACCCGGCCGGTCAGGGCGTCGATCTCCACCAGGTGCAGGGTCTGGTAGCCCCGCTCGTAGTAATGATAATACAGGCGTTGTCCGTCCTCGAACCAGCGGGGCATGCCCCAGGCCGTCACCGGCGACAGTGGAGGCAGGTCCAGCAGGATTTTCCGTCGTGTCTCCACATCGAAGACCATGAACTGGAGCCGCGTTGTTTCCGTCTCGCCCGGAAGGGCCCGGTCATACGCCCAGACCCGGGCGCGATAGCCTTCGTCCGGCACGGCCTGAAAAAGGTACAGGTCCCGGGCCCGCCGTTCGTCGCGACGGTAGGTGACCAGACGTTTGGAGTCCGGCGACCAGGCAACGTCGATCCCCGGTTCCGAGCTGTTCTGTTCGGGATCACTGACGCAGCGCAGCTCGTCCCAGCGCCGCGCGACGGCGTACCTGTATCCGGGCGCGCCGTCCCAGGTGAGGCGGATATCGTCCCCGCCGCCGGTCGGTTTGATATACAAATCATTGTCGCGGCCGAAAGCGATCCACTGGCCGTCCGGCGAACGACCGGGCGCGTTTGCGTGGTGATGCTCCCCGGTGATGTCCCGGCACTGGTAATCGTCCAGCCGGACGGCAATCCACTTTTCCTTTATCCGGAGGTGGATCTCCTGTTGTTCCGCCGGAAACTCCAGCTCGCCGATGGGCAGATCGTCGGCCGGGATGGTTTTCTCCAGGAATTTGGACAGGGCGGCGGCCATTTGCGTGTGATCAAAGACCGGCTGCAGCGTGTTCCCGGGAATGTCGCATAGCATGTATTTTTTACCGGACCGGGTTTGGTCTGTGAACCAGAAACGCGGTTCCTTCCCGATCCAGTGGGGATCCGCCTGGCTGTGAAAGATCAGTTTCTCCACGTTGGGGCGCAGGAACGTTTCCGCGCGCCGGTAATCGGCCGTGGTGCCCTGAGCCAGTGACCAGGCGAGGCTGAGGGTCAGCAGAATGATCAGGTTCGGGATTCGATGGTTCAACGCTACCTCCGGCGGCATGATTTTCTTCGCGATGGTGACACCCTGACACTGTACCGCAAACCGCCGGATCAGTAAAAGGCGAATTTCCGCGTGAACGCGAGGAGCCTCCGGGTGCGAGGACGGATTGACGGGGATGACAGGCCGTGCCGGTGTGGCCGCCTACAGGATCGTGGCCCGGACGACCTGGTTTTTGCCGTTCTGCTTGCCCAGGTAAAGCGCCTCGTCGGCCCCGCGGATGCATTCGTTGATGGGATTGGGTTTGTCGTAGACGTTGACGCCCATGGTCACGGTGACATGGACGGGAAGACCGTCATATTCCACCGCCGATCGGGCGATCCGTTGCCGGATTTTTTCCGCCGCCACCACGGCGCCCTCCATGTCGGTTTCGGGCAGCATCAGCAGGAATTCCTCGCCGCCCCAGCGGGCGGCCACATCCTGGTCGCGCAATGCATCACGCATGATCCGGGCGAGGTGGTGCAACACCCGGTCACCGCACTCATGGCCGAGGGTATCATTGATGGTCTTGAAATCATCCACGTCCACCATGATGACGCTGAAGGGGCGCCAGGTCCGGCCCATGCGAACCATCTCGATTTCCAGCCGCTCCATGGCCGATCGCCGGTTCAGCAGGCCGGTCAGTTCATCGCGGGTGGCCAGTTGTGACATTTTGCTGTAGGCGGCGCTCAGCTCTGCATTGGTGCGGATTTTCAGGCGATAGCGGCGATAAAGGAAAAACGTGATCACTGCGCCCAGAAGCATGGCGGTGGTGATCAGGATCATCCACAAGCGCTGTCGCTTGATCTGGAGTTCGCCGATCTCTCGTTCCCGCTGCAGAAGCTCGATCTGCTGCTGTTTCTTTTCCGTCTCGTAGCGAGCTTCCAGGGTGGCGATGCGTGTGATGTTTTCGCCGGAGAAGATCTTCTCTCTCAGATCGGTCTGAATTTTTTGATACTGAAGGGCCTTCTGGAAATCCCCCTGTTTTTCGTACAGCTGATGCAACAGGTCGGCCGCCTCCCGCTGAAAATTCAATTCCTCCGTCTCTCCGGCCAGGCGGAAAGCCTCGGACAGATAGCTTTCTGCCTGCCGTGGCTGATTGTCCCGCAGGTAAAGCTTGCCGATGTTGAGATAGGAGATGGTGATCCGCGGCCGTGCGTTCATCTCCTCGAAGATCTTCAGGGAGGCCAGGTAGTTTTCGAGGGCAGCGGCGTTGTCGCCCATCTCCCTCCGGGCGTCGCCGATGTTGTTCAGGCAAACGGCCGTGTATTCCCGGTTGCCGAGCTCCCGGGCCACCGCCAGGGCCTGGATGTTTTGTTTCAGTGCATCCGCCCAGGCGCTTTTCCGGCTGAATATCTCCCCCATGTTCACCAGGCAACTGGCTTTCAGCTGTTTATGTTCCGTACTCTCGGCGATGGCCAGCGCCTGCTGAAAATAGTGCAGGGCCTGGTCCGGCTGATCCATTTTGTTGTAGATGTTACCGATGGCATTCAGCACGATGCCGACGCCCGCTTCGTTGCGCAGTTCCTCATACAACAGCTGGGCTTTGAACATGTAATCGAGGGCCTCATCATAATCCCCGCGGTTGTAATAGATGATGGCGATGTTGTTGTGAATGCCGGCCAGTTTCTCCTTGTCCCCGGCCTGTTCCAGGAAGGCCAGGGCCTGCTCGAAATGATCCAGCGCCGCCAGGACCTCTCCCCGTTTCATTTCCACGGCGGCGATGCCGTTGAGACAGCCGCCCATCACATCGGGGAGGTTGACCGCTTTCGCCCGGTCAAATCCGGCCTGATAACTGGCCAGTGCCTGCTGAAATTCTCCCAGTTGAAAGTAGCCGGTGGCTTGCAGAAGCAGGCCTCGCGCCACTCCGGCGGGGAGTGAAATTGCCTCGGCGGCCCGGATAGCCTCACCGGCATAGTGGATCACCTGGTCGGGTGCCTTGTACCGGTATTCGGCCCCCAGCTGCAGCAGCACTTCCACCCGGCGGTCCCCGGTGGCATTGGGCAGTTGCTGCTTCAGCTCTTCGATAGTTCCAGCTACCAGGGTACAGAGGCAAAAGATGAAAAGCCCCGGCAGGAGACTTCTTCGGCTCATCTGTGTCTGTCCGTCCCAAATGATACTCTTTCTTTAGACTTTACAACATTTCACTTGCGGAATCAATTCCAAAGGGCGGAAGCCATAGACGTACATTATCGATTGAAGGATCGGTTTGGGTGGTGATACTATCTGGTCATCATTGGAGTTAGGGACGCTACGTTGAGGGTCCGGTGATCCGGCGACAGGCACATGGCGTGGTCTATGGCCAATATTCATCTCCCAACCGGCTTTAGGAGCGTGACATATGAACACAGGTTCAGGGGTGCAGCGCAAAATTCAGACAGGACTCCTTCGTCTGTTCGGGACGACCGGCTGGTGGCTGGGGCTTTTATGCCTGCTGGCGGGCATCTATGTCCGGGCGGAAGAACCCGGCGTTCTCCGGTCCTGGGCCGAGCCACCCGCCCTGGCGCCGGCCTGGCTGCCCGGCTTCCACATGCCCGGGACGTTGGGCCAGATCTTCACCCTGGCCCGCGATGCCGGCGGCAACATCTACGCCGGCGGCTCCTTCACCCGCATCGGTGGCGTGGCCGCCAACCGTATCGCCCGCTGGGACGGGGTGCGTTGGCAGCCGCTGGGGGAGGGGATGAACAGCTGGGTTCGAGCCATCGTCGTGGCCGGTGATGGTACCGTCTATGCCGCCGGCTATTTTGAGCAAGCGGGTGGCCAGACAGTGAATTACGTCGCCCGCTGGGACGGGGCAACCTGGTCCGGACTGGGGAGCGGGCTGAACGACGACGCCGAGTGCCTGGCCCTGGCGGCGGACGGCACGCTGTATGTCGGCGGGATCTTCACCCAGGCCGGCGGTACGGCGGTGGCCAATATTGCCCGCTGGGATGGCGCGACCTGGTCAGCCCTCGGTTCGGGGACCAGCGGCCGGGTGGGTTCGCTGGCGGCGGATGAAGAGGGCAATGTCTACGTGGGCGGGTATTTCGATGTGGCCGGCGGGCAGGACGTGCATCGGCTGGCCCGTTGGGACGGTTCAACCTGGTGGCCGGTGGGCGGCGGAATGGGGCACTCGGTGACCGCCCTGCTGTGGGATGGATCCGGAAATCTGTATGCCGGAGGCTGGTTTACCGTGGCCGGTACGACTCCGGCCGAGCACGTGGCGCGCTGGGATGGCACTAATTGGCACGCCCTGGGCAGCGGCACCGACGCCCCCCCGTCTTCGTTCGCGCTGGACGGCATGGGACGGTTGTACGTCGGCGGCCAGTTTCGGAACGCCGGTGGGGCGCCGGCCGATTATCTGGCCGTCTGGGACGGTGTCGGCTGGACCACCCCTCCGGGACCGTTGACGGACGATGTCCGGGCCTTGTTGTGGGACAGCGATAAACTGGTGGCGGGCGGCGATTTCTATTCGGCCGGCGACGTCGTCGTCAATCGTCTGGCCACCTGGGACGGCGATGCCTGGCAGGCCCTCGGCGGGGGCCAGGGCATGCGCGGGGTGGTGGAGGCCATGTGGCGCGAACCGGACGGCCGTCTGCTGGTGGCGGGTGGGTTTACCTCCGCCGGCGACGTGGAGGCGCGGTACATCGCCGCCTGGAACGGGCAGGAGTGGGCGCCGGTGGTGGACGGCCTCAACGATGCCGTGTATGCCCTCTGTCGGGACGGATCTGGCAACCTCTATATCGGTGGGCGGTTCACCCAGGCCGGCGGGCAGACGGTGAACCGGATCGCCTGCTGGACCGGCACGGAGTGGCAGGCGCTGGGCAACGGTTTCGACGGCAGTGTGCACGCCCTGGCCATCGACGCCCAGGGCCACCTGTATGCCGGCGGCAGTTTCGAGAAAACCGGCGGTCGCGAAGTCTTCTACATTGCCCGCTGGGATGGCGCCCAGTGGCTGCCCCTTGAAGACGGTTTGGGCAATGAGGGTCTTGACGGCAGCGTGTACGCCCTGCTGGCCACGGGGTCGGACGTGTATGTCGGCGGCAACTTTATCAACACGGCCCAGTCCTATCTGGATCCGGGCGTTTTCCTCGGCAATATCGGCCGCTGGGACGGCACGGCCTGGTTTGAGATGGACGGTGGCGTCAATGGCATAGTGCATGCTCTGGCCCTGGACGGCTCCGGACATCTGCTGGTGGGCGGCATGTTTACCGAAACGGGCGAGCAGGGCGGCTCCGGCATCGCCCGCTGGAACGGCACCGCCTGGTCGGCTCTGGGAAACGGGGTGGACGGGGATGTGCGGGCCATCGCCGTGGACGGGCAGGGCCGCATCTATGCCGCCGGCGAGTTCGCGGCGGCGGGCGGAACCGCCGCCCGGAATGTCGCCGGGTGGGAAAACGGCGCCTGGCATGCCCTGGGAGCCGGGACAGACGATCGGGTCGAGGCGCTGGGGATCGAGGCCAACGGTGGTCTGCTGGCGGGAGGCTGGTTTTTTGAAGCCGGCCCCTATCCGGCCACCTACATCGCCCTGTGGCGGGATGTCCCGACAGAGTGTTACGATCTGGACATCCCCGGCAACGGTACGGTCATCATGGATGCCACCCTGCAGGGAATGGGGGCGGACCTGGCCGCCTATCCCTGCCGGGACTGGCCGGCCGGCGGAGAGGACTGCATCTACCGGCTGGAGCTGGGCTCGACACGCTGGTTCAGGGCGGCGGTTACCGGTCTGGAGGGTGCGGATCCGGATCTCTATGTCCTGGCCGACGGTTGCGACGCCGCCACTTGTTTCGGGTACGGCGACGGCGAGGTGATCTTCGGGGAACTGGCCGCCGGGATCTATTACATCGTCGTCGACTGCGGTGAGGTCACCGGAATGGATGTCGCTTACGATGTGCGGTTTGATTGGGCCACGCCGCTGCAGTACGGCGACCTGGACCTGGACGGAGAAATCGCCGCCGCCGATGCGGTCTGCCTGGCCGGTTACCTGGCCGAAAACCGCCTGTTTTTCGCCAACTGGACAGAGGCGGCCGATGTGGCCCATGACGGCCGAATCAATATATTGGATCAGGCCGTGCTGATGAACTTCCTGGTGGACAACCTCACGCGACTGCCTCATTGGGACGAAAAATAAAATCAGCGCTGGGCCAGGTATTTTGCCCGGCACGGTCCGGCTCCCCCCGCTTGCCCCGTCACAGTAACGGGCCGGCTCCCTGTCCGCAGAACGCACCGTTTTGCCGGGCTCCTCGAAAAGAGCGACTTTCCACGAGTAATCCTCGTAAAAGGATACTGGCTGATCTGTCAGACATTTTGACGGACCATCCGGAAATAAATGCTAACAGGCCGGCGGTCCGCGTGTACTTATCAGTAGCGTCAACGGGCCGATCCGCTGTGGCCGTCGCAAGGAGTGGGGATTTGGAATTCAGCGACGAGAAACTGATTCGGGAATCACTGGCCGGCTCGGCCGTGGCGTTCGAGGAACTGATGTGCCGTTACCAGCGGCTGGTCTTTAAAATCGCGTTTGCCTACGCCCGCAACCGGGACGCGACCCTGGACCTGACCCAGGATGTGTTCGTCAAGGTGCATCGCAAGCTGGCCACCTTCCGGATGGGGAGTTCTTTTCGTGTCTGGGTCTCCCGGGTGGCGGCCAACGAGGCCCTCAACTGGCTGTGCCGGCACCGGGATCACCTCCCGGTGGACGATCTGCCTCCGGACCGCATGCCGGCCGCCGGGGCCGAGCAGGAACGGCGGCTGATGGAGCGGGAGCGACAGCGGGAACTGTTCCGGCGCCTGGCCAAGCTCAGCCGCCGGCAGCGCCTGGCGGTGACCCTGCGCTATTTCGAGGAGATGCCCATCGGCGAGCTGGCCGTGGTGCTTCGCTGCAGTGAAGGGACGGCCCGGAACCTTCTCTTTCGCAGCCTGCAAAAGATGCGGGAATTGAAGAGCCCGCTGACCCGAGTGGAGGAAATCCGATGAAAGAATGCCGCAAAATACACGCCCACATTCGGAACCTGGCGGCCAGCCAGGCGCCGTCGGCCCTGCCGGAAGCCATGCGGCAGCACATGCGGCAGTGCGCCGGGTGCCGTGAATTGTGGCAGCTTCATGCCCGGTTGGCGGAGGTGGATAGGGACGCAGAATTCCCCTCCGACGAAGAGTTCGCCGGAATGCGCCGGGCGGTCCGCCAGCGGATTCAGGCCCGTCCCCGTCCTGCGGTCCGGGCTTCCTTCTGGCGGGATCTCGACCGCCTGCTGCGGGCGCATCCGGCCGTCACCGCGATTATGGCGGTCATCCTGCTGGCCGGTGTGTTCTGGCTGGGACGGACGACCATCCCCGGCACGGGCGTTTCCGGCGGGGAAGAGTGGCTCCTTCAGGATCTGCAGCAACACAGCGGCAGAATTCACGACATCCGGGACATGTGGGATTCGCCCTATGTCTACTCCAACGTTTCCTTCCGGACGGTGGCGGGCGGGGAACTGGAAGTCGGTTTCGACGTGACCCGGCATGTGTCACTGAAGGTCCAGCGGGACTCGTCCCTGCTGAAGGGGATTCTGATCCATGCCCTGCTGGATTCCTCGACCATGGGCCATCGACTGGAGGCCATGGAGATGACGGATGTGGCCGCTGACGCGCGGGTGCGGCAGGCGGTGATCTACACCCTGCATCATGATCCGGAGCTGGCCGTGCGCCTGAAGGCATTGGAGGTTATCGCCCGAGGCGGCCCGGGGCCCGATGTGCGGGCCGCCCTGTTGGGCACACTCCGCCAGGACACCTCGGTGCAGATGCGGCTGCGGGCGCTGGAGCATCTTGCCGCCATGGAGACCGACGGGCAGGCGATCCGCGAAGCCATCTTTTCCGCTGGTCAGGCCAGCGATCCGGCCCTGTGGGTCAGGGCCCAGGAATTGCGGATGAACTGACGGAATATCGGGACGGATAATACAGTCGACGCGCCCGAACTGAATTCAACCATCGATGGGAAATTGAATAATTCAACACCATAAGGAGATTTGTCATGAAACGGATCCATTATCCAATGTTGTTCCTGCTGCTGGCCCTGGGCAGCCTGGCCCTGGCCGAGACGCGGCAATTCCCGCTGGAACCGGGACAGACGGTGGCGTTCGACCTCAAGTCGGGCGGCAGCGTCACCGTGACCGGGTGGGCAGACCATCTGGCCGAAGTCACCGTCACCCGCCAGGGCGATTACGAAAAGAACGCCGGGGTGTTCTTCGAGGAGACGGGCGCCGGACTGCGGATCAGTTCCGAGATGACGACCAAGGGGCGTACGTCAGGTAACCTGCACTTCGATCTGATGGTGCCCCGTGACTGCAACGTGGACTTCGATTCCATGGGCGGCGGCCTCAAGGTGGTCGATCTGCGGGGCCGGTTCACCGGCAAGACCATGGGCGGCGGGCTGACCTTCCTGGACGTGGAGGGTGAAGTGAAAATGACCACCATGGGCGGACCCATCGAGGTGCGCAACAGTATTCTGGACGGCTCCATCAAGACCATGGGCGGCCGGGTACTGCTGCAGGACGTGGTGGGGGACGTGGAGGCGTCCTCCATGGGCGGCAATGTCCAGTACAAGAATGTGCGCGACCGGGACGGCAACCTGCGTGTGCCCGGTGACCTGTCCGTGCCGGGCATGGCCGAGGACACGGTGACCATCACCACCATGGGCGGTGCCATCGAGCTGGATGAGGCCCCCGCCGGCGCGGCGGTCCACACCATGGGCGGCGAAATTCATATCCGCAATGCCGAGCGCTTCGTCAAGGCCAAGACCATGGGCGGTGATATTCGCCTGCAGGTCATCGACGGCTGGGTACAGGCCACCACCATGGCCGGCGATATCGATGTGGTCATCGAGCAGGGCGCCGGCGATGGCGCGGAGGGGATCACCCTCACCTCCTATTCCGGCACCATCACCCTGACCGTGCCGGCCGGTTTTTCCATGAATCTGGACCTGGACATTGCCTACACCCGGAACAGTGAGAGAAACTATCTTATTATCAATGATTTGGGAATTGTGGGCCAGCACACCAAAGAGTGGGAAACGGATCAGGGTTCGCCCCGCAAGCACATCCGGGCCGGCGGCGCCGTGGCCGGCGGCCGCTACCCGGTGAAGATCCATACCATCAACGGCGACATCCGCATCATCGAGGCGGACTGATGGAGAATTAGTTACCTGCTTTCCTTTGGATCGGTAACGATCCGTGGACCTCCCTCCGCGCGAGGGAGGTTTTTTTATGGCCGGCGGTCAATTGTGCCGGCGAATGGATTCCCATGGCCTATTCGGCGACGGATTCCTTCTCCGGCGACATATACTTCCTGTCCCGGACGCGGATGGCGGCGGTGAAGGGATGACCGGCCACCAGGCGCGGAGCGGGCGCGCCGGCGGCATAATGCCGGCCGATGAAGGTGAGGATCTCCATCTCCTGGAGCACTCCGTCGTAGCGGAAGAATGGCTGGATCTCGTCGTTGGGCTGGTGGTACCAGCGCCCCACCCGCTGGCGCAGGGCCTTTTCCTCGTCGGCGGACAGAGTCAGGTTCTGGCCGCCCAGGCCCACGGACAGGCCCACTACGCCGCGGGCGCAGAAGGGGAAGTTGTCCACGCGGAACGCGCCGCCGCCGCGGTCGACGCCGCCTACATGCAGTTCGAGGCCCATATGTTCGCCCAGTTTGCGGAATGTGTCCACCGCATCGGTGTACTGCGCCGGAAACAGGCCGAAACCGTCGCGCCGGCCGTAAAAATTGCAGCAGTCCTTGTTGAGGATGATGGCGGTCTGATCCAGTGGAATGACCGGGTGTTCCGCATAGTATTCGCTGCCCAGCAGGCCGGTTTCTTCGCCGGTGGTAGCCATGAACAGAATGGTCCGACGGGGCGGCGGGCCGGCGGCGAATGCCTCGGCCAGGCAGATGATGGCGGCGGTGCCGCTGGCATTGTCCACGGCCCCGTTGTAGATGGCGTCGCCATCGATCTCCCGGCCCACGCCCAGGTGATCGTAATGGGCCATGTACACGACAGCCTCGCTGGCGAGGTCCGTGCCAGGTAGAAGGCCGATGACGTTGGGGCTGGTGAAGGTGCGGAAAGACTGGCGGAAGCGGGCGGTGAGGGTGAGCCCCAGGGGGAAGGGCCGGAATTCCCGCGAGTCGGCCCGGGCCTTCAGGGTGTCGTAATCCAGCTGCCGGGGCGCCAAGGCCCTGTCCAGGGCGGACCGGGCGATCCAGCCCTGAATGACGGACGGATTGCGGATTTCACCGACCAGCTGCACCCGTTCCACCGTCCAGCTGGATTGCACCACCTCCCAGCCATAGGTGGCCGTCTCGGGGGTGTGGATCATGATCACTCCCCTGGCGCCCATGATGCGGGCGATCTCCTCCTTGTACGTCCAGCGGCCGTAGTAGGTCAGGCTTTCGGAGCCGAAACCGGTGGCCGAAAAATCGGGATCGTTCACCAGCATGACCAGCACCTTGCCGGCGGGGTCGAAGTCACGGTAGTCGTCCCACTGGTACTCGGGTGCCTGGATGCCATAGCCCACGAACCAGAGATCTTCTTCCAGGACGATCTCCTCCCGGGGTAGCTCGCTGCCCAGCACGATGTCCTGAACCGCCGCCAGGGGCAGCACGCTGTCGCCGGCCCGCAGGGCGGCCTGCACCGTGTCCTGATGCGTCAGGTTGCCCATCATGGGCACCGGCTGGTAGTACCCCGTTTCGGGGGAGATGGGCCGCAGTCCGGCGGCCTGAAAACGGCCGGCGATGTACAGCGCCGCCAGGTCGCCGCCGCGGGTGCCCGGTGCCCGGCCTTCGCACAGGTCATCGGCCAGGAACTCGAGGTGGGCCCGATAGGCGGCTTCGGAGAAGCGGGGCGTAACCTGCTCCGCCGCGGGAGCCGGCGGGGCGGGGCTTTCCGCCGCCGGCCACGCTGTCAGGAAAAGGAACAGGAGTATCGAGCTGAGAGGCAGTTTGTTCATGGATCCTTCCGTTTCGCCGGGAATCACCGTCCGCCTGGCTGGCGGGACGGCCCAACGGAACATTATAGCAGACCGCCGTCGGTCCGAAAGGGAGAATCCGGCCATTTCCACGCGCAACAAATACACGTGAACACCGTGGAATGAATAGACCCCTGGGCGGGGCCGCCGGCCCGAGAAGGAACAATGATGCGGACACTGCTTCGACCAAAACACCGTCACCTCATTCACGAGCGGCTGCGCCGGTTGCGGGCCGACGACACCCCCGGCTGGGGTTCCCTCGATGCGGCCGGCATGCTGGCCCATCTCCACTTCGCCATGGAAGCCACCTTCCACCCGCCGTCGCCGATTGCCGGCCGGACAACGCGGGACCGTTCAGTCATGAAATGGTTCATCCTGTACGCGCCCCTGCGCTGGCCCCGGGGGGTGAAGGTGCCGCGCAGCCTGTTTCCCGCCCCGGCGGAGGATTTCGAGGAACAGCGGAGCGCCGTCCTGAACACCCTGCATTGCTTCGACGCCGATCCGGGATCGGCGTTCGGCCACCATCCGTTGCTGGGACGTCTGACGTTCCGGGAGTGGGGCCGCCTCCATTACCGCCACTTCGACCATCATCTGCGGCAGTTCGGCCGTTAGCCGCGGCCGGGACGCCATCGCCGGCAGCTATTCATGTACAGCCAGCCCGAAATCAGGAATGAAGCGCCCCCCCCTCGACCGGGGTCGGGCGCGGCACTGGGTGTCGACGGTTGTCGCGGCGGCTGGCTGGCGGCGTGGCTGGGGGTGGACGGGCCGGGAATTTGTTTGTACGAGAATATCCGTACCTGCTGGACGGATCACCACCGCGCATCGCTGATCCTTATCGACATCCCCATCGGCCTCAGTGACAGCGGGGTGCGGACCTGCGACCGGCTGGCGCGACGTCTGCTGGGCCGGGGCCGATCGGCCGCCGTGTTTTCACCCCCCTGCCGCGCGGCCCTGGCGGCCGCCGACTACCGGGACGCCCTGGCCCGCAACCGGGCGGTGACGGGGCGGGGGATCTCCCTCCAGGCCTGGAACATTTGTCCCAAAATCCGTGAAGTGGACGAATTTCTCACTGCCGTGCCGGAGGCGGCCGGGATCATGCGCGAGTCCCATCCCGAGGTGTGTTTTCAGGCCCTGGCCGGCGGTAACGCCATGCGGTTCAACAAGAAAACAGCGGCGGGACAGCGCGAACGCCGGGCGGTTCTGGCGCAGTTCATCCCTGGCCTGAATGATCACTGGCCACGGCTGATCCAAAAGCTTCCGTCCGGCCGCGCCGGGCTTGATGATCTGATCGATGCGCTGGTCCTGGCGATTGGTGCCGCCCGGGGGGCCGATGCCCTGTGCCGCCTGCCGGACCCGCCGGAACATGATGCCCGGGGCCAATCCATGGAGATCCTCTATCCAGCGCCTGTGGAGGGCGACGGCGGCTGACCGGTCCGGCAACCCCATGTCATTCCGGAATCTCATGGGAAAAAGGCCGTCCGCAGGGGACGGCCTTTTCGATTCAGGGGGCGATGCGCGGGACCGGCAGGGGCGAACCCCGCTATTCATCAATAGAAGGGGAGCCGCGACAGCAGGCTGTTGAGGTGGCAGATGAAGATGGTCAGGTCGCGGGCCTGCCAGTTGTCGCCGGCATCCACATCGGCGTTGACGGGCTGGGTGAAGCCGTTCTGGCCCGCGTCGATGTTGCCGGCCAGGTAGTCGGCCAGCAGGGCCTGATCCGTCGTGTCGACGCTGTCGCTGGCGTCGGCGTCGCCGTAGGGCTGGTAGATGTGGCGGATGCCCAGGATGTCGGCGTGGGTCAGCGTCCGCTCGACAGTGCCGGCCGAGGAGAAGCCGTACATGACCTTGGCCGTGTCGTTGACGACGGGATCCACGTTGCCGTACAGGTCGCGCAGGTTCAGGTAGTGGCCGAACTCGTGCAGGGCGATGGTCTGGACGTCGTGGGTGCCGGCGGGCGGGCTGCCGCTGGTGTTCCAGGTGAAATCCGCGTCGTTGAAGATCATGTCGGTTTCAAAGATATTGCCGCTGGCAGGATAGTACCAGTAATACGTCGTGGCCAGGGAGCCGCCCGTGTCGCCCCAGCCGATTTCGTTGACCCCGTTGTTTGACGGGAAGGTAGCGGAACAGGTGCCGGCATAACTGAAGGTGAAATCCGTGCCCACGGCGTTCCAGGTGGCGGCGGCCGCCTGGACGGCCGCGCCCTCGCCGGTGGTCTCGCCGCAGTTCTCGTTGATGCGGTAGTTCACCGTCGCGGGGCTGCCCGGCCACTGTTTCCGGCCGTTGCCGAAAATGGAGCGGAAGTAGTTATAGTTGGCGCTGTAACCGGAATTGTTGGTCACTTTCAGGGGCCCCGTGGCCGCCGAGGCGGAGTAACCATTGACGGTGCCGACGGGGACCACGCAGCGGATGCGGGTGTCGCTCCAGGAGAGGATGGTCCCGGCGATGAGGGGCTGGCCGCTGCGGTAAAAAAATTCCACCGTGCCCGTTCCCTGGGTGGCGCCGAAGCGCTGGCCGACGATGGTGATGGCCGTGTCGGTGCCGGCCGGCACCTCGCCGGGCAGCAAGGCGCTGATGGCCGGTGTGAGGCCGCTGTCCTGGACGGTGAAATCCTTGGTGTAGATGTTGTCGCCCTCGTTGGATTCCGCCACGGCGCCATCGGGATCGATCCGCAGCTCGAGGGTGTGGTCGCCGACGGCCAGTGTCCCCAGCGAGTAATCCGAGAGATAGGTATATGTCATGGCCGCCAGTCCGCTGCCGGCGGTCCAGCGGGCTTCGAAGGAGCCGTTCAGGTAAAGCTCCACGGCAAAGGGGCCGGCCGCGGCATCACCGAAATTGGCGATGGCCCAATCCACGTAAATGCTGTCCAGTTCCGTAATGACGTCGTCAGTGGTTGTGCCGGTGACAATGGAGGTGACGATGGCGTCGGACCATCCGCCCGGCGTATACCAGGTCAGGTTCGGCTCGGTGGCCTTGTTTTCGCCTTCGCTCGCGCCGGTTTTGGGGAACTGCGGGATGGTGAGGGTTCCCGTGGACGGCGTATCCGTCGGGGCAGGTGACACGAGGTTCCGGATCCTGTCCAGAAACGCTTCACGGGAGAATGCCCGATGCTTCTGGAACACCCTACCGTCAAACACGCGGATGGCCGCTTCCGGCCCGCCCAGCGGCTCGAGGGTATCCGCTTCCAGGAACAGGATGATTTCCTCGCCCCGGTCCACGTGGAAGGAATGGGTGGCCGCCTGGCCGATGTCGCCGACGATACCGCCGATGAAGCGGATCTGCAAGGGGCCCTTGGCCAGCGCGCCCTTGAGCACGGCATGGGGGGTGAGGGTGGCCGTCGTCCAGATGTTGCGGCCCCGCTCGTCGTCGATCCATTCCGCGTGAGTATCGGTCACCGTGGCATGCACGATGACGCCGGCTGAATCCACGCGTTCCCTCAGATCAGGCCGTTCCAGGGGTTCGGCCGCCAGGGGCAGCAAAGCGGCCATCACGCCCAGCAAAAGCAAAGCAGTTGAACGGATCATGCGGCTTCCTTTGATGCAAATTTGGCTGGTCGATCCATTGCCATAGTCAGTGTAGCCGGATTTGGCGAATGGCAAAGTGACCGCCTTCACAATATTACGATGATGTGGAATTTTTTGTGAAATGTCAAGGGGCAATGGGCCCTGGACCGGGCCGGGGGCGGCGGGAGTGACGGGGCATGAGTTCAGCGGTAGACCGAAAGGGCTAGGGACGGCCAAAAAGGAGAGCACACGGCCGGGCGTCTGGTCAGGCCCCGTTTTTGAAGCGGTAGAGGATCCGGCCCAGGTAGCCGGCATCGTTGATTTCGGCGATATACATGCCGGGCTGCAGATGGGCGCGGCGGTTCAGGGCGCGCTCGGAGAGATCCGCCAGCAATTCCGCGGGCGGCCAGCCCTGGCGGCTGTCGTACAGGGTGACCGGCTGCGCCTGGGCGGCCAGTTCTTCCAGAATCTCTCGCAGGCTCATGGTGACTCCTTTCGCGGGTTCGCGTGACCAGCAGACAAAATCATATAACTATACGTAATTTTTGAAAAAAAGTTGTATCCCGCGCCGGATATTCATGACAACCCCGTTCCCACCGATAAAACACCGGCTAAAAAGAGAAGGGCTGGGCTGAAACGAAGGAGACGATCCGTCCGGGAGGGAGTCGGAAACAGTTGGCACCGGTGCCCCGGATCGGGGTACAATACAAAAAACAGAGCGGGGGTTCGGGTGATGCGGTGGTTCTGCTTCCTCCTCGGACTGATTTGCGGTCTCGGCCCGCCGTCGGCGGCCAGCGCCCCTGACCCGGCGGAGGTCCCCTTGCGGGTCATGTCCTTCAACATCCGGTATGACAATCCGGCCGACGGCGAAAACGCCTGGCCGCATCGCCGGACGGCCGTAGCCCATCTCATCCGCCGCCACGATGCCCATGCCGTGGGCATGCAGGAAGCGCTCTATCATCAGCTCACCGATCTGCAGGCACAGCTCCCCGACTATGCCTGGTTCGGCGTGGGGCGCGACGACGGCGGGAGGGCCGGAGAATTCACGGCCATCTGGTATCACCGGGAACGACTGGACCTGCTGGAACAGGGGACGTTCTGGCTGTCGGAGACCCCCGACATGCCCGGCCTGGGCTGGGACGCCGCCTGCCGGCGCACTGTCACCTGGGGCCGCTTCCGCGACCGCGCGACCCATGGGCGGTTCATTCTGTTCAACACCCATTTCGATCATCACGGCCGACTCGCCCGGCAGGAGAGCGCCCGCCTGCTGCGCCGCCGCATCGGCCAGATCGCGGCCGGTGATCCGGCCGTGGTCACGGGCGATTTCAACGCTCCGCCCGGCACGGAGCCCCTCCGCATCCTGACGGAAGACGCGCCGGATGGTCCGCCGCTCTGCGACAGCGCCGCCGTGACGACATCTCCTTGCCAGGGCCCGCCGGGCACCTTCCACGGTTTCCGGCCCGACGCGCCACTGACGGAACCCATCGATTACATCTTCGTGGAACGGAACTGGGTGGTCACGGCCCACCACACCCTGGCCGACCGCCCCGCTGGACGGTGGCCGTCCGATCACATGCCGGTGCTGGTGGCCTTGCTGGCAGCAGACCCTGCAGTCGGCCACCACAAGTAAACAGGATTCTTCGCCATCCCTAGGCCACGGTCTATCCCGGAGAGTGGCACCCGGTTGACATGGCAACTTTCTGGCCTGGAGAACATTCACGAAACATTTTTCCAGAAATGTCGATAATAAAAGATAAACATCCATTATCGGGAGGCGATCATGAAGATCGGCGGCGGTGTACAGCAGGAACTGGCGACGCGGCTCAGCCAGCAGACGGCCATATCCAAAGAAGGGGTAAAACAGGTCTTCGAGCCCATGGCCGGGCCGGACCTGTCGACAAGGGCCGCCAGGCTGACGGGACAGGTGAGTCTTCCGGATGCCGGGCTGGCATCCCAAACCGGTGGATCTACCGGCGATCGGGTGGCCTTGCAGCCCCCCATGCCCGAGGCGCTGAAGAATCCAGCGCCGCTGTCCACGGCCGGTCTGAAAGGATTCGCTGACAAGCTGAATGAAGGATTGGCGAAGATGGGGCTGGTGATGGAGGAGCGACCCGCCCCGGGTCTGGGCACGGAAAAAATGGGGATCACTATCGAGGAGCGACCGGGTCCCTCGCTGGGGACGGAGAAGATGGGGATTGTAGTGGAGGAGCGGCCTGCGCCGGGTGGTATCGGTGGGCATGGCCAGGAAAAGATGGGCGTGGTCATCGAGGACCGGCCCGGTCCAACGGGAACCGAGAAAATGGGTATCGTCCTGGAAGACAAACCCGCGCCAGGCGGGATCCATCATCCGGGCCAGGAGAAGATGGGCATCGTGATTGAGGACCGACCGGCTCCCGGCGGGCTTGCACAGCCGGGTGGCGACCGGATGGGCATCATCATCGTCGGCGGCAAGGTCCAGGAGATGGCCAACCTGTTTCAGTCCCTGTCGCAGCTGAACGTCAACGTGGATCAGGCCCGCATCATCGGTGACACGGGGCTTAAACTCCGGTAGGGCTTGCCCCGGGTGGCGGATTCTGAACAACATCCTCGCGGACGCCCTCGTGATTCACATGTCTCATGTGGGGTGGGGAGGCACCGCCGGGCCGCCGGCTGATGGACCGGCGGCCCGCGGCTTGTCAACATTCCGTGCGATTATTCCCCCTGGGTGTTTCCCACAATCTTTTTAGCCGTAAAGACGCCGTTGGGCTGATACAGCTCCAGGGCGGTAATGTTCCCCGCTTCGTCGGTGATAAAACCGACGCTCACCACGCTGTACTGATGGATGACGAATTCGTCGCCCAGGTCCGGCTCCAGGTCCACCAACGGTTGCCCCGGTACGGCCAGGGTCAGGGTGTCGCCCCGCAGACCGACGGTGATGTGCGTGGTTTCCATGTCGTATTCGCCCGTAAAGCGGATGAGGAATTCCGGATCGTAGTATTTGTCTGCCGGCTGCCGGGTGAAGACAATGGGACTGACCGTGGCCTCGAAGGGCACGCTCAGCGTGGCGATGTGCCCCTTCTCGTCGGTGTAGAACGTGTATTTCATGTCCTCGAACACATCGTCCTCGGCCTTGAGTCCATTGAACGTGTCATAATGCCAGTGCTCCAGCGGCGTGGCGATGCCGTTGTAGGTGGCCACCAGTTTGTCTCCGTCCAGAGCGATCTCCAGGTGGCCGTAACCGGCATGATCGTAGATGCCGGCATAGTCGCCCGGCGCGTGGGCCGGCCGGGTCCCCGGCTTGCGGCGGGTGGCTTTTTTCTTCTCGGCTTTTTCTCCAATCTCTTTGGCTTTGGAGCGCTTGGCCGCCGCCTCGCCGATCCAGTCCTTCGCCTCGAGGCCCAGCAATCGGTCGGCGACGTGCCAGACCAGCAGATCGCGCAGGGGGGTGCCGTTGAGGTTGGTCAAAATGACCATCCCGCAGCCGTCCTGGGGAAACAGGGCCACCATGGCCGAAAACCCGTCGATGTTGCCGCCGTGATGCACCACCGTATGGCCGCGGTAGCTCTGCCGGAACCAGCCCAGGCCGTAGACGGGCGGGGTCAGTTCCGGGCGTTCCGGTGGTTCGCCGGTGACCATGTGGGCCAGGTGCATGTCCTGGAGGGTGGATGGGCCCATGACCCGGCGGTCGCCATAGCGCCCCTGGTTGAGGTGAACGAGGAGCCAATGGCTCATGTCCGCGACGGAGGAGTTGATGGAACCGGCCGGGCCGACGGTGGTGATCGGCCGGAAGGGGATGCGTTCCAGCCGGTCCTTTTCCTCACGGTAGGGTAGGGCGTGGTCCGGATCGGCCTGGGAGTCCAGCACGCTGAAATTGGTCCGGGACATCTCCAGCGGGATGAGAATCCGGTCCCGCACTGCCTCTTCCCAGCTTTGTTCCGTCACCACTTCCGTGAGATAGCCGGCCGTGAGGAACATCAGGTTATTGTACTGGAACCGCTCCCGCAGATCGGCGTTGAACTCCAGGTAGGCCATCTTTTCCACCAACCCCTGTCGGGAGGCGCTGAAATTGTTGTACCAGACCAGGTCATGGCGGGGCAGGCCGGAACGGTGGGTCACCAGATCGCGGGGGGTGATGCGCTCCGTGATCACCGGATCGGACAGCTGGAACCAGGGGATCCAGGTGCGCACCGGCTGATCCCAGTCGAGCAATCCCTCGTCCACCAGTGTGCCCAGCACGAAAGTGGTAAAGGCCTTGGTGGAGGAGCCGATGGCGAAGAGGGTCTCGGGCGTGACCGGCAGGTCATTCTCCACATCCCGCCGGCCGAAACCTTTCAGATAAATTACTTCCGTGTCCTTCACCACGGCTATAGCCAGACCAGGCACGTGGAAGGTGGTCATGGCGTCGCCAATGACCTCGTCCAGGCCGGATAGGGAATGCCTGGCGGCGGTTGCCGGATCGGCGGCCTTTTCCAGAGCGAAGGGGAATTCCTGGCCTCCCTGGGTGAATGTTCCGGCCAGGCGTTGGCCGTTGTCAGTGAGGGTGCCGTTGAAGGTGGGTTCGCCTGGTACGCCGCTGATTTTGAACGATAGCTTTTGACCGGAGAGCTGAAAATCCCCCAGGGGCAGGTTTCTGGCGTTCTGCAGGGGAATGCTGATGTCGCCCTGCCATTGCCCGTCAGGGGCAAGACGCAGGTTCACCTGCACGTCCAGGCGAGTCCCCGGCAGTTCGATGGCACCTTCCCAGTAACCTGCCGGTGTGGATTCCGGTTCCTCGGCCAGGGCGCCTGTTGGCAGAATGGCCATCAGGAGCAGGATCAGAACGGCCCGGATCATAGCGTACAAAGGCGTGGACGTCATATAGATCTCCTGTCTGTTCAGTATGGTTCAGAATGGGATTCTGTAAAACCGACTATAGCGCCACCGGCCGACGGATGCAACGGCTATCTGGAGCCGGAGATGATCCTCTGGCAAAGGGGCTCACCCTGCCGCACCCGAAGTTGGGTGCGGTTTCGTCCGGACAGGCGGGTCGATTCCGGCGCCTGTGGGGCCGGGGTGGGGTATCCATGAATAAAGTGTTGGCAAACGGGGCGGTCTGCCTATATTGTAGAAGAAATGAGCGAGGAGGATCCCATGTGGAAATATCGCCTGTTTTTGGGTCTGATCCTGGTTTTGACCGGATTCCTGGCGGCTCAGGCCGGCGGCACCAAAGCGGACTCCCGGCTGACGGCGTCCACGTTCCGGGGACTGGAGTTGCGCGGTATCGGCCCGGCCCTGATGTCGGGGCGCATCGCCGACATCGCCTTTCATCCCCAGGATCCGGCCACCTGGTATGTGGCCGTGGGCAGCGGTAACGTCTGGAAAACGGGCAACGCCGGCACCACCTGGCAGCCCGTGTTCGATGACTACGGCGCCTACTCCATTGGCTGCGTGGCCGTGGATCCGCAAAATCCCCACATCATCTGGGTGGGGACCGGCGAGAACGTCGGCGGCCGTCACGTGGGGTATGGCGACGGCGTGTACAAAAGCCGGGACGGCGGTGAGACCTGGCACAACATGGGCCTGAAGGAGTCGGAGCATATCGGCCGGATCGTGGTGGACCCGACCAATTCCGACATCGTCTTCGTGGCCGCCCAGGGGCCCCTCTGGTCCGCCGGCGGGCAACGCGGCCTGTTTCGCACCGATGACGGCGGCCACAGCTGGAAGAACGTTCTGTCGGCCGGCCCCTTCACGGGGGTGAACGACGTGGTGATGGACCCCCGGGATCCGCACGTACTGTACGCCTCCACCCATCAGCGTATCCGGACCGTGGCCGCCCTCATCAACGGCGGTCCGGAGACGGCCATCTACAAGTCCGAGGACGGAGGTGAAACGTGGCGCAAGCTGACCCACGGGTTGCCTGGCGAAGACCTGGGCCGGATCGGCCTGGCCGTTTCCCCGCAGCAGCCCGATGTGGTGTACGCCACCATCGAGCTGGCCTGGCGCCAGGGCGGCTTCTGGCGCTCCAGCGACCGGGGGGAAACCTGGGAGAAGCGCAGCGACTATCTGAGCGGGGGGACGGGACCCCACTATTACCAGGAAATTTTTACCTCACCCCATCAGTTCGACCGGGTTTACCAGATGGATGTCCAGCTGCATGTCACCGAGGATGGCGGCAAGACCTGGCGCATCCTGGGCCCCCAAACCAAACACAGCGACCATCATGCCCTGGCCTTCCATCCGCGGGATCCCGAGTACCTGCTGGTGGGCACGGATGGGGGACTCTATGAAAGCCGGGACCTGGGCGAACACTGGCGCTACATCCCCAACCTGCCGGTGACCCAGTTCTACAAGGTGGCCGTGGACAACGACGAACCCTTCTACAACATTTATGGCGGCACCCAGGACAACGCCACCCAGGGCGGCCCCTCCCGCACCGACAACTTCAACGGCATCCGCAACAGCGACTGGTTCATCACCATTTTCGCCGACGGCCACCAGCCGGCCGTGGATCCTGAAAATCCGGATATCGTCTATTCCGAGTGGCAGCAGGGCAACCTGATCCGTTATGATCGGCGGACGGGGGAGACGGTCTATCTCCAGCCCCAGCCGGAACCCGGTGATCCGGCCGAGCGCTGGAACTGGGATTCGCCCATTCTCATCAGCCCGCACTCGCCATCACGGTTGTACTACGCCAGCCAGCGCGTCTGGCGCAGCGACGACCGGGGCGATTCCTGGACCCCCGTCAGCGGGGATCTGACCCGCGGACAGTCACGACTGAAAATGCCCGTGATGGGCCGGGTGTGGAGCATCGACGCCGTGTGGGATCTCCTCGCCATGTCCAATTTCGGATCCATCACCTCCCTGGCGGAGTCGCCTCTCCGCGAGGGGCTGATCTATGCCGGCACCGACGACGGCCTGATCCAGGTGACGGAAGACGGCGGCAAGACATGGACGAAAATCGAACAATTCCCGGGGATTCCGGAAAATTCATTTGTCAACGACATCAAGGCCGACCGGTTTGACGTCGACACTGTGTACGCCGCTTTCGACAACCACAAGCAGGGCGATTTTCAGCCGTATCTGCTGAAAAGCACCGACCGTGGCCGGACCTGGGTCTCCCTGGCGGGGGATCTGCCGGTCCGCCATCTTGTCTGGCGCATCGTCCAGGACCATGTGCAGCCCCGGCTGCTGTTCGCCGGCACCGAGTTCGGTATCTTTTTCTCCATCGACGGCGGTGGGCACTGGATCCAACTGGAGGGCGGCGTCCCCACCATCCCGTTCCGGGATCTGGCCATCCAGGAACGCGAGAATGACCTGGTGGGCGCCAGTTTCGGCCGTGGCTTCTTCATTTTCGACGACTATACGCCGTTGCGCCATATGTCCGGGGAGACATTGGAGGAAGAAGCCGTTCTGTTTCCGGTCCGCCGGACATGGTGGTACATTCCCCGGCGCACCCTGGGCACCCCCGGCCAGGCATATCAGGGGGATGACTTTTTCATGGCGCCCAATCCGCCGCATGGCGCCGTGTTCACCTATTACCTGGGCGAAACCCTCAGGACCCGGAAGCAGCAACGGCGCGCCGCCGAGAAGGATGTGGAGAGGAAGGGCGGCGATACGCCCCATCCGGGCTGGGATGCCCTCCGCCAGGAAGCGCAGGAAGAGGAACCGGCCATTCTCCTCACCATTCAGGACAGTGATGGCAACGTGGTCCGTCGGATCACCGGACCGGTTACGGCCGGTTTTCACCGGGTGGCCTGGGATTTGCGCTTTCCGCCCACCACGCCACCGCCCTATGGCGAAGACTCCTTTTTTATGCCCAGTGGCGGACCGCTGGCCGCACCGGGGGACTACCGGGTCAGCCTGGCCAAACGGGTGGACGGGTTGGTGACGGATCTGCAGCAATCCCAAACGTTCCAGGTCGTGCCGCTGCGGGAGCGAACCCTGCCGCGGCAGGACCCGGACAAGACGGAGGAGTTCCTGCGCCGCGTGGCCGAGTTGCAGCGCTCCATCAGTGGCGCCGACGCCGCCATCGATCGGGGGCTGCAGACGATGGATCTCATCCAGCAGGCCATACTCCATTCAACCGTGGCTGACATGTCCCTGCACCAGGAGAGCGCAGAGCTGGCGAAACGCCTGTCGAACCTGAAAGAAGACCTTCATGGCGACGCGCGGCAGCAGGGGGTGGGTGAACCGGTGCCGCCGTCCATCCACCGTCGACTGCAGGTCGTCCTGATGGGCAGCGCCTTTTCCACGTATGGGCCGACACCCACCCACCGCCGCAGTTTCGAGATCGCCCGCGACGAGTTTGCCCGGGTGCACGCCGCCGTAAATCAGCTGCTCGAGGCGGATCTGCCGGCGCTGGAGCGGAAGCTGGAGGCGGCGGGGGTGCCCTGGACCCCGGGGCGAGCCGTGCCGGAAATCGGCCGCTGACGGCCGGGTAACGCGCGGGCGGACCGCACCGCCGGGCATTTGCATGAACCATGAGGCGCCGGCGGGTCTCCAAGAAGGAAAACCACTCTAGCGGAGGTACTCATGATTACGGCAGGCTGGGGCGATGACAGACGGGATGTCCGCCTTTTTCGGCCGTGGCTGGTCATGGCCAGCCTGTTGGTTGTCCTTCACAGCTGCCCGGTATGGGCCGGCCGGGCGGCTGGCCCGGACGATCCGGCGGCGGATTTTCCGAAATATGAATACCGTTTGCTGGCCACCACCCGCACCGGAACCATGGAAAAGGAGATGAACCAGACCGCGGCCGAAGGTTTTCGTTTTACCCAGGTCATGGGTGGACAGACGGCCGCCGTTGGCTCCGAGACGGTGGTCATCATGATCCGGGAAAAAGGGGTGCCGCCGGAGCCGGTCTGTGAGTACAGGTTGCTGGCCACCTCCAAGACGTCTACCATGCAGGCGGAACTCAGCCGGGCCGCCCGGGAAGGTTACCGCTACTGCGGCCAAACGGTATTCAGTACCACGTTCGGCGGCGACGAGGTGGTGCTGGTTCTGGAAAAGGATCCCCGACGATCCGGTGAACGCTATGACTACCGCCTGCTGGCCACTACCCGCACGTCCACCATGGAGAAGGAACTGACCCCACAAGGGGAGAACGGTTATCTCATCCGTGGCCTGACGGTGGGCGGGACAGCCTTCGGCGGTCACGAGCTGCTGGTCATCCTGGAGAAGAGGCGCCTCCAAGACGAGTGATGCCGGGGCAGTTCTGCGGGACTCTTCGGGGGGCCTGTTCCGGTTCGTTCTTGTGTCGGGGCAGGGGATAGGGTATACTCCGGCCGGACCGGCTGTGCTTCCGGCAGCATGACCCGTCGTTGCCGCAGCGGTTGAAAACCGGGCTGATGCGATGGGGTGAGGCACAATTCTCGCACGGTTCCACAGGCAGTACATGTATCTTTACGACAAGCTGCAAATTCTGATCCGGATCGAGAAATTGATGGGACAGGTGTATGAGCGATGCGGTGAACAATTCCATGACGTTTCCGGTGCGCCCCGCCTGTTTGCCGCCCTGGCGGCCGAGGAACAATCCCATGTCTACCAGTTGGACTACCTGGTGCGAATGATCCGGCGCCATCCGCACGATTTCGAGGAAGTGAATCTGCCCATGGAGGAGTCGCGGGCCCTTATCCTCGAAATGCAACGGTTTCTGGAGAAACCCAGGGGAACGCTGGCCGATGCCGTCCACTTCGCCATGGACATGGAACACAGTGTCCTGGAGGGCCATTCCCGCCTGCTCCTGGCCGAGAGTCATCCCCAGATTGCTTCCCTGCTGAAAAGCCTGGTCGCCGCCGACAGACAGCATCATGCGCGGCTGCATGATTTTGCTATCGAAAGGGGCATTATCCAGAATCCCGATCAGTAAAAACACCGGCGGGCAAGGCCGATTCTCCGTCAGCGAACAGGGTGACCGTCAACCGTTTCAGGCGGAATCGGGTTTGAGAATCACACCCCGTGACGAACGGCCGTCCAGCTTAATGATCATGGGGCGTTCCGTCCGGACATGGCGGACATGGCTCGTCTTCCTCTCCAGCGGCTGCCGCTGCAGCCAATCCCAGTCGATCCGCGCTGCCTTGTTGTTGTACGGCACATAGAAATACCCGATGCCCAGGGAGAGCATGTTCTGGAAGAAGTGGCTGCCCTGGGAAGGCTCCGTGCGCAGGCGGGGAGTGGTGCTCTCGATGAAGACCTGGGCGTTGGAAATCTGGTGCCACTGCACCGGAATTCCCAGCCAGCGATCGGCCGTCGCCCAGCGACCGAAGCCCAGCAGGATATAGCGCCGGTTTTCACGGATCAGCTCCTGGTTCAGGCGGCCGACCTCATCGGCGATCTCCAGGCTGCGGGCGACGTCGAAGGTGTCGGGATCGAGGTACACAAAATCGTACAATCCGGTGAAAATGCCGTTCCCCATGGTTTGGGGGGAGATGCAGATGGTGTCGGAGGCGGCGATATCGTCGACGCTGACTTCGCTGTACTTGGCGCTGGCGCTCATGGGCCGGATCTGCAGAAAGAAGAACTCGTCTTTTCGTTCCTTCTCGCGGAACATATTCATGGCAAATTCGATCTCCACCGGCATGCCGAAGGAATCGCTGCCCAGTTTCATCATGTCTACCACGATCTGGTTGAGGGGCCGTGAGTTATGCTTGAGCAGATTGGCGAACGTTACCACCCGCGGTCCCGGCAGGAGCAGGGTGTCACGAATGGCGTCGTCCTCACCGGAATAGGTGCTGCCCACGAATGACAGGACACCGTCGTCTTCGGCCACGGCCAGATCGTGTTTGTCGAGGCTGAAGGTTTCGTCGTGATCCACCCGGATGTTGGGATCGGACAGGTCCAGGGCGAAAAAATCGCGCTGTGAGTTGTCCACGAACTCCAGCGGGGTTTTGAATGGCGGATTCAGCTTGGGGAACGCCGGCGAGTACTGGTAGGCCTTGCCGCCCTCGACGATGTATTTTCCCAGGCCCAGCGCCAGGGCCACGATGCCATGTTGCGGTTTCATGTAGGAAAAGGGATAAAAATTGTAGGATTGCCCGACACCCGAAATGACCGGGTAGAATCGGTTGCCGTGTGGCTGGCCGGCGATCTGCTGAATGACCACGGCCATTTTTTCGTCCTCGATGCGGAAATTGACGTTGCGGACATACTCCTTGGGGGAACGGAAAAAGATGGAGGCATAGACCAGCCGGATGGCGTCACTCAGCTGGCGCAGCCGCACTTCCATGGCCGGATGGTTGTTGGGCAGCATGAACGTTTTGTAGAGCCCGGCGAAGGGGAGCATCTTGGAATCCTCCAGAAAACTGGAGGAGCGCACCGCCAGGGGATAATGGGTTTGGGTCAGCATGGTGCGCAGGTCGTTGACGATGGAGCGTGGCAGCGGCATGCTGCGGAACAGGCGGGCGACGGCCTCGTCGTTTTTGGCCTGGATCACCCGCTCCTGCAGATCGTTGGTTTTGACGAAATCCTCGAACACCTCCGAACAAATGACGAAGGTGTTGGGGATTCTGATCTCCACGTCTTCATAACGATCGATCATCTTCTCCCGGGTGAGCAGGGCGTTCATGAAGGCGATGCCACGACCTTTGCCGCCCAGGGAGCCGGCACCGAGGCGGATGAACATTTTGTCCGGGGTGATGTCTGAACCCGAAAAGACGGTAAAATCGCGGATCACCCCCGCCTGCTCGTAATTCAGGATTTTCTCGATGCGGGAGACAATGAATTCCCGCACTTCGTCCAGGTCGCCGAAGTCGGATTTCTGCTTGGGCCGAAGTTCCTCTGCCAGCTCGAACTCGGTCCTGGCCCGGCACCAGATGGAGATGTGGTTGCGGGTGATGTGATATTCGAGGCTGCGGGAATCGATGGTGCGTACAACGGACGCCATCTCCCGCAAATTGGAGGCGCGGGCCAGCTCCGTGCCGTCGGGGAGGCGGAAAACAAAATCACCGAATCCCAGGTTGTGGAGGATGAATTCCCGCAACTCCAGCAGCAGATTCTGCGAATTCTTGTTGAGGAAGCCAAAACCGCGCTCATACGCCCATTCCCTGTTCTTCAGCTCCGCGGACTGGAGCAGAATGGGCAGGTCCGGGATGGCCTGCTTGGCCTTGTCTGCAAAATCGAAACCGGCCTGGGGATCCTCCTCGCCGTTGCGCGGAAACCGGATATCGCAGATCAGGCCCAGCAGATTATGCTCGTAGGCCTGCAAGTGTTCGAGCCCCTGCTCGTACGTTTCGGCCAGCAGGATTTTGGGGCGGGTGCGCATGCGCAGCAGGCGGTGAGTGTCGTTGATGCTGTCCGAGATGAGCTCACGGGTCTGGGACATGATCTCGGTGTAGATTATGGGCAGGAAAATGGAGTAATAAGCCGGCGAATCCTCGATGACCAGAACCACCTGAACACCGAGCCGGATGTCTTCCTGAATGTTGAAGAGGTCCTCGACGTATTTGACGATGGCCAGCAGAATCCGGGAATCACCGGTCCAGTAAAACACCTTGTTGATGGTTTTTTCCTGGCGGGCCCGTTCCAGCACCTGCTGGTCCACCGGTTCGATGCTGAGCAGGATGACGGGTTTGCCCGGATAACGCTCCTTGATGCATCGCCCGAACTCGAAGGGATCCATGTCCGACAGGCGGGCCATGATGATGATGAGATCGAAGGTCCGTTCCTCCATGGCCCGAAAGGCGTATTCGGCGCTGGAGACACGGGTGATGCGGGGGATGTAGCGCAACTGCATCTCGACGTACCGGTCGAACAGCCGATCGGACAGACGCCCGTCCTCCTCGAGGACGAACGCTTCATACAGGCTGGAGACCAGCAGGATCTCCCGGACGCGGTGTTTCATCAGGTCGTGAAAAATACTGTACCTGGGCTCGTAATCCTGGCTGATGAATGACATATTCCAGTACCCCGTGGATGGTTTTTCACTGGCCGGCCACCGCGGCCGGCGCCCGGTGTCGTTCTCTATTCTAGCATGGAAGCGGTCGCGGACCCAGAAACCGAAGCGTTCTCCGGCGATGGGGCAAAAAAAAGGGCGGGAGAAACCCCGCCCTTAACGTCGGATAGAGGATGGGTTACACCAGGCCCTGATCGAGCATGGAGTCGGCCACCTTCACGAAGCCGGCGATGTTGGCGCCGACCAAGTAGTTGCCGGGTTTGCCATAGGCTGCGGCGGCGTCCAGCGAAGCCTTGTGAATGGACTTCATGATGCCGTGGAGCCGCTTGTCCACTTCTTCGCGGGTCCAGCTCAGGCGGAGGCTGTTCTGGGACATCTCCAGGCCGGAGGTGGCCACGCCGCCGGCGTTGGCCGCCTTGCCGAGGCCGTAGAGGACGTTGTTTTCCAGGAAGATGTCGACGGCTTCGGGATTGCTCGGCATGTTGGCGCCTTCGGAGACGGCGATACAGCCGTTCTTGACCAGGGCGCGGGCGTCGGTGCCGTCCACCTCGTTCTGGGTGGCGCAGGGCATGGCCACATCCACCTTGAAGCCTTCGTCGGCCACCACCTGCCATACGGTCTTGCCCTCATAGTACTTGGCGCTGCTGTACTTTTCGGTATATTCATGAATGCGGCCGCGGCGGATGTTCTTCAGGTTCATCACGAAATCCCATTTTTCGCGGTCGATGCCGGCCGGGTCATAGATGGAGCCGCTGGAATCGGACAGGGTCACGACCTTGCCGCCCAACTGGGTGACCTTTTCGGTGGCGTACTGGGATACGTTGCCCGAGCCGCTGATGACGACGGTTTTGCCCTCGAAGGTCTGGTTGTGGGTAGCCAGCATCTCGGCGGCGAAATACGTGGCGCCGTAGCCGGTGGCTTCCGGACGGATCAGGCTGCCGCCCCAGTTGGTGCCCTTGCCGGTGAACACGCCCTCGAATATGTTCTTGATCTTCTTGTACTGGCCAAACAGGAAGCCGATCTCGCGGCCGCCCACGCCGATGTCGCCGGCGGGGACGTCGGTATTGGCGCCGATGTGGCGGAAGATTTCATTCATGAAGCTCTGGCAGAAGCGCATCACTTCCATATCGGATTTGCCCTTGGGGTCGAAATCGGAGCCGCCCTTGCCGCCGCCCATGGGCAGGGTGGTCAGGCTGTTCTTGAAGATCTGCTCGAAACCGAGGAACTTCAGGATGCTCAGATTGACGGTGGGGTGAAAACGGAGTCCTCCTTTGTAGGGGCCGATGGCGGAATTGAATTCCACGCGGAAGCCGCGATTGACATGGACATTCCCCTGGTCATCCATCCAGGGCACCCGGAACAGGATGACCCGCTCGGGTTCCACAACCCGTTCCAGGATACGCGCTTCACGGTATTTGGGGTTGCGCTCGATCACCGGTTCCAGCGAAGTTACCACTTCTTCCACGGCCTGATGAAATTCAGGTTCATTGGGGTCACGGGTTGTGACATAGGCCATGAAATCCTCGACAAATTTGGACATAGGACACTCCTTTAATGGAAATGGGTTATTGAAAATAATGACTGATTGAACATAGTGAGACAGAACGACAAACGGCGCTGAAATAGAACTCAGGTATTCTATCACTTCAGGGTGCCTTTGCAAGGTATTTTTTCCCGGCCGGATCCGGGGTCGGCGACGCGACCGTGAACCCGCAGATGGTTTGGGATTGCCAACCGTTTGTCCGTTGCGGATAATGCTCCCATGGCGCAAAACAACACCGGGGCCGACCTTCATCGTGCCGCAAGTCTCTTTGCCGCTCTGAACTGGATCTGGCTGGTGATAGGCGTCATCCAGGTGGTGAGCTGTGTCGCCGCGCTGGCCGGAATATGGAATCTGTGGGTGGTGCGGCAGCGCTGGGACGTGCCCCGTCTCATCCGTCGACGGTCGCCGGCCGTTGTCATGATGTACACCGATGATCTGCCCTGGTTCGCCGCGTTTTTTCTCATCAATCTGTTGCTGGGGGGAGTGGTGGGCGTTCTGCTCATTGCCGTGGAATTCCTGCTTGTCCGGCGCTCTGTCCTGCGCCATCGGGCCGTTCTCCTTGATGGGGCCGCCGGACCATAATTTGCTTGACACGCCCGTCAAAGTGAGTATGATGGCCTGTCATTCCGCTGATCCCTGTTGTGAGCTGTCGGTTCTGCCGATAATCTCCCGTTGCGGGATGATGAGGAGGTTCAGGGTGTGTAGCTTTCGCCAGTGTATGTGTGTGATCCTTCTGGCCGGTATGATGGGTGTTGCCGCTGCGGCGGATTTCATCCCCGAGGAAACGGAGGGCCCGTTCGCCATGGAAGTGGCCGCTGGTCCCTCGCTGCCCATCCTTCTGCTGGACAACGCCGAGCCCGGCCATATGTCGCCGACCCCCTACGCCCCAGTTTCCGTCCATTCCTTGCGGAGTATCGTTCGCCATCTCTCGTCCCGGCGCACGCCCGATGCGGCCGTCCGCTGTTTTTCGCCGGAACTGGAATGTCTGGGGTGGCTGTTCCCCTGCCTGCGCGGCCAGCAGCACCTGATGTGGAGTGCCTTCTGATCGCGCGGAAGTCACGGCGCCCGGCCCCCACTGCAAGTACGCATTTCTTCTGCTCCCCAGTACGCCTTCCCGCGTCCGTTCCCTGGTGAACATCCCTCGCCCCACATTCCCGGACATGGTCATTGTGCCGGCGATCCGCCGGATCCGGCTGTTCGCCCCGAATATGACGACCGCTGAATTCGTTTGAGTCACGGCTGCATCCAACCAGCGGAACGAAATTATGGGGAGGTGGCCAATCATGCCAGACCTGCAGTTGAACCAGAAGGCGCCGGAATTCAGCCTGCCGGATCAGGACGGGCGGGTACGCAAACTGTCTGATTTCCAGGGTCAATGGCTGGTGTTGTATTTTTATCCCAAGGACAACACCAGCGGATGCACCGCCGAAGCGTGTGATTTTACCGACCGGATGGCCGATTTTTGGGATCTGGAAGCCGACGTGGTGGGCGTCAGCCCTGATTCCCCCCGCAGCCACAAGAACTTCATCGCCAAGCACGATCTGAAGGTGACGCTCCTCAGCGATGCGGACAGGCAGGTGCTGCCGCTGTTCGGCGCCTGGGGCAAGAAGAAGATGTACGGCAAGGAGTACGAGGGCGTGGTGCGGAGCACGGTACTCATCGATCCCGAAGGCAAGGTCGCGTATCACTGGCCCAACGTCAAGGTCAAGGGCCATGTGGACGAGGTAAAGGCCAAGCTGGCCGAGTTGCGCGGCTGAAAAGCGCCGGATGGATATATTCTCACGGGGTCGGCCGCCGGTCGACCCCGTGGCTTTTCTGAAGCCGGGAAGACACCCGCCAGTCGTTCCTCTGTCGAACCGGCTCCCCCAAGGAGACGCGCATGACGAAAGAAAAATCCGCCGCCAACCGGCTGATCCATTCCCACAGCCCCTATCTCCTCCAGCATGCCTATAATCCCGTCGACTGGCATCCCTGGGACGAGGAAGCCTTTCGGCGGGCGCGGGCAGAAGACAAGCCGGTGTTCCTGTCCATCGGATATTCCACCTGCCACTGGTGCCACGTCATGGAGCGGGAGAGCTTCGAGGATCCGGACGTCGCCCGGCTGATGAATGAGACGTTCGTCAATATCAAGGTGGACCGGGAGGAACGGCCGGACATCGACGGCATCTATATGACGGTTTGCCAGATGCTGACGGGAAGCGGCGGCTGGCCGTTGACCGTTGTCATGACCCCCGACAAGATCCCTTTTTTTGCCGGCACTTACTTCCCCCGGGAAAGCCGATTCGGGCGACCGGGCTTGCTGGAGTTGATCCCGAAAATCGGCGAGGTTTGGACGCAGCAGCGGGCGCAGGTCATTGAAGCGGGGACGAGCATCCTGGAAGGCCTGCAGCAGCAGGCTCAGGAAAAGACCGGCGGCGGTGGTGAGTTGTCGGCCGATGTCCTGGCCGATGCCCGCCGGCAGCTGGGACAGCGCTATGACCCGGCCGCCGGCGGTTTCGGCGCGGCCCCCAAATTTCCAACCCCTCACAACATGCTCTTTTTGCTGCGTCACTGGCACCGCACCGGCGACGGGCATTCACTGGCCATGGTCACGCACACCCTCCGCCGGATGCGGGCCGGGGGCATTTACGACCAGCTGGGGTTTGGCTTCCATCGCTACAGTACCGACGCGGTCTGGCGGGTGCCCCATTTTGAAAAGATGCTCTACGATCAGGCGATGCTGGCCCTGGCCTACCTGGAGGCGTTCCAGGCCACCGGCGAGCCGGAGTTCGCCCATACCGCCCGGGAAATTTTCGTATATGTCCAGCGGGATCTGACGTCGGCCGAAGGAGCGTTCTATTCGGCCGAGGATGCCGACAGTGAAGGGGAGGAGGGCAAGTTTTACGTCTGGACGGAGGAAGAAATCCGCCGCCATCTGTCCCCGGCTGAAGCGGACGAATGCTGCCGGCGGTTCAACATACAGCCGGCGGGCAATTTCGTCGATCCCGTCAAGGGGGGCAAGACCGGGGAGAATATCCTGTATACCGATAGGCAGGACGATGCGAGCGACCGCTCGGTTGAGGAGACGGATCGCTTTGAAAGCATGTGCCGCCGTTTGCTGGAGATTCGGGAACGGCGGATACGCCCGCATCGGGACGACAAGATCCTGACGGACTGGAACGGCCTGATGATCGCCGCCCTGGCCCGGGGCACGCAGGTGCTGGGGGAGGATGAATTCGCCCGGCAGGCCGCCCGGGCCGCCCGGTTTCTGCTGACCGAACTGCAGGACGGCACGGGTCGCCTCTGGCACCGCTACCGCAACGGCGACGCCGCCATCCCCGGCATGCTGGATGACTATGCCTTCCTGGCCTGGGGCTTGCTGGAATTGTACGAGGCCACCTTCGATGCGGGATGGCTGCAGGCGGCTCTCCGGCTCAGCGAGGTGATGCTGAAATTTTTTCGGGATGAATCCGGCGGCGGCCTCTACTTCACTCCCGCCGACGGCGAAGCCCTGCTGCTTCGCCAGAAGGACGTGTACGACGGTGCCGTGCCCGCCGGCAATTCCGTGGCCCTGGGCAACCTGCTGCGGCTGGCGCGGCTGACCGGCGACGAGGCATGGTCCCGCCAGGCCGCGGAAATCGCCCGTGCCTTCGCCCGGGAGGTCCGCTCCACCCCCATGGCCCACACCCAGTTTCTGGCGGCCATCGATTTCAGCCTGGGGCCGACATGGGAAATCGTGATCACCGGAGAGGCGGATGACCCTGCCACCCGGGCATTGCTGCAGGTGCGTCGATCGCACTATCTGCCCCGGGCCGTGACCATGCTGCGCCCGCCCACGCTTCCGGACGATCTGCGGCAGCTGTCGCCGTTCCTGGAAAACCTGACGCCGCCGCCTGGCCGAAGCCAGGTCTATGTCTGCCGGGGCTACGCCTGCCGCCGCCCCACGGCCGACCCGGCGGAGCTGTCGGATATGCTGCAGGGGACAGATTGAATCGACGGTCCGGACAATGACGTCTCCTTCGATTTTCCGGCCGGCTTGAGGTCTCTATTATTCAATTTTTACCGAATTTTAGGATAAAAAGATTCTCATAAGACTTGAATTTTTCCTGAATCTCCAGGGACAGCATGGAAGCGAACGCATCCAGAATAGCCAGGGCGTTGGTGTCGGCGTCGCCCACTTTGACCAGTGACCGCAGTCGCCGGATGATCCCCTCGTTGACCCGCTGGATATTGGCATAGAGTTCCGGCAGCCGGGCCAGTTCCCAGTCCGGGGTTTCGTGACGTTTATCATGAAAGTACTGGGTGGCCAGATAGGTGGAGATCACCCGGATGACCGTTTCCTCGATGCTGGAAAAGGGCAGGTGAAAATAGGCCATCGGTTTCAGAAACTGAAAGTGCGGGCAGCCGCAGGTGGCCATGATCAGGCCGAATATTCCATAAACCCCGGTTTGTACGGTGACTTCTTTCATGTAGATCCGTTCGGCGGTGACAACCCGAACGGTGCAGGGCGTGTGGGAGAGCTCATCCTTGAAGGCGTCCACCAGCGCTTCCAGATTGGCGGCGACGGGGCAGAAGACATGCGTCGCCGGATCGAGGGGACAATGCGGACAGCGGCGGTAGTCCAGCTTCGTCCAGGTGGAGAGGGGGCGGTTTTCCTCGGGGATGAGCTCGCCCGTGCCGCTGTGCAGCCGGACCTGGTATGACCGCCGGCGACCGCCGGGCAGGACGAACTCATAGAGAAAGGTGCGGGTGGGTTTTTCGTGGTCCATGATGTTCGTCCCTCTCCGGATCGTGCGACAGTCCGGCGCAACCCGCCGGAAAACGGTGACAGGGTCGAACGTTTATCGTCGTGCGGCAGCCGACGATTCATCGCCGCTTTTTCGAGCGGCCGGTGCTTTCTCGACCTTCCGCCCGGTGATGATGGGGTTATAAAGCGGATCGAAGGTGCCGCCGGTGGACACGTGACCCGCGGCCTTCTCCGGATGAACCGTGACATCCACCACCTGGCCGGTCTTATCCAGCGGTTGGCCCTTGTCATCGACTTGTACCAGACCGGTGGGCGTGATTCCCACGCCGTCGGGCCCGGCGGGTCGGCCGTCAATGACTTGACCCACCGGGATCCGTTGGCCGTCACTGTCGCGGACCGTTCCGTCGGATCGGAAGGTAAAAGGAATGGCATCGGGCGAACTGCCGAACGTATTCTTGCCCAGGTTGAAACTCTGGTCCAGAACGATCCGGCGGTAGGCGGCGATGTTGGCTTTCATGGTCGCCACGCTGGGATAAAAGATGGTGCCTTTGATGAACAGCTCGCCGGAGGCTGCATCCGGGGCAAGGTAGGCCCGTCGGGAGGCATAATGTCGCATGATGGCCGCCCGCTCGGTGAGTATCTTTTTCCGTTCCCCCGCCGGTGTATTTTTCAGCCGGTGATCATCGAGGATTCGTTCGGGCGTATACTCCAGTTTCAGCTCCTCATCCAGGTTCCATTGCCGGATGTAGGCCAGCAGTTCATCCCTGATTTCCCGGGGCATCACGCCGTAAAGATCAGCGCCGACCACGGAATAATAGAAATATTCCATCTCGCCCTTGGCGATGGATTCGTTGTAATAGTCGTGCAGCCGAGTGGACGAGACGCCATCGGCCCGATAGTCGCCGTAGTCCATCTCCCGCCAGCCCAGGTCACCGGGCAGCTTGCGCTGGAAGGACCAGACGGCGTCCACCGTGTTTCCCACATGGGAGTGGCAGCCCAGGCATTGCAGCAGTTCCTCGGTGGTTTGCGGCCGCAGGTCGCCGTTCCTGTCCTCGATGAAGGCGGCGATGATCCAGCCGGCCTCGTTGTCGATCCAGCCTTTCCACTCGGCCCCGATAATCTGCGCCGGTGCGCTGTCCCCCGCCGGGTCATCATTCTCCTCCTCCTCGGCTTCGCCAATGTCGGCCAGACCAACCTCCTTCCATTTGTACAGATAGCGGATTTCCTTGACCCGTTTGGAACGGGTGCCCGGAAATTCGTAGTCCAGCGCCGCGACAGTCTGGACACCATCCGGTTGCGGGCCGCATTCGCCGTCCGCTTTCAGATCGACGTAGTGCAGGGGATGTGCAAATTCGGTACCGACCGGATAAAAACCTTTCTGAATCCTGGTGTCACCGGCGTCACCCGCGTAGTGGTCCTGTTCCGGAGGCAGGTTGATGATATTCCGGTGCAGCAGCTCGAGATTTTTCGTATAGGTCGCCAGGTCGAATTTTCCGTCCCGACTGCGGAAGGGAGGCGGCAATCGCAGATAGATCCCGCTGACGGAACCCGTGAGCGGGGTGAAGATGGGGTAGGGGAGAAAATTGACCGCGCGCCAGCCGGTATAGCCGTTGTGCCGGTCGCGGACGAAACCGGCGGGATCGATATACCCGTGACTCCCCTGGCCGGTCGGGTCGGCGGCCTGGTAGGGAAAGAGATCATCCGGATTCAGGGCCGGCATCAGCTGGAACGGGCTGCCGGCGTTGTTGAGATTGTTCCACGACTCGTCGGGGGTTTGGCGGCCTTGACGGTAGGCCGCCCGCCAGTTGTCGGTCCGGATATGGAGGAGATTGGCCGGGTCCTCCGGTCGGGGAACGGAGAGACCGGCCTTGTCCAGCCGGCTGTCGATTTCGCCGGGATGGGTGATATTGCGCCAGAGAATCCGGTTCAAGTCGGTGGTGGGGAAGCTGTACAAGACCTGGTCCTCGCCGATGGGGAAATTGTTGCCGTGCCCGATGTTGGTCAGATAGTCGGTATGACAGTACTTGCAGGCGTTCTGGGTACCGTATCCGGTCTCGATCCAGCACTGGGCCGGAATGGCCGGATCCTCGTTGTAACTGGGCGTGTAATCCGCTTTGGCATATTTACGGAAATGAGCGGGGGCCATCCCTTGCATGATGGGGCCGTAGCTGATCCAGCGACCCTGGAGTCCGGTAGCTTCATTCAGCGCCGTAAGCTGGGCATGAGTGTCTGCATGATCAGCCCGGAGGACACCGGGTGACAGAAACAACAAGGCGAATCCAAGGGTGACCACGTTCAAACGATGCATCGTATCTCTCCTCCAATTGAATTCAAAAATTTGGATCAGCCGTCGTCGCGCTTGCGGCGCTGCATGAAGACGTACAGCAGGGTGGCGGCCACGGCACCGAGACCATCGGCCAGCATGTCCTTCTGGGCGTCCCAGATGTCGCCCTGGCTGCCCAGAAAGGCCAGGCCTTGCTCGGGTGCGGAGATCACGGCATAGAGCCATTCGATGATTTCGTAACCTGCTGCCACGGCAAAGATGCTAAAGATGGCGAACAGGGCCGTCAGAACCAGGGAGTTGGACAGGCGACGGCGGGTAACGAACTCGGCGATGGGAAAGGCGTAGAAGCCGACCGTGAAGTGTCCGATGCGGTCGTAATGGTTGCGGGAAAAGCCGAACAGATCGGTGACGAAATCGAACGGCACCCGCTCGAAGGTGAAATGTCCGCCCAGGGTGTGCATGAAGACGAGGAAGCTCATCAGGATATACGAGGTGTTGGAAAACCGGTGCCAGCGGTAGGTCACCGCCAGGGTGGCCACGATGATCATGATGGGCAGGTTTTCGGCGAACCAGACCGACCGGTCATAAGGCCGAACGGCCAGGACGGCGAAAAAAACGACATAGAGCGCCAGCAGGCAATGGGGCAGGCGAAGTGATTTCATCATCATCTCCGGATTACAGGCCGAATCGGGGGTAAGGCTGTATCCATCGATGTTCACTATAGATGATTTCTGCGGCGAGAACAAGTCCATCCGGCGGGCAAGGCATGATTCCGCTTTCAGGGAAAGCTGTACGTGCCGCGCGGCAGGGCGGTTGGCCCATGGGCGGAGGACGGTTATTCCAGCGGTTGCTGTGCTTGTGCCTGACGGGCGCGGCGCAGATATTCCCGGGCCTGCTCCGAATCGGGATCCGCTGTCACGGCACGGCGATAATGGCCTTCGGCCGTGTCGGCATCGCCGCGCAGCATGCATACGTGGCCGGCGTTGAGATTGGCGTGGTAGTTGTCCGGCTCGCGCTCCAGGATGTAGAGATAGAATTCCATGGCCGTGTCCGGTTGATGGCGGCGAATATAAAAGTTGGCCACGCGCAGGAGGACGGAGATGTCGTCGGCTCCGTGCCGGGCGGCGACCCGGTAGTGCACTTCGGCTTCGTCCAACCGGCCCTGCATCTCCAGGATTTCGGCCAGCCCCAGATAGGCCCGCTCATGATGCGGTCGCAGCTGGATGGCCCTTTCCAGATGCCGCCAGGCGTTTTCGAACTGTCCGATGCGCTTGTAGTGCTGGCCCAGGTTGTTGTGCGCCGCCCAGCTGGTTGGATTTTTGGCGACGGTGTCCCGCCACAGGGTGGCTTCATCGGCATAGACGGTCACTTGCCGCATGGTCAGCCAGATGAGGGGTGCCAGCAGGCCGACGGCGAGAATCACCGGCCAGCGGTCGGCCAGCAGCGCCGGCCACCGCGTCCGGCCCAGCCAGGCCCAGCCACGCGCCAGCGCGGCGGCGACCAGGGCGATGATGGGGATACTGGCGTGATACTGGAAATGATCGGCCACGAAAGAGTAGCGGTGGGGAAACACATTGAAAAATCCGAGGGCCGGGAAGAGCGCCCCGCTATAGATCAGCAGGGCGGCCAGGACTCCACGACCCAGGCGCTGCCGGTAACGGTAAAGTCCGCCCAGCAGCAGGCCGAACGCCAGCGGGTACAGGCAGGCCCAGGCGTCCGCCGGCGTAATGGTCCAGCGTTCATAAAAGAAGATCAGCGGATGGGGCCAGACCAGTTTGCCCAGGTAAAACCAGAGGGCCCGGCCGGCGATCAGGATGCGGCTGACCAGGCCGTAATCCCAGTCGGCACCGAAGGCCCCCACATGCTGGATTTCCAGCTGGACGGTCACCATGCCCAACACCAGACCCGCCAGCAAGTAAGGTGTCAACAGGAGGAAAAGGCTCCTGTCCCGCTTCAGGCGCAGGGGATGCTGCCACCAGACCATCACCAGCAGCACGCCGGGCAGCACGGCCGTCACGGTCTTGGAGAGGAGGGCCAGGACAAACAGGAACAGGCTCAAAGCGTAAAACAGCGTGTGACCGAGCCGGACCGGCTCGTCCGGCTTGAGGCGCACCCCTTTCAGAAAGAACAGGGTGGAGGAAAGTCCGAAGAACAATGACAGCACATTCTTCCTTTCGGTGATCCAGGCCACCGACTCCACGTGAACGGGGTGAACGGCAAAAATCGCCGCTGCCAGCCAGGCCCACGGCACTCCCAGCCGTCGCAGCAGCCACCAGACGAGGAAGGCGTTGAGGGCATGCAGCAGGATGTTGACCTGGTGATAGCCCAGCGGACGGGTTCCCCAGAGCTGGTACTCGAGCCAGAACGTGGTGTGCACCACGGGATAATATTGCGGAATGGCGTGCGGGGTGAACCAGATGGCGATCAATCCGTTGAGGGTGCGCAGATTCCGGTTTTCGGTGACATAGTCGTCATCATCCCAGATGAACTGGTTGTCGAGGCCGGGCAGGTAGGCAAGGGAAGTGACGAGCAGCAGAAAAACAAGAAACAGAAGGCTGTGTTTCCAGGTGGGATGCGTTCGAATGTCCTCTGGCCGGTTGCTTTTCATTCACCACCCTCATGGGGACCATCGGTTTGCAGTATAAATCATCCTGGCCGGTTCTGGCAATGGCGAGGCGTGGCCGGTAGTGCCGGGCGGAGGGACGAATCCGCTACCGGCACCGGCGGCATCTACATACATGACCCATAATGGTGTGGTGCGGGCGGGATCGATCTTCAACAGCGCCTCGCAAGTTCCATAAAATTCATGAATACACGATATTTGGACTATGTTCGCTAATGTTTTCGTAAAGATTCAGTCAGCCGCTTGGGCCAACAGCCTGCGTCACGCCAGCTGGCTGGCGGCGGTCCTGCTGCTGATGACCTGCGGAGCGGATCATGAGCGGCGCGATACCAACGGCCTCCGGACCCAGCGGATCCTTTTTATGGGCAACAGTTACACCTCCTTCCACAATCTGCCGGCCATGGTCACGGCGCTGGCCGCCGCCCTGTCACCGCCGGTGGATATCCGGACGGAGATGATCACTGCGGGCGGGGCCACACTGGCCGATCACCGGGCCGCCGGCACCGTGCCGCCGGTCCTGCAGCAACAGGTGTTCGACGCGGTGGTCCTGCAGGAGCAAAGTTCCCTGGGGGTGACGCTGCTGATCAACGGGCGACGTCGCATCCAGGCGCCCGGACAATTCTTCACGGATGTTCGCCATTTCGAGGAAGTGGCCCGCCGGTACGATGCCGATACCTTGCTCTTTCTGACCTGGGCGACGGAATACAGCCCGGCCAACCAGACCACCCTGACCTGGGCGTACATGGAGATCGGCCGGGAACTGGGCTGCCGGGTCGTCCCGGTGGGTATCGCCTGGCAACGGGCCCGGGACTATCTGGCGCAGGCCGGTCGCCAGTGCCCCCTGTATCTCCCGGACGGCGCGCATCCCTCGCCGGCCGGGACTTACCTGGCCGCCTGCATGTTCGTCACGGTCCTCACCGGGCGCTCGCCATTGGGACTGCCATCCTCCGTCCATGTCTCTCAGTCCGACCCGGAGGTGGCTGCTTTCGGGTTGCCGGGAGCGGGGGGGGGCGTGCCGTTGCGGCTGGGGGCGCTGGAGACGGCCCTCATCCAGCGGGCGGTCTGGGAAGTCTACCTGGAATTGCAGCAGATCGGCGGGCACAGCGTCGTCGAGCCCGGGCCGCCGCCGGAGGTGCCGGCTCTGCCGCCCGGCATCCCCTGGCGGGGAGTCGATCTGCGGGGCGACTGGGTCGGGGAGTTGACTCTTTTTCCCGGTTTCGAGCGGACCGGTATGGTCCTGACTTTTTCCGGCGAAGAGGATCTGCCGGAGGTGGAGCTCCACCTGTCCTTCGAGCCACCTGTGCAGCCCGACATCCGGCGACACATCCGGCCGGTGCAACGCGACGGCGCGGGTTTTCGTTTCACCGATCCGGCCGGGCCGGTCGATACACGTATTGTCTACCGTGGCGTGTATACGGGTAAAACCCTGCTTGGCATCGCCGAGGCCCGACGGGGAAACGAGGTTGTGGCCCTGGGGCAATGGTTGGCCGTGCGCCGGACGGCGGAGAAACCGGCGGAAGCCGCGTCACCGGATTGACAATGTGCCGGTTGTTGTGTACATTACTGCTTGCCCGAGAGTATGGAGAGCAGGCCGATCCGCTGAAGGCGCCGCCGGTTGACGGACGTTCGGCCAGGGACACAACGCCCTACATTGGATATCAAATCCGCGGGAGGTTAATCAACGATGCCCACATATCTCATCCAATCCACCCTGGACCGGATGCGGCACCGATTGCAGGAGATCCAGAAAGACAAACTCAAGGTCGCCAAAGATTTGGCGGAAGCTGCCTCATTCGGTGACTTGTCCGAGAATGCCGAATACGAGGCTGCCAAGGACCGGAAGGAAATGCTCGCGCTGGAGGAAATCCGCCACCGTGAGTGGTTGAGCGACTATCTGCTCATCGAGGAACTGAAGATGCCCGAAGGAGTGGTGACGCTGGGCAAGCGTGTCCATCTGCTGGACCGGGAATCGGGCGAGGAGATGGAATTTGCCATTCTGGGGGAGCACGACCGTCTCGACGGCGTCGAGGTTCTGTCCATCACCTCGCCGCTGGCCCAGGGAATCCTCAACAAGAAAGCGGGCCGCACCGTGGAGGTGCAGCTGCCCCGTGGAGCTCGCCGATACAAGGTTCTTGATGTGAACAACCTCTTCCCATGAAAACCGAACTCGATCATATCCTGATCGCTGGTGCCGCCGAACACAACCTGAAACACATCACCGTCGAAGTACCCAAGAAGAAACTGGTGGTATTCACCGGTGTGAGCGGTTCCGGCAAATCTAGCCTGGCTTTCGATACCCTTTATGCCGAAGGACAGCGCCGCTATATCGAATCGCTGTCCAGCTACGCCCGGCAGTTCCTGGGGCAGATGGAAAAGCCGCATTACGAAACCATTCGGGGCCTGACGCCCACCATCGCCATCGATCAAAAGGCGGCCAGCAACAATCCCCGCTCCACCGTAGGGACCATCACCGAGATCCACGATTACCTGCGGGTGCTGTTCGCCCGGATCGGCATCCAGCATTGCCATTCGTGCGGCCGGGAAGTGACCGAGCAGAGCGTTCAGCAGATCGTGGACGACCTGGCCAGCCGCCCCGCCGGGCAGCGGCTGGTTCTGTTGGCCCCCGTGGTCAGGCAGCGCAAGGGGGAGCACCGCGAGGTGTTCGAAACCTTGCGCAAGAACGGTTTTCTGAGGGTGCGTGTCAACGGCGAGTACCAGTTGCTGGAGGAAGCGGTCGCCCTGGACAAAAAAAGGAAGCACACCATCGAAGTGGTGGTGGACCGCATCGTCACCGGTCCGGAGACCGGCAGCCGGTTGACGGATTCAGTGGAGATGGCCCTCAAAGTGGGCCGGGGCATGCTCGTCGCCGCCGATCCGGAAGGTGAGGAGAAGATCTACAGCGAACACAACGCTTGCCAGTATTGCGGCATCTCCTTTCCGGAACTGGTGCCGCAGCTCTTCTCGTTCAACAGCCCCCTGGGCATGTGCCGCGAATGCAACGGTCTGGGCACCCGCGTGGAGATGGATCCGCGCAAGGTCATTCCCGACTGGTCGCTGACCCTCGCCCAGGGCGCGGTGGAACCCTGGGCCGGCAGCGTCCAGCGCCGGGAGGGCTGGACCTGGAAGATCATCGAGAACATCTGCCGTCATTTCACCATTCCCCTCGATGTCCCGCTGCAGGACCTGCCCGAGGAAAAGGTCCATATCCTGCTTTACGGCAGCGAAGGCCAGAAGATACCCTTCCATGTCAAGGGGAAGAGCAGCGAATTTCGGTTCGAGTCCCGGGTGGAGGGCATCCTGAACACCCTGGCCCGACGTCTGAAGCAGACCCGCTCCGAAGGTATGCGGCAGATGTACATGAAATACTTTTCCGACTGCGTGTGTTCCGCCTGCCAGGGGGAACGGTTGCGGATCGAGGCCCGGCATGTCCGTGTCGCCGGCCGAAGCATTGTCGACAAGAGCCGGATGTCCGTGCGGGAGCTGCACGACACAGTGACGGCCATGCCGCTGCGCGGGGCGCGAGCGACCATTGCCCGCGAACTGCTGCGGGAAATCGCCAACCGGCTGCGGTTTCTTCTCGATGTCGGCCTGGATTACCTGACCCTGGACCGGACCGGGCCGTCCCTTTCCGGCGGGGAATCGCAGCGCATCCGCCTGGCTTCCCAGGTAGGCACCGAGCTGACCGGGGTGACCTATGTCCTCGACGAACCGAGCATCGGGTTGCACCAGCGTGACAATATTCGTCTCATCAACACCTTGAAATACCTGCGCGATATCGGCAACACGGTAGTGGTGGTGGAGCATGACCGGGAGACCATTCTGGAGGCCGATCATGTCATCGACTTCGGGCCGGGGGCCGGTGTCCACGGCGGTGAAGTGGTGTTCCGGGGAAGCCCGGCCCGTCTGCTGCGTTCCCGCCAGTCGCTGACCGGTGCCTATCTGGCCGGACGCAAGCGGATACCCGTCCCGGAACAGCGGCGCCGGCCTGCCGAAGGCTGCCTGGAGATCCGCGGGGCCCGGACCCACAACCTCAAAAGCATCACCGCCCGATTCCCGGTGGGGACGCTGACCTTCGTCACCGGGGTCTCGGGGGCCGGCAAAAGTACTCTGGTGAACCAGACCCTGTATCCGGCCCTGCGCCGGCTGAAAAACGGTGATCGGCTCACCGCCGACCTCTGCGACGGGCTTGGCGGCGCGGACCATTTCGACAAGGTCATCGAAGTCGACCAGAAACCCATCGGCCGCACGCCGCGGTCCAATCCGGCGACCTACGTGAAGGTATTCGATTTGATCCGCGAGGTGTTCGCCGGGCAAAAGGAGTCCCGGTTGTACGGCTACAAGCCGGGCCGTTTCAGTTTCAACGTCAGGGGTGGCCGGTGCGAGGTCTGCCGGGGCGAGGGCCTCATCAAGGTGGAGATGCACTTCCTGCCCGACGTGTACGTGCCGTGCGAAACGTGCCATGGCCGCCGCTTCAATGAGGCGACGCTCAAGGTCACCTACCAGGGCCGCAATATCGCCCAGGTGCTGGAGATGACGGTGGAGGAGGCCCGTAAACTGTTCATCAATTTTCCGCGGATCCGCCGCATTCTGGATACCCTGATGGATGTTGGCCTCGGCTATATCCGCCTGGGGCAACCCTCGCCCACACTGTCCGGCGGTGAGGCCCAGCGCGTGAAACTGGCCCGTGAGCTTTCCCGCGCTTCGGCGGGCCGAACCCTGTACATCCTGGACGAACCCACCACCGGGCTGCATTTTGAGGATATCCGCCGCTTGCTGGAGGTACTGCATCGCCTGGTGGATGCCGGCAACACTGTCATCGTCATCGAGCATAACCTGGACGCCATCCTGGCCGCCGATCATATCATCGATCTGGGTCCCGAAGGGGGGGCTGGCGGCGGCGAGATCGTGGCCGAAGGCACGCCGGAACAGGTCGCCCGGAATACATCCTCCTGGACAGGCCGATATTTAGGGCCTCTCCTTGAGCAATCCGCAAAAAATTTCCCCTAAAGTTTTCGCTCTGCTATAATTGAACCATGCATCCCGATCAGCGACCAAGCGGCAGCAAGGCGAATCTGCAGCGCCGGATTGACGAACTGGAGTCGGAAAACGAAGATCTTCGGATCCGGCTCCGGACACTGCAATCGCGGCATGACTGTCTGTTCCGGGACTGTCCGGATCCGGTCCTGCTGAGCGATTTCGAAGGCAATATCGTTGACGCCAATCCGGAAACCCTGCGCTTTTTCGGATTGACATCGCTGGAGGAGTTGCGCCGTCTGAATATCCGGCAGATTTACCAAAATATCGAGCATGACCGGCCCCTGATTTTCGATGAACTCAGACGCAAGGGGGAGCTGAAGAACTATGCCCTGGAGATCATGACCCCGGATGGTGGGAAATACGTCGTGGAAGTGTCGTCCCGGGTCATCGAGCTGGACGGCCGGAAACTCATCGAAACAGTGGGGCGGGACATCACGGCCAAACGGTTGCTGGAGAAAAAAGAGGAGGAATATCGTCAGAATCTCGAACGGGAAGTGGCGCAGCGGACCCGGGAACTGCAGGCTTCGGAACTCAAATACCGGACGCTGGTGGACCACGCCAGCGACGCCATCATCATCGTGCAGCGCAACCGGATCATCTTTGCCAATACCGCCGCGTATCGCCTGCTTAAAATCTCCCGCCACCGGCCCGAGACGCATTATCTGGACTGGGTGCTGCCCGCCCAGCGAAAAACTGTCCGTAACTATTTTCGACGTTGGCTGGCGGGCAAAACCGTGCCGCAATATCTGGATATCACCCTGCAGACCGCGCAGGAGGAGCAGATCTTCGTCCAGGTGAAGCCGGCCCGGATCACATACGAGGACCAACCGGCGGTCATGGCGGTCGTCCGCGATATCACCTTGCAGCGACAGTTCGAGGAGGACCTGCTCCACGGCCGCAAACTGGAAAGTCTCGGTAAACTGGCGGGGAACATCGCCCATAATTTCAACAACATTCTGGGTACAATTCTGGGCTATGCCTCGCTTATCGAGAGCCAGCCGAATCTCACGCCGAAACTGGCCCAGATGAGCCGCTACATTGCCCGCACGGCCATGTACGGCGGCGAGCTGACATCGCGATTGACCGGCTTCGCCGAGAAAGGCAAAACCGAGCATGTGACGTTTGACGTCAACGAGCTGGTGGAAGACGTGTTGGAACTCCTGACCAAGGGATTGCCTTCCAATATCAAGCTCAGCTGGGAAAGGGGACATCCCCTGACATGCCAGGCCGACCGGGCCCAGCTGTATCACGCGTTTCTGAACATTTGCCTCAATGCCGTCGAGGCCATGGAACGCGGCGGGACGCTCACTATCCAGACCCGCCTGGTGTTCAGCGAAGATCTGGAGGACACCCTGCAGACCTCCCTGACGCCGGGCGATTATCTGATGCTGGAGGTCGTGGATACCGGCCGGGGGATCGACCCTGAAATCCGGGACCGGGTTTTCGAACCTTTCTTCACCACCAAGGAGAAGGTGCGGGGGACAGGTTTGGGATTGCCGATGGCGTACGGCATCATCCGCAACCACGGCGGGCGGATCCAGATTTTTTCGGAACCGGGTGACGGCACCACCGTCCGGGTTCTGTTGCCGGTGCAATCGGACAGTACGCCGGATACCAAACCCATCGCCCTGGATAAGCCGGTCACGGCGGTGGGTGTGCTCATCGTGGATGACGAACCGTTTATTCGTGAATTCGCCAAGGATGTCCTGGCCGAGTTTGGCTATACGTCTTTCCTGGCCGGCGACGGGACGGAAGCGTTGCAGCTCTTCCGGGAGCATCAGGCAGATATCGATGCGGTGGTCATGGATATTCTCATGCCGGGCATGGACGGCTATCAGACCGCGGCCAAACTCCGGGAGATGTCTTCGCAGGTGACCATCATTTTTACCTCCGGTTTGCAGGAAGAAAAGAGGCTCGAGGAATTTCTTTCCCAACCGGGATTCTATTTTCTGCAAAAACCATATACGATGGATAATTTGCTGGGGGCCCTCACCCGGTTCGGGACGGAAGATATCTGACGCGGACGATTCGTTCATCCATGGCGCCCGCAACGACAGCGGCGGCCGTTCCGGTTCTACGGCTGCCGCCCGGGATGAATCCATTCTACCCAATTGTCATCAGCAGGAGGAGACGATATGGCTCATGTGCTGGAACTGAACGACGGTTTTCACTTGAATTACACCAATCTGATGGCCGATTGCATCGGCGCGCTGGGCATCCGCGAGGATGAAATTCTGAAAGCGCCACGCCTGAACCGCGCCATGGCCGCCATGCGAACCTTGCGGGAAAAGGGGCAGGTGCGCGGTCATGACGAGCCGGTTCTGTTCACCCGCTTGCCCTATCAGGCCACTGAGAGCGAACACTTGCAGCGGATCCGGCAGTGGGGCCAGCGCGTCAGGCGGAATTTCCGCAGCGTGGTGTCATTGGGGATCGGTGGCTCGTACCTGGGGAACCAGGTGCTGCTGGATGCCGGCCGCAGTCCCTTCTGGAACAACCTGCCTCCGGAAGAGGATACGCCCCGAATCTTTTTCGCCGGTAACAACGTGGATCCGGCTTCCATTCACGATCTGGACCGGATCCTGTCTTTGCCGGAGACCATGTTCGTCGTCATATCGAAATCGGGTACCACCACCGAGACCATGGCCGCTTTCATGCACTTTTATCGGCGGGTCCAGGAGGCCGGTCTGGAGCCGGCGCACCATTTCACCGCCGTGACCGATCCGGAACAGGGCATCCTGCTGGAGATCGCCCGCGAACAAGGGTTCCCGGTATTCTTCGTGCCACCGGGCGTGGGTGGACGCTGGTCGGTGCTGTCGGATGCCGGTCTGATGATCGGCGAGCTGGCCGGACTGAACACCCATGAACTGCTTCAGGGCGCCCGCCAGATGGACCAGGTCTGCCAGCGTGAAAACATCCTGGAAAATCCCGGGTATCTGTACGCCGTGTTGTGCCATCTTTTTTACCGCAAGTCGGATATCAACGAAGTGGTGCTGATGCCCTATTGCGACGCGCTGAAATCCCTGGCCCTGTGGTATGTGCAGCTGCTGGCCGAGAGCCTGGGCAAGGAGCGGGACCGCAAGGGGCGGCGGGTACATGAGGGGCGGACGCCCATCGCCGCCCTGGGCACCACCGATATGCATGCCCAGACACAGCAGCATCGGGAAGGACGGCGCAACAAGTTGCTGACCACCATTGCCATCCGCGATTTCGGACAGAAGGAAATTCACCTGCCGGCAGAGGGTGATCTGGCCGACCGGCTGTCGTTCGTCGCTGGTCACTCCTTTTCCCATATCCTGGACGCTGCCCGGCGGGCCAACGAGGACGCTCTGGCCGCCGACGGCCGGCCTTCCTGCTGTGTCAGCCTGCCGTGCCTCAGCGAGTTTACGCTGGGCCAACTGCTTTATTTTTTTGAAATTGCCACCGCGTTCGAAGGTGAGTTGCTGAATGTCAACGCCTTCAATCAACCCGGCGTGGAACATTACAAAAAGATCATGAAGAAGCTTCTGGACGGGCCCCGTCGATGAGCACGCCCGCGGATTTTCATCTGCCGGCGGATGTGGGCGAGGCCATACGCATCCAGCGCATCCTGGCCGGAAAGATCCGGCTGGAACCGTTGCCGCGGCCGCCGCAACTGGTGGCCGGCGCCGATCTGGCCTTCCTGCCCGCGGAGGAACTCTGTGTGGCCGTGGTGGTGGTGGTCGACCTTCAGTCCGGCGAGACTGTCGATCACGCCGGCGTCACGCGGCCGGTCAGTTTTCCTTACCGGACCGGCCTGCTCTCTTTCCGGGAAATCCCGGCGGTCCTGGACTGTTTTGCCCGTCTGTGTCATGAACCCGACATCACCATCTGTGACGGACAGGGGATCGCTCACCCGCGGCGGATCGGCCTGGCCAGCCATCTGGGCGTCGTCCGGGACCGGCCGACCATCGGTTGCGCCAAGAGCCGCCTGATCGGGACGTGGTCCGAACCAGGCCGGAAAAAGGGATCCATGAGTCCCCTGTACCATCAGGGCCGGGAGATCGGGCACGTGGTGCGTACCCGTACCGGTGTCAAGCCGGTGTTCGTTTCACCGGGCCACCGCGTGACCGTCGAGGAGGCGGCGGCGCTGGTCCTGGCAGCGACGGATCGCTATCGGGTGCCGGAGCCGGTACGCCGGGCCCATCTGGCGGCGGAGGCGGAAAAGCGCCGCCTGTTGTCGTGAGGTTCCGCCGGCCGATGATGCCCGACGGCGTCCGTCCGGCGCCGAGGAGAGAAGCATGACGGAACGCTTGTACTACGAAGATGCCTATCTGTTGTCATTCACGGCGGAGGTCGTCCGCTGTATCGACTCCGCTGAAGGAGTGCGGGTCTATCTGGATCGAACCGCTTTCTACCCGGAATCCGGCGGCCAGCCGGCCGATCAGGGATTCCTGGATGAAAAACCGGTCCGTGATGTGCAGGAAGATGAGCAGGGCGATGTGTATCATCTGCTGGAGTCGCCGCCGGACAGTTCCGTGACGGCGGGAGTGGTCGATTTCGGACGCCGCTTCGACCATATGCAACAGCACACTGGCCAGCACATCCTGTCGGCGGTGGCGGTCAGGCTGTTTGGTTGGCAAACCCTCAGCTTCCATCTGGGGCAGGATACGAGCACCATCGATCTGGATACGCCGGCCATGAAGGAGGATGAACTGGCGCAGCTTCTGGCCGAGGCCAACCGGATCGTCTGGCAAAACCGGCGGGTGAATATCGAGTTTCATCCCGCGGACAACCTCGGCCGGCTGGAACTGCGCAAACCCACAGACCGGACCGGCCTGATTCGGGTCCTCTGCATCGAAGGGTGCGATCGTTCCGCCTGCGGGGGCACCCATGTCCGCCGGACCGGCGAGGTGGGCATCATTTTCATCCCCCGCCTGGAGCGGATGCGCGGCCGGGTACGGCTGCATTTCGTCTGCGGCGGTCGGGCCTGCCGGTTGTGGTCGGACGAGCACCGGGTGCTCTCGCAGCTGGTGGAAATGACCACCACCGGCTACGACGAGTTGCCGTTGAAAATCCAAAAAGAACTCCAGCACGTGCGCCAGCTGGAGCGGGAGCAGTCGCGCCTGAACATGAAATTGTGGGAGATGTCCGTTCCTGAACTTCATCGGCAGGGAAGAAAAACAGGCGACATGACGGTGGTTACGGCCGAATTGGACGAACCCCTGGACGGCGTTCGTTTCATCGGTCAGCAACTGGCGGGTCGCTTTGCGCAAACCGTGGCTGTACTGGCGGCCCTGCCGGCCGGCGTGTTGCTGGTCACGCGCGCTCCGGATCTCCCGCTGGATCTGACCCGCCTGATGGGCCATCTGCGGCAGAGCGGGCCGGTGAGGGGTGGTGGTCGCGCGGAGCAGGTGCAGATGGGCGGACTCGACGCCCATACTCTCCCGTCCCTCATCCGGCAGGTGTTGGCGTGGCTGGAAGAGAACCGCTGAATCCCGGGTGAGATCCCGCGGGTATCCGTTTCACCGGCAGACCTCCGCCCGGGTGAAGGTCTCAATCTGGATTGTCTCCCCACCCGGTTCTGTGCTACATTAGGTCTAACCATCGTGAAAGGATAGAGGTATGACCAAGTGCCCCAAATGTAAGGCCGATATAGAGTCCGGGAAAAAATTCTGTCCCCAGTGCGGGGCGCCCATGGTGCCACCCGGCGGAGAAGTCACCCGGGCCATCGGTGCTCCTCCCTCGCCCCCGGCCGGAGAATCGGCCGCGGATGCGCCAGAGGCGAACATCGAAGCCACGGAGATGATTTCCCCCGGCATGGCCGAGACGGAGATGATCCAGCCGAAAGAGACACCGGCGAAGGAACCGGCCGGCGAGGAAAAGCCGACACAGGCGGCATCCGGCACCGACAAGAAATATGACATCTCCCGGATTTTCGAAACGTCGGGCGTTTGCCCCAACTGCTATGCCCCCCTGGATAAACATGCCGCCACCTGCCAGGAATGCGGTCATGCGCTGACGGGCGCCGTCAAGCCGCACAAAGTGGCACCACCGGATATGCCGCTGCCGGCGGAACAGCCCGCCGGGCCTCCCCCGTCGTCGCCCGCCGCGGCGCCCCCGTCACCCCCGTCACCGCCGGCCGAGCCGACTCCTCCGACGCAGGAACAGACGGCGCCGACTCTTCCAGGCGCCGCCGCCGAGATCCCGGTGGTCCCGTCCCCGCCCAAAAAGAAAAAGACCGGTCTGGTTCTGCTGCTGGCCGGGATTCTGGTAGTCATGATTATCGGTCTGATCGCGGTGGGCTATTTCGCCTGGCCCTACATCGCGGAGCAGTTCCAGACGCCCGACAGCACGGAAAAAATTCCGCCGGACCGTCCGGTTACCGGCGAAGCGGCCACCGCAACGGAGGGTCCGGCAACGGCGACGACGGATCTGCGCCAGGATGCCCGGGAATACCAGGCCATGGGCCGCTGGGACGAAGCGGCGACGGCCTGGCAGGCCCATATCGCCAGCCATCCGGAGGACACTTCGGCCTACCTGGAGCTGGCCCGGGTCCGCTATGAGCAGGGCAAGCTGACCGAAGCCGCCGATACCCTGGAGCATTATCTGAACATGGTGCCGGCCGATGCCGATGCTCACGGGCTGGCCGGACAGATTTACAACCGTCTGGGTCGGGATCAACAGGCCGAAGAACGCTTTCTGGCCGCCCTTGCCCATCAGCCCGCCAACGACGTCTGGCACGTGGAACTGGGCCAGATTTATGCCGGCCGCGGATTTTCCGACAAGGCCATTGAGCAGTACCGCACGGCGCTGGAAAAACAGCCGGACAATGAACGCGCCCACTGGCTGCTCATTCAGGAGTTGCGGCAGACCAACCGGGTCGACGAAGCCCGGCGCATGGGCGAATCCTACCAGCAGCGGTTTCCGGCGGGGCTCCATGCCGAAGACGTGCGGCAGATCCTGGCCGCGACGACCGGTCCTGCGGCCGGTCAGGTGACGGAGACACAACCCGCCGTCACCGAAGCCAAATCTGCGGAAACGCGTCCGCGGACGCAAGAGCCGCCCCGGCGGGAGACGACCGTGACCGAAACGAAACCGCGCGAGCAGCCGGCGCAGACGGAAACCATGAAACCGCCGCCCTCGCCGTACGTCACTGTCATACTGGACGGGTCCAGTCTGAATTACAGCGGCAAATACGCCAAGGTGACCATCAACGTGGCCGGCATCCAGCAAACCTTCAACAGTGGAACCCAGGCTCGCCTCCAGAACGTGGAAAAGGGGGCCCATCAGTACAACGTCACCGCGACCTTCCACAATGTGGCCACCGATGAAGCCGAGGGCACATACTCCGGTTCGGGGATGATCAACATCCGCTATCCGGACCAGCGGATCACCGTGTTGCGGGTAGGCGACCGGATCATTCTGAAATAGCAGGAGGGGTGAATGGAAGAGCTGAAACGTCTGCTTCAGGAAGAAGAGAGCGGCGTCACGGATGCCCGGGAATACCGTCGCCGCTTCGACCAGGCGCTGGAACTGCTGCACCGGTCCCTGGTCGAAACGCTCGATGTGGAGGACAATGAGGTGGCGATACTGCTCCTCGACAAAAACCATACCCTGCGGTTCTTCCGGCCACAATACCTCGAACGCAGCGGAAAGATACCGCTTGCTTACACCAAATCATTTGTCACCAAAGTGTTGCAGGACTGCAAGCCCCGAATTGAAAACCGCTTCGCCACCACGCCGCATCTTTCCTTTTTCGAGGGACTGGACAAGGAGGCCGCCAAGGCGGCCGCCATCCAGAAAATGATGTGCATACCGCTGACCACCACCCGCGGACAGGTTTTCGGAGCCTTGCAGATCGGGCGCAAGGGGGAATCACCCCAGGACGCCGGTCCCGACTGGACCAACCAGGACATGCTTCACGTGGTCAAGGGCCTGGCCGGAGTGGTGGACGGCCTGGCGGACCTCATCCGCAAGACCGGAATCTGAAGCTGTGGCCTGCGGCGAAGCTGTTCCGGCGCTGAGCACCGGCAGGTGACGCAACGGCTGTCTTCCGTTCGAGAATCCAGAGCATTTCAGTCTGTTTGGGGAGCTGTCTTGGCCGGGGGGGGAATTTCTACCCGGTACAGAAAGCAGGGCAGGCTGAGGCCGCGCAGCGGCACCTCGCCCAATGGAACGGTGACCCAGTTCTCGCCGATGAGCTGGTGGGTGTCTTCGCCGATGATGATCTCGCCGGAATGAGCGATCTCGGCTTCGATGCGTGAGGCGATGTTGACGGTGCTGCCCAGAACGGTATATTCCATGCGTTTGATGGATCCGATGTCACCGGCCACCGCCCTGCCGCTGTTGATGCCGATCCGCATGGCCAGGGGGGTCGGCAGCTCCCGGCTGTCGTTGATCTGTTGCAGGGCGTGGAACATCTCCACCGCCGCCTTGACGGCCCGCACGGCGTGATCCTCATGGGGCAGGGGCGCCCCGAAAACGGCCATCACCGAGTCGCCGATGAATTTGTCGAGGGTTCCTTCATTGAGGAAGATGATCTCCGTCATGTAGTTGAAAAAATGATTCAGGATGAGGGCCACATCGGCCGGCGGCAGTTTTTCGGACATGGTGGTGAATCCGACCAGGTCGGCGAACAGGACCGTGATCTCTTTCTCCTCCGTCCGCAGCGAACCGGTCCTTTCAAAGTCGATGATCCGGCTTACCACGTGCGGTGAATGGTAGCGTTCCAGATGTTCGCGGATCCGCTTCTCCCGCTGGATGGCCTGATTGAGGCGGAATCGTTCGATGGCGATGGCCGAGATGATGGCGATGGTGGAGATGAGGTCGAGGTCCCGTTGCTGAAAGTAATTGCGGGTAAACCGGGTGTCGACATAAATGATGCCGATGATTTTCTGCTCGTCCCACAGCGGTACGCACATGCAGGACCGGATCTGGTGCATCACGATGCTTTCGTGTTCGCTGAAGCGTGAGTCTTTCATGGCGTCGGTGGTCAGGATGGAAATGCCCTCGGTGAAGACCTGGTTGACGATGGTTCGCGAGAAGTTGATCTTCTCCTCGTTGGCCGTGCCCGAATATTTGACGATATGCGGCTCGAGTTCGCCGGTCCGGGGATCGGCCAGCATGAGAAAGCCACGATCCGGCTGCAGGTATTCGAACACCAGGTCCATGACTCCGGCCAGCACCTCGTGCAAGTCCTGGAATCCGAGCAGGGTTTTGGCCGCGTTGAAGATGATCTGCATCATCTGGGCCGGATCCCGCTTGACTTCGGAGGATTTCTCCCGGGACAGGGCGGCCAGATCACGGATGGGGACGGCAAAGGTCAGGCTGGCATCCGTGTCGAAATCGTCCGTCAGACGGATGCGGGTGGTCAGGTCTTCCCGATAGAACATGGTGACGTCACCGAGGGTGATTCGGTCACCGTCATGAAGACGCTGCCGGCCGTCCACCGCAGACTGATTGACGAATGTGCCGTTCACGCTGCCCAGGTCTTCGACATAGTAGCCGTCGTCCTGGCGGAAGATGCGGGCATGATTGCGGGAAATCTGGGCGATATTGAGGACAATGTCGCAATCCGAGGCCCGCCCGATGATCAGGGGCGCCTGGGTCAGGCGCAACCGGCCATCGGGAAAAAACTGGTCAGATTCAAGGTAGGCCAGTTCAGTCAATGGTGATCGTCTCCCCCACCTGACAGATGGTAATCCGGTGATCGCTGATCTGGCGGACCTCCCGCTCGATCTCGTCGATGAACTGACGCTTGTAATGGGTCAGGTAAATGGGTATTTTGCGTCGCAGCTTCGTCAATTCGCCGGCCAGTAACGAGGGGGTCAGGTGGCCGGATGACAGGGCCAGCTCGTTGTAGGCGTTGGGGAATGATGTCTCGATAAAAAGCGCTTTGAGCCGGCGGCTTTTGTTGGCTTCGATCCAGATGACGTCACAAATGGAGGTGTCCGAAGAGAAGAGGACATCGACGTTTCGTTTGCGCTCCCGCAACATGATGCCGTAAGTGGGAATGGGATGGTTTACGGGAAAGAGGTGGAACGAAAGTTCGCCGACGCTGATCTCTTCATACGGTTCCACTTCCACCATGTTCAGGTAATTCCGTGAAATGCGCGTCATATCGGGCCAAAGGACGTTGTTGAAAAGGTGCTTGCGCAGCATGGCGATATTGTGCGGTGTGGCGTAGAGGGTCGGGGCCGTTTCCCGTTTTCCCATCCCGTTTTCCAGAAAGAGGGGCAGCGTGGCGATGTGATCGATATGCGTGTGGGTCAGGATAATGCTGTGGACCCGGTTCTGGTCTTCGGCCGAAAGGCCGATACCCAGCGGGCCGGCATCGATGGCGAGTTCGTCGTTGACCAGATAGCTGCTCAGGCTGAAGCGGCGTGAGATTTCTTCAGGAGACGTGCCCAAAGGTTTTATGCGCATCCTCAAACTCTGATCACCGGGGATGGTTCCGAGCGGCCGGAAGCTCACTATATCACAAATCAGGATGGGTCGAAATATTTTTCCCGGACATAGGTCAGAGCCTCCTCACGCGAGGAAATGACGCTCTCCAGCTGTTGAGATTCCACATCAGCCAGGATGACGGAAAAGAGCGGGCCCGGTTCGAAGCCCAGTTCGATAAGGTCATGGCCGTCGAGGAGAGGCGGCGGCGATAACTTTTCCCGGTTGAATTCCCGCAATTTTCGCCGGCAGAAATCGTATTGATCCAGATTGCCATGAGAGGCCAGACAATCCAGCCGGTGCAATTCAAGATGGAGATCGAAATCGTCCTGGCGCAGGAAGCGCTTGAGAGTCGCGGGGCGCATCTCCTGCACGTTCATGAAATGCAGATGATCGTGGACCAGTTTTTCCACCCGCTGGATGGTATCGCGGCTGAATTTCAACCGCTGCAGGATATTCCGGGCCAGACGGGCGCCATACTGGGGGTGCCCGTCAAAGCGGATTCGCTCCCGCAGACGAAAGGTGGCCGGTTTGCCGACGTCGTGCAACAGGATGGCCATGGCCAGCGATTCGGTCAGGGGATAGCTGGCCTGATCGTACATCAGGCAGGTGTGGGTGAAGACGTCGCCCTCGGGATGAAAGCGCGGGGGTTGAGTGACGCCGCGCAGCGCATTGACTTCCGGGAGGATCTCTTCCAGGATGCCCGAATCGGCCAGCAGGCGCAGGGCATTTCGGGCGCCGGGCTGGGTCAGCATGCGGACCAGTTCGCCGGCAATCCGTTCCCGGGCGATGCGGTTGAGGGAGGGCGCGGCCCGGGTCAGGGCCGTCCAGGTGCCCTTGTCCATCTGGAAATCGAGAAGGGCAGCGAAACGGATGGCCCGCAGCAACCGCAGATGGTCCTCCCGGAATCGGGCGGCGGGATCGCCAATGGCGCGGATGATGCCGCTCTTCAGGTCGTCGATGCCGCCGACGTGATCGATCAGGCGGTGGGCCAGCGGATCATAGAACAGGCCGTTGATGGTGAAGTCCCGCCGCCGGGCATCCTCCAGGGGGCAGGAAAACATGATATTGTCCGGGTGCCGGCCGTCGCTGTAGCCCAGATCCGTGCGGAACGTGGCCACCTCGAACGAGTATCCCCGTTCGCGGACCAGCATCACGCCGAAATGGGCGCCGACGGGCGTGACATCGGCGAACAGTTCGCCGATTCTGGCCGGACGGGCGTCGGTGGCGATATCGATATCCTGGACCGGTCGCCGCAACAGGGTGTCCCGCACGCAGCCGCCGGCGAAATAGGCCGTGTGGCCCCGCGCCTGCAACCGGCTCACGATGCTCTCGGCGGCCTGATAAAGGGCGGGTTCGATCCAGCTGCGGTGAAATGCGGCGATCTGGTTCATGTCTCCTGCGACGGTGGTATCGGTCGGAACAACGGAAAAAATCGGACGGCCATGCTCCCCGCTTCCATACATACTCCGATGCAGATACAGACGAAAAGTTGGCAACGACCGGTGTCGCCGGGGGCAGATGCCCGGCGGCACAATCAGGAAGTCCGGGCGTTGGGCACATATTTTTCAACAATAGCGGCATGCACCTGCTGCACAAGGCTGTCGATGTTTTTAGGGGTGACGTCCGTGGTCTCCAGGGGCCGGGATACCACCATCCGGATTTCACCTGGCTGAATGCGAACGGAGTTTTTGGGCAGGCAATGACGGCTGCCCATGATGGTGATGGGAATGATGGGGGCACTGGAATAGGCTGCCAGCAGGAAAACGCCCTTCTTGAAGGGCTGGACCTGGCCATCCTGGCTGCGTTCGCCCTCCGGGAATATCAGGACAGAAACCCCCCGGTCGATCTTGCGCCCGGCCTCGCGGATGCTGCGTAACGATTTGCGTGGGTTGCCGCGATGGATGGGGATATTGCCGCTACGCCGCAGGTGCCAGCCCAGGAACGGGGCCCGAAACAGGGATTCCTTGGCAGCGAAACGAAACTGAACGGGCAGCCTGGCCAGCAGGGTCCAGATATCGAAAAAGCTCTGGTGGTTGGAGACGAAGATGCACGGTCGGTCCAGGGGAATCCGCTCCAGTCCGTCCACCGAAACCGAGACCTTGCTGATCCAGATGATGAACCGGGCCCAGGTGCGGGCACAGCCGTGCTGGAGGTTGCCTTTGCCGTCGAATATGGAGAAAAATACCGAGATGCAGGACATGAGCCCGGTGAAACCGATGATGATGGGATCGATCCACAGCCAGCGATAGGAACGGCGCATATCTGCTATCCTGTCGTGCCGCCATGTCGGCCGCCGGTGGCCCGGAAGCGGCCCGGATATCATCGTCGGACGGCCATCAAAACCGACCGGCAGGCGGACGTTTGTTTTGCCCGCGGGGCACTTGTCCGGCGGATACAGTCTACTCAAAGAGGGGGGGGGCATGCAATAGGAAAGCAGTCCCGTTGGCCGGGGCCGCCCGCCGGTATCGGGTGACCTCTGCGCAATGCCGACACTCGGCAATTGCTTTCCCGACACATTGGACGTACAATAGGCGAATGACAAAACTGACCAGAAATTTTCACAAAAATGCGTCAATCCGTCGCCGGGCGCATCTGGTACAGGAAGGGCCCGTCAGGGCCTGACCCGCAACGTCGTTTGGCCCGCCATGAGTCGGGCCGATGGGCAAACGGTCTCCATCAGAACTCCATTCGGCTACCGCGTCGGGGAGCGCCATAAAAATGAACCGCTGGCTGATGATTCTGGGTATGATGAGCGCTGTGCTGTTCTGGGGAGCAGGAGATCGGCCCATGCACGGCGGGACGTCGTCTGCAACAGCCGATAAACAGTCCACGGGGGCCATTCCGCGGCTGAAATGGACGTATCCGCCCGAAGGTTTGCCGGGAACGTACCAACAATACATCCGGGAGCATCCCTTGCGGCGAGCGACCTTCCGCAAGATGGACGTACAGCCGGCCATCGCCATGGCCGCTGACGATACCCGGAACACGGCCCGGAAGATTTCCATCCTGGTGAACGAAGGACTGTACCCACTCATCGAGGAGAGCCTGGCCGGTTATATCAACGAGGTCCAGGCCCGCCAGTATGCCGTGTTTCTGGCACTCATCGACGGTGGCACACCCGAAGAAATCAAGTCATGGATTCGCGGCCGCTATCTGGCCGGCTATCGGGGCATCATTCTGGTCGGGGATATCGCCGCCGCCTGGATGACGGTCGCCGGCGAGGAGTTCCCGTGTGACCTGTTCTATATGGACCTGGACGGTAACTGGGCGGATATGGATAGCGACGGCATCTATGACACCCATACAGCCGGCGCGGGGGATGAAGGGCCGGAAGTCTTTGTTGCCCGCCTGAACACCCATTCCCTGCTGTACGGCAGCGAAGCGGGCATGTTGAACCATTACTTCGGCAAGGTACGCGCCTACCGGCGCGGCGAACTCGACTTGCCCTGGCGCGGTCTGGAGTACATCGACGAGGACTGGTACACCATGGCCGTGAACCTGGATCTTGTTTTCGGTGCCCGGGTGGCCCGCTATGACAGCGGGTACCTGACGACCGCAGCGGATTATCTGGACAAACTGCACCAGGGGCAGCACCTTGTTCAGGTGTGCGCCCACAGCTATTCCAGCGGCCATCACTTCAGCACCCGGCCCACCCAGTCGGCCGTCTACGCCCATGTGTACGTCCACAGTCCCCAGCAACGTCCGGTGCGGTTGCGGGTCGGCAGCGATGACGGGATCAAGGTCTGGTTGAACGGTGTCGAGGTGATGAGCCATGATGTCTATGTGGTGTGGCCCGATGGCTGGGCGCCCGACCGCTACGAAGAGACCGTCCAGCTGCAAAGCGGCTGGAACAGCCTCTTGTGCAAGATCAGCCAGGAGGGGGCGGCGTACCGCTTTTCCGTGACTCTTCGGAATCTGGATGGCACTCTGCTGCCTGACCTGACATTTCGTCTCAACAATCCCGATATTCACCCGCCCGAGGCCGGATTCATCCGCAGCTGGCTGGTGAACGGTTTTTTTCACGACAATCCGACCCGTTTCTGGTCCTACCTGACCACCAATTTCCTGGAGACGGACGAGGCGGGCATCAATCCGGAGCCGGGCATGGTAACCGGCGGCAAAACCTGGACCATTTACGACAGTGGTGCCCCTTACGTGGATCTGGACGCCTTCTATGAGCGAATGGACTTCGGGGCTTCTCATGCGTTCGCCCGGATCTATTCGCCCGTTGAAATCGCCTGCCAGCTCTGGCTGGGGTACGACGATGGCGCCCGGGTTTGGCTGAACGGCAAGGAGATCCTGTACGACAACCGCTTCGGCGGGTACAGTGCCGACACCGAGAAACTGAACGTCACCCTGCGGGCCGGGGTGAACCGTTTGCTGGTGAAAATATCCGAATGGCAGGGCGAGCACGGTTTCAGCGCCCGTTTCTGCCATGCCGACGGCCGACCGGTGGAAAACCTGACATACGACCCCGTACCGTTTCCCGTTTCCTACATCGGAACATGGTTGATCAACGGGCCCCATTTCAATCCGGAACCGGCGACACGGCTCAAACACGACTATCTGCCGGACGAGGCCTCCCTGCGACCCAGCGAGTGGGAGGAGCAAACCCAGCATGTCTGGCGCCGGGGGATTGGCAACGGTTATCCGTTCGATCTGGGACAGTTCTTCGATCACGGCGATTACATCACCTCACTGGACATTCAGGAGTACGATCCGGCCGTCCATTTTTACAATCTTTTCGCCTGCGGGCCGGGACGATTCACCGACCAGAACTATCTGGCCGGTGCCTATATCTTCAACACCACCTACGGGCTTGCGACCATCGCCTCGAGCAAAACCGGCAGCATGTTGAATTTCGAAGATTTTTACACGCCACTGGCTCAGGGAAGCACCATCGGCCAGGCCTTTCTGGAGTGGTTCAGCCGCCAGGCACCTTATGAAGGCTGGGAGCGTGACTGGTACTACGGGCTGGTTCTGTGCGGCGATCCTCTGCTGACGACGGTCTATCACGGTGACCTGGACGGCAACGGCTGCGTCGGACCGGCCGATCTGGAACTGCTCATGATGGAGTTCGGCAGGGGCGCAGGGGGCGATCTCGACGGCGACGGCGATACGGACTATTCCGATCTGGGAATCCTGATGTCACGCTGGGGGGATAATTGCGAGCCGGTGGGGCAGCACCGCTGATCTGGGCAGAGGCATGGCGTCACGGTATGTCCGGACCCGGCATCCTGTTCAGGAGAAAAGACTCCACCATAACGGAAATAATCAGCTCCGGCGACGCAAGAGGCGGCGATGGGCCTTGTCCACGTAGGCCTGCTGGAACCGGTTCAGGAAAAAAGTTTCGGGCATGAAGCCAAAGAAGCGGTGACGCAGCCGGAAACGGGCGATGGCATGATAGCTGTGATAGAACAGCATGATCAGCGGACGCAAAAACCGGTTGCCGAAACGCTGAAAGGCATGGGGATCAAAGAAGCGGCTCAGGAGGTTCAGCCGGTTCAGAAACCGGATTTGCCGGCGGTCCAGATAGGAGTGGCGGGCTTCTACCCAGTTGTATTCGGACCAATCCTCCAGATTGTCGGGGAAATTGGTCAGGCCGGCCGCCAGACACTTCCCGAAAAGATCCGTGCCGGGGTAGGGGGTGTAGATGCCCAGCGGCGTGGCACTGGCGTGAGGGTTCTCTTCCAGCAGACGGCACATGAGGTCCATGGTGTCGATCATCTGCTCGTCCGTCTCTCCGGGGAAGCCGGCCATGAAGCTGTATTTGCAGCTGATCCCGGTGCGGGCCAGCCGACGGTTGACCCGCAGCACCTGCTCCACGGTGATGTCCTTCTGCATCAGCTGCAGGATATGGTCGTTGCCCGATTCAATGCCGATGAGCAATTCCCGGAATCCATTATTCTTGAGCCTCAGCAGCAGGGCGTCATCGGCCTGGTCCAGGTAATCCACCCGGCAGCTGACCTCGAACTGCATCCGCAGGTCGCTGGCTTCCAGCAGATCCAGCAGTTCCTCGATGCGTTTTCGGCGGCCGAAAAAATAGTCGTCGTAGAAAAACACGGCCCGGATGCCGAAGGCGTCATGCAGATGTCGGATCTCCTCAAATGTGCGGGACGCCGAATGGCAACGGAATTTCCGCTGGTTGAACAACAGGTTGTAGCAGTAGCCGCAGCGGTAGGGGCAGCCGCGGGAGGTGCACAGCTGGAGTTGCGGCTCCCGCATGATGTGGCCGATGGTGATGTAGTCGCGAACATCGACCAGGTCATAGTTGGGGGACGGAAGATCGTCGAGATCGTCCACGGGGCCGCGCGGGGCGGTCCGGCAAGCGCCGTCATCCGTTTTGATGATCAGGCCCGGCACTTCCCCGGCTGATCTGCCGGCCGCCAGACCGTGCGCCAGCTCCACCACCGTCCGCTCCCCTTCACCCAGGCAGATCATGTCCACCAGGGGATGGCGGATGGTGGAGTCGGACACCAGCGTGGGGTGGACGCCACCCCAAACCAGGGGGATGGCCGGGTCGGTCCGGCGGACGATGGCGGCGGCCCGCAACCCGCCTTTGATCTGAAAACCGGTCTTGGCGGAAATCCCGACGAAGAGAGGACGCGGTTCGAGGCAGGCCTGCAAACGCGCGTCGAAATCCGGCACCACGCGTTCGTCCAGTATGCGCGGCACGAAGCCGGCCCGTTCCAGCACGGTGCCCAGTGACAGTACTCCCAGGGGCAGCCCGACGTTGACGCCATAGACGTCCTGGCCGGTTCGCGGGAAGATGAGCAGGATGTGTGGCGCATCGGGCCGGTCAATCATGACGATCCTCAAAAAAGGAGATTCGGTGCCGCAGGGCCAGGCGCTCCACCAGGGGGATCAGCCGGCGGACGTGGCGGGGATCCACAAGGAAGCTGCCGACGATGACCGGTCGGCGGGGGCGCGGGGCCAGACAGGTCTGACAGAAGGGGAGCTTTTCCAGATCACCGGCCACATGTGCGGACCGCAACGCCTGCATGGCGTCGTTGTTCCAGATATTCTGCAGTTCCTCCTCCCGGACGTTGCCCAGAGGCGCCGTATCCCACATGTAGCAGCAGGGATAAACGTCGCCCGTCTCATCGATGTAGGGCGGCCCTTGCCATAAAAAGTGACACGGGTTTCGGCGGGGCGACAATTCACCGGTTTTGAGGGTTTCGCCGGCCACGCCGATTTCGTCCTCCTTGATACGAATGTCGTCCACACCCCGGATATTCCACATGCGGAAGAAATCGGCCACCTGATGGCGATTGCCGGGCAGACGCACCATCTGCAAGGTGACCCGGATGCGGGATTTCCGCTCGACCTTGCGTTGCAGGAAGCGGTGGATATTGGCCTGGGTAGTCTCAAACCGGGCGCCCTGGCGGTATTTTTCATATACCTCGGGCGTTGTTCCGTCAAACGCCAGGATGATGTAGTCCAGCCGGGAATCGAAGACCTCTTCGATGGCCGCGTCCCGCAGCAACGTGGCGTTGGTGGAGAAACCGGTGCCGAGGTTCTGCCGAGCGCAGTCCCGGACCATGCGGAAAAGATCGGGATTGAGCATCGGCTCGCCGCCGCCCATGAGATAGACGAACTGGAAATAAGGGGCACCCTCGGCCAGGATTTTTTGGAACAGCGGATACTCCATATCCCGGTTGGCGAACGTGGAGATGGCCCGGGGGCACATCGGGCAATGCAGATTGCAGCGCGAGGTGGGCGAGATGGTGACATACATGGGCAGACCGGGGACGATGATCCGTCCCTGGCCATATGCCCGCAGCAAGCGGAGACGATGCATCAACCTGTGTTTGCCTCTGGAGGTATGGGTCATGGTGAATCTCGCGGGATAATGCCCGGGTAGCCCTATTCCGCCGGTTTCCACAACAGGGCGATCTGGTCCAGGATCAATTCCCCCTGGTTCAGGGAAATGGTATAATCCTCGATGCTCCGCAGTACCGGCCGGTATTCGGCCACCAGATCCTGAATGTCCCCCCGGGCTTTGATCAGCAATCGGCCCAGATCTTCCTGGAGCTCATCCCCGGGGGCACGTTCCGGCTCCATCAGGGAAGCGCCATTGTCCGCGAGATAGGTGATGTGGGAAAACAGATGCGTCATCTGCTCGCGGACTCTCAGAAAACAGGTATACAGCGTGTCACCCGCTTCACCCCGGGCCGGGTATTCGCTGCCGGAAACCTGATGATAACCGGACAGATATTTGTTCCTGAACTGCTCCAGCTGCCGGTCGTAGCGGGCCTTGATCTCCGGCAGCCGGTGGTGAAGCAGCTCTTCCGCGCGGTCCAGGCAGCGGCTGGCGAACATTTCCCGCGGTTCGTTGTAGCGGGAAAACAGACCGAGCTCGAAATTGCGGAAGATGCGGATACGGTAGTGGCGACGGATGAAATCCAGCAGCGAATCCTCCAGGATGTGGAAGAGATCCAACTGCAGGAAGCCGTCCCACAGATCCAGATTCAGAGTCTTCTGGGGCAGGGGATGCAACCACTCGGCCGCCACCGGGATGATATCCGCCGGCATGCAGGTGATCTCGAACCCCTGGGCCTCCATGGGCACGGCCAGACAGATTTCGTCGCTGTGCTTGGTGCCGGAGCGCACATCATACTTGTCGTAATGAAACTGGCCCATGACATACGGGAGAACGGTCAGGGTGATTTCCTCTTCCGGCAGTCTGCCGTAGAAATAGGATTCCAGCCTGAGTGATTCCGACGCGGCATGAGAATCGGCCATTGAAATCAGCGCCTCCCCGTAAACGACATCACTGCATTTTACTAAATCAGCCGGGAATGTTAAAATTTATTTTACTCCGTCCGTTTTGGCAAGGGTATGCACCTGGCGAAGGATATGAAGGTTGCGGGCCTGTTGCTGCTGGTGGTCGCCGGCCTGCTCGCCGGCCTCTTTCAGCCGTTTCTGGTGGAAGATTCCAGCCTGTTTTACCGGGATCTGTCCTCCTTTCACTATCCCCTGTGGGCCGCAACCGCCCATGCGGTTTCGACGGGACAGTTTCCGTGGTGGGGTGAGGGCATTCATTTCGGACAACCCGTTGCCGGAAATCCCAATTATCTTCTCTTTTACCCGCCGGCCTGGTTGCGGTTCATCATGCCGCCCCTGGTGGCGCTGCACGTGTTCCTGATGCTTCATTTTTTGCTGGCCGCGCTGGCGTTTTACGGCCTGGCCCGGCGCCTGCATTTGTCGACCGGGGCCGCCTTTTGGGGCGGTCTGGCCTATGCGTTCAGCGGGATTTCCTTTTCCCTGACCTGCGTGCTGAACCTTGTCCCCTACCTGGTGCTCATCCCCGCGCTGCTGGCGGCCCTGGATGGCTGTCTGGCCAAACCCGGCGGACGATCGGTGGCCGTGTTGGGTCTGCTGGGCGCGCTCACCATCACTGTGTTCGAACCCTATATGGTTTTCGGGCTGCTGCTGCTGGGAGCCGTTTTTCTTTGGGGGCGAAAACCGTCGCTGGGCAAGATGTCACTGGCCCGGGTTTGCCTGGCCATCGTTCTGGCGGCCCTGTTGGCGGCGCCCGTACTGGTGGAGGGGGGACGCCTGCTACGCCATGCCTCGCGTGCCGTGGACGGTACCACCGGCGCGGAAACCCTGTACGCCCTGCATCCCGGACAGAGTTTCGAATTCTGGATTCCCAACCCGACGGACTTTTCCTTTGCGGATCGGTCCGGCTACCGGGGCGGCGCGCTGTATGGAGGCCGGGATCCCTATCTGCTTACGTTTTTTGCCGGTCTGGCGACCCTCTTTCTGGCCGGCGCCGCGCTCACGAGCCTTCCTGCCAGGATCCGCTGGCTCTCTCTGGCAACATTCCTCGTGTTTGTCTTCCTTGCCTGGGGGCATTTCGTCGCGCCGGCCGGTTGGCTGTTGGAACGCGTTCCCTTGCTGGCATGGGGGCGGTACTCGCAGAAAATGATCATTTTCGCCGTCGCCGTGCTGGTGATGGGCGCCGCACGGGGTCTCGACGCCCTGGGTGCGGCTGCGGCGAACATGCGGCGGCTCAGGCTGACGGCCGTGGTGACGGGAGCGGCCCTGGGCGGAATGGTCCTGTTTTACGGCCTCGACAGCCGCTTTACCGTCGCCGCCATGGTTCCGCTGTCCCTCGGATCGGCCATTCTCTTGCCCGTACTGTTCTGGCTGAAACCACGCCAGGACCGCCGGTTCTGGCGGCTGCATACCGCCGGCTGGGTGTTGGTGCTCGAACTGTTGCTGGGCAACCGGTTTGCGCTCCCGTTTGCTCCGGCCTCGTTCATGACCGATCCCGCGCCGGTGATTCCTCTGGTTCAGGAAAGGATACCGGCGGCGGGACCGGCGCGCATCGCCGTGGAGCCGCATCCGGCCGCCGTGGGCGGCGGACGCACCGACGCCTACTGGTACATGTCGTTTCTGAAGAACGCCGGGTATCCGTATTTCGGCCTGGTTCACGGCGTGGATTATGCCTTCGATCTGATGCTGGACCGAACCCAGCCCCGGTGGCTTGCCGTCCTGCGGGAGGAGTATTTCCGACACCCTCTGGAGGGCCGGATCCGCATCCTGCAGCGATGCGGCATCAGCGCCATGATTTCACCGGTCCGCCATGAACATCCCGATCTTCGACTGGCCGGGGTGATCCCCCTGGGGGGCGGCCTGGCGACCCACGTGTATGCGGTGCGCCACAGTCTGCCGCGTTTCGGTTTCGCCGGGGACGGGTATTGGGTGACGGATGTGTCCGCACTGCCGGATATGGTCCGACGAATGGCCGACGAGGGCGGAGGGCCGGTCATGGTGAGTCCGGTTCCCGGCGGAGCGGAGGAGGGGGCACCCAATGCCGGGCCGGTGAAGGAAGCGGCCGGCCACGTGGCCTTGGTGCAGTGGCGCTCCGGCCAGGTCCGGTTGCAGACGGCAGCTCCGGAACCGGGCATGCTGGTTTTGCGGGAAGGATATTTTCCCGGCTGGCAGGTCACTGTGGATGGGCGGCAAATGCCGTTGCAGCGCGCCGACGGCTTCTTCATGGCCGTGGCGCTACCTGCCGGCCGCCATCAGGTATCGTTCCAATATGTGCCGGCCGGACATCCGGTGCCGCTGATCCTCAGCGGCATGGCCTTCTTGCTGCTGGCCGGCCTGATGGGGTGGCCGCGGGCGTCGTTACCCTTCGTGAGGAACGGTGGGCGAGCCGGCGACGCCTAACAGGAATTCGGCCAGCGCGACATCCCCGGGATGGGATATCTTCAGGTTCAGGCTTTCACCGGGTATGATCTGGACGTCCTCGCCAAGTTGCAGCATCAGCTGTGCGTCGTCGGACACCTGGGTCAATCCCCGCTGCCGCGCCAGACGGTGGGCGGCGAGAATGGCCTGGAAGTCGAATCCCTGCGGCGTCTGGATACGGCACAGGGTGTCCCGCGGCGGGACACGGACAATCCGGTTCTCCTCCAGAACGGCGATGGTATCCGTGGTGTCGATGGCACAGCTGAAGGCCCGGGTTTGCGCCAGGGTGGTCACGCAACGGAGGAGCAGTTCCGGCGACAGCAGGCAGCGGGCGGCGTCGTGAATCAGCACGCTGCGGGGGGGATTCGGCAAACGGGCGAAGTATTCCAGAACATGGTATGACGAGGCCTGGCGGGTCGGCCCGCCGGGCACAAGCCGAATGGTGTTGCCGGGCCAGTGCCGGGACAGCAGGTTGGCCAGATGGGTGTGCCAGTCGGCATGAATGGCCACGGCCAGGTGATGGAAGGCACCGCACTCCAGGAAGACCCGGAGGGTGCGACAGATCAGTGGTTCCGCCCGAAACTCCATGAATTGTTTGGGGATTTCGGAGCGCATGCGTTGTCCCGTTCCGCCGGCGAGGATTGAAGCGGCAAGGGCCATGGGCGGCGACCTCCTTTCGGTGCGGGATGGTGTCGTTGCCCATTATAGAAGGTTTGAACCCAAAAGCGAAGCCGTACCTTGGACTGGGTTGGAGCGCATTCCGAAATCACGGAATATACTGGAATTAGCCGTAACGACTTTCTATAATGGCCCATATCCGATAAGCTGCGGGGAGGTATGGCGCCCGTCGACCGATCTCATGAATCCCACCACTGGCTGAATGGATCACCCCGCCGGATCATGTGGGGCATGCACGTTCTGCTCCTGGTGGCGGTGTTGCTCTATTTTCGCGACGTCCTGTTCGGGTCGGAGAGCCTTTTCTATCGGGATATCTTCAATTTTCACTATCCTCTCTGGGAAATCTCCGCCCGCCTCTTCCGGGAGCATGGTTTTTCCTGCTGGAATCCACTGAATCATTTCGGCCAGAACATGGCAGGCAATCCCAACTATCTGCTGTTTTATCCACCGGCCTGGCTTCGTTTTTTCATCGACCCGCTGGCCGCCCTCAACTGGTTCATCGTGCTGCATATCATCGCCGGCGGAATCGCCTTTTCCCGCCTCGGCCGCCACTGGGGTCTGACGCCCTGGCCGGCCGGTTGGGGCGGGCTGGCCTACAGTTTCTGCGGCGTCACCTTTTCGGTCTGCTGCATTCTGAACCTGGTGCCCTATCTGTGGCTGGCCCCCCTGTGCCTCCTGCTGCTGGAAAAGCTGCTGGCGCAGCCGGGTGTGCGATCTCTGTCCGCCCTGGCGTTGGGCGCCGCCCTGCTGGCCACAGTATTCGAACCGGTGCTGGTGTTCGGACTGGCCGTGATGATGGGCTTGCGCGGCCTTTTCTATTTGACGTCACGGTCGACCCGTGGCGGGAAGGGGCGCCGGGCGGGAGCACTTCTGTTGGCGGGTGTGTTGGCGGGAGTCATGGCGGCACCCGTGCTGGCTGAAGGTTGGCGCCTGTTCCGGGTCTCGCCCCGGACCGAGGCGGGGGCAATCCAGCAGGATCTGTATGACCAGCCGCCGGCTCTCACGCTGGGTTTCTGGGTGCCCAATCCTTTCCAGGTCTCTCTGGCCATGAACGAAGGGATCGGTCACCATATCACCCGGCAGGGACAGGTACCCTATTTTTTCTGCATGTTCATCGGACTGACCAGCCTGGTGCTGATTCCGCAGGCCCTGCGCGGGCGTTACCGACGCCAGGTCTGGCTGTGGCTGGGCGGTGGCTTGCTGTTTCTCCTCCTGGCCTGGGGGGAGCATGTTCCCTGGGTGTACGGCATCAGCCGGCACCTGCCGCTGTTGGCCTGGGCCCGTTACATGCAGAAACTGGTGTTTTTTACCTCCTTTCTGTGGATTATGGCCGCCGCCTTCGGTCTCGAGCAGCTGGCCGGTGGGGATGCGGCGGGGCCTCGGCCCCGGTGGCCGGGCCTGTCGGCGGGATTCCTGGCGGTGGCGGGGATCCTGGGTTGGAGTCTTTGGGCCACCTCCGGCCAGGCGGACGGCCTCTGGCCCTTCTCCCTCCTGGCGGCGGCGGGGGCCTTGCTGCTGGTGGGACGGCGCTGGTCCCGGTTCCCGGGCCGGATGGTTGTGCTGGCGCTCGGTCTGTTGTGGTGGGCGGAGCTGGCGGTGAACAACGATTTCGCCGTGCCGCAGGCTCCCCGTATCCTGTTTACCCGACCGGTGCCCATCCTGCAGGCGGTGGAGCGATATTCCGCCGGAGCGGATCGTCGCCGCGTGGCCGTGGAGAAAGAACCGGCCGCGTATCGCTATTACGGCCAGTCCGACAGTATCGTATGGAAGTACAATATGTTGCGCATGGCCGGTTATCCCTACCCCGGATTCACGGCCGGCGTACCGTATGCCTTCAATTTCGTCGTGGACAAGATGGAAACACGGCATGCCATGATGCTGCGGCAGCTCTACGCCACCGGCAGGCCGGAACAACGCCGCCGGCTGATGCAACGATGGGGCGTCGGTTTTTTGATCAGCCACCGGGAATACATGGCGCCCCACCTGGAGCGGCTGGGCAGTTTCGACACATTTTCGGATACCCCGTACCGGTTGTACCGCGTCCGGGACGGCGTGGGGCGCTGGTACTTTTCCCCAAACGCCAAACAGGTGACGCTGCCGGTGGCCGATCTGTCCGCCGCCCTGCTGGCCGTGCCGCCCGGGACGGTTCTGCTGACCGAAGAGCTGCCCCACCTCAATGACGCTCAGGCCGGATCTGATGCCGTGCCCGGGGCCGTGCAGCTGGTTCACGAGGCACCCGACCGGGTATCCCTCGAATCGGTCAGCCATGATGCGGGCTGGATTGTGCTCCAGGACACATTCTATCCCGGGTGGGAAGCCAGGGTGGACGGAAAGGCCGTAGAAATCTGCCGGGCCGATTTTTTCTTCCGGACCGTGCCGGTTCCACCCGGCCGTCACCGGGTGGAATTCGTCTATGTGCCGGCCGCAGGCAAGGGGGGGTGGCTCGTGTCCGCCGGGCTGGCGATCCTGGTATGTTTGTCGTGGGCCTATCCGTTCAGGCGAAACACGTCGGGACGGCCTTTTCCGGGGATATCCCGGCGAAACGGGGATTCGGAATCATGAGCACCGCCACGTCGAAGACCGTACCCGCAACAGGGCAGGGGAATCTCCTGCGCTGGCTCATCCTGGGCGTCGGGGCTGTGGGCGTCGGGGTGCGACTGGCCGCGTACGCCGCCAACCGCTCGTTCTGGTGTGACGAATCCATGCTGGCGTTCAATATCCTGGACCGCTCCTGGAAAGGCTTGCTGGAGCCCCTCAGTCTCAGTCAGACGGCACCGCTCGGTTTCCTGGCGGTGAGCAAGGCGCTGTCCGACCTGCTGGGTGGAAATGAATACGCTTTTCGTTTCTTCCCGTTGCTCGCCGGTCTGGTCTCCCTGCCCCTGATCTACCGGCTGGGGAAAATAGCAGCCGGTCGCTGGACCGGATTGCTGGCGCTGTGCCTGCTGGCGGTGAACGGTCCGGCGGTATTCCATGCCACTGAATTCAAACCCTACTCGACGGATCTGACCCTGGCCCTGTCGGTTGGGCTGGTCTTTCTGGAATGGTACCGCCGGGAGATGACTGTCCGTTTTCTCTGGTGGATCGCCCCGCTGGCCGCGATGTCGGTCTGGCTCTCCTTTCCCGCCATTTTTATGATCACCGGCTCCGCAACGGCCCTGATCCTGCTCGCCGCGCGACAGGGGCAATGGCGTCGCGTGCTGGCAGGTGGCGAGGTGTTGTTGTGGACGGCCGCTCATTTCGTCCTGCACTACTGGCTGGTTTTGCCGCGGACCGAGGACAGCGCCTATCTGCGGCAATACTGGGACGGGGCGTTCATGCCGCTGGATTCACCGGCCGGACTGGCGACGTGGCTATGGTCCGCCGGCCGCGATCTGTTCACGGAAAATCTCTTGCTGGCGTGGCCGTTGATACCCGCTGCGCTGGCCGTCGCCGGCCTCTGGTGGTTTCGGCGCCAATGCCCGCCGCTGGCCCTGCTCAGTGGAATTACCCTGCTGCTGACCCTGGGCGCCTCGGCCCTGCAGCGGTATCCGTTTGGCGGTTATGGCGGCCGCACCATCCATTTTTTGATCCCACTGGTCATGGTCCTGCTCGCTGGGGCCGTGACCCGCATCGTGGAATTCAGTGGATCGATCAACGGCAGAGTCCTCGTGATAGTGGCGCTGCTGGCGGTGCTCCTGTGGCGGCCGTTGGCACAGCTGCCGGCGTATATGACAGCACCGCCGGGTTTTACGGAGGAGTTGCGCCCCGTGCTGGAATTCGTCACCTCCGAGGCCCGCCCGGGTGATACGGTGTATTTTTACTGGAAGACCCATTTCCAGATGGCGTATTATCATTACCGGTTTGATTTTCGATCTGTACGGGTGATCCGGGGGGCGCCGTGGCGCCATGCGGAGCAGGACGCCGACGCATTCCGGCAGCAACTGGATGAATTGAGCACCCACCACCGTGTCTGGCTGATCTTCTCCAACTGGGGCCGGGCCGAGAATCCGGAACAGGAAATGGTGATGGACTACCTGCGTCGGCGGGGAGACGTGGTGAGGCAGGCGGAACACACCGGCGCCGCGGCCTGCCTGTTCGTTTTTCCTGCGCCCCGGGAACATCCGGGTCCTGTCGCCGGAGGCGACCATGAATAAACCCCTGCACGGCCAGCGTATAACAGCAATCCTTCTGTTCGCATGCCTGGCGGCTCTGGCGGTCAGCCTCTACTGGCCGGCCCTGAATACGCCGTTCCTGTATGACGACACGTATCTGATACTGGAGAACCAGGGCATCCGGGATCCCGCCAACCTCACGTACTTCATCACCTACAACCGCCCGCTGGTGGCCGTCAGCTATGCCATGGATTTTGCCCTTCACGGACTGGATCCCATGGGCTACCGGTTGTTCCAGCTCCTGTTGCATCTGCTGAACGGCGGCCTGCTGGCGCTGCTGGCGTGTCGCCTGTTTGTCTTTTTTGGTGAGGGGAAATCGCCCCCGCCGGCCTGGCTGCCCGTGATGGCCTCGCTGGGAGCAGGACTGTTCCTCTTGCACCCCGTTCATTCCCTGACCGTGATCCTGGTGTCGGCCCGTTCCGGCATGATGTGCACCTTTTTTTACCTGGCCGGGCTGCTGCTGTTCATCCGTTGGGAGGAGCGGGAATTCCGGGGACGTTTGTGGCTGGCCGTGGCTGGTCTCTATCTGGCGGCCGGCTTGTGCAAGGAGATCGCCGTCACGTTTCCGGTGCTCCTCGCTGTGATGCTGATCCTTGTCCGTGTTCAGGATCCGGCCGGCGGCCGGTTTCGTCCAAGCCTGAAACTGTTCGTTTTGCTGGCCCTCATAACGGCGGGGCTGGTGATGCATGCCATGGGGTTTCAGTACGGGCCGTCCGTCGGGGGGGCGGTGCTGCCCTTCCATCGCTGGGAGTATTTCATGACCCAGATCAAGGTGGTGGTCATCTATCTGGCGATGAGTGTCGTTCCCTTACCGGACTGGTTGTCCATCGATCATGATATCGCGGTGATCCGCACGCCGCTGGAGCCTCTCTTTTTGGCGGCCGGAGCGGCCCTGCTGGCCGTTGGTATCGGCGGGTATCTCCTGTGGCGTCGCCGCCAGACCGGAATCCTGTTCGGGCTCGTTTTCTTTTTCGTCGCCCTGGCGCCCACGTCCAGCCTGATGCCCATCGCCGATCTGATGATGGATTACAGACTCTATTTGCCGTCGGCCGGACTGGTCCTGGCGGCGGTCGTCGCCCTGGCGCGAGGCACCCATTGGCTGTTTTTCTCTCCGGTCCGGTGGCGGCGCTGCGCCGGTGTGCTGGCGCTTGGCCTGGCCGGCTACTTGACCCTGCTGGGCGTTTGGCTGCACGAGCGGGTGACGGTGTTCCGGTCGCCGGTGAACGTCTGGGAGGATGCCGTCCGCAAGGCGCCGGGCAAGGTTCGACCGCGCTACAACCTGTCGTACGCCTACAGCCGCCAGAACCGGCTGGAGGAAGCGCGGGCGCAGATCGAACGGGCCCTGGTGCTGGAGCCGCGCGCGACGATTCTCCATGTCGCCGCTGGCGACATTCTGCGCGAACAGGGCCGCTACGATGACGCCATCGCCGCCTATCGCCGGGCCCTGGAACTGGAACCGGACGCATTGTCCGTCCTTTGTCGGGTGACGTATCTGCTGGTGCAAAAGGGCGAGCTGGCTTTGGCGGCCCAAAACCTGGAACGAATTCCCCGCCAGGGAAGCGGCAAGGAGTGCCGCCTGACAGTGGCCGTCTACCTGGTGGAAACCGGGCAGCTGGCGGAAGCCCTGGTGATGTACCGCCAGGTCGTGGCCGATTATCCGGCCGAAAAGAGCGCCTGGCTGAACATGGGGCATATTCTTCTGCGTCGGGGAGCCATTGATGAAGCCGAGCGTTGCTACCGCACGGCGCTGACCATCGATCCCCTGTATGCCCGGGCGGAGCTGGCCCTGGGACTGCTGTACCGGCAGCAGGGCCGCCTGGCGGACGCCTGGCGGCATCTGCAGGCGGCGCGGCACAAAAATCCCTACCTGGCCGAAGCTGAGTACGAGCGGGCCAACTGGCTCGCTTCCCAGCGGCGCTATGCGGAAGCGGAGCAGGCCTATGAGGCCTATCTGCAGCGCCGCGCCGAACATGCGGCAGCGTGGTACCGGCTGGCGCTGGTGCGGCAGGAACTGGGCAAAGGGGCGGCCGCTGCGACGGCGGTCGGGCGGGCCCTGACGCTGGAACCGGGCAATGCGAAATACCGGGCGCTATGGCAGGGGCTGTCCCCGGGGCCGCCGGCCGAATAAAAAAGGGGCGCCGGGGCGCCCCTGTTGAATCAGCCGCACAACGATGAAATTTACTGTATGGCAGCTCCGGAATTGTTGCGGATGGCGCCGTCGGTCATGATGTAGAAACGCCGGTTGGGGTTGTCACCGTCATCCGGGGTGGCGGTGAAGGCGAAGCCGCCGCTGCTGCCTGTGCCGGAGAAGGTGTAGCCGTCGAAAGCCGCCGTGCCGCTGGAGAATCGGTCATCCAGATTGCCCTGGTTGTAGAGATCGGCCAAGCCGCCATAGGCCGTGTTGATGCTGCGGGCCAGATAGGCCATCTCGGCCGAAGCGATATTGCGCAACGTCGCCTGGGCGGCCTTCTCCTCGGAAACCTTCTTGGATTCCAGCAGGCTGGGCACGGCGATGATGACGATGATGCCGATGATCACCACCACGATCAGCAATTCAATGAGAGAAAAACCTGATTTGTTCATAGAAACCTCCTCGCATCAGGGTTTTGTCATGTCCGATGGGCCTGATCGCTCAGCGTGCAGGCCGGGGTTCGTCCGGATGTATCTTTTTTGTTTACGCACCACAAACAGTCAGCGGTCAACTGCCGGGTCAGGCAGAAAGCGAACCAACAGCAGGATGTTGCAGTTTTCGTAGACGGACAAAAAAAAAGCGGGGCGAGCCCCGCTTTTTCTTGGTGGAAAACCTTACTGAACCGCGTTGCCGGCGTTGTTGCGGATGGCGCCGTCGGTCATGATGTAGAAGCGCCGGTTGGTGTTGTCTGTGTCATCCGGGGTGGCGGTGAAGGCGAAGCCGCCGCTGCTGCCCGTGCCGGAGAAGGTGTAACCGTCGAAAGCCGCCACGCCGGAGGAGAAACGGTCATCCAGGTTGCCCTGCTGATACAGGTTCTGCAGGGTGCCGTAGGCCGTGTTGATGCTCTTGGCGATGTAGGCCATCTCAGCCGATGCGATGTTCCGCAGGGTGGCCTGGGCGGCTTTCTCTTCGGAAACCTTTTTGGATTCCAGCAGGCTCGGCACCGCGATGATCACGATGATGCCGATGATCACGACAACGATCAGCAACTCAATCAATGAAAAACCTTTTCTGTTCATCCGAACCTCCATTCAATTTTTCTGTCGATATTTAATGCAAACCAAATGCCATCCAGAAGGATATAATCAATTCTTTTCTTTTCTCGAAGTTATCAAATATACCGAAGATTATTGTACTGTAAATATCAAAATTTGTCATTAAAAATTGACAAATATCGTTATCCCATCAGCGAATTCCCAGCTTTTGCATGCGATGGCGCAGACTGCGATAGCTGACCTTGAGCAAACGGGCGGCCTCGATCTGCACGCCATCACAGCGCGCCAGCGCCAGGCGGATTATCTGGCATTCCATTTCCTGAAGGTAATTCTCCAGGTCGAGGCCCTCCTCCCCGATGGCCACTGCCGGGACCTCCGCCGGCGGTGTCTCCTCTTCGGGCGGACCGTGCCGGAGTTCCATGAAATGATCCTCCCGGATCTTGTCGGAGGTTTCCAGGGCAACCGCCCGCTCGATGGTGTTTTCCAGTTCCCGGACATTGCCGGGCCAGGAATACCCGGTCAGGATGTCCATGGCCGCCGGTGTCAGTCCGCCGATGGCCTTGCCCAGGGCGGTGGTGTATTTCTTGACGAAATGGTTCGCCAGCTCGGGGATGTCTTCGGCTCGTTCGCGCAGGGGCGGCAGATGAATCGGGATCACGGCCAGGCGGTAGTAGAGATCCTCGCGGAAGCGTTCTTCCCGGATGAGCTGGATCAGGTTCTGGTTGGTGGCGGCGATGATCCGGGCGTCCACGTCGATCTCCTCCACCCCGCCCAGGCGGCGGATCCGCCGGCTCTGGATGGCCCGCAGCAGCTTGACCTGCATGGAGGGGGACGTCTCCGCGATTTCATCCAGAAAAAGAGTCCCCTTGTGAGCCGCTTCGAAGAGGCCCCGTTTGGGGGCGGTGGCGCCGGTAAATGCGCCCTTCTGATAGCCGAAAAGTTCGCTTTCCAGGAGGGTTTCGGGAAAGGCGCCGCAGTTGATGGAGACGAACTCCTTCTCCTTGCGGGGACTGGAATCATGGATGATGCGGGCAATCAGCTCCTTGCCTGTGCCGCTTTCTCCCGTCAGCAGGATGGTGCTGTTGGTGGGGGCGATGACCCCGATGGTTTTGTATATTTTGATCATGGCCGGCGAAATGCCGATGATACGGGGTGGTTTGGTCGCTTCGACGTCCGGTGCGTTCGGTTTGACGCCCGGCCGGATTTTCCGGGCCGCCTGATGAACGATGCGTTTCAGCTCATCCACATCGAACGGCTTGGTGATATAGTCGTAGGCGCCGTACTTCAGGGCGTCGATGGCGCTGTCCGACGAGGCATAGGCCGTGATGAGGATGAAGACACTCTCCGGAGAGCGCTGCTGTACGAGTTGCAAGAGGTCCAGTCCGCTGCCGTCCGCCATGCGAAGATCGGAAATGATCACCTCAAAGGTGTCCGCTTTCAGTCGTTCGGCGGCATCCGATACGCCGGAGGCGGTGCTCACGGCAAAACCTTCTTCCCGGAAGACATATTCCAGCAACTCGCGCATGCTCTGTTCGTCATCGACCACAAGAATTTTCATGACGATGGCAATTCCTCCTGATATTTTGGCAAGAAGACCCGAAAGATGGTGCCGTGCTGGTCATCACTGCTGACCTCGATGGTCCCCTGGTGGTCGGCGATAATCCGGTAGACGATGGCCAGGCCCAGCCCCAGTCCGCCCCTGAACCGGCTGTAAAACGGCTCGAACAGGTTGTGGATCTCTTCCTTGCTCATTCCGTGGCCCTCATCGCTGAATTCCACGATGAAAAAGCGGGCGTCATCGAGGCAGCGGATGCCGATGGTGCCGCCGGTGGGCATGGCCTTCTTGGCATTGGAGGACAGATTCCAGAAGACCTGGCGCAGCTGGTCCGGGTCGCCGTAGACCATCATGGTGTTCACCCGGAAATCGGTTGCGATCCGGTATTTGCCCGCGGATTCGGGTTCGTTCGCCACCAGGGTCATGGTTTCCGTAATGACCTGCCGCAGATCGACAGGTTGGGGATGAAACTTGCCGGAGCCGGCGAATTCGAGAAAGTTGGAAACGATGCGGTTCAGGCGCCGCGACTCCCGCAGGACGATATCCATCAGGTGCTGGCCACTGTCAGATGGGAGCTGTTTCTGCAGTACCTGGATGGAGCCCATCATGGAGGCCAGGGGATTGCGGATTTCATGCGCCAGGGCGGCCGACAGGTTGCCGATAGCCACCATCTTCTTCTGGGTGTTGATTTCGTCCTGCAAGCGCTTGATTTCCGTCAAATCCTGAAAAATGAATATATAGCCGGCCACATCCGCCCCACGCATCAGCAATGGGGATACGGAAAGGCCGATGAATTTTTCGGAATTCTCCCCCGAGAAGCCGATCCATTTTTCCGTCCGCAGGGTGTGATCGGCCGAGCGCGTGAACTGCTTCAGCTCCTCCTGTTCGGGGAGATTGACGGTGAAAAGCGCCAAAGCATCCTGGCCGATGGCCGTTTCCTCATCGATTTCAAGGATTTCCAGCCCCATGCGATTGATTTTGACGATGTGGAAATCGATATCCGTGGTCAGCAGGCCACTGCGCAAGCTGGCCAGAATGTACTCGTTGTAATCCTTCAGATCCTGGATTCTGTCCGATTGCTGGGCCATCAGCTGCCGTGTGCGGCGCAGCCGCTCGGCCAGAAATCCCGTCAACAGACCGACCAGACTGTAGCCGAGCAGATAGATCTCGATGGAAAAAAGGAACGATTTCAGCGATTCGGTATCCGAGGGGGTTGTGCTGAAGACGAAGTAGTACAGGAAATGGATGGTGACGATGCACAGGCACGCCAGGGAGGTGACAACCATAACCCCCACCAGCTCGAGAAAAAGGCTGGAGTAGGTGATGATGAAAATGAAGAGCAGGAAGAAGGGATTGCCGGTGACACCGGTGGAAAAAACGATGTATGCGGCCAGGGCAAGGTCGAAGGCGAGATGGATGCAGACGATGAGCTTCCGGTGCGTGGCCAGCCAGCGGTTCAAAAACAGTGACAACAGGCTGAAGGCGAGGATGATCACCAGCAGATAGTGAAAAGAGAGAACCAGTTCGTACTGATGCTTGAAAAAATTGGTCCAGTGAAGAGAAAAGATGAGAACCGAGCAGAGTACGATGCGTCCCGCAATGACGAGGTTTAGGCGGTTTCGGATTTCATCCATGTCTGAAGGAGAAGACCCGGGGGGAAAGCGCTCCCCCCGGGATCATATCCGGAGAAGGATCAGCCACGGCGGGCGGCGCCGGCGATCTTGCTGATCAGGGTGAAAAGGGGCAGATACATGGAAACGATGATGGTTCCGACCGTCACGCCGAGAAAAACGAGAAGCAACGGCTCCATCATGGCCATCAGGTTGGCCACGGCACGATCCACCTCGTCCTCGTAAAAAACAGCGATTCGATCCAGCATGTTGTCCAGTTCGCCTGTCTGCTCGCCGACGCTGGTCATCTGGATGACCATGATCGGAAACATGCCCGACTCCTCCATGGGCGTCGACATGTTCTTGCCGGCTTCCACTTCGGATTGCACCATCTTGATGGTGTCCTCGTAGATGGCGTTTCCGGCGGCCCGGGACGTGATATCGAGCGCCTCGATGATGGGAATACCACTGGAAATCAGGGTGCTCAATGTCTTGGTGAATCGGGCGATGGCGATTTTTTTCAACAGGATGCCGATGATGGGAATCTTCAGCAATACCTTGTCGATAAAATGCCGGCCTTTGGGCGTTTCGTACCATTTTTTGATGCCGTATATCATCAGGGCGATGAGGACGATGATGACGATGGCGAATCGGCCAAGGAAATTCGATGCCTCGATGACGATACGGGTCAGGAGCGGCAACTCGGCCCCCAAACCTTCGAACAGGGCCGCAAAGGTGGGTATCACCAGCCATAGCAGCAGGAACACCGCGACGGCCGCCACGGAGATGACCACGGCCGGATATACCAGGGCCGATTTGATGGACGCCTTGAGTTTGACAATTTTTTCCATATAGGCGGCCAGGCGCTTGAGGATGACGTCCAGAATACCGCCCGTTTCGCCCGCCTTGACCATATTGGTGTAGAGGGCGTCGAACGTCTTGGGATGTTTCGACATGGCCTCGGCCAGCGAAAGCCCGCTCTCCACATCCCGCTGAACCTGGAACAGGACCTGCTGGAACGTGGCCTTTTCCTGCTGGGAGCCCAGGATGCGCAAGCATTGCACCAGGGGCAAACCGGCGTCGATCATGACGGCAAACTGCCGGGTAAAGAGGGAAATGTCCTTGTCGGAAATACGCCGTTTGAATGTGGGCAGGGAGATCTCCTTGCCCTTCTCCTTGACACTGATGGGATTGATCTGCTCGCTGCGCAGCATGGAGAGCAGCGCCTGCTTGTTGCTGGCGAATCGCTCGCCGGATATCATGGTTCCGGATGCAAGATTGCGGCCTTTGTACTCATATGTTGGCATAGGAAGCTCCCTTCACAGTTAAAGGAATTACCTGGGGCGGCCCAGCGGCGGCTGGGGACGCGGCCGTCCACCCATGGCCGATGCCGCGCCGCCTTGCTGCAATATTCCGACGCCTCGCTTGATGAGATCCTGTAATTCAATCGGATTGGGCGATTTGGACATGGCCATTTCCAGCGAGATCTGCTTGGACATGTGCAGGGTGGCCAGGGCCTGATTGAAGGTCTGCATGCCGTGTTCCTCCTGGCCGGCCTGCATGGAGGAATACAGCTGGTGCACCTTGTCCTCGCGGATCAGGTTGCGGATGGCCGGCGTGGGAATGAGGACCTCCATGGCCATCACGCGCCCCACACCGCCGAGCTTCGGCAACAGGGTCTGGCAGAGCACGCCTTCCAGCACCATGGACAACTGGGTGCGAATCTGCTGCTGCTGGTGGGCCGGAAAAACATCGATGATGCGGTTGATCGTGCTGACGGCCGTATTGGTATGAAGGGTGGCCAGCGTGAGATGGCCTGTCTCCGCCACCCGCAGGGCGGATTCGATGGTTTCCAGGTCACGCATCTCGCCGACCAGCACGACATCGGGATCCTGGCGCAGGATCACGCGCAGGGCGTTGGTGAAGGTGTGGGTGTCGCTCTGGATTTCGCGCTGGTTGACGATGCAGTTGCGGTGAGGATGCAGGAATTCGATGGGATCTTCCAGGGTGACGATGTGCTCGTGCCGTTCGCGGTTGATCTTGTCGATCATGGTGGCCAGGGTGGTGGATTTGCCGCTGCCGGTGGGGCCGGTCACCAGAATCAGGCCACGCGGTTTTTCACACAGCCGCGAGACGATGGACGGAAGACCCAGAGCTTCGAAACTTTTGATTTCGAATGGGATCAGGCGGAATACCGCCGCGATGGCGCCCCGCTGATAAAATATATTGCCGCGGAAGCGGGACACGTCCTTGATGCCGAAAGAAAAATCGAGCTCGAGGTTCTCCTCCAGACGGTGTTTCTGGGAATCCGTCAGCACGCTGTAAGCCAACCGTTTGGTTTCCGCAGCGGACATGGGCGGCATGTCGAGGGGGCGCAACCGGCCGTCGATCCGGACCTGGGGAGGTGATCCGGTGGTGACGTGCAGGTCGGAGCCGCCCAGCTCCTTCAGTTTTCGTAAAAGTTCAGGTAAAGAAACCATAATTTCCTCAAACTGATCAGAATATTTTCTTCACCGGTATTATAACATTTTAATATTTACGCTACACTTCTTTTTTATATGTGCCAAATCAGTTCCAAAAAAGTAACAATCAATCCTTGACGGTTTCGCGCAACACTTCCTCGATGGTGGTGACACCGTCCCTGATTTTGATCAGTCCGCTCTGCCGGAGACTGATCATCCCCTCTTCGATGGATTTGCGCCGCAGTTCGCGGGCAGAGGCGCCGATGAGAATCAGCTCCTGGATTTCATCCGAGATGGGCATGATTTCGAAAAGTCCCACCCGGCCCTTGTAACCGGTGTTGGAGCAGGTGTCGCAGCCGGTCCCCTTGTAGATGGTCATCTCTTTGGCTTCGTCCGGGGAAAAACCGATATCCACCAGTGTCTTCTTGGGCACCTTGTCTTCGGTTTTGCAGTTCTTGCAGACGCGGCGCACCAGGCGCTGGGCGCAGATTAGCAGCAGGCTGTTGGCCACGAGAAACGGCTCGATACCCATGTTGAGGAGTCGGTTGATGGTGGACGGGGCGTCGTTGGTGTGCAGGGTGCTCAGCACGAGGTGGCCGGTGAGGGCCGCCTTGATGGCGATTTCGGCCGTTTCGAAGTCGCGGATCTCGCCGACGAGGATGATATTGGGGTCCTGACGCAGAAACGATCGCAGCGAGGCGGCGAACGTCAGGCCGACGGTCTCGTGGATCTGCACCTGGTTGATGCCGAACAGGTTGAATTCCACCGGATCCTCGGCCGTCATGATGTTGGTATCGGGTTTGTTGAGCTGGCTGAGGGAGGAATACAGGGTATTGGTCTTGCCGCTGCCGGTGGGGCCGGTGACCAGCACCATACCGTACGGTTTCCGGATGACGTCTTCGAACCGGGTGAGGGAGGAAGGCTCCATGCCCAGCTTGGTCAGGTCGAGCATGAGATTGGCGCGGTCTAGGATGCGGAGCACGATCTTTTCGCCAAAGATGGTGGGCAGGGTGGAGACGCGGAAATCGATCTCCTTCTTTTTGCTGTCGACGCTGGTGGTGACCTTGATGCGCCCGTCCTGCGGCAGACGCTTTTCGGCGATGTCCAGCTTGGCCATGATCTTGACGCGGGAGGTCAGGGCGTCTTTCAGCTTGAGGGGCGGGGTCATGACGTTGTAGAGGATGCCGTCCACCCGGTATCGAACCCGGAATTCCTTTTCGTACGGTTCGATATGAATGTCGGAGGCGTCCCGCTTGATGGCGTCGAGCAGGATCAGGTTGACGAGCCGGATGATGGGCGCTTCCTCGCTGGAGCGCTGCAGCTCGTCCACATCCATTTCCTCTTCTTCCTCTTCCAGTTCCAGGTCGAACTCGTCCTTCCCCTTTTTCTGCTCGATGCTCAACTCGTCGTAGACCTTTTTCAATTCCATGGAGTGGGGGGTGCCGTAATACTTTTCGATGGCCCGGACGATGGCGCCCTCGGAAGCGATGACCGGCTCGATGTTGAAACCGGTCATGAACTTGATGTCATCCATGGCGAACACGTTGGAGGGATCGGTCGTGGCGATGGTCAGGGTCGAGCCGACACGGCTCAGGGGCAAGACCTGGTATTTCTGGGCCGTTTCCAGAGGGATCAGCTTCACCACATCCGGATCCACTTCGAAATAGTCCAGGTTGATGGCCGGGACACCATATTGACGACTGAGTACGCTGGTGATGTCGTCCTCGGTGATGAAATTCAATTCCACCAGGATGGACCCCAGCTTGCCACCAAATTTCTTCTGGTGCTCGAGGGATTGGGACAACTGATCGGCGGAGATCAGTTTTTCTTTTAAGAGCAGGTCACCAATTTTGGTACTCATATGATTTTAAATCCATTTATAAGCGGGAATCGATAAAATCGTAAGCAACTTCCCTTAAAATGTCAAGTCCTGAATGAGATCAGGTGTTTTGGTGACGGGTAAATCAGCCACCCGCGGCCCCTTGGATACGATTCCACAAGATTTTACCGCAATTTGGTGAAAAAAATAACACAAAATACGCACAATATTCATGCCCCCCCCTTTTTATTGCGAAAGCTGTGTCGACGGTCACAGGGGTCCGAATCGGTCACTTGCCGATGCAAAAAGTGGCAAAAATCCGGTCGAGGATATCCTCCACCGTCGTCTGGCCGGTGAGCTCGTCCAGGGAGCGCACGGCCCGGTAGAGATGATACAGGCTGTACTCCTCGGACATGCCTGTCTCCATGGCCGCCTGAGCGCGCTGCAGTTGGACGTGACCTTGGCGGATACATTGCTGCTGCCGCAGGTTGGTGATGAGACCGTTTTCCATCTCCGGGCGGAAAGTCGGCGGGATCAGCCGGTCTCGGATGGCCTCGCGCAACGTGTCCAGCCCTTCGCCGGTCAGTGCGGAAACGGGGACGACCGTCTGGTCGCCCAGCCGGCCGTCGGTGTCGGCCGTCGTCGTCCGGGGTGGAAGATCCTGCTTGTTGAGGGCCACGATCAGGTTGTCGTGGGGCAGCGACCGGATCAGGTCCAGTTCCTCCGCCTCCAGATGACGGGTCGCATCCATGACGTGCAGGATGAGGTCCGCCTGGCCGAGGGCCGAGTAACTGCGCTCGACGCCCAGTTTCTCCACCATGTCATCCGAGGTGCGGATGCCGGCCGTATCCATCAGGATCAGCGGGATGCCGAACAGGTTGGCCGGCTCGCGCAATACATCACGGGTCGTGCCGGAAATTTCCGTGACGATGGCCCGGTCTTCACCAAGCAGCCGGTTGAAAAGGCTTGATTTGCCTACATTGGGGCGGCCCGTGATGACCAGGCTGGCCCCCTGGCGCAGCAGGTGGCCGAGGCGGAAATTGTCCTCCAGCGCCGCCAGGGAGCGGGCCACATCCGCCAGGGCCGCCGACAGGTGGGCGCGCGATTCCGTTTCCGGCATGTCTTCGGCGAATTCGACCGTCGTTTCCAGGTGGGTGATGACGCCGATGAGACGCTCCTTGAGGGGGCGGATGGTCCGCGAGACGGAGCCTTCCAGCTGTTTTCCGGCGATGCGGGCCTGGTAGGAGGTCCGGGCATCGATCAGATCGCGAACGGCCTCGGCCTGGGCCAGATCCATTTTGCCGTTGAGGAAGGCCCGCAGGGTAAATTCCCCCGGCAGTGCCAGGCGGGCCCGGTCCTGCAGGATCAGATCCAGAATTTCGGCCGCCAGCACCGGTGACCCATGGTGGGAAATCTCCCCCATATCTTCACCGGTATAGGAATGCGGCGCGGCGAAATAGACCGCCATTACCTGATCGATGGTCTGGCCGCTGGCGGGATCCACCAACACGCCGAAACACATGCGATGGGTGGTCAGCTGGTTCCGTTGTCCCGCTGGTCGGAAGATGCGTTGCAGAATGGCGAGGGTATCGGGACCGCACAGGCGGATGATGCCGAGAGCACCCCGGCCGGGTGGTGTACTGACGGCTGCAATGGTTTCGGTTAACTGGCCTGGATCGAAACAGGACATGCCGGCCTATTTTTTTTTGGACGAAGCCTTGGCGGCGGCTTTCTTGCCGCGGTTGTTGACGGATTTCCGGAAGCTGGGAAGCACGTTCTCCACCAGTTTCTGCAGGCCCCAGGAGAACACATTGCTGAAGAGGAAATAAATCACCACGCCGCTGGACAGGTTGAGAAAAATAAAGGTGAAAACCACCGGCATGAGGTACATCATCTGCTTTTGCATCTTGTTGTCCTGGCCGGGCGCTGTCGGAGTCTGCTTCATCTGGATGATCATGGTCGCACCCATGAGAATGGGCGTGACATAATAGGGATCCTTGGCCGAGAGGTCATTGATCCAGAAGATCCAGGGCTGGCGCCAGAATTCGATGGACAGCTCGATCATGCGGTAAAAGGCGATGAGGAAGGGGAACTGGATCAGCAACGGCAGGCAGCCGCCCATGGGATTGACGCCGTGCTCCTTGTACAGTCCCATCACTTCCTGGTTCATTTTCTGGCGGGCCTCGGCTGATTTCTGCCCCTTGTATTTCTGCTGGATGGCCTTGATCTGGGGTTGCAGGTTCTGCATTTTCTTCATGCTCTTCATCTGGATGTAGCGTAGCGGAAAGACGGCCACGGTGATGAAGAACGTGAGGACGATGATGCTCCAGCCCCAGTTGGGGATGAAAGAGTTTACGTAGAGCAAGGCATAATAGAGGGGTTTGACCAGAAAGGAGAACCAGCCGTAGTCGATGACCTGGGTCAGATCCAGGCCCATGGCGGACAGGATGCGGTACGACTTCGGACCCATGTACAGGGTCAGCGGCGTTTCCGGGGGGGCCGGACAGATCAGGCTGACAATGTGCGCCGTCACCGGTTCGGGCATGGCCAGTTCGTCCGTGGCTTCCGTCTGCTTCAGCCAGATCCGGTTGACCACCTCCACCGCCGGAAACGGGCGATAGGGGATGGCAATGGCGGCGAAAAACTTCGTCTGGACACCGGCCCAGCGCAGGGGACCGGTGATGGTGCGCATACCTTCCTTTTCTTCGGCGACATCCGGACCCTGCAAGGTGTCGGCAGAACTGCCCTCGAGATAGACGGCGTGCGGCGGCAGCATGTTGGCTTCGGTCGGCACCAGGGTATGATTGGTCAACCCCGGACCCAGGCGCAGATAGGCATTTACCGGACGATCTCCGGCGATCACCTGGCAGGAGATCTGCATCTGATAGGGTTTGTTCAACAGAAACGAAACGACTTTCTCCACTTTCAGCCCGGTACGCTGGAAGAGAAACTGCACCCGGCGGACCTGGCCCGCCGAGGTTTCCGTGTCCGACTCGGAGACCTCGTAATGAACGGAATTGATTTCCTGTTCCAGGGTGCTGTCATCAGGAGTGGCCAGGGACAGGAAAGGCGGGAAATCGTCCGGCATGCCCTGGGGAACCAGATCCAGTGGATCTTCCGTTTCTTCACTGTATTCTTTCAGGATGAAATTGCGGAGCACACCACCGCGGTTGTCCAGGCGCGCGGTATAGAGGGCCGTGTCGATGGTGACGGTCTCGGGCGCCGCCTGGGTGGTGGGCGCAGGGTTGGCCGTCGCTTCCACCGGGGGCTCGGTCACAGATTCGGACGGTGCCGGCTGGGGAGTGACCGTCGGTTCGGCGGCCGGAGCGGATTCCGGGGAAACCGCCGGCGTCTCTTCAGGGGTCGCGGAGGGGATCCGCGTCTCCGCCGTTCTGGGTTTCGGCTCGGGCGGCGGAGGGCTGGTGTCCTGGAAGAGCAGGTTAAAGCCGATCAGCACCGCGATGGACAAGGCAATAGCAACGAAAAGTCTTTTTTCCATGACCGCTCCGATGGTATATTCCAAAAAAACTGTTACGTTTTGCGGTTCGACGAAAGATATCAAGCCCTGCCGCACGGGTCATTGGCCGCGGCCGAGGGTCAGCCGTTTTCCCGATGAGCCGGCGCCGGTGGCCGCAGGGTTCGGATTCCTGGCCGGGCCGCGTGGTGGCGCCATTTACCGCCGCCCGTTGCCGGGATCGGTGCAGGCCGTCCCGCCTGAGCCGATTTCAGGGCAGTGCGAATTTCCGGATGATCTTGACCATGGCGGCCCGGTATTCCTGCTCCAGGTCGCTGTACATGGCAGAGGCGGCAATTTTGCGGGCATTGATGACGATATCGAGAAAAACTGGCCCCAGTGGTCGGTTTCGCCGGAAAATTTCCCGAAAAAGACGCTTGACGCGGTTGCGGATCACAGCCGAGCCGATCTTGCGGGACGCGGTGATGCCCAAACGATGAAAGGGATAGGCATTCTGGCGATAATAAAGAACAAAAAAACGGGTTTCCAGTGAATTCCCGTTTTTGTATATTTCCCGAAAGTCTGATCGACGTCGGAGACGATGCTGGGCGAGGAGCCGGCAGTCATCGTTCCACAGAACGGAAAGGTCAGACGGCAAGACGCTTTCTTCCTTTGGCGCGTCGGCGATTCAGCACCTTGCGGCCGCCCTTGGTGGCCATCCGGGTCAAAAAACCATGCGTTTTTGCTCTTTTTCGATTATTCGGTTGAAACGTTCTCTTCATCCTTACGTTCTCCTGTCCACTTATGAAGTGCATATATATAGCGGAGATGGTCGACAATGTCAAGCAAGACTTGGAGAAAACGACGAGATACGCAGCGCCTGTGGCGGACGGATACCCGCAGGGAGCCGGTGGAGGTCCGGCCGGTGCGGGAACATGACCCGTGCGGCAGCCATGGCCGGGCATACCCCTCAGGCCAGGATGGCGATAGCAGACAAGTTATTGTAATCAATGTCCTTTTATGAGATACTAACACAGCCGTCATGAAGAGCTAACATGGGACGGCCATAAGGAACTATCCGGTTTTGCCGAAAATAATGGCAAAAGGATACCACCATGGCCGTGCGATGCATCCAAACACCAGCCCGTGCCCCGGCGCACGGGCCCGACACCGATGACGAATATCCGGAGACAGGTTCGCAACAGATGAAAAAAAGGCTTCATATCCGCTCGGCCAAAATCGGTTTTCCCGCCCGGCTGGCCGCCATCGATATCGGCTCCAACGCCATGCGTTTTATCGCCGCTGATTTCACTTCTGCCCGGGAGTACGCACTGCTCGATTCGGAGCGCTATCCCGTGCGGCTGGGGCATGACGTCTATCTGTCCGGCAAACTGGCCCGGGAGACCATGCAGGCAGCCGTGGAAGGATTGCAGCATTTCAAACGGAAAATGGACGATCTGCAGATCCCCCTCTACTGGACGGTGGCCACCAGTGCCGTCCGGGAAAGTAAAAACGGCAGCGATTTCCTGGAACGGGTGCGGCGGGAAGCGGGTTTGAAAGTGGAAGTCATCACCGGTTCCGAGGAGGCGCGGCTGGTCCATCTGGCCGTCCGCAGCCGGGTGCCGCTGGGCGCGAAACAGTGGATCCTGGCCGATCTGGGTGGTGGCAGCGTGGAAGTCTCGCTGGTGGACGGCCAGGGCGTGCTGTGGAGTGAATCCCACACGATGGGGTCGGTCCGGCTGCTGGAGGAGCTGGCCGGAGCCGGCGAGGAACCGGGTCGTTACCGCCGGCTGCTGGGGGAGTACATCTCCACCCTGCGCATCCCGTCTTTCACCAAATACTCCCAGCCGGCCGGCTTCATCGCCACCGGCGGCAATATCGAATCCCTGGCCAAGCTGGCCAACGCCCCGCTGAACGACGACGGCGTCCAGGTGCTGCCGCTGAAGGATCTGCAGAAAGTGATCGAATCCCTTTCCCGGCTCTCCTTTCACCAGCGGGTGGATATCCTCGATCTGCGCCAGGACCGCGCCGACGTCATCCTGCCGGCGGCGCTGGTGTATGAACGATTGGCCGTACTGGCCGGTCTGGAGGATGTCCTGGTGCCCAACGTCGGCGTGAAGGAGGGGGTGCTTCTCGACCTGGCCGAGGCCCTGAGCCTGGAGTCCGGCGCGGAGGATGCCCAGGAGAAGCTGATCATGGATGCGGCGGTCAATCTGGGGCGGCGCTACATGTTCGAAGAGGAGCACGCACGCCAGGTCGCCCGGCTGGCAGTCCTCATCTTCGACCAGTTGAAGGAGATTCACGGGCTGGGGCAGGATGAGCGACGGATGCTGATGGTGGCGGCCCTCCTGCACGAGATCGGCATTTACATCAGTTATCACAAGCATCACAAGCATTCATACTATATCCTGGCCAATTCCGAACTGCCGGGCTTCTCCTCCCACGAGATGGAGATCATCGCCCATATCGCCCGCTATCATCGCAAAAGCGAGCCCGGCAGCCGGCACGTCACCTTTACGGCACTGAAAGGCGATGACCAGGACCGGGTGCAGAAGCTGGCGGCCCTGCTGCGACTGGCCGACGCCATGGACCGCGAACATCTGCAGAAAGTGCAGCGCATCGAGGCCCGGATCAGTGACCAGCAGGTGACCCTGCGGCTGGTGGCCACTAGTGACCTGCTCATCGAACGCTGGGCCCTCAAGAAGAAGTCGTCCCTGTTCACCCGCACGTTTCAGCGGGCCGTCGAGTTCCAAACCAAAACAGCAGGGGAAACGTAGCATGGAAACCATACCCGGAAAACTGATCGCGGTGGAGGGGCTGGACGGCTCCGGCAAATCGACCCAGATCCATCTGTTGCACCAATGGTTGCGCGGACTGGGCTGCAAGGTGTTCTTCTCCGAGTGGAACTCCAGCGAGATGGTCAAGGGGGCGACGCGCAAAGGCAAGAAAAAGCAGCTCCTCACGCCAACGACCTTCAGCCTGATCCATGCCACGGATTTTGCTGACCGGTACGAGCGCCAGATTCTGCCCATGCTGAAAGGCGGGTACATCGTGCTGTGCGACCGGTACATGTTCACGGCCTTCGCCCGGGACGGTGTGCGGGGCTGCGATCCCGCCTGGCTGCGCGAGTTGTACGGCTTCGTGCGCCAGCCGGATATCACCTACTATTTCCGCCTGCCGCTGGAGACGGCCCTGGGGCGGATCCTCGAAGGGCGGCCGCAGCTGAAATTTTTCGAGGCGGGTATGGATATCGGCTTATCCCCGGATATTTTCGAGAGTTTTCGTCTGTTTCAGGGCAAGGTCAAGGAGCAGTACGACCGGCTGGCCGATGACTACGGCTTTACCATTGTCGACGCCACTCTGCCCATTCCCGGGCAGCAGGCGGTGGTGCGCCGCATTTTCCAGGAACGAATCGACGTGGCGCGATTCCGGCAGAGGGTGCAGCAATGAACAAAATGTGTTACGGCAATCCTCCCCCCGGCGTCAAACTGGAGAACCTCCGGGGCGCCCTGATGGTTATTGAGGGCGCGGACTCCTCCGGGCGATCCACCCAGATCGCCGAACTGTCTGATTGGCTGGAACAGAAGGGCTATGCCGTCGCCCGAAGCGGGTTGACCCGCTCGGTGCTGGTGGGGCCCGATCTGGACAAGGCCAAGGAAGGAAACGTCCTGAGTCCCCGGACCATGTCCCTGTTCTATGCCACGGATTTTTATGACCAGCTGGAAAATTCCATCATTCCCGCCTTGCGGGCCGGGTATATCGTTCTGGCGGACCGCTACATCTTCACCCTCATCGCCCGTGATTCCATCCGCGGCGGCAACCCGGCCTGGCTGGACTCCCTCTATTCCCAAGCCGTCGTGCCCGATGCCGTCTTTTTCCTGATGACATCCACCCGTAACCTCATGGAGCGGACCTTGTCGACCCACTATCGGCTGGATTACTGGGAATCGGGCATGGATTTGGGCCTCTCGCGGGACTGGTATGAGAGTTTCATCCTGTACCAGCGGCGGTTGCGCACCGAGTACAAGAAATTGCAGCGGCGCTACGCTTTCGAAATGATCAACGCCAACCGCTCCGTCAGTGCCATCCAGAAGGAGCTGCGGGCGCGGGTGGATATGGTGCTGGAACGGATTTACCGGCCCGTCTGATTACGCGGTGGCCCGACCGGCAGCGACACTTGAGCAGGATGAAGAGAATATGGTCAAAACAAAAAAAGATCTGTCGCCCAAACTGGTGCAGGAACTCCATGCCTTGCGGGCGGACCTGGACATCGTGCTGGATCAGTACGAGATCCGGGTGAAATCGGTCATCGCCGAATGCCTGCGTCTGCTGGAGGGCGAGGAAGTGATCGGTGAAAAAGCGCCGCTCCCTTCCGCAGAGCAGCTGCGCAAGGCCCTGGATCTGTGCCGGCGACTGAAGATCAAGCCGAAACAGGGACGCGCCAAGGACTTGCGGCGGGTCCAGAATTTGACGGATCGCCTGGCCGAAATTTTCATGGAAAGCAATCCGTGAAACCGGCCCGTCAACGTCACGGAACATCATCGGCCAACGCTGCCACATCGGTAACGAGAGGATATGAGCAGCCATGATCATCGCTTTCATGTCGGATATCCATGCCAATTTTCCGGCCCTGATGGCCGCACTGGCCGAGGCCGGGCGGTCGGACGCCACACAGGTGGTTTTCGCCGGAGATCTGATCGGCCGCGGTCCCCATCCGGTGGAAGTTTTGCGATTGATCCACCGCCGCGGCTATCCCGTCATCCGCGGCAACGTGGAACGCAAACTGTTGGCCAGAGATCCCGCCGCCCGCGAAGAGGGACCGGGCGGATTCCCCAAAAAGAAAAACCTGGGCTGGACGGCCCAATGCCTCGGAACGACCGAGTGGGAATTTCTCCGCTCCCTTCCGGAGGAGCTCCAGCTGGAATTTGCCGGGCGGCGGGTGCGGGTGGTCCACGGCAGCCCCCGCTCCGATGAGGATTATATTTTTCCCAGCCTGACGGCACGTGCGCTGGCCGACAAACTCGGTGGCGACCGGCCGGATGTGCTGGTGTGCGGTCATTCCCACCTGCCGTTCACGCGCGCCATCTCCGGGGTGCGGGTGATCAACTGCGGTTCCGTGGGCAGTCCGTACGATGGGGATCCGCGGGGCGCCTTCTGCCTGGCTGAATTTGCCGCCGGGCGACCGGTGAAAAGTCGTATCGTCCGTTTTGAATATCCCATCGCCCATGTGGAAGAAGACCTCCTGTCGCGCCGGGTGCCGGGTACGGATGCCCGCACCTACGCCCTGGGCGTGCGGGACGTTCACTAGACCACCTGAGCGGTAATTTTGGCGAGGAAGTGGTACATCATGGAGAGTGTCAGCCTGACTTACAGCCTGAGCGGTCCGGTCACGATGAGCCAGCTCTCCCGGGAGTTGGAACGGCTGGGTTATCGCGCGGGTGAGACGCACCCGTTTGGACAATCTGTCCGTTACCACGATACCCAGGACGGAAGGTTATTTGGCAAGGGCTTGCGGCTGAAGCAGCCGGAAGATGGCAACACGTGGTATCTGCAGGACATGGCGACCGGCGATATCCGGGAAATCGAGCCTTGCCCGGGCCAGGAAACGGCGGAATTGCCCGCCCATATAGCCGAACTGGCGCGCGGCCGGCGACTGCTGCCCTGGCTGAACGTGCAGTCACGGGAGGAACGAACTGCCCTCCGTTCACCCGGGGAAGGGAGTTTCGAGCTGAGTTTCCGTAAGGTGGTCATGGGCGATGTCCTCCAGCCGGAGCGGAAGAAGGAGCTGCGACTGCTGTGCGTTCGCGGCAACAAATCCGCCGCTGAAGTCGTCTACCTTGGCACTATCCTGCGTGATCTGTTCGGATTTCAAACGTTGAACGGCGACGATCTGGAAATCGGACTGCAGGCATTGAATCGTCCTCTGCCGGGGGCGCCGGTACCGGAAAAATACCGGGTGAACCGGCGGGATACCATTCTGAAAGCCGGCTGCCGGATCATCGGCCGCCAGGGCTACATGATGTGGGCCAATACGCCCGGCACGGCCGCTGACCTGGATCCGGAATTCCTGCACGACCTGCGCGTGGCCACGCGCAGGGCCCGCTTCGCCCTGCGGCTCATGTGCCCCTACCTGGGAGAACAATCGTGCGATGAGGTGCGGGCGGGGCTGTCCTGGGTGGCATCCGTGCTGGGGGAAGTCCGGGATCTTGACGTTTTTCTGGCGATGCTGGAAGACCAGTTTCCGCTGGTCAATGCCTCGCCGGCGGTGCGTGAACGCATCGAGGGCTACCTGACGGACAAACGATCAGTTTTCCTTGGAGATCTCCAGGCCGCGCTGGAATCGGCCCGCTACACCGAACTGCTGGAACGGATGGACTTGTTATACCGCGAAAAGGATCGTCCCACCGGCACCAGCGAGTCCGGTGTATCGGCCCACTCCATCGCCCCGGATTTCATCGGGAAGGCTCTGGCGAAAATCGAAAAGAAGCAGGACCGCGACGCCCGGGATTTCTCCGCCGATCAGTTGCACCGGCTGCGCATCCGTTTCAAGCAGCTGCGGTATACCTGTGAGTTTTTCAGCGATTTTTACGGCCCGCGGATGCGGAAGGTCATCAGGTCCTTCGTCCGTTTCCAGGATTGCCTGGGCGTGCACCAGGACGCCCATGTGGCCATCGAGAATCTGAAGGAGCTGGCCCACGGCATGGAAGTATCGGGCCGGGCCGATGCCGATGTTCTGCTGTGCATCGGATCCCTGGTCCAGCTGCAGCGTGATCTGGCCCAGGTGAAAGTTCAGGAATTTGCCGCCATCTGGAACAAATTTCCCCGCAGCGTAAAGAAACTCCGCCGCCTGCTGGCGGAAGGCTAAAATCAGACCGTCCAGATCGATGTAGGGTTTGCCCGCCGATGTCCGTCCATAGACGATCTTGCCGTCGCCGATGGCCAGATCCACTCCCATGTTCAGAATGCCCGCCGGAGAGGGATCCCTGGCCAGTTCCGGTTGCAGATGGTGATGCCGGCCGGCTTGCCGGTACTGAGGAACCGTGGCCGTCGCCGGCCAAAGCGGCCCGGGCGTTGTGAATGGGGCAGGTGCACAGCGACTCGGCCACGGCGGTCTTCGGCTCGGGGAACCAGGCGTCGGTGGGCGGGCTGCGATGGGGGTGCAGTCGACGGCGGCGTGAATGAGGCGTTCGGGATGAACGTAATACTCGGCGGCACGGGTGCCGGGCCATCCCCAGCCGAAGCTCCGGTTATCCCCCGGTGAGTCATCCGGGAAATCAGTTGACCGGCCGGCGGAGACAGGCTAAGATGCGGCGAAGATCGGTCATTGGGGCAACGCCCGGTTCCGGAATAACCAGAAGAATACATCAGACCAGGAGGCCTGCTTTCATGCGTAAATCAAGGTATTTCCTTTTGCTGTCCATTCTGCTGTCCATCATTGCCGCACAGGGCCTATTACTGGCCGGCGATACCTCACTGCGGGTGTACGGCCAGTTCCGGCTGGGCGTGTCCGGTGATTTGTCGGACAGCTTCGACATGTTCAGCTACGATGAGCTGTTTTCCAACGGCGCCGGTTTCGGGCTGGAACTGTCCCACCGGTTCATGGGCGGGCTGGATGTCCTGATGGGCATCGGTTATGTCTCCCAGGACGGTGAGAACCTGCCCGATCTTTCCCTGGACGACTGGAGCACCCTGCCGGTGTACGCCGGTCTGCGTTACCATTTCCGGGAGGCGGGCGGCGGACTGGATCCGTACATCCGCTTCGACCTCGGCCTGGGCAAGATCTCGGACGTGGATTTCTCCCGTCTGGGCGACACCGGCCGCTATTGGGATTCCACGTGGAGCGCCCTGGCCGGGTTCGGTGTCGGGCTGGAATACCGCTTCAGCAAGCTGGGCCTGTTCATGGAACTGAAGGGGCAGTACCTGGGCGCACCCGAGATGACCGAGATCACCGATCTGCAGTCGGCCGACGGGTCGTGGAGCATCCCCTTCAACATCGGATTGGCCTACTATTTCTGATCCGGAAATAGTGTCCGTTTGTGAATCGTCCGGGGCGGGGGACTTCCCCGACCGGTTCATCCCCTGTTTACACGCAGCCATGGATTTGGCCCGCTTGACGCGGCGGCGACTCACTCGTAATGCAGGCAGTCGATAGGGTCGAGCTTGGCCGCCCGGGTGGCCGGCCACACACCGAACACCAGGCCCACCACCACCGAAACGGCAAAGGCGAAGACGATGGCCCAGAGGGGGGCGATGGCCGGCAGATCAGGCGCCAGAAGAGTGATCAGCAGACCGAAGAGAAGGGATAAGCCGATCCCGATCACTCCGCCCATGCCCGTCAGGGTCATGGCCTCGATGAGAAACTGGGCGGTGATGTCCCGGCTGCGGGCGCCGATGGCCTTGCGCACGCCGATTTCGCGGGTTCGCTCCTTGACGGACACCAGCATGATGTTCATGACACCGATGCCGCCCACCAGCAGGCCCACGGCGGAGATGGCGATGGTGATCATGCCCGCCCCGGCGGTGATCTGGTCAAACTGGCGGACAATGGACTCGGCGGTGGACATGGAAAAATCGTTTTCGTCCGCAGCCTTGAGCTTCCGTTCCATGCGCAGTGCCTGTTCAACCTGTTCCTGCGCTTGGTCCAGCATGCCGCTCTTGGCCCGGATGATGAACATCAGCCAATCCTCCCGGGGCGACATCTTGAGCATGGTTTCGTAGGGAATGTAGATGGACTGATCTTCTCCGCTGTCCCCCAGGAATGTGGTGCGGCTTTTGGCCAGGACCCCGACCACGGTGAAGCGCTTGCCGGCGACGGTGATCTCCTTGCCGACGGAATTCATGAACGGAAAGAGCGCTTCGGCCACGGCATGGCCGATCACGCAATTGTATAGCCGGTGATGGTTGTCGATGGTGGTCAGCAGCCGCCCCTCGCTCAGGCGGTGGTTGACCAGAAAGTGAAGGTTGGGGGAGATGGCCTCGATATTTCCCTGGTAGTATTCCTGGCCCATGTACTTGATGCTGCGGTTCTGGAGATGTCGCGGGAAAACGATCTGGTAGCCGACATCCTGCACGGCATCGCAGCGGGTTTTGAGAGCGCGGATGTAGTCCAGTTTGAGAGGCTTGCGCTCCATCTCCTCCCGGGTGCGCCGGCCGATCTGGACACCGGTGTTCAGGTGGAAGGCGTAGATGTTGGTGGTGCCGAAATCCTCGATCATGCCCACCAGCTGGCCGCGCAGACCCGTCAGGATGGAGGCGACGAGCACCACAGTGATGACGCCGACCATCACGCCCAGGACCGTGAGAAATGAGCGGAACTTGTGGGACAGCAGCGTGATGAGTGCCTGGCGAAAATTTTCCATCCAGACGAGTCGACGGGATTTGGACGTCATGACAACTCCTCGCTAGGTTTCGGTGGTCAGGGCGATGATGGGATCCAGGTTGGCCGCCTTGATGGCCGGGTACATGCCGGAGATGATTCCGATCACGCCCGAAACTGTCAGGGACAGCAAAATATAGAACAGCGTGATGGTCAGGGTAAAGCCGATGAGCATGGAGAGCAGGAAACAAACGCTATAGGAAAGGAGCACCCCGATGGCTCCACCGACGAATCCCAAAAACGAGGCCTCGATGAGAAACTGCAATATCAGGTCGCGCTTCTTGGCACCGATGGCCTTGCGGATGCCGATCTCCCGGGTGCGCTCCGTCACTGACACCAACATGATGTTCATAATGACGATGCCGCCCACTACCAGCGCCAGGGCGGTCACCGGCATGACCACGGTGGCGATGGCGCCGGTGAATTGACCGACGGATTCATTGAGCTGCTCCGTGGACATGATGTCGAACGTGTCTTCCTGGGCCGGTTTCAAATGACGCAAGATCCGCATCAGCATGCGGATTTCGTCCTGGGCCGTGTTCATCACCCCGGCGGTCATGGCCTTCACGCGCATGGTGATGTTCAGGTTGCGCCCGAACATCTTGTGATAGGTGGTGATGGGGATGTAGACCTCGTCGTCCAGGCTCTGGCCCATGAAAGAGCCGCGTCTTTCCAGAACGCCGACCACCCGGAAATATTGCCCCTTGATCTTCACGTCCTTGTCGATGGGGTCCACGTCGGGAAACAGTTCCTCGGCAATCCCCCAGCCCAGCACGCAGACCGCCCGGGACCTTTCCTCCTCGAAAGGCATGAAGAACCGCCCCGCTTCCACGTCGAAATTGGAAATATTGATGACATTCGCCGAAGAGCCGTTCAGACGCGCTTCGTAAAACTCCCGATTCTGAAAATAAATGGCGGAGCGGGTGGACGTCTCGGCGACGACTTCGGCGGCGTATTCCGTTTGGCCGTAAATGGCCTCGTATTCCTCCAGGAGAACTTTCTTGTTCCGGCGCTGCTTTTCGCGGAACTCTTCCATGGTCATGTTGGGGCCCATGATGCGGGAGACCATGAACGTATTGCTGCCCAGCAGGTCGGTGATGTTGCTGGTCACATAGGATTCGAAACCGTTGATGAACGCACCCACCACCATGACCGACGCCACGCCGATGATCACACCGATGAGGGTCAGCAATGAGCGCAGCTTGTTGACCCAGATGCTGTTGATGGCCAGCTTGGCGGCCTCGCCGAGCACCGGCCAGCCGCTCAGGATGCGCTTGGGCTTTTGGGCGTGGATAATGGACCAATACAACGTGGGTTCTTCTCTTGCCATTCCTTACTCCCTGTGGCCAAAAACTATTCTACGCTGCGCAAGGAGGTTTTGTTCCTGAAAACACATGAATTCCCTTCGCGGCCGCACCCGGTGTCAAAAAGTGAGACGCCGGCGTCGTGTCGTCATCCAACCTGAGGGGCGGAGTGAGTTGGTGACCCCGCACAAAGGGAGTTTTCCGGTGGGCCGAAAAATAACATACGGATGCATATTTTCCTGTATGGCGCTATGGAGCCTGGTAACGGTCCGCGGCAACGACTTGACGGGAAAATGGGTCGGTAACGGTCGCCTGGGCACGGAAACCGTCTGGATGATTCTGCACATGGCCGAACGGGACAAGGGCGAGTACAGCATGATCCTCAACATTCCCGCCCGGGCGGAAATGAGCCTGGAACCTTCCGGGTTTCACCGGTTGGGCAAGCGCATCGAGATCACCGTGCCCTATCACCGCTCGCGGTTTACCCTGAAAGGCCGCCTGGACAAGGACGAAATCCGGGGCGAAATCCACTGGGAGCTGCAGACCGGCGATTTCCGGCTGTATAAAGTGCATGAAATCGAACACTGGATTTATCTGGAATACCAGGGCACGTATCAAACCGGTGAGGAAGAGCCGGTCCTGTTCTTCCGGATGAGAAATGAATTCTTTTGCCTGCAGGGCGACCGCATTGTCACATTATATCCGCTGCGTGACAACGAGTTCATTTCCGAGGAAAACCAGCGGATCACCTTCTTTCGTGACGAATCCGATTACGTGACCCACGCCATCTGGCAAACCGGTCACAATCGTTACATCTCCTATGTGAAACAGATTCTTTACCAGACGGAGGACATGTTCGTGAGCAGCGGCCCCGTGGAGCTCTCGGGGACCTTGTACCATCCGCCCGTCCGCGGACCGGTGCCGGCGGTGGTGGTGGTCCATGGGTCGGGACCCGAGGACCGCAGCCCGTACGTGATCTTCGCCCATCAGCTGGTCCGTCAGGGTATTGCCGTCTTCATATACGACAAGCGGGGTGTCGGCGCGTCCAGCGGCGATCGCAAGGCGGCGTCGTTCGGTGACCTGGCCGATGACGCCCTGGCCGTGGTTCGCCATCTGAAGCAGGATCCGCGGATCGATCCGGACGCCATCGGCCTCTGGGGTATCAGCCAGGGGGGAGTGGTGGTGGTTAACGCCGTCGCCCGCAGCCATGAGGCGTCGTTTGCCCTGCTCGTTTCCTGTCCCATGGTCACGCCGGCCGAGCAGCATCTGTTCATGATCGGCCACGAGCTGCAGCAGGCAGGTATTCCCGCAGAGGATCAGACGGAAATCAAGGAAATCTGGCGGAAGTTCTTCTTCGCCCTATACCATCAGGCCGATGTGGCCGAGTTGCGTCGTCCCATCGCCGAATGGATGGATCAGCCAGGGATGAAGGAATATCTGCCGGTTTTGCCGGAGCAATGGGGCCGTGCACGGCCGTGGTATACCCATCTGAACGTATATCATGATCCCGTGGCCGACCTGCGGCGGAGTTGCTGCCCGATGCTCTTTGTGTATGGCGAGAAGGACAAGGTGGTGCCGGTTTATGAGAGCGCGGCTCGTGTCCGGACGGCGGAACGGAGGGACTGCTCCCATGAAAAGCAGATTCTTTTCCTGCCGGACGGCAACCACAATCTGTTCCAGGCCGAACGCGGCGGCCGCGGGGAGTGGCCCCGGCTGCGGCATTTTGTGCCACAATTTTTTCGGCAGATGGGAAGCTGGATCCATCGGCTCCGGACGGTGAGCGTGGACGCCGGGGAGGAAGAGCGGGTTGATTCCCACTGAATGAGTTGGCATGATAATATTTGGAGAGGTGTGTGATGAACTACTGGTTGATGAAGTCGGACCCGGAAACATTCGCCTGGGATGATCTGAAAAAGGCTCCCCAGCAGACCACCAGTTGGGAGGGGGTCCGTAACTATCAGGCCCGCAACTACATGCGTGACATGCGTTGCGGCGACCTCGTCCTGTTTTATCACAGCGCGGTCCAGCCGCAACTGATCCCGGGCGTTGCCGAAGTGGTGCGCGAAGCCTATGCGGATCCGTTCCAGTTCGATCCGGACAGCCCATACTATGATCCGCGCAGTCCCGCCGACAAGCCTCGCTGGGACATGGTGGACATTCGGCAGGTACGGGACTTCCAGCCGCCTCTCACCCGCGAGGAACTGAAAGACGTGTCCGGGTTGCAGGGCATGGTCCTGTTCCAACCGGGCAGCCGCCTGTCCGTCATACCGGTTACGGCGGACGAGTGGCGCCGGATTTTGGCGCTGCGGCCGTCCTGAGCATCGATCTGTTTGTGGCGCGGCCGGTGCCGTTGCCGCGGGCCGTGAGCCGTGCCCCGGCCCCCCCCGCCTGACCGGTCGGGGTGTGACGCCTCATTATTCATCACCATACGGATTGGAGGGATGTTTTGGAAAAAATCAGACCGGTGGATCATGACATCCACGATCTCCTGAAGCGGCGCTGGAGTCCCCGCGCCTTCTCCGACCGGCCCGTCGAACCGGCGGTGATGCGGCGGATCTTCGAAGCGGCCCGCTGGTCGGCCTCGTGTTACAATGAGCAGCCCTGGCGCTTCATTGTCGGGAGACGCGGCGAAGGCCGCACCTACGACCATATCACCGAGGCCCTGGCGCCCGGTAACCAGCGCTGGACCCATACCGCCCCGGTCCTGGTGCTCATCTGCGCCAAACAGACCTTTACCCACAACGGCAAAGCCAACCGCTGGCACGTTTACGACGCCGGCCAGGCGGCCGCCCATCTCACGATGCAGGCCATGAGCGATAATGTGTTCGTCCATCAGATGGGCGGGTTTTCGGCGGAAAAGGCCCGGGAGTTGTTCCACGTACCTGAAGACTATGAAGTGGTGACCGCCATGGCCATGGGGTATCCGGGCGACCCGGAGCAGCTGCCCGAGGAGTTGCGCCAATCGGAGCTGGCGCCCGGCTCACGCCGCCCGTTATCCGGGACCGTGTTTGACGTGGAATGGGATGAACCCCATCCCTTTCTGGTCTCCTGACCCGTCTTGCACCTCCGGTATGGCTGCCGGTGACGTTCACGGGGCATGAATAGCGAAGGCCGGTTGACGACCCTGCCATCCGGTGACGGGAAATGGTACAATAGGCTTTTCACGCCAAACGCCGGGCCGACATCGGCCATTTGGAGGTACGTCCATGGACCACCATCCCCTGCGGAACATGGGATTCGAACTGGCGCGGGTGACCGAGGCGACGGCCCTCAACGCCGCCCGCTGGGTCGGCTTGGGCACACGGCAGGAAGTAAACGAGGCCGCCTTCGCGGCCATGCACGATGCCCTGGACATGCTGGAAATCGACGGTCTCCTCGCCTACGGGGAGGAAGGGCGTCTCCACGGACCCCTGCCCCTGAAAACCGGCTCGCGGATCGGCAGCGGCAGCGGCCCGGCCATGGACGTGCTGGCCAATCCCATCGACGGTGCGGGGTATGTGGTGGAGTCCCTGCCCAACGCCATCTCGGCCGTGGCGGTTCTGCCGCGCGGAGCGGTCTGGCGGCCGGCACCGGCGGTCTATATGGAAAAGATCGTGGTGGACCAGGATGTGGCCGAGGCGCTGGTGCCCGAATGCCTGGATGCGCCGGCCGGCTGGACCATCGCCCTGGTGGCCCGCAAGAAGAAAAAACCGGTCCGGGACGTCACCGTCTTTGTCCTGGACCGCCCCCGCCATGAGCATCTCATCGAAGAGATCCGCCGTTCGGGAGCGAGGTTGTTCCTGCGCCAGCAGGGCGATCTGACCGGGGCCCTGCTGGCCGTCAGTCCCCATTGCCGGGTGGATATCCTGATGGGGATCGGTGGTGTGGCCGAGGGCCTGCTGGCGGCGTGCGCCGTGAAGGCCCTGGGCGGCGGCATGCTGGGCCGGCTGGCGCCGCAAACACCGGAAGAGCGGTCCGCCGTCATGGAGCGAGGCATGGACCCGGCCCGTATTTTCCATTGCCATGAAATGGTGTCGGCCGAAGAAATATACATGGCCGCTACCGGGATCACCGACAGCCCGCTGCTGGCCGGGGTGCATTTTCACGGCAAGCGGGCCCGCACCGAGACCATGATTCTGCGTCACGAAACCGGCATGCGCCGCAAGATGGTCACCGATTATCGTCTGTGAGCACGGCCGTGAGCAGGCCGGCCGCCAGCCAGGCACGCATTCCCCCCTGAAGGACGGAGACCTTCGTAAAGCCTCGGCGTTGCAGGTAGGCCGCCGCCAGCTGGCTCCGCCGGCCGCTGCGGCAGACCAGGACCATGGGCCGGTGCAGCAGCAGGTCGCCGCAATTTTCGTCCAGACCGGAGAGGGGGCGCAGCTGCGCGTTGGCGATATGTGCCTGATGATATTCGCGGGCCTCGCGCACGTCGATGATCAGGGGAGGGAGAGGGTCGCCGTGCAGGCGTTCCCACAGCTGCCGGGGCGTGATTGCGCCAACGTCACGCATTGGCAGATGATGAAAGGAGGGGATGGTTTTGGCGAATTCTTCCTTGGGCAGGTTCTGGCATTCCTTCCAGACGCGAACCGGACACTCGTAGATGCAAATGGCCGGATCGATGACCCGGTAAAACAGATGATCCAGGGCGGCTGTATCCCCTGTCAGAAAATGATCGGTGCCCAGTGCCTCGTAAAAGTGGGTGGATTTCATAAATTCCAGGACATGTTCCCGGACGTGGACCAGGTAAACGTCGCCGCCCATCTCCCGGTAGGTGCGGCAGACGTTTTCCAGCATGTGGATACCACTGAAGTCGCACTGGTTGACGGCGCGCATGCGCAGCAGCAGAAAACGCTGGCCGGGATGCTCGGCCTGATAGGTGTGGATGGCCTGTTCGATGTGGTTGACGGCGCCGAAATAGAGATCGCCGAGGATATTCATGATGCCCAGTTGCGGGCAGGCCGGGCGCTCCTCCTGCGGGATGAAGTGACGGAAATGGCTGTCGGAAACCACCGGGTATACGCGTGGGGCGCTGGTCCGCAGAATGTAGACGGCGAAGGAGAGCAGAATGCCGGACAGCACGGCGAAGTCGATCTGGAACATGACTGTGCCGCCGAAGGTGACCACCATGATGAGGGCGTCGCCGCGGGTGCCGCGCAGGATGCGGCGGATCTCCCGGAAATCGATGACGGCGAAGGCCGTGATGATGAGGACGGCGGCCAGGGCGGTGCGGGGGAGCAGGGAGGTGTAAGGTGCCAGCAGCAGCATGGCCAGCAGGGCAAAGATGCCGGAGAAAACGGATGCCAGGGTGGTGCGGGCCCCGGCGCGGTAATTGATGGCCGAGCGGGAGAAGGAAGCGGCCACGGGGAATCCGGAAAAGATTCCGCAGCAGATATTGGACAGGCCCTGGCCGACAAATTCCTGGTTGCTGTCGAGATGCTGTCCGCTCTGGGCGGCGAGAGAACGGGTAATGGCGCTGGTCTCTACCAGGCCGATGGCGGCCACGGCCAGGGCACCGGTGGCCAGCTGACTGATCAACGGCAGATCCAGAACAGGCAGATCGGCCACCGGCGGCAATCCCGCGGGCAAGGCACCCAGAACATCCACCCCCTGCTCGTCCAGGCGGAGCAGATATACGGCCAGTGCAGAACTGATCATGCCCATGAGCAACGAGGGCCAGACCGGACGCCAGCGGCGCACGGCCACCATCAGGGCCATGGTGCCCAGGCCCAGCAGCAGGGTGGGCCCATGGGCGGTCCCCAGATTCTCGAAAAATGAACGAGCTGTGGTGATGATGCCGTCGCCCTGGAAATCGATGCCCAGCAAATGCCGGACCTGCTTGCCGATGATCAGGACGCCGGCACCGGCCGAGAAGCCCACCACCACCGAATGGGAGACGAAATTCACCAGCAGTCCCAGCCGGGCCAGGCCCATGAGGAGCTGTGCCAGTCCGGCCAGCAGCGCCAACAGCCCGGCGGCGACGATAAATTGCCGGGTGCCCGTTTGCGCCACAATGAGCAGGGTGGACAACACCAGCAGGGACATGGCATTGGCCGGCCCGGTGTGCTGGTGGTGGGAATTGCCCCACAGACCGGCGATCAGGGCGCCAAAGATGGCCGTATAGAGACCCATTTCGGGCGGGAGTTCGGCGATCAGGGCGAAGGCGATGCCCTGGGGAATCAGCACCACGGCCACCGTCAGTCCGGCCAGCAGATCGGACTTCAGATGGCGGGGGTCGTACGTGCGTAGGAGATGAACGGGTTGTAACAGGGATCGTGAAATGTGCCGGGCGATGGTCGGCATGAACGGTCATCCTCCAGGTTGCGGCGAAGATGGCCGGGTAAACGGATCATGGCGGAAGGTTTCGGGTGTGACCATCGTTCGGCGCTGCCTTATGGTAGCCGCACCGGCCCGCAATATGCAACAGCTAAAACGGTGCTGGGGGTGGCCTGAGGGGCGAGCCGCCGGACCTTTGTTTCGGAGATCCCGGGCGGATGTCAGGAGATGCGGGCGGCCTCCCGGATAGCCGCCGCCAGGCGGTGGGGCTCATCGGTGCCGATGCGGAAGCGGCGGCCGGACGCCAGCTCCAGTTCGACGGCCTCCAGCCCGGAGACGTTGAACATCCAGCCGTGGGGCGTCAGCCGGATGCCCCAGCCGTAATACCACGGATTGCGCACGGCGCGTGCCGAACGGATCTCGTCCAGATGGAAGCGTTTTCGGATGAGGCCCACGCCGAAGGCAGCCGTCAGGGTCCGGTCGCGAATAACCACCGACAGATTGTAAAACAGCAGCAGACTGAAGCCCATAATGGCGCACACCATCCAGGACACGGGATGCCCGCCGGCGGTCAGGCCGATGACCCCGGCCACCGCCAGGCCGAAGAGCAGCGACAGAACCGTGACGGTGCCGAACTGGGTGTGACGATATGTGGTCATGGAAATCTCCTTGGTGGGCGGCTGCCGGACCCGCCGCGGCGCCAGTGTGATCCACCGCTGTTGAACACGGCGGCCATCGAACGTTCATCGTATCATGGTTCGTTTCGTGGCCGGATGCGGGATATCACCCGGGCCCGGGAGAGGCGCTGCCCGGTCCGCCGCTTCGGGTGTTTCATGAGTCCAGTTCCCGCTTGGTGACGCTGCAGATGCCGTAGCGGTGCGTATAAAAGCGGGACAGCCCCAGCAGCAGGCCCAGCAACAGGACCAGTCCCGCCGGGATGGCCGCCAGGGGCGGCAGGCCGAAAAAGCCGAACAGCACGTACATGAGACCCGCCACGGCGGCTGTGGTCACGGCGTAGGGGACCTGGGTGGCGACATGGGCCATGTGGTCGGCTCCGGAGAAGATGGAGGCCAGCACCGTGGTGTCGGAGATGGGTGAGCAGTGATCGCCGAAGATGGCGCCGGAGAAGACGACGCCGGCCATGATCACGGCGGTGTACGGATCGCCCGTCAGCTGGTAGGTGAGGGGAATGGCCACCGGTGTCAGGATGGTCATGGTGCCCCAGGCCGTGCCTGTGGAAAAAGAGATGAACATGCCCGTCAGGAAGATCAGCAGCGGGACGATGCCGAAGGGTATCCGCCCGCCGATGACGCTGACGATGTAGTCGGCCAGCTTCATGTCGCCGGTGACGCCGCCCAGGGACCAGGCCAGCACCAGGATGCCGCAGGCGAGGAGCATGAGCTTCATGCCGTCCAGGAGGGTCTCCATGGTTTCCTTGAGGGTCATGATCCGCCGGCCGAGGGCCTCGAGCATGCCCACGGCGCACATGGCGAAGGCGCCCCACAGCAGGGCCTTGTCCGGCTCGCTCTGGCCGAGGATTTCGGTGATATCGTGGCCACCGCGGCCGGTCCACCAGAAGCCGAACAGGGTCACCCCCACCAGGGCGGCCAGCGGCAGGAGAAAGGTCCACAGCCGGGGCACCACCGGTCGCGGTTCGCCCAGTTCGTCCTCCACGTTCATCATGGGCGTGGCGCCGTCGGCGACGATCTTGCCCTCGGTCACCGCCCGGTGCTCCGCCTTGAGCATGGGGCCGTAATCCCGGCCGCTGATGACGATGAGGCCGACGAACAGCACGGCCAGGATGGAATACAGATTGTAGGGAATGCTGTAGAGGTAGCCCTCGAAGGCCGAGATGCCCGTGAAACCGGCGATACTGATGCCGGTGGCCACCATGCCGATCTGGAAGGCGATCCAGTCGGATATGAAGAACGTAGCCACCGGGGCGGCCGTGGAATCGAGCACATACGACAGCTTTTCCGTGGATATCCGATGCTTCTCGGTGATGTTGCGAAAGACATTGCCAACGATGGCGGCGTTGACATAGTCATTGAAGAAGATCAGGATGCCCAGCAGCCAGGCGCCGACGCCGGCCGCCCGCCGGCTGCGGATCTTGCGGCGGGCCCATTGGGTGAGGGCGCGACTGCCACCCAGCCGCCAGATGAAGGCGATGCCGGCGCCCATCATCAGATTGAACAGCAGCAGCCGGGTGTTGGTGGGATCGGCAATGCTGGTGACCATCTGTTCCAGGGCGTAGACCAGGCCGGCAAAGACATTGCCGCCGTTCAGGACGATTCCCCCCGTCAGGATGCCCAGGAACAGGGAGACCAGGACGCGCCGGGTGATAAAACACAACACGATGGCCACCAGCGGCGGCAACAATGTCCAGGCGCCATAGCCGTTTTCCATCCTTGACAATGCCTCCCGTACGGATTCCGTCTATGGTAACAGATATACCCGCCCTTGTTGAGCAGAAACCGGAACATGGCTACTGAAATTGTACGCAGCGAAGGCGGGGTAATACTATACCGACAGTCGTTGCCCGAACGAAAAAACATCGCCGGATGACTGAAGTGAACTAGTCATCATCGTCTCTGATATTGGTTGTGATGGAAGAATTTATGGCCTCCAAATCGGCCCGGATGCCATGGATCAGCTGTCCGCTGTTCCTCAGTTTCAATGTGACGTCCTCATTGGCGACCAGATCCCTGGCCTTGTCGGACAATGCGGTCATCTTGAGATCAAGGTTTTTGAAACTTTCCAACATTTCTAGCCGTGATAATTGCGTTGTGTTGGAGACCTCTTCCGGGAAGGGTTCCTGAATCGCCAGTCCCCCTGGCGCACTGGGGGGGACGCCGATGGAGAGATTTTTCAACGCTTCGGTGGCGGGTGATTCTGCACGGATGTCCATCATATCCACCAAACGGTCAGCAAATGGCACCAGCTGTTTCCCCAGGTCCCTGAAGGGAACGAGTGTTTGTTGAACAAGTTCACGGTTCACACCGGTCGGACCTTGGGATGGGGAAAGGTTCCCGGCAAGGTGGCTGAGCCCCGGATTGATCTGACTCATGGTTTCCTCCTTATTCTATTGATTGTATTATCGACGGTTATAACATTTGTTGCGACAATTGTAGAACAAATTTGTTAATCAGGCAAACTTTACTCCACTCAGAACCGGCAGAAAATCCTTAATCAGTGAGTTGATCGGGAGGTGCCGCTGGCAGAATGAAAATCCCGCCGCGGTCAGGTTCAACCATGATGTGATTGGAACAGCGTATGCCCGGGAATAAAATTCGGATTCAGCGCAGGAGATTGCGGTTCATATCGGCGAGCAGGCGGCCCATGTCATGAATCAGGTCCGACATCCGGTTAAATTTTTCCAGGGCGGACCGCAGGGCCGAATCGGCCTCTTTCCCGCCGCTGCTTTCCAGGTGGGTGCGCAGCGTGCCGCCGCCAGCCTGCAGGACGTCCGATATCCGCTCCAGCGGCAGGCGGGGCGCCCCCGAGACGCCGGGCGGGAAGGGTTCCTGCATGGCCAGCCGGCCCGGAGTGCTGATGGCGGCCCCGGCCAGGGAGGTCAAGGGCGTCGCAAGGGCAGAGACAGGGCGGAGATCGCCGGACGAGCCAGCTCTCCCCGCGCCGGCGATCGTGTCGCCCTTGCCATCCAGGCCGTAGACATGATGCCCGGCAACATCCTGCAGCGGGGTCGTGGATTTGAAATCCGCCGCCGGGATCGGTTTGGACAGGTCCGCTCCACCGGCCTTGACCGGATCCGCCCTGAAGGCCATCTGTTCGGCCTGGACACCGGCCGGCTGCCATTTGTCCCATAATTCCTTGTAATCCGCTCTGGATTCCTTGTAGCCTGTGGTAACCAGCTGTTCCTTGTATCCGGCCACGCCCGGCTGCTCCTTGTAACCGGTGGCGCCCAGCTGCTCCTTGTAACCGGCCATGTTCAGTTGTTCCTTGTAACCGGTGGCACCCTCGAGCTCCTTGTAACCTCTTTCAAGATCAGTCCACTTGAACCCGACGTCCGATTCAGACTTGCCGCCCCGGACATCGTGCAGCACCTCTGCCCCGATCCTGTCGGGCCCCAGGTTCATATGATCGACCATCCGGTCGGCAAAAGGCACCAGGTCGTCGCCCAGGCTGCCGAAAGACTGAAACACGTTCTTCACCTGCTGCTGGCCAAGGCCGATGGATTCGAAGGAACGGGACATCTCGCCGATTATCTGGCGGGCATTGGCGCCGATTGCCGTCATGATGGTCCTCCCTGTCATGTAAGGCTACAGTGGTTATCGGGAACTATTTTCATTTGTTGCCGGATTATATCATGGCCCCCGCCCCCTGACAATCGTTTGTGGCCGGCTGTAGCGGCCGTCGCGGAGCCCGGCCCCATCGGCCCGGATGACTGGCGCCGGGCAAGGGTATCCTGTATAATTGCCTTACACGTGTCCCGATGACCGCGTGACGCCCGGACCGGCGAGCGGTGGAGGAAAAATGGAACCAGTATCCAGCCGCGATGATGGATTATGGCTGCGCCGGTATCTGCCGGAAATATACCGGCCGTTCCTGCCCGATTTTTTCGATACCCGCCTGCCGGCGGAAACCCTGGCCACCTGCGCCGACTGCATCATGCTGGCCCCCGAAGGCCAGGCGCCGGACGCTGAAGACGGGACGGTCTACTTTTCACCGGTCACCCGTTGCTGCACATACGTGCCCATCATTCCCAACTACCTGGTGGGGGCCCTCCTCCTGGACCGCCGGCCGGAGAACGCACCGGGTCGTGAGGCCGTTCGGATTCTCATCGACCAGCGTCGCGGGATTTTTCCGCAGGGCCTGTTTCCCTCGCCGCGACTCGCCCAGCTGTACGAGCGGAACGCCCCGCGCTGTTTCGGCCGGAGTGAGGCTCTGGCCTGTCCCCTGCTGGATGCGGTGACGGGTCACTGCACCGTCTGGCCCTTTCGCAATGCCATCTGCGCCACCTGGTTCTGCAAGTATGTGGCCGGAATCGAGGGGCGTCGCTTCTGGGACACCCTCAAGCGATATCTCTGCCACGTGGAGCAGAGCCTCAGTTCCTGGGCCCTGCTGACTCTGGGCTGGCCGGCCATTGACATCCTGAGCCGGCTGGTGGAGGTCAATCCTTACGCCATGGCCGCTTACAGCCTCAGTCCGGCCGAACTGGACGACCGGCCACCCGCCGAGGCGGAGGTGCGACAGGCGTGGGGGGGCTGGTACGGTCGCGAGGCGGAATTCTACCAAAAGTGCGCCGAATGTATAGCCGACCTGACTCCGGCCGAATTTGGCGCCCTCACCGGGGTCTATCAGGAAATATACCTTCGCCAGATGGCCGAAACGGCGCAGGAAGTGCTGAACCCCAGCTTGCCCGCCTACCTGCATTTCCGCCCGGCCGGGGAGCGCGCCGGGGCCACGGACGACCTGGTCCGGTTGAACGGATTCAACGGCTGGCTGGAGATTCCCGTGGCTTTGTACCGCTGCCTGCAGCAGTTCGACGGGCGGACGCGTACGGAACAGGTCCGGGCGGCCATCCGCCTGACCCATCACCTGGACGTGGACACCGACGTTCTTATCCAGCTATGCCAACGCCGGATTCTGGTGGCAGTCGATCCGGTCGCCATCACTTCATCAGCGCAACAAAACTCTTGAATCATCGGTCAATACAGTGAAATACATGAAGTAAGGGATGAGAAATCCGGTCCGGGCTTGCGGACGGACTGGGCGCGGTCGCCATGACCTTCGTCGGGTCGCGAACTTCAGGTGGTCGGCAAAAAGCTGCGGACGCCGTTGAGCAGCATCTGGACCGAGATCATGATGAGCAGCATGCCCATGAGCCGTTCCACGGCCGCCAGCCCGCGGTCGCGCAGGACCCGGTAGAAGAAGGGGGCGGCCAGCAGGATCAGGGCCGTGGCGCCCCAGGCCATGAGCAGGGCGCCCAGCCAGTGCAGGAAGCGGCCGGGATCGGAGTGGACCATCAGGATCAGGGTGGCCAGGGCCGAGGGACCGGCGATGAGGGGGATGGCCAGGGGGACGATGAGAGGTTCGGTGCCGGAATGGCTGTTGCCCATGACGCCGTGGCGGGAAGGGAAGATCATCCGCAGGCCGATGATGAACAGGACGATACCGCCGGCGATGCTCACCGATTCCTGCTCCAGGCTGAGAAACCGGAGCAGGTCTTCACCGAAAAAAAGGAAGACCAGCAGCACGAACAGGGCGATGAGCGTTTCGCGCAGGATGATGCGCCGCCGCCGGCGCGGATCGTAATCCTTGAGAATGGTCAGGAACAACGGTACGTTCCCCAGTGGATCCATCACCAGAAAGAGAACCACCGCCGCCGAAAAAATCTGGGCACCCCATTCCAGCATGCCTGCCTCCCTTCAGCCGTCGGCTGCCGGCCCGCCGCCGACGACCGTCTCACAATCCGCCGCCGGTTCCCCAGCCTGTCATCCTGTCCCGGGCGGCCGCCCATTCTAGCGCAAGTCGGCGGGGATGGCCAGCGGAAGTTGCGAAAAATGGTACGGATTCAGTCGGCCAGGGCCAGCCGGCGCCAGCGGCGCTGTAGCGCCGTGATGGCCGGCGGTATCGGCCAGTCGTAACGGCGATATTCCAGCTGAAGTTCCCTTACCGGGACGATGAGGCGCAGGGCGTTGGTGAGGAATACACCATCGGCCTGAAGCAGACGGGCGAAGGGTACGGGGGCCACTTCAACGGACGGGGCCCCGTCTGTCAGCAGGGCCTGGCGCATGACGCCGGGCAGCACACCGCCGGCCAGGGGCGGTGTGACCAGGCGATTCCCTTCCATGAGAAACAGATTGCCGATGCAGAACTCACCGGCCCGCCCCTGCCTGTCCGCCAGCAGGGCGGTGGGATATCCGGCGGCGTGGGCTGTCCGGCGGGCCCGCTCCACGTCGGTATTGCGGCGGGATTTGATACGCCGCCACCCGATGTCGAGATCTGGATCGGCCGGCCGCCACAGCGCCACCCACCCTTCGGCGGGGCAAATGTCCGCCGGTGCCACCGGGCGGACGGTCACCGTCACGGCCAGTCGACCGTCGTTCCCGGCAACGAATGATGCCCGGCCGGTCGCCAGGTTGCCTTGGTATTCGGGTGGCAGATGAAGCGCCGGGTCGGGCGCGACACGAAATCCCAGGTGACGGGCGGCCCGGTGGTTGCGCCCGACGTGGGCTTCGTGCAGAAATATCCGGCCGCCGGGACAAATCAGGAAGGTATCGTAAAACAGCTCTTCGGTGGTCGTCATGACGCGGGCCTCTCGTCGGCGGCCTGGCGTACGGCCAGCTGAAAGGCCTCGGCCTTGTGCAGGGTTTCGGCGAACTCCGCTGCCGGATCGGAATCGATGACGATGCCACCACCCATGCGAAAGCGAAGCCGCGCGTCCTGCTTCAAAATGGTGCGGATGGCGATACTGAACGTGAAATCGCCGTTGAGCGATAGGTGGCCGATGCTGCCGGTGTAAATATCCCGGCCTTCCCCCTCCAGTTCGTGAATGATCTGCATGCAGCGGATTTTGGGCACGCCGGTGATGGAGCCGCCGGGAAAGGTCGCCCGCAGGACGGTCGCCAGACCGGCGTCCGCCTGCAACCGTCCGCGCACCAGGGAGCGGGTGTGGTGCAGGGTGCGGAAGGTGTCCGGCCGGCGGTGGTCCACCACGTGGACGGTGCCGCCCCGGCAGACCCGGCCGAGGTCGTTGCGTTCCAGGTCGACGATCATGGCCAGCTCGGCGCCGTCCTTGACGCTGGCCAGCAGTTCCTGCAGCAGCGCGGCGTCGGCGGCCGCCGAGTCGCCCCGCGGCCGTGTTCCCTTGATGGGATAGGTTTCCAGCACCTCGCCCCGACGGCGAAGGAAGCATTCCGGCGAGAGGGAGATGATCTCCCGGCCGCCGGTGGCGGGCAGCCAGGCGGCAAACGGGACGGGCTGGAGGGTGTGAAGCCGGCGCAGGATGGCCGGGCCCGGGGCGGACCACTCCATCCGCAGGGGATGTGAATAATTCACCTGATACACATGACCGCGGCGGATGTAGTCGTGAATGCGGTGGATATGGCGGATGTACTGGTCCCGGGTGATTTCCATGTGCAGCGGGGAAGGGGACGGCAGAGGCCCGGTGGCGCACCGGTCCAGGTCCCGATCCAGGCGGCGGGTCAGGCGGGCGACGGCAGCCTGAGCGTCACGACGGGCGGCCGCCGGGCTGGTGCCCACGCCGTGGACTACGGCGGAGACCGTTCCGGCCGCCTGCTCCCGGACCAGCCAGCTGCGGTAAAAACGGAACTCCAGATCCGGCAGGCGGGGCTGAAACGGGGGCGACTCGGGGTAAATGTCCTCCAGGCAACGCGCGAAATCATAGGCCAGGTAGCCGATGGCGCCGCCGTCGAAAGCCGCCGGCGGCCGGGACAGCCGGTGAGCCCGGCGCAGGGCATCCAGGATGTCCAGGGGAAAGGGGGTGCGCAGGGCAAGCCGAAAGCCCTCCGGTCCCCATATATGCAGGTGGGGCGCGCTATAGGTGACCTGCAGATAGGGATCGAGGGCCGCCACCGAGTATTCGCCCAGATCATGGGCCGGATCCGACAGCAGGAGGGCCGCCGGCTCCTGGCCGCCGGTGACGGCATCCAGCAGACCCTCCCAGTCCAGGGTGACCGGGAAGGAATGTGAATCCATGTACACGTCAGGCCAGGTGGGCATAATACCTCAGGAAATTGCGGAAGATGGCGGCGCCGTTGGCGGTCAGGAATGACTCCGGATGAAACTGGACACCGGCCCGTGGCAGGGTCTCGTGCCGGGCGGCCATGACGATGCCCGAGTCCGTGCGGGCCAATTCCTGCCAGCCGGGCGGAACGCTCCGGGTACCCAGGGAATGGTAACGGGCCGCGGCGAAGGGCGAGGGGAATCCCTGAAACAGGGGATCGCCCTGGTGCCGGACCAGGGAGGCCTTGCCGTGAACGATCTCGTCCAGGGTGTCGATGACGGCGCCGTCCCCGGCCAGCAGGCACTGCAGTCCCAGACAGACACCGAAAACGGGTACGGCCCGATTCAGCTCACGGATGAGGGCCGGACAGATGCCGCTGTCCGGCGGCGCGCCCGGGCCCGGCGACAGGATCACGGCCGCCGGATCCATGGCCCCGATGTCGGCCACGGTCACAGCGTCGTTGCGCGCCACCCGGAGCGGGCGGTCCACACCGTGCAACGCCTGGACGATGTTGTAGGTGAACGAATCGTAGTTGTCGATGAGCACTAGCGGCTGGTTCGTGGCTGATCGGTCGTTCATCGGCTCTCCACGTCAGGCCACCCTGGATGACAGACGCTGTTCTGTCTATGGCTTCCGGCAAGATCGGTGGACATTCTACTGCATCGCCGGTTCAGTGTCACGGCGAAATCAGAGTCCGGTCTCCGGCGAGACATCCCTTGGTGGGGCGCGGCAGATTCAGATGAGGTGGAGCACCATATCCACCGCCGTGGCCAGCAGGATGGCCGCCACCCAGGTGCCGGATCGGGCCAGGTGGGCGTATTTCTCTTTGGAAGCCAGCGCCTCGTAAATCACCATCAGAAAAGGTGGTCCGGCCAGGGCCAGATAGCTCATGGGCTCGGGCAGGACCCTTTTGGAGAAATAGGCCAGGCTGATGATGCTGGCTCCCGTGGCCAGAGCCACATGGATATGGCCCGATCTGAAGAATTCTGTGATTTTCGGCATGGTAAATACCCCCTGGTTTAGGTGTCCGCTGCGGGTCGTTCAGACAAGTGATGCCGCCGCCAGACCTGTTTGATGGTAAACCAGACTATCACACGGCTGCGCCAAAGTGCCGAAAATTCCCAACCGCCCTGTCTCTTGTTCCATTGATCGAAAACGGACACCCGCACCGTCCTGCGGGCATTTGGTCGCATCCATCCACATCCCCGGGACATCATAAGTCTGTGGAAAATATCTCTGTATGTTGTGTCAGAGCAGGAGTGACCCGTAATGAAAATTCTCTACATCTATCCCCATCCCGACGACGAATCCTTCGGTCCGGCCCAGGTGATGGCCAAGCAGCGGCGGCAGGGGCACCAGGTCTGCCTGCTGACCCTGACCCGGGGTGGAGCCACCAAACAGCGGTTCAAATACGGCTATTCCGTCCAAAAGATGGGTGAGGTTCGCCTGGCCGAAATGCAGCAGGTGGCCCGGGTGCTGGACCTGACGGACCTGACGGTGCTGGACCTGCCCGACAGCGGCCTCAAGGAGATGGATCCCCGGGTCATCGAGGATGCGGTGCGCGAGCACATCCTGCGGCTGCGGCCCCAGGTGCTGGCCACCTACGCCGTCCACGGCATCAGCGGCTTTCACGATCACCTGGTCACCCACGCCGTGGTCAAGCGGGTGTTCGTCGAATTGCGCGCGGGAGAAGCCCCCTGGCTGCGACGCCTGGCCCTGGTGACCATCACCGAGGAGGCGGCCGGGGAGATTACCTATTTCCACCTGAGCGGATCCAAACCGGAGGAGATCGATTGCGTGGTGGATACGGCGGCCGAAGACCTGGAACGGCACCATCGCGCCCTGGACTGTTACGAAACGTTCGCCGAAACCATTCAACGGGTCGGCATTCACCACCATATCAAGCCCCGGGCCGTGTTCGAAATTTATCAGGAAGATCACGATCCACCCCTGGACGACCTCTTTGCCGCGCTACCCTGACTCCCCGCGCGGGATCCCTGCCCGTCGCGCCGACCGCTTCGGTCGGCCTGCCGGTTCCTGACAGCCGGCGGGCTGGCCGCCCCCTCCCTCCCCTTCGGCAACAGCCGCTGATCATGGCATTTTCGCGCCGCTTCCGGTGGGGCCTGGGTGAAAATCCGTTGCATCCTGCGCCGCATATCCGCTAAGATGGCCATTCGATCGTTTGCGGGACAGGAGGTCCACATGGTCGCACAACCACCCTTTCTCGGGATTCTCCACCACACTGACCGCCACCGGACGGGGGCCCGTCTCCTGATCGGTCTGCTCATCGTCGGCGGCCTTCTCAGCCAGAGCTGTTCGGTGAAAAAGTACGCCATCAACAAGCTGGGCGATGCCCTGGCCGGTAGCGGTGAAACCTTCGCCTCGGATCCCGATCCCGAGCTGATCCGCGATGCCGTCCCCTTCAGCCTGAAACTTATCGAGAGCCTGCTGGCCGAAAGCCCCCGTCACAAGGGCTTGCTGGAAGCGGCCTGCCGGGGGTTCACCCAGTACAGCTACGCCTTCGTACAGCAGGATGCCGACCGGATGGAAGATGAGGATTTTCAGGCGGCCCTGAAGATCCGGGATCGCGCCCGGGGGCTTTACCTGCGGGCCCGGGATTACGGGCTCCGCGCCCTGGAGGTCGACCACCGGGGTTTTGCGGCCCAGCTGAAGGAGGCTCCGGAAGAGGCGGTGCAACGGGTCACCCGGAAAGAGACCACCGGGCTCCTGTACTGGACCGCCGCCGCCTGGGGTGCCGCCATCAGCATCTCCAAGGATCGCCCGGATCTCATCGCCGACCAGCCCATGGTCGAAGCCATCATCGACCGGGCCCTGGCCCTGGATGAGGACTGGGGCGAGGGGGCCATCCACAACTTCCTCATCAGTTACGAGCCGAGTCGCGTGGGGGCCGCCGCCGGCGCCGAGGCGCGCGCCGAGGAGCACTTCCGGCGGGCCATGACTCTGTCGGGCGGGCTGGACGCGTCAGCGCTGGTGGCCTATGCCGAGACGGTCTGCGTGGCCCGTCAGGACCGGGCGGAGTTCGAGCAGCGGTTGACCCAGGCGCTGGCCATCGACGTCGACCGAAAGCCGGAGATCCGGCTGGCCAACATCATCATGCAGCAGCGGGCCCGCTGGCTGCTGGACCGAACGGCCGAACTGTTCCTGGAATAACCGGATCCCCCGGCGCCGCCGGGCGGACGTGTCGCGAACCTGTCGTGTGACACAGAAAAGGAAAAAGACCATGGATAATCAGAAAACACCCCTGCGCAGCACCATGGCAGGGATTCTCTTTGCGACTCTACTTCTCACCGGCCTGACCTCGTGGCTGGCTGCCCAGTCGTCACGGGTCAAACTGGCGACCCTGGTGCCGCGGGGCACCTCGTATCACCAGGCGTTGCAGCTTATGGCCGAGAAATGGCGTCAGGTGCCGGGCGGCGGGGTGCGCGTCACCATTTATACCGACGGCACCATGGGCGGCGAGGCCGACATGGTCCGCCGCATGCGCATCGGGCAGCTGCAGGCGGGCATGCTGACGGTGGTCGGTTTGTCGGAGATCGATGCGTCGGTGACGGCCCTGCAAAACATGCCCCTGATGTTCCGCTCCCTGGACGAGGTGGATTACATCCGCGAAAAGTTGCGTCCCCGGATCGAAAAGACGTTTTACGACAAAGGATTTGTCGTCCTCTTCTGGGGGGACGCCGGCTGGGTGCACTTCTTTTCCAAGACTCCTGTTCTCTTTCCCGATGATCTGAAAAAACTGAAACTCTTCACCTGGGCCGGGGACAACCGCCAGCTGGAACTGATGAAGTCCGCCGGCTATCAGGCCGTGCCGCTGGAGACCAACGATATCCTGCCCGGCCTGCAGACCGGCCTCATCGAAGCCCTGCCCACCACGCCGTTCATCGCCCTGGCCAGCCAGTTCTACAGCTCGGCGCCGTATATGCTGGATCTCAACTGGGCACCGCTGGTGGGCGGCACCGTCATCACCCGCAAGTTCTGGGACAACCTGGCCCCTGCCACCCAGGAGGCGCTGCGGGCGGCGGCCGCCGAAACGGGCCGGGCCATCAAGGCCCGTGGCCGCCAGGAAATGGAAGAATCCATCGCCACCATGAAACAGCGAGGTTTGACGGTGACCGCCGTCACGCCCGAGGCCGAGGCGGCCTGGCGGTCACTGGCCGAGGGCGTATATCCCAAAATCAGGGGAACCATCGTCCCGGCCGACCTGTTTGACGAGGTTCAGCAGTTGCTGAAGGACTACCGGAAAGAAAACGGGCAGAACTGAATATGGAAAAAACGGCCGCCGACGCCTCATCCCGCACCCGCATCGCCCGCATCGTCAAATGGGGCGAGAACATCATCCTGGCCCTGGCCCTGGCGGTCATGACCCTCCTGCCGCTGCTGGAGAGCCTGCTGCGGATGAAGCCGGGCTGGGGCATCGCCGGTTCCACCAGCGTCGTGCAGCACCTGACGCTGCTGGTAGGCATGCTGGGCGGCGTGGTGGCTGCCCGAGAGGACCGGCTGCTGGCCCTGTCCACGGTGGAGTTGCTCCTCAAGGGGCGCTGGCGCGACCTGGCCCGCTCCTTTGCTTACGGGGTCGGCGCGGCCGTGGCCGTGTTCCTGGCCATGGGTGCCTGGGAATTTGTCCGCTCCAGCATGCCCCTGGGGGATTCGCCGGCCGCCACCATCGTTTACGGTATTCCCGAATGGCTGGTGCAGACCATCCTGCCGGCCGGTTTCGTCGTCATCGCCCTGCGCATTCTCTGGAACACGGCTACACGATGGGGGCCCCGCCTGGCGGCTCTGGGAGTGACGCTCGTGCTGGTGGGGGCCGCCGGCTGGTTGTCGCTGGATCCCCAGGCCTGGTTCTGGCCGGGGCTGATCCTGCTGCTGTGCGCCACGGTGCTCGGCTCGCCCATCTTTACCACCCTGGGCGGTCTCGCCCTGCTGTTCTTCTGGAGCGAGGGCGAGCCCATCGCCTCCATCGCCATCGATCACTACAGCCTGGTGACCAATCCCACCCTGCCGGCCATCCCCCTGTTCACCCTGGCCGGGTATTTCCTGGCCGAGGGTGGGGCGTCCAAACGGCTTATCCGCGTGTTCAACGCCCTGGCCGGCGGTGTGCGTGGTGGACCGGCCGTGGTCACCGTTCTCGTCTGTGCCTTTTTCACCTCCTTTACCGGCGCCTCGGGCGTCACCATTCTGGCCCTGGGCGGTCTGCTCATGCCCATCCTGCTGGCGGCCGGTTACACGGAGAAGCGCTCCCTGGGCCTGCTCACCAGCTCCGGCTCGCTGGGTCTCCTGTTTCCGCCCTGCCTGCCGCTGATCCTGTATGCCATCGTCTCCAAGACGCAGATTCAGGACATGTTCCTGGGCGGTGTCCTGCCGGGGGTGATCCTGGTGCTGCTGACCATGGCCTGGGGCGTGTACGCTGGGCCCCGCGTCCGCGACCGGAAGCGTCCTTTTTCCTGGCGGGAGGCCGGCGCCGCCATCTGGGACGCCAAGTGGGAGCTGGCCCTGCCGCTGGTGGTCCTGTGGGGGCTGTTCTCGGGCCAGATGACGCCCATGGAAGCGGCCGCCCTGACGGCCTGCTATGCGTTCATCATCGAGACCTTTATCTATCGGGACATCTCCTTTTTCAGGGATGCCGCCCGGATCGCCGCCGAGTGTGGCCTGCTGGTGGGCGGGGTACTCCTGATCCTGGGAGTGGCCCTCGGTTTCACCAACTACCTGGTCATGGCCGAGGTGCCGGCCCATGCCGTGGACTGGGCCACCCAGAACATACACTCACCGCTCCTGTTTCTGCTGGGGCTCAACCTGTTTCTGCTGCTGGTGGGCTGTCTCATGGACATCTTCTCGGCCATCGTCGTGGTGGTCCCCCTCATCGTCCCCCTCGGCGCCGCCTTCGGCATCGATCCCATCCACCTGGGCATCATTTTTCTGGCCAACCTGGAACTGGGCTACCTCACGCCGCCGGTGGGCATGAATCTCTTCCTGTCCTCCTACCGTTTCGACAAACCCCTGCCGGTGGTCTATCGCTCCATCCTGCCCCTGCTGCTGGTGCAGCTGATCGGTGTGCTGCTCATCACCTATGTCCCCTGGTTCACCACCTGGCTGCCCGGCCTCTTTTCCGCCACCGGTCCGATAGGGCCCTGAAGGCGCTCGACCCGGGGAGGGTCGCGCCCTGTAGACCGGTCAGCGGTATCCTGCGCCGTCCGGGAGTATCCCATGCTGCCCGCCGGTATCGGTAATGGCGTGAAAAATATCTTGAGTAAAGATCTTCGCTGGCCTTGGTAATCCCGGATCCGCTGCGCTATAATGAGATACAGCAGTACTTCATTACATTGCATCCGCGTCACCGGATTGCCGGCCGTTCAATCTGAACCATCCGGCGGGTACCGGCGCGGAAGGAGGTCGGACCATGAAAGCCGTATGCGCTGTGCTGGCCGCGGTCTGCGTGTGTCTCGGGCTTGGCTGCAACGCCGTTTACAGCACCAGACCGGTGGGGGAGACGGTGCCACCTGTCAAGGCGGAGGAGTGGGAGGGTACCTGGTTCAACAAGGATGGTGCCGTATGCCTGACGGTCCAGAATGCGGAGCAGGGACTCCTGCAGCTGGCCTGGATCGAGAAGATGAAACTGGAGTCCTATGAGGTCCGGCTGCTCGGGGCAGGGGACTGGCTCTTCGCCAATATCCGGGAGACCGGTGAGCCGGAGCGCTACCTGTGGGCGCGCATCGTGCGGGACGGTGAGCAGATCAACCTGTGGGTCCCCTCTGTCGAGAAGATCAGGGCCCTGGTGGAGAAAGGGCGCCTGCCCGGGACCGTGGAGGACGGCGGCACAGTGACCCTCGGTGAGTTGACCGCCGATCATCTCCGCCTGATCACCGGTGAAGGGGAAGGGGTGCTCTTTGAATGGGACAAGCCGGTTGTCCTGCTGCGCCTGACCCGCTAACCGCACTGAACACCTCCCTCCGCCGGCGGGTCTCAGACTGCCGGAACCGCTGCTTCGGCCGACACGCCGGCAAGGCCCCAAGCGTTCTCTCCGCCCCAGGGGGCCACTTTTCCCAAACCGTCCACTCTGGGCGCCCTGTCCACTCTGGCCACCTCGTCCATTCCGGTCGACCCGCGTCATCTGGCCGCCCGGCCCATGTTGTCCACCTTACCCATCTTGTCCACCCTGTCCATCCCGTCCACTCAGTCTACTGCGTCCACTTCTTCCGGTCAGCCCAGCGTCTCCGCTGCCGCGCCCGCCGGGCGGGCGGGCGACCCCGTCCAACCATCCGCCCGCCTCAATCATCCGCCGCGCCGCCGCGGTGAAGGGGACCTGGGCGGCGACAAGGCGGCCGGCGACCTGGCCCGCTACACCTACACCCCTGACGGCCGTGTCCAGACCATCACCTGTGCCAACGGCGTGGTCACCACCCACGCCTATTACGCCAACGGCTGGCTGCGGTCCGTGGAAAGCCTCGCCGCCGCCGGCGAGCTGGTCAGCCGCTACGAGTACGACTACGACGCCGACGGCCAGCGCACCGCCCAGCGCGAGTGGAACGCCACGCCGGCCCGCCGCGCCGCCGAGCCCCTGTGGGCCACCGCCCCGGCCGTCACCACGTACGCCTACGACGACTTCGGCCGCCTGAGCGGCGTCGGCTACCCCGACGGCCGCACCATGGTCTACACGTACGACGCCGTGGGCAACCGCCTCAGCGAGGTGGAGACCGACGGCGCCGGCGCGCCCGTCCGCGACCGCTCCTTCCACTACAATGCCCGCCACCAGGTGGAATATATCCGGGACCGGCTGACGCCGGCGCGCTCCGTGCGCTACGCGTACAACGCCGCCGGCGACACCGTGGCCAAAATCACCGGCGAGCTGGACGGTGACGGCCAGGTCGTCCAGGAGGATTTCCGCCTCGCGTTCACCTGGGACGCCTGGGGCCGCCTCCGCCGCGTCACCCGCCTCGACGCTCCGGTCGACAAATCGTACATCGCCTCGCTGCCGACACCTCTCGCCCTGGCTGCGGATACCTCCTCGACACCAACCACCAGGGCGGAAACCCATCCGCCGCCGCCTGGAAACGTCAGGGGCCGGACTGCCACCCCGACGGACCGGTCGGGGAAATCCGGTTCCGGGGCAGCCGGCTACTCAACGGCCGGACGGCCTTCCGCCGCCGGCGAAGGGCAGGTCATGGCCGAATTCTGCTATGACCATGCCGGCCGCCGCATCCGCCAGGATTCGCAGTTCGTGATGCTGGGCGAGGACCTGTTCCCCACCGACACCCGCCTCACCGTCTACGACCAGCAAAGCTGCCTGGCCGAATACGCCCCGTCCGCCGAACTCCCCGGCGCCCTGATCCGGGCCCGCCAGTACCTCTATGGCACCGACCTCCTGGCCGTGGAATGCGGCGGCGAATTGGAGAATGGGCGAAAGGGCGAAACAGCGAGCTCCCGTAACCGCCGTTTGCCGGACGGCGAACTTTGGACTTCCCACGTGTTGTCAATAAAAAAAACAGACGGGCGTACCGTCTGAAGGTTTATCCAGTCAAGGTTCAGCTATTCAGGCGCTGGATGTCGAATAAGGTACGATTCTGGAGCATGGTGGTC